>Ga0315338_1000038_pt1 | contig 742772 bp, 663 predicted proteins | sample ASW8metaG_FD_204518 | JGI IMG/M metagenome (GOLD analysis project Ga0315338, IMG submission 204518) | Ammonia-oxidizing marine archaeal communities from Monterey Bay, California, United States - ASW #8 | ecosystem: Environmental > Aquatic > Marine > Coastal | place: USA: California | collected... | reverse complement strand
GAGATGGAGTTCCTGATGGATGTGATATCTGTGAAGGTTCTGATGATAGTGTAGATACTGATGGAGATGGAGTTCCTGATGGATGTGATATCTGTGAAGGTTCTGATGATAGTGTAGATACTGATGGGGATGGAGTTCCTGATGGATGTGATATCTGCGAAGGTTCTGATGATAGTGTAGATACTGATGGGGATGGAGTTCCTGATGGATGTGATATCTGCGAAGGTTCTGATGATAGTGTAGATACTGATGGGGATGGAGTTCCTGATGGATGTGATACCTGTGATGGTGATGATACGGCAGATGCTGATTCTGACAATGTACCGGACAGTTGTGATATTTGTCCCGGCTCTGACGATAGTGTAGATACTGATGGGGATGGAGTTCCTGATGGATGTGATATCTGTGAAGGTTCTGATGATAGTGTAGATACTGATGGAGATGGAGTTCCTGATGGATGTGATATCTGTGAAGGTTCTGATGATAGTGTAGATACTGATGGAGATGGAGTTCCTGATGGATGTGATATCTGCGAAGGTTCTGATGATAGTGTAGATACTGATGGGGATGGAGTTCCTGATGGATGTGATATCTGTGAAGGTTCTGATGATAGTGTAGATACTGATGGGGATGGAGTTCCTGATGGATGTGATATCTGTGAAGGTTCTGATGATAGTGTAGATACTGATGGAGATGGAGTTCCTGATGGATGTGATATCTGTGAAGGTTCCGATGATAGTGTAGATACTGATGGAGATGGAGTTCCTGATGGATGTGATATCTGTGAAGGTTCTGATGATAGTGTAGATACTGATGGAGATGGAGTTCCTGATGGTTGTGATATCTGTGAAGGTGCTGATGATAGTGTAGATACTGATGGGGATGGTACTCCTGATGGTTGTGATATCTGTGAAGGTTCTGATGATAGTGTAGATACTGATGGGGATGGTACTCCTGATGGTTGTGATGTTGAAGAATGTGACGGTATAGACAACGATGGCGACGGGGAGATCGATGAAGGTATTGAAGACTGTGATCCACCACCTGCTGGTTGTGAAACGGCCTTCGCTATGGACGACGCCAACAATGCTACTTGTTTTACAGAATTTCTTGATGATAAACCTAATCCTAAATCATTATTTAAGCGTTGGGGTTGGACCAATTATTTGGATACAAATAATGAAACATACGTGATGGATTTATATTCCGGAGCAGCCAAGTGTGATACGAGTAAGGGTGCTTTGTCTGGTGAGGTTACGGTAACTTATGATAATGATGGGAAAGTAACTGTTGATATAGTTCTGGAGCCCGGGTTTATAATGAAGGGAGCACATTTATATATTGGCTCGGACCCCTATCCTGAGAATCCAAATAATAACAAGCCAACAGTAGCACCTGGCCAATATCCTTATAATGCTGGTGCTCTAAATGACGTTACAACTTATAAGTTTGAGCCAACGGAGGAATTTACCGGACCCATTTATGTCATAGTACATGCAGTTACATGTGAAATAGAGGAAACTGGTAATGGGAATAAAACTTCTGTAACGGTATTCCAGGAGCCTCTTAAAGATGTATTGAGTTTGGATCTGGATATTTCCTATGACGCCACAATTAATGTGAACTTTATTGATCTGTCTGGTAGAACAATACTTACTCCTAAGAGCAGAGAAGTAAGCACCGGAAAAAACCGCCTGGAGTATAACATGGGTGTAGTACCATCACAAGTGCTTATCATGAATGTGTATACGGGCAGGGAAATACTTTCCAAAAAGGTGCTCTTTATGAAGTAACGTATTTACAAAGACATTTCTGAATTCGGAAATGATCATCAAATAAAAAAGCTCCCTCAACCGAGGGAGCTTCTTTTTTAAGTTGGTTATGTTTGGTAAGATTTGGGATTTCAAAAATGCATTATTACTGCTCCAAAAAAAAAGATTAGTTGTCAAGCGCTCTATTTTGTATGCTAACCTTTTTGATTCTGATGTCTGAAATTTTATTCCGTACTATTTAACAACATTTATACCCTACTATGTAGATTAGAACTACTCTACTTTATTTCTTAATTTTGCAATCAGATTGAGAATATGAAAAAAGTAGTGGTCGGACTCTCCGGAGGGGTAGATAGTAGTGTAGCCGCATATTTGCTAAAACAGCAGGGATATGAGGTGATAGGACTTTTTATGAAGAACTGGCACGATGATTCGGTGACCATCTCCAAAGAATGCCCCTGGCTGGAAGACAGCAATGATGCCCTTATTGTAGCTGAAAAACTGGGGATCCCATTCCAGACAGTAGACCTCAGCGCCCAGTACAAAGAACGAATTGTAGACTATATGTTTCGTGAGTACGAACGTGGAAGAACGCCTAACCCCGATATTCTTTGTAACCGGGAAATAAAGTTTGATGTTTTTTTAAAAATAGCGCTCGACCTTGGAGCCGATTATGTGGCCACCGGGCACTATTGCCAAAAAGGGATAATAAAGAATGCGGCAGGTGAAACACAGTATCAACTGCTGGCAGGAAAAGATCCCAATAAGGATCAGTCTTATTTTTTATGTCAACTCTCCCAGGAGCAATTGGCAAAAACGTTATTTCCAATAGGCGGACTCCTTAAACCTGAAGTGCGGAAAATAGCAGCCGAAAATCAACTGATCACAGCAGAAAAAAAAGACTCTCAGGGACTTTGCTTTATTGGGAAGGTTCGCTTACCAGATTTTTTACAGCAACAGTTAAAACCTAAGCAAGGAGATATTGTTGAAGTGCCGGCAGATGCAAGTCACTATCAACACCTTCTTCCGAATTTTGAGAATAAACAGCAGGAGCTGGCATATTTATCTGAGAAACCACATTATAGCAAAGCGGATGGAAAAATAGTAGGGGCACATCAGGGGGCTCACTATTTTACTATTGGTCAGCGTAAGGGATTAGATGTAGGAGGCACCAAGGAACCATTATTTGTCATTGGTACAGATGTAGATGAAAATGTGATCTACACCGGGCAGGGGAAAGCCCATCCGGGGCTGTACAGAAAGACCTTGTTTGTGAATCAGGATGAAGTGCATTGGGTGCGACCAGATCTGGCGCTGCAGATAGATGAAACCATGGAAGTAATGGCAAGGATACGCTATCGTCAACCATTGCAAAAAGCCATCTTATATCAGGTAGATGGCGGATTGTACGCCGACTTTGATGAGAAACAAGCGGCCATAACCGAAGGTCAGTTCATTGCCTGGTATAAAGGCGATGAGCTTATTGGATCTGGTGTCATCTCATAATATAAAGTGGTTTAAAAACACATATGAATAATAGAATTACAGATCTTTTTGGTGTTCAATATCCAATAGTACAGGCGGGAATGATCTGGGCCAGTGGCTGGCGGCTAGCTTCTGCGGTATCTAATGCAGGAGGCCTTGGGATATTGGGAGCGGGGAGCATGTACCCTGAGGTTTTAAGGGAGCACATTCAGAAATGCCAGCAGGCAACTACCAAACCATTTGGGGTGAATATCCCCATGTTGTACCCGGATATTGACAAGCTTATTAACCTCATCATAGAGATGGGAGTAAAGATCGTTTTTACCTCAGCCGGGAATCCCGCAACCTGGACGGCTACCCTTAAAGAAAATGGCATCACAGTAGTACATGTGGTGAGTAGCGTAAAATTTGCGCTGAAGGCTGAACAAGCCGGAGTAGATGCGGTAGTGGCCGAAGGATTTGAAGCAGGCGGACATAACGGTCGGGATGAGACCACCACCTTAACCCTGATCCCGGCTGTAAAAGAACAGATCAAGATCCCGTTGATCGCCGCAGGAGGAATTGCCACCGGGCAAGCTATGTTGGCAGCTATGGTACTAGGCGCAGATGGTGTTCAGGTGGGAAGCAGGTTTGTGGCCTCGGACGAAGCCTCGTCTCACCTGCTATTTAAACAAAAGGTGGTGGATGCCAAGGAAGGGGATACCCAATTAACCTTAAAAGAACTGGCCCCTGTTCGTATGCTGAAAAACGAATTTTACAACGAGATACAGCACGCTTACAAACGCTGTGCCTCACCCGAAGAACTTAAAACTTTACTGGGCAGAGCCCGAGCGAAACACGGGATGTTTGAAGGTAACCTCGAGGAAGGTGAACTGGAGATAGGTCAGGTTTCTGCGATCATTCATGACATAAAACCAGCAGCACAGATCATTGAAGATATGATGGCCGAATACGAAAAGGCCAAGCAGTCCGTACAATCCATGCCTTGATTTGTTTTGCCTAATTTCCTTTACTTCGCAAGAGAGATCAAGTTAGTAATATGAGCATCCATCAACTCAAAAGTCTTCTGTAGTTTTTGGATCTGCTCCTGAGCCTCTTTCCAATCTTTCTGTTCAACAGCTTCACGTACTCCCGGTAATGTTTTTACACCATAGCCCGTATAAAATCCGGGTGCGTATAACTGATGCCTAAACCACGATCTCCTTGGAAGGCCGCTAATGTCTGTAAGCACTTGTTCTGTTCCCAGCATAGCCTTATTAAGGGCCTCTTGTTTCGCTGTGGTTAAAGCTTCTACTGAAACTGCTTCAAAAGTGGTGATGCTATTGGAAAGTTTGGCCAGACTATTTTGGACCGGAGAGAAATCTAAATAGGGGATAGCTTCCTTCGCTATTGGTTTTACAAATGCTTTTCTTGGATCTGCGGCCAATTCAAACGCATTTTTGGAAACTAATGAATTGTGTTTTTCTACATCCTTTCGCATTTTGTCCGTTTCATCCATGATCTCTTTTAAATAATCAGCAACAGTGGCATGCCATTGTGTAAACTCTAATGGAAGTACATCAGCATTTGCCAGTCTTAGCACAATTCTACCGGCAGTATTGGCCAGTGCTATTCCATATGCAAATTCCGGATCTTTAAATCGTTTGTAATGTGGATAGGTATCATAAATGGTATGATATTCCCCACCAGCATTTTCTCCTCCAAATCCTATGTTCAAAGAGGCAATACCGGCATGCTGAATAAAGGGCGTATAATCCGAGCCAGATCCCAACGCACTAAGACTAAATTTGTCTGACCCACCAGTTACCCACTGTGCTGCTATTCTTCGCTTTTTAATAGAAACACCTGTCTGAGGGTCTTTTACAATATCTGCTACCTCTTCTACCATAGCCTGTAAGGTATGTGACCCGCCGGCACCAAAAAATCCACGTCCGTTTCCATCTGTATTGATATACGCCACTAGCTTCTGCTGCAATTCTTTTTCGTGATCTTCCACCCATTCGGTAGAACCTATAAGACCCGGCTCTTCCGCATCCCAGGCGCCATATACAATAGTTCGTTTTGGGCGTTGTCCTTTCTTTGCCAGTTCTCCTACTACCCTGGCTTCTTCCATAAGGGCGATCATACCACTGACAGGGTCATTGGCTCCATGAACCCAGGCATCATGATGGTTACCACGCATCACCCATTGATCAGGATATTTAGAGCCCTTTAGAGTTGCAATAACATTGTGGGCAGGGGTAAGTTTCCAGTCGAATTCGAGTTTCAAATGTACCTTGGCCGGACCCGGACCTATATGATAAGTGATAGGTAGTCCACCTTTCCATGAGGCAGGTGCAACCGGACCTTTTAAGGCTTCGAGTAGAGGTTGAGCATCTTCATAAGAGATAGGCAACACCGGTATTTTTGTGATCGTAGGTGCATCTTTTCTATCGAGTCTTTTTGCATCTTTGGTAGCCGCATATCCCGGAGTTAATACGTCACCCGGATATAATGGCATATCCATCACAGAGCCTCTTTGTACTCCTGTCTTGTTTTTAAAGGCACCTTCAGGATACACATCTCCGCGCACATAGCCATCATCTTCAGGATCGGAATAGATAATACAACCAATAGCTCCTTTTTCAGCGGCCAGTTTTGGTTTTATCCCTCGCCATGAACCGTAATATTTAGCGATCACGATCTTTCCTTTTACATCTATCCCTAATTTTTCCAATTCTTCATAATCACTTGGAATTCCGTAATTGACAAAAACAAGCTCGGCCTCTACATCCCCATCGGTAGAAAAAGCATTGTAGCTCGGTAACAAGGCTTCTCCCTGGGCGGTATACGGATCACCTTCCACAGGAACGGCGGTTAGTTTGGCATTGTAGGAAACCGGACTTACCAATTCCAATTCACGGATCTTTGGATAAGGAAATAGAATGTGATAGGTCTCTATTTTAGTATCATATCCCCAGGATTTGAATTGTGCAGCCATCCATTCTGCATTTTCTCTTCCGTATTCGGTGCCAACCCAGTGGGGTTCTGCAGCCAATTTTTGCATCCATGTATCCAGATTCTTGGCGGTAAGAGCTGATTCAAAAGAAGCCTCTAATTTTAGTTGATTTGGAATATTTTCCGGAGCGAACCCGGTAATAGATTGTGCCGTTATATTCTGGGATAACAGCATTAATAAACTTAGGTAGAGTAATTGTTTCATAGATGATCATGTTTATTTCAAGATAGTAAAATTAGTATAGTAATGCCGTATGAACTTTGTCATATTCATACCCTTCAATAAAACTTAGTAAAGGTTAATCCCATTTTTTATCGATGGCAAGGAGGGTCCTCAAAAGTACATTGGCACCATTGGCCATATCCTCAGGGAATGTATATTCTTTTGGGGAATGACTGATCCCGTTAACACTTGGCACAAAGATCATCCCTACCGGGACTATTTTAGCCATATCCTGCGCATCATGCCCTGCTCCGCTTTGCATTTGTTTGCTACTCAGACCGAGGGACTTAACTTCCTGTGTGATCAGCGCTTGAATTCTTGGATCCGTGAGGGCCGGAGCCGAAGTGGCATCGATAGGCGTAAAGGTAAATTCAGTTCCAGTTTCGTTTTCGATATCTTTTGCCCGCTGTTCCATCGCACTAAAGAGGTTTTCTATTTTCTCGGATGACAAGTCCCGTATCTCCAAGCTTAGTACTACCTGTCCGGGGATTACATTGGGAGCTCCCGGCAGCGCAGTGATCCGCCCAACCGTACCTACCTGTTTTCCTTCAAAACTATTGGTAACTTCATTTACCGCAATGATAAACTTTGCAGCTGCCAGCAAGGCGTCCTTTCTCAATGCCATAGGCGTAGTGCCGGCATGATTCGCAAATCCCTGGATGCTGACATCCCACCATTTAATACCTACAATTCCTTCCACGACCCCAATATCGATTTGTTCCCTGTCTAGTATCCCGCCTTGTTCTATATGGAGTTCAAGGAAAGCAGCCAAACTGCCTTGAGCTCGTTCTACCTCAGCTATACGGTCTGCATCTCCCCCTATGCGATTTATCCCTTCTCTCATACTAAATCCTGTACTATTTACAACTTTGAGGGCATCTTGGGTGAGATCCCCAATTAAAGCTCTGCTACCCATTACTCCGCCTTCCTCATTCGAAAAAATGATAACTTCTAGCGGATGCTCAGTCTGTATCCCTTTTTCATTCAGAGTTCTTACGACTTCAATGGCAGCAAGTGAACCCACGCAACCGTCATAATTTCCTCCATTTGGGACCATATCTATGTGCGATCCGAACCCTATCGGTTTTTTGGAGGGATCCTTCCCTGCTCGCTTCCCTGTGATATTTCCCGCGAAGTCAACACTGACCTCAAGCCCTGTTACTTGCATTAGGGAAATGATATAGGCCCTGCCCGCCAGATCGGCATCGCTAAAGGCCACCCTGTTGGTTTCCCCATTCTCCATGACTCCGTATTCTGCCAATGACATAATAGTAGCTTCCAGCCTTCCCTGGTCTACTTTGGGAATGTCTTGAGAAAAGCCCATAAAACTGCTTAATAGAAATACAAAAAAGATTTTTCCGGGGGAGGTCATAGTAGATATGTTAGGGAGACAAGATATAAAGCTAATGAATTATTAACCACGGCTATGCGTTATTTCAGTTCAATTTTGTCTATTTCCAATCGGAATTCCTCTGCTTTTTTATTCCCGATCAAAAAAGCCACTTCTTCGATCTGCTCCCCGGGAAAGGATGACATGTTTAATAGCCGTCCCCGGAACTGGGGGATCATTTTTTCAAATGGGATGGAAACAGTTTCCCAACTACCATTGGTCTTTATATTGATGGCATAATTGAAATAATCTGAGGCATTAGTTTTAAGTCTTACCTGGTAGTTCTTTCCATCACCTTTCAAACGAACAACAAGGGATTTGTATTTTTTTACATTCAGGGTTGCAAAGCGATGCTGGACAAGGGAAAAACCGCCGTTATTCTCCAGGGAAACGGCCCCCTGAAAAATTCCGTGACCCTCGTCACTGATGGTAAGTCGGCCTTTTGAAAGTCCACCCATAACACCGTCATTGACAACCGTCCAGCTTAATGGATCAGTATTTGCAGTAAATTGGAAAAGGGTATTCGATTCTTGCAACATAAGGGATAAGAATAAAATTAAGACATAGTTCATTTGTCTAAGTTCGTGGTTTTTATTGGAGAAGCAAACCCGAGACTTCCCTGAATTGTTCCCTTCATAGATTTCAGTAATGCAGTAGGCAGAACTTCCATCAAGATAAATTAAACTTACTTTATCTTTGCCGAAAATAATCTGCCGCTTGTTCTATCTTACAATTGATATTTTAGGGACCATTGCCTTCGCCATCTCTGGCGTGTTGGTGGCCATGGACAAAAAACTGGATCTCTTTGGGGTGTTTATCATTGCATTCGTCACTGCCGTTGGCGGAGGAACACTGCGTGATTTACTTATCGGAAATACGCCTGTTGTCTGGATGCGTGAGTCTATATACGCCTTTACTATCCTTGGTGCCGTGATTTTCGCAATTCTCTTCCGGGAACGAATACGCTATTTGCGGAAGTCCTTATTCTTATTTGATACTATCGGGATCGGACTCTATACCATGGTGGGGATAGACAAAGGATTACAAGCCGACTTGATCCCTATCATGTGCATTGCTTTGGGAACTATCACGGCCAGTTTCGGTGGCGTAATAAGGGATATTCTATGCAATGAGATCCCGGTGATCTTTCGGAAAGAGATCTATGCTACGGCATGTATCCTGGGTGGAGGCAGCTATTTTTTGATCAGAAAACTCCCAATTATTGAAGAATATGCCTTCGTAGTCGCTATTATTGTAGTTATCGGCATCCGTTTATTGGCGGTGAGATTTAAGATTGCGTTGCCCAATATCTACCGGAAAACAGATAAGGAATGATCTACTTCACAATTTCTGCTTTCTGAATATAAATATTTCTCGAAGGCCAATCTCCATCATCTACCGGTTGTTGGTTGATAAGATCAACAATATCCATTCCTTCAACAACACGACCAAAAGGAGTATAATTTCCATCGAGGTGATAGGAGCCGGGTTTGGTTACCACAATGAAAAACTCGTAAGGACTTGCCAGCATATGCGGATTGTCCATTTCACTACTTGGCATAGAGATGGTTCCACGGTGATGTTTATGCCCTTTCCGAGTGTCCGGGGGTAGGAGATAGCGTCCAATTTCTCTTCGCTTCCGTGCGGTTTCTTTGTTATCTGCATTACCTCCCTGAATAATAAAGTCTTTTACCACCCTATGGAACATGGTATTATTAAAATAACCCTGTTTTGTGAGGTAGATAAAATTGGCCTTATGATAGGGAACATTATCAAATAATTCTACAGTAAAGTTTCCCAGATTGGTTGTTAATTTAACACGTGTTGTAGGTAAACCTTTTTGATAGTTGAAAAAGAAATCGATCGCATTTTCTTCCGTAAGTACAAAGGGTTCTTCCTCCTGGCTTTTTAGGGAATCATTTTCCTCAATTGTAGTAGATTCTGGCTGCAGACTATCTGTTTGCATCACCACACTTTCAACTTCAGATTTTTCTTTCGGAGTTTCCCGGCAGGCACCTAAAAAAATTAATAGTATAATTGCGGAGTATTTCAACTTTTGGATGATCATGGATTTTACAAAATTTACCGAACAGATCCCAAAAATAAAAAATCTACCACTACCGGGAAGGTCTGCACACTATAAAATGGCTCCTGAAGTACGTATTCGTGAATTAGAGTCGGGTTTAATTATCAAAAAAAATCCCAAAAAGGCAGGGGTAATGGCACTATTTTACCCAGATGCCATGCATCTTACTCAGGTTCTGCTTATTCTAAGACGTTCCTATGAAGGGGTTCATTCTAATCAGGTGTCTTTTCCCGGTGGGAAAGAAGAGAAAGGAGATCCTTCTATTTTAGCAACCGCCCTGAGGGAGACATATGAGGAAGTAGGGGTAAAGCCGGAACATGTTGAGGTGATAAGAAGTATGAGTGAAGTATATATTCCGCCCAGCAATTTCTGGGTGCAACCATATGTAGGTCTTTATAAAAAAGTGGATCCTTTTATTTTACAACAGGACGAGGTAGAACAACTCATAGAAGTTCCTTTAATACAACTTATGGATGACGCCTATCTTACTTCTCAAACCCTTTCAACATCCTATGCTAAAAACATTGAAGTTCCGGCCTTCGAACTAGAAGGTTTTACGGTCTGGGGTGCCACTGCCATGATGTTAAACGAGATCAGGGAATTAATTAAGCAGATTGTATAAGCCTAATTTTGTAGTTTTGTAGCCTATGCCATTATTTAAAAGAAATCCGTTTGGTCATATCCTCTTCCTGAAAAAATGGTTGATCAGGATCCTGGGTATTATGACTCACCAACGCTATAAAGGATTTAATACGTTGGAAATAGATGGTTCTGAGGTTATTAGAGATCTACCGGGGACCAATGTGCTTTTTGTGAGCAATCATCAGACATATTTTGCAGATGTAGTGGCCATGTTCCATGTGTTCAATGCCAGTATTAGTGGTCGTGCAGATTCTATAAAGAACGTGGGGTATCTCTGGAATCCAAAATTGAATATTTATTATGTTGCCGCCGCAGAAACCATGAAGAAAAGTCTTCTGACCAAGGTCCTGGCGTATGTTGGTTCTATAAGTATTGAAAGGACCTGGCGTGCACAAGGGCAGGATGTTAAAAGGCAGGTAAAGATGAGTGATATTTCCAATATTGGGAAGGCACTTAGTGATGGATGGGTGATCACTTTTCCACAAGGTACCACTACCCCCTGGAAACCACTTCGTAAAGGAACAGCTCATATCATCAAAAAATATAAACCTGTTGTTGTACCCGTGGTTATTGACGGGTTTAGACGTTCTTTTGACAAGAAAGGGCTGCATGTTAAAAAGAAGGGGATCTTACAATCTATGGTGATCAAAGAGCCACTCGATATTGATTATGAAAATGAATCTGTAGAATCTATCATAGAAAAACTGGAGTACGCCATTGAGCAGCATCCATCATTTTTAAAGGTTATCCCTCAAGAAGAACTATTGGCATATGAAGAAGCCAATAAGCAGCGGAAATGGCGCCAAAAAGCTTAGATCTCCAGTCGCTTTAGTTCTCGGTAATTCTTACCTAATTTTCGAAGCAGCAAACCATAAATTAAGAAATAGATCAATCCTAAAACGGCAGTACACAGAATGCCCATGGCTATGAGTACTCCTACTACTACAAATTTAATATTATCAATAGATTCTTCCATGGCTTTCTCTTCCAGATTTAATGCATGAATAAAAGTATCCCCGTCACTAAGGGCGATACCAACAGCAATTAAAAGGAATGTAATTAAGAACATGGAAAGGGCGAAGATGATATAATTCTTTACGGTTTTTCTGGTTCTGATGATCTTGTGCATTAGCTCTTTGGCATTATCCAACACTGAGATCTCACGGTACCTTTGGTAGAATTGATAGATAAAGTAGAAAACTACCATGTATTGAACGATGGTTATCCCCCACATCAAATTCTTAAGCCCCAGGTCTGCATAGAATTGCATGCCCTCCCGGGCGGAAGGGAGGAGATAGACAAGATGAGGAAGTACAAATTCAATAATACTGATAATAAAGATCCACTTCACAATAGAAGAAGATCGCTTCCAGATCATGCCATATAGCTCATCGTATGACAATTTTGGAAGTTCAGACTCTTTACTTTTCCAGTCTTTTTTCAGCAATTCTAATTCGTCCATCATAGTGCTAAGGATTAAGAATTGTTCTTAATTTTGTTTTTATCCGGTTCATTTTTACCCTCGCATTTACTTCACTGATCCCCAGGGTATCAGAGATTTCACTATAATTTTTATCTTCCAGGTACAAAAACACCAGGGCTTTTTCTATATCGCCCAGTTGTTTGACCGCCTTATACATAAGAGTTAGTTGTTGTTCCTCGGTAGGGTCGTATTCATCCGTTTTTATCTTAAAGATCACAGAATCGAAGTCCTGCGTTTGCACGCGTTTTTTAGATTTCCTGTAAAGCGTAATAGCCGTATTTAGCGCAACCCTGTACATCCACGTACTAAATTTAGATTCCCCCCTGAATTTTGGATATGCTTTCCACAGCTGAATGGTTATTTCCTGGAAGAGATCATTGTGTGCGTCCCGGCCATTGGTATACAAGCTACACACCTTGTGAACAATATTCTGATTGTCCTCTAACGCAGTCACAAATTGATGTTCCAGTTCTTTATTCACTCAGAGCTGCTGGTTTCTATGGTATTAGTATTACTTCCTTACTGTTTGTTACAAAAGGAAAAAAGATATTAAAAAAGTGTTTCCTATTCAGTTTCAGGAAACACCAAAAGAGTACAGATTAGTTCCTGTAATCTAGGGCAGGTGTACGATCTCCAAGAAGTGGAATATATTGAAAATCGGCACCTCTTTGTTTTAAAAATTCTTCCTTGGCTTTGACAACCAGCGCAGGATCTTTAAACAGGTCCATTGCTGTCAGGGTTAGCGTTTTTGCCGCTACCATCATCCCTTTATTGCCAATAGAAGTACCACCTGCTGCAACAGCTTGCCAACTATGTGCCGGAGTTCCGGGTACCCAGGTTGCAGTTCGTAACCCCACGGTTGGGACCGCAAAGCTAACATCCCCTACATCTGTAGAGCCCGATGCTCTTGCAGTGGTCTCATAAGGCTGAACGGTAGCCGCCGCTTCAATATCGGCCTTCTTATATCCCATACTTACGGCTATCTTTTCCGCAAAAGCCTTTTCTTCCGGGGTGTATGTGATCCCTCCAATTTTATTTAAATTATCGTACATCACTTTTTGAAGGGTTAGGTTTGGCAATAATTCATGCGTACCACCTATCATTTCATAGTCCATCGTAGTGCCTGTTCCCATGGCCGCTCCTTCAGCTGCTTTTACTATTCTGTCAAAGATCTCTATTACCACATCGCGTTTGTAATGACGGGCATAGTAGTATACTTCTGCAAAATTTGGGACCACATTAGGAGCTTTTCCGCCGTCAGTGATCACATAATGTATACGGGCTTCCATTGGAATATGCTCACGCATCATGTTCACCATCATATTCATAGCTTCAACTCCGTCTAAAGAAGAGCGGCCTTTCTCCGGGGCACCGGCTGCATGGGCGGAAATTCCATAGAAACGGAATTTGGCCGACTTATTTGCGAGGGCTGCTCCTGCATTGGCAGCATTAGATGCTCCCGGATGCCAGTGTAATGCAACATCCACATCATTGAATAATCCTTCCCGTACCATATATACTTTGCCACTTCCCCCTTCTTCAGCCGGGCATCCGTAGAATCTGATAGTTCCTTTTATCTTGTTGGCCTGCATCCAGTTTTTTACCGCAATAGCTGCTGCCGTGGAGGCCGTTCCAAATAAGTGATGTCCGCAGGCATGTCCTGCAGCTTTACCCGCTGTTTTTTGCATAGGAACTGCTTCCTGAGATAGTCCGGGCAAGGCATCATATTCCCCTAAGACCGCTATGATGGGAGAACCACTTCCATATTCAGCAATAAATGCCGTTGGTATCCCCGCGACCCCAGTTTTAATGCTAAATCCTTCCTTTTGAAGGGTAGCTTGCAAAAGTGCAGAGCTCTTTTCTTCCTGGTAGCCCATTTCTGCTAACCCCCAGATCTCTTGTGCGATATTTCCATAACCGGCCGCTTTGGAATCTAGTTTTTTGAGAACAGCATCTGTATCACTCTGTGCATACAAACCTATCAACATACAAAAGGTACTTCCTAAGAGGAGAAATTTTTTCATCGGTCTTTGTTTTAGTGACGTTAAATATAAGAAATGACCTTGTAACAAAGTAAGTCACACTAAAACAATCTCGACATTTTATTAGCTTAATTTCTCGGATGGTATTGCTCCATTACCTGGGCCAGGTGGGTACGGTCTACATGCATATAGATCTCTGTGGTGGTAATACTTTCGTGCCCCAGCATTTGCTGAATGGCCCTGAGATCGGCTCCATTTTCTAACAGATGGGTGGCAAAGGAATGTCTGAAAGTATGCGGACTAATGATCTTCTTTAGTCCTATTTTCTCACCAAGTTGTCTGATAATAGTGAAGATCATGGCTCTGCTAAGTCCTTTTCCTCTCCTGTTGAGGAATAAGATATCTTCAGACCCTTTCTGGATCTTCTGGTGTACACGTACCTGATGCCTGTAGATCCCGATATATTTTTTGTTAAGCGGACTTATGGGTACAAAACGTTGTTTACCTCCCTTTCCTGTTACTTTAATAAAGTCTTCTTCAAAGAACAGATCAGAGATCCGCAAATGAATGAGTTCAGATACGCGCAGGCCACATCCATAAAGTGTTTCTAGCATGGCCCGGTTCCGTTCTCCTTCGGGTTTGGAGAGATCTATAGCTTTGATCAGATCATTTATTTCCTCAAGAGACAAGGTATCCGGAAGTTTTCTTCCCAATTTAGGAGATTCTATGAGTTCCATAGGATTCTCAGTACGATAATCCTCAAAAACCAGATAGGAAAAAAAACTATTTAGTCCGGAAATGATTCGTGCCTGGGACCTTGCGGAAATTGTTTTCCCCAATTCATACACGAACTGTGATAGCATCTCCTTTTCTATGGATTTGGGGAGCTCATCGCTTTGTACAGCCAATAGATATTGTATTAGCTTATTCACATCGCGCTGATAGTTCTGTATGGTATTCTCAGACAGTCCTCTTTCTATCTTCAAATAGTGCCTATAGTCTTGCAGAGCCCTGTCCCAATTCATAATTTAAAGATAGGCCTATTGTGATAAAATAGATAGAATTCTACCAGCTACCACCATTTATTGAGGTTTGGCAACAAAAATGAGGCTTGTTTTTATGAAGATAGTAGTTTTGGTACCACACGTATAGCATCCAAACCCATGAAAAAATTTGTATTTCTATTAGCCGGACTTTTTTTATGTACTGGCATGTCTGCCCAGGAAGGAATTAAACTTGGATTACAAGGTAGTTTTCCTTTTAACGATTTCAGTGACGCCGTGGTGCTTTCTGCCGCTGTAGATGTGGGATATATGCATGCCCTTGGAGAAGTAGTGGATGCCGGTATCATGACCGGTTTTATTAACGGTTTTCCGGATAATTTTGATGGAGGTCCAGACCTCCCAAGTGTACAATTTCTGCCATTGGCAGCTTCTTTTCGTATTTGGCCTTCCAATTCCTTTTCTTTTGGTGGTGATGTAGGACACGCTTTAGGAATTAATGAAGGTAATGACGGCGGACTCTATTATCGCCCAATTATTGGGTACCTGTTTGGGACCAACACAGAAGTAAACTTTTCATATACAGGTATTAAACTTGATGGGGCTACATGGTCTACCGTCAATGTGGGAATTTTACATACTATTCAGATTAGCCCTAGGAGGTTGTAAGCCAAAATTCTTAATTCGAGAGTCTATTTCCTATTCGCATTTTATATGTTGGCATACATGACATATATCATTGTATATACTTCAAAGAAGTAGTATTATAATAATTCTATTAACCAGTTTAAATCTATAGAATTATGAAAAAACTACTTTTTTTTACAGCAATTGTTTTATTTGGGTTTACATATGTAAGTGCCCAGGATTGTAATTTCGGTGCTAAAGTGGGAGTTAATATCGCTACTTTAAATAGCGATAATTTTGATAGTTTTGATAACAGAACATCTTTCCATCTAGGTTTTGTTGCTGAAATTGGTATTACCGAGACTTTTTCGTTTCAACCGGAATTAGTCTACTCTTCCCAGGGGTCTGGTTACAGTGAAGATGATTTTGAAGGAACCGTTAAATTAAACTATTTAAACGTTCCATTGATCGCAAAAATTTATGTAGCTGAAGGCTTTAGTTTAGAAGCGGGTCCTCAAATTGGACTGTTATTATCTGCTACTGACGAGGGGGAATTTGATGGAGGTTCATATGATGAAGATATCAAAGAGTTTATTAAAGGGTTGGACATTGGCGTTAATTTGGGAGTAGGGTATAAACTAGAAAGCGGGTTAAATTTTGGAGCACGCTATAATTTAGGTTTAGTTGATGTAAATGATGACTATGAAGAAGGAGGCACTTATAAAAATGGTGTTATCCAGGCATATCTGGGATTTTTCTTCTAACCTTACGCATAAAATATTACAAAAAGGGAAGCGAAACGCTTCCCTTTTTTTATGCCTTTTTTTTGATACTTTTACCCTATGAAAAAAGTAATCATCATAAATGGCCCCAACCTGAACCTTTTGGGTACTCGCGAGCCCGAAATATATGGTAATTTGTCATTTACAGAGTACCTTGAAACACTTAAAGAGAAATATCCGGATATTTCACTGGCCTATTTTCAATCGAACGTTGAAGGCGAAATTATCAATAAACTTCAGGAAGTAGGATTTAAATATGACGGTATTATACTGAATGCGGCAGCATATACACATACTTCTGTAGGTATTGGAGATGCCGTAAAAGCCATCTCCTCACCTGTTGTGGAGGTACATATTTCAAACACCTTCCAAAGGGAAGATTTTAGGCAAGTTTCCCATATTTCATCTGGTGCCAAAGGGGTTATTCTTGGGTTTGGTTTAAAAAGTTATGATCTGGCGATCCGTAGTTTTTTAGACGAAAACTAACTTTTTACACATCTCTTCCTGCCACCAAATGCACCATTATTACATTGTTAACAAAATGTAAAAATCCCTTAGATCGATCATACGAATCGATTTAAATTGTATCTTTAAGTAACCCCTTACGCTTACTTTTACTTAATTTATTTAATATTCTGGAACTTTTATCAGGAGGTAATATCTGATAACGGTATAAGGATCATAATAATTTGGGTTATGGCTGGGTGTATTTACATTACCCGCCAGACTTCTAATTCATTAAAGTTCCTTCGCCAGGTTTGCTATGGTAATATAATAGGATGTATGCCAATACGTACTATTGTTTATTAACCAACCAACTCAACCAAATGGCAACAAAGTACACTCTCGCACTCCCAAATCACACTTCTTTTCAAAATCTATTGCGAACTCTGATCTCTCTGTTCATGTTGCTCTGCCTCTGCTTTATGGGCTATGCACAGAAAGGAAAAGGAGGCAAAAAAGGAGGCCCTAAAGGTAATATCGAGGATATTACCCTTACTACCTGCGTCCAGGAAATGGAAAATGGGCTAACCAAAGCGTGGTTTGGGTATACCAACCCTAATGACGATACAATTATACTCCCTGAAGGTGATAGTTATGTTTTTCTAAGCGATAAAATAGACGATGATGAATATCAAGGGGTAGAGAAATTTACTGTCCTCAACTCCTTTGAGCCAGGTACAGTAGAAAAGGCCTTTTTTGTAGTATTCAATAGCAATGGACATGCGAAATGGACTTTAGTTCAAAACGGGAATTCAGAGACCAAAATAAGAGCGGCCGCCGATTCTCCTGTCTGTACAGACCCATGTGTTGTTTGTCCGGTATTTGGTGGTGTGGGAAAATCATTTACTCCAATAGGAGCAGAACTAACCGCCTTGGCCACGGGCGTTGCCGGGCCCCAACCATCAGACATTATATTTCAGTTTAATCCCAACGATCCTACGGAAGTACTTATAGAAATTGTTCCCAAGGGTTGTTCTTCCTGTTTAAATGATGTACTGAAATTACTTCAATCACTTGCACCATATAATGATGGCAGAGGCTTCGACAGAGTTTATGATGCTGATCCACTGGTATCCGACTTTATAGTAGATCCGATTGATATTATTGACAATGGGTACGCTACAATAGATGTGTATTTTCCAATTAGCAGGCTGTTGGAATTAAATGACTACCCGGATCTCCTTAATTTTAATCGGTCCTTGTACCGGCCCATTCCTAATGTGGGGCTTGTAGACTCACAGGGCGATGCGGCCATGTATACCAACATTGTACGTGAATCCTTTGTGATTAGAGATGAACCAGGGGGTACTTCCATGCCCGTAGATGGCAGCGGTATTAAAATTGGGGTTATTTCAGACAGTTATGACAAGGCCAACCTTGGAGAATCACAAGCCACCGCAGATGTGGGGAGCAAAGATCTTCCAGGAAACGTAGGACCCATAGGAATCCCTAATGGTAATCCGGATTATCCTATTCCTGTTGAGGTGTTGAAAGATTATCCCTATGGGGAGGCATCGGACGAAGGCCGTGCCATGCTCCAAATTATTCACGATGTGGCCCCCGGGGCGGCTTTGGGCTTTAGCACCGGCGTACTGTCGCCTAGAGATATGGCCCTGGCCATAGATAACTTTTTGGACGCCGGCTATAACATTGTTACGGACGATGTTACCTACCCGCTTGAACCTTTTTATGATGATAATATCGACGGCTACGATGGCTCTATTGCAAAAGCTATAAAACGCTTTACTGATTCCGGTGGACTTTACGTTACCTCTGCAGGGAATTTTGCGAATACGGGATACAAAAGTGTTTTTGTAAATTCTGACGAAACACCCTTTATCACTCCTGCCCTGGACCCGGGAACCATTGCCCATGTTTTTGATGTTGATACTCAGGATGTGATGCAGGAAATAGAGGTTGACCAAGGCACTTATTTTCTGGTTTTACAATGGGATGAGGATCAGGCCTCCCAAAATAATTCTATGGGTGCTGCCACGGATCTGGATATATATATTGTATCTGAAACAGGGCAGGTGTTGGTGAATACCAATAGGGTAAATGATTTTGGAGATGCGGTTGAGGCTGTTATTTTTCAATCTTTTGCCGATAATGCCCGGGCGAATATTATGATCACCAGCGCTAACGGAGATTCTCCCGCAAATCTGGCTTTCCGATATATTATCTATAGGTCTAATGGCCTTCAAATATTGGAATACATTGAGGGTACACCAACTGTCACCGGACATGCCATGACAGATGCAGCAGTTACTGTAGGTGCATTCTTCCACGATTTTACAGAGAACCCTTCCTTCGAACCGGAAGATTTCTCATCCTATGGAGGTGATCTGCTAAACGGACAAAGTCCGCAAATAGATATATTGGGCCCGGATGGGGTAGACGTTAATATCCCTGACTTTGCCGCAGATACGGATGGGAACGGGAAAAGCAATTTCAAGGGAACCTCTGCCGCTGCCCCACATGTAGCAGGAGCCCTTGCCTTACTTAAGTCGGCACAACCCTCATGGTACCCAGACGGACTTCCCATGGAAGCATTGCAGTTATTACAAACAACTGCCATCCCGGTAAACGGAGACCCGGATCAGAAGGGAAGTGGCTTTCTTGATGCTGTGGCCGCCTTATCCCAGATCGCTGCCCAAACGGCAGTAGTAGAAACTTTAACCATAGAAGGACCCTCTGCTGATGAGACTTGCATAAATTGTATAGTAGTAAAGCTTACCGGGAAATATTTTCCTATCCCAGAGGATACAGAGGAACCTGAAGAACCTACAGAACCCGAAGTACCCTTGGTGAAATTAGATGATGGGGAAGTACAAACTCCCTTGGCCGTTAACTCTTTTAGCGAGACGGAAATTACAGTGATAGTTCCCCCTTTTATAGGAAACCCCAATGTGGTTGTTTATACCGATCCTATCACCAATGGTGGAACAGACGGCGGCGACTCCAAGCCTTTCCCAATTTTGGATGATGGAAGGATTGCCATAAGAATCACGGCCGTGGATGTGGAAATTGAATATGGACAAGCCTATGAAGATAAGTTTGACTTTGCGGTGGAAGGGCTCTCACTAGAAGAATTTAACGAGCTGGAATTTCCAGAAGTAGTATTTGCAACCTCTGCAACTCCTCCTTATCCGGGTGCAAATAACTATGCCATCATTCCTTCCTTTGATATGGCAAATGCTACCGCAGCACAAATCGCAACCTTAGAGGACTTTCTCCCCTACTTTGAGGATGGGGAATTAAGTGTCACTAAAAAAGAATTAACCATCTCCCACCAGGAATTACCGGAAATTACTGATAATGACCCGCCGTTGAATTATACTTATGGGGCTGCTATTAGCCTGCCGTTGTATTATACTTATAGTGACTCAGATATTGCAGATCCCAATGATCCCTTAGATTTTCCCTATTCAGCGCCTTTGCCAACTTTTCCTGATTTTGATACCTGGATCAGCGAGGCACATGAGACAGATTTTGCTCCAGACAACACCCTGGCCTTAATCAACCGCTTTAATGCCGTTGTAAATTCCGAGGTTTTTGATGAATTACAGGGTGGTAGTTGGATGGCTACTGAAAATACTATTAACAACCGTTTTAATGCCGTAGTGAATGGGGAAGTGATTGAAATGGGCCTTGTTAATCTTGAGGTTGAGGATCTTGAGGATTATATTACTAACCGATTTAACGCCGTGGTAAATACAAATAGATTTAACGCGGTAGTCAATGGACAAGATTTAGTCAATGGCCTCACATCCTTAAATAACCGGTTTGTGGCCGTGGTGAATAACGGTGGCCTGTCAGCCGATGAGACCACTTTTAACAAAGTTTTCGCCGTCCTTAATGTGGATGACGAATCTGAAGATACTGAAGGCGAGGTAGATCTGGAAAAATTTTATGCCTTAAACCTGATCACTGGCCTGGATGTAACAGGAAGTGATGAAGGGCAGGTACAAGAACATTACTCCTACCCCGGGGCTTTTATAGCGCCTATTGCAGCCAACTTTAACATCACTTTTGAATCAAGTGCTTTTACGGTAGATAAGGCCCATTTGTTGGCAAATTTATCATCTATAGAATCAATTTTCTACGGAAGCACGCTCACTCAAGAAGATATTGAGTTAGAGCTAAATGGCTTTGTTTATGGGGAAACGGCTGTAACCGTTTTCGCAGACCCTAATTGTGTTCCGGAGGAGCTATCTGGAGGGGAAATATGTCCGATTGTGATACCTTATTATTTTGTAGATGAGGCTGGGACCGAATTTGAGTTTGGAACTGTACTCGATGCAGGCAACTATCAAATTAAGATCAGAGAACCAAAAAACTATTCTATTGGGCCTTTGGAATTAGGAAATGTAGAGGTTCTTAAAAGGGAACTTACTGTAGATGCGGACCCGATCTCCATTGAATATGGCTTACCCCTTGAAGTGGAGGATATAATCAAAACTGGGGAAGGATGTCCGGAAGGAGGATGTCCGGTAATACAGGGATTCGCTGACGAAGAAGCCGAAGCTATGTTTTTTGCAGAGTTTGGAGGCAACCCTTATTATTTGGTACCTATAATTGATGGTGTAGCAGATGAGGAAGTGATAATTAGTCTCAGTGCTCCTCTTGAAGTAGGAAGCTATGGTATTAGGGTATTTGCGCCAGAAAACGATAATTATGTCATATCGCCTTCCTCATTATTTGGTGTCGTCACTGTAACGCCAGCCTCCCTGAGCGTTACCGTGAAAACAAGCCCCAACTATGAAACAAGCGACCTGATCATACAACAAGGGGAAACTATTGATACTTCCCTTATAATTACATCCTTTAGCGGATTTAAGTATGGTGATACACAAGAAGATGTATTCCCTGGAGGCATCTCCTACTTTTTTGAAGATGCTAATGGAGTAGAGTATACCGAAGGTGCTACTGGGGTCTATTTTATCAAGATTATAGAACCGCAGGAAGCTTTGAATTATATTATTAATTACACGTATGGGGTACTGTATGTAAACCCAACAGGTAACCATTTGCGTAAAATACGTACCTACCTGGACTGTGTTGAGGAGGATTTCATAGATGGTACTTTGGATTATATAGCCCATTACCGGTATGAGAACCCGAATGATGAGACCATTTATATCGAGGCGGAGGGACCTGAAAATAAATTAACCGGGCCTGCTGAATATAGCGGGGAATTGCCTTTTATCTTTTTACCGGGTGAGGGTACATTCGAGATTCGGTTTGACGGGAAGACCTTGAAATGGGAACTGACCAGTAGGGATAGTACACATAAAAGCTCTACTACATCCAATGCGAATTCCAAATCTAACAAATGTGATTCTGGTAATTCGGGAAATAAATTTGGAGATTCTGATTTTATGATATCCCCCAACCCTACGAGCGATTTTGTAACAATTGTTCAGAGTTTTGAGGGTGTAGTAACCCTAGATGTCTTTGATTTCTATGGAATCTTTTACCGTAGCATCAATTTAGATGGTAGAAATGGCCCTATCGAACATAAGGATATAATAGACATGAGTGCGTATCCCAATGGAATGTATTTCTTCCGTTTCAGCACAAACCAAGACGTTCAGGCGTATATTGTGGTTAAAGAGTAGTATAAATGTAATGCCTATGATAATATCTATAAAAAATGTTTACATCTGGCCATTCCTGGCGCTATTAGTGCTGGTATCTGGATCCTTTTACGGGCAAACCACTAAAATCGACAGCCTTAAAAAAGTAGTAGAGCGGGCCCCTATTGATAGTACCCTGGTGAACAATCTGAATGCACTCAGTGTTGCTATTCTTAGGAATGAAGGGATTTCAGAATCGCAGCAATATGCAAAACAAGCCATTGAATTGTCCGAACAATTAGGATATTTAAAAGGCCAGGCATATGCTGAGAAAAATATGGGGATGGCTTATTATTATCAGGGAGATTATATGCAGGTACTAGACTACTGGACAAAATCCCTTGAAACCTTTGAAGCCATTGAAGATGCCCAGGGGATATCCAACATGGCAAATAACTTAGGGGCGGTATACTACAGCCAGGGAAGTAATACAAAGGCGATCGATTTTTATCTGAGATCTTTAAGCATAGCCGAAAAAATTCAGGACACCTTGCGTATTGCTTCAGCGCTGTTAAATATTGGTGGGGTATATGGGGATACCCCAAAGGACCATGACAAGGCGTTGGAATTCTTTAACAGGATCCCACAGTATTTGCCGGCCTTGAACGAGCCCCAAATTACCACCGCTTATTTAATGGGGGAAGGTGAGATCTATCTGCTGCAAGGGAAGTATGAGGATGCTTTAAAATACTATCAGGATGCATTGCCTTTAACACTTAATACTGACGGTCATTCCAACAACCTTACCAAGCTGGGCATTGTGGAATTTAAAATGGGTGATAAATTTAAGGCAATAGACTATCTGGACCAGGCGTACCAAAATGCTAAGGCAAGCAACCAACAGTTGCAAATAGTACAATCCCTGATAGAACTTGGGAAGGTGTATCAGAATAATGATTTTCCAAAGGCCTTAAGGGCGTTTAAGGAAGCAGAATCCCTTGCTATTGAAATGGGTATCAGATTTGAATTAAAGGACATTTATGAAGGACTGTCCGTGGCGTATGCCAATCAGGGCGATTATGTAAATGCCTTTAAATACCAAACCCAACTGATCGCCAAAAAAGATTCCCTCTTTAATGTAGCAACGGATGATAAGATACGGGGACTACAATTCGATTTTGACCTGGAAAAGAAAGAAGATGAAATTGGATTACTGGAACAGGAAGCAGAGATCGCGGAACTGGAGGCCAAACGGCAGGAATACGTTATTTATGGTACAGTTTTAGGATTATTACTTGTTTTAGTACTCGCCATAGGTTCTTATAAACGGTATCGCTATGTAAAGAAAACCAACAAGATCATAGAAGTAGAGAAGGAAAGATCGGATAAATTATTGTTAAACATCCTGCCTGAGGAAACAGCACAGGAATTAAAAGAGCACGGCAAAGTGGCGGCCAAGAAGTTTGAATCGGTTACCATTCTGTTCTCAGATTTTAAAGGTTTTACCAGTTACGCACAAAACCTGTCTCCGGAAGATCTGGTCAGAAGTGTCGACTATTATTTTTCCAAGTTCGACCAGATCATGGATAAGTACGATCTGGAAAAGATAAAGACCATAGGAGATGCCTATATGTGTGCCGGGGGTTTGCATTTTCATAGGTCAGACCATCCTTTTAAAATGGTGGAGGCGGCATTTGAAATAGCCCAGGTAATGGAAGATATAAAAACCCATCCGGTAACGGGTGTTGTACCCTTCGATGTTCGAATTGGAATCAATACAGGCCCTGTAGTGGCCGGTGTAGTGGGCCTAAATAAGTTTGCCTATGATATTTGGGGAGATGCTGTGAACGTGGCCTCCAGAATGGAATCCAAGTCCGATCCGGGCCGTATCAATATCTCCGAGAATACCTATCAGCTCATTAAGGATGTATATGAATGTGAATTTAGAGGAAAGGTTGAAGTGAAAAATAAGGGCAAGATGGACATGTATTTTGTGAATGGAAGGAAAATTATCAGACACACCAAAACCAAGAAAGAAGTAAATGTGTAACTTAGAGCTATCTAAGTAGATGAAATTTATGAAGCGACAGGATCCGAATAATTATTGGGAACAACTAGAACGCCTGGAAAAATTAATACGGGCCTCTGAATTGAAAGCCGGGGTGCTTTTCTCTTTTCACAGTCTTATTTTAGGGTTGTTTGCGGAGCGGCTCGACTTTTTTGAGCCAATGTTCCAGGGCAGCTGGGTGTTTACTACGCTTACAGGTATTTGGTTGATATGTGTGCTGATATCTGTTTATTATTGTTTTAAATGCTTTATGCCACGGATGGAATTGAAGTACGATGATAATGTATTCTTTTTCAGTGATGCCGTTAACGCATTTGGCAACTCGGATGAATTTACAAAAAGGTTAGTTGATATTTGTGGCAGTGAAGAAGAACTATACACACAGTTAGGTGAACAGATTCATGCAGAAAGTAAGATAATCGCGAATAAATTCGGGAGTGTTCAAAAGTCACTCCGATTTTTTGCCCTGAGTTTTATCTTTGCCATCTTAAGCCTGATCATCGGTATAATAGAAATTGCTAGCTAAAAATCGCCCCAAGAATGAAGGGATATTTGAAATTAAGGCGACATGCGTTGCGTATTTTAAATTCTGAATTATCTGAGCAACTATGTTATCATGGAATCTCCCATACTTTGGATGTTTTACACGTGTGTAATCTGTACATCCGCAGGGAAAAATTAAATCGAGAAAAGGCAAAGATATTGAGAATAAGTGCCTTGTGCCATGATATAGGGTACACCGTTTCCGATGAGAACCATGAAAAAGAAAGTGCAGAATTAGCGGCAACGCTTATGTCCCAATATGGATTTTCAAAGAATCAAATTTCAGCGGTAAAAGAACTGATCCTGGCCACCAGGATCCCACAATCTCCCAAAACATCCCTGGAAAAGATACTCTGTGATGCCGATCTCGATTATTTAGGAAGAAAAGACTATTATGAGATCAGTAACAAATTATATCAGGAATTGAAGTCCTTTAACATTGTTTCCAACAAGGAAGAATGGAGGAAACAACAGATCCAATTTCTTGAAGCCCATAATTATCATACTCCATTTGCCAGGAAGAACCGTCAGCCTGCCATAATAAAGCGCCTGAGCGAATTGAAGAAGCAAAAGAGCTGATATCTGGTCCAGTTAATCGGGACCTTAATCAGTATTCCTTAGATATTTCTTCTCCATATAAAAAGTACCGTAAGGCAGCAGTGAAGCAAGGAAGAATTTTAGATAGGTCTTCCAATCCCATTGTTGCTGCCGGCAAAATACATAGGCCAGGATTATAAAGGCAATGAATAAAAAGCCGTGCACATAGCCGATATAGATATTTGGTTCCCTGATGTTTGCCCAATATTTTAAGGGCATACTAAAACCAAATAATAATAAATAGGAGATCCCTTCCAGAATAGCCAAAAGGCGTAAGGTCTGCAACATTCGTTGTTCTAATTATAAATGAATGACTTCCCCATAAGCATCAGCTACCGCTTCCATAACGGCTTCACTCATGGTAGGGTGGGGGTGAACTGTTTTTAAGATCTCATGGCCGGTGGTTTCCAGTTTACGGCCAAGAACAGCTTCCGCGATCATATCGGTAACTCCGGCACCAATCATATGGCAACCAAGCCATTCTCCGTATTTGGCATCGAAAATAACCTTTACGAATCCATCTGAGTTGCCTGAGGCCTGTGCTTTCCCGCTCGCGGAGAAAGGAAATTTCCCTACTTTGATATCCAGGCCTTTCTCAATGGCTTGTTTTTCTGTAAGTCCAACAGAAGCTACTTCGGGAAGGCAATAGGTACATCCGGGAATATTACCATAATCTAAAGGTTCCACATGCATACCGGCGATCTTTTCCACACAAAGAATCCCTTCGGCAGATGCCACATGGGCAAGTGCAGGACCCGCGGTTACATCACCAATTGCATAGTAGCCGGGAATGTTGGTTTGATAAAAGTCATTTACCACGATCTTATCCCTGTCCGTAGCGATCCCAACCTCTTCGAGGCCTATGTTTTCGATATTTGTCTTTATGCCTACAGCAGAAAGTACTACATCTGCTTCTATGATCTCTTCACCCTTTGGTGTCTTTACAGTTACTTTTACACCATCACCGGAAGTATCTGCCTTGGTAACCTCAGATGAGGTCATTATTTTAACACCAGCTTTCTTAAAACTGCGTTCCAGTTGTTTGGAGATCTCTTCGTCTTCTACCGGAACCACGTTTGGTAAAAATTCTACTACAGTTACATCACTTCCCATAGTGTTATAGAAATACGCAAATTCAATACCAATAGCCCCACTACCAACTACTACGAGTCTTTTTGGTTGTTTTTCAAGGGTCATAGCCTGTCTGTAGCCTATGATCTTTTTTCCATCTTGGGGTAAGCTGGGTAATTCCCTGCTGCGAGCCCCTGTGGCTATAATAATATGTGAAGCACTGTATTCGGTCTCTTTCCCGTCTTCTCCTTTAACTTTTACTTTTTTCCCGGCAATCACTTTTCCAAAACCATTGATCACTTCTATCTTATTCTTCTTCATAAGGAACTGCACTCCTTTGCTCATTCCCTGGGCCACATTTCTGCTACGCTTCACTACAGCATCAAAATCTTTATCTGCACCTTCAACTTTTAAGCCGTAGTCTCCGGCGTGTTTTAGGTATTCGAATACCTGAGCTGATTTTAAAAGGGCTTTGGTAGGGATACATCCCCAATTTAGGCAAACGCCTCCAAGGCTTTCTTTTTCAATAATTGCGGTCTTAAGTCCCAGTTGGGAAGCCCTGATTGCGGTTACATATCCTCCGGGTCCGCTCCCTAAAACAATAACATCGAAAGTGCTCATCTAATTTTATTTTTGTAGATCTGTTGTACTAAGGGGGCAAAGTTACAAAACCAAAACGAAATGTTTTTTATTTAAATGTACCGTTTATAACAAAGAAATACCACCCAAGAACTATAGGCTAGCCTTGATATGAATAAAATAGATAAGTGAGGAATAGGTAAGTTACTCTACTGGAACAAATTGCAAGGCAGCCCCATTGATACAATGGCGTTTTCCGGTAGTTTCCCCCGGACCATCATTAAAAACATGGCCAAGGTGTCCGCCACAAACAGCGCAGTGCTCTTCGGTACGTTCATAGCCAATTTTATAGTCAACTTCATAGGCTACATTACCTTCAATTGCCCTGTCAAAACTGGGCCAGCCGGTTCCTGAATCAAATTTATGTTCACTGCTAAAAAGTGGTGTTTTACAAGCAGCGCAGACGTAGGTTCCGGGCTTCTTATTGTTGAGCAATTCACTAGAGCCCGCATTCTCTGTACCGGCCTTTCTAAGTATATAGAATTGCATATCAGTAAGTTCTGCACGCCATTCTGCTTCAGTTTTTGTTACGGGATAAGTATTTTCAGCAGTTTCAGAACCCGTTACGGTGTTGTCCTTCATTTCCTTTTCCTGGGAAACGCCTTTGCAGTTAATAGCTAAAAGACAGATCCCAATGAGCATAATTTTTTTCATAGCAATTTTTTCTACTAGTCGTTATTATTCCTTATTCCTTTCAAAAATAGGCAATAAAAAATCCCCTGTAAAGAGCTACAGGGGATTAATAAAGTATTGTCTGTTAATTTAATATGATCCGTTGTACCTCATTTTCCGTTACGTTGAGAGCACGCATCACGGCATCTATGTTGGAGGTGTCTAACTTCCCGGTTGTACCATATTCTGCCGGTACTATGGCGATCCTAAATATTTGATCATCTGTATCTCCTGGCATAAGCAGGCCAAGATCGAAGTCGGATTCCAGAAAAACGCTGACATCAAAAAAGGTGTGATCAAAGTTGTATTGCAGTATCCCTTCATTTAGTAATCTGGTTTGAGGCAGGAGTCTCCATATATCCACGGGCTCACCATTTCCATCCTCTGTTTGATCCCAAAGGATATAGACAAAAACCAGATCGGATTCAAAAACTTCCACAGTGGTAGGAAATTCATAGAATAATGTATACTCATTTGCCGGAGTAAAACTTCCTTCAATTTCGAATACTGTGCCCAGGATGTTGATCCCGTCTTGCCCGTCTAAGCCATCAAATCCATCAAAACCGGGAGGGCCCGGAGGGCCTGCAGGGCCTTCACAAGAGATCATAAAAAGTACGGCTAGAGCGCTAAAAAAGAGTGACATTTTTTTCATAATTGATACCTTTTTATATAATCTGAATAACAATATTCAGATAGGGGTTTGTTTAGATTATTAATATGTTTTTCTATAGTTACAAAAAGCGTTCCAAAAAATAACATTATCTTAATTCGCCTCAAAATAGACGCAGGAAATTTATGGGATTAAGAAGATTCTTTTGGGTAATATTTTCTATTTTTAGCAAAACCAAATGCACCAACTATGCCAATGAAACAAGAGAGGGTTATAATTGAAAATATGAGTCCGCAACTTGAGTGTGGAACGTATTTTATAAAACGTATCGTAGGTGAAATTGTAACGGTACATGCTGATGTGATAGGTGATGGACATGATGTGATACAGGCAGATGTCGCATTTAAACACGAAAATGAAAAATCCTTTTCCACTGTGCGTATGGACCATCTTGGTAATGATTTACACGGTGCAAGCTTCAGGGTAGAAAAACAGGGATTTTATGAATATAAAATAGAAGCCTGGGTAGACAATCCGCTAAACTGGCAACATGGGATCGAAGCCAAGTTAAGAGATCATCAGATAGTTACCAGCGAATTGCTAGATGGTATTCAATATCTAAAACCCCTTTTAAAAAGCGTTACGGCAAAAGAGAAGCTATACGCAGAACAACTAATTAATGCCTTTCAAGACGGGGAAAGTTATAATCTGGCCATAAAAGAGGCTGTTTCAAAAAAACTACATGATCTTTTTGTAAAACATCCCTTAAGAACCTTAGTAAATTCAAGTAAGGTCTTAAAGGCCTATGTGGATCGGGATAAGGCTAGGTTTAGTACCTGGTATGAGTTCTTTCCACGATCTACAGCAAGTGAAGAAGGTGCTCACGGTACTTTCAAAGATGCCGAGCGATTATTACCAAAAATTGCGTCCATGGGCTTTGATACTGTTTATTTGCCGCCCATACACCCTATTGGAGAAGTAAATAGGAAAGGAAAGAATAATGCAACAGCCGCCCAGGAAGGCGATAGTGGAGTGCCATGGGGAATTGGATCCCGCCTTGGTGGGCATAAATCCATACATCCGGAATTAGGTAATGAAGCAGATTTTAAACGCTTTATTAAAAAAGCATCAGAATTTCAGTTAGAAGTGGCGATGGACCTGGCATTTCAGGCGGCACCAGATCACCCGTATACCAGTACCAATCCGGAATGGTTTCGGAAAAGGCCTGATGGAACCATGCAATACGCGGAAAATCCACCAAAAAAGTATCAGGATATTGTAAACTTCTATTTTGAATCCAAGGCTTATAAGGAATTATGGCAGGAGTTGCTCGATGTTACCATGCATTGGATAGGTTTTGGTATAAATATCTTCAGAGTAGATAATCCGCATACAAAGCCTTACTATTTTTGGAATTGGTTGATTTCTGAAGTAAAGAAAAAACATCCGGACGTTCTATTTTTAGCAGAGGCCTTTTCAAGACCAAAAGTAATGCAGGAATTGGCTAAACAGGGATTTTCCCAGTCCTATACTTATTTTACCTGGAGGGTACACAAACACGAGCTCATGGAATATATGACGGAGCTTACTCAATCTGAGATGAAAGAGTATTACCGTCCTAATTTTTGGCCCAATACCCCGGATATTAATCCATATCATCTACAGGGAGCCAATGAAAGTATGCATCTCATCCGGTACGCTCTGGCAGCTACTCTATGTAGTAATTTGGGGATCTATGGTCCTGTTTTTGAATACATGATCACGGATGCAATGCCTGGGAAGGAGGAGTATTTGCACTCAGAGAAATATGAAGTACGATTTTGGGATTGGTCTATTGAAAACAAGATCACTCATTTAATGACAAAACTCAACTTTGCACGCAGGAGCCATCCTTCCCTACAGCAAACAAACAATATTCGGTTTTGCCCTATTGAGAATGATAGGTTGATGGCTTTCTATAAATGGAACGATGACAAAACAGACGAAACCCTGATCATTATTAACCTCGATCCCTATTATTCTCAGCAAGGAATGGTGCAATTACCCCTCAACCAATTGGGGATAGAAGAGGGAAGACCTATGCAGATGCACGATCTCATTACGGACAATAGTTACCTTTGGTACAGTGAATGGAATTTTGTGGAGCTTCCGGCAAGTCTCCCTTTCCATGTGTTTCAAATAAAAACATAACAATGGCCAACAAAAAGCAGGAGTCGACTCTGGAACCCCCTTATGCCTTTGATGTAGAGTGGGAGAACCTTATGGATGACAAAAAGTTTATTGATGCTTTTCTTTCTGAGATCCTGGAAGATTACGTGGTGAAACAACGTTGGTATGGGGGAAAGAGCAGTAAACTTAAATATATTGAATTACAAGAGTACTTTCGGATCCAGCAAAAAGGGGAAGTATACTATGGACTATTGCTTGAAGTAAACTTTGAAGAGGCCTTTTACCAGCATTATTTTTTACCAATTGCCTTTGTATCTGATGAATCCTTTGCTGAAAAAGATCGGATCCTTCCATTGAGTATTAAGGGACAGGAAGGCTTTATCATTGATGCCCTCAATTTGGAAGCATTCCGGAAACTGGTCTATGAACGTATCATATCGGCAGAACCTAATGATACTACCAGGGTACAATACCATCAAAGCGTTTCTTTTCAGAGTACGCCTTATGAGTCTTCAAAATTTATGGGCTTAGAACAGAGCAATACCTCTATAATCATCAATGGTAAATCTGTTATCAAATTTTTCCGAAGGATCTATGCCGATAAGAATCCGGATTATGAAATGAGTAGATTTCTCTCAGAAAGAAAAGGGTATAAGAATACCCCGTCCTATCAGGGGAGTTTAAGTATTATTGATGCCGATAACGTTAGTATAACCATCGCTTTAATGCAGGAGATGGTGCCTAATCAAGGAGATGCATGGGATTTTACTCTGAAAGAACTTCATAAGGTGTTTAACAACCTGGAAAACAAACACATCAATATTGACCATTTACCAACTATCCCTTTATTTACGCGTTTAAAAATCAGCGATGTGCCCCCACAGATCATAGATTGGGCGGGACTAAATATCTTTTTAAAGTTACAGGTGCTGGCTAAAAGAACGGCAGAAATGCATATTGCCCTGGGTTCAGAATTTGAAGATACAGCCTTTACACCTACCCATTTTACTGGTGATTATGAAGTTTGGTTAAAAAATAGGTTGCTGTATCAATTTCAAAATAGGCTAAATACAGTAGAGAATAATCTACACCGCTTAAAGGACCTTTCATTAGAATTGGCTACTGAATTTCTGGAACGAAAAAATGAGATCCGAAAACGATTTGTGGATTTCGACTGGACAAAACTGAAAGGAGAACGCCTAAGGGTCCATGGAGATTATCACCTGGGACAAGTATTGGTAAAGGACGATGATTTCTATTTACTCGATTTTGAGGGAGAGCCGGAGAGCACCATCAGGGACCGTAAGGTGAAACAACCTCCGCTCAAAGATGTAGCAGGTATTTTTAGATCATTTCACTATGCCATCTACGCCACTATCTTTAATAATGAGAAGAGCTATCCATATTCGCGAGAAGACCTGTTTAAAGCAGGGGAAATCCTTTATAATTATTTTGTTGGTGCCTTCTTTGAAACTTACGTAGACTTAATTCAACAGCATAACATCAATATAGGTTATAATCAGGAGCGTATCTTTATCCTCAAATACTGTATGTTGGAAAAAGCGGTGTATGAATTAGGGTATGAAATGAACTCAAGACCTTTATGGGCAGTTATTCCCTTGCAAGGTATCATGAGTATTATTAACGAAACAAACTAACTAAAACAATATGGGAAACGTTGTAACCCACAGTTTATTTACGGAATTTGATATCAATTTGTTTAAGGCTGGGAAGCATTTTAAGCTCTATGAGAAATTAGGGTCGCATCCCATGGAAGTAGACGGTGAGAAAGGAACTTACTTTGCGGTATGGGCTCCTACGGCCAAATCCGTATCTGTAGTAGGAGATTTCAATTATTGGTTAGAAGGTGATCACAAACTTTTTGTGCGATGGGATGCCAGTGGAATATGGGAGGGATTTATCCCGGGAGTGATGCCAGGAACCAAGTACAAATACAAGATCCATTCTAACAATCAGGATATTAAGACTGAAAAGGCAGACCCCTACGCGCGGTATTGCGAACATCCACCCAATACAGCCTCCATTGTTTGGGATAAGTTATATAAATGGAAGGATAAAAAATGGATGACCTCCAGAAAGTCTAAGAACAGTTTAGATAGCCCATACTCTGTCTACGAGGTTCATCTGGGATCCTGGAAAAAGAATGAAAAGAATGAGTTCCTTACCTATAAGGAACTTGCTAAAGATCTGGTGGCCTATGTAAAGGAAATGAATTTCACACATGTGGAACTTATGCCGGTCATGGAGTTTCCATATGACCCTTCCTGGGGGTATCAACTCACAGGATATTTTGCTCCAACTTCCCGATTTGGGGAACCTGAAGGGCTCAAATTATTGATAGATGCTATGCATCAAAACGATATTGGCGTCATCCTGGACTGGGTGCCTTCACATTTCCCGGAAGATGCTCATGGCCTTGGATTTTTTGATGGATCTGCTCTTTATGAACACCCGGATAAAAGACGTGGATACCACCCGGATTGGAAATCTTTGATCTTTAACTACGGCCGAAACGAAGTACGGGCATTTCTTATTAGCAATGCCATGTTCTGGTTAGAACAGTTCCATGTAGACGCACTTCGGGTAGATGCCGTTGCTTCTATGCTTTATCTGGATTATTCCAGAGAAGAAGGAGAATGGGAACCCAATATGTACGGAAATAATGAAAATTTGGAGGCCATCTCGCTGATCAGGGAGTTAAATGAAGAGGTCTACAAAAATTTTGACGGAGTGCAGACCATTGCGGAAGAATCTACCTCTTTTTCTATGGTTTCCAGGCCAGTGAGTCTGGGCGGACTAGGGTTTGGAATGAAGTGGATGATGGGATGGATGCACGATTCCCTGGAATATTTTCAAAAGGAACCTATCTATAGAAGGCATCATCAAAACGATCTTACCTTTAGCATGACCTATGCCTTTACAGAGAATTTTATGTTGCCCTTTTCTCATGATGAAGTGGTTTACGGCAAACAGTCTCTCCTGTATAAAATGCCTGGGGATGAATGGCAACGTTTCGCTAATTTAAGACTCCTCTATGGATATATGTTTACCCATCCCGGAACCAATTTATTGTTTATGGGAGCGGAGTTCGGACAGTCGTCCGAATGGAATTTTCAACAGAGCCTGGATTGGCATTTGCTACAATACGACTTTCATTCAGGGATTCAAACCTTGGTGAAGGACCTCAATGCCTTTTACAAAGAACATCCGGCACTTTATGAAAAACAATTTAGTGCTGAGGGCTTCCAGTGGATAGATTATGGTGACTTCGAGAATTCGGTTCTTACCTTTATGCGCAAAGGGAATAAAAAAGAGAACGATTTGGTGATAGCTTGTAATTTTACACCAATACCTAGAGAAAAGTATAGAATGGGTGTGCCTAAGTCCGGTCAGTATAAGGAGGTCTTTAGTACAGACGCCAAAAAGTACGGAGGAAGTGGTTCTAAGAATACCATAAGGAAAACAGCCAAAAAGCCATGGCATGGCCATAAGCAGTCTATTGAAATTACGATCCCACCGCTAGGGATGGTCATTTTTCAATGAAAAAGGGCTACTATATCGATTTAGTTTATAAATGGTAACAAATTCGTTTCACTGTTAACGTCTAAAGTCTTTCTTTTGTGCTTTTGCAAAAAAAACCACTATGATCACCAACACTGAGTTAGAATATAAAGGGAATCTGTACCCAGACCAAATAGCAGAATTCAAGCAAGATTCGGATAAATTTTATTTCACCACTAAAAATGGTGTTATACTAGAAATTACTGTGATTCGCAACAGTACTATCCGATTTCGCTACGCGACAGACCATGTTTTTCAACCCGATTTTTCATATGCTATAAGTCCGACGGCGCCAAGGGGATATAATCATTTAGAAACAAAGGAAACCAAAACGGAGTATCTCATTTTTACTTCCAAGATCAAGGTCTTGGTGGATAAAAAATCGCTTCGTATCCAAATATCGGATCTTGAAGGAAATATCATTAATGAAGATGAATTAGGTTTTCATTACGAAGAGAACTACACTTTTGGTGGTAACTCTGTGAAAATGAGCAAAATAACCCAGGCAGGTGAGAGTTTTTACGGAATGGGCGACAAGGCCACTCACTCAAATTTAAAAGGGAAACGAGTTCAAAATTGGGTCACCGACCAATACGCCTACGGGAAAGATCAGGATCCTTTATACAAAGCTGTTCCTTATTACATTGGGCTGCATAATGACAAAGCCTACGGGCTGTTTTTCGACAATACGTTTAAAACCCATTTCGATTTTGCACATGAGAGACGTAATGTGACCAGTTTTTGGGCCGAAGGAGGAGAAATGAACTATTATTTTTTCTACGGTCCGGATATGTCCAGGGTAGTAAGATCATATACAGATCTAACCGGTACTCCTGAACTTCCACCATTGTGGGCGCTGGGATACCATCAATCTAAATGGAGCTATTTCCCTGAAAGCAGAGTAAAAGAGATCGCCAAAAAATTCAGAAAACTTAAGATTCCTTGTGATGCCATCTATCTGGACATTGATTATATGGACGGATTTCGTTGTTTCACCTGGGATAAGACCAAATTTCCTGACCCTAAAGCCATGATCCAAGATCTGAATAAGGATGGTTTTAAGACAGTGGTGATGATAGATCCGGGGATTAAAGTAGACCGCGATTATTGGGTATATCAGGAGGCAATTAAGAACGATTACTTCTGTAAAAGAGGCGATGGCCCATTGATGAACGGAAAGGTGTGGCCGGGCCAATGTAATTTCCCCGATTTCACCAATCCTAAAGTTAGAGAGTGGTGGGCCGGACTTTATAAAGAACTAATGTCAGAAACGGGAGCACACGCTGTCTGGAATGACATGAATGAGCCGGCGATGATGGAAGTGCCAACAAAAACGGCACCTTTGGATACTCGTCATGATTATGACGGTCATCCTTGCAGCCACAGAAAGGCTCATAACATTTATGGGATGCAAATGGTGAGGGCTACTTTTGAAGGTGTGAAGAAATATGTGTATCCAAAAAGACCTTTTGTGATCACAAGGGCATCTTATTCTGGTGCTCAACGATTTTCATCTACCTGGACCGGAGATAATATAGCCACATGGGAACACCTCTGGATCGCCAATGTACAGGTTCAACGAATGTGCTTAAGCGGGATGTCTTTTGTAGGAACTGATATTGGAGGTTTTGCAGAACAACCCAATGGAGAGTTATTTGCAAGATGGATTCAGTTAGGTATTTTCCATCCATTTTGCAGGGTTCATAGTAGTGGGGATCACGGAGATCAGGAACCCTGGTCCTTTGATGCTGAGGTAACCAATATTGTGCGAAAGTTCATAGAACTCAGATATCAGTTGTTACCATACTTATACACCGCTTTTTACAAGTATTACAAGGAAAGCGTTCCTATGATTCAACCCCTGGTCTACTTTGACCAGGCCGATCATCAAACTCATTTCAGAACTGATGAATTTATTTTTGGAGAACAGATCCTCGTTTGTCCAATTCAGGAGCCTAATGCCAAGGGAAGACGAATGTATGTTCCAAGAGGAATATGGTATGATTTTTGGACAAATGAAACGATAGAAGGGGGGACTGAAAAATGGGTGGATGCCGATATAGATAAGATACCGATCTTTATTAAAGAAGGAGCGATCATCCCTAAATATCCGGTGCAGCAATATGTTGGTGAATTGACCATCAAAGAGCTTCAGTTAGATGTATATTATAAATTGGGCTCGGAAAATTCCAATGTTTATGAAGATGCTCAGGATGGGTATGATTATACGAAAGGGGAATTCAGTCTTCGTAATTTTAAATTGAAAGGAAAGGAGAATGAGCTTATTATTCAGCAATTTAAGGATGGTAATTTTATCACCTCTTATGAGACCTTTAAGTTAAACCTTATGGGGCTTCCATTTAAAATAAAAGCCATCCAATTAGACACTGAGACCATTGCTCTAAAAGATGTAAAAATGAATGGTGATAACACCATACATGTCACCAAAGATTTTACAACCCTACATATTTTGGGAATGTGATTTTTTTGTAATTTAAACTAAAAATATACAGCCATGTCAAAGAACATACTTCTTACCCTGGTAGTACTCCTCGGACTTATGGGGTGCAAGACCAACCCTTTTACAGGTAAAAGCACACTTAATTTCTATCCAAATAATACCATTTTCCCTACTGCCTTTGCTCAATATGATGAGTTTCTCAAGGAAAATAAGGTAATGGAAAATTCTAGTGAAACAAAAATGATCACCTCTGTAGGGCAGCGCATCGCTACTGCAGCAGAACGATGGCTCACTGCAAACGGGTATCCGGGATATCTGAAAGACTATCAGTGGGAATATAATTTGGTGCAAGACGAAACCGTAAATGCCTGGTGTATGCCCGGAGGTAAGATTGTCTTTTATACCGGGATTCTTCCTATTTGCCAGAATGAGACCGGGATTGCCGTTGTCATGGGTCATGAAGTAGCTCATGCGCTAGCAGATCACGGCGCACAACGAATGAGTGCGGGTATGGCACAGCAATTAGGAGCCGTTGTAGGCAATGTTGCGATCAATGACCCTGAAAAAAGAAATATTTTTAATCAGGCTTATGGTATTGGATCTACCTTAGGAGTTATGCTCCCTTTTAGTCGTAGTCATGAAACTGAGGCAGACCGCATTGGACTTCAAATCATGGCCATTGCCGGTTATAATCCGGATGAAGCTGCCGAATTATGGAAGCGTATGAAGGCCAACTCTGGTGGCCAGGCCCCACCAGAATTCTTGAGTACACATCCTTCTAATGATACGCGTATAGCTAACCTTACAAGTTGGGCTCCCCTGGCAAAAGAAGAGGCTAGAAAATATGGGGTAACCTCCTTCCAATAAGGAGAGACAGATTGCACTTCATATTTTATTAATTGTATCTTAGGAGCAGTTCCGAAGGGACCCAAGTAAATGAAGTATATGGCCGGGACCATCCTTTTAAAAGGAAGTAAAAAACTGCTCAATGCCTGGGCATTTTATGATTGGGCCAATTCTGTCTATAGTCTGGTCATTGCCTCCGCTATCTTTCCTATTTATTACGGAGCCTTGTTCCGCATGGCGGATATTGAAAAGATATCCATTTTTGGTGGAGAGATCGCAAGAGCTCCTTTAATTAGCTATACAACATCCATCGCCTTTGTTTTTATTGCCATTATCACCCCTTTAATTTCTGGGATTTCAGATTATATGGGAAACAAGAAGCTGTTTATGCAATTCTTCTGTTACCTCGGAGGAATTTCATGTATTGGCCTATACTGGTTTTCATTGGAAAATATTGAGCTGGGATTGGTTTGTTATTTTTTTGGGTTAGTAGGTTTTTGGGTGAGTTTTGCTATCTATAATTCCTACCTGCCAGATATTGCCTTTCCGGAACAACAAGACCGTATAAGTGCCAAAGGATTTTCTATGGGGTATATAGGAAGTGTTATTCTGTTGTTGATCAACCTGGCAATGGTCATGAAACCTGATTCATTTGGAATTAGCGGGGAATGGGCAGAGCTCATCGCCATGCGATATTCCTTTGCCTCCGTAGGTATCTGGTGGATCTTGTTTAGTCAATATACCTTTTACCACCTCCCTAAAGGAAACAAGAGACTAGGAGAGCGGCACCACGTAGTACTGAATGGGTTTAAAGAGTTGAAAGCAGTATGGCATCAACTTGGTGATGAAGTACGATTAAAAAGATACCTGGGAGCCTTTTTCGTTTATAGTATGGCCGTACAGACTATAATGCTTATTGCAGCCTATTTTGGAGAGGAAGAGATAAACTGGGGTTCGGATGGAGAACGAACAACGGGTCTTATTGTAAGTATTCTGGTCATTCAATTGGTGGCTATTATGGGTGCTACGCTTACTGCCAGGGCCTCCGGTGCTTTTGGAAATATAAGAACACTGGTAGTGGTCAATATTTTATGGGTGGTCATCTGTATCTACGCCTATTTTGTGTCTACTCCAACCGAATTCTACATAGCCGCAGGTTGTGTGGGCGTGGTTATGGGTGGAATACAGGCATTATCTCGTTCTACCTATTCCAAATTTCTACCGGAGACGAAGGATACTGCTTCATTCTTTAGTTTTTATGATGTATCTGAAAAGATAGGAATTGTAATAGGTACTTTTTTATATGGCATGGTAGCCCAATTTACCGGGAGTATGCGTAATGCCACTATATTCCTGGCATTGTTCTTTATCCTAGGGGCTATTCTATTACTTCGGGTAAACAAAAAGACCCCTGAATAGAGGCCTTTATTCTTAGATCACTAGCAAATTTTTTAGCCTTTGGAAACATCCCCAGACCCGGAAGTCTTACTGTCTATCTTGGCTGGATTTCCTCTATAGGAAATATCCCCGGACCCGGAGACCCGTGCCTTCAAAGATTCATTGGCTGTAACCTCAATATTGGCAGATCCGGATACTATGGCACTAACATTATTAGCGTTGAGCCCAAACGCATGTACATCTCCGGAGCTAGATATTTGTACCTCAAGGTTATTTGTGCTCCCTTTTAGATCCATATCTCCAGATCCCGAAACATGTACATCAAGGTCCTGAACTTCCAGATGTAGACTAAGATCTCCTGAACCGGACATGCTGGTTTTAAAACCTGAGCCTTTTAATACCGTCTTACCTTCCAGATCGCCTGAACCAGACATGGATACTGCATTTATTTCTTTAACCGGAATAGTAATAGATATTGTCCCTGATTTCCATGAAGAGGGTTGCAAGTTTACTCCCTTCTCTGGTTTTACCACAAGTTTTCCATCTTTTACTTCAGTAATAATATACTCTAATAGGTTCTCTTCCCCTTTCATAGAAATTGTGCCTTCGGTACCATCAATAAGTTCAACATCGAACCAACCAGAAACTGCAATGGCTTCATAGTCTCCGGTAGCTCTTTCAATAGTGACTACCTTGCCATTGCCTTTGATCTTTTTACCCCATTGAGCATAGCTCATAGAAGCCATACATAAGATAAATACAAGTGTGATAAATTTTTTCATCGTAATGAGTTTAATGGTTATTTTTTAGTGAATGATATACTTCCATAATCGCTTGAGATAGAAACCCGATTCCCGCTATTTTGCTTTCCGTAGTATCCTTTGTAATAACGATCGCCAGATTTCTCCTTGCTGATGGCTATTTCAAGATCATCTTTACCACTTACGCCGGCATATTCTGTAGTGATCTCAAAATCAAAATAATAATTAGAGCTGTAGCCAATCTTAATGCCCGTGTAATCTGTACGTAAGTTTATATTTCCGGCATCCTCGGCCATCCTATCTATTTTGATGGCTCCATAATCTGCACTGATGTCCACGTTACCGTGCACAGTTCCTAAGACCACATTGACATAGTCCCCGTTTCCTTCCACATTATCTACTTCGCCTACCTCCATATTGCCATAATCACTGCTATACTGAAGATTTTTCATTGCATCTATTGTGGCATTCGTATAGTCGGCATTGATAATTAGATCACCCGCTTTTTCTATGGTAAATCCGGAATAATCTGCCATGATCTTACCGCTATTGATGTATCCAATGTAGGATTTAGAAGTGTAATCGAAACTCAGGTCATTATTACGACCACGTAATTCACCAATCTGAAGTCGGCCATAATCGCAACTTATTTTGGCATACCCATCTATTCTGTCCAGGGTAATATTTCCATAATCATTATTAAGGTGAATGCTATTTTTCATGGGTAGCTTTATTGTATAGTCTATCTGCATATTAACGTTGTTGTTACCCCAGTTCCAGCCCCAGCTTTTGCCTTTATTGAATTGAGTTTTGGCGGAGACCATGGAACTACTGCCATCAAATAGAACCGTAATTTCATCTAATTTTTTCTGCACTTTCTCTTCGTTATTGCCATTGGTCTTAATGACCACCTCAATAACAACCCTGTTCTCATTCCAGGAAGATAGATTTACATTGCCGTAACTGTTGGAGACTTTCAATAAGGCATCTGCATTTACATTGTACTCCTTTTTAATTGTTTTTTCCTTGGTGTATTTGCCTTTTTGTGGGTCACCGTTAGCACTTAGTACCAAGGGCAATGTCCATAATAATAGGACCGTGTATTTAAGTAATGCTGTTTTCATTTTGTTGATTTTTAATGTTTTTTATGATTTCTATCTGTGCTAATACGTCTTGCATTAGATCTATGCGCGTTTGAAAATTTTGGATCATTGAACGTAAAATGATGTTGTTGTTTCCACCTTTGAGCAGATCTTGTTCTAATTTTTTATAATCGGATTCCAGGAGGGCTAACTGGCCTAAGGCATCCTCAATAATTTTATTGGTCTCAGGAGACTTCTCACTTTCCAATTGTTTCACCTGCTGCTCTATGATGTTGGCGAAATAGAATTCCGAATTGGAGATCTCTGGTGAAATGTCGGCTATACGTTCTTTTTCGATATTATTCCACATACCTGGCCCTAGGAAAAGCCCAGCTATCAGCAGAATTGAGGCAGCAATTGAGAGAGGTTTCCACCAGGAGACACCTCTTGCTTGTTCTACGGTGTTAGCATTCAATTTTTCAATAAAACGGGCTTTATGACCTGCCTGGGGTTCCTCCAGATCAAAATAGGGTCTGACCTTTTCAAATAATTCGTCTATGTTATCCTTTTTCATATTTTACAGGCATTAATTTTTTTCGTAAACTTTCTTTTGCTCTAGATATAGTAGTTCTGCAATTCGCATAACTGATATTCATTACACTACATATTTCCTCATAATCATACCCCTCTATCAAATGTAAGGTCAGAGAAATTCTGTAGTTATCCTTGAGCAATGTCATGGTCTCCAAAACCTTTTGAGCCAAACGTTCTGTTTCGTCATGAGTAGCTTCGGGTACATCATAATCTCCGACCTTGTAAAGAGTATCATTAAGCGAAACCTCATTCTTCTTTTGTTGCTTTCTGTAATGAAACAGGCTTTTATTGATCACAATTCTTTTTAACCAGGCTCCAAAAGCTACTTCTCCTTTAAATGTGTGCAATTTGGTAAAGGCATTTAAAAATGCTTCTTGCATCACATCTTCTGCTTCGGCACTGTTCTTAACGATCCTTAATGCCGTATTATACATAGCCTTATAGTATCTGTTGTAGATCTCCAATTGTGCTCTTTGGTTCCCTTCTAAGCATAATTGCAACAAGGTTTCTGTATGTTCTCCTACCTGGCTCAAAAAAGTATTCGATTTGTTATATAGATAGCTCAATTTAGTGATTGTTACAGTTTCTTATTAAAAATTATGGGCTTGGCACAGGAATTGTTTTTTAAGGACACAATAAACCCTTAAAAACCTTTAGAAAAGGGCGATAAAAGGTGTTAATGTGTAAAAATTTGATTACAATTAAAAAACATGCCTGTCTTTAAATGACAGAATGACGGATAAACGATCTATGGGAGACGCAAAAATTATACGATTTGACAATATGTCGTTACAAGATATTAACGAGGAATCTGAACTTATACCTTTATTGACACCAGAGGATGAGGAAGAAATGAATAATGAGGTTTTACCAGAGACCCTTCCAATATTACCCTTACGAAATACAGTACTATTTCCCGGAGTAGTGATACCTATCACTGCCGGGAGAGATAAGTCGATCAATTTGATCAAATATGCAAATAAAGGTTCCAAAACAATGGGAGTTGTTTCCCAAAAGGATGAGGAGACAGAAGATCCGGCTGTAAAAGATATAAATACCTTGGGAACCGTTGCCAGGATCTTACGTGTATTACAGATGCCAGATGGTAATACAACAGTTATTATTCAGGGTAAAAAACGTTTTGAGATTGCCGAGGTACTCACCGAAGACCCTTATATGACGGCTACCATCAGGGAAGTTAAAGAAGAAGAAGTAGATCAAAAAGGCGAGGAATTCCTGGCGATAATAGATTCTATCAAAGAGATAGCACTACAGATCATTCGTGATAATCCTAATATTCCTAGCGAAGCTTCTTTTGCTATAAAGAACATACAAAGCAATTCCTTCCTGATCAATTTTGTGTCGTCTAACCTTAATTTAAGTGTCAAGGAGAAACAAACCCTGCTCGAGATTAGTAATCTAAAAGATCGTGCCCTGGCTACCTTAAAGCACATGAATGTAGAACTTCAGAAACTGGCCCTTCAAAAGGATATACAGTCTAAGGTAAGATCGGATCTGGATCAACAGCAACGAGAATACTTCTTGCATCAGCAAATGAAGACCATTCAGGAAGAACTCGGAGGAGTATCCTATGATGAGGAAATTGAGGAGATGCAGATAACGGCCAAGAAAAAAAAGTGGAATGACAAGGTTCGTGAACATTTCGAAAAAGAATTGGCCAAAATGAAACGCATGAATCCGCAGGTAGCGGAGTACAGCATTCAACGAAACTATCTTGATCTTTTCCTGGAGTTACCATGGGAAGAATTCTCCAAAGATAAATTTGATCTAAAAAGAGCTCAAAAAATTCTGGATAGAGACCACTATGGATTGGAGGACGTAAAACAACGTATCATAGAATATTTAGCCGTCCTGAAACTAAGGAACGATATGAAATCGCCTATCCTATGTCTATATGGACCTCCGGGTGTTGGTAAGACCTCATTGGGAAAATCCGTTGCAGAGGCTTTAGGCAGACAATATGTAAGGATATCCTTAGGTGGACTTAGAGATGAAGCGGAGATCCGGGGACATCGGAAAACTTATATAGGTGCGATGCCAGGAAGGATCATTCAAAGCATTAAAAAAGCAGGTACATCTAACCCTGTTTTTATCTTAGATGAGATAGACAAGCTTTCTAGCAGTTATCAGGGCGACCCTTCCTCTGCTATGCTAGAAGTGCTAGATCCGGAGCAGAACAACGAATTTCATGATAATTTTCTTGAGATGGGATATGATCTGTCTAAAGTGATGTTCATTGCAACCGCGAATAATCTTTCCTCTATTCAACCTGCGCTACGCGATAGAATGGAGATCATCAATGTAACGGGCTATACCATAGAGGAAAAAGTGGAAATTGCTAAACGACATCTGCTTCCAAAGCAATTGAAAGAACATGGATTAACCCCAAAAGACCTGAAAGTTGGGAAAAGGCAGTTGGAAAAGATCGTTGAAGGATACACAAGAGAATCGGGAGTGCGGGGCCTTGAGAAACAAATTGCCAAAATGGTAAGGTATGCTGCAAAATCTATTGCTATCGAGGAGACTTATGAGATAAAAGTGACCAATGAGATCATTGAAAAAGTTCTTGGACCTCCACGCCTGGAGAGAGATAAATATGAGAATAATGAGGTAGCAGGAGTTGTAACCGGACTGGCCTGGACAAGTGTTGGAGGCGATATTTTGTTTATTGAATCTATCTTATCCAAAGGGAAAGGCCAACTCAATATTACCGGTAACCTGGGGAAGGTTATGAAAGAATCGGCTACCATTGCCATGGAGTATATAAAGTCGAACGCAGATATCTTCGGTATCGATCCCATGGTATTTAACCGTTACAATGTCCATATTCACGTTCCGGAAGGGGCAACGCCAAAAGATGGACCCAGCGCAGGGATCACCATGCTCACTTCTCTGGTTTCTTTGTTTACCCAGAAAAAGGTCAGGAAGAGTACAGCTATGACTGGGGAGATCACTTTACGAGGAAAGGTGTTACCGGTTGGAGGAATCAAGGAGAAGATACTGGCGGCCAAACGAGCGCGTATCAAGGACATTATTCTTTGTGAAGACAATAAGAAGGATATCCTGGAGATTAAAGAGGAGTATTTAAAAGGACTTACTTTTCATTACGTAACAGATATGAGTGAAGTTATAGAACTGGCGGTTACCAATCAAAAGGTAAAAAATGCTAAAAAGCTTTGATACATCGCCGTAGATACTTCATTTAATTTTGAAAAGTGGTTGGAAGACCAAACCAATACCACTATTCTCCGTAATTTTAAGGCATGAAACAAATAACCATTGCTATTGACGGCCACTCTTCTACGGGCAAGAGTACTATGGCAAAGCAATTAGCTAAAGCACTTGGTTACATTTATGTGGATACAGGAGCCATGTATAGGGCTGTAACCCTTTTTGCACTCCAAAAAGGATATATTGGGCCAAAAATTAATAAGTTAGGTCTTTTGATCTCTGACCTACCTTTGATCCAACTGGAGTTTAGACACAATACCACACTGGGTTATTCTGAAATGTTTCTGAATGAAGTGAATGTTGAAAATAAGATACGCACTCTTAAGGTCTCCCGTTTTGTGAGTCAGGTATCGGTGGTAAAAGAAGTACGCCAAAAACTCGTACAACTGCAGAAAGAGATGGGCAAGAATAAGGGACTGGTAATGGACGGACGAGATATTGGGACCGTGGTCTTTCCTGATGCCGAACTCAAGATATTTATGACCGCCTCCCCCAAAATTAGGGCCACAAGGCGTTATAAGGAATTGCTAGATAGAGGTGCCGATATAAGTTTTGAAGAAGTACTCGAAAATGTACAGCAAAGAGATTATCTGGATTCTAACAGGGAGTTTTCACCACTTAGAAAAGCGGAGGATGCGGTTGAATTAGACAACAGTTCAATGAATCCTGAGGAGCAGTTTCAAAAGGCCTTGTCATTGGCGCAGGATCGTATCAATACACCATAAAAAAAGGCGCTATTACAGCGCCTTTTAGTTTGTGTCTTTTTATAATTTAGGAATCACCAGTTCCTGATCAGGATGAATCATATCGGGATTCTTAAGAATATTGGTATTTGCAGAAAAGATTTGCTTGTATTTCATAGGGTCACCATAATAGTGTTTGGCAATTTTACTAAGTGATTCGCCACGCTGTACAATATGTCTGTGATAGACGCTATCGTCTGCTACAGTGATATTTGCTTTGATATCCGAAGGCTGTTGCCCACCTATTTCTTTTATTTTATCCCATAAAACGTCTTTTTCATAAGGAGTTTTAGCTTGTCCTTTAATTTTTAAAACGCCATTTTCCTCGCTTACCTTACCGTCCTTTATTCCTAATTTCTCTCCCAGAGTTAATAATCCCTGGTATTTGTCTTTCGCACTCATATTTAATTATTAAATGGTTTATAATGTGGTCTTAAAGATACAAAATAAGCCGATATTAATTGGAGCAAGCTCTATTTTGTTAATATTTTGATAGCCACCAGGTTTTTAGGTTGTTAAAACAAGAATTAAATTGTACTTTTGCACACCTTTTTGGCAAGTATTTAAGAGAAAAAAGGGAAACTAAAAAAAGATAAACAACTTCCATAGATGTTGCCTTGCTCTTAGAGGTTTATGGAATACAAAGTAAAATCAGCAAAATGGCTGAAAAGAAAACAACAACAGAAGAGACTCAGGTAGCTGAGGTAGCTCAGGAACAAAAGGTAGAGACTCCCAAACAAGATCCGAAGGAATTCTTGAAAAATTTTGATTGGGATAAGTATGAAGAGGGAATTGAGCGTGTAGACGAATCCAAATTAGAGGAGTTCGAAAAATTAGTAGCCGCAAACTTTGTGGATACGGCAGATGAGGAAGTAGTTCAGGGAACTGTAACACATATTACCGATCGCGAGGCAATCATTGATATCAATGCAAAATCTGAAGGGGTTATTTCCCTGAATGAGTTTCGCTACAACCCCGGACTTAAAGTTGGGGACAAAGTAGAAGTATTGATCGATATCCGTGAAGATAAAAGTGGACAATTGGTCCTATCTCACAGAAAAGCCCGTACAATACAGGCATGGGATAGAGTAAATGCTGCTCATGACAAGGAGGAAGTAGTAACTGGTTTTGTAAAATGCAGAACTAAAGGAGGTATGATCGTTGACGTATTCGGTATTGAAGCCTTCCTTCCAGGATCGCAGATAGATGTGAAACCAATTCGCGATTACGACCAGTATGTTGGGAAGACCATGGAATTCAAAGTGGTTAAGATCAACCACGAATTTAAGAACGTGGTAGTTTCTCACAAAGCACTGATAGAGGCAGATATTGAAGAACAGAAAAAAGAGATCATCAGCCAGTTAGAAAAAGGACAAGTATTAGAAGGTGTTGTGAAAAACATCACTTCTTATGGCGTCTTTATCGATCTTGGTGGAGTAGATGGACTTATCCATATCACCGATCTTTCGTGGAGTAGAATCAACCATCCAAATGAGGTGGTAGAACTAGACGAAAAACTTAATGTGGTAATTCTAGATTTCGATGATAATAAATCCAGGATCCAATTAGGACTTAAGCAATTAGAGAAACATCCTTGGGAGGCCTTAGGCGACGAGTTCAAGGTTGGAGATAAAGTTAAAGGGAAAGTAGTAGTTATTGCAGATTACGGTGCTTTCTTAGAAGTAGCTGAAGGAGTTGAAGGATTGATCCACGTTTCAGAAATGTCATGGTCAACGCATTTGAGATCTGCGCAAGATTTTGTGAAGGTTGGAGATGAATTGGAAGCTGTTGTACTTACACTAGATCGCGAGGACAGAAAAATGTCCTTAGGTATCAAACAACTTACACCAGATCCATGGACAGACATTACATCTAAATATCCTGTTGGATCAAAACACAAAGGGATCGTTAGGAACTTCACCAATTTTGGAGTTTTTGTTGAATTGGAAGAAGGGATCGATGGTTTGATCTATATTTCAGATCTGTCTTGGACCAAGAAGATCAAGCACCCATCTGAGTTTGTAGCCGTTGGCGACACACTCGAAGTAGAGGTACTTGAATTGGATGTGGAAGGTCGCAAGTTGAGTTTGGGTCATAAGCAAACAACAGATAACCCTTGGGATAAGTACGAAAAGGAATTTGCCTTGGGTACTGAGCACAAATCGGCTATTTCCGAGATCGTTGATAAAGGAGCGGTGATCGACTTCAACAAGGATATCACAGCCTTTGTTCCTCAACGACATATGGAGAAAGAAGATGGTAAGAAGTTGGCTAAGGGAGAAGAAGCCCTTTTCAAAATCATAGAGTTCAACAAAGAATTCAAAAGAGTTGTAGCCAGCCATACAGCAATTTTCAGAGAAGAAGAACAACGCAATGTAAAAGCGGCCAAGAAAAAAGCTGCTGCCTCAGCAGAGGAGTCTAAACCAACACTGGGAGACGCCAATGAGCAACTACAAGCGTTAAAAGACAAAATGGAAGCGGGCAAAAAGAAGTAAGCTTTCATGATGTTTTAAAATAAATTAAGTGAAGCCCTGACCGTTTGGTCGGGGCTTTTTTTTTGATCTTCTATGATATATACCTAGATGGAATGGATGATATTTATCACGGTTCCTTTTTATTGAATAGAAATCCCTATTTTTGCTATCAAATATGTTGGTAGCGCAAACCATGAGTCAAAAAGTACTTCTTTCCTCAAAAGAAATCCACATCATTTTACATCGCCTTGCTTGCCAACTTTTAGAAAATCACCTCGACTTTACCAATACCGTTCTAATAGGAATACAACCAAGAGGTAGCTTTCTGGCCAACCGTTTGGCAAAGATCCTCCAGGAAGAGTACAAGGTCAAGGAAATAAAATTGGGTCTTCTGGATATTACTTTTTTTCGTGATGATTTTAGAAGGAGCGATAAACCTCTGGAGGCTAGTACTACCAATGTCGATTTTCTGGTGGAAGGTAAGAATGTAGTATTAATAGATGATGTATTGTACACAGGACGGAGCATCAGGGCTGCTTTAACAGCCATCCAATCATTCGGAAGACCGCAAGAAATAGAATTGCTAACCCTAATAGACAGAAGGTTTAGCAGACATTTGCCCATACAACCAAATTACAGAGGCAGACAGGTAGATGCCATCAATGATGAAAAGGTAAAAGTTATGTGGGAAGAAAATGAAGGAAAGGACGTGGTTTATTTAGTAATCAAATAAAAGTATGTCGGTACTAAGTGTAAAACACCTTTTGGGAATTAAATATCTGAATGAAAAGGATATTCAACTCATTTTCGAAACAGCCGATCAGTTCAAAGAGGTAATCAATAGGTCCATTAAAAAAGTACCTTCCCTACGAGATATTACCATTGCCAACATATTTTTTGAGGATAGTACTCGTACGAAGTTGAGTTTTGAGCTTGCTGAAAAACGATTATCTGCAGACGTCATCAATTTTTCTGCTTCGCAGTCATCCGTAAAAAAAGGAGAAACACTGATAGACACCGTCAACAATATCCTTTCTATGAAAGTAGATATGGTGGTGATGCGGCATCCAAATCCCGGTGCAGGTATCTTTCTGGCTAAACACGTAAAAGCAGCCATTATTAATGCGGGGGATGGGGCTCATGAGCATCCAACTCAAGCTTTGTTAGATTCGTATTCTATCCGAGAGAAATTGGGAGATGTTGCCGGAAAAAAAGTCGTAATTGTTGGCGATATTTTACATTCCAGGGTAGCCTTGTCTAATATTTTTGCTTTAAAACTTCAGGGTGCAGAGGTAAAGGTCTGTGGCCCAAAAACATTGATCCCTAAGTATATTGAGACCCTTGGAGTAGATGTAGAGCCAAATCTCCAAAAGGCCCTAGAATGGTGCGATGTGGCCAATATGCTACGAGTACAGAACGAACGTATGGAGATGAGTTACTTCCCTTCCACACGAGAATACACACAACAATTTGGGATAAACAGGCATATTCTTGATAGTTTAAATAAGGAGATCGTCATAATGCACCCAGGCCCCATCAACAGAGGTGTGGAGATAACCAGTGATGTTGCCGACTCCTCCCAATCTATAATACTTCATCAGGTAGAAAACGGCGTGGCCATACGTATGGCCGTTATTTATTTATTAGCATCACAAATAAAATAGTAGGCTATGATTTTTGAAAAGGAAGGCAATAGCACCATTGTTTATCAGGAGAACATCGCACTTTTAAAATTTGTTGAAAATCTAAAGTCGGCCTACGAAAAGCTCAAGAACGACCATATAATTGTAAACTTATTCTCATTCTCCAAGCTACGTTCGGATGATATCCTGGAATTTCTGGAGTTATCTAATAAACACAGGGGGGCCAATAAATCTTTTGTTTTAGTAACCGATAAGGTAACTTTTGATGATGTCCCAGATGAGATCAGCCTGGTTCCTACAATACAGGAAGCATTAGATCTTATTGAGATGGAAGATATTGAAAGAGATCTGGAATTGTAAAGTATGTCATATCATTTTGCACAAGTTAATATCGCCAGGGCACAATATAGGTTAGATGATCCACGGATGGCCGATTTTGTGAATAATACAGAAAGGATAAATGCCTTGGCTGAAGTGAGTCCCGGTTTTATATGGAGATGGATAGAAGAGCCTTCTAATGAGATTTATGAGGTATTTGGTGACCCTGCATTAATAGTAAACATTTCTTTATGGGAATCCAGAGAAACTTTAATGGCCTTTACCTACCAGACCGCACACGTTGACATTTATAAAAGACGAAAAGAATGGTTTTCAAAATTGAAAGACAATCATATGGTGTGTTGGTATACAAAAGAGTCTGATATCAGCTTAATGGAAGCTAAAAAGAGATTAGATCATTTGAATACCAAAGGAGAATCTGCTTATGCGTTTAGTTTTCGTTCCAATTTTACAATTGAAGAGGCCAAACAGTACTTATAAGAATTGATCAGACGGTTATGAAACTTCATATTTTGGGATGTTATGCTGCAACCCCTTCACTTATGGGTAATCCAACAGCCCAAATACTGGAAGTACGGGATCATTTGTTTTTGATAGACTGTGGAGAGGGAACCCAGGTACAGTTAAGGAAGCATAAGATCAAATTTTCAAGGATCAACCATATATTTATCTCACATCTTCACGGGGATCACTTTTTTGGTTTGCCCGGCCTAATTGCAACCTTTCAATTGTTAGGGCGCGAGAAAGAACTTCATATTTACGGTCCTTCGGGATTAAAAAAAGTTGTATTGATGCTTTTGAGAGTTGGTAATTCGTGGACGAGTTTTACCTTGATCTTTCATGAGTTAGAGGAAGATGATCCCATTGAGATCTTTGAGGATAACAAGGTCATCGTTTCTACCATTCCTTTATCTCATCGTATCTATACCAATGGATTTCTCTTTCGGGAAAAATTAAAGGAACGGATCTTAAATACAGAAGCAGTAGCTGCGTATAAAATAGACAAAGCCTATTTCAAGAATATCAAAAAAGGGAAAGATGTTCTTCTAGATAATGGCGAAAAAATCTCAAATGAGCTATTGACATTAGATCCACCCAAACCTAAGAGTTATGCCTATTGTAGTGATACGGCCTATGATCCCGGAATTATAGAATTGATAAAAGGGGTAGACGTCTTGTATCATGAGGCTACTTTTCTGGTTTCTGAAGCTCATTTGGCTGCAAAAACAATGCATTCTACGGCAGAGGAGGCTGCAAAGATCGCTAAAGCTGCCGATGCAAAACTGCTTATATTAGGACATTTTTCTATCCGATACAAAAAGAAAGAAGACTTTATTAAGGAAGCAGTTCCTCATTTTCCTAACGTACAACTTGCAGAAGATGGTAAATTGGTGATTTTCTAAGAATAAAAAGAAGACTGCTATTTCCCTTTTTGTTAAGTTTTCACCAACTTTGTTTTACTGTGGAATAGTTTAAAGAACTCATGAAAAAAGACCTGGGGAATCATCGGAAATCATATGAGAAAAGTGCCTTGATGGAGGACATTATTTCAGATAACCCCATGGAGCTTTTTCAAAAATGGTTTTATGAGTTAGAAAAATCTGGCACCGTAGATGAGCTTAACACTATGACCATTTCTACAATGGGATTAGATGGCTATCCAAAAGGTCGGATAGTACTATTAAAGCGTTTTACCTTTGAAGGTTTTATTTTTTATTCAAACTATGACAGTGAGAAAGGCAAGGCCATAGAAAACAACCCGAAGGTGTGTCTTTCATTCTTTTGGCCCACCATGGAACGGCAGGTCATTATTAAAGGAACGGTAACAAAGATAGCTGAGAATATGTCTGATGGATATTTTGAAACAAGGCCTACAGGCAGTAAATTAGGAGCAATAGTTTCCAATCAGAGTGAAGTAATCCCGTCAAGGGACGTTTTAGAAAGTGGGCTGAAGGAATTGGAGAAGAAGTACAAAGACAAGGAAATACCTCGTCCTTCTAATTGGGGAGGGTATTTGGTAGCCCCTGAGTCTATTGAATTTTGGCAAGGCAGGCCCAATAGGTTGCACGATAGGATCCGTTACTCATTGGAAGAAGATTATAATTGGAAGATAGAAAGGCTGGCGCCTTAGAGCCAATTAGTGGTTGTAGTCATCTAATTTTATATAAAGTGATGTGTCATCAATTTTAAAAGCGAGAGCATGAAACATTTAATATTGGTAAGGCATGGTAAGTCTTCCTGGAGTTATGGGGTGGAGGATAGGGACCGTCCTTTAAAGGAAATTGGGATACAAGACGCCCACAGAGTATCTCATCATTTTGGTACATCTGGGGTTAAGGTAAATGCGGTATATTCTAGTCCTGGCATTAGAGCTCTTCATACCTGTGTCATATTTTTAAGGAATCTCAAGATACCATATTCAGATTTTTCTCTTTCCAACGAGCTGTATGATTTTTCAGGGGAGGATGTTATGGAGTTTGTAAAAAATTTACCAGATTCTCAGCAAGTAGTAATGATCTTTGGACATAACCATGCGTTCACCGAAGTAGCGAATATTTGGGGTGATGTTTATATCAATAATGTTCCCACAACGGGTTTGGTTCATCTCTCGTTTAACGTTAAGCAATGGAAGGACCTCCAAAAAGGAAAAACAGAAAAAGTGGTGATTCCTAAAGAATTGAGGATATGATCAAAACAAAGAATCAGTATATCAATAGAGAGATCAGCTGGTTGAAATTTAATGACCGGGTTTTGCAGGAAAGTGCTGATCAACGAGTTCCACTAATTGAAAGGCTCAGATTTCTAGGGATATTCTCAAATAACCTGGATGAATTCTTCAAAGTACGCTATGCCACCGTGAAACGTATTGTGGAGGCAGGAAAATCTGGGAAAAGTGTCTTAGGAGGTGAGATTGCTAAAGACTTATTGGAAGAGATCACAAAAATTGTGATTGAACAGCAGAGCCGCAGTTTGGAGATCCATAAGGATATAGAAAAAGAGTTAGAAGCTGAAAATATTTTCCTGATCAACGAAGAAGAGGTTACCGAAGAACAGTCTAAATTCCTAAAAACCTATTTTTTGGAAAAAGTGAGTCCGCAGTTAATGACCATTATTCTGAATGACCTCACCGAATTTCCGATGCTTAAGGACTCCGCAGCTTATTTGGCCATAAAAATGGTTCTAAAAAGTGAAGATGCAACAAGGCCTGCAGATCATATCAAAGAGAGAAGTTATGCCCTCATAGAAATTCCTAAAGGCATTGACAGATTTATTGTACTTCCCAGGGAGGGAGAACGGCACTATATCATTATTCTGGATGATCTGATCCGATACTGCCTGGATAGTATTTTTTCCATGTTCGATTATACTTCTATTTCGGCACATATGATCAAAATTACCCGTGATGCCGAATTGGATATTGATAACGATCTCAGTAAGAGTTTTATAGAAAAGATATCTTCTAGTGTTGATAATCGAAAGATTAGCGATCCGGTTCGTTTTGTATATGACAAGAATATTGAGGAAGATACACTTGCATTTCTAACTGAAAAGATGGGGATCACGGATACAGATAGTGTTATTCCCGGTGGGCGTTACCACAACCGAAGAGATTATATGAGTTTTCCGAGTTTGGGCAAAGAAGAACTGATGTATCAAAAAATAACGCCCTTGCCCATCAAAGGTGTAGAAGCTGAGGGTAGCTTTTTAGCCCAAGTTGCAGTAAAGGATTATTTACAGTACACACCCTACCACAAATATGCATACATCATTCGGTTTCTTCGTGAGGCTGCCTTGGATCCTAAAGTGAAGACGATCAAGATCACCGTGTACCGCCTTGCAGATAATTCTCAGGTGATTTCTTCTCTGATCAATGCGGCTAAGAATGGTAAACAGGTAACCGTACAGATTGAACTACGTGCTCGTTTTGACGAAACCGCGAATATTGGCTATGCAGAACAATTGCAGGAAGAAGGGGTTAAATTGATCTTCGGGGTTCCGGGTTTAAAGGTACATAGCAAGATTTGTCTCATTGAAAGGGAAGAAAACGAAAAGATAAAGCGCTATGGGTTTGTCAGTACAGGAAATTTTAATGAGTCTACCGGCAAGATCTACACAGATTATACCTTGTTTACTGCAAATGAAAAGATCCTAAAAGAGTTGAATATGGTTTTCGATTTCTTTGAAACCACCTATAAGATCAACAAATACAAGCATCTTATTGTCTCCCCTCATTATACCAGAAGTGCTTTTAAAAGGCTAATAGATCAGGAGATAGAGAATGTAAGACTTGGTAAAGAAGCCTATATCAAGATCAAAATGAACAGTTTAACCTCCTATAAAATGGTGGACAAACTGTACGAGGCTAGTAGGGCCGGAGTGACGATAAAGATGATCGTTCGAGGTATATGCTGCTTGATCCCGGGGGTAAAAGGAATGAGCGAAAACATTGAGGCCATCAGCATAGTAGATAAGTTCCTGGAACATCCTCGATTATTCATCTTTGCCAATGCCGGTGATCCCAAAGTGTATATTTCCTCTGCAGACTGGATGACCAGAAATATTGACAATAGGGTGGAAGTAGGATGTCCAATTTACGATGAGGATACAAAAAATGAACTCATAGACACTTTTGAGATCTCCTGGCGTGATAATGTTAAGGCTCGCTGGTTCAATGAACAACAGGACAACAGCTATGTAAGGAATAAAAAGCCGAAGGTGCGTTCACAATTCGCGGTCTATGATTATTATCTGGATAAATTGAAGGTAACAAGCAAACTTTCCCATTCTGAAGCCTTTAAATAGGATTGAAAGAAGTTTCTGCTTTAACCATGGATATGTTCCTTGGTTCCCAGTTCTCTCATGATAGAGGCCTCATACTCCAGAAGAGCTTTCCATTTGGCATCTACCTCCTTCCGCTTTCCATATTCCCTGGCAAAATTTAAGAACATAGTGTAATGTCCGGCTTCACTAACCATTAGTGAATGATAGAAAGCCGCGAGTTCTTTATCTTTTAACTCTTCAGATAACAACCGAAAGCGTTCACAACTTCTGGCTTCAATAAGGGCTGCATATAAAAGTCGGTGGATCAATTGCGTGGTCCTGGAACCTCCCTTGGGAAAGAATTTATGCAAGGCAATGGCATACTCATCTTTGCGATGTCTTCCCAATGTATTCCCTCTGGCTAAGATCTTGTCATGAACCATTTTAAAATGACCCATTTCTTCCCGGGATAAGGCGATCATTTCTTTGATAAGGTCCGGATATTCAGGAAAGCTTACAATAAAGGAGATGGCAGTGCTAGCAGCCTTTTGTTCGCAATAGGCATGATCTGTCAGAATCTCATCGATGTTCATCTCAACGATATTTACCCATCTGGGATCAGTAGGCAGTTTAAGTCCGAGCATATTTTGTATTTGAAAATTAAAGAACCAAAACCAAAAGTACCAAAATTTAACCGTTACAAAAGTACCATAGATCTGGATACTCTTCAAAATACTATCTTTATGCCTGCTTCTGTGGGATTTTACTGGGTTGTATAATATCAGATTGTTATGAGAGAATTTTTCCGATGGCTGGCCTTTGCATGTATGATTTTGTTTGCCATGGCCTGTTTTGTTCAATTGAATGACCCTGATGCCTTTATATGGATAGTGATCTATGCCATACCTTGCGTAGCTTCCTTATTCTTCTTCCTCCGCAGATTTAACTACCCTATAGGCGCGCTTTTATGTCTTTCCTATTGTATTGGAGGAATACTGGTTTGGCCAGAATCGTATGAGGGGCTTACTCTGGCTAAAGGGAATCTAGAGAATATTGAACGAGGTAGGGAGGCACTAGGTTTATTCATCATTGCCTTGGTGATGCTCATAATTACATACCGAACATGGGCCGAAAAAAGATCAAAGATCTAGATCAAAGGTTTTTCGCAATAGATCAATAGCCGGGTTTTTCTCCCGAAGTTTATCGTATTTTTCTTGAGGTGTAAAGGCGTATTTCTTTATGGTCTCTTCATTGACCGAAATAGACAATTGCAGGTGATGATTATTTAAGGCCTTTTTTAAGAAGGTCATCAGGGCTAACTGTTCACGTTCTACTTCTTTTTTCATAGTGTCATTGGGTAATTCAATGACGATGGTAGTTCCATCCATTATTCTTGGAGTATCGGAACTTAGGTTACTGGCGAGGATTTTCTTTCCTTCTTTATCTACCATGTTGACATAGGCTTGCCAATGTTTGTGCAATTCTGCCTCCGTAACTAGATCATCGGGTAGAGAATCTTCATCATAAGTAACCTCGATCTTATTGAGTTCGTGTTTCTTTTTTGCTTTAATACTAGATATCGAAAGGCCAGATACTCGTTTGGAGTGATCTTTTATATGGATTTTTCGGGCTGGTTCAGTGACCAGAGTTGAGGTTTCTGCAAAAGTAACCTCCTCTATATCGGTTTTTAAACTTGGTTGAGTTTCCTCTGTGATGGTCTCCTTTTGTTGGTAAACATCTGCAGTTTCTTCCATATCTTCGTTTGAAAGAAGAGGACCGCTTATGTCTGGTGTGATAGCTTTTTTAATGGATGTTTTGATAGATCGATGAAAAAAGGAAGCGGGGATCAATTGCCCTAATGGGATAAGACTGGCCTGGCTGTGGTCAGGATTTTTTTTTTCACCTTCAAACGAGAGTGAAGCCAGCTTCATAAGGGCCAGTTCTACTAGTAAACGGGCATTCTTACTACTTTTGTATGACAGATCTGCCTGATTTGCTATCTCAAGGGCTTTTAAAAGAAATTCCTGTGTGGTCTTCTTAGACTGTTCCAGATATAATTTCTTGGCACTATCTCCAACCTCTAACAAGGCAATGGTTTCATGGTGTTGACAAACCATCAAATCTCTAAAGTGTGATGCTAGTCCTATAATAAAATGATGACCTTCAAAACCAAGTGCCAGGGTCTTATTGAATAATAAGAGAATGTTTGGAATATCATTCTTTAGGATAAGATCGGTAACTTCAAAATATGTGTCGTAGTCTAACACATTCAAATTTTCTGTTACCGCCTTTCGTGTCAATTCTTTTCCGGAAAAGCTAACTACCCGATCAAAAATAGAAAGTGCATCGCGTAGCGCACCATCAGCCTTTTGAGCGATAATATGAAGTGCATCTTCTTCCGCATTTATCCCTTGCTGTTCTGCGATATATTTGAGGTAATTTGCAGCATCTGCAACTGTAATACGTTTAAAATCAAATATTTGACATCTTGAAAGTATAGTTGGAATAATTTTGTGCTTTTCGGTAGTGGCAAGGATAAAAATAGCATGTCTGGGAGGTTCTTCCAGGGTCTTAAGAAAAGCATTAAATGCCGATTGAGAAAGCATATGTACTTCATCAATGATATACACTTTATACTTCCCTACCTGAGGGGGGATACGTACCTGATCGATAAGATTTCGGATATCGTCTACAGAATTGTTGGAGGCAGCATCGAGCTCAAAGATATTGAATGCAAAGTCTTCATCTTCTTTTTCGGTACCATCTCGGTTTATCTGTTTCGCCAGGATCCTTGCGCAGGTAGTTTTTCCTACACCCCTTGGACCACAAAATAACAAGGCCTGTGCCAGGTGATTATTTTCAATGGCGTTAACAAGAGTATTAGTAATGGCTTCCTGCCCAACAACGTCTTTGAACGTTTGGGGTCTGTACTTACGGGCTGAAACTATAAAAGGTTCCACAAATACGGTATTAAGGAATTAAAGCTATACTATTAGCCATTCTTACAAATATAAAAATAGCGTTTGTTTATGGACTTTCTTTTCAGGGCTATTCCCTAATTTTTATCAACAATTGGCCTACCTTTGCAGCAAGCAGGTCACCTTATCGCTCTCTGCATCACGCGGGGGGAGGAAAGTCCGGACACCATAGTGCAGCATAGCGGGTAACACCCGTCACCCGTCCCGGTAATAATTGGGGTGGGGCGGACTAGTGCAACAGAAAGAATGTACAGGTTAAGCTGTAGTGAAATCATGTAAACTCTATGCGGTGAAACGCCATGTATATCAGTGTTTGAGGGCGGCACGTCCAAACTGAAGGGTAGGCGGAACGAATCTTTAGGCAACTAAAGATCGAGATAAATGATAAGGATCCTTATTAAGGCTACAGAATCCGGCTTATGATCTGCTTTTTTTATTCCTCACTTTGAAAAAAACTGAACAAACTACTGCCGTACTTTCGTGTAGACGTATGATGGTTTAAATGGGAAAGATCCATTTGCTTTGAGTGTTCAATGATCAGTGTGCCGGAAGGTACAAGTATATTTCGGTCATAAACAAGCTTGTGGATATCACAGAATTTCTCCAGCGAAAGATCGTACGGAGGATCCACAAAGATCAGATCGTAGTTATCTCGCACCGTTTCCAGAAATTTAAAGACATCCATTTTTACCGCTTTGATCTTAAAATCCCATTCAGCGGCTTTCGTCCCTATGAATTTTATACATCCGGGATGACTATCCACGCTTGTAATATCTGTACATCCTCTTGAAGCAAATTCAAAACTCATATTGCCAGTACCGGCAAAGAGGTCGAGAACGCGAATCTCATCAAAATAAAACTGATTATTAAGTATGTTGAATAAGGATTCTTTGGCCATGTCTGTGGTTGGCCTAACCGGCAGGTTTTTAGGGGCAATGATTCGCCTTCCTTTATGGGTACCCGAAATAATTCTCATTTATAGGGCGTTGATTGCTAAATAGTTAGCATTAAGGGCCGTTTCGTCCGACAGAAGATCATCTGGTAAGCCAGGAAGATATATGGAGAGATGCTGCACATAATCCTGGCAAATGGTAAAAATAGGGTCGCCTTCTTCAATGGTTCCGAAGAGCCTTAATTTTATCTCATTAGGATCTAGGTGTAATTGCTCTAATGTAAAAAGCAGGTAGTAGAGAAAATCCTCCGGTGTTTTATAGGAGAAATTGTTGTAGAATAACAACTTTTTATTCTGAAGAATGGTAAGATCTAATTCATCTGGTGTCACATAAGCATAGCAAATTCCTTCTGAGATGGAGGCGTTACTACCTAGCAGAGACTCTACTAAAACGGTACTGTGATGTTTAAATTCAAAGTCTCCAAATAGTTCATAGATGAAATTATTGATGTTCACAAAAGGAACAAAGACATTGACCATTTCATATGCGGGGATCTCATCGTACTCCAAAAGATCATTGGCCAGGATCTTGGTATTGAATTTGAGATAATTAGCTAATTCATTAGGATCGAACAACACCTTTGGTACAAGGCTAAACAAGTCGTTTCTATGAACAACTACGACCTCAGAAAATTCGAAGTCCTTTATTTGCTGTTTTTTAATAAACCGCTTTAATTCCTTTTGCGCTTCATAAGGATTAAGCCTTTTGTCAAAACTGTACTTTTCTGCCTTGACGATCTTTTTGCCAATTGTATCCAGAATACAAAAAGAAAGTCCATTCAGGCTAACCTGAATGGACAATTTATGATAATCTTCCAGAATTAGATCGTTGAGTGGATCTTTATTGGTCTCCTTTTTTGTCATAAACAGGGGGCCAGTTTCCATTGGTGCTTACCTCAGAGAGCGATCCAACCTTGATCTCAGTACCATTTACTTCTTCTACACTTATATGTGCATTTTCCCTTGACAATAAATCTTGTGGCTGATCGTATAGGATTATATTCTTTTTCACCTTGGCTTCAAAAACAGGAGCTTTATAACCACTTTTTTCGATGATGTCTGCTTTCATTTCAAATGTCTCATTATTCTGAGCATATGGGACATTCATCATGGTTTTATATCGCGTATCTCCTTTGAAGAGTGAATCTTTTATGGCGATGAAACCCAAAGTATCTATGATGGTAACTTCTTGTAAAAGGTCAATTCCGTATGTCTTGTCGAATTCCATATAGGAGGAATCCCTTTGCTGGGTAATAGTATATCTACCTGTATCTACAAAAGCGATCAGACTATTAAAGTCATTTGCAAATTTTCCATTCACAGTTTTGTAAGCTTCCTGAGAATTCCTAATATCCTTGAGAACAGAAATTACCTTGCCAAAGCGTTCTTGTTTTATTTTTTTAAATTCGATCGGACCGGTTACAGAACGATAAATAAAGTAACCTAAAACAATACAGGCGATCCAAAGTATTATTTGAATGATGGTTTTCATTTGAACAAGTATTAATTAAATTTAGCGGTTCCAACAAATCTACAATTTTTTTTCAATCGTAAAAGTTTTTGGCCCAAAAATCCTGTTTATCTTTGATCCCTCATGGATACTCCCACCGCTTCCACATTTTACGGACTTTTAAAAGATAAATTCCCTCATATACCTACTGCAAAACAGGATATAACCTTACAATTACTGGCTGAATTTTTGCTTTCCGGTAATAGAGATGAGCTTTTTTTGCTGAAGGGATTTGCCGGAACCGGAAAAACAACTATTGTAGGTGAACTGGTCACCAATTTGTGGAAAACATCCCTGAAATCTGTGTTGATGGCCCCTACAGGAAGAGCGGCCAAAGTAATGTCTAGTTATTCAAAGACTCAGGCTTTTACTATCCATCGAAAGATCTATTTCCCCAAAAAGGAACGGGGTGGGGGAATACGATTTGTACTGGCACCTAATAAACATAGAAATACGGTCTTTATCGTAGATGAGGCTTCCATGATCCCGGATGCGCCTTCAGATTCCAAGCTCTTCGAGAACGGATCGCTTTTAGACGATCTTATTCAATTTGTCTATTCCGGGCATCAATGTAAACTTATCCTTATTGGAGATACCGCACAATTACCTCCTGTACATCTTTCGTTGAGTCCGGCTTTGGATGAACATCAGCTACAAACCAAGTTTGGAAAGGAAGTAACTTTGATTGAACTAGATGAGGTGGTAAGACAGGCCCAGGATTCAGGAATCCTGGTAAATGCAACCCAGCTCAGAGACCAGCTCCAAACTGACATCTTTGATAGTCTCCAATTCCGGCTAGACTCTTTTGCAGACATTATTCGATTAACAGATGGCTATGACATTCAGGAAGCCATAGAAGAGGCCTATTCTACTCAGGGAAAGGAAGAAACCTCATTGATAGTGCGTTCTAATAAAAGGGCCAATTTGTACAATGACAACATCAGAAAGCGTATTCTTTTTCTTGAAAACGAGCTGTCTGTCGGAGATTTTTTAATGGTAGTAAAGAATAATTACTTCTGGTTAAAACCTCAATCGGAGGCAGGCTTTATTGCTAATGGCGATATTGTGGAGGTTTTAGAGATTTTTGCGTTCAAAGAACTCTATGGTTTTAAATTCGCCGAAGTGAAGGTCAGGATGACAGACTACCCCAACCAAAAACCTTTTGAAACTGTTCTATTACTAGATACTCTAACCGCAGAAACGCCTTCACTCTCTTATGAAGATGGGAATAAACTATATCAGGAAGTCCTAAAAGATTATGGCCAGGAAACTTCGAAATACAAGAAATTTCTCGCCGTAAAGAACAATACATTCTTTAATGCCTTGCAAGTGAAATTTTCTTACGCTATTACCTGTCATAAATCTCAGGGAGGACAGTGGCATACCGTTTTTGTAGAGCAGCCCTATCTCCCCTCCGGACCGGACAAAGAATATTTTCGTTGGTTGTATACGGCCATCACCAGGGCGAGGGAAAAATTATATTTAATCGGTTTTAAGGACGATTTTTTTCTTGATTGAGAATACGTTACTTTAGTATTTAGATTGTTTTAGCATGACTTCAGAAACTATCATCAGCATTTTTTTGGGAATTGGATTGGCCGCGTCTGTTGGGTTTCGGGTGTTTTTGCCTTTGTTTGTGCTGAGTGCTGCATCTTATTTTGGTATGTGGGATCTCAATGAAAATTGGGAATGGATCGGAAGCTTATTTGCGCTGATCACCTTAGGGGTAGCTACTGTATTGGAGGTCTTTGCTTATTTTATCCCTTATGTGGATAATTTGCTGGATAGTATTGCCTTACCTCTGGCAGCATTGGCTGGCACGGCAGTAATGGTGGCTACCATTTCAGATATGGATCCGGTCATTACGTGGTCGTTGGCGATCATTGCCGGAGGAGGAACGGCCACAGCCATAAAGGGAGCGTCCGCTACCGGACGAATAGCTTCAACCACGACAACAGCAGGTATTGGAAACCCGGTCATTTCATTTATAGAAACTTTAACTGCCCTTGTGGTGGCTGTAGTTTCAATAATTGCACCAATAATCGCAGTTATTCTTGTTATCATGCTATTGATCCTAATATTTTCTATTTACAGAAAGTTAAGACCAAAGCTCAAAAACTAAACTCAATACAGGAGTTACCAATATGAAGATAATCGCCATGATCCCCGCCAGATATGCTGCCTCCCGATTCCCGGGTAAATTGATGCAGGACCTCGCGGGCAAACCGGTCATTCTAAGAACATATGAAGCGGCGATAGCTACAGAACTTTTTGATGCAGTATATGTGGTGACAGACAGCACACTAATTTATGACACTATTACTGCGAGTGGAGGTAAGGCCATAATGAGTCTGGAGGAACATGAATGCGGCAGTGATAGAATTGCCGAAGCAGTTGCCAATATGGATATAGATATTGTTGTCAATGTTCAGGGTGACGAACCTTTTACGGATAAAGAAAGTTTGGCGAGCCTAATACAGGTATTTAAAAAAGATAGCTCTAAAGAAATAGATCTGGCTTCCCTTATGACCAAAATAACCGATAAGGAGGATATACAAAGCCCCAATACGGTAAAAGTGATCGTAGATCAACAGAATTTTGCACTTTACTTTTCAAGATCTGTGATCCCGTTTCCAAGGGCAACCGATAAAACACCTACCTATTATAAGCACAAAGGAGTATATGCCTTTAGGAAGCAAGCGGTATTAGATTTCAAACGCTTGCCAATGCTCCCATTAGAGGCCTCTGAGAAGATTGAGGCCATAAGATACCTGGAATACGGCAAGAAAATTAAAATGGTAGAGACAATGGTTACAGGTATTGAGATAGATACGCCTGAAGACCTGGAAAAAGCAAAAGCTGCATGGAAGTAGATTTCAGTAACATAAAAGTTGTGGGTTTCGATGCGGATGATACCTTATGGGTGAATGAAACCTATTTTAGGGAAGCAGAAGAACAATTTGCATCACTATTAGAAAAGTATGAGACTAAAAATAAGATCGACCAGGAGTTGTTTAGAACAGAGATAGATAATCTGGATCTATACGGATATGGGATCAAAAGTTTTACATTGTCGATGATAGAATCCGCAATGGATATTTCAAATCAACAGGTTTCACAAACAACCTTAATGCAAATTCTGAATCTAGGTAAAAAGATGATATCGCATCCTGTGGAATTATTGGATAATGTGGAAGAAGTATTAAAGAATTTATCGGATAAATATCGATTGATCGTACTTACAAAAGGCGATCTTCTGGATCAGGAAAGGAAGTTAGATCGGTCGGGATTGTCCACGTATTTTCATCATGTGGAGGTACTTAGTGATAAAAAAGAATTAAATTATTCAAACTTGCTGGAGCATTTGGAAATTGATGTTTCAGAATTTCTAATGGTTGGAAATTCCTTAAAATCGGACGTGTTACCCATCCTATCCATAGGTGCAAAAGCGGTACACATACCTTTTCATACCACCTGGGCACACGAGGAAGTGACGCCCGATAAACATATGAATAATCACCTAACCTTGCCTGGGATCAAGGAACTATTAAAATATTTGTAAGATTCTTATGGACGAAAAGAAAGATTTGATTTTGAATAAACCGAAGAAAAGAGCCCAAACCTTTTATAAAAACTTTCCCATGGTACCGAGGGTGGTTTTTGGTAATGGTTGTTTTGATCAATTAGGTGAGATTTTATTACCACAGCGAAAGAATTCAGAAGCTCCCATTATTTATTTGGTCGATGATGTCTTTGAAAATACATCTTTTGTATCAAGAATTCCGATGCTTTTTAATGACAAAATCGTTTTTATATCTGCAGATGAAGAACCAAAGACAGAGCAAGTAGATGCCATTGTGTCCATGATCAAAGATGAATTCCAGGAATTGCCTTCGGGTATTGTTGGGATAGGCGGAGGTACCCTCCTGGATCTTTCAAAGGCTGTAGCTATCATGCTCAACAATGTGGGTTCTGCTTCCAAATATCAAGGTTGGGATCTGGTGTCTAAACCTGCCATTTATCACGTAGGGATTCCTACGATCAGTGGAACAGGGGCAGAGGTTTCCAGGACCACAGTATTATTAGGACCAAATCGTAAATTGGGAATAAACTCAGATTATACAACCTTCGATCAGGTAATGTTAGATCCAGATCTTACCAAAGGCGTAGAAAAACAGCAATGGTTCTATACAGGAATGGACTGTTATATACACTGTATAGAGTCATTAAATGGCACCTATTTAAATGCTTTCAGCCAAAGTTACGGGGAGAAAGCATTAGAACTATGCAAAGAAGTATTCCTGGGTTCACTAACTCCATCAGAGTCGCGAGATAAACTTATGATGGCCTCATGGCACGGTGGCATGAGTATAGCTTATTCACAGGTAGGGGTGGCACATGCCCTCAGTTATGGCTTGTCTTATGTCTTAGGCACTAAACACGGAATTGGAAATTGTCTTGTTTTCCAACACCTTGAAGAGTATTATCCCGAGGGAGTCGCTCTATTCCATAAAATGATGAAACATCACCAAATTATTTTACCGACCGGTATTTGTAGTGATCTTTCCGAGGAAGAAATGAATACGATGATCTCAGTTTCCATGGGCATGGAACCACTTTGGGAAAATGCGTTGGGACCTGCATGGAAAACGAAAGTAAGCTGCGAGACTTTAAGGGAGATATACCGCAAAATTTAAAGCTTATAGCAGGTGAACATCGATTTTTTTTGACGTTCTTACAAAACCTTATACTTTAGATCTTCTCAACCCATAATTTCAAATTAAACAAAGAACAATAAGCTTGTATGCGTGTACTAAGTAAATTTATTTTTTTTAAGCTTATGGGATGGAAGCTCAATGGGCCGTTTCCGGAAGTGGAGAAATGCGTAGTGATCGTTGCACCCCATACCAGTTGGGTAGATTTTTTTATTGGGTTAATGGTGCGAAGCATTGTGAAAAGGGAAGTAAATTTTATTGGCAAGAAGAGCTTGTTCAATCCTCCTTTTGGTTGGTATTTCCGGTGGATGGGGGGTACACCCATAGACCGCAGTAAAAACAGCGATACAGTGGTCAGTACCGCCAAAATATTTACACAGCGCAAGGTTTTTCGGTTGGCCTTATCTCCTGAAGGAACCCGAAAAAAAGTGACAGAATGGAAAACAGGTTTTTATTATATTGCCAAGGCAGCAAAGGTCCCTATTGTTATGGTAGCATTTGATTTTGGCAAAAAGGAAGTTAAAATTTCTGATCCTGTTATGCCAACCGATAACAAGGAAGAAGATTTTAGGAAGTACATGGCTTTTTATAAGGGCGTTGAAGGAAAAATACCTGAATATGGTTTTTAAAATACATCCCCAATACCGAGATTTTACCCGGCATTGGAGATGATCATTTTCTATAAGCAGAAACAGTAGTTTTAATTACTTTTAAGCTCTGACAAAAGAAAGGTCCACAGCGGCACATTCATCAATTTCATCGCCGTCAAAATCCCATTCAGCGGTTTCTGGGCCTCCATTTAAACTAAAGGTAGTACCCGTAAAGGTATCCCCAAAATAGGTGGGATCGTTTGGCTCATCGTCGTCAAACTGGATTGCAAAAAACTCGCCATCTTCAAAAAACATTTGACCTGTAACTATAGCGGGTTCAGCACCTTCAATATTAACATTAATAGTTAATGTAAACCTTCCATTGGTTTGAACGACCATACTGGCATCACCACCTTCAGCAATGACTTCGTATGAACTAGGTTCTATTTGGCCCTGACCACAGTAGGTAAATAGTATGCTTGTAGCATTCCAGGTTCCCTGTAACTCACTGATGGAGTATGCAGGGCCATCGTCTTGCACAACAGGATCATCTTCTGAGCAGGACAGCAATAAAAATGCGAATAGGGGAGCGAATAAAAATAATTTGCTTAGTGCTTTCATGGTTTCTAGATTTTAGGTTAGACATATTTCTTATTGGCATTAAATAACCTAAACAACTAAAATCAAATAAACTATGATATAAATCAGTTGATTTTTTTTTTGGGAGGAAAACATGTGCGTGTTTTTAAATCTGACCTTCCGATACGTTTTGCAATATAGACTTACAAATGAACAGGCAAATTGGCATTATTAGTAGGTGCGTTAGAGGTAAAATCACCTTTTGAAAAGATAAAATGGAGGTTTTATTCTTTCATGGTATGATATACATTCTGTACATCATCGTCCTCTTCTATCTTTTCGAGAAGTTTTTCCACATCTTCAGCTTCTTCTGCACTTAGTTCCTTGGTGACCTGTGGAATGCGCTCAAACCCGGATGATAAAATCTCAATTTCTCTTGATTCCAATTCTTTTTGAATGGCACCAAAACTTTCAAAAGGGGCATAGATCATGATCCCATCCTCGTCCTCAAAGACTTCCTCTGCACCAAAATCAATAAGGTCTAATTCTAATTCCTCGGGATCTATACCTTCAGTCGGTATTTGGAAATTACACGTATGATCGAACATGAATTCTACAGATCCGGAAGTGCCAAGGCTCCCGTTACACTTGTTGAAGTAACTCCTAATATTGGCTACGGTACGTGTATTGTTGTCGGTAGCTGTTTCTATAAGGATAGCAATACCATGAGGTGCATAGCCTTCAAACAACACTTCTTTATAATCGCCCAGGGATTTGTCTGAAGCTCTTTTAATTGCCCGCTCAACATTGTCCTTGGGCATATTCACAGATTTGGCATTCTGGATCACAGCTCGCAGACGTGAATTAGTATCAGGATCGGGGCCTCCTTCCTTTACCGCCATAACAATATCCTTACCTATACGTGTAAAGGCCTTGGACATGGCAGACCAACGCTTCATTTTTCGTGCTTTCCGAAATTCAAATGCTCTTCCCATATGCTATTTTAAAGAGTAAATCCAGGCAAATTTACCAAATTTTGAAAGCCTCACAAGGCGGCAAATATCTAAATAGTTGTTACTCGCTTTCAATGATCTTTTCAATACTGCGGGCCAGGGTAAAGTCTTTCTCCGTAACTCCATTAGCGTCATGAGTGCTTAATCGGATTTGCAGGGAGTTATACACATTACTCCATTCCGGATGGTGGTTTTGAGCTTCACATTCAAAGGCAATGCGTGTCATTACCGTGAAAGCCTCTTTAAAATTCTTGAACTCGAATGATGTTTCAATTCCGTCATTGACGTATTCCCATCCTTCAAGGGTGGACATTTGATCTTCAATCTGTTTAGGTGTGAGCTTTTCCATGGCGATTATTTTTTATAGAGTTCTATTTGAGTTGAATACCTGCTCTTTGTTCCATTTGAGTAATTTTGCGCAGAGGGATAAAGATACAATGAAAAAAAAGTATGTCAGAAGACCAAAAGAGTAAATTCCTATCCCATGACGTGATGGTCAATGACATCCTGATAGCTTATTTGTAAATTCTTGGGAAGGAGATGATCTTTGGGTAAAACGGCTAAAAATCGTTCTTCATTAGTGGTAAATACCCTTTTATAAATAGGGTTAAAGCTCCCCACCCTATCTATTACCTCTCGAATAAAATCTTCATGATGCACCAGGTCTGTGCTCCCAAGGTGATAAATCCCATATTTGTTTCTGTTGATAAGGTAATGGATCTGTTGACTTAGTTTATCATCATTGGTGACATTGATGACAAGATTGGGAAAGACCTCAATGGCTTCATTATTCCAAATAGCTTGTTTCATTTCTTTGATCCTCGGGGAACTATTCCCAAAGACCATTGGCACCCTTAATATCGCTGCTTTCTTTTTGGGAAGACGTAGCAGCATATTCTCAATTTTAATTTTTAATCGGCCATAGATACTTTCAGATAGGGTCTTGTCATATTCATAAGAAGGAAATTTACTATACCCATCAAATACATTGGCAGAGGAGAGGAAGTAGATCTTACAATTGTGCTTTGCGACATATTCCGCAATATGCTGATGCGCTTGAATTTGAGCTCCGAAATCGCCCCGTAAGGCAGAAATTATAATGTTTGGACGAAGGTTTTCCAGTAGCTGAAAAATATCGTCCTCCTGTATATCATATTGAAAAAATTGTTGATTGGAAGTATACCCTTTCCTGGACGAAAAATAAGTGCCATAGGTATCGTAGTAATTACACAACTCCTTGTAGAGGGAGTTGCCAATGAATCCACTGGCTCCTAAAATGAGTATTTTTTTTCCTTCTTCCACCGTTCCTCCAGTATTTGCAGACTTTCTTAACCTTTATAAAAAGGTAGTTTTACCACGGTGGCGGGAATGGCATTTTTTCTGATTTGAATGTTGATATTACTGCCTATTTCAGTAAATATGTTTGGTACATACCCCAAACCTATTCCCTTGCCCAAGGAAGGAGACATAGTACCAGATGTAACTTTTCCTATGGTCTTTCCTTGTCCATCAACAATATCATACCCCTGACGTGGAATACCGCGGTCATTCAATTCAAACGCCACTAGTTTTTGTTTTGGTCCATGCTCTTTTTCTTTGGCCAGTGCTTCACTATTCACAAAATCCTTGGTGAATTTAGTTATCCATCCCAGACCAGCTTCAAATGGAGAGGTTTCATCTGTTATGTCATTGCCATATAAACAATATCCCATCTCTAGTCTTAATGTATCTCTTGCTGCCAGCCCTATTGGTTTTATACCATACTTGGCGCCAGCCTCAAATACCTTGTCCCAAACCTGTTTTACCTCAGTGTTCTTGCAATAAATTTCAAAACCACCAGATCCTGTATAGCCGGTTGCAGATATGATCACATGATCAATACCAGCAAAATCAGCTACCACAAAATTGTAGAATTTGATCTGTTGTAGATCTACCGAGGTGATACTCTGCATTGCCTCAACGGCTTTTGGTCCTTGTATGGCAAGAAGGGAATATTTTTCAGAGAGATCCTTAATTTCGGCATTATATTCCTTATTGTATTTAGAAATATGATTCCAATCCTTTTCAATATTGGAGGCGTTTACTACCAATAAGTATGTTTCCTCTTTAACTCTATACACTATTAAATCATCTACAATGCCGCCGGTCTCATTAGGTAAACAACTGTATTGAGCCTTCCCAACTGTTAATTTTGATGCATCATTGGAGGTAACTTTCTGTATCAGGTCTAATGCATTTGGTCCTTCGATCAGAAATTCACCCATATGGGATACATCAAAAACACCTACTTCGTTTCGCACGGTTTCGTGCTCTATATTAACACCTTCATACGAAACAGGCATATTATACCCTGCAAAGGGAACCAATTTTGCACCTAATTTCTCATGTGTCTGGGATAGCGCCGTATTTTTCATTTTATAAGTAACTTTTTACAGCTCAAAGATATTGAAAATAGTTGGTTGCCTTCCTAGAAAGCGGGTGTTTTGGTTTCAAAATTGAAACGGAAGAATAACACTACTTCAAAAGAAATTTCCTAAGCTCCTCGTACTCTGATATGGCTATTGAGACCTTCTTTTTATGCATGATCTTTTCTATCTGAGGAGGTAATGAAAGGGTAGTGTTCAAAGTAGTGGATACAACATCCATAAATTTCACAGGATGGGCAGTTTCCATAAAAATACCGTAGGTGTCCGGATGCGTCTCCTGATATTTTCGGAGACCTAAATAACCAACTGCACCGTGGGGATCGGCAATATAACCTGCCTCAGCATATATGCTTTTTATGGCTTCTTTTGTTTCTTTATCAGTGAAGGAGTAGGAGCTAAGATTTTCTTTTAAATGTGAAAAATCGTCATTATAAAGGCGTTGAATTCTGATAAAGTTGCTCGGGTCGCCAACATCCATAGCATTCGAAATAGTAGCGGTAGATGGTTTAGGATCATACTTGGCAGTTTGCATATACTTTGGTACCGTATCATTTACATTGGTGGACGCAATGAAATGCCTTACCGGCATCCCCATTCGTTGTACTATCATACCGGCGCAAATGTTACCAAAATTTCCGCTAGGGACAGAAAACACCAGTTCTTCACCCTGAGCTTTTAGATTTTTGTAAGCAAAAAGATAATATAACATCTGTGGCAGCCAACGAGCAACGTTTATTGAATTGGCTGAAGTAAGTTGCACACTCTCTATGAGACTGGGATCTACGAAAGCTCTTTTCACCATCCGTTGGCAATCATCAAAAGTACCATTTACCTCCAGTGCGGTAATATTCTGTCCTAATGTTGTTAATTGGCGTTCCTGAATATCACTTACTTTGCCACTAGGATACAGAATTACTACTTCAACGCCTGCAACTCCCAGAAATCCATTGGCAACAGCTCCTCCCGTGTCCCCTGATGTGGCCACAAGGACGGTAACTTTATCTTCAGAATTCTTAAAAAAGTATCCCAGACAACGAGCCATAAATCGTGCACCAACATCTTTAAAGGCCATGGTTGGCCCATGAAAAAGTTCCAGCGTTGAAATGTTTTTAGTTATGGGTACCAGGGGAAAATCAAAATCGAGTACTTCTTTTAATATTTCTCTTAATATTGCCTCAGGAATATCCTCCTTAACAAATGGCATTAAGGCCCTAAATGCGATCTCAAGATTGGAAAGATCTTGGATGTCATTAAAAAATGAGGCAGGGAGTTGTGGAATTTTCTCCGGGAAATACAGTCCGCCGTCTGGAGCTATTCCATTGATAACAGCTTCTTTAAAAGAGACTTCAGGGGCATTTTTATTAAGGCTATAAAACTTCATGTTACATCAAACATCAAAAGACCAATATCAGGTCATGATTTGTATTCCTTTAGTATTGATTTCAGAGACGTACGGATCATATGAAAGATCCATGTTTTCAAATACCTTACTCATAGCTTGAGTTACCTCTTGGGCGGTTTTCAGACCTTTGCTCAGCGCAAAAATAGAAGGTCCGGATCCGGATATACCACAACCGAGGGCACCTGCAATTAAGGCCTCTTGCTTTACTTCGTCAAAACCAGGGATAAGGATAGATCTGATCGGTTCTACAATATGATCTACCAAAGACCTGCTTATAAGGTCGTAATCTTCCCGGAAAAGCCCGGCAACTAATGCACCTACATTTCCCCATTGTTTTATCCCATCTGCAAGTGAAATACTGGTTTTAAGGATCTTCCTGGAATCGGAGGTCTTTATTTCTATATGGGGATGAATGATGGAGGCGTATAGTTCTTTTGGCACGTGTATAGGAATAACATCGAGTGGTTCTGTAGTTCTTACAAGTGTAAATCCTCCATAAATGGCCGGGGCCACATTATCTGCATGCGCAACACCACTGGCCAATTTTTCTCCGGCCATAGCAAATTGCACCAATTGATGCCGGGTAAAAGGTGTGTCCAATAAATAATTCATTCCCCAAACTGCCCCGGCTGCACTGGCCGCACTGCTGCCTATTCCACTTCCTGCTTTGATCTTTTTATAAATTTCAATTTCAAAGCCACCTTTGTAATCTGAGGCTTTCATAAAAGCCAGGCCCGCCACTCCGGCTACATTGTTATGGATTTCTTTAGGCAGATCAAGCCCGCGTATTTTAGTAATGGTAAGTCCGGGACTTGGCACTTTTTTAATAACCATTTCATCTCCTATAGTGGAAAGGGCAAGACCAAGGACATCAAAACCACATGAAATGTTGGCTATGGTGGCCGGACAAAATATTTTAATACTGTCTTTGTTCATAAGGGACAGGTTTCATATCTAAAACTAAGAGAAATTTTATGATGATAGCGTTACTAAGGTTATTAATACGTTCCAATTCTAATGATATCGGCAAAAATACCCGAAGCGGTAACATCTGCTCCAGCACCGGCACCCTTAATGATCAGGGGTTGCTTAGGATACCTCTTTGTATAAAAGAGTACTATATTATCACTTCCCGCTAAGGAATAAAAGTCGTGCCCCTCCGGGATCTGTTCTAAGCCAACACTGGCCTTTCCCTTATCTAGAGATGCTACAAATTTAAGTTTACATTTTGCTTTTTTCGCATCTGCCACCAACTGCTGAAAGTCGCTTTCATATTTCTTCAGCGCTTTAAAGAAGTCTTCATTGTTATCGGTATTTAATGCTTCTACAGGTAGAAAGGACCTGTTCTCAATTTCAGTAAGGTCCATAACATACCCACTTTCCCTGGCCAGGATCAGAATTTTGCGCATAACATCAATACCGCTCAGATCTATCTTTGGATCTGGTTCTGTATAGCCTTCTTCTTGCGCCTTTTTAACTATATCATGAAAAGTTGTGGTCTCATTAAAATTATTAAAGACGTAGTTGAGACTTCCGGATAGTACAGCCTTGATCTTAATGATCTCGTCTCCCGATGCTATTAGGTGTTTTAGAGTGTCTATGATAGGCAAGCCTGCACCTACATTAGTTTCAAATAAGAAAGGAGCCTCGTATTCCTTAGCAAGCTCTTTAAGTTGTTTATAGTGTTCATAACCAGATGAACAAGCAATTTTATTGCAGGTTACCACTGCGATGCTCTGTTTAAGAAAGCTGCTATAACTTAAAGCAACTTTTTCACTGGCAGTATTATCTACCAAGATGCTGTTTCTTGCATTAAACTTCAGAATAGTATTGTAGAATTCTGTTGCATCTGCTTTTACTCCCGAGGCTAGCAATTCAGGCCATTTTTGTAATGGGATTCCTTGTTCATCGAAATACATGCTCCGGGAATTAGAGATCCCAATCACACGGACATTCAATCGCAAATGTTCCTTTAAATACTTCTTTTGTTGTTTTAATTGCCCCAACAACTTAGATCCCACATTTCCTACGCCAAGAATAAAAAGATTTAATTGTTTTGTTTGTTCCTCAAAAAAGGCCTCATGAAGTGTATTCAATGCTTTTTTCACATCCTCTTTCCTGATCACTGCCGAAATATTTCTCTCAGAGGCACCTTGTGCAATAGCCCGGATATTAACATTGTTCTTCCCAAGTGTACTAAACATTCGCCCGCTTAGTCCCTGGTGGTTTTTCATTTGATCACCAACTAAGGCAATGATGGCTAATTCTTTTTCAATAAGGATAGGTTTTATTTTTTCCATGGCCATCTCGTAAGCAAAGGCCTTATTCACCTGACTCACAGCTTTTTCAGCGTCTTCATTTGCGATACCTATACAGATAGAGTGTTCAGACGATGCCTGGGTAATCAGAACAACGCTGATCTCGGCTTGAGAAAGTACTTCAAAAAATCGCTTGGAAATACCGGGAATACCGATCATACCCGGACCTTCCAGTGAGAGAAGTGTAATATCGGGAATATTTGTAATTCCTCTTACAGTCTTTCCTTCTTCAGGGGCTTTACGCGTTATCAATGTACCAGGTGCATCTGGTTCAAAGGTATTTTTTATAGCCATGGGCAAACCTTTGGCCAGAACTGGCTGAATAGTTGGAGGATACAACACTTTAGCACCAAAATGAGATAGTTCCATCGCTTCTTCATAGGAGATATGCGGGATGGCCTTTGCTTGTTTTACGATTTTAGGATTCGCCGTAAACATGCCACTAACATCCGTCCAAATTTGTAATTCCTTTGCGTCCAGGGCAGCTGCTATGATAGCTGCAGTATAATCTGAACCTCCACGCCCAAGGGTAGTAACATTTCCATCCTTGGTGGCGGCAATAAATCCTGGCATTATTATGATGTGCGATGGCTCCTTTGAAAAGAACTTTACACACCGTTCTCCACTTTCTTCAAAGTCTACTGCTGCTTTGCCATGTGTATTATCTGTAACTAGTAATTCCCTGCTATCCTTGAAAACAGCCTTATGACCAACTTCTTTAAAGTATTCACTAATGATGTAGGCCGATAAAAGCTCTCCGAAACTCACGATCTTATCGGATAATTTGGGCGTTATCTCCCCAATGTAATAGGCCCCTTCAAGGAGTGTTTCCAATACATTCAGCTCACTTTTTACCTTGCTCAGCACCTTACTTTGAGCATGTATCGGTAATAATTCTTTTATAATGCTGAGGTGACGAGCCTCCACTTTTTTTAAGACATCCCTGTAGGTGATTTCCTGTTCTGCCGCCGTTCTAGCCGCGTTGAGTAACAAATCAGTAACTCCGCCCAGAGCAGACACTACTACGATCAACTTTTTGGCCTTGGTATTGGCGATGATATTTTGTACTTGTTGGATGCTAGCTGCCGTAGCTACGGAGGTACCACCAAATTTTAAAACTTTCATGATAATCAAGAATTAAAGAAAAGAAAAGTATAAAACGGAGTAAAAATACAGATTACCCCCATGGGGTTGCGGTAAGAATGATTGTTCCAAAATAAAACGGATTTTTCATTCGAAAATGGCAGTTTGCGGCTATCATAAACACTTTCATAAGAGTTCAAATGTAGTATTTTTAGATACCCAACCCAACATTAATAAGATTTTTTGAGGACTCACGGATTTTTTCACCTTATTTTTAAGAAATCAATGACCATTCTACAAGAAAAAAGAATTTCACATAAATCTTGTAAGTCATCTAAGGTGGTGTTACCATTTAAACTGAATATCTTTTAAAATGAACATACTCTCTGGCGAACAAGTTAGAAAAACCGATCAATACACCATACAAAGTGAAGGTATAACCAGTGATGATCTTATGGAAAGGGCCGGGACAGCCCTGTTTAATTGGTTTCATCAACAATTACAAGGTGCCCCTGTAACTATACACCTATTTTGTGGTATCGGAAATAATGGAGGAGATGGACTGGTAGTTGCGAGGCATTTAGCAGAACACGGATATTCCGTCGAAGTCTATATCGTAAATTATAGCGATAAGAGATCCCCCGATTTTTTAACTAACCTGGATCGACTTAAGGACAGGAAGATTTGGCCGAATGTCCTTTCCGAAAATGATGTATTACCGACTATTTCTGTAGAAGATGTTGTTATAGATGCCATTTTTGGTACCGGTCTCAATAGAGTTCCGGATGAATGGGTTATAAATCTGATTGCTCATTTAAACGCTTCTGATGCATTAATTCTTGCTGTAGATATTCCATCAGGTTTGTATACAGACAAGACCATTGAGAATGCTCTGGGTATTATTAAAGCTAACGTTGTCTTATCCTTCCAGTATCCCAAACTAGTATTTTTCTTACCTGAAACCGGACAATATTGTGGGCAATGGGCTGCACTCGATATTGGTTTGGATACCGAGTTTGTTTCCACATTACCTATTAGTTATGAGCTTATACAGCAAAAGGAGATTAGAGCCCTGTACCAACACAGGAAAAAATTCACTCATAAAGGTACCTATGGCCACTCATTGATCATTGGCGGCTCGTTTGGTAAGATAGGGGCAGTACAACTCGCAGCTAAAGCCTGTTTAAGAGCCGGTAGTGGGTTGGTTTCGACATTTGTTCCGGGTTGTGGATATATCCCGCTTCAAAGTGCTTTACCAGAGGTAATGGTTATTACAGATAAAGATCAGGAGCAGCTTACTCAGATAAAGTATGAATTTAAGCCAACAATTATAGCCTTTGGCATTGGTGTCGGTACTTCAGATAGTACTATGGGAGCTTTTGAGAAATTCTTAAAAGAAAATAAAATTCCACTTGTTATAGATGCTGATGGTTTAAATATTCTTTCCAAAAAGAAATCCTTATTAAGGTCCTTGCCCCCTAAAACAGTATTAACACCGCACCCCAAGGAATTGGAGCGCCTACTTGGTCCTTGGAAGAACGATTTTGAAAAGTTGGAAAAGGTGAAAGAGTTTTCTGCTACATACGATGTCATTGTAGTGATCAAAGGTGCCCACACTATTACTGTTTATAAGGATCAGGGGTATGTGAATGATTCCGGTAATCCGGGAATGGCTACTGCGGGTAGTGGAGATGCACTTACAGGCGTCATTTCAGGGCTAATTGCACAAGGCTATCCACCATTAGAGGCGGCCATCATGGGAGTATATTTACACGGCAAGGCAGGTGATATAGCAGTACAGCGCAGCAGTATGGAGGCTCTGATAGCAAGTGATATAATTGATTGTTTAGGAATGGCTTTTGGCGAGCTATTCTTGCCAGTAAATGAAATGGAAGGAAGTGATAGTACAGAAGAACCTACTTCCTAGCAACACATCTTTTGACCCAGGTTAGTGCATTATTGTAATCAATAAAAAATTTCATGGGTTTTTTATAGAACATTTTTTCGATTGCAAAGTTGTGCATGTCCATTTCTTTTAAAGAAACAATAGCATAGGCCTTTAGGTTATCTAATTCTCTTACATAATTATAAATGGTAGGATCTATAGCATAAGAATTCTTTCTTAAACTGATAAAACCGAAAGGTCTGTCTCTGAAGTGTATTTCCGAAATCCCGATCAATTGATAAACCCTCTCTAATGTCACCGTGCAACCTTCATTATAAACAGCTACCATATAATTGTCAAAAACTTGTATGCTACCTATTTCCAAGACATACTCCTTTATAACAACTGGTGTTTTAGTCGGTTTTACTTTCATCCCCATGTAGTTTTGTAGTGTTCAAAACGAAAGTAGTTGGAAGGCAATCCGATTTAAAAAATATTAGATTAAAAGCGCATATATCGTGTGAAAAACAATTTAAGAACGAGAATGGCAATATTTGAAAATTGAAAAAAAAAAGAGTGCCAGTTTTAGTGACACCCTTTTTGATGATATTTCCTACAAGACTATGCCTTTGAAGACTTCTTGGCTTTTTTAATTTCGATGGTCAAAAATTCTTTTTTCCCATCATAATCCATAAAGATACTGTCTCCTTCTTCCAATTTGGAATTAACTATTTCTTCGGCAAGGGCATCTTCAATATATTTTTGAATAGCTCTTTTTAATGGTCTTGCTCCATACTGTTTGTCAAATCCTTTTTCGGCGATATAATCTTTAGCCTTATTTGTAAGGTTCATGTCATATCCAATTTCCTTGATCCTGGCAAAGAGTTTGGCTAATTCTATATCTATGATCTTGTGAATATGCTTCCTTTCCAAAGGATTAAAGACAATTACATCGTCTATCCTGTTTAAAAATTCTGGCGCAAACGCCTTTTTTAGAGCATTTTCGATCACGCTTTTTTGATGAGAACCTTCCTGGGACTTCTTGGCGGCTGTTCCAAATCCAACCCCTTGTCCAAAATCCTTTAATTGTCTGGCTCCAATATTGGAGGTCATTATAATGATGGTATTTCGAAAGTCGATCTTTCTCCCCAAACTATCAGTAAGGTAACCGTCATCTAAGACCTGTAATAACATATTAAAGACATCAGGATGTGCTTTTTCAACCTCATCTAGCAAGATCACAGAATAAGGCTTGCGTCTTACTTTTTCTGTAAGTTGACCACCTTCTTCATAACCCACATATCCCGGAGGCGCTCCTACTAATCTTGAAATGGCGAATTTCTCCATGTATTCGCTCATATCTATTCTTATCAGAGCATCTTCTGAATCGAATAGCTCATTGGCCAAAACTTTTGCCAATTGAGTTTTACCGACCCCGGTTTGTCCAAGAAAAATAAAGGAACCAATAGGTTTATTGGGATCTTTAAGTCCGGCTCTGTTACGCTGAATAGCCTTGGCTACCTTTGCAACGGCTTCATCCTGCCCAATAACGTTCCCTTTGATAAGAGTTGGTAATTCGGCCAGTTTGTTGCTTTCTGTTTGTGCGATCTTATTGACAGGTATTCCACTCATCATAGAGACCACATCTGCCACATTGTCTTCTGTTACGGTTTCCCTGTGAAGCTTGCTATCTTCTTCCCATTTTTCCTGAGCAATTGCCAGATCTTTTTCTAATCGTTTTTCATCATCCCGCAATTTCGCTGCTTCTTCGTAACGTTGCTTTTTAACAACTGTATTCTTAAGCACCCTAACATCATCTAACTGCTTCTCTAATTCCAGGATCTGTTTTGGAACATCCATGTTTACAATATGTACACGAGATCCTGATTCATCCAGGGCATCAATAGCCTTGTCTGGAAGAAAACGATCTGTCATGTATCTATTAGTAAGCTTTACGCATGCCAATATAGCCTCGTCTGTATAGATCACGTTATGGTGATCCTCGTATTTACTTTTTATATTTTGCAAGATCTCAATGGTCTCCACTACAGTGGTTGGTTCTACCATTACCTTTTGAAATCTACGTTCCAGTGCCCCATCTTTTTCTATATACTGTCTGTATTCGTCCAGGGTAGTGGCACCTATACATTGAATTTCTCCTCTTGCCAAAGCCGGTTTAAACATATTGGAAGCATCCAGACTTCCGGTAGCCCCTCCTGCACCTACTATAGTATGGATCTCATCAATAAATAAGATCACATCATCATTCTTTTCAAGTTCATTCATCACCGCCTTCATCCGTTCTTCAAATTGGCCACGGTATTTAGTGCCGGCAACCAAAGAAGCAAGATCCAGGGTTACGACCCTTTTATTGTAAAGGATTCGTGATACTTTTTTATTGATGATCCTTAGGGCAAGTCCCTCCGCAATAGCACTTTTCCCAACCCCAGGTTCTCCAATAAGAAGTGGGTTATTCTTTTTTCTTCTGCTCAGGATCTGTGAAACCCGTTCTATTTCTTTTTCTCTCCCTACAACCGGATCTAACTTGTTTTGCTCAGCCATTTGTGTAAGATCGCGACCAAAATTATCGAGTACCGGCGTCTTAGACTTTTTACTTCCTTTCTGTGCTGACGTTGACCCATAGGAAGCTTCTTTTCCTTCGGCTGGTTCATCAGAATCACTAGGGAAAGATTCTGAAGTCGGAGAATCGATATAGTCATCATCACTGGTGATCATAGATTTAAACTGATCCTTAACCCCATCGTAATCTACTTTTAACTTATGAAGCAACTTGGTAGTAGGATCATTTTCGTTTCGAAGGATACAAAGTAAAAGATGAGCAGTATTTATAGAGGAACTCTGAAAAAGTTTTGCCTCCAGAAATGTTGTTTTCAATGCGCGCTCAGCCTGTCTTGTCAGATGCAGGTTCTTTTTGTCTTTTTGTGTACTTCCCGGATTTGGATTGGCAGGACTCAATATTTCCACCTTACGTCTAAGATGATCAAGGTCCACATCTAAAGCATCGAGAATGCTAATGGCCTTGCCATTTCCATCTCGGAGTAAACCTAGCATAAGGTGCTCAGTACCAATAAAATCATGGCCCAGCCTTAATGCCTCCTCCTTGCTGTAAGCAATTACGTCTTTTACTCTTGGTGAAAAATTATCGTCCATATAGTTTCCTTATATAACTTTAAAATTACTAAAACTTACTATAAGAACGTCAAATACCGTACCTATATTAGTTTAACATGGCCTAAATGACGAAAAAATGCGCGATTTACAAAAAAATTAACGCTCTAATTATCAACTAAATCACCCTCTTGTCATGTTAATAAATTCTTCAATAAAGTCCGTGTTTTGTTCTACCTAACCTATCATTTTGCGTATATTGCCCCGATGTTTTAACCACTCAAAAACAATAGGATTTTTTTATGGCGGAAGGAGAAAAGTTAATCCAGATCAACATTGACGATGAGATGAAATCTGCCTACATTGATTACTCAATGTCGGTCATAGTGTCACGAGCCTTACCTGATGTCAGGGATGGTTTAAAACCAGTGCACAGAAGAGTGCTTTATGGGATGCATGAGCTAGGTGTAAGGTCTGGTAGTTCACATAAAAAATCGGCCCGTATTGTGGGGGAAGTCCTTGGAAAGTATCACCCTCATGGGGATACATCTGTCTATGATTCTATGGTGAGGATGGCCCAGGAATGGAGTCTGCGCTATATGTTAGTAGACGGGCAGGGAAATTTTGGTTCCATTGACGGGGATAGTCCGGCAGCCATGCGTTATACGGAGGCTCGTATGCGTAAGATAGCTGATGAGATGCTTGCCGATATTGATAAGGAAACGGTAGACCATCAATTAAATTTTGACGATTCTTTGCAAGAGCCAACGGTTCTTCCCGCGAGAATACCCAATTTACTGATCAACGGAGCTTCAGGTATTGCTGTTGGAATGGCGACCAATATGCCACCTCATAACCTAACTGAAGTGGTGGATGGTACTGTAGCCTATATTGAAAACAATGACATTGAGATCGATGAATTGATAACGCATATCAAAGCCCCCGATTTCCCAACAGGGGGGATCATTTATGGCTATGATGGTGTTAAAGAGGCCTTCCATACGGGTAGAGGACGAATTGTCATGCGTGCTAAAACTCAATTTGAGGAAGTTCAGGGAAGAGAATGTATCATTGTTACTGAAATTCCATATCAGGTCAATAAGGCCGATATGATCAAGAAGACGGCAGACCTTGTCAATGATAAGAAAATAGAAGGGATAAGCAATATACGTGATGAGAGCGATCGGAATGGGATGCGTATTGTTTACATTCTGAAGCGAGATGCTATTCCTAATATAGTATTGAACACTCTTTTTAAATATACAGCACTTCAGTCTTCCTTTAGTGTTAACAATATTGCCCTTGTTAAAGGGAGACCACAATTGTTGAACGTAAAGGAGATGATTGGCTTTTTTGTAGAACACCGCCATGAGGTGGTCGTTCGAAGAACCAAATACGATCTTAAAAAAGCCGAAGACAGGGCTCATATCCTGGAAGGACTCATTATTGCTTCAGACAATATTGATGAAGTAATAAAAATTATCAGGGCCTCTTCTAATGCTGACGAAGCAAGGGAGAATTTGATGGAGCGGTTTAAACTGACAGAAATTCAGGCGAAGGCAATCGTTGAAATGAGGCTAAGGCAACTTACCGGCCTTGAACAGGACAAATTACGCTCAGAATACGAAGATGTCCTCAATACGATTGAAGATTTAAAAGACATCCTGGCCAATAAGGACAGGAGAATGCAGATAATCAAAGATGAACTGCTTGAGGTAAAAGAAAAGTTTGGAGATGAAAGACGTTCGGAGATCAATTTTGCCGGAGGTGATCTGAGCATTGAAGATATGATCCCGGATGAGCAGGTAGTGATCACTATTTCGCATGCAGGCTATATTAAAAGAACTCCACTTTCTGAATATAAAACCCAAAATAGAGGTGGTGTTGGTCAAAAGGCCTCATCCACTCGAAATGAGGATTTCCTTGAGCACCTATTCGTAGGGACCAACCATCAGTATATGTTATTCTTTACACAAAGCGGTCAATGTTTTTGGATGCGTGTGTATGAGATACCCGAAGGTAGCCGAACATCTAAAGGAAGGGCTATACAAAACCTTATCAATATAGTATCTACAGACAAGGTGAAGGCCTTTATTTGTACTCAAGATCTTAAAGATGAGGACTATGTAAATAGTCATTATGTGATCATGGCTACTAAAAAAGGGACGGTTAAAAAGACCTCTTTAGAACAGTATTCAAGACCAAGACAAAATGGAATTATAGCGATCAATATTCGCGAGGATGATGAATTGCTCGAAGCAAAACTTACTACCGGTACCAGTCAGATCTTCCTTGGACTAAAATCGGGGAAAGCGATCCGTTTTGAGGAAAGCAAGACCAGACCTATGGGGAGAAGTGCCTCTGGGGTACGCGGGATTAGACTGGCAAATGATGATGATGAGGTGATCGGAATGGTCTCAGTTCACAATTTTGACGATGAGATCCTTGTAGTTTCAGAGAATGGGTATGGCAAACGCTCCAGTATAGAAGATTATAGGATAACTAACCGTGGTGGAAAAGGTGTAAAAACGATATCTATCACAGATAAGACAGGTGGCCTGGTGGCTATTAAGAATGTTTCCGATTCGGACGACCTTATGATCATCAACAAATCTGGTATCGCGATCAGAATGAGTGTAGACGATCTCAGGACAATGGGAAGAGCCACGCAAGGAGTAAAACTCATCAATCTTAAGGATTCAGATTCTATTGCGGCTGTTGCCAAAGTAATGAAAGATGAGGATAATCTGGAAGAAGTAGAACTGCGCGATATTGAAGTGAAAACAGAAGATGGCACGGCTCTTGATACCAATGCCCCGGATACAGAAGAATAATTAATAAACACTAATACAAATAATAAGACAATGAGAACTAAACTATTAATTTTAATGGCCATGACGTTTAGCATGGTTGCTTTTTCTCAAAAGAATGAGCTAAAGGATGCTGAAAAAGCGTTGAAGAACGGAGATCCAATAAGTGCTAAGGCAAGTTTAGATGCTGCTTCAGGTATGATAAGTGGGGCAGACGAACGTATACAGGCACAATACTATTTTGTACGCGGGAATGTTTACTCAGATCTAGCAAAAAAAGGCGATGCTGGTGCTTTCGATGAGGCAGTAAAATCCTATAAAGAAGTTGTGAGTATTGAAGAGAAAAGCGGTAAGCAAAAGTACAGTTCTGATAGTAATCAGATGCTTATCGGATTAACTTCAGATCTAATCAATGCGGCTGTAGAGGATAACAACAACAAAAAATTCAAGGAAGGTGCAGATAAATTGTATATGGCTTATAAATTAAGTCCAAGAGATACTATCTACCTGTATTATGCAGCCAGTAGTGCTGTAAACGGCAGTCATTATGAACAAGCCCTTGGATACTATGAAGAATTAAAGAATCTGAATTACGATGGCAGCACCCTGGAATTCAAAGCTACGAATGTTGAAACTGGTGAGGTTGAAGAAATGAATGATAAGGTTCAAATGGATCTAATGGTGAAATCTGGTACCTATAAAGATCCTGTTCAAGCTAGGACTGTTTCAAAAAGCGCAGAGATCATAAAGAATATTGCATTGATCTACACCCAGTTAGGAAAAGACGATCTGGCACTTCAGGCATATAAGGATGCAAGGGCCAATAACCCAAATGATGTAAACCTTTTATTAAATGAGGCCAATCTTTACTACAAAATGGGTGATAAAGATATGTTCAAAACGCTTATGGCTCAGGCCTCTGATATGGCACCAGATAATCCTGACCTGCAGTACAACATTGGGGTAATAAATATGGAGCAGGGAAATTTGGAAGAAGCCAGAGCAGCTTATAGAAAAGCCATTTCAATAAATCCAGGGTATGTGAATGCCCAATTAAATCTCTCTACTACCTATGTAAATGAAGGTAACGGATTAATTGATGAAATGAATACACTGGGTAATTCTAGAGCTGATATTGCCAGATATGAAGAACTCAAAAGGCAGAAAGACGATTTATTCAGAGAGGGTGCTTTGGTTCTGGAAGATGCATTAAAGCAAAACCCCGACAATCAGAGTCTTTTATCTCAGTTAAAGAATATCTACGGTGCTTTAGGAGATAATGAAAACTTTATGAGAATTAAAAAACTCTTGGGAGAATAAGACTTTTCAATTGAAGAATACCAACCCGGTCTTTATGGATCGGGTTTTTTTATAGAATTTTTTTAATGACCCTTAAGTGATGGGTGTATTCTCCCTTTTCTACATTGAAGATACCCGTTTGATCTAGCCTGTCTATTCGTACACATCCATAAGCATGTATTACATGGTTATTTTGCATGATGATCCCAACGTGGATTATTACCCCTTCTTCGTTATCAAAAAATGCTAGATCGCCGGGGGAACTTTCTTCTACAAAACTCAATACTTCCCCTTCGTTCGACTGGTCTTTTGCATCCCTTGGTAATCTAAATCCATTAATCTTATAAACCATCTGCACAAGGCCGGAACAATCTATGCCAAAAGGCGACTTTCCGCCCCATTGATAGGGCGCATTTAAGTATTGTATGGCCGTGGGCACCAACTGATCTTTATCCATAATGCCGCTGATCAATTCACCTTCAAAGCAATGATCAATGGTTTTGGCGTTTTGAACAACAGACCCAATAAGTACCGGGGTTAATTGGTTATTATGGTGGCTTACAAAGGCAATAAGATCGGATGAATAGGCCGGATTCTTTACAGCTTTCAGATCTTTATAGATCTCTTTAGATAGGGGAGTAACCTGGTTTTTTTTGATCCATCCTTCTGTGTTATCGAAGGTTACTCTGATCTTATTCCAGTCCTTTCTATGTTCAGTGATCTTAAAAGTGTCGCCGTATAGAAGTTGACTTAGCTGCTCACTTGCCTGATCTGTATTGGCCCTTATTGGAATAATACTCAGAGCACATAGGCCGTAGTGATGCTTTGTCTTTTGCAAGGATCCTTATTTACGTTCCAGAATAAGGGCAGATGCCCCACCACCACCATTACAGATGGCTGCAGCACCTAATTTTCCATTATTTTGCTGTAATACACTCAGTAAGGTAATAACAATACGGGCCCCGGAACATCCCAAGGGATGACCAAGTGCTACTGCGCCACCATGTACATTAACATTAGAATCCTGTAATCCTAATAACTTCATATTGGCAAGACCAACAACAGCAAAGGCCTCGTTAAATTCAAAGTAGTCTATTGATTTAATATCCAGGTTTACTTTGGCTAATGCTTTTGGTAAAGCTTTAGCAGGTGCAGTTGTAAACCATTTTGGTTCCTGAGCTGCGTCTGCATAGCTCTTAATGGTAGCCAGGGGGGTAAGCTTTAATTCTGCTGCCTTCTCCGCACTCATCAATACCAATGCAGCAGCCCCGTCATTTATAGTAGAGGCATTGGCCGCTGTTACCGTTCCGTCCTTGCTAAAAGCTGGTCGCAAGGATGGTATCTTGTCCATTTTTACATTCTTGAATTCCTCATCTTCAGCAACTATCAAAGGCTCTCCCCGTCTTTGGGGCACTTCTACAGCTACTACTTCATCAGCAAATTTTCCGTCACTCCATGCCCTGGCAGCACGCTGATACGATTGTATAGCAAAGGCATCTTGATCTTCCCTGCTGAACTTATGTTCAGTAGCACAGAGATCGGCACAAACTCCCATAGCATTGTGATCGTACGCATCAACCAATCCATCTTTTTGCATGCCGTCTTCCAATGTTGCCGGTCCAAATTTTTGACCATTGCGCATATGCACATAATGAGGAATTAAGCTCATATTCTCCATGCCACCTGCTACCACAATAGAAGTGTCTCCTAATGCGATGGATTGTGCAGCTTGCATTATGGCCTTCATTCCAGAGGCGCAGACCTTGTTTATGGTTGTACATGGCACCGTATCTGGTATTCCAGCATAGATGGCCGCCTGGCGCGCAGGAGCTTGTCCGGTACCTGCTTGCACCACATTGCCGATTAGCACTTCTTCTACCATCTCCGGAGCTAGTCCTATTTTATCCAGGGCACCTTTGATAGCGATCGCTCCCAATTTTGGCGCTGGAATTCCTGATAATGATCCTAAAAAGCTACCTATCGGTGTTCTTGCCACCGATACAATTACTACTTCTTTCATAGTTCTTAAAACTTATGCTACGAAATTAAGAAAATATCGTGCAACGAATAACCTATACTAAAGAAAAGACAGGGTTTGCCATTATATTTTCTATTTTTGAATGAGCAGTAAAACTATATGGAAGATTCTCTGGATAAGGTATACAAAAATCAGTCGCTGATCTATAAGTATATCTTGTATTTTGTAACTATTGGGTGCATTGTTTTCTTTTTCCCAAAAGGAGGACAATTTAAGTACGAATTTCAAAAAGGAAAACCGTGGCAATATGAGAATCTGTATGCTCCATTCGATTTTTCGATTAAAAAGACCACCGAGGAATTATCTCAGGAACAAGAGACACTAAAGGCTAAGCAGATCCCTTATTATACCTATGATGCCTCTGTGGCTGATGATGTTTTTAAAGCATATGAGGAAACATTCACTACAGTTTTTACGCAAGAAAAATTTTCGAACAGCCAAATAAGTCGACTTCAAGCAATAGGAGATGACATTCTTGAAGAACTCTATAAAAATGGTATTATTCAAGGTGGCCAGGGAGCAAATTCGGCAGAATATCTATATCTGGTTAAAAACAATGAGGCCCGTAGAATTCTTGTAGCAGATGTGTATTTGATTGGGCAGGTAGATCTGGTGATCCAGGAAATATTAAAGTCGCGCAGGGCAGGGCAGTACTATTCCCTTTACCAGGAATTATTCTTTGATATTGTTAGACCTAATGTAACATATGACTCAGAATTATCCCAAAAGGAAGTAGACGCAGAATTATCTAAAATAGCTACCACCAGAGGGTCTGTTGATGAGGGGAAGCTTATAATTGCAAAAGGTGAGGTTGTAGAAGCTGAGAATCTGGTTATTCTTAATTCATTAAAAGCAGAGTTTCAATCGGAGCTTTGGACAGAGAACAATCAATATTTTATCCTTTTCGGGTATACAATCCTTGTAGCACTGGTCCTGATGATGTTGTTCCTTTTTCTTAAAAAGTACAGGCCGTCTATCTACAGGAATAATGTAAAGGTCACTTTTATTTTCTTCAATATTTTGTTGATGGTATTTCTTACTACGCTTGTAGTGAAGTATAATGAAGCCTATGTTTTTGTGGTTCCACTCTGCATCTTACCGTTAATATTAAAAACGTTTTTTGATGCCAGACTAGGGTTGTTTGTCCATGTGCTCACAGTTCTTATTCTGGGTTTTGTAGTACCTAATAGCTTTGAATATATCTTTCTTCAGATCATTGCAGGTATTGTGACAATCCTGACCGTTTCTGAATTGTACAAAAGGGCCAATTTATTTATTTCAGTTGGGCAGATCACCCTGATCTATATTGTGGGTTATTTTGCATTCCATATTATTCATGAAGGAAATCTTGACAACATCCATTGGTTCACTTTTGGATTCTTCTTCCTGAACGGTATGATCACACTTTTTGCACAACCGTTGATCTATATCTATGAAAAGCTTTTTGGGATGGTCTCAGATGTTTCCCTTTTGGAATTGTCAGATACCAATTCTAAACTATTAAAAGAACTGTCGAACAAGGCCCCGGGGACCTTTCATCATTCACTACAGGTTGCGAATCTGGCAGAGGCAGCCGCCAATGCCATTGGGGCCAATGCCATGCTGGTACGGGTAGGTGCGTTGTATCATGATATAGGTAAGATGAATAATCCCACATATTTTACTGAAAATCAGGTTACGAATGTAAATCCTCACAATGATATTGATCCAAAAGACAGTGCGAAGATTATCATAGATCATGTGATTGAAGGAATTGAAATGGCGCAGAGAAACAACCTGCCGGATAGGGTGATCGATTTTATAAGGACCCATCACGGCACAACAAGGGTATACTATTTCTACAAGAAGGAATTGGAAATAAATCCGGATGCCAATGAAGATGATTTCAGGTATCCTGGCCCCATACCGTTTTCTAAAGAAACTGCCATTCTTATGATGTCCGACTCTGTGGAAGCAGCCTCCAAAAGTTTGGTTAATCCTTCCTATCTTATAATTGAGGAATTTGTAGAAAAGATCGTTAACGGTCAAATGAAAGGAAACCAATTTTTGAATGCAAATATTACATTCAAAGAAATAGAAGTAGTAAAGAAGGTTTTAAAACAAAAACTTACCAATATCTATCATCTGAGAGTAGAGTATCCAGAATGAAAAAGGTCTGGAAAAATGGTCCAAAAAATACTTAAAAAAGTTGCGTTCCATAAATTGAAGAAGTACATTTGCAGCCGCTATTATAGGATGTTCTAAAAGACAACCTAAGAACTTGAAATTTAGGAGAGGTGCCTGAGTGGCCGAAAGGAGCGGTTTGCTAAATCGTCGTACCCTAACAAGGGTACCCAGGGTTCGAATCCCTGTCTCTCCGCCAGAGTCTGTGTGAGAAGACAGAAAATTGATAACAAGTTCGGGGTGTAGCGTAGCCCGGTTATCGCGCCGCGTTTGGGACGCGGAGGTCGCAGGTTCGAATCCTGCCACCCCGACCAAGAGAATCCAACCATGAAAATGGTTGGATTTTTTGTTTTTAGCCCGTAGTGCTGGTAAGCACTTAAGGGCAAAAATAAAAATGCAAACAGGCGATAGCCTGTGTTGGATTCTATTGAGCACCGACCCACTTACAGGATCACGCCACAGGCGTAATCCTAAGATTCCATCCTCATAGCATAGCGCTGGTAAGCACTTAAGCGGTAAAAGCAAAAAAGACAAACAGGCAATAGCTTGCAATTGGATTCTCTTAAGCACCGCCCCCTCCCGATAGCTATCGGGATAGGATCACGCCAAAGGTGTAATCCTCTAAACCATTCATTTTTTTATTTTTAAAGAAATGAAGTGATGATCAACAGCACATCTTTATAATCTCAAGCAGTTTTTTTACTTGGCAACTTTAATTTCCGATATAAGGCCACATCCAAACAAACAAACCAACTTATAAATAATATGAAAGTAACCTTTTGAATTACGGGTAGCGATTTAATCAACAAGCGAGTCTCGTAAATGTAGTAATTGACAAGAAAGACCAAAAGACAAAATACTCCCAACAGGAAAAGGTTTTTATAGCCCACTTTGAAAAGTTCGATTGAACTGCTTATAAGGGCAATTACAGCAAAAAAACCTGCAGTGTATAGAACCTTATCATGGTTTCCCAAAGCCAAAAAAATAATGGTGATTAGCGATAATAGTCCTGATATTCGCATTATGCTCTGATTAGTGCTTTTAATTTCAAATAAACTGGGCAAATAAAGCCACAACCAAAATAGACCTGTGCAAAGAAACCCCAATGCGATTATCGCATAAAATCGCGCCGGATTAATTTCACCATTGATTGCATAAACATCCAACAGATCACATAGATAATTATTCCAAAAACTAAAGCCATCCTGATCAAGCAATACCCAAGAACCACCTGGATATTTCATGGCAGCTATAATATAGAAAATTATGAACGAACCAATTCCGCCCAAGGGCAGCAACAACATATTTGGTTTCGTATTTTTGGGTATAAAACCATCCTTTGTATTTTCCATTTTTTAATCACTTTAGGAGTGTTCAATAAAAAGTAACAAAGTAATTCGTTTCACTTGTTGTGCCTCAATTTTCTCAGTTTGTAATCCACTTTAATCTTCTGTTAAAAGCATAATTAGATGTGCGGCACTCCAGCTAAAATTCTGAGCTTCCCTGCCTTCTCCCGTGATAGGATGGTAATTTTCACGAATAGCTTTCCCATTACCCAAAACTCCTTCGGCACCTTCCATAATCTGAACGGTCGTTTTGTCCGCATCGGTATTAAATCCATAATTACGTAGTCCCTTTACACCAAAATATGCTTGGTCTAGCCAATTGGGGCCGCGCCAATAACCGTTCAAGGGGTCGAATTTTGGATGGTCCTTTGCCATAGTCTGGAAAGGAACCTTCGTAAAGAACTTTTCGGGATCCATCATTTTGGTTTTAACGACCTCAGCCTGCTTTTGTGTGGCTGCGTTTGCCCATAGGGCCGTCCAGCCTTCGCTCCCTGCTCCTTTTATAAATGTAGTGCCTTCTATATTAGTATCATAAAACCACCCGTCAATCTCATCGTAAAATTGATCTTGGATGCGCTTTTTCAAAGCTTTGGCATCGGTAAGAAAATTGTCGGCTTCCTTGGTCTTTTGCAAAGCGTCGGCCAAAGTTGCCAGGTACAATTTCTCGGCGTACAAATAGGCGTTGAGGTCTATGCTTTCCTGATCGAGGGAATATGCTCCATCCGAATTCTTCAAGATTTTGGAATTGTCAAAGCGAATGGCATTGTCCATTCCGCTTTCCCATTTGGCAGCCAAGACAGTACCATCTGTAGCGCCGTATTCACATAAGCCGTCATTATCATGATCGCGCTTATCGTACCACCAGTTATGGTATTTTTTCAGTTTTGGATACATTTCCTTTATAAAATCCAAATCCTTACCCTTTTCAAATATTTTAGCTACGGCCCAGGCGGAAAGCGGGGGTTTGGTATCTCGATAATTAAAAGGCTCGATGGTCGTGTCCCTATAGATACAGTCGACGATAAACCCATCCTCACTTTGATAATCGTACATCGCCCTAATTTGATCCTTGGCCAATTGGGTGTTGAAGTGAGACAGACCAACAGCGTGTTTCCAGGAATCCCAGGACCAGAACCCGTGGAACCATTCATAGTGGTAGCTCGGAAATAGCCCTTGATGCTTCAATTCCCCGGCGGGAATGCGCCAGTTATTCTGCAAAGTAAGATGGGCTTTGGCCAGCACCAAGGCATATTTTTTATCATCGAAATTTACTTTCCTGTTTTTAATCACCCTGGCTAATTCGTTTTCTTTTTCTATCCTGCGAGCGTCCAAAACGGAATCAAAATCGACTTTGAAAATAAGCTCACGTTCTTTTTCCAACGAATATTCCGGAAAAATAAAGGTTTGTGAGATCAGCAGCTCCCTGGACGAATTGGGAGGCAGAACCAAAATTTGGCTATTGATCTCAAATGAAAGACTATCCTTAATAAAAATTTCATGCTGTTCATTCAAAAGTTGTACATAGCCTATTGCCTTGCTTTTTGAAGATACCAGTTTAATGTGTTTCTTTTCTTTGGAAGCACGGATGCCCAAGTTGAACAAATTTCCCGAAAAACGAGGCTTTAGGTCAATCTCAGTATCAGATTCATTGGTAATAACGGTTCTTTGCAGGGCCGTATGTCCTGAAACAAAGACCAATTGTTGTTTAACCCGGAGCCTAGGGTTTTTATAGGTTTGTTCCAAATGACTCGCATAACTATTTTGCCCGACCAAATCGTTTTCCCAATCCATAATTTTTGAATCATCGGCACCATCCTTAAGTTGCAAGCGGGTCAAATTAGGGCCTATCCACACTCCATTTTCCTGAGTCATCAGAAAAGGGCCCGTAAACCCGCCAAAAGCATTAACTGAATCTGGCAGACCGTATGCAAACCAAGCCCCTTGGTCCGAAAACATGAGCATGTCCCTATCTGCTTTGTCCTTAGGTGTTCCCTTAAAATTTAAGATATTTTGAGAAAATAAAAGATGGTCGGTCTTAATCACCTTGTCTATTTTCTCTGTTTCACTTTGTTTGCAACAAAGCAATGACAAAGTAAGAAAGGCAGTTAAAATCCTTTTAATTTCCATAATTATGGCGTTTTAATTCTCATAAATACTGAGCCAATAATTCAAAACGGTCTTTTAATAACAAATGCAAAACAATTCTATTTTGCTCTCGTAATCTTGTCCCGAAGTTCTCTATATGTTACCATCTTAATGTTTTGCGCTTTGATGATCTCGGCGCATTCCTCACTCATTAGAAAATCATAATCGGCCTGGCGCCACTCTGACCCGTAATCTGGATGGTCTATGGTGATGGCCTGCATTTCGGCATTATCCAACGCTGGATGCAACAATAAAAAGCTAAGCCCAGGTTGGAGGTTTTTGAGCAGGTTTGAATAGAAATGCTTTGCACCCTGTTGATAGGTCATGGGATCTATGGCTAAGATGTGGTCCACGACTACTGTGTTGCTATTTAAAAGGTTTTTAATTCCATCATTTTCCATGGCGTATACACGTCCGTCTAACAAAACGGGAAGTCCATATTCCTTGCCTATCTTCAAATAGGCCATTGCATAATTGGGCGTACTTACTGCTGCACCCATGTGTGCATCTAAATGGGTCACATCGATTCCGAATTCATATGCTTTTTTGACCTGGTTCCGAAGCTCGATTTCCACTTCTTTGGGATCAGCAGATTTTTGAAGGCTATCTACCGAAGAATAAAAATATCCATTGTGATTTACTAAAGTAGAAACGGAGTCCTTGGAGGTTACAGGTCCCCATTTGTAATTTTTCCACTCGCTGGTCAGAGTCAGGTGTAATCCAAAATCCATAGTATTATTTTTCCTGGCATATGAAGCTATTTCCGGAAACCACGGACAAGGCACCATAATGCTGGCCGAATTTAACGGGCCTTTTTCCAAAGCGGAGATGCTGGCTGCATTCTCTGAATGGGCAACGCCCAGGTCATCCGCATGCAATATTAAAAGTTTAGTATCGGCAGGATATCCTAAGCGTTCTGCAATTGTATTTTGTGCATTACCCACTAAACAACACAACAAGAAGAAAGAGAGAAAAATTAAGGGTGTTTTCATATGTAAATGGCTTAGATACCGTCAAGAAACAAGATACCTAAAATTGGCGGATCTTTTACTAAGAATCAAGAAGACAACCATTTTCGGCTTTTCTTGAGTTACACAAAAAAAAGGATCATGGCGAAGCCGTAATCCAAAAATTTCCCCCCGATAGCTACTCTACAAAAAAGCTAGTATGATTTTGGACAATAAAACTTTGAAATAGTTTATTGTTATATCGTTTAATGCCTATTCATTAGTTTTAAAGGTATCTTTAATTTATCATCAACTTAAAAGCTAAAAAAATCTCATGAAAAATTTGATTATAAAAGTCACTTCAAGAATTGCAGTATTATCACTTTTTGTAGCTGGGACCTTTTTATTAAATAGTTGTGCCGAAAAATTTACTTCGGAACAAAAAGAAGGTTATGTACTGGTTACCAATCAGGATGGTAGACTTCTCAAATACCATCAAGATTCCGGTGTTAAGTTACTAACAATGGATCGTCTGGCCTTTAAAGATTTAAATAAAAATGGCAATCTGGATGCATATGAAGATTGGCGTTTGTCTGCAGATGAACGGGCAAATGACCTGGCATCCAAATTGAAGTTGGAAGATATTGCCGGGCTTATGTTGTACAGTTCGCATCAATCGATTCCGGGCAGTAGCCGTGGTTTTGGATCTTCCACCTATAGTGGCAAACCATTTCCGGAAAGTGGCGCCTTGGCAAGTGATCTTTCAGATGAACAAAAGATCTTTTTAAAGGACGATCACCTAAGACATGTCCTTATTACCCGTGTTGAGACTCCGGCCATAGCCGCCCAATGGAATAATAATGCCCAGGCATTTGCGGAAGGCTTAGATTTTGGTATCCCAATTAATACAAGTTCTGACCCGCGTCATGGTACGGATTCATATGCTGAATACAATGCAGGTGCAGGAGGTGCTATATCTATGTGGCCTGGCACCTTAGGTATTGCCGCTTCTTTTGATCCGGCATTAATGCAACAATTTGGAGAGATAGCCTCGCAGGAATACAGAGCATTGGGGGTTACAACCGCACTTTCGCCACAAATAGATTTAGCAACTGAGCCTCGTTGGAGTCGTTTTGATGGAACTATGGGAGAAGACCCTGATCTGGCTACAGACATGGCAAGAGCCTATGTAGATGGATTTCAATCTACCGAAGATATGGGATGGGGCACGGGCAGCGTTAATGCGATGGTAAAACATTGGCCGGGAGGCGGACCGGAAGAAGGTGGTAGAGATGGTCATTTTGGATACGGAGCCTATGCAGTATATCCGGGAAAAAACCTGAAAGATCATCTACAACCTTTTACGGAAGGTGCCTTCAAATTAAAGGGCCCTACTGAAATGGCTTCTGCCATCATGCCGTATTATACCATTTCGGACGGTGAAGGAGAGGCTGTTGGTAACGGATTTAACAAATACCTGATCACCGATCTGTTAAGAGAAAAATACAACTATGACGGGGTAGTATGCACCGATTGGGGAATCACAAGAGATGTATCTTCTGTGGATAGATTTGAAGGTAAAAGTTGGGGTGTTGAAACCTTAACAGAAGCAGCACGTCATTATAAAGTCATAGAAGCCGGAGTAGACCAGTTTGGAGGAAACAATGATATGAAGCCTATACTGGAGGCTTATAAAATGGGCGTTGAAGAACATGGAGAAGAATATATGCGCAAACGATTTGAGACTTCTGCGATACGTTTGCTGAGGAATATCTTTAATGTAGGCCTTTTTGAAAACCCATATTTGGACATTGCTGAAACTGAAAAGATGGTAGGGAATGCCACCTTTATGAAAGCAGGATTTGAGGCCCAATTACGTTCAGTGGTGATGCTTAAGAATCAAGGGAATGTACTTCCCTTAAAAGAGAAGCAGAAAGTGTATATACCACAAAGATTTATAGCCCCAACCACAAATTGGTGGGGAGTGGTAACTCCCGCGAAAACAGAATCTCCTTTTAATATGGACGTTGTTGCGAAATATTTCCAAGTTGTTGAAAATCCTGAAGAAGCAGACTTTGCCCTTGTAGGGATCAAGAGTCCGGATGGGGGAGTTGGGTATGACAGAGCAGATCTCGAAAAAGGTGGGAATGGATATGTGCCTATAAGTTTACAATACGGGGAGTATACCGCTAAAGAAGCCAGAGCAGTAAGTTTAGCAGGTGGCAGTCCTTTAGAGAATTTTACCAATCGCTCCTATAAGGATAAAGCGGTTCGCACCAATAATACCACCGATATGAATCTGGTAAAGGAGACAAAGGCTAAAATGGGCGCTAAGCCGGTCATTGTAGCAGTGCATGTTTCAAAACCAATGATATTCTCTGAAATTGAAGCGAGTACTTCGGGGATATTGGTTCATATGGGGGTTCAGGATCAGGCTTTGCTGGATATCATCACGGGTGCAAAAGAACCTATAGCATTACTTCCCTTTCAGATGCCAGCTGATATGAATACGGTAGAGGCGCAGTTTGAAGATGTTCCAAGAGATATGAAAGCATATGTGGATTCTGAGGGAAATACCTATGATTTTGCTTTTGGTTTAAATTGGAAAGGGGTCATTTCCGATAATAGGGTTTCAAAATACAAGTAGCGATATAGAACAGAAAATTATAGTGTTTGGAATTGAGATCCATTGGAAAAATTAGGCCCAGAGGAACTAAATGTTCTTCCTGGGCCTTTCTTTAATAGGGATAATAAATCCCTAGGTTAGCTTCTCCTTAAAAAAATCAATCGTCCGGCTCCAGGCCAGTTCGGCTGCTTCGCGGTCGTACCGTGGCGTGGTATCATTATGAAAACCGTGGTTGGCATTTTTATACATAAAGGCTTTATATTCTTTTCCATTCGCTTTCAAGGCAGCCTCGTACGCCGGCCAACCCGCATTAACACGTTTATCCATTTCGCCAAAATGAAGTAGGAGGGGAGCATTTATATTTTCAATACCCTCGGTTGGTTGTCCTCCATAAAAAGGAACAGATGCTCCTAAATCTGCTACTTCCACCGCCATCATGTTTGAGATCCAGCCGCCAAAACAAAAGCCAACTACACCTACCTTACCCGTACATTCTGGATGCGATTTTAAATGTTCGAAGGCCGCTATAAAATCTTGAAGCATTTTATTTCTATCGCGTTTACGCTGCAATTCACGTCCAGCATCATCGTTTCCGGGATAACCTCCTAATGGTGTCAAGGCGTCCGGGGCCAGGGAAATAAATCCTGCAAGGCCAGCACGTCTGCCAACATCTTCAATATGTGGATTTAATCCACGATTTTCATGCACCACAATAATACCGGGAAGTTTTCCTTTGGCACTGGCAGGTCTTGAAAGTAGTCCCTTGATGGTTCCCCCACCTTTAGGCGAACTATACGTTATAAATTCTGATTTCAATTTTGGATCATCCTGGTGTACCTGAATTTTCTTTACATAATCTGGTGATATAAAACTAAGTAAGGAAGCTACTGTGAGTCCACCTACGGCATATGTAGCTAGTTTATCCATAAACAGTCTTCTGCTAACCCTATCATGTGCGTAATCGTCATAAAGGTCGAAAACCTCTTGTTTAATGTCTTCTTTTTTTAATTGTTTCATTGTACTGGTATATAATTAGGTTAAATCTTTCAAGTTGCTTGAAAGCAGATGATTACATTCTTTATTAATGTAAAAAGGTACCAAAAAAAGATGAATAAAGGATTAGAATTTTTTCACTATCCAAAGAGTAATAATATTCCAAATCAAAACGTCCTCTTATGTGACATAAGTCACATTCTGTGGAGCACCATCTTCGTAAATTTATAGTAGAATTTAGAATGGGTTATAAAGCATTATAATTTGAGTGCAATCAACAAATTATATTCTTGTAAACTGTTTGAGTTAAACCGATTCAACCCTATAAAAACATAAAAATGAAAAACTTAGTAATTCTTGGTGCAGGAACAGCTGGGACGATGATGGCTAACCATTTAACATCCAAATTACGTAAAGAAGACTGGCTGGTTACCATTGTAGATCAGTACGCTACTCATTATTACCAACCGGGGTATTTATTTCTACCATTTGATATTTATAAACCCAAACAAATCAGGAAAAAAGGGATCAAATTTATCCCTAAGCATGCCAGATACATTCAAAAGAAAATTGATCTGATCATCCCAGAAAAGAACATGGTAAAATTGGACAATGGTCAGGAGTTGCCTTATGATGTGCTTATTGTTGCTACCGGATCTATAACAGCGCCTGGTGAAGTAGAGGGGATGCTGGGGCCTAAATGGTACAAGAACATTTTTGATTTCTACACCTTTGAAGGTGCTAAAGCATTACGAGACAAACTCCGAGTTTGGGAGGGAGGAAAATTGGTCATTCACATTACTGAAATGCCTATTAAATGCCCTGTAGCTCCATTAGAATTTGCCTTTTTGGCCGATGCCTTCTTCAAGGATAAAAATATGCGGGATAAGGTAGACATTACATTTGTAACCCCACTTAGTGGTGCTTTTACTACGGTTGAGGCTACCAAGGTATTGCAGTACTTGTTAGATGAGAAGAAGATTAAAGTAGTGGGCGATTTTAATATAGAACGCGTAGATCAGGAAAACAATAAGATCATTGACTATGCCGAAACAGAAGTGTCTTATGATCTGTTAGTCACAGTACCTACCAATATGGGAGATGAGGTTATCAGTCGTTCAGGAATGGGAGACGACCTTAACTTTATACCAACGAATAAAGGTACCTTGCAGACCCTCGCTCATGAGAATATATTTGCCTTAGGAGATGCTACCAATGTTCCTGCTTCCAAAGCCGGATCTGTGGCACATTTTGAAGCAGAGATCTTAACGGAGAACATATTGCGATACATCCACGGGGAACCATTGAAAGATGAGTTCGACGGACACTCTAACTGTTTTATAGAAACGGGTGGCGGGAAAGCCCTTTTGATCGACTTTAACTATACACATGAACCAGTGGAAGGAACATTTCCTTTCCCAGGAGTAGGTCCCTTGCGATTGCTAAAGGAAAGCAGGATGAACCATATGGGCAAACTAGCTTTTAGGTGGGTCTACTGGAATATGTTGCTCAAAGGAGTGCCAATTCCGTTTGTCCCTTCAAAAATGTCAGAAAAAGGAAAACATTTTATTAATGCAGAATAAACAATTACAATTCAACTTAAAAAATCAATAAAAATGGAAACAACAATTGCAGGTAGAGAAATTAAAGTAAATGAAGAGGGATACTTAACCGACTTCAATCAGTGGGATAAGGAGATTTGTGAACAAATGGCTATAAAACAAGGCATCAGCCTTACCATGCGGCATTGGGAAGTTATTACCTATGTTCAAGAGAAATTTAAGAAAGACGAACCTTTGTCTATTCGCGGTATAAAAAATAGCGGTGTGATCAACATAAAGGAATTTTATGGCTTATTCCCAGGAGGACCCTTAAAAAAAGCAACGCTTATTGCCGGGATTCCAAAACCAAAAAGCTGTATTTAACTTAAAACTAAGATCATGAGCAATACAACAGTAAAAAAAATGCTTTTCATTCTGTCCAAAGCTACACTTGAAAATGTGTATGCCGCCTTTGTCATGGCCAATGGGGCGAGGATGGAAGGAATTGAATCTGAAATATTCTTCACTTTCTTTGGTCTGGAAGCGGTTCAAAAGAAGAAGCTGGAGCACTTGCATATCGCTACTGTAGGAAATCCGGCCATGCACATGCCAACTATGCTTGGGGGCTTACCAGGAGTGGAAGCACTTGCTAGTAAAATGATGAAAAAGGAAATGGAAAAACTAGATATGCCTCCTGTTGGGGAGTTCCTGGAGATCCTATCTGATTCTGGCTGCAGACTTTGGGCTTGTAAATTGGCAATGGATATGTTCCACCTGAAAAAAGAGGACCTTACTGATGAGATCGAAGATATTATTACTATAGGTCAGTTCTATGATAGGGCAGATACAGAAAATACTCATATTGTCTTTGTCTAATTATATTTGTAGGTTAGAAACAAAGGCATCTATGAAAAGAAAACCCAACGTATAACGTTGGGTTTTTTAATATTCTATCCTAAGTTTAGCCTTTTAAGGGCTTTATAATATTGAGGCTGTAAATTCTATATTACTTTGGGATATGTCCTTCTTTAGATGTCACTATTGTCTTAGGAACATGCCCCTCTTTTGACGTTACTTTAGTCTTAGGCACATGTGCTGTTTTAGGCGTTACTTTTGGTTTTGTGGTCCCCATGATTTAGATTTTTTAGAGTTATTTTATTACTATATTAGTGAAAAATTAGCATAATTCCTAACTATTTTTATGAAGGTTCAGGGATGAAAACCATACTATTTTTATTAAATGAATTTCAAAGAATTCTTTAAAGAGTGTAGTGAAAAGGAAGTTTTTAAGAACCTCTCCATATATATTGTATCAAGCTGGGTACTTATACAGGTTTTTTCGGTTATGTGGGAACCCTTTGGTTTGCCAAAGATTAGTATGACCTATTTACTGTTGGTCCTTTTAATTGGATTTCCATTCTACGTATATCTATTATGGAAATACAGTTTGAAACCTATGGAGTCCAAACTAAGTAGGAGGGAAGGTTTAAAAGTTAGTAGTAAGTCATCTGTAACATTAGAGGAATCTAAGAAGTTAAAGAAAAGAAAGATCCATTTGCCGGGGGTTCATTTTTATAGCCCTTTTCAAAAAATGTATTTCACATCACTTTTCGTCATAACGCTCATAGCCATTTTTTCGGCTTCGGTAATTGTAAAGGCGAATTTTATCAATCAGGAAAACATGAGTGCTTTTACGTTTCCTGAAGAACCAAATAATAAACGAATCGCGGTTTTGCCATTTGAAAATAATACTACAGATGAAAATCTAGATGTAGTAGGTAAAATGGCGGTAGATTGGATCATGCACGGGATAACCCAAAATAAGGTTGGCGAGGTGATTTCTCCCCAAATTGTTGAGGATTATACTAATGTTCTTAAAGCATCCTTAGTGCCAAGTGGGGAAAATGCCGTGTTAAAGGAGTATCTCAAACCTTCAAAGGTAGTTACCGGAACCTATTATCTAAATAATGGTAAGCTTTTGCTACAGTGTTCGGTTATGGACGGAAATATGAATCGGACTTTGGAATCTTTTGAGGTTACCGAATGTACTCCGGAAAGTCCGTTAGATTGTATTGAGGCAGTTAAACAGCGTATTTTAGGTTATCTTCTTTCCGAAGATACGCCCGAATTGTTAACTGAAGAATCTCCACCTAATTTTGATGCCTATAAATTGTGGATCGAATCTGATGAACTTGCGAGATTGCAGGCACCAGAGCAGCTAAATTATATTAATCAGGCTATTGCCGCAGACAGCAGTTTTTTTAAACCCAAATTAGATCGGGTGGCCTATTATTACAATAGAGATCAATTTGCCATTGCCGATTCCTTGCTGAGCATATTGTCTAAAGAAACCGGTACAAAAAAGGAACAAGTAAACATGATAAATCATTATGAGGCATGTTTTAAAGGAGATAATACAACGGCATATAAGACCTATAAGGATGAGTATAATATTGCTCCAAATAATCTTGATAGAAACTTAAGCCTTATGGTGCTTGCCTTACAATTTGTAAATAAGCCACAGGATGTTGACAGTGTCTATCAGAAAATAAATATGCAAGATTTTGATCTGGATGTCTGCATCACATGTGAATATCGATATTTTGTAAAAGGGATGGCCAATTTGGAACTCGGTTTGGTTAAGGAGACCATCGAACTTCTTGAGCCCTATGCGAGGACAGCCAAACAAGAATGGATCAAAGAGGTCCTTATGAAGGCATATATCAGTAATGGAGACAAGTCGGCAGTGAGGGATTTGTTGGAACATATTAGATTGTTAGGCAGAATTGGATTTTGGGAGAAGATGATGCTTAAAACAGGATTAGAATATTTGCAAGTAGATAATACCACCGAGGCAAATCGATATTTTCGTCAGCTTTTGACCTTTTTTAACGAAAAAGCTGCCACCCTATCCCAGGATGAGCTGGAGATACAAGCCGAAGCTACATTCTACACTGAGGACTATCTTAAGGCCCAGGAATTATTAGAACGTCTTTTGCCTTCTAGTACGGATAATATTTCCAACATAGCTTATTTGGCCATGAGCTATTACAAGAATGGGAATGCAACCAGTGCACAAAAGACGATTGAACGGCTTAATGAATTTAGAATCAGCTATCAATTTGGAGATGTGGATTATGCGTATGCACAATATTATGCTGTTGTCGGAAACGAGAAAAAAACGTTGGATTATTTATTAAACGCAGTAGCTGCGGGCAAACGCTTTACCAGTTCTACGTTTCAAAATGATCTGTTATTTAAACCCTATAGGCAGTTGCCCGCTTTTAAAAAGGTCTTAACTTTCTGGCATAATTAGATCGCATATATAATAAAGGTGAGATGCTTTACTTCTACCTGTTAACCAACCACCCTTCACCGGGATAAACTAAAATTAAGATGTACGATTCAAATAAGAATTTTGCCCTCATCATTGGTGTTGGCGGTGACCAAATTGAATACACCGTTAACGATGCCAAAATGCTGTATAAAAACCTAACGAACAAAGATTTAATTGGGTATCCCGAGGGAAATGTCATTCTTCGAACTAATGAGCAGGCAACAAAGAAAGGAATTCTGGAAGCCTTTGATGAGCTCCTTGAAAAAACAGATGGAGAGTCTACCATCTTGCTGTATTATTCCGGGCATGGCGGGAAATATAGTGACAAGTATAAATTCTTTCTTCAACCTTCGGACATGACGGCAGATAATGTTGAAGAAACTATGATCACCGCGGAAGTGCTCAAAGAAAAGATCAATGCTTTACCTTCCAGTAAGCTTGTCTTGTTTTTAGATTGCTGCCATGCAGAAGGTTTGGTACAGAGCGGAATCAGGGGTTTATACGGAATGGCTCAAAAATTAAATGATGAACAGGGGATATGGATCATGGCTTCCTGTCAGGATAACGAAAAGTCATATGGTGTGGGAGACCACAGTTTTTTTACCCAAGCCTTGCTTAATGTACTTTCTGGTCAGCATGTAAGACCCTTTACAGACCCTGAAGTTAGTATGATGGATGTGGTAGAATATATTTTTAATGAAGTACCCCGACTTGCCAGTGGTTGTGCAGATGAAAATGGGAATGACGTTGTTCAAACGCCCTATTTTAAAACTCAGATGTCCGAAAATCTAATCTTAAGTCATTTTCCAAGAAATGCAGAGGACCATGAAGCCATCATTGCAGAATTGGAGCCTAACGCAGGAGCAATAGATGAAGACAGTTTTATTAAACTGATAAGATCGATGGAAGCTGTAGGCAGGGTGGAAGATGCTATTACCGCATTAAATAAGAACAAAAGGACAAAATCTGATCCCGATCTTATGGAAACGCTTGGAGATCTTTATCGTAATCATTACTTGAAACACAGGTTGCAAAAAGAAGGAGAAGAAGCGCTTGAGATCTATAAAAAAGCCTATGAGCTGGCGGTTAAAACTGAGGATGAGGAACAGGTATTTACCAATGCAGTAAAGATTGCATTTATGTTAGCCAAGTTAGACCTAAATAAAAAACAAATGCGAGAATTCGCATTATTGGCATTAAGTGCTGCGGATCAATACGTCTATGACAGTGTACCAAAATTTGTGACCATGGCAGAAGCTAGTATTTATTTGGGGGATCTGGAAGGGTCAAAAAAGCATTATGCTATTGTAGATGAAAAAGCCGGGATCCGGTTTAAAATGAAATGTTACGAACGAGCCGTGCTTATTTATAACACCTTGTTTGATCCACAAAATGCAAAAGATCCATTTTTGTTATATCTGGAAGAAACATTATTAACATAAGAGTTGAGGTATTTTAAGTCTAAATTATTTTAACATATCATAAAAATAGATTAATTTAATCCAGACCAAACCAGCTATTAAACCATGTTATTGGAAAAATACCATTCCACCATATTCCCTTCTTTTATAATGATCCACATGAGTCTGACATCCACGTGGTTGACGACTGAACGATTTGTAATGCGTAAATCTATATTGTTATGGAATTGATAACTCTTGGAATTGGACTTATTGTAAACACTTGTGTAAAAAATAAGGAGGTGAACGCTGCTATTGATGACTTCGTCTCAGATTCTGTTCGATGGGTACGCGGATGGTTTGGAAAAAATAATAAAAATGCCTTAATGCAGAAACTAGAGGATTCTCCAGAATCTCCAGAAGTTAAGAAGGAATTGAGTAATGCAATGACGGAAATGTCTAAAAATGAACAATTCATGAAGGAACTACAGCGTTGGATTGCAGAATCTAAAAAGCCTAATCCCACAATGAAAAATGTGCTTGAGGATATCAATATAGAAGTTGAAGGCAATATTAAAATAGGTGATAAAACTGTGACTAATGAGAAGCACGATATGAAAAATGTAGTCAAAAAAGGAACAATAAAGGGAGGCGGCGATTTTGTCCTGGGAGATGGCTAGCACAAAGAATAGAACTTGATTTAGTATTTATTATTGAAATATAAAAGTATGGGGGCAGCAAAAAAGCAGAAAAACGTAGTAGAGGGAACAACTATTGAAACAGAGGGTAATGTTACTATTGGTGATCAAAAAACAATCAATATCTATGGTATGGAAGCCTCGCAAAAAGATGTGGATTTTGTAATTAAATTTTTTATGGGATTGGTACTCCTATTTGCCATTGCTTTCTTTATTACCTTATTTTTTCCTGGTCCCAAGGAACAATTGACAGACTTTATATCCACTTTCGCCGCAGGCGGATTTTGTACTCTTCTTTTACTTTTTATAGTTTTTCTAGTTCGATCTAAAAACCAATCATCCATAAAAATTAATTAAAAGCATATGAAATTTCGAATCATAGTTTCAGTCTTGGTAATAGCTATTCTTACCTTATTTGCATCTGTATATTATCTATCAGTAAATCTCCAGGATACAAATGAAATGCTTGAAGCACAAAAAGATACATTAATGATGCAACAAGTGGCTTTAAGAAAGCGCAATAAGCAAATTGAAGAATATAAAGATCAACTCTTAAATTCTGTTCAAAGTGAGGATGTATACTGGGAAATAGCAAAAGAACAAAAATCGATAGAATCTTATATGGACTACTTAATTAAGTTCGAATCGGACACTACAAATCAATTTGTTCCGGATGCCAAAAAAGGACTAGAAGCACTTTTAAATAAAAAAGGATTTGTACAAGTTGTTGAATCTAGTGGAACTCATTTATTTGACCCTTATACCAGTTATTCCAATTCAGTTATATTTTTAAAATCGAAAATGGCAATGAATGTAAGACGCGGAGTAATTGGCAACACAGATTATTCTCCTTCAACCAGAAATGGGGATATAATAAATGAGGGGCAGGTTGTTAAAGTAATTAAAGCAAATATTCCAAGTGGTAAGTCTGTCTGGGCCCAAATAGCGTATTCAAATTAATACACACTATTCATAGATTTTTGTTTTAGCTGTTATCTTCAGCTATATCTTGTTTATCAGGGACATACATCAACTAAGTTAATCACATTGCTCAATGAGCAGCGTCTTTAATAAAATGAAATCACGGCTTATGTGTTTATCCTGAAAGAAGCAAAAAGCGGAATTTTTTTTATCTGGAATAATAGAATAGGATTGCGTTTAAATCCTGCCAAGATATATTAAGTAAAATTATAAAGCCCTACAGCTTGCTGTAAGGCTTTATACATTTAGAAGTAAGGTATCTAAATTGCTTTGAGAATGTTTGATGGAATGATACTTAATATAATTTCTCTTTTATTAAAATTTACATCACAGATCTGATAAATTTCTCTGCTGCCATCTAGCTGTAATAATCCTTTGTAAGCTCTGTTATTTTTCATAATGTTATATTTTTTATTAGTTGATACTTCAAAAATAGGCACATATTTAATGGAAGAACACCTAACAACGTTCCTCGGTTTATCTCTATAGGTAGGAGGTAGATTTATATCGATAAGCAAATGACATAAAACAAAACTGCATCCTGTTTAAAGGATGCAGTTTGATGTATATGGTAGAACTTAAGCAGCCTTGTAATGCCAGGCTATTTGCCCTAATTGCCCTACGATCTTGATAGAGTCTTTCATTGAAAGCTTAGAACCATCTGCATGGATCCACCTTTTCAACGGTTGTTCACAGATCAAACTCTGAACTGTTGCTTTTCCATAGAATTTTTTCATTCGCATAAAGATCTCTACATCGAACAACCAACGTGTTATAAACTTTTTGTTAAACATTGGGACTATCATTTCACGTTTCATGATCTTGGCACCACATTGGGTATCCTTAAAAGGCATCCCTAATATTGTTTGAATAATAAGGTTGATGGTCTTACTGATGATCTTTCGGGCAGATTCCTTAGTAATGTTAGCACCCATTCTGTTGATTCGGGAACCACTTACAATCTTAAAATCTGAATTTTCCAGGGTATTGACCAAGTCATCAAAATCTCTAAAATCTGTTGAAAGATCGGCATCTAAATACCCCAAATAATCAAATTGCGAGTCATTAGCCAGATGTAATAATCCTTGCCTTACCGCTTCGGCCTTCCCACCATTCTTTTCACAATCATAGATACTGATAGTGTCTTCATTTCCTTTTCTAAGTTCCTGAAGTACTTCCAGGGTTTTATCCGTACTGCCATCATTTACAAAGCATAAATGATACCCCAGGTTTTTTGTGGCAAATTCCTGAAATACAGCACTAGATAGTCGTTCTTCTTCATTATAACATGGAATGACAACTCCAACACAATATTTCTGGATCACTTGTTGATCTGTCGTTGGACGTGTTGTGTTTGGTAACGTACAAACTCCTAAGATACGATCGATCCGAGCAGCCATTTCATTTAGGCTTACCGGTTTTTTCATATAATCATTGATACCAAGATCAAATCCGTCTACAATGATGGATTCATTGGTATTACCAGAGAGTACCAATATAGGAGTATCCTGGGATTGCTCGATCCTAATATGCTTTACAACTTCTAATCCAGACATACCGGGCATGTTAATGTCCACTATTACAAGGTTAGGCTGAAAGCTATTATAAAGCTCAATTCCTTTCGCACCACTATCGGCGATCTGAACTTCAAATCCCAATTCGGTTAGTTTTTTTTCTACTGACAGCAAGATTAATTGCTGATCATCAATTGCTAAAATTTTCATAGGTTAAGTATTAAATTAATTTGTTTTTAATGAAACTAGTTTGATATGGTTATCTAATTTCTTAGCCAAAAGTAGATAGTTAAGACTTCCAAAAAAGACCAACCAAGACGAATGGGGATTTTCTGTAGGTCAATGGCGGTGTTCTGCCTGCGGCCGATAGTAGGCCTACATCACAATATATCTATCTTTATAATGTTATATTTTCCTACAGAACTGTTGCATGAAGCAGACAAATATCTTATTGGTTCTCGCACTTTTGATCGGTATAGCCTTTCATGGATCTGCTTTGTTTTTCACCTTAGAATCTACTTATGACGCGTTAATACACCTTTTCTTTGCGGATCATTACGCCACAAGTTGGTGGGAACCATGGGAACACAGGTGGTATACGGGCTTTACAGTAATGGGATATCCTCCTTTAGCGCATCAATTAATGGCGCTTTTTTCATTTCTAGGTGGCCTTAAGTTCGGACTGTATACAGTGGCCTTATTAAGTATCGTTTTATTCATAACCGGTGCGTATCGTTTCGGGTTATTGCTCACAGGGAATCGTAGAATTGCCGGTTACACTGCCCTGATGGCCGTATTTTCTTCCACTTTTATTGAAACGTTGCACATTTTTGGTCAGTTACCAAGTATAATCGGACTTTCTGTATTGCTACACGCTCTTCCTGAGATCTATCAATGGATCAGAACAGGAAGGTATTTCAACTTAATTACCGCATTTTCTCTAATAGCAGTAACTGTTACTTCGCATCATGTTACCCCTATTTTTGGAATGGTATTCTTTATTTTTCCCTTGATTGGAATGGCCATCATGGACGATGCCAAGGAGAAAGTCAAAGACTTAAAAAAAATTACCTTCAAAGTATTTCTTACCTCCTTCCAAAAATTATTTTGGAGAATAGTAGGTTTTGGAATGGGGTCACTCGCACTAATTGTGCTATGTATACTTCCCTACTGGTTGAATTCCAAGGCAAATCCTATTACACAAGTACCAATCCCACATGGCTCACGCGATAACTTTCTGGAAGTAACCTCTTCTGGACTTGTATTTTTTATAATTCCCTGGGGAATATTGTTATTTATTCTACCGTATGTTTTCTATCGCTTTTATAGTAAGCGCTATCTCTTTTTCGGATTGTCTATAAGTATCCTTACAATTTTAGGAACCGGCGGAACTACTCCCATTCCAAGGATGGTATTGGGAGAGACAGCTTTTAACATCCTTACTTTAGACCGTTTTACTTTATGGGCTACTATCATGGCCCTTCCCATTTTTGGCGAGTTTCTATACCGTATCGTAGAAGGAGACCTTAAAAAAGCGCTCCAGGAGAGATTTGGACCTATGTATCACCGTATCCTGGGAGCTTTCCTGACAGCCGGTATCTTGTTTATGGTGATCTTTACGATGAGTCTTGGCTATTTCAGGCCCTCCCAACCTCAAAAAATTAAGATGCTTCCAATTGTTAATTTCCTAAATCAGGATATGCATGACCAATGGCGATATCTAACTTTGGGATTTGGTGATCAAATGGCTTGGCTTTCAGCTCAGACAAATGCCATGACGGTAGATGGTAACTATCATTCGGCCCGCAGATTACCGGAATTAACAAGTAAGGCTATTGAAAGATTAGAGAATTCGAAATTCAGGGGGGTGGAAGGTATAGGATCCCTGCAGCAGTTTCTAACCATTCCGGAGAAATACAATCTGAAATACATTTTCTCTAATGACAAGTTCTATGACCCTATTCTGTATTACTGTGGATGGCAACGCTTACAGCAATTGGAAAATGGCATCATGGTATGGGAAAGGCTCAATGTCCCACCTTTACCGGCTATAATACCTAAAGACGATGTGCCAACTTATCTAAAGGTAATGTGGGGTGTCATTCCTGTGTTAACCATATTGCTGGCCTTTATTCTCAATATTCAGTTGCTGTGGATCCGGGCTTTAAAATCAAAGGAAATACGAATCCCCGAGTACATGAAATTGGGAGTATCATATGATAGATTTCCACGAAAACTTATTAAGATAAATCATATTTGGGCATTGCTCATGACCGGATTGTTGTTTTATGGGTTGTATCAATTCTATTTAAATAATACAGCACAACGATCCCCAGAGAATGTAGTAAGGGCATATTATGACGCGATAGATTTCAAGGAATTTGAAAAAGCCCATACCTACCTCGATCCTGCAGGAGGAGTTTCACTTGCACAATACATGCTGGAGATCTCTGTAAATGATGGGATTCTCAGTTCGTATGCTAAATTAGATTCCATAGGCGTAGAGATCATTAGTAAGTCTTCCAAAGCGGCAACAGCAAATATAAATACGGTTTGGATCACTCCATTGGAGACCATAAAAAAAGAAGAAGTACGAGAATTGGTCATGGAAGGCAATGAATGGTTCATAGTTCCCTCACCGCCACAAGCAGATATTCCACCAGACCAACTTTTTACTGCCAATATCATTTCGTACTACAATCATGGGAGAAGACGGATCACCACCCAGCAGACTCATCAGGAAGACGTTCTGGAGCAACCTGTGCTCGAAGTACTTTCTGCAAGTTTAGTAAGATCTGGATCGGAATACGCGATCGTTGGAGAACTTCAGAATATAGACCATGTTCCGGCAGATGTAGTCATTCAGGCTAGTTTGTACAATGAGCAGGACGAGGAACTTACAACGTATAATGCCAAGTATCATATAAAGCATAAATTACTGCCTAAGGAGATCACTTCCTTCAGGATAAACTTTGAAAGTATTGCCTGGACCACTAAGGAAAGTAAAATGCCAGAAACCTATGATCCCGACGAATTTACACCTGTTTCCTTCACCGAGATCCCTGCGAAGTTCAATCTGCAAATAGCCGCCAATGTGGCTATTACAGATCTATACAAACAAGTGGCCCTTCAGGATCTTACTCTAAATGAAAAAAGTATGGAAGGCATACTTTTTAATGCCGGTAACCAGGAAGTAACCATACCTCAATTATTGATTTCCTATTACGATGCTTCTAAGAACTTGCTTTGGGTAGATCACAACTTTATTTTGGAGGGAATACGGATTCAACGGAAACAATCATTTGCCTATGAATTTCTTGATCTAAAAGGGGTAACAGTGATCAATAGAGATATATCAAACTGTTTTGTAAACGGACTTCCCAATGCACAGATATCAGCGAAGGTATTTCCGAATAGAGCTATAACGCATCCCAAAGACCAATTGCAGGAACATAAGTCGGACGGCTTTGATTTCATTAAGATCGAATTAAATCATTTTATAGGTAATCCAAAGTAGATGAAATTTTGTACTTACTTCATGGCTTTTTTATTGATACTTGGATGTGTCAAAGCACCTTCTGTTGAAAGCGATATTAGTATTGTACCTACTCAAACTCCTCTCACAGCCAGGGCAGGAGAAAAAGTAACCCTGAGATTTGAAATTTCCGGAGAAGGAGATCCCTATTTGATCTTTGAGAATTCCTTAGGGACCTCTGTTATCCCAGGGATTAGGGAAAAGAATGAACTCTGGTTTAATTTGCCCACCCAGTTTACACAAAAATCAGGTTTTTGTACATGGCAGCTAGTCTACAATAAGAATATTTCTGTTTCTGGAATAATTGAAATTTCAAGTTTGGATCGCCCTGTAAAAATGGAGACCTATCTGGGTCCAAGAAGTATCTATGCCGGCACAACCGACTATGCCATGCTGGTGAACGTACCAACAGATATTTACGATAATCCGTTGATGGAAGGGACGCCTGTGCAAATAAAAAGACAATTTCTTACCAAAAATGAATCCTTTGAAACCACAACCAAGGACCTTATAAGTTGGAAACGTTTATTCTCGGTTGAAAAGACGGGTAGAATGCTCGTAACAGCTAGTGCTACCGGCAGCAATACAAAAGAACTATCAGTAGATATTTACCCCGCCCAGGCAACTAGTTTTGAATTGTATTTTAAGCGTAATCATGAGTATGCAGACGGGAACCAGATCATTATTTTCGAAACTTCCGTGATCAAAGATATATACGGCAACACCATAAGTGATGGTACGCTGGTGACATTTCAAATAACCAATAATAATGGTGTTAAACTCAAGACGGAAGGTACTACCATTAATGGAGTTGCTATGGCACAGATGCTTCACCCGGAGGTAGAAGAGAATTGGAAAATAGAAGCCTATGTCACCGGTTCGACCAAAAGTGAGGCGATCTTGATCGATTTCAAACCTGCTATTCAAAATTACGATCTGAAAATTTCAGAAGATGGCAGAACCATTCTGGTGGGCCCGATCCTAAGTTTTATGGATCAGCTAAATCCGGATGGGATACCTATAGATATTAAAATTTCTAACGAAAATAGTCAGCAACTTCTAGTTAAAAGGAATACATCCGTAAATGGCTTTACCGAATTTGTATTGTCCGAGGAAAAATTTTATACAGGGACATATCATCTTGAAGTTACTATAGCGGGAATTACAAAAAAACAGATCCTACAACTCCATGAAAAGTAAGTTGAATAAGAACATATACAGATCTTTATTGATCCTTTCATTTCTTGGGATCAATGCCATGATAATTTATGGTATCAGTTCTGTATGGGCCTATCTCAATTCCGGAGCAGATAAATCTTCTATCCTTCATATACAGGGTAACATAGAAGAAACCTATCTGCCTGAAGTTCATTGGGAAGATCTGGAGAATCCCGGAAGACCCATAGAAGCTCATACATTGAAAGAAATTCAAAATGACTATTTAAGATCATGGTATGTTAGAAATATTGCCCTGTCTAACAATGATTCCTATGGAGTTGCTGATTATTATACAGACAGTATGCGGATCAAAATAGATAGGGTCCTCGATCTTAACAAACAGCATAATACATCAGTGAAGCAGACAAGCCTGGCTCATCATCCTTCACTCGACTTTTATAGCGCCGATGGTAGTCTGGTGGTGTTCACGGACAGGCATGTGGAAACTTATAAGGAGGTATGGCAGAATGAACAGTTGATTTTAAGAAAGAAGGACACTAGCTCTTACAAGGTTCTGATGTTATTAGAAGACGGTTTTTGGCGGATAAGACATATGGTTGAAATAGAAGAACCAGATGAGGAGGTTCAATCTTCAACAAAAAACAGTAGTTCGCAGTTAGATATTGCAAAAATGAAAGGGCTCAATTACTATCCAAGCAAAAGTGCCTGGGATACGTTTGGATCTAACTTCAACAAAGAGGTAATTGCGAACGACTTCGCTCAGATCCGTAATATGGGCCTTAATTCTGTTCGCATATTTGTGCCATATGAGGAGTTTGGGAAAGCCAGTGCTTCAGATGAGAACATGGCAAAACTAAATATAATGCTAGATCTGGCGTATAGTGAAAAGCTTAAGGTCTTGGTAACCTTGTTCGATTTTTATGGGAACTATGATTTGATGGACTGGACCTTAACTCACAGGCATGCTGAGACCATCGTAAAAGCTCTTAAAGATCATCCGGCACTTTTGGGGTGGGACCTAAAAAATGAACCCGATCTCGATTTCGATTCGAGAGGTAAAGAACAAGTAACGGCCTGGTTGGAAGAAATGAGCAATCGGGTAAAGAAATGGGATCCCAACCATCCTGTAACAATTGGTTGGTCCTCCCCGGAATCTTCAATTTTATTGAGTAATGAGGTCGATTTTATTTCCTTTCATTACTATCAGGATCCTACTAATTTTTTAGGGAAATACAAGGCTTTAAAAGACAGTGTAGGAGATAGGCCTATTTTGTTGGGAGAGTACGGGTATTCCTCTTATAGTGGTATTTGGAATGCATTTTTAGGATCGGAACAAAAGCAGGCTGATTATTATAAAGAAATGCAGCAATATTTGAATGAGGGGGGTATCCCGTATTTGTTCTGGACACTTTATGATTTTGATGAGGTGCCTAACTCGGTGGTTGGTAGATTGCCCTGGAGAAAACAACGCCAAAAATATTTTGGTTCTATTGGTATAGATGGCAGGCAAAAACCTTGTTACCAGTATCTGGATCTGTCCTTGCAAAAATGAAAGGAGAGCAGTAACCACGCTGCCCTCCTCTCTACTTAACCTAACATAAATAGTTAAACTACTTCCTTGATGGTCTTCTTTTCCATAGCAAGATTTGGGGAAAAGTTAGGTAAGTTCTTGTATTTTATTGCTTTAAAATAATCCGTATACATTTGGGTGACTGCTGACATAGGCAAGGAACATGCTGCTTCATAATTGGTCTTCCCCAAATGAATCCTATGAGCATCATTAGCCAGGATATTTTCAATCGCGTCTGCCAATGATCCGGTATTTTCTGGTTCAAAGAACTCTCCTTTATATCCTTCTTCACGAACCAGGATACCTAGATCTCCAAGGTCTGGCAGTGCTACTGCTTTTCCATAGCTACCCGCCTGGTGCAAGACACCAGAGCTACCGGTGGTAGAGGTATATGGAAATACAACCACGGCGCTGTCTCCGAATATAGTAGGGACATCTTCTTCTGCAACATAGCCCGTAAACCTTAGGTTAGGTACATGTGCATATTTTTCCTCCATCGATTTTAAATATCCGGGAGTGTTCGGACTATCAGTACCGGCAATGACAATTTCTATGTCTTCCCTGGTTCTGCTCCTAATCAATTCTACGGCCTCAATCATGATCTCAACACGCTTATAGGTACCGAATTTACCAAAGGCCATTACTTGTTTTGGTCCTTTTGGCAAGGCATAATCGGGCTCTGGAGGTGTTTCAAAGGATCCGTGAGGTATCAGTGCAATATTGCGAGCTTTGTATTTCTTCTCCAGAATAGTAACATATTTACTGATGGTTACAGCTACAACGTCTGAAGCCAATACAAATCGGGTTAACATGGTCCCAATTACATTATACACCTTTTGTAACAATTTATTCTGGGTAATTCCTGCATTATCGAGATCTACCTGTTCCAGAATATTATGTATAAGCGAAATGGTTGGGATACGTCTTAATCTACAAATAAAAGGTGCCAACAGGCCAAGAGCCGCCGGTATTTTCTTATCTCCAAACTTCAGGAATTGAAGATTAAATAAAACTGCATCTGGTTTAGTTTCTGAGATTGCCTTATTAATATGATACAGGTTGGTATAACTGTTAAAACTCCAGCTTTCTTTGACTGTAATTTTACACCCTTCACCTTCAAAGGTCAGGTCTTTTTCTTCTGTAGTTCTGTCGGTGATCAATACGATCTCCGTTACATCGTCTTGTAAACGAAAATGTTTAACTAAATGGTACCCATATTCGGTTAAGGTTACTTTACTGGGTGGATACGCGGTTACAATTGCTAATTTCATAGGTTAAGTATTAAGATTTATAATTTATTTACACTGCAAATATCTTATAAAAAGCAGTGATTACGGGCTGTTCGGGGCTCACTGTATCATTACTGTAGACGAATGGGAAAGCAGTGTCGGTAAGCCGAAAATTACGTCCGGGGATTTTATTTATTACAAGTCGTATAATCCTAAGCCATACCTTGGAATTTAGATCTGAAAGGCACTAAAAAAGGTCGGAACTAATAAAAGATCCGACCTTGACAATTAAAAATAGAAGACTGTGTTATAAACTTCGCTTTTTATATAAAAAATAAGCAATTTGGGAGATCAATAAAATGACCATAACAATGATCTGTAACTGTACAATTTGCTCTAATGAGTTATGTAGTACACTTATAAGTGCTATCTGAGATAACCCTAAAATTCCGGAAATAATTACGGGTACATAATGATCCAGGGATAAAAAATAGTAAGCAAATATATTCCCAATAGCAAAAAGGGATGTCGCAACAGCATATTGCCACAACAAACCTGCCATAGACAAATAGGCGTCACCAAACATAAGTTTGATGATCAACTCCGGGAAAAAATAACATGATGTTATGATGGTTAGAGAAAGGAGGGCAACATAGCCAACATATTTAAATAATACAGGAGCAGTTGCTACCCCATCTTTTTCTTTTTGAACAACTGCCGGCAAAAGGAGCATCACAAACATCCAGGCCACAAAGTAAACTACTCGGCCAATGAGAGCCAGAGAAGCGTATAAACCTGCCTCATTAGGGCTGAAATAATGCTTCACCATAAGGACATCGCTGTTGTTTATAATGATCTGAGTAATTTCATAACAAAGGGTCAGAATAATAAATTTATTTACTCGTTTAGCATTTTCAGACGATAGAATTGAAGGTCTGGCCAATGAAATTCCTTTCACCTCTGAAGGGATCAAACCAAAAAGAAAGGAAAATCCGATCCCCATCGCAACGGAAAGGGCAGGTTCCCAGGGGCCAAATAATAGGAACGCCAGGGTTATCAGCAGTCGGCTCCACATCTCCGTTTGATACGTGATGGAGAGTTTATTAAAATTATGATGTCCCTGATAGTTCCCTCTATTCACGCTCATAAAAAAGTATAGAGGGATTCCAAATCCAAGTGCCACAAACATATAGGGTGTATTTGTCTGAAACAGCAGTTGTAGATCTTTGGCAAAATAAACGAACAATGCACCAATAAGCATTCCTACGATAATGGCTTGTTTGTAGGTCCTGTTTAGGAAATTGTCCCACACCTTTCCGGAAAATACAACGGCAAATTTTGTTGTTGCCAACTGAAATGTCATTCCCAGAAAGGACAAAACTAACAGTAGCGTTACAAGAAGTGCAGCATCTGCATAAGCTTCTGGCCCTAAAAGTCTTCCTAAGATAAGGTTGTACAAATAGTTGCCACCGTTAACAAGTAACACACTGCCCATAAATACTTGTTCGGGCGTAAATTTTTTAAATAAAATTCTAATTGTGGTCATGTCTAATTTTTAAAGATGTGTTCTAATAATTAAGCTCTTTAACTGCTTGAATTTGAAAACACATTTATGAATTGTTTTGGTTAAGCATTCTTTTAATTATTAACACAAATATCCTCCAAGCTGACGTTTCAAAATTCCCAACTTAGACGGATGGCCAATTGCTATAGACGAACGGACATTATCGCACTTCCGGTGCGGGAAGGACTGCATTAACTTTACATAACCAAATAACAAGAAGGTGAGAAGCTTAAAAAATGGCTTCGTAAACCATCTAAAAATGCTTAACCTATGAAAGCTAAATATTTATTACCTGTATTACTTTTCACTTCCACGCTTATGAGCGGACAAGGAAGTATGAACGAAGGATTTCAATTATTGGAATCCGGATCGTTTGAGGAAGCAGAAACCTATTTTGATTCGTATCTGCAATCCGACCCCGATAACAAAACGGCACAGATCTGCTACGGCAGGGCTGTTGGTTTAAGCGGGGAACCTATTAAGGCCATCAAACTGTTTTCTGAGTTACTTGAGGAGTATCCAACGGATTTTGAGGTACAGATCAATTATAACGAAGCGCACCTGTGGGATAAGCAGTATAACAATGCCAAACCATTGTATGAAGAATTGGTGGCGAATAACCCAACTAATTTTGGTGCTTTATTAGGTTTTGCAAACACTCTAAGTAATTTAAAGGAATTTGAATCGGCACTCGCTTGGGTAAATAAGGCCCTGTCATTGCAACCCGCTAACAATAGCGCCAAAACCTCAAGAAAATATATCAAACTAGGTTTTGCCAACACGCATATTACTAATAAGCAGTATGATATCGCGGAGCAATTATTAAAAGAAATCTTCATAGATTTTCCGGAAGACAAAGAAACACTGCTAAATCTTGCCAATCTGTATTTGATCACTAAAAACTCAGAGCGCGCAAAAAGCACCTATTTACAAATAGCAAAGAATCCGTTAGATTCTATTGTGGCACTTAATGGTATTGCGCTAGCCTCACATATTGGAAACAACGATAAAGAAGCATTGAATATAACCCGTATTGCACGAGCTAAGGTTGCCATGGTTAATGATTCCGTTCTAACGAACAGGACCAATGAACGATATATTCAAGCCTTGATCTGGAATAGCAAGTTTAGGGAAGCAGATAAACAAATAGACAGTTTGGAAAGAAGAGCAGCTAACCAGAATTGGATAAAAGCACTAAGAGCAACCTTGGGAATGTATACAGCCGATTTTAAGACCAGTCTGGACTCATTTGATGCTATTCTATTAAATGATAGTACGTCATTTGATGGGAACCTGGGAAAGGCGAATGCCTTGTTCGCTTCAGACAGGATCATACCTGCCTATGAGGCAGCTTTTAAAACTTTAGCACATTACGAAAACCAGGCAGATGCCCAGGGATTTGTGGAGAAATTGAATTCACTGCATACGCCTATGTTGGAAGAGAAGGCCTTTTACACTTTCGATAATGGTAAAAATGTAGCTTTTGGAAATCAGATAAGCAGCAGCCTGCCGTTTTCAACAAAATTTAGAACATCATTCTCCTATCAGTTTAGGAATACGGAAAATACCATTTCTCAGAACAAGGCAACTTCACATGTTGTATTGGCTGGTGCAGAGTACAAAGTGTTCCCTCAGACAAAATTAAAAACCGTCATTGGGTTTAATAACTCTAGCTTTGGAGACAGATCGTATACCCAACCCATCCTGGATGCACGATTTCAATTACAACCAATGCGCCTCCAAAATTTGGAGATAGGTTATCAGAGAGAAGTTCAAAATTTTAATGCAGACCTTATAGAGCGTGAGATCGTCATGAATCATTACGGACTCAACTATAATATAAGCAGCAATTTTAATTTGGGATGGTATACTCAGCTAATGCATACCAGACAAACCGATGGTAATACCAGGAATCTGATCTTTACCTCCTTATATTATAATGTCTTGAAAAGTCCGGCATTAAAGGTTGGGGTCAACTATCAATATATTGCTTTCAAAGATCAGCTGCCTAGTATCTATTTTAGCCCGGAACAGTATCACGCCGCGGAGGTTTTCGCCGATATCAGGGGATCATTCTCAGAAAAGACCCGGTATATGTTGAGTGGAGCAACCGGTATTCAAAAGGTAGAAAGTGACGAACAGTCTGCCATTTTTAGGATAGAGGCGGGATTACAACATCAATTTACTAATAGGTTTGGGGTTGATCTATACGGAAAGTATAGCAACATTGCTTCTGCCACCGCAGCAGGCTTTGAATTTACTGAGATCGGAATTAAAGTGAAGTGGGCAATTACAAAGGCTCCTTTATTCAATAAGAAACTTCTTGCCCTGAAGTAATATTTATAACAAGTTTAATCTACGCATCAGTTCCGGTCGGTTAGACCTGCTAATAGGGATCACGTTCTTTTCTATTAGGACACTATTATCTTCAATATCAATGATCTTAGTGAAGTTGATAATAAATGATCGATGTATCTGCAAGAAGAGTTCTTCCGGAAGTTTTTCCTTGATCTTCTTTAAGGTATTATGGACCCTGTGGGTCTCTTTTGTGGTCTTTACATCTATATAATCACCTTTTGCTTCAATAAACAAGATCTCATCAAAGGTTAGCTTAATAAGTCGCCTGTCTATATTGATATACAGATCTTCTCCAACCCCAGCTGCATTCCCTTCAGAAGCGCTCAATGCTGATTGTTTCTGCAAAGAATTCTTTACTTTTTGAATAGATTTTGCAAATCGTTCCGGGGAGATAGGTTTTACCAGATAATCTACGATAGCTTCATATTCATATGCCTCAATGGCAAAATTGGTATCGGAGGTGGTCAGAACAATTTTAGGTGGATTTTTAAGAGTTTGAACGAAATCGAATCCCGTGAACCCCGGCATATGGATATCCAGAAAAACAAGATCTATTGTCTGTTGGTTCAGGAACTTAATAGCATCTATTGCATTGGGAAACTCTTCAATAACATCCAATTCAGGATACGAAGTACATAACTGGGCTACAATAGCCCTGGCGGCAGCTTCATCGTCAATAATAATACAGGTCATGGTCAAATGGTATTTAGGTAGGATTCTATTTTGTCTAAAATGCTTGTAAATTTTGGTGCTAGGCTGGTATCTCCTTTTTTTAGCTCTTCTTCATAGATCACGGACAGGCCATATGCTTTTTCCAAGCCTAAAATATTGAGTTTGTGTTTTAATTTGTGCACTATTAATGCTGTCTCATTTGTATTAGAGGCATTAAGTGATTGATAATATTCTTCCTTTTCAATAGGAAATTCATCCTTTAAGATAGCAATAAATTTATTTTTAAAGATCTCATCGTTTCCGGATAATTTCTCAATGTATGTCAAATTTGGCTGCTCCATCCTTATTTTTTTAAGGTAAAATAAAAAGTAGTTCCTTCACCAACTTTACTATCTAACCAGATCTCTCCGTCGTAGATGTCAACTATCTTTTTAACGATGGAAAGGCCTATTCCTGTTGAGCGTTCCTTTGTACCGATGGACTGAAAGATCTTAAATATTTTTTGATGATACTCTTTTGGTATTCCGGTACCATTGTCTTTAATAGAAAATTCCCAATGGTCCTTCTTCTCGGCTACATCAATGCCTACAATTCCTTCTTCTTTGTCAATATTTATAACCGCATTGCTGATCAAATTTTGAAAAAGTTGGTGCATTTTAGTAGAATCTGCCTGCAAGACCGGTAGTGGGTTCATGATGATGACGCTAACATGATCTGGAATAAATATAATATCCCGTATTTCATTTACGACCTGATTGAGGTCTACAGCGGTTTCTTCTAAGGTTTCACTTTTAATACTGGAATATTTAAGGATACCATCTATAAGTTTATCCATGCCCTCTACTTTTTCCTGCATCATTTGCAAATTGAAAAGTCCGGTCTCATCCAAAATATCTTTATAATCATCATGCAGCCAGGTGGCCAGTGCACTGATACTTCGCAAGGGCGATTTCAGGTCATGAGAAACTATATGAGCATATTCCTGTAATCCTTGATTACTCCCTTCTAATTCTTTTAGCAGCAGTTCTTTTTGGAGCTCTAGATTCTTTTGCGCCGTTATGTCCAAGTGGATCCCTATGGAACCTACCACGGCCCCTACTTCGTCATAACGCGGTGCACCACTGATCAGCCAATATCGGAGTTCATTATTTTTAGTCTTAACCTGGATCTCATATGAGTCCGAACTTCCTTCTATTCGTTCTTTTCCTTTTTCAAGTATGATCGATTTTTCTTGAACTTTCAGCATTTCAACGCCCTTCTTTCCAAGCAGTTCCTTCTCTGAATAACCGCTCATAGTGCAAAAACTTTGGTTCACTAACTGTATAACGTCCTGATTATCTACTTCAATTAGCCCCAAATTCATATTCGCAATAATGCTCCAATATTTTTCTTTCTGGATCTCCAAATTCTGTTTGTAATTCTTGCGAATTGTTACGTCATTGTAGGTCCATAAATGACCCTTATAGATACCATCTGAGAAAATAGGTATATAATCGCGCTCCAGGACGCGTCCGTCCTTCATTTCAAGTTCATCAGATAAGACCACCTTTTTATCCTTTAAGATATTGTTGATCCTTTGAACAAAGCCTTTAGGATCCTTAAAATGATGCTTATTTTCCTCGGCTGCATTAGTGCAGTCGGTTCCCTTTAATTGATCTGGAGAAGCCGGGATCTGAAAGATGTCACAAAATTGTTGATTTGTAAGTGAAATGGCCCTATTCTCATTTTCTAACAAAACGCCCGTATGCAGGTTAGTGATGAGAGTTGCCAGTCTGTTCTCTGAAGCTCTGATCTGTTCTTCTGCCTCTTTTTCCTTAGTGATATCTTCAACTATAGCTACTTCATAGGCAATGGCACCAGAGGCATCTCTGACGGCACTTACTGAGGTCTTAGCAAGTATTGAGCTGCCCTCTTTGGTGAAATATCGTTTTACAATGGAAAAATTGTCAATTTCTCCTTTATTCATGGCCGATTGGTATCCTTTGGAAGTTTTGTGATCTTCTGGTTCTGAGATATCCTTTACCGACAGATCTTTTAATTCTGAATCTGTGTATCCAATAAGATCAGAAAATGCTTTGTTCACTTTTATGAACTTACTGCCTACGGTCAATACGATCCCCAGGGGAGAATTCTGTACGATTATATCGAGTTGTTTTTTCTGTTCAGATAACAGAGCTTCCACCTCGCTTTCCTTGGTGATATCCCGAATAATTCCTTGAGCCGCAATGGGATTTCTATCCTTATCATAGATTAGGCTACTATTTACATGAATGTAACGAACAGTATTATCTTTTGCCAGGATCTTGGCTTTGTAGTTCTTTAGAGTGCCAACTTCATATAGTTGTTGAAAGGATTCCTTAGTGTATTGAATATAATCTGGATGTACAAGTTGTTGTAGGTTGATCTTTTCTTGTGTATGGTCGTATCCCAGTAGTTGAGTGGCAGCGGCATTCATGCGGATCACATTTCCCTCAATATCCATGACAAGGTAGGGATCAATGATATTAATAAAAACGCCTTCTAATTCGGAAGTTTTCTCACTAAGCAGATTTTCCAGACGTTCATTGGTTTCTTTTAATTGTCTTGACGTACTGTATAGTTCCTGAGATTTTTCCTCCAGTATCTTTTCCGCCTGAAGTCTTGCTTTTTTCTGGCGTTCCAGTGCCTTTTTAAGCAAATTAACTTCCTTGTTATCCATGCTGAACAATATCAAATTTCACTTCTGTTCCGTCTTCTTTTAAGAGCTCATATGAAATTTGAGCGCTTTTATTGAAGTGTGTAAAGCACTTTTCCATAAGACCATGTGCCAGGCTGTAAAGTCCGCGAGACGATGAGTAAATCATGGAGAGTGAAGTATCGGTTTTTTCAATTACGGTGAAGGAGGGAAGTTCTGCATCCGGATAGAGTTTTTTAACATGCACATGGATGTGGTCTTCTATTGAATATAACAATCCCAGAGGAGAGTTATAACTCTGTATAACCTCGGGATGCGCTTTACCCAAACTATCAAAAAGATAAAATCCAAAAGCATGTAAGAGATCATTGGCCGGCAATTGCACCTCTTCACAAAGATTGGTCAACAGAGCCACCATTTCATTGAATTCATAGGTACCTACCGAGGTATAGATCCCTTCAGAGGCTAATTCAGATTTTTCAATGATATTATCTACTACTTCGAGTCCAAATTTGGATTCTACCATCTCCAAAAACTCTGTAAAAACAATTCCTTTCATGTGTTTTCAAACTAAAAATTGAATGTAGGAAAATTACGACTCGACGAAAAAAAAATGTTGTGAAAGTCCTTATTTTATTAGGCTTTCACTAATTCATTGATCTCCCAATAAGCGATCACCTTTTGTATTTTGTCTTCGTAATCTTCGTATTTAAGGGGTTTTATAACATATCCTGCGATCCCGATCTTATAACATTCTAAAAGATCGGTTCTGTTCTCAGATGTTGTCAAAATTATCGTAGGCAAGTATTTTAATGTTGCGTTACTTTTTAGGATCTGCAGAAATTCTATCCCGTTCATTCTGGGCATATTGAGATCCAGAAGAATAATATCGGGAATCTTTTGGGTGTCCTTAAGTATTTCAAGGGCATCTTCACCGTTGTTGGCTTGTACGATAGTATGATTTACCTGAAGTTTAGAAATAGTTCTATTAAGCTTCATAGTTTCGATAGCATCGTCTTCTATAAAAAGTATTTTCATATCCTTTCGCTTTATTAGAATATTACAAGGTCTTACATTTAAGCTATCTAACTATTTTGTCGTAGGTGAATGGAGGTTTGGTATAGACCAATGGTCGATTCCTATAGATGAGATCTTATCTAGTTATTTTTTTTCTTTTTTCCTTTAGGTGTTCTAAATACTTTTTATTAGCATGGATCCCTTTTTCTGTTAGGTAAGGATAAATAAGGCTAAAATGGGATTCCATTCCCTTTACAACCAGATCTTCTTTAAAGTCTTTTATTCTTGCATAGGAGATCCAAAAATGAGTATTTCTCCAAAGATGGGCCGCTAATTCTTCATATAATCCCGGAAAATCCTTGGGCTCTGGTTTCATAAACCCCATGCCTATAGAAAGATAATTGATCCCCTTGATCATTTTAAACGCATCTTCTATTTGTTCTTTTATTTGTTCAGTCACAATTGGATACGACTTTAGAATGTTTGGTGTATCGAGAAAGAAAAAGCTAAACCGTTCTTGGAATACAAAGAAACTTTCGGTAATGGCCAGGCCTTCTCCCTCCATTATTAAGGTTTTATTCCCATAGACATTCTGTATTAGCTCTTCCGTCATATAATCGAACGTGGCCTTAACAAGGTCTTTTTTGGTGGCATAATGGTAGTTGAAATTACTTAGGCTGATCCCACTTGCCTTGGCAATATCCTGGTTTCGAACCTGCGCGATCCCCAATTCATTGAAGAGTTCCACAGCAGCAACAATAATTTTCTTTTTGGTCTTAGAAATGGGCATAGTCTTTCTCGTTAATCTTTGGGCTAAGTTTATACTCTATATATCGTTTTTTTTAGATTATTAGTATATAGAGTACTAAGTATATTCTGTATTCTAATCAGAAAAATGAATTTATCAATGTAAGAATGAAAATTCTTAAAGAGGAAAACCTGTTTTAGATGTCAGAATTTCTTTAAGTTCCTTGGTAGTAGCGGCATCAATTAAGTTGAGGGCCTTTACTTTACAAAGTTTTTCTACCATACTGATGCCGGCGAGGGTGTTGGTCGCAATTCCGGTTACAATATCAGGTGAAAAATCAAAGGCTTTCATCAGGCCATACACAGAATAGGGATCTGAGGCGCTTAGTATAGTACATTTGATCTGGTCGCGGATCGCATTTATCGCCACATCGCCGTTATAGGCTTCCAAAGGAGACGCACCAATTTCTATGATTGCGATATCTGCTTTTTGTGACTCAATTCTACTTGTTAACTGAGCTAATTTTGATTCGAATAATTCCTTCGCACAAATGGACGAAGGCAGCCCCACATCAACAAAATCAAAAATTGCCATGGCACCTACATCCTTTATAGCCAGAATATCCTTATAACGCCCGGCACCTGTAAGTTTCGCTCCCACCACTTTATAACCTGCTGTTTTAAATAAATTTGCGACTATTCTCGCTGATGTGGTTTTCCCCGCAGACATAGAAGTACCAATAAAGAGTACCACCGGAGTTTTAAATGGTATAATTTTGACAGGCTTCACAAAACTATCCATCCTAATTTTGATGCCTTTACGTACAACATGTCCTGCGTATTGAAGTTCCATCATTTGAGGCAGAAACACGGATTTTGACGTTATTTTGCCAAAGAGTCCGGCACCGGTTAACAAATTAAATTTAAGGTCATCTGTAATTTTTTTCCAGGTTCCGGTTATTTCCAAAGTGGCAAAACGTTCTCCAAAGGCTCCAACAACATACTCACCACCAATTACGCCTCTCATTCTTCCACTAGGCAGTTCAAGAAGTAGGGAAGTACTACCAGGGTCCAGGATCTTACCTATCACATAATCGCCAGTTTTCCATTCAGATCTGTCTAACTTAAGCACATCAAATGCTTTATCCTTCAGGTCGGATATGCGAGTGAGTGACGTAAATATGGAAGTATGTGCCATTATCCTGTACTTAATTCATTGTCAACGGTATCAGAAACAATCAATTGGGTTAACAAAGCAGTTCTTTCGGGCAACTGTTCGAGAAAAATAAATTCATGCGCTGCATGAGCGCCATCACCAGTGGTCCCGAGGCCGTCTAATGTTGCCGTGAATTCACTTGTCGTATTACCATCAGAGCCACCACCGGCTACAGCCTCATCTAACTGTAATCCCATGTGCGAGGCCTTCGCTTTTGCAAATTGCCAGAGTTTTTGGTTTCGTGGAGTACGTTCCATTGGCGGCCTGCCAATACCACCCTCAATTTGTAACTTTATATTGGGCATTGAAGGTTTTAAGCCATGGATCTTTTTTGTAATTGTGTCCCCATCTTTTCGGTTCAACACCCTAACATCTACAATCGCTTTACTTTCGGGAGCTACCACGTTTGGTGAGATCCCACCTTCAATCAATCCTACATTAACTGTTATCCCTTTTTCAAAATCATTCATCGCATACAGTTGTTGTATCTGATGAGAAAGTTCAACGATCGCACTTACTCCTTTCCCGGGATCCAGACCTGCGTGAGCAGCCTTACCAATAGCAGTTATTGTGAATCTGCCCAAACCTTTCCTTGCAGTTTTTAGCTTTCCCTCTAACCCTAAAGGAGGTTCCAATACAAAGGCCCTATCAGAAATTTTGGCTAATCTTTTTATCATACGTGTAGATTCCCTGCTCCCAATTTCTTCATCCGAATTAATAAGGATAAGTGGTGTAACGAGCAAGGGTAATGACAATGCATTTATTGTTCTTATAGCGAAGATCAATTGTGTTAGGCCGGCTTTCATATCATAAACACCGGGACCTGTCATAGCGCCATTTTTCATTGTGACAGGCATTTTTTTAAGCGTATCTATATCCCAAACTGTATCGCAATGGCCCACCAATAATTGGAGAGGGGTATTTTTCTTTCTTTTCTGAGGTCTGGCATATAGGTATCCGCCCGTTTTTTCACCCGGAATATAATTGGTAAAGTAACCTAGCCGATTGAGCTCATTGCTAATTACTCCAAGTATGGTAGTCTGCGATTCCAGATCTTTGGAGGGAGATTCATGAAGCACAAGTGTCTTCAGGAACCCTGTCATAGATTCTAAATTAGCATTGATATATTTTAATATGTCAGTAGCTAAGGTCATAGCACTTCATCTTTTAAAATCCTTTGGAAACGGAAAATTATACGTTTCGCTTATTTTGGCAAACCTGCCGTTTGCGATATACGCCAGCAGTGGATGCATCTTAAGTTGCTGCTGTTCGTCATTTTCCGAGATCCTCAGATAGTCTTTATGTACGTGAGCCTCTTTTATTTTACCTGCTATTAAACTATTTTCATCAAATCCGTCGATGATTTTAAAAAGTTCACATTCCAGGTATAAATAGGCATCTTTTATTATAGGGGCATCCATTGTTTTAGCTTGAATGGTGGCCAAAGCGCCTACAATTCCATCCGATTTAGTAATTCCTTTTTTCCTTGGCGTTGCGCTTAAAGAAGTTGTGACGATTTGTTCAGGCCTGGGAAAACTTACCGTGAATTCACCGGTTTTTTTCACGTTGTGATAGGTATGGTGTTTGGGTGTACAAACAAAACCAAAATAATTACCGAAACTTAAAGGCGTGGCCATGTGTTTTGGCGCAAGATCAAAACCCAACCCTTCTTTGGTCCCTATGATCACCAAAGGGGCTACTGTAAATACCCTGTCCCAAATAGGGATATGAAGGGTTAAAGACACATAATTCTCTTGTAGTAGTGTGCCCATATCTCTACAATTAGTGGTTTTACTTAATCATTTGAAATTTTCTTTCACCAAAGCAATTATTTGATTATCAGTCATACTGTCCACGGTTTGAACAGACTTTATTTTTGCCGCCAACAGAGGATATTTCTCTGACATTTCTTTTCTAAACTTATCTTTTACTTCTCCAGGACCAAATACTGAAATAACATCTGCATTCTTGATAATACCAGCCAATTCCTTGAAATATGCTCTTAATTGGTGTTTTTCGCGTTCTAAATACTTGCTGTCCTGCACAACGTCTTGTGGTCCCCATCTGGTTTTTGAACGCGACCCTCCATGTATACGATAAGATTCCAATTCAGATTCTAGTGTTCTAAAGTGCTCTTTATCGTTGGATAAAGTAACTATATGTGCTTTCTCTTTATCGATCCAAATTCCAACTTTTCTCATAACCTTAAATTTTATTGTTTCTAAAAAAAACGTACTACGGCATGTATTCAATTTACAATTATGAAAAGTACAGTACTATGATAATTATCAGCATATGAAAATATTAGTATCATGATTTTCATAAGATGAAAGTTTTTGAATGATCATCTTTAATTGAGGGCACAAATAATGAATACAATAAATTTTATACTAAACAATACATTAGTATATTTGCCCCGCAAAATAAATGAGAAATCATTGGTGGCATAGCTCAGCTGGATAGAGCACCTGCCTTCTAAGCAGGCGGTCCTAGGTTCGAATCCTAGTGCCATCACTTAAAGCGAAAAGTCCATCACGTTAGTGATGGATTTTTGTTTTATGGAAAGATGGAAAGCTATCAGCTTTCCAATCCTGGAATAAAATAAAAACAGCTGCCCCAGCAGATGGGCTTTGCATTTTCACATGGGGTTTCAAAGGATCAACGCAGTTAATCCTCCACCATTACCGATATAGTTTTTTTTTAATTTTCAGCACGCTTGTTTACCTATAGTTGGGAGCTTCATCAAGATCAAAAAAGCTTATCTTCAAGAGCACTTTAGTTCCTAAGGTTGAATGCTATTTTCAAAAGATACCCTTATCTTACATTCTAATAGTTGACCACCTCTTGTGAAGATATTCTACTCTTTTCTTTCTATATTACTCTTCGGCACCTCCTTTCTTCAGGGTCAAGTTGCCGACAGGCCAACTCTTGCGGCTGGTAGGTTTTTAGGGGAAATACAGATAGATGGCTATATGGACGAAGAGGAATGGAAAAATGCCCCTGTACTCAACACCTTTCAAACTACGGTCCCTGTTGAAAAAGGTACGCCGTCAGCTGCTACACGGGTGCGGGTATTAGTGAATGAAAAAGCAGTGATCATCGGGATCCAATGCGATGATCCCCAACCGGACAAGATCGTCAGGTTCTCTAAACTACGGGATACGGATATCTCTAATGAAGACCATGTTAAAGTGGTGATCGATCCTTTCCTGGATGGACAATCCGGGTATATTTTGGCTGTGAATGCCAATGCTGCACGTTATGATGCGCTGGTATCTAACCGGGGAGAATCTGAGAATGAGGACTGGGATGCCATTTGGGAAGCAAGGGTAAGCATAAATGAAAGTGGTTGGGTGGCAGAGATCCGTTTGCCAATCCAAAGCATCTATTTTAAAAAGGGACTCACCGAATGGGGATTTAATGTAGAGAGACGTATTCAACGCAACCAGGAGACCATACGTTGGGCCAATGTGCAACGAGATCAGTTCTTTGGGCAGACCAGCAGGGCCGGACTTCTATCAAATTTACCTGAATTTAATTACGGATTGGGCCTTAATGTGCGCCCATCCCTGGTAAGTTCCATGAACAAACAGGGTGCCATTGCCGCTGCCATAGTCGACTTTGAAGGTAGTCTGGATGCCAGTCAACGTTTAGGTCCCAATGTGCTGGCCACTGTTACTGTAAATACAGATTTTGCCGAGACCGAGGTAGATACCAGGCAAACCAACCTAACACGCTTTCCCCTCTTTTTTCCTGAGAAACGAACTTTTTTTCTGGAAGGCTCAGATATTTTTGAATTTGGTTTTGGTACCGGGAACAATACCGTTTTACCTTTTTTTAGCAGAAGAATAGGCCTGTTTGATAATACCCAGGTACCCATTGTGGCAGGCGTCAAGATCAACGGAAGAACAGGAAATACGGCCTTTGGAGGCCTGGGGATAAGGACCAACTCTTTCGATGCTGGCGGTACCTCGTATGATGCTACGTCCATGGGGGTGATTCGTATACGCCAAAACGTTTTTAAGGAAAGCACCGTGGGCCTAATCACATCTGTTGGTGATCCCTTAGGCAGGGACGGCAGTTTTATGTCTGGAGTAGATTTTACGTATCAGACCACCCGTTTTAATGGTGACAAGAATTTTATTGCAGGCGCATGGGCGCTATACACAGACCGGGAAGATCTTACTGATGATCGCTCTGCATTCGGGTTTAAGTTAGACTACCCCAATGACAAATGGGACCTCTCCTTAACATATGCCAGGATCGGTGAATTCTTTGATCCCTCGCTGGGATTTGTACCCCGTAAAGGGATTGAGTCCTATAGGCTTGGGTCTATTTATGCCCCCAGGCCCAAATGGCCTTTGGTACGGCAAATGTTTCATCAGTTCTTTGTTACTTATATAAAGGGTATTAACGAGGAGTGGCAGTCCTATAGTGTCTTTACGGCCCCTGTTAATTGGCAGTTAGAAAGCGGGGACCGAATAGAATTGAATGTAAGACCGGCAGGGGAGAATATTACAGCTCCATTTGAAATAGCAGACAATGTAGTTATACCGGTGGGGAAATATCATTATATGCGATACAGGATGGAAGCTGAATTTGCTGCTAAAAGACGCTTGAATGGGCAGGCTACCTGGTGGTTTGGTTCTTTCTACGAAGGAACCCTTGATGAATTTAGGTTGGAACTGAACTGGAATCCAAGTTCCCTCATAGGATTCGAATTCAACGGGGTGAGGAATATTGGAAGATTGCCTTTTGGTGACTTTGATCAGACGCTAATAGGAACACGTGTGCGCTTTAATGTTACCTCAGACCTGCAACTGAATAGCTATGTGCAATACGATACAGACAGCAGGGTCCTGGGCATCAATGCCCGTATACATTGGATATTTTCTCCTTTTGGAGATGTTTTCCTGGTCTTTAACCACAATACATTCAATGACATTACAGACCGCTGGACACTCCAAAATGAACAGATCTTGTTAAAAGTACGGTACAATTTCAGGCTCTGACCATATTATTATACCCCAATTATTTCGCTTCGAACATGAAGAATAATACCTTTAAACCTGTTATGAAATATACCTCGGTGTTTTTATTGATGTCCTTTTGTGTAACGCTCTGTGCGTTTTCTTCCTGCAATGCCCAAAAACAGCTTATTGAAGGGGAGGAACAAACAATGGTAACGGAGAAGCTGCAGTACTATTTATATTTTCCTAAGGACTATGAAGAGAAACAGGAAACATCTTTTCCTTTATTACTATTCCTCCATGGCGGAGGCGAATCTGGCGATAGCCTCCCTGCTTTGACCAAGAATGGTCCACCAAAGATGTTGGTGGAAGGAAAACAATTTCCCTTTTTGGTGCTGGCACCACAAAATCCACATAAAAAACGGTGGTGGAACGTGAGGGCGGTGATGCAATTGTTGGATACGATCGTGGCTCATAATAGGGTAGACCCCAAACGGATCTACTTAACAGGTCTAAGCAGGGGAGGAAGTGCAGCCTGGGAGCTTGCTGTTCAATATCCTGATAGGTTTGCGGCTATGGCGGTTGTTTGTGGGATGACACCGGTGCCCTACGCATCCTGGATCAATAAAAAAATGCCTATCTGGGTCTTTCATGGCACAGAAGACAACTCCATTCCCTTTTCGGAATCGGAGGAAATGGTGAATGAACTTAAACGAATAGGGTACGATGTAACATTTACGGTATATGAAGGTGTAGGTCACGATTCCTGGATACAGGCATATCAGACCGAGGCTTTGTATGACTGGTTTATGAAACAACAAATGGAATAAAGATTACCGTATGTCGTATTTTCGTTATTCCAATATATAGTAAGAACATGAGTAAGGCCTCCGACTTTTCTTTAATTCGATTTATTCTTTTTTCTGTCATTATTCTGATTGTTGGATGTAAACCACAAGGGAGCAAAACAGAAGATCACTCTTATACTAATGCTCTAATAGATGAGACTAGTCCTTATCTTTTGCAGCATGCGCATAACCCGGTTAATTGGGTTCCCTGGAGTGAAAAGGTCCTTGAGGAAGCTAAAGAACAAGATAAACTGATTGTCGTAAGTATAGGGTATTCCTCCTGTCATTGGTGCCATGTGATGGAAGAGGAGAGCTTTGAGGATACAGAGGTGGCCAGTTTAATGAACGAAAACTTCATTAATATCAAAGTAGACCGGGAAGAAAGGCCAGATGTGGACCAGGTTTATATGACAGCCGTACAATTGATGACAGGGAGTGGAGGTTGGCCTTTAAATGTGATCTTATTACCTAATGGCAAACCTCTTTTCGGGGGTACCTACCATACCAAAGCCCAATGGATAAAGGTCCTTACCGAGATAAATAAGCAATACAGGAAAGATAAAAAAGCAGCTGAGGAATACGCAAATAAGGTTGCGCAGGGTATTTCTGAAGTTAATTTTATCCCTCGGATCACCACGGAAATCGATCTTAAACCGGAATTGCTGACCCAGGCAGTAAGTGCGTGGAAAAAACAATGGGACATGGAATGGGGCGGAAACTTTGGGAAACAAAAATTTATTATTCCTGTAAATCTCAATTTTCTGCTAGATTATGCGGCACTCTCAGAAGATCTGGAAACAGATGTATTTGTTGAAAACACGCTTAATAAAGTGCTTCAGGGGGGTATCTATGATCATATTGGGGGTGGATTTTTCCGCTATAGCACAGATCCAACATGGAAGGTCCCTCATTTTGAAAAGATGCTCTATGACAATGCACAATTACTAAGCTTATATTCGAAAGCCTATACTATCTATAAAAACCCGGAATACAAGAGAATTGTATTGGAGACCATTGATTTCCTGGATCGGGAAATGAAAAATCCGGATGAAGGGTACTATGCGGCCATAGATGCCGATAGTGAAGGGGAAGAAGGGACTTACTATATCTGGAAAGAAAATGAACTTCGATCCTTGTTAGGGGACGAGTATGACCTTTTTGCTTCTTATTATTCAATTAAAAAAGCATGGGCCTGGGAAAAAGATACATATGTCTTACACAAAAAAATTACAGACCCCGACTTTGAAAAAAAACATGAGATCACCAATAATGAACTTCAGACCTATAGAAAAAACTGGGGCTCATTATTGCTAAAACAAAGGGAACAGCGTATTCATCCACGGGTAGATGACAAAATTATAACCTCCTGGAACGCCTTGTTGATCCAGGGATTTCTGGATGCCTATAAAGCATTTGGCAACAAGGAATTTCTATCTCATGCCCAGGCTACTTTTGAATTTCTTTTGAAACATTCTTATGTGGATTCTAAACTTGTTCACACGTATAAAAAGGGAAGTACCAGGCAAGAAGGATTTCTTGAGGACTATACCTTTTTGGCGAATGCCTCTCTGGGATTATATGAAATCACCTTAGATACTACCTATCTGGAGTTGTCTAAAGAACTTACCGGGTATGTACAAGACCATTTTGGAGAACCTGATTCAGAAATGTACAGGTATAATGAACAGGCCACACTTATTGCCAAGATCATAAAGACCGATGATGGAGTGATTCCCTCTCCTAATGCGGTGATGGCTCAAAACTTGTTTAAACTGGGTCATTTATATTATGATACTGAACTATTGGATAAATCGCAGCGCATGGTCTCTATCATGGTAAATCCGATAAAAGAAGCAGCCAATAACTACGCTATGTGGGGTTCTTTATTATTAGAACACACTTATCCTTTTTACGAGATAGTTGGGGTTGGTGTAAATGCCAAGGAGCTTCTAAATGCAATGCACACAGAATATATACCAAATGCGCTTTTTGCCGGGAGTACTACAAAAAGTGACCTGCCTTTATTCGAAGATAGATATGTTGAAGGAGAGACCTATATTTATGTCTGCTATAACTATACGTGCAAATTACCAGTAAAGACGGTTACCGAAGCCTTACAGCAACTACAGGATTTTCAGGTGTATTGACCTTTACCAATTGCAGTGATTCACTATTCTTAGCTACCAGAACATACTCTTGTCCTTTTATTTCAATGGGTATCATATCTTTTACGTCGCCAGGAGTGAACCAGCCACTTTTGTAGTTGGTAACGGGAGTAAAGTTGCCTTTTCCATTTCCCATCAAATAAAGCCCATTACTGGCATCGTTCCTGGGTGTCTCCACCTCTGAGCTATAGAGATTTCCTGCGATCACAATATCCAGATGAGTGTCGGCATTGTAATCACCTACCAGGATCTGGTTGATGCTTGAGATCTGCGCCATGTTAGGCAGTGAATGGGCTGTGAAACCTTGTCCGGTATTTTCAAGATATACGCTGGCAAAAGAGGTTACCTGGTAGTGCAGGGCTTCTTTCAGATACTGCTCTGTATATACATCTTCCAATGTGGCAGTAGAAAAGGAGGCATAATCCTCAAATTTCTTTTTGATCCCTGGCATTTGTTGAGAAGAACATTCTCTGCCACGAAGCGGATATTCTTTGCCTCCGTTAAAATAACTCAGTACAATATCTGAAGTACCACTTTTATCAAAATCACTGTAATAGATATCAAACGTTTCCTGTTCATTAGCTTTGTATTTGTAATTCAGCCCCAGGTTGCCGGCTACATAATCCATATCCCCATCTGCATCGAAATCGGCTTGTTGAATGCTAAACCACCACCCGGTAGAAGATGCGAGCCCATTCTTGTCTGTGGTATTCTCAAATACACCATTCTTGTTCTTTATAACCGTAATTGGCATCCATTCCCCGGTTACCAGAAGATCTTGCCAACCATCTCCGTCGTAGTCTGTCCAAATAGCATCGGTGACCATTCCAAGATCCTCCAGGAAAGGTGCCACTGTCTCGGTTACATCCTTAAATTCGGCACCTCCTTTGGTAGTACTCACATTTTCCAGGATATAACTTTTGGCTGGTAAAGGGTATTGCCCGGGAACTAATCTCCCGCCTACAAACAGATCCATGTCACCATCTTTATCAAAATCGGATGCTTTAACGCGCGATCCACTGGTGTACATTTCGGGGAGTGATTTTGCAGCTCTTAATAACTGGCCGCTTCCATCATTGAGATAAAGTCGGTCTTGTAGTAATTCAGAATCTGGCCCAAATTCGTTCCCGCCGCTCACCATGTACAGATCATTGTCCCCATCATCTTCTGCATCAAAAATAAGGATGCCTAAATCCTCATAAATACTATCTCGTGCTACTGAAGGCATCTTCATACGTTGAAAGCCTTCTGAAGTTTGATAGTATATCCCTGCCTGGTGGTTGGCTGCTCCTCCGATCACAAAATCGTCTTGCCCGTCACCATTCAGATCGCCCACTCCTATACCTGGTCCGAACATAGAGGTTTGATGGGGAAGGAGGATCTCCTTAATAAAATCATCGTAATAGTTCTCCTCATGCCTAAAATCGATCGCTAAGTCTGTAGCATTTACATTTTCAAAGAGTTTAGTCTTTTCAGTCTCAACTACTGGGGAAATATAATTAGCATTGCCGTAATTCAGCGTATACGCTTTATTAAGGGCAAGGTTTGTGATCAGTTCTTCCTTTCCATCGGGCCAACGTACCAACAGGCTATCTAAAGTTGATCGATCTCCGAAGCCAAAATGCAATTGTGGAGCAGTAGACGATTGAAATCCCCGGGTAAGTGTCATTTCCTGGAATTGTCTTTCACCATTACTAATAGCCGTGGTCTGTACCCCAATACCAAAAGGATTTTTCTCAGGTCCTTTAAAGTTTAAGATAGCATAACTGCCCTTTGAGGCACTTAAATTTTCAAATACGGAAGCCGTATCATCAATGTTATTGGTAATGATCTCCAGATCTCCATCATTGTCCAGGTCTGCATACACAGAGCCGTTAGAAAAGCCTTCGAAGGAGATCCCCCATTCCTGGTTCATTTGAGTAAAGGTGAGGTCCTTATTGTTTCTAAATGCGAAATTGTCTATAGGTTCTGATGGCAGATCCATGCTTCGTTGAAGCAGGTTATCCAAAGGTCTGCCTTCCTTTTCCCAATTCAGGAAGAAATCGCGATTATTGATCTCCCTACGTGTTCCATTGGAAATAAAGATATCCTTCCACCCATCATTGTCAAGATCGGCCATTAGAGGGCCCCAACTCCAGTCTGTAGACGATACCCCTGCTAATCTGGAAATATTGCTAAAATCTGGCAGAGAATCATTAAGAATACCGTTATTGAGTTGGAGGCTATTTTGCATGTATTGATAATGGAAGCCGGAATTCACCGTGCTCCAGAAAAGATCTGGGTTCATACTGGCCATGTTGGCCTTTGAGCGCCTGTTCACATTGGCGGTCATGTCTACCTGCAGAATATCGAGCAGATCATCATTGTTGAAATCGGCTATATCAACACCCATTCCGTAGAATGCAGTATTCTTGGTAACCGTTCTCACTTCCTCCGAGAAGGTTCCATTTTTATTGTTAATAAACAGGTAGTCGGGTGTAGAAAAATCATTGGAGATATAGAGATCTGGCCAACCATCCTTATTGAGGTCACCTACTGTGGCACTCAGGGAGAGCCCAAAGGTTAAAAGACCGGCCTCTTCAGTGACATCAACAAAGCTGCCATCATCATTCCGATAAAGTTTGTCGGTTTCAAGAGGTTTAGGATATTGTTGTTTAAAACTGTAAAAACTATTGGGCGCATCGAAACGGGTAGGGGGGTAATTGGCCACATACGCATCCAGGTCCCCATCCAGGTCATAATCAAAAAAGGTAGCCTGAACACTATTACCGGGATCTGCCAGGCCATAAGCTGTCGCTTTTTCAGTGAATGTCAGATCTCCATTATTGATAAATAATTGATTTTCCTTTACCCCAAATTTTCCCCCAACGGAGCAGTAAATATCTATTAGTCCATCGTGGTTGATATCTACCATGGTGGTTCCCGTATACCATCTGTCATCTCCGGAGATCGCTGCGCTATCTGAGATATCCTCAAAGCGCATATCACCTTTATTTAGGTATAGTTTATTAGGGACCATATTTCCGGTAAAGAAAAGATCTATAAGTCCGTCATTATTGATATCCCCTGCAGAGACACCGCCGCCCATATAGATATATGCATAGGTGAAATAGTTTAGGGAATCATTTTCTGTGAGTTGATTTTTAAAGGCAATGCCGGTATCTTCTTTTTCCAGTTTATTGAAGATCCGTGCTGTGCCTGATTCGGAATTGTTACAGGAAGCCAGAAAAAAGAGGAAAATGGCAGTAATAATAAAATAGGTCTTCATAGGAATCACATCTCAAAATTTAAATATAGGGATTCACGGCAGTATTAAAAACAAAAAACAGGGCATTTAACATGCCCTGTCTTCTTTTTAGATTGGTTTGTTTTTTTAGAATCCTGGATTCTGTGACAATACCCCTCCACTTAAATCGATCGCATTGATCGGGATGGGCAATAGGTTCATATTAGCTGTAAAGGTACCTGCCTTTGTGCCAAAATTAGAAATGGTACGAGCTTCGTTCGTCACATACGCATTAAGCACACTTTCTGCAACACCCCATCTTCTAAGATCAAAGAGACGATGTCCTTCCATTGCTAATTCTAAACGTCTTTCAAAACGAACTGCTTTTCTGGCTGTTGCCTGATCTGCAAAAGAAGCATATGGCTCTACCTGATAATTGGCCGCATCTCCGGTACCTGTGTCATTTTGTACATAAGACATGTTCTTAGCCCGGTTCCTAACCTGGTTGACATAATTCAGCGCAGTGGCAAGATCGTTGGCTTCTACAGCTGCTTCAGCGGCCATCAGCAATACATCTGCATAGCGGATTATGTGGTAATTGATTCCAGAACGTTGCTCGCCCCAGGCGCCAGTACCCACATTTCCACCTTCTCCTGCCTGATAGACATTCTTTTTGGGAAGATATGGACCTGAGATATCAGCAAAACTGGCACGGATCCAATCCTTACCAATATGCGGACCATAGCCATTGTAATCTATTGCTCTTCTCCCTACGGTATAATCTAGTCTTGGATCTAGTGGTCCTACTTCCGGAACAAATGGATCGGCACTCTCTACACCGTAATCATTCGCCACGTCTGTCTGGTTAAATGTATCTAATAAAGGAAGCCCTGTTCCATCTGTCTGATATGCATTCACAAGATCTTGTGTTGGCTGATAAAAGCCACAGCAAGAACCAAATGGTCCCGGATTAGGGAAGTTTAGTGTTCCACCCCTGTTACCGTTAAATGATTGCCCTCCATCCGTAGTGAATTGGATAGCAAAAATAGATTCTACACTGTTATCTCCGGCTAACCTAAAGTTGTCAAGGAACTCAGGTAATAAAGAATAAGGTCCATTGTTGATCACATCAGTAAACAACGCAGCCGCCGCAGTATAATCTGACTGGAACATATGCGCTTTTCCTAAATATGCTTTAGCTGCCCAGGAAGTGGGTCTTCCAACATCTGCCTGAGAAGTTGGTAAGTTATCAACGGCAAACTGTAAATCTGCCTCTATCTGGTCCCAAATAGGTCCGGTATTAGGTTGATTAAATTCAGTATTGGCATAATTCTCTTCTGAGATGTAAGGAATATTTCCAAACATTTTTTGAAGTTCAAAGTTAAAATGACCTCTTAGAAAACGTGCTTCTGCCAGTTGAGAAGAAAAATCTCCTTCCGGAATAGAATTTATAAGGCTAATAACTGCATTGGCCCTATTAACTCCGGCAAACCTGCCATCCCAAACTGTTAGATAAGGGTTAGCTGCTGTCCAGTCATAGATCTCTAATAAAAAAAGATCGGCCTGATCCCCATCGGTACTTCCTTTATGGGCATCATCAGTGATCACATCGGCCCACCAGTTATCACCGGTTACCGCCCAGTCTGCACCAGGTTGGTTGTTACGTATACCATCGAGTGTTGAATAGGCTCCTACCAAAAGAAGGTTGACACCTTGTTCATTCTGCAACGTTGCGTCGCTCAGGGCACCAATAGCAGGTACCTTCGTAAAATCTTCACTACAAGCAATTACGGCAGCGAATAAGATTAAATAATAAAAGATTCTCTTTTTCATTTTTTTAGAATTTTGTGTTAATACCAACGGTAAAGATTTGTGCTAATGGGAAAACACCCGTATCTACTCCCAAAGATAAGTTATCAAAAGAAATTACTTCAGGATCAAATCCACTGTAATCTGTAATTGTGAACAAATTTGTTCCTTGTACATACAGTCTAAGCATATTCATTCCAACCATATCTGCTATATCATCCGGGAATGTGAATCCAATCTGTAGATTCTTTAATCTCAAAAAGGATGCGTCCTCAACGAAATAAGAATTAGGTTGCGTTTCGGCATTTGTGATTGTCTGGCTCAATGCAGGTAATGTAGCATTGGTGTTAGACGGTGTCCATGAATCTAGCACTCTTGTGCTTCTGTTCCCATTAAAAAAGGTAGGGAAGTCAGTATAGATCTTCTCATAATTATAGGCATCATTTCCTTGAGACCCGGAGAAGAACAACGACATATCAAATCCTTTGTACGAACCATTGAAATTTAAACCGTATGTGAAATCCGGGTGAGGAGATCCTATATAGGTTCTGTCATCATCATCAATGGTGCCACTACCATCTACATCTGCGTAAGTAAACCTACCTGTGCCGTCAAAGCCAGTGACCTGACGTCCATAGAATTCTGAGATAGAACGGCCTTCTTCGGTTCTGGTTACAGCTCCACCACGAAGGTCAGTTCTTCCTACCTGGAAGTCACTGATCAGGTTTTGCACTTCATTTTTGTATTTGGAAATGTTGGCATTGATCGAATAATTAAAACCGTAAGTTGTCTCATGATTATAACCAATGGCAAGATCGAAACCAGTATTCTGAATATCTCCAAGATTCACCAGCGGTGCCGAAGCATCGATGGCTGTACTACTAATTAAACTGTTATCTCTGGTGATCAGATCCTGAGTGTCTATGTCATAGACCTCAAAAGAGACACTAAGTGCATCATCAAAAAGTCCAAGATCTATTCCAAAGTTAGTAGTTACACTCGTTTCCCATTTTAAGTTAGGATTCCCTACCTGTGCAAGTATAGCACCGGTAGAAATAGAGCTTCCATTTAAACTATAGTTGGCCAGGGCCTCATTTAAATTAGAAATATTGATCGTAGGGTTACTAGTAGGTAGGGTTTGATTCCCTAATTGCCCATAAGAAGCTTTTAACCTCAATCTGTTTACAATACCATCTTTTGGAAAAAAGTCTTCATCACTCATTTTCCAACCTACACTAAATGAAGGAAACGTTTGACTTTGGTTGTCTCCTAAGAATCTGGAAGACTTATCATTCCTCACGGTGACAGTTGCAAAATATTTCCCCTGGAACGAATAGTTTGCAGTTCCAAAGATGGAGAATAGGGTGTTGCCACCGTCATATGCAAAATCTACGTTAGGAGTACCACTACCATTACTTAGAAGATAAAAGTCTGGGGTTTCAAATAAGAAACCATTTCTACTTATCTGTTTCCCTTTGCTGCTTTCCTCAACTGCCTCCAGACCACCAAGTACATTTATATTATGCTCACCAAATACTTTGGCGTATGTAGCAATATTGGTCCAGGTCCATGAATAATTATTAATATCCTGCTCAAACAAGGTGTTTGTGGATAAAGGCTCAATAAATTCCGGATCGAGCGCCTGAAATCTTCTTTGGCTAAAGTTTTCAATATTACCACTGATGGTAGTTTTAAACGTTAGGCCTTCATAAAGATTAGCAGATAAGTATATATCACCAAAGACCCTAAAGATCTTATTGTAGTCATCATCTTGTCTTAACAGTCCTGCAACCGGGCTTCTTGTATTACTTAATCCGGGCGCACCTACACCTGCTAGATCACCTTCATCGTCATATACAGGTACTAATGGTGTCATCCTAAAGGCATCTTCTACCGTATTCCCAGTAGATTGATTGGAGAAAGAAGCGTTTAAATGCTCTCCTATAGTTACTTTATCTCCTAACTTAAATTCAGAGTTCAAACGAGTAGTTCCTTGTTTGAATCCGGTAGTTAGTAGGATACCTTCTCTATTTAAATAATTGGCAGACAAATAATACTTACCTGTCGCATTACCATTGGATACAGACATATCAAAACTTTGTGTTTGTGCAGTTTGAGTAATTGCATCTAACCAATCTGTTCCATTAGGTTGCTTTACGGTAGCCGATCTAGGTTCTCTTACTATAGGATCGTAAGATACCACCCTTGAGTAGCCTTGTAAGGTTGCTGGTATAACCGGTGATGCCCCACTTCCATACTGTGGATGTGTTACAACGGCACCGTCATTCGCCAAACTCTGAAAGATCATGTCTCCATGTTGTTGTGCATTTAATAAACTAGGCACATTGGTAGCATTAGAAACCCCCGTGTATACATTTACTGAGATCTCTGGCTCTGCCTGGTTGTATCCACCACCCTTAGTGGTTATGATCACAACCCCGTTAGAAGCTCTGGCCCCATAAATAGCTGCTGCACCATCCTTTAACACGTTGATCTGATCAATATCACCAGGATTAATACTGTTTAGGATAGATCCATTATCTGTTTGTACACCATCAATAATATATAAGGGATTGGTATTATTACTAGTACCAAAACCTCGAATCACGATCTTAGGAGCAGATCCCGGATTACCACTATTGGTAACCGTTACCCCAGTTACACGTCCCTCCAATGCTTCTGCAGCATTGATAAGAGGTGCTTTGGTTGCCTCACTTACATCCACAGAGGCAACAGATCCTGTAATGTCACCCCTTGTCTGGGTGGCGTATCCTGTTACAACTACTTCCGATAATTGGCTGGCATCTTCTACCATTTGCACATTGATCGTGCTCTGACCATTTATTGGTACTTCTTGTTTTGCAAAACCGATATAGCTGAAAACCAGAATATCATTTGCATTTGCTGTGATAGTGTAATTTCCATCAAAATCGGTTTGAGTACCATTGGTGGTGCCCTTTACCAATACATTCGCTCCGGGTAGTGGAGCTCCCAGATCATCAGTTACTGTACCAGTAATGGTTGACTGAACATTTTCCTTGTCAATCTTGTCCAGATCAACATTCACATTGGCAAAAGCCAAAGACCCTGACAGAAATAGAAGCAAAGAAAAAGCCCCGATCACTGTGGTTTTGACTAGTGCCGTCCACTTTCTGGGCTTTAGCACAAGTTGAGTAATTTTTCGAATCATAATCGTGTCTCGTTAAGTTAGTTAATGAAGGTTTCCTTATTATTTTCCGCACTTTTCTTACGCAAACGATGGCGGAAAAGTGTTAAAATATTTAAGAATAAGCGTTAATATTACTAAAAATATGTGAAAATGGAAGTAGGATTATTAAATTTTTTACGACGCCCATTGAAATATCACTAATCCAACTAGGAGTGTTATTAATATTATTTTAAAGAGGAAGAGTTGATTATTATTTATTTCAATGTCACTTAATGGCATGATTTAACTCTTATTATTCATTATAATTTTTAACTTGTAGACCTATCCAAATAATTTCCTATGCAAATAAAAGAATCCGCAGTTCAGTACGATGCCATCATAGTGGGATCTGGTGCTGGAGGTGGCATGTCCGCAAAAGTATTGGCAGATGCAGGTCTTAAAATTGCCATCGTAGAGGCTGGCCCTTATTTTGACCCGGCCGATCCCAAACAAATGACCCAACTAAAATGGCCTTATGAATCACCGCGCAGAGGTGCTGGTACCTCTCGTGATTTTGGTGAGTTCGATATGGCCTACGGCGGATGGGAAATTGAAGGGGAACCATATACCCAAAAAAATGGAACAAATTTTAAGTGGTTTCGTTCTCATATGTTAGGAGGACGCACTAATCACTGGGGCAGAATTTCGTTGCGATTTGGCCCCAAGGATTTTAAGCATAAGGATGTAGATGGTCTGGGAGATAACTGGCCCATTGGATATGAAGATGTTAAACCGTATTACGATAAGGTAGACAAGCTTATAGGAGTATTCGGAACCAATGAAGGTTTGCCTAATGACCCTGACGGGTTTTTCCTTCCCCCGCCAAAACCAAGATTACATGAGCTTTTCTATATTAAAGGTGCCAGGCAATTGAATATTCCTGTGATCCCTTCGCGGATGTCCATGCTTACCAAAAAGATCAATAATGACAGAGGGGTTTGTTTTTATTGTGGACAGTGTTCCAGAGCTTGCCAGGTCTATGCTGATTTTTCCTCTGGGTCTTGTCTGATATTCCCTGCTCAGAAAAGTGGCGGCCAAATAGATCTCTATGTGAATTCTGTAGTGCGTGAAGTTACTACCAATGAAGAAGGAAAGGCAACCGGCGTATCCTATATTAATAAGGACGACAGAAAAGAATATAAATTAAAAGGTAAAGTGGTTGTATTGGCTGCCTCGTCCTGCAGTTCGGCTCGGATACTTCTCAATTCAAAAAGTAAACAACACCCAAATGGTCTGGGTAATAGCAGCAATATGGTTGGAAAATACCTGCACGATTCCACCGGTAGCAGCAGAGCTGGTTTTATCCCCGGGCTAATGAACCGCAAGATGTACAATGAAGATGGGGTAGGAGGAATGCATGTATATACACCATGGTGGTTAGACAATAAGAATCTCGATTTTCCTCGTGGTTACCATATAGAAGTATGGGGCGGAATAGGAATGCCCAATTACGGTTTTGGTTTTAACCCGAACGATTTCAATAAATTCTTTGGCTTACCAACCGGAGGTTACGGTGCCGGCTTGCGAGAGGACGTAAAAAAATATTACGGTTCTGTTATTGGCTTCGGTGGCAGAGGAGAGGCCATTGCCCGAGAAGATAATTATTGCGAAATAGATCCCACAACAGTGGATGAATTTGGGATCCCGGTATTGCGCTTCAATTACAAATGGTCCGATTTTGAACGCAATCAGGCGAAGCATATGCAAAGCACTTTTGAAGAACTAATCCATGGTATGGGAGGAGAACCTCTTGGAAATACGCCAACCAAAGAACAAGATTACGGCTTGCTGAATCCCGGTCAGATCATTCATGAAGTAGGGACAACCCGTATGGGAGATGATAAAAAGAGATCGGTGGTAAATCGTTATCAGCAACTGCACGATGTAGACAATGTTTTTATTACAGATGCAGGCCCTTTTGTGTCTCAGGCAGATAAGAACTGTACCTGGACGATCCTGGCACTTTCCTGGAGAGCGTCTGACTATATCGTTGAACAATTAAAACAACAAAATATCTAAGTTATGGATAGAAGAAAAAGTATAAAATCGATCCTTCTTGGAACCGTTGCGGGAGGACTTGTCATACACGGATGCAAACCCGGCGAAGAAAATGGGGAAGCTTTAGAAGGCTTAGTTGGAGACGCAAAATATTTTGGCCGTACACCCAAGGAAATTGCAGAGATTGATGAGCTTAATGCGGAACAGTTTTTAAACGAACACGAATTGGAAACTATTACGGTTCTTAGTAATCTTATTTTACCACCTAATGAACATGGAGGTCCAACGGAGGCGGGAGTGCCAGAATTTGTAGAGTTTATGGCAAAGGATATACCTGAATTACAAACTACATTGCGCGGTGGTCTTATGTGGCTAGATCATAAGAGCAATACAGAATACGGAACTGAATTTAAGATCACCGCCGAAGCATCACAAAAGGAGATATTAGATGCTATTGCTTTTTACGACACCAAGATCCCAATGGATGACCACCCCCTGGAGGTCCAATTCTTTAATTTGATGCGTAACTTAACTCTTACCGGTTATTACACTTCTAAAGTAGGAATAGAAGACATAGGATATAAAGGGAATATGCCTAATATTTGGGATGGAGTACCTCAGGAAGTGTTAGACCAGCATGGGATGGCCTATGACGAGGAATGGCTGGCCAAATGTGTGGATCAGAGTAAACGGGGAGATATTGCGGTATGGGACGATAAAGGCAATTTACTAACATAGACAACATCATTTTAATTAGATAAAAAATGAAATACATTAGATCTTTATTTGTTTTGCTTGCCTTTTATCTTTTTGTAATTCCTTCTGTAAATGCACAGGAAGTGGGGCTTCAACTGTACAGCCTCAGAAATCAATTCAAAACAGATGTGGAGGGAACACTTAAAACGATCCATGATTGGGGCATCACCAAAATTGAAGGAGGAGATACATATGGGTTGCCTTTGGATGAATTTCTTGATTTGCTAAAAAAGTACGAGCTGGAAGTAGTTAGCGTTGGGGCATCTTTTGAAGAGTTGGCCAACGATCCGGAAGCAGTAGCGGCAAAAGCAAAAGCGTATGGAGCTAGGTATGTAATGTGTGCCTGGATCCCACATAATGGGGATGATTTTACCATTGAAGACACCAAAAAGGCTGTTGAGGTCTTTAATAATGCCGGGGAAGTTCTGGACAAAGAGAATATCATATTGACATATCATGCACATGGGTATGAATTCAGACCCTATGGATCTGGTACGTTGTTCGATTATATGTCCGAAAATGCGGAGGACTTCTACTTTGAAATGGATGTGTACTGGTTTCAGCACGGCGGCGCAGATCCCTTGGCTTATTTAAATAAATACACAGATCAGTTTGTTTTAATGCACCTGAAGGACATGGAAAAGGGAATGAAAGGAGACAATACAGGTCACGGGGATGTAGAAACAAATGTGGTCCTAGGTACCGGACAGATTGCTATGGCCGAACTTGTGGCTAAGGCGAAAGAATTAGGGATAGAATACATGTTCATAGAAGATGAATCGTCCCGGGTAGTTGAACAAGTCCCTCAAAGTTTAGCATTTTTAAGAAGTTTGGAAGATCAATAAAAGTATCTCCTTCCTGAAATAGCAGGCTACTTTTTTATGGCTACGCCTACCATAGAATCTGCGGTTCCATAATACAGGAACCATTGATCCTTATAATACACCAATCCCTCAATAAAGGTTGTTCCTGCGGAATATTGCCCGCTTGTCTCATGAGGCAGACTAGGACATATAAAAGGTTCAGACAATCGCTTTAAAAACTTTGCCGGATTCTCCTTATTAAATAAGACCTGCCCTCCACAATATGTGTTTTCCGGGACCATCTTGCCCGCATCAGGTCCACTGAGATTCTTCCCATTATAAAGAAGTAGTATCCCATTATCTGTATATAGTGCAGGCGGCCCCGGCTCTACCAAATGGCTGTCGAAATCACCTAAACTGGGCTCAAAAACATGGAGCAACTCCCCATTTTCATCTAAGAGCGGATCCCAATGGATCCCATCCCTTGAACTTGCCAGATTCACAAATAATTCTCCCCAGTACATCCAATACTGATCCATGATCTTTTTTGCGATGAGTCGCCCATTGACCAATTCTGTAACTATGGATCCTGATTTGCTCCAGGTATCAAGAAATTTACCGTTGTAGGCCCTTTCAAATACTGGTCCTTCTTTGGTCCAATTTCTGAGATCATCAGAAGTGGCAGCAGAAAGTCTGGCTACATCTTTATTCCAGCTCGTGTACGTCATTAGATAAGAACCATCTGGAAACTCCACCACACGAGGATCTTCAACGCCTCCCGGGTGATCCCATTTTGCGAAGGCATCATTATCCGGAAATAGTACAGGATCGGGTAATTTATCAAAAGAAATGCCATCTGTACTGTACGCAAGTCCTATTCTGGAGGTCCTTCCGCCCAAAATGGCAGCTGGATTATCTTCGGCTCTGAATAAAAGGAAGACAGTATCGTTCCGAACAATGGCACCGGGGTTAAAGACATCCGCTTTTTGCCATTGTACTACTTGTTGATCTAATGGGTTCGTAAAAATAGCCGTGCTATCTGCTTGCATAATAGGATTAGTAGCAGGTTTTTCAAACCCCAGTAACCATGGTTCTTGAGCTGTTGTACAAGAATTACCAAGGAAAGCGAGGATCACGAACAATGTTGGAAGATTTCTCATGTGTACATTTTAGTTTAGGTAGTTGGCAGATGTAGCCTCCCAGTTGACTTATAACTATGGGAATCATACACTCATTGAAAGATACGGATTTTTAAGATTATCCTTACTTTTATTGCCGCATTAGAGCATATCCAATTAATTTACTTAAACATTGAAAAAAATACCGTTTCTACTAGTTTTTGTTTTTATCGTCGCTAACTGCAGGGAGAAAGTAAAAGAGCCTGCTGCTACAGAGGTACCACAGCCGGTGGAAATAGTTCAGGATACGGTTATCCCTGAGGTAACTAAACAACTACCCTTGCTTGATGGTATATCGGATACTACCTTCATAAGGTTGGCTGATTATAGTAGCGACTTTGCGTATGAATTAAGGTATGCAACGGAGAATAATTTTTTAAAAACCAAAGTATATGATTGTGCGGAATGCTATACGAGGAGTAAAACCGCTAAAGCTCTGATAGCGGCAAACAAGGTCTTGCTAAAACAGGGATACCGCATCAAATTCTTTGATTGCTACAGACCAAATTCTGTGCAATATAAGATGTGGGAAATTTTCCCTAACCCTCAGTATGTAGCAGATCCTGCCAAAGGATCTATACACAATAGGGGCGGAGCGGTAGACATTACCCTGGAAACCCTCAATGGAGAAGAATTAAATATGGGTACTGATTTCGATTTTTTTGGAAAAGAGGCCCATCATGATCATTTGCAACTCCCTCAGGAAGTACTTCAAAATAGAACGTTGTTAAAAGAAACAATGGAAGCTCATGGCTTTTGGTCTATCCGAACAGAATGGTGGCATTACAATCTCGGAAGTGCTTCTAATGATCCGGTGGCTAACTTTCGATGGGATTGTCAGTAGTGTTATATTATTTTGCGACATTGAATAAATATACGTTCTCCTATGTAATCTGTAGTAAAGAACACATACTTATCACCACCATCAAAAATTTTGTATTGCTTTCGTAATTGAGCTACAGTTTCCGGGAAATTCCTTGTTGTGATATTCGCCTTTTTACCCTTCATAACCTTTATATTCTTATTGTTGTAGGGTAAAACCTGTAAGATCTCAAAGGTTCTTCCGGGGAATTCTATTAAGGTATTGGACGTATATAGATGGGAATGTTCTTGCAATTTCTTTAATCCCAGAGTAGCACCAAGAATCTTAAATCCACCCGATTTAAGCAGGGCGGCATTAGGTTCATATAAATAACGTAAAGGCGTTGAAAGATCGCTTGTGGCCCGCTTTTCTTCTTGCCAATAAAAGTTGAACACTTCATTCCCTTTCTTGGTGAGATTAATCGTTTTAATAGGGAGATCCTTGGGGCCTGGCCCATTCTTGAGGATCCATAGCAATTCCTTGACCTCATTATTTACGGATACCACATGTATCTCCTGTACCTGTTTGAATTCTAGAAGTCCGGCGGTAATATCGAGCAGGGGAGACGTCTTAAGCAATAGTTGATCTGTGCGGGAAAAAACAAGTTCGAGGTGCTGTGCAATATTTGGAGTGCAATCTTCAAGTTTATAGACCTTGTTTTTAGAAATATCTCGTCTGCTGGGATCCACATAGATCCAATCGAATTTCAGATCTGTGTTTTTCAAGAATTCTATCCCATCAATACAATGAGTTTCCATATTCTCAACTCTTAAGATTGAGCTGTTATGCGAAACTATTTGACATAATTCATCATCCCATTCGCAATGGAAAACCTTGGTCATTTTCTGACTAAAAAAAAAGGCATCAACCCCATAGCCACCAGTCAGATCTACAAGGGTTTTTCCACCTACCAAATCGGATTTATAACTGGCGGTAATTTCGGAGGAAGTTTGCTCTATATGTAACTTATTGGGGTAGTAAATTCCGGGTGTTTTAAACCAGGTTGGCAACTTGGATTGGGCCTTTTTCTTACTCTCGATCTGCTGAACAAGCTCTTTTTGTGAAATTTCGTCAAAAGCGGGCTTGAAAAGCAATACTGACAGGATGTCAGCACTCAAATTATTATCTATAAATACTTGTACACCAGTATTTAATATATTTTTATTCAAACTAATACTATAAGTTTTGAGTAAGTTGTTTTACGATCTTATTATCGGCTAAAAATTCCTTTAAAATCACTTTTATGGCGGTATAACCAGGCACGGCCACGATCATTCCAAGCACACCAAATAATAATCCGGCAATTATTATGACCAGGAAAATTTCTAGGGGATGCGACTTCACACTATTAGAAAAAATAATGGGTTGCGAGAAGAAATTATCGACCAGTTGACCTATGACAAAACCGATGATAACATAGCCGGTATTTGGCAAAATAACCGAAGTAAAATCGGCTCCAAGATTGGAGGTCATAGACAGTATTACCATGATGACCGCACCAATGATTGGACCCACATACGGAATGATATTAAACAGAGCGCAAAGGAAAGCGATCACTATGGCATTTGGGATCCCTACCAGCAACAATACAATGGTATAAATAATAAATAAGATCAGAATCTGAAATAACAATCCAACGAAATATCGCGAGAGTAATCCGTTGATCTTTTCAATAGATTTGCTCATCCCGGTTTCCTTATCGTTAGGAACAAAGGTGAGCAGGCCTCTTTGAAAGAGTGAAGAATCTTTTAAAAAGAAAAAAGAGATAAATAACACTGAAAAAAGGCCAATTCCTGCAGCACTCAAAGTATTTACAAAGGAATTGAGAATATTGGGAATAAAACCGATATCGAATCCTTGGACGATATTCTTTTCGATCTCAGTGCCTTTGATAAGATCGTTCACTTGATCAGGAGATGCCCCAAAATACAGCGTTATCTCTTGATAAAGGGTAATGAATTTTGTCCTTAGATCCTCTATATTCAAAAGTGATAAATTAGCAGCTTGCTCTGCTATTAATGGAAAAAACAGGGCTATGATACCCGCAAGAACACCTATCATAAGTACCATTGTGACCACTACGGCCAATGTATTGGGAAATTTAAGTCGGCCACTGAGAAAAAGCACCACAGGCCTTCCAATTAGGGCAACCACCGCTGCCATACAAAGGTATGCCAGGACAGATCTAATTTCATATAGGAAATAGAAAAGAAGGGCAATGCCCACCAGGATCCCTACGGCTCTAAGTATCCCATTTGATAATATTTTTGCGTTCATGTATTAATTTTTGAAGGCGTACTGAATAATGTTAGCTCCCATTTGCAGGGCTTTTTGTCTTACTTCTTCAGGATCATTATGAACCTCCGGATCCTCCCATCCATCTCCCAGATCGCTTTCAAAAGTAAATAATAGGATCAAACGGTCTTCATTAAAGATACCAAAGGCCTGAGGTCTTTTCCCATCGTGCTCATGGATCTTGGGCAGTCCATCCGGAAACTGAAATTTCTGAGAGAAAATAGGATGCTCCGCTCCCAATTCTTCCAATTCTTTATCTGGAAAGACCTTTTTTAGTTCTTTTCTAAGATAAGGCTCCATCCCATAATTATCATCTATATGAAGGAAGCCACCGGCCAGAAGGTAGGTTCTTAAATTAAGGGCCTCTTCATTTGAGAAAAAGACATTACCATGCCCCGTCATATGAATAAAAGGATACTGAAAAAGAGCAGTACTGCCGACTTCTACGGTCTGTGGCTTGAGATTAATTTCAGTACGAATAGTTTGATTACAAAAACGGATAAGATTAGGAAGTGCTGTGGGGTTTGAATACCAATCTCCACCTCCCTTGTATTTAAGAACTGCAATTTCTTGCCCTTGAGCAGAAAGAGATGCCATCAAGACTAAGAGAAGCAAAAATATGGTACGTTGCAACATAGAATATTGACCTAATTCAGGATTCAAATGTACGTAATATCAAATTTAAACTGGCAGCACCTTACCCACTCAATTTCCTAAAGTAATAACAGCTTTAACGGCTGTTAAAGACAGCTACTGTAGTGCAGGCGTAGATGGCGGCCGTCTCTGTACGTAATCTGCTTTCACCCAAAGAAACGGGTAAGAAACCATGTTCATAAGCCAGGTCTACCTCTGCCTCAGTAAAGTCGCCTTCCGGCCCTATCAAGATCGTAATTGGCTTGTCTGGGGCAATACGGCGTTTTAATTCCAATTTTTCTTCCTCATGACAATGTGCGATGAATAAAATGCCATTATGCTTTTTTTTCAGATACTCCGTAAAAGTGATCGGCGGATGTAACACGGGCAGATATGCTCTAAGCGATTGTTTCATAGCCCCTTGTATGACTTTCTGTAGGCGATCCATTTTCAATATTTTGCGTTCGGACCTGCTACAAATAATAGGAGTGATCTCATTAACACCTATCTCGGTAGCTTTTTCAAGGAACCATTCGAACCTATCATTGCTTTTAGTGGGAGCCACAACCATATGCAAAGAATGCATTTTTGGATGTCTTTTCTTTGCTGAAACCACGGTTGCTGTTGTATTCTTAGGATCTACATTGATCAATGATGCCACAAACAACCAGCCTTTTCCATTGGTAACATGAAATTCATCCCCTTTCTTTTTACGCAGCACTTTTAAAAGATGCTTGCTTTCGTCTGCCTGGAGCGTAAATTCTTTGGTTGTCTTTGAGATCTCCGGATTGTAAAATAATTGCATATTCTTTCTGTATTCAAAGTGATAATTTACGGCGGGCATGCTCTATGCCTAGCTCTATCCATTGCTGAAGCATTTCCTCTGTTTCCAGACCAGCAGGAGTCACATATATAAATTCTTTCATCGGTTTATTTGTAAAATCCATTGGTTCCACATGCTGGTTTTCTAGCGCTTGCTCCATTTTCTCAGAAACTACGCGCACCATAAGCTTCTCTTTCATTACGCCAATAGTCATTTTTCCCTTCAACAAGAAGGCCAATCCACCAAACATTTTTTTCTCTGTTATATGTGAGTGTATAGAAGTTGGATACAACTTCAGAGAAAGACGAATTCGTTGTGCGAGAAGTTCATCGAAAGCCATGATCTAGGAAAATAATTTAATAAGTGAATTCACGGAAATAAAGGTATGAGATTTTTGCAAACTTTGATATATTCGATGACAAAAGTCCTGGAGACAACTACTCAATTTCAAATAACCTTTATGGAATAATATATCGTGCCTTTGCAGTGACGCTCTGATCGGTAAAATTTTCGTCAAGATACTTTAGATACCCCACGATCCCTATCATAGCTGCATTGTCTGTGCAATATTCAAATTTGGGAATAAAGGTTTTCCAGCCAAGGGATGTTTCAGCCTCCTTAAGGGCAAAACGTATCCCCGAATTGGCAGATACTCCGCCACCTATGGCCACTTGTTTTATACCTGTCTGTTTAACGGCTTTCTTTAATTTGTCCATTAGTATACCCACTATGGTGTACTGAATGGAGGCACAAATATCTTCTTTGTGCTGTTCTATAAAGTTGGGATTTTTTGCAACTTCCTTCTGAATAAAATATAGAATACTGGTCTTTAGGCCACTAAAACTAAAATTGAGGCCCTTCACCTGAGGTCTGGGAAATTTGTAGGCCTTAGGGTTACCTGCCTGAGCAAATTTGTCGACCAAAGGTCCGCCGGGATAGGGTAGACCCAGGATCTTCGCTGATTTGTCAAAAGCCTCACCAACTGCATCATCAAGGGTTTCTCCCAGGATCTCCATATCAAAGTAATTGCGTACCAGGACAATTTGTGTATGACCACCACTGATGGTCATCGCGAGAAAAGGAAATGTAGGTTTATCAAATCCTTTTTCCGAAATAAAATGAGCCAGGATATGCGCTTGCATATGATTTACTTCTATCAAAGGAATACCAAGCCCGAGCGCCATGGATTTGGCAAAAGAGGTGCCCACCAGTAAGGATCCCATAAGACCCGGACCCCTCGTAAAAGCTATGGCTGATAGCTGATTTTTATCGATATTTGCATTGGCTAGTGCCTGATGGATCACAGGAACAATATTTTGTTGATGAGCTCTGGAGGCTAGTTCTGGAACTACACCACCAAATTCCTCGTGTATTTTTTGGGTAGCAACCACATTGCTAAGGGTAGTATCATTGCATAAAACAGCTGCTGAAGTATCATCGCAAGAAGATTCGATGGCCAGTAGGTATATATTTTGTTTTTTCACCTAGCTTTGGAATAATTATTGGTCGTACAAAGGTAAATCATAAAGCCCTATCAAAAAACTTAGAAAAATACTGATAAGACTACTCCTGGCAGTATTGCTTATATTGGTTCTTGGCTCCATTGTTCTGTCCTTACCATTTGTTCAAACTAAGTTGGCTAACTATGCCACCAGTAGCATTAACAAGGAATACGGAACCAACATCAACATAGATAAGCTTCGTGTTTCATTGATCTCCTGGGACACCTCACTTAAAGGTATTTTTATTCAGGATTACAAACAAGACACCCTTTTCTATATAAATGAACTTACAACATCTATCTTAAGCATTCGTAACCTGATAGGGGGTAGGCTTGAATTTGGAGATATTGAAGTAGATCAATTAAACTTTAAGTTAAAGACTTACAAAGGGGAAACGAATACCAATCTAGACGTATTTGTAGAAAAATTAGACGATCATAAACCAAGAGATCCTGATACTCCACCGTTTTATTTTACATCCTCAGATGTATCCATTGAGAATAGCAAATTCCAATTGATAGATGAAAATCTTGAAACTGCGGAAACCTTGGATTTTCGTGACTTGAATTTAAATGCGACCGATTTTCAAATTTTAGGTCCGGAAGTCACCACAAACATTGATGCATTATCCCTTAGAAGCAAGAGCGGAGTTGAACTTAGTAAACTGGCCACTTCCTTTAAGTACACCAAGCAACAAATGCGTTTTGATTCGCTGGAGATCCAAACACCAAGATCACATCTTATTGGTAATCTGGTATTTGATTATAACCGAGAAGACTTTGCTGACTTTCTTAACAAAGTGAATATCACGGCTGTCTTTCAAGACTCAAAAGTATCTCTAGACGATATTAATATTCTTAGCAAACAGTTTGGCGAAGAAAAGGAAGTACTTTTTTCTGCTTCCATGAATGGGGTCCTAAATGACATCAATGTGAACGAAGTCTTTCTGACCACAGAAAATACCGGGATAAGGGGCGATTTTAATTTCAAAAATCTATTTACTGAGGATGATCCATTTGTTCTGCAGGCTGGAATTAAAAATATTACTACCAGTTATTTTGAATTAAGATCCTTGATGCCGGAAGTGCTGGGAACCTCCATACCAACTTCCTTTTCAAAATTAGGACAATTCACTGTTAGGGGTGATGCTACTATTACTGAATCTTCTGTTGATGCAAGGGTGAATATTAACAGCAGTATTGGAAGTAGTTATGTAGATCTTAGTCTTACCGATGTGAACGATATAGACAATGCAAAATACAAGGGCTTTGTTTCACTCATAGATTTTAACCTGGGCAAGTTTGTAAATGATAAAACTTTGGGAATTACATCTCTGGATGTTAATGTTAAAGGCCAGGGTTTTGCCAAGAACAATTTAAATACCGAAGTTATTGGGCAAGTGTACAGCCTTCAATTCAATAACTATGACTACAAGGATGTGAGTGTTTCGGGGATCCTAAAAGATCAGTTATTCGATGGATCCGTGGTCAGCAAAGACGCTAACTTCAATTTAGACTTTAAAGGGTTGGCCGACTTTGGCGGTACAGTGAATAACTTCAATTTCAATGCCTCCGTAGCCTATGCCGATCTCAAGAAATTAAATTTCATAAAAGATAGTGTCTCCATCTTTAAAGGAAATGTAAACATGGATGTCTCAGGAAGTACTCTTGATGATGTGGTAGGGAACATCACTTTTACCAAAACAAACTATCAAAACATTAATAACATCTATTTTTTTGAAGACTTCAATGTGGTTTCATCTTTTAACCAGGATTCTACCAGGAGTATAGAAATTAACTCCCCGGATATTATCACCGGCTTTATGAGAGGCAAGTTCAAAGTAAATGAATTAGACAAGCTAGTTCGAAATTCCATAGGTAGTATATATACCAATTACAAACCATTTGATATTTCCGAAGGGCAGAAGCTCGATTTTAATTTTAAGATCTACAATAAGATTGTAGAGGTTTTTTTTCCAGAGGTTGACTTTGCTCCCAACACTTTTATCCGTGGTAATATAGTGGCGGATGAAGGTGACTTTAAACTAAACTTTAAATCACCCAGGATAGCGGCCTTTGATAATGTATTTGATAGTATTGATGTAAAGATAGATAATAAGAATCCGCTTTTTAACACCTATGTCTCTGTTGCCGACGTCTCCACCTCCTATTATGATCTAAAGGATTTTAGTCTTATAAACACCACTTTGACAGATACCCTCTTTTTCCGAACAGAGTTTAAAGGAGGAAGTGAATACAATGACAGCTACAACCTTAACTTTTATCATACTTTTAATGCACAGAACAGATCTGTGATTGGTCTTAAACGATCGGATGTGAGCTTTAAAGGAAATACATGGATCCTGAATAAAGACGGAGACCAAAAAAACAAGGTAATCGTTAACCAGACGTTGGACAGTATTCAGATTCAGGAGATCGTCATGAATAATGACAACAGGGAACAGATCCGATTAAGAGGAGAGTTAGCAGATTCTACCTATAAGGACCTTCAACTCGATTTTAAGATCGTTTCACTGAGCAAGATCGCACCTGCCATTGATAGCCTAAAGCTAAAAGGTGAGATCAACGGAACCCTTAATATCTTACAAAAGGATGATATTTATCTCCCCTCCTGTAACCTGCAGATCACAGATTTTGGGGTGAACGATATTACGCTGGGCGAATTAAGTATCGGTATCGTTGGTAACCGCGATCTAACGGAATTCGTGGTAAATTCCCAGATTGCTGATCAGGGCATTGAAAAGTTTAGTCTCCTTGGAAATTTTAACAATACAGAAGATGTGCCCAAAGCAGATCTTATGGCCAATTTTAGCAATTTTAATATGGAACCTTTTAGTCCGCTTGGCGAGGGGATCATAACAAATATCAGAGGGCTTTTAAATGGAACGGCCCAAATTAAGGGAGACCTTCGTAATCCGGACATAAGTGGATTACTTACCCTCAACGAAGCCGGGATTGCCATTCCCTATTTAAATGTGGACTATGCATTTGGACCAAATTCTACTGTTAGGTTATACAATCAGACCTTCGATTTTCAAGATTTTCAGTTAACCGATGTCACTATGAATACGAATGCTTCCTTAGATGGAACCATAAAGCATCAGTATTGGGATGATTGGAGTCTGGATCTGGATGTGAATACCAATAACAATCGTTTTTTAATTTTAAATACGCCTTTCGAAGAAGAGATCTTGTATTACGGTACGGGCTATCTAAATGGGCAAGGGAGGATCTTTGGACCTACCAAAGCACTTACCATTAATGTAAATGGATCTACAGCGGCAGGAACTTCATTGAAGATCCCACTTAGTGATGTGGCCTCGATAGGAGATTACTCCTTTATTAATTTTATTGAGAGAAAAGACCAACAAACCTTTGAAGTAGAAAGAACCCTGAAGGATTACGAGGGATTGGAATTGAACTTCGACCTGGATGTTACTCCGGATGCTGAAGTGGAGATCGTTGTTGATCAAAAAACAGGAAGTTCTCTTAAAGGTACAGGAGAGGGAATCTTGCTCATAGAGATCAATACGAATGGTAAATTTAATATGTTCGGTGATTTTGTGGTGGTCACCGGGACCTATAACTACCGCTTTGGCGGGGTGATAGATAAATCATTTACGGTTAAACCCGGAGGCAGTATTGTTTGGGATGGTACACCTCTTGCCGCTCAGCTCAATATGGAAGCTGTTTACTCACTCAATGCCAATCCTGCACCATTATTGGATAACTCCGGAGTAACCAGAAGAATTCCGGCTGATGTTGTAGTACAACTTACCGGGGAGTTAGAAAGACCTACGATCGATTTTAATATAGAATTCCCTGGAACAAGTTCGATAGTGAAGTCAGAATTGGAATACAAACTTCAGGATCCAACGGTAGAAGAGCGTAACGCGTTTTTCCTTCTGGCCCAAGGGACCTTTGTAGACGAAGGCAGTGGATTGAATCAACAAGCCGTTACCGGGAATTTGATTCAGACCGCATCCGGTTTGGTAAACTCATTGCTGGGTGGCAGCAATGATAAGTTCGATTTTGGGTTTTCGCTTGAACAAGGAACCTTGGATCCAAGCCAGGTTCAAACTGAGAACAGATTAGGGGTAACCGTTTCCACGAGGATAAGCGACAGGGTATTGTTCAATGGCAGGTTTGGAGTTCCGGTTGGTGGGGTAAGTGAAACTGTAGTTGCCGGTGACGTTGAGGTTCAAGTCTTACTCAATGAGGAAGGTACACTTCGCGCTAAGATCTTTAACAGAGAAAATGAGATTCAACAATTTCTGGCAGATCAAACCGGGTATACCCAGGGGATAGGACTTTCTTACGAGGTAGACTTTAGTACCTTTAGTCAGTTGCTTAAAAAAGTATTCAGTCCGAAGAAAGTTGATGATTCCGCATCAACAAACCCCAGAAAGGTAAGAAACACCATGGGGAAGGACAGTCTGGTGAAATTCTATCAAAAACCAAAAAATTTGCCGGTAAAGCAAGAATAACAGGCATTGATTTCCTACCTAAAACAAGACCCCAAAAAGTGAGGTAACAAGTGAGAACATTTGAGAATAAAAGAAAAGGCTCTGGATTTCCAGAGCCTTTTCTTATTCAAAATAAATTTTAAGCAATGGTGATCTTATTGTCCAGGTAAACATCCTGAATGGCGTTTAAAAGCGATACCCCCTCATTCATAGGTTTTTGAAAGGCTTTTCGCCCGGATATTAATCCCATACCACCCGCGCGCTTGTTAATAATTGCTGTTTTTACAGCTTGTGCTAAGTCGTTTTCTCCCGAAGAACCTCCTGAATTGATTAATCCGGCTCTTCCCATCAGACAATTTGCAACTTGGTAACGTGTTAAGTCTATAGGATGCTCAGAAGTTAATTCTGAATATACTTTCTCGTGAGTTTTAGCAAAATTTATAGCTTTGAATCCTCCATTGTTTTCGGCTTGTTTTTGTTTTACGATGTCGGCCTGTAAGGTGGAAGCCAAATAGTTCGCTTGTCCGGTTAAATCTGCTGAAACGTGGTAATCCGTTCCGTCTTTCTTAAAAGCAGGATTTCGAAGATAGGCCCATAATACAGTGACCATTCCCAACTCATGTGCGTACGCAAAAGCTTCTGTCACTTCTTGGATTTGCCGGGAACTTTCCGGGGATCCATAATAAATGGTAGCACCAACAGCAACGCAACCCATATCAAAGGCCTGGTCAACACTGGCAAACATGATCTGATCAAATTTGTTTGGATAGGTAAGTAGCTCATTATGGTTTAATTTCAAAATAAAAGGGATCTTGTGGGAATATTTTCTTGCTACAGAGCCCAGTACTCCTAAAGTGGAAGCTACGGCATTACAACCACCTTCAATAGCCAGTTCTACTATTTTTTCCGGATCAAAATAGATGGGATTAGGTGCAAAGGATGCTCCTGCCGTATGTTCAATACCTTGGTCAACGGGTAAAATGGATACATATCCCGACTTGCCCAAACGTCCTGAATTAAACAAAGTTTGCATGTTTCTCATGACGATGGGATTTCTATCGGACGGACTCATTACTCGTTCAACAAAATCTGCCCCTGGAAGATGAATTTGGTTTTTGTTAATAGTTTTACACTTATGACCGAGTAAATATTCGGCATCTTTTCCTAGAAGTTTTTCAATGTTTATGGGCATATGACAAAGTTTTAGATGAATACATAAAGATACGTCGAAAAGGTCTTTTATTAAGATTTTCGTACGCTTTTTATACCCAAAACCGGTGTTTTTCTCCTGTTATTTTATTACTTTAACGAACCTTGTTTTCGCAATGTTTTTTTGTGAATCATTAATGCATTTGGAGTATGGCTAACATTAAAAAAATTAAAGGCACTATTGGCATTCTAACTGGCGGGGGAGATGTTCCAGGACTTAACCCTGCCATAAGGGCTGTAACTTTCCGGGCAATTCGTGAGGGGTATCGTGTACTAGGCTTTAAACGGGGATGGGCAGGTGTAATTGATATTGTGAGGAATAAGAAGTATGACAATAGCAATAATTTCGCTGAACTTTCAAAAGCTGTTGTCAATAAAGCGGCAAGAACAGGGGGAACCTTCCTGCACACTTCCAGAACGCGTCCCAGTCATGTGGCAAAAGAGATGGTGCCAAAACATCTCAGGGATAGTTATGATAAGGAAATGAATGACCTTACTCCTGAGGTTATCAAGAACCTCGATTGGCTTGGTGTAGATTATCTAATTCCTATAGGGGGTGATGACACGTTGAGTTATGGCGTTCACCTCTTTAAAAAAGGCATAAAAGTAATGGCTATTCCAAAGACTATGGACAATGATGTTCCTGGAACCGATTATTGCATTGGATTTAGCACTTGCGTTACCAGGACCATCAGCCTAACCAATAGTCTCAGGACAGCTGCGGGCTCACATGAACGATTTCTGGTTCTGGAGGTATTTGGGCGTTATGCTGGTTTTACGGCCATGTTGCCCACACTGGCCGGAGCAGCACATCGATGCCTAATTCCGGAAGTTCCATTCAATATAGATCAACTTGCGGAATTGCTTACCAAAGATCGAAATGATAATCCCAGTAACTATTCTATTGTGCTGGTTTCTGAAGGTGCTACTTTTGAGGGAGGTAAAATGACGTACGAAGGAATGGAAAAAGATGCCTTTGGACATGCCAAACTGGGAGGTATTGGTGATGAGGTTTCCCTGGCATTAAAAAGGGTGTCCCCAAAGTACAATGATGGGCAGCTGGTAAATGTCATAAATCAGAAATTGGGTTATCTGGTGCGGTGCGGTGATCCGGATTTTATTGATTCCGTTGTTCCCACGGCATATGGAAATCTTGCGTTAGACCTTATCCTTAAAGGAATTGATGGGCGAATGGTAGTCCTAAAGAATGGCCGGTATGATCATGTCCCAATTGAAGTGGTTACAGATTCTAAGAAATTTGTAAACGTGGATAAATACTACAACCGGGAGAAGATGCACCCTTTCTATAAGAATTTTGAAATGCTGCCATTGTTTATTATGACCAACGATTAATGGAGAAATAAGGAAAGCAGTAATTCCCGAAAATTGTATTCAGCCCGGACCTTATCTTTTGTCGGTCTAAATTTAAGAGGGCAACTGTGTTTTTTTGAAGTGAAATTGGTAACATTTGGAGTAAATTTTATTACGAAATCGATTTCGAGCTGCGATTTTGGCAAATAAAGAAGAATGCCAATTCATTTTATCTCCAAAGTTTGCTAGCTTTGCATTTCTAATTTTTCCAATGGGTTCTATTATAAAAAAGATTGCAGTTTTCACATCAGGAGGCGATTCCCCGGGGATGAATGCAGCCATACGATCTGTAGTTCGGACATGCGCATACGTAAAAGTGGATTGTATCGGAATTTATCGGGGCTATGAAGGAATGATCGAAGGGGATTTTGTTCCGTTAAATGCCAGAAGCGTCAATAATATTATCAATAAAGGGGGAACTTTTTTAAAGTCTGCCCGCTGCCCTGAATTTAGAACTAAAGAAGGTAGGAAAAAGGCTTACGACCAGCTCAAGTCTGAAGGTGTGGATGCCTTGGTGGTCATTGGAGGGGATGGTAGTCTTGCAGGGGCAGAGATTTTATTTAATGAATACAACATCCCATTCATCGGAATTCCAGGAACCATTGATAACGATATCTTCGGAACACGTTGCACATTAGGATTCGATACGGCTTTGAACACCGTTGTGGAGGCAATAGACAAGATCCGTGACACTGCCAGCTCACACCATAGGTTGTTTTTTGTGGAAGTGATGGGAAGAGATGTAGGGCACATTGCCCTTAATGCAGGTATTGGAGGTGGTGCGGAGGAAATATTAATTCCCGAAGAAGATCTTGGACTAGATCGTTTATTGGATTCCTTAAAGCGCAGTAAAGCCAGAGGGAAGTCGTCTAGTATTGTGGTCGTGGCAGAGGGAGACCGCACGACAGGAAAGAATGTTTATGAACTCAAGGAATATGTCGAAAAAAACTTGCCGGTTTATGATGTTAGGGTTTGTGTTCTGGGCCATATGCAGCGAGGAGGTTCACCAACCTGTTTTGACAGAGTTCTGGCAAGCCGGATGGGCGTTAGGGCAGTGGAAGCATTGTTAGAAGACAAGACCAATTTAATGGTAGGTATCCGAGATAACACTATTATTCTTACTCCAGTTAGTGAGGCCATTAATGGGAAAACTAAAATAGACAGAGATCTTATCAGGGTTTCTGATATTATGACTTTATAGTAATTAATTAAAAACTTAGTAAATGGCAACATTAAAAATTGGAATTAACGGATTTGGAAGAATTGGAAGGCTGGTATTTAGGATTATAGCTAATAGAGACGGTGTAGAGGTAGTAGCTATCAATGACCTTCTCGATGTGGAACACCTGGCCTATCTTTTAAAATATGACTCTGTACACGGCAAGTTCGATGGAACAGTTTCAGTGAAAGACGGAAACTTAATAGTAAATGGTAAGACAATCAGAATAACAGCAGAAAGAGACCCAAAGAGTATTAAATGGGATGCAGTAGGAGCAGAAATTGTTGCAGAGTGTACAGGGATTTTTACAACCTTGGAAACTGCTCAGTACCATATAGACGGAGGAGCAAAGAAAGTAGTTATTTCTGCACCTTCTAAAGATGCTCCAATGTTTGTAATGGGTGTTAACCATAAAGATGTAAAAGCCAGTGATAAGATCGTTTCTAACGCATCTTGTACCACCAACTGTTTGGCACCACTTGCCAAAGTATTGAATGATTCATTTGGTATAGAGGAAGCACTTATGACCACTGTTCACGCTACAACAGCGACGCAATTAACCGTGGACGGACCCTCCAGAAAGGACTGGAGAGGCGGTAGAAGTGCTATGTTGAACATTATCCCTGCTTCAACAGGGGCGGCCAAGGCAGTAACTAAGGTAATTCCTGAACTAGAAGGGAAGATCACCGGAATGGCATTCAGAGTTCCAACTGCTGACGTTTCTGTGGTTGACCTTACAGTTAAGCTTAAAAAAGATACTTCCTATGAAGGGATAAAAAAAGCATTTGAAACTGCTTCTGAAGGATCATTAAAAGGGATCTTGGGATATACTGAAGAATCTGTGGTTTCCCAGGATTTTATTGGGGATCCAAGAACTAGTATCTTCGATGCAGGCGCTGGGATAGAACTGAACTCCAAATTCTTCAAAGTGGTGTCATGGTACGATAATGAGGCAGGATATTCTAACAAATTAGTAGATCTGGCCCAATATGTCCACACTCTTTAGTGATATTGAGGACTAACAATTAAATCCTTGAGATAAGTAAAATTTGCTTATTTTAAGGATTTCTTTTTTAAGCGCATTCATATGATTTTAATAGTAGATAGTGGAGCCACTAAGGCTGATTGGATTGCACTAGATGAAAAAGGCGACGAATTCTTTATGACACAAACCTTGGGATTAAGTCCTGAAGTGCTTACCAGGGAGGTAATTGAAGACCGTCTTGCCAATAATTTTGAACTCTCCAAGAACAGGAGTAAGGTGAAACACCTCCATTTTTATGGCGCAGGTTGTGGGACCAACAGAATGAAAAAGTTTTTAAAGAACATTTTTAAATCCTTCTTTAAAAATGCAAAGACCGAAGTAAGGGAAGATACATACGCAGCCATTTACTCCACAACCAAAATTGGTCATCAGGGAATTGTTTGTATCCTTGGTACAGGCTCTAATTGCAGCTATTACGACGGACATCAACTGTTTCAAAAAGTGATCTCATTGGGATATATCCCTATGGATGATGGAAGTGGAAATTTCTTTGGACGGAAACTCATTCGTGATTATTATTTTCATAAAATGCCGCAGGCGCTGGGTCATAAATTTGCCAGTGAGTACAATTTAGATGCCGATGTTATAAAAGAGAATCTTTACAAACAACCCAATCCGAATACGTATTTAGCAACTTTTGCCCGTTTCTTGATCGAAAATAAAGATCATCCTTATTGTAAAGGAGTGATAGACAAAGGGTTGCAACAATTTGTGAATAATTATATCATGCAATTTGAATTAGCCACAAAGGTCCCTATTCATTTTGTTGGGAGTATTGCCTATTTCCTACGCGAGGAATTAACAGCTGTGTTAGAGCGCAATGACCTGGTACCTGGTGTTATCAGGCAACGACCCATAGATGGCCTGGTAGAATTTCACAAGCAAACTATCTAATAGCGATCATTGAGATCTCTACGTTCACAAACTTAGGGAGATTGGCAACTTCTACTGTTTCTCTCGCAGGTGCTGTAGCTGGGTCAAAATAAGATCCATATACTTCATTTATACTGGCAAACTGATTCATGTCCTTTACAAAGATGGAGGCTTTTACTACCTGGCCAAATCCCATACTGGCCTTCATTAAGATGGCCTTTAGATTTTCCATACATTGTTTTGTTTCAGCCTTAATATCTCCTGAAATAAGTTCTCCGGTATTTGGATCCATTGGGATCTGCCCGGAAATAAAAAGAGTGTTCCCTGCCATTACCGCCTGATTATAAGGCCCAATTGGGGCAGGAGCTTTGGAAGTGTGAATGATCTTTCTGCTGCTCATAGTGGTATAATTTTTAAAATATTATCGTCTTGCGCGTTGACTCCTGTTCTCCCATTTAAGATCCTGAAGAATGGAACTCTTGATACCTATAAAGAAGTACCATCGTTCAAAATTACCAAATGGTGTCCAGTTAAAACGCATATTAAAACTTTTAAGATCGCGCTCAAAACGCAACTGTGTTACAGTAAATCCTTTGTTCTTTATATCATATCCAGAAGACACTCCCACCTTCCAGCGAGGGGACAACTCAATATTCCCGGAGAACATAAGGGAATGATTAGAGAATTCGTTCTGCCGGTTACCATTGCTATAGGTAGCAGCATATTGTAAGTTAAGGTCCCATGGGATCTTTGTACCATACCTGGGATTTTCAACATCATCCGGGTCCCTGTCCTTAAAACTACTCTGATTTAAATTATCGGCGGTTCCAAAGAGATCATCTGTTCGGCCACCGCTAGCTTCTATGTAGTTCTGCCCATCATAGGGATCTTCTTCCTTTTCTTCGCGGTCTTCCTTGGGTTCAAAGTCCTTGCTACTTATCTTATAACTAATATTTGCCCGGGCATTTGTTAGCCTGAAAAGACTCCCTCCATTTTGGCTGTTAAAGGTATTGATACGCCTCCCGTTATTGTCAATTGCATAGGGATCCAGATTGGCACCGAAGTTTACAGACATCTTATTTTTAAAAATGTTTGTTCCCCCGCTTATACTCACCGGACTTATTTTTAAGGAGTCGGCTTCAAAGTTGTACCCAGATGACAAATTAAAGCTATTGAGGAGTTGAATTTTCTTTGGTTCAGTGGCCGTGGAATCCTTATCTCTCACTTTGGCCTCCAATGTATTTTGTAAAGAAAAGGTAAGGGCATTAGACTTTCCCAGGCTGGGAGTTCCGTAAATAGTGTTTTGGAAGCGTGTATACTGCACAATGGCTCCGGTGGTCTCATTCAAATATTCATCGTAATACTGCTCAAAAGAAGGAGCATACCCATAACTTACGGAAGGCCGCATTACATGCCTGATGGCCTGAAATTTCTTATCCTCACCAAAGGTAAATGTTCCATATAGGGTTGTACCTACACTTGCACTAAAGTTGTATTTGTTAAACCGGTCGAATCCACTAATAGTATCGGTCACTACGGTCTGTGTATCGGGATCAAAGCGCTGACCATAGGTTTCCAGTGTCCAGATATCTTCATAGTTTCCACCCATTGTAACACTAAAATGCTTAGCTACCTTAAAATTGGTACTGATAGGGATGCGGTGCCTGGCGCCCACCTTAGCATCATCGAACATCTTTCCCGTTAAAAAATCCTCGTCATTGGTACGAATACTATTTCGGCCATTAAGATCATATTGGAAATTAACATTCTGTACGGCACCCTTCTTAATTCCTTCTTTTTTTGCAAAGGGAAAAACCCGCTCCATACTTGCTTGTAAGGTAGGCAGCGTTACATCTACAATATCAGTATTGGTGTTTTGATTATGCGTAGCCGTAAGACTCATATTTATTGATGGATAAGCTGGGAAGGTCTTAGAATATGATATGGAGGAAGACAGGTTGTTGGTCTGAGTCAATGCCAGGTTCTGTTGTAACAATGAATTCCTAAAGTATTGACTACTCCCCAGGTTAACAGAGGCCGATAATCTGGAATTAGGATTTGACTTGGGATCCTGAGAATGGGAGATCTGAATGTTATAAATGGTCCCCCGGCTGTAATCATCAAATCCCTTTTGACTTACTATCTGATTTTCATATCTGAAATTAACATTTCCCCTGTAACGGTAGCGTTTGGTGTATACGGATTGACCTCGAAAACCATAACTCCCGTTGGTATATAGGTCTCCAGTTAAAGTGAGATCCACATAATCATTAATAGGAACGTAATATCCCATATTTTGCAGAAAGTACCCTCTATCCGGATCATTACCAAAAGTAGGCATCATGATCCCTGCCGTTCTGCCCACAGTTAGGGGAAAGTATGCAAATGGCAGCGCAATTGGTGTTGGTACATCAACTATGTAGAGGTTACTGAAACCTGCGATGACCTTTTTCTTGGGGACAAACTTTGCCTTACGCACTCGTATATAGTAGTCCGGGTCTATGGTATCTTTGGAAGTTGTTAGCTTTCCTTCACTTAAGAAATAAACAGAATCGTTTTCTTTCTTTGTTTTTTCAGCATATACCTTCATGGCATCACTTCCCAACTGACCCAAACCTGCCTGTTGTTCTGTCCTTGAATTCCATATGACCGCTTTTTGCGTATCAAAATTAAAACGGATAGAGTCTGGAATTACTACATTATCTCCCTGCTTAAAATAGGGGAGCTGGGAATAATTTCCCAGGGAATCCTTAATTCGGCCGGCATAGACTTCATTTTTAATGTAGTCCATAATAATGACCCCGGCCTTTAATTCGGTATCCTGATAGTAGATCTCAGCCTCATTATAGAGATATATCTTTTGATCTTTCTGGCTTAATTTTACGTAATCTTTGGCTTTGTATTGTATGTTATCTAATAGTAAGCCGGGTTTTTTTGGGACAGAATCAGGTCGTACAGAATCTGTCCTAACGGTATCTTTTACAAGGGTCTGAGGGAGGGCAGGGGCTTTAATAGAATCTTGCATGGCCTTAATGGGTAAGGGTTTAATCTGGTCCTCCTGACCATGCATCAAAGAGGCCCCTAATAAAAACAAACCAATGAAAAGAAAAAGCTGTTTATTTGATTGCAAAGCTATATATCCTATTTTTGTAATGATATGGCTTGATTTTTGAAATCAAACTTACATATATTTTTTTTCTGCCCGTTGCAGATTAGAATAATTTTAACCCGAGTATAGGAAGTAAAATTCCTCCCAAACCATGAATAAAAAAATTCTTTTCATATACTTTGCAATCTGCTTTTTTATTGGGCATTTCTCCATCGCCAACCCTTCTCCTATAGATCGCGGGAGTGATGGTTTTGTAGTTGTCTTAGACGCGGGTCATGGCGGACATGATCCGGGTAATTTGGGAAATGGGTACATGGAAAAAAATATTGCCCTTAACATCGTTCTTAAAGTTGGAGAACTCCTTAAAAAGACACCGGGGATTAAGGTGATTTACACACGCGATGATGATTCGTTTGTAGACCTTTTTGTGCGCGGTGAGATTGCCAACAAAGCTGGGGCCGATCTTTTTGTCTCGGTTCATTGCGATTCTCATACCTCCAATGCACATGGAGCGGGGACTTTTGTCCTGGGGTTACACGCAAATAAGCAGAATTTTGAGATCGCTAAAAAAGAGAACTCTGTTATCTATCTGGAAGATAACTACGAGGCACGTTATGCAAATTATGACATTAATTCTCCCGAATCTGTTATAGGTCTTACCATTATGCAGGAAGAGTTTTTGGATCAGAGCATATTGTTGGCTAAACTTATTCAGGATAATTTCACTACAAGGTTAAAACGAAACAATCGCAAGGTAAAGCAAGCAGGGTTTATTGTCTTACATCAAACCTTTATGCCAAGTGTGCTTATTGAAACCGGATTCCTAACAAATAAAGAAGAAGGCAGATATTTGAATTCTAGTAAGGGACAGGCCGAAATGGGTAGTGCTATTGCTAAGGCCATCATAAACTACAGGAACAGTATCCCGGATGCGGAAACAGTGATCTCAAATGGAACAGGGAATAATGAGCCAGAAGAAGTAAAACAGGAAGTAAAAAATCCTGATCCGGACATTCAAAAAGAAGTAAAACTCCCTATTGTAAAGGAAACGGCCCAAACCACCGATCCTGTTTCTACCATTCCGAAAGAAAAAGAGAAGATTGAAAAGGTTGAGAAAACGCCTAAAACTAAAATGCTGGTGTCCGTAGGAGGTGTTATATTTAAAGTACAGATCATGGCCACTGCCAAGGATCTCCCTTTGAATTCGTCAGAATTTAATGGTTTGAATAAGATCTCTAAAGAACCTGTAAATGATTTATACAGGTATCTCTATGGAGAAACTGACACCTATATGGGGGCAAAACTATTAAAATCGAATGCAGATATGAAAGGATTTACCACCTCATATATTGTTGCCTATAAGGAGGGTAAGCGCATCCCATTACAGGATGCTTTAAAATACGAAGATGATTAATGATCGGCCTTCCGATTTTATTTCTAATTTTGTTTGTAAGCTAAAAAATAGATGTTGAAACTATCACGGGAAATTAAGACGGGTATCATTGTGATTGGGGGTATCCTCCTTTTTATTTTAGGGTTCAGTTATTTAAAATCGACTCCCCTCTTTGATGATAGTAAGATTCTCTATGCCGTATATCAAAATGTTGGGGGTCTGCAGAGTGGCACACAGGTCTCTATTAATGGATTTAGTGTAGGGAAGGTAAATGATATTCAATTCAAAGATGACTCCGGCTACCTTGTGGTAACCTTTTCCGTGTCTAGCAGTTTTGAATTTTCAAAGAATAGCAAAGCAGAATTATACGATACCGGGATTATTGGTGGCAAGGGCATTCAAATAAAGCCTGTATTCGATGGAGGCCCCATGGCTCAATCTGGTGATACATTAAAAACCAATACACGGCCTGGTTTAACAGAATTGGTTCAACAAAAACTTGCACCTCTGCAAATTAAGGTTGAAGGGGCTGTCTCACATGCAGATTCACTTTTGATGAATGTCAATGACGTTTTGGATGACAATACCAGAAGAAGTCTTCGTGAAAGTATACAAGGACTAACCTCGGTGGTAAATAGTTTTCAAAAAAGCTCAAGCACCCTCAATGAGTTACTGGATACTAATAAAATGCATATCGATAGCTCTTTGAGTAATATAAACACCTTGACCAGCAATTTCGCTAAATTCTCAGATTCTATCGCGGCCACTAATCTGAGCGCTACGGTAAGGAATTTAGAATCTACCATTAAAAACCTGGATGCCCTTCTTGGAAAGATGGAAAAAGGAGAAGGTACTCTCGGGAAACTGATGAAGAATGAAGAATTATACGATAACCTTACAGCAGCTTCCAAAGAACTGGATCTTTTACTGCAAGACTTCCGACTAAATCCAAAACGGTATGTAAATGTATCCGTATTTGGAAAGAAACAGATCGATTATACGCTACCTCAAAACGACCCGGCACTTATTAATCAGCAGTAATTAATGGAATACCTTCCAAACATCATTTTTGCCCTACTCCTGATCCTTGGGATAGGTTTTTTCGCAAAGAATGTAAAAAAACTACGAAGAAATATTCTTCTGGGAAAGGAAACTGACCTTACTGACAATAAATCTAAGCGATGGAGTAACATGGCAAAAATTGCATTGGGGCAGACCAAGATGGTAGTGCGACCAATTGCCGGATTCATGCATGTAATTGTATATGTAGGCTTTATTATCATCAATATTGAGGTGTTAGAGATCATTATCGATGGTTTATTGGGTACACATCGCATTTTTGCCCCTCTTGGGAGTTTATATGATATTTTGATAGCCTCTTTCGAGATACTGGCTCTACTGGTTATTGTGGCGGTAGTAGTATTCTGGTTGCGTCGTAATGTTTTAAAGCTGGCCAGGTTTATAAAACCGGAGATGAAAGGATGGCCGAAAAGTGATGCTAACTGGATCCTGTATATCGAGGTGATCCTTATGGGCTTGTTCCTTACCATGAATGCAGCAGATCATCAGTTACAACAATTGGGTGAAGCTCATTATACGCAGGCAGGAGCTTTTCCTGTGAGTCAGTTTATAACACCGCTGTTTAATGAGATGTCTGCAAGTACCGTTATCCTGATCGAAAGAACAGCATGGTGGTTACATATTGGCGGGATCTTATTCTTCTTAAACTATCTCTATTATTCTAAGCATCTGCATATTTTATTAGCATTTCCCAATACCTACTACGGAAATTTGAAACCTAAAGGGCAGTTTAGCAACCTTGAGGCAGTGACCAATGAAGTGAAACTTATGATGGATCCCAGTGCAGATCCTTTTGCTGCACCAGCGGAAGACGCACCACCACCCGATAAATTTGGCGCCTCAGACGTTCAAGACCTTAAGTGGGTCCAACTATTAAATGCTTATACCTGCACAGAATGTGGGCGTTGTACCAGCGAATGCCCTGCCAACCAGACCGGAAAGAAACTATCACCCCGGAAGATCATGATGGATACACGCGATCGTCTGGAAGAAGTAGGCCGAAATATCGATCAAAATGGCGGTAAATTTGTGGAAGATGGAAAGCAATTGCTGGATGACTACATAAGCAGAGAAGAACTTTGGGCATGTACATCATGCAATGCCTGTGTGGAAGCCTGTCCGGTGAGCATAGATCCATTATCCATCATCATGGATATGAGACAATATTTGGTCATGGAACAGTCGGCCGCGCCAGCTGAATTGAATGTTATGATGGGAAATATAGAGAACAATGGGGCCCCGTGGCCGTTTAATCAAATGGACCGACTTAATTGGGCAGATGAGTCATCATAATCAATAACAACTAAGAGAAAGCAATATGAATATACCAACGATGGCATCGCTGTTTGCGGAAGGAAAACAACCCGAGGTTTTGTTTTGGGTTGGTTGTGCTGGTAGTTTTGATGACAGGGCAAAAAAGATCACCAAGGCATTCGTAAAACTATTGAATAATGCCGGGGTATCTTTTGCCGTATTGGGAACTGAAGAGAGTTGTTCCGGTGATCCTGCAAAAAGGGCTGGTAATGAATTTTTATTTCAGATGCAGGCAATGACCAACATAGAGGTCATGAATGGTTATGGGATCAAAAAGGTGGTAACAGCCTGTCCGCATTGTTTTAATACCTTAAAAAATGAGTATCCCGGATTAGGAGGAACCTATGAAGTAGTGCACCATACACAGTTCTTAAAAGAGCTGGTGGAGGAAGGGAAGATCAGCTTAGAGGGAGGAACTTACAAGGGCAAACGGATCACATATCATGATCCCTGTTATTTAGGGAGGGCTAATAATATCTACGAGGCACCCAGAGAACTCATTAAAAAACTCGACGCCGAATTGGTAGAGATGAAAAATTGTAAGTCCAGAGGCTTGTGTTGTGGAGCTGGTGGTGCCCAAATGTTCAAAGAAGCCGAAAAAGGAGAAAAGGAAGTAAATATAGAGCGAACCGAACAAGCTTTGGAAACTAAGCCGGAGATCATAGCTGCCGCTTGTCCGTTTTGTAATACTATGATGACAGACGGGGTGAAAAACAAAGAGAAAGAAGCTTCCGTGGCGGTTATGGACATCGCTGAACTCCTGGCAAGTGCACAAGATCTTTGATCTTCATTTATTTTGGAATGATTTTGGTGAAGATAGAAGGTGAATGAATGTTAAAAAATTAATCTAAGAAAAAGAAATGATAGCATCGTTTAGTGAATTACCTGAATCGGCAAGAATATGGGTATATCAATCCAACAGAAATTTTGCCGAGCAGGAAATAAAAGAGATCAACGACTTACTCACGCAATTCTTAACGCAGTGGACGGCCCATGGATCTGCCCTTCAGGCTGCTTTTGAGATCCGATATAACCGTTTTATTGTAATTGGCCTAGATCAATCCAATGCTTCGGCCTCTGGTTGTTCTATAGATGCCTCGGTTCACTTTATCCAGAGTTTGGAAAAAAGATTTGGGGTAGAACTTATGGATAGGATGAATGTTTCCTTTAAACAAGGCGACTATATCACTTATAAATCCATGGCCGATTTTAAGAAAATGGCCAAAGCAAAGGCCATTTCCAAAAATACCATCGTTTTCAATAATCTTGTAGCGAATAAGCAAGAATATTTGGAACACTGGGAGGTACCTGCCTCTGAAAGTTGGCATGGCAGGTTTATTTAGTCTAGTCACCACAAAAACAGCATGTTATCTACTTTTGTGCGCAATATTTCCTACTTAATGCAGTTAGAATCAATGATCAAAATGCCTATGCTGAAAAAAGTTTACTTTCTTCTTTTACTTGTTTTCTTTTCTATTAGTTCCATTGCTCAGGTACATCCTTTACAAACAAGGGATAGTGTTGAGCAGCAAGCATGGGTCAATACAACATATCAAAAAATGAGCCTGGAGGAAAAAATAGGACAACTATTTATGGTCCTTGTAGCTTCAGATCAGAGTAAATCGGCCACCGATAAGATCAAAACATTGATTCAGGAAGATCATTTGGGGGGTATTATTTTTTCTACCGGAGGCCCATTAAGACAGGCGAAACTTACGAATGATTATCAGGCATTATCAAAAACTCCGCTTCTTATCGGGATGGATGCCGAATGGGGGCTGGCGATGCGATTAGATTCTACCTTTGCATATCCCTGGAATATGACCTTAGGTGCTATTCAGGATAGTACAATTATTGAACGAGTGGGCTATCGCATAGGTTCTCATGCGAAGCGATTGGGAGTTCATATCAATTTTGCCCCGGATGTTGACATCAATATCAACCCAAGGAATCCCATAATTGGGAATAGGTCCTTTGGAGAAGACAGAGTTAATGTAGCTCAAAAAGGTGCGGCCTTTGTTCGTGGAATGAACAGGGCAGGTATTCTTAGCAGTAGTAAACATTTTCCTGGCCACGGGGATACGGCTGCAGATTCGCATAAAGAACTCCCTGTAATTCCCTTTGAACGAGACAGATTAGATAGCATTGAATTATATCCATATAAGAGGCTTATAAAAGAAGGAGTATCTAGCGTTATGGTGGCTCATTTGAATGTCCCGGCAATGGAGCCAGATGAAAAAAGGCCGTCATCACTTTCAAAGAATATTATTACCGGCGTTTTAAAAAAGGAGTTGGGCTTTAAAGGTTTGGTCTTTACTGATGCACTGAATATGAACGGAGTAGCTACATTCGCTCCAAATGGCGGTAGTGAATTGGAAGCCTTTTTAGCGGGGAATGATATACTATTAATGCCTAAGGATATAAAGGCGGCAAGATTGGCTGTTAGAACTGCTTACGATACTGGAATTATATCTGAAACACGCTTGTCCACCTCGGTGAAAAAGATCTTGATGGCAAAGTATAAGGCAGGACTTCATAAATATCAGCCTATAGAGGAGGATAACCTATATAAAGATCTAAATACAATCGAAGATGATCTTTTATACGAAGAGGCGATTGAAAATGCCATTACGGTGGTTAGGAATGAGGTTGATCTGTTGCCCATCAAGAACTTGCAAAATAAGAAAATAGCCTATGTTGCTATGGGCGATGTTTCCGGGGAGCCATTTTATAAGGCACTACAAAATTATACGCAGGTTGTGCAAGTGGAGGGTAAGGATATAAGTACACTCAAAAAGAATCTATCCGATTTTAATGTCATCATTGTAGGCTTTCACAAAAGCAATGACAGTCCATGGAAGGACTATAAATTCTCGGAAAAGGAGTTGTATTGGTTGAATGAACTTGCCAGAGAACGAACTTTTAATATGATCTTAGCAGTCTTTGCCAAGCCCTACGCACTCTTAGACCTTGTTAATTTTGAGGGATTAGACGGCTTGGTTGTTGGGTATCAGAATAGTGAGATCGCACAGGAGAAAACAGCAGAATTGATCTTTGGGGCTATTCCTGCAAAAGGAAAGTTACCGGTGTCACTCAGAAATCAATATCCGGTCGGGTATGGTGTTTTAGGCAAATCGCTTGACCGGTTAGGATATAGCTTCCCGGAACGTGTAGGGATCGATAGTCACAAACTGTCTAAAGTAGATCAACTTGTTCAGAACGGATTAGATTCTTTGATGTTTCCCGGGGCCCAGGTGTTGATAGCAAGAAAAGGAAAGGTCATTTACAATAAGAATTTTGGGAAGCCAACCTATGATTCCAAAGACTCTATTGCATTTGATCATTTATATGATCTTGCTTCGCTTACAAAGATACTGGCCACCCTGCCAATGATCATGACCATGGAAGAGGAGGGAAAGGTCTCGTTGAATGATACTTTTGGGGAATTGATCCCCGCTTATGACACTACGGATCTTAAAAATGTAACTGTCCTGAAGGCCTTAAGTCATTACGGCCGCTTGCCTTCATGGATTGCTTTTTATTTAGCCACGCTTGATAAGGACAGAAAACCTTCTAAAGAATTCTATCGCAACAGACCAGACAATGGTTTTAGTATTCGGGTAACCAATAATTTGTATCTCACAGATGCCTATCAGGACTCCATCTACAATCGCATCGGGAGGCAATCCTTAAAGTCGAATCGGTACCGCTATAGCGATGTGACTTATTATGTCATGAAGAAATACATTGAAGAGACCTACAATGAATCGTTGGATGTCCTTGCAACTTCTAAGTTTTATGGGCCATTGGGAGTTAATTACACCCGATTTAAACCTTTGGAGCACTTTAAAAAAGAGCAGATAGTACCGTCGGAAATTGATAATTACTATCGATATCAGACCGTACAGGGATATGTTCACGATATGGGGGCAGCCATGCAGGGTGGAGTAGGAGGTCATGCGGGGTTGTTCAGCAATGCCAATGATGTGGCCAAGATCATGCAGATGTATTTACAAGGGGGGTATTATGGTGGAAATAGATTTTTACAGGCAAGGACCATTGAAAAATTCAATAAATGCTATTTCTGTAACAATGATGTTCGCAGGGGAGTAGGTTTTGACAAGCCTCAGTTAGAAGAGCATGGGCCTACCTGTGGGTGTGTTTCCAGGAAAAGCTTTGGTCACAGTGGATTTACCGGAACGTACACCTGGGCAGATCCTGAAAAGGAGCTTGTTTACGTCTTTTTATCGAATCGCACCTTTCCTACAGCATCCAATAATCTATTGATCAAATCGGAATTGAGAACTCGTATTCAGCAGGCGATTTATGATTCCATTATCAATTAGAAAAAGAATAAAACCTTAATTTTACAGCTATGAAGATCGCTATAGTATGCTATCCTACATTTGGCGGGAGCGGAGTTGTGGCCACAGAGCTGGGAATTGCACTGGCAAATCGAGGTCACGAGATCCATTTTATTACTTACAAACAGCCAGTTAGGCTCGAATTACTGGGGAATAACATACATTTCCATGAGGTACACGTTCCTGAGTATCCCTTATTTCATTATCAGCCTTATGAACTTGCTTTAAGCAGTAAGCTGGTGGATACCATCAAACTTTATGGAATAGAACTCTTACATGTGCATTATGCCATCCCACATGCCTATGCGGGCTATATGGCCAAAAAGATATTGGAAGAAGACGGGATCTATATTCCAATGATTACGACCTTGCACGGTACAGATATTACTTTGGTTGGGAACCATCCTTTTTATAAGCCTGCTGTTACGTTTAGTATTAACAAATCAGAGGTGGTAACCAGTGTTTCAGAGGATTTAAGGAAAAAAACACTCGACTTTTTTGAAATTGAGAAGGAGATCGAAGTGATCCCTAACTTTATTGATAAACGGAAATATAGTTCAGAATTTACGGATTGTCAACGCTCGTTGATGGCCGGGGAAAATGAGAAGATCATTACCCATATCAGCAACTTCAGGAAGGTGAAACATATTCCGGATGTCATTAAGGTATTTTATGGTATTCAAAAGGAGATTCCGGCAAAATTAATGATGATAGGAGAGGGACCTGAAAAGGAAAAGGCCGAACTATTATGTGAAGAACTGGGGATCATGGACAAGGTAATGTTCCTGGGTCAGAGTTCTGAAATAGACCGTATTCTGTGTTTCTCCGATCTGTTTTTATTGCCTTCGAAATCGGAAAGCTTTGGATTGGCAGCTTTGGAGGCGATGGTCAACAAGGTACCTGTGATATCTAGTAATACAGGAGGTATTCCTGAGGTAAATATTCAGGGAGTAACCGGGTTTTTAAGTGATGTTGGGGATGTAGATGATATGATCAAGAATGCCTTGTATATTCTGAAAGACCCTAAGATCCTGGAAACCTTTAAAATAAACGCTTATAAAGAGTCCCTGAAATTCGATCTGCAAAACATCATGCCTCTTTACGAAAGTCTGTATGAAAATGCATATAGGGACCATTACAAAAGTGTTTTACGGTAAGCTAAAACAGCACCTTTTTTATTAATATCTTTTTTCCTTGATTTACTTCTTATAGCACTATTAAGTACTGGTTGTCAGTACTATAAGAACACTTCGTCGTTTTTACAATACCCCTTATCGACTGTTTTGTGAGTCGATTTATGCTTAAATTTTACTGGCTACAATTACAAATGCTTCTCATCGATTATTCCGGTAGATAAATGTAGATTTTCCCTTTTCACGCTACCTGTAAGTACCTTTACATCTACGAGAACCCCAAATTCTTACTATTATGAAATTATCCAGGCTTACTTTAGTTTTTGTAGTGCTTTTTGGCTCCATAAACCTTTTTTCTCAAGATACCATTGTGCTTTCTTCCAAAGATAGTTTGGTTCAAAGTTCATGGATGGTTGGGGTAGGATGGAACTTTATTGACGATTCCGGGGATGCATTCAACGACTTTATTACTATAAAGGATCAATGGAATGGCGTAGCATTTCCTTCGAGGATCAATATTGGTAAATATTTTGAGAATGGTTTAGGCATAGAGGCCATCGCTTCATACAACCGTTACAAAGAAGGTAATATCATTGATGGTGTCATAAATCCTGAATTCAAGGATTACTTCTCTATTGATTCCAGACTAAGCTATGATCTGAATAAAATAGTGGGTCAAACCGCCTGGTTCGATCCATATGTGGGAATAGGTATAGGATATGCAGATGCAAATGACGTCCCCAGAGGCACTTATAATGCCGTTATAGGCTTCAGAACCTGGTTTTCGGACCGTTGGGGGCTCGACTTCAGTTCCAGCGGGAAATGGTCTTTTGGGAATGAAGCCAGTAACCACATACAACATGCAGTTGGGGTAGTGTATCAATTTAATATTGAGAAGGGCCTTACCAAAAAAGGAGAGGAGAAGGTTGCACTTATGGTAGAAATGGAAAAGGAGGCGCAACGACTGCAGGACTCCTTGTCTTATGTTAAATTAATGGAAGAGGAAGCAGCAGCTGAATTAGCGGATAAATTGGCTAAAGAAAAAGAAGAAGCGCTGTTAGCGGCTCAAGATAAAGAGAAAAAGGCATTGGATGCTAAGAATATACTGCAAAAGACAATTAATGATCTTGGTCCAGTATATTTCGCTTTCGATTCCAGTTACCTAAATAATGAAACCAAGGCCCTATTGAATAATGTAGCTACATTGATGATAGACAATCCTTCGTACAATTTTCAAATAAACGGTCATGCCGATGCACGGGGAACGGATCAATACAATCTATGGTTATCCGAACGTAGGGCAAAACGTACCGTTGAATATCTGATTGCTAAAGGTGTTGGCCTTGATCAGTTAACCTACAATGCATATGGGGAATCCCAGTTGGTGAATGAGTGTAATGATGGGGTGTCTTGTAATAAGGAAAAACATGCGAAGAATAGGAGATCAGATATAGTCCTTCTAGTTAATTTAGAAATGTATTAATAAATACATATTCTTTGAAATAATACTGTTAGTCGCATTAAACTTGTTAAATTGAAGTGGTCATGAAATGCTAAGAAGTAAGATTATGTTTTATTTTCCAAATAATTCTGAGTCGTACTTTTCTTTTAAATACTTTGCAATTTGTTCTGCAATTAGGCTCCTACCATGATCGTTCCAATGCCAGTCGTAAATTAATGTGGTAGGTTTTTTACTTTTTTCAAAATTTTCGGAAAAATCTATGTATTTAATATTATTGGCCCTACAATAATCTAAAAATAGAGTACTTGTTTTTCTTGAATTCAGCAATAGTGTAGTCTTGATCTTATCGAAACCATAAAGCATGGTAAGGCTTTCAAAATTTTCTAAATAAGTTATATCTCTCAATCGTTTTTCTTTTGCTGATATTACTTCAAGTTCATTTGTTTTATAGCCTTTTTTATCCTTAATAAATGCTTTGCCGGTAGCCAATCTTTTTAAAGGTTCAATTATACCTATTTTGGAACCGTATGATAATATTTTAATATTATCTCGCAACCTGAATAACGGGGACTTCAACATATCCATCCTATCATAATTAGGAGTATAAGAGGCTCTTTTCAGATCACTTTCAAAGTTCAGGTAGATTATTATTTCATCTATTAATAAGAAGTCTTCTTTATAAGTGTTTATAAGATGTAATTGATTTGCTAAATCGTATCCTCCAATGCCATATTCATAGACTTCTATTCCAGGAATTTGTTCTTCTATTTTTTTTCCAATTGAATTATTGTAATTCTGATGAAAACCTTCAATGAAGGAATCACCAATGATTGCAACTTCAAATTTTGATAGGGTGGGAAGAAAATCACGATGGGAATTAAACCCAGAATTGTTTATTACAAATTCAGAGTAACTTTGATTCCTATTACCAAAAACTGCATGACCGGTCTCCCCGGGCACTCGCTTTTCAACACCAAATTCATCAATAAATCTCGGCGGATCTTCAGTATATAAATGAAAAGCATACACCATTAATTCTAAAGCAATAAGAATTAAAAGAATGTAGAAAATAGATTTAATTATAAATGTTTTCATTCAACTCAAAATTGAAAATATATAAATGAGCGATTAACCCCATCATCATAAAACAATAAAATACTTAAAATGATAAGAGTATATGCTAAAAAACGAACATATTTAGAAGCAAAAGGAAATGGATTTCTCTCGTTTCTCCGTATTCTGTACTCGTATATAACAAATACAAAAAGAAGTATATAAAAATCGATCATGCGATAACCCATTGGATGGACATAATTCTCATATCGAAAATCGAATAGCATGGTATTTATAAATCCGAATGCGTCTGATAAAGACGGTGATCTAAAGAATATTCTGGAGGATGTAACCAAAATAAAGGTCCATAGCACAAATCCAATTTCTTTTAATGAAGGAAATATAGAGTTTTCACCAATAATATTACCCTGGTAAATTCTATTGCGACCTAAAAGAAAAACGGGTATATAAAACAATGCGTGCAAACCACCCCAAAAAATAAAAGTCCAATTAGCACCATGCCAAAATCCACTAACTAGGAAAATTACGCAGATATTTCGCACTGATTTCAATTTACTTACTCTGGACCCTCCCATTGGAATATATAGATAATGACGGAACCATGTAGAAAGAGAAACGTGCCATCTTTGCCAATATTCAGCGACATTTCTTGAGAAATTGGGAAACTTAAAATTAGACATCAGTTCAATGCCAAAAAGTTTGGCCGTCCCAATGGCAATATCAGAATATCCGCTAAAATCACCGTAAACCTGGAAACTAAATAATGAAACGCCAAGGATAAGAGTAGAGGCAGGAAGGTCTGTATAATTCAGAAAAATATCATCCACAATTGGCGCTAAGGAGTCTGCAATCACAAGTTTTTTAAAAAAACCCCAAAGGATTAATTTAAGCCCAGAAGAAGCTTGCTGCAAAGAAAATTCCCTTTTTTCAATAATTTGACTTAGCAGGTTAGAAGCTCTTTCAATAGGCCCGGCCACAAGTTGAGGAAAAAAGGCTACAAACGCCATAAATGCGATAAGATTCTTTGTAGGCTTTAATTTTTTGTAATAGATGTCAAAGGAGTAAGAAAGGGTCTGAAACGTATAGAAAGAGATACCAACAGGTAAAATTATACTAAGTGTCCAAGTACTTTTAATGGAATATCCCAGGGAATAAAAAAGATCAATAAAGGAATCAACAAAGAAATTATAGTACTTAAAGAAGCCTAACATACCAATATTAAAAGCTAGACTTAACAATAGCCAGTATTTACTTTTTTTTGGTTGATCCCTATACTTGTAAATTTGTTGACCTACTGAATAATCTACCAGGGTACTTGAAATAATAAGAATTAAAAATCTCCAATCCCACCAGGCGTAAAATACATAGCTTGCCAGAATAATAAAGACATTTTGATAATTGCTTTTCTTCTGAAATATAGACCAATACAGAATAAATACAACTGGAAGAAAAAGAATAAACTCTAAAGAATTAAAAAGCATACTAATTTATTTACTTGAAAATTGCAATGCTTACAATCTGGGGTGCCTATATTTTTGTTGATAACGCAATATTGAAATAAAATTATTTTGAGATTATTTATACTTCGTAATATAATATTCAACGATATAAGTACAAATAAATTTTAACCTACAGGATTATCTATAGAGTTAGCGTAAAAAGTTACTTTATGAGCGTGTACATTTCCTTTTACTAAATACGATTTATCTTTTTCTATTTCCATAATTTCAATATTTGAAATATGCTCCGAAGTTGTATATTGAATATCGCACACTGATTGTTTTAAAAATTTATATGGCATCTCATTAAAGTCCAACTTTTTTAGATTGCCATAAATTTGTATATCTTCTATTGGTTCAATTGTGTATTTTAATCTATTAATTGTATGATTTAATTTTGTATCAATCTTTGTTTTCATTTTAAACCTGGCCTTTGTTTTTTTATATAGTAAATGAACATTTTTGGATTTCAAATAATTTTTTATAGAGATGCGAAGCGCAATTATTCTAGCATATAATAAAGCTTGGAAAGAGTAAGGGTGATACACAATATGATGTTCAAAATCATATTCCATATTACACCATTTAATTTTATAGTTTCGATTTCCCATGCTCATATCATAAATCATAAAATTTTTATTAATGCACCACTCTAGGCGTTTATAGATCAGGATCTGACCTAATCCAAATTTCGCATAATTGATATCATATGAAGTAATTGCTCCAAAAAATATTTTATCTAAGTGATAACAAAGAGAAAGAGCAATAGGTTTATCATTCTCATAAATTGCAAAAAAGGAAGCTCTTTGGTTATTGATCAAGGTGAAGAATAACTCATAATATTTGTCCCATTCAAGTAATCTTTGGTTGGTTTCATGTCGTTGTTCAAATCTAAGAGCTAAAAATTCGCGTAAAACGGACATTAAATATGAATATATTTCTTTTGAAATTTGATTGTTATAAACTTCATAACGAATATTAAAACAATATTCCAATCGATTTTTTCTATTAATTAATGAAGATCTATGTTTTTTTTTTAATTGTATTTTAAGATATTGCTCTATACTAGTAATACCATCCAAATTAATGGCATATCCTTTTATCTCAAAAAACCTAATAGCCTGAAAAGGGATTAAAAGGTTAGGAGTCAAATAATCCGGGATGTATTTAACGAGATATACTGTATTACTTTTAGATAAATCCTTTTTTACTAATTGCCCTGAACGACAAATAATATTTTTATTATGAGAATATAAAATATTCGAGTATATATCGGGAAAGATGTCTTTTTCAAAGAGATCAAAATACAAATCAAATATTGCCTTATTCAACATCAGAGTCAAGATAAAAAAAATTCTTGCCATTGATTATGAAACTCATTTTTTTCATTTACTAAATAAAATTTTAAATAATTCTAAAGTTTAATGTATTTACAATTGTAAGACTTAATGAATGGGTATGAATTGAAAAAGGAACGCAGCACAATAAGAAAAAGTGTAAATAGCCATAAAATATCTGGTCAGAAATTTAAATTGTGTGCCACGTAAGGCTTATTATACGACTTTTTTAAATACATTATATATGGATGGAACCTAGAATAAATGACGCTAGTGATAAAATAAGGACCTGCTACATCAGTTACTAATTTACCGCTAACCAAGCCCTATTGGTCTTATAAAAGAATTAACCCTTTAAGCAATTAAATTTAGACAATCTATAAACTAACAACAACAAATCTTTGTGCGTATTATATCGAAAAAATTACACCTTAAGGGACTATGTTTGCCAAGAGTATTTGAAAATGCTAACTTTTGACACGGAAGCCCACGTTGTTATCTGGTATCGCCGATAATTGACATTCATAAAACTGGACAAGGAAATTGACACCCACTAAATGTTATGGTAAGGTTGTTTTAACAGTCAAAATAAAATATTATTATCTATGAAAGATTGTACTTTTACATTAGCTTTCGAATACCCTTCAACACAAATAGTTCATATTAATTGTGATTGCAAATTTTTTAAATCAGAGAAATGGATTGCTTAAAATTTGAAATTACAAGTGTTATGAATTCAAAGTTAAAAAAGAATATAAGACCTTGAATATAATCTTATCCTAGAAAATTAAATTAGCTGTTATATGAACATTTTAAATGACATTTTAGCCAAAAGCAAACCTGTAGAAGAATTGACCTCATTAGATTCAGAAACATTCAAAACTAATTACTTTAATAAGAATAGACCTGTCTTAATTAAGGGATTGGCGATGAATTGGGTAGCCTCAAAAAAATGGTCTTTGGATTTTTTCTTAAGCTTGAAGGAGGACAAAGAAATATTATTGCTTTCGGATAATTTTATTCAGGATGACAACCGATATAAGAAATCATCATTCAAAAATTATATTCAAAATTTAAAAGAAGCAGAAATTAATAAAAAGTCATTTAAAGAATATCTAACAACATTGGATATCTTTAAATTCTATCCTCATCTTATAAGTGATGTAGATTTCTCTGTTTTCGAAAAACACACAAAAACCAACGAAGTTACGGCTTGGATTGGGCCTTCAGGAACAATTTCTGGATTTCATTCGGACACGGCCAACAATATGTATGCTCAAATAAAAGGTAAAAAAATATTTATTATTTGTTCAACCGAGTTTAATAATAATATGTATCCTAGTGACAAACATATTTATGAAGCGACTGCTAGTCAGGTTGATATAAATAATTTTGATGCTGAAAAATTTCCAAAATTTAAGGATATAGATTTTAAAATTGTTAATTTGGAACCTGGAGATGTCTTATATCTTCCACAGAAATGGTGGCATTATGTTCAGTCGTTAGACACCTCTATCAGTATAAGTAATTTTGGTTATACCAAATTTCAATCTTATACTTTAAAACTTTATGAGAGAATAAAACATTCATTACACAAAAGAGGTTATTATAAGGTCAAGAATTGTTTCTGTTGTGATTAGTTTAAGATGCAGCAATTGTTTGTGCTCCGTCGGAATAAAATTATTATAAAATAGGACCCATTAGTCTTTAGAAAAAGTAACCCAAATGAAGTATCCAAATACTTGAACAAACTTAGGGGAAGGATGGTACCTAGATATTATAAGTTACTTTTAATGTTTCTTTTTCAGCTTGGAAGAAATAGACCTTGTTTCTTTCAAATTCGAATACCTTTATTTGAGAAACATGTACAAACTGTGCATATGCGAAGTCATTAATGGCCCTTCTTAAAAATGTAAATGAATCATCAGTTAATGGATGAATTGTTCTATATGTACTAAGTACTTCCGAATTATTATCTACCTTTTGTAGATCAAACTTTATTAGGTCAGACTTTTGCTTCCCCAGCATAGCGGTTTTCAGCTTATGGTAGTAAATATTGACTTTTTTTGAAATCAGATAATTGATTAATTTGGTCTTTATAGTAATTGAGAATAATAACATTCTCGATCGTATCGATGATTTTGTATAAAATACATGATGTTCAAAATTATAGGTTTCATTGCACCATTTAACTTTATAATCTAAAGCCCCAAAACCCATGTCCAAAGTTTTATAATCATTGGCGATGCACCATTCCAATATTTTAAATACCGATATATTTCCCAATCCAAATTTCGAATAATCAATATTATATGATGGGATTGCTAAAAACAAGATTTTACCACGATGGTAACTTAATGAAATTTGAATAGGTTTGGCATCGTCGTATATCACATATAAGGAAGCTTTTTTCTCATTAATCAGTGCAAATGTATTAGCGTAGTAATCTTTCCATCTATTCAGTGCCATATTTTCATCGTTGCGTTGGGCAAACCGTCTTATTAACATAGTATGTAACTCATCCATTATAAAATCGTATTCGTCTCGTGCAATATTCCCATATAACATCTTATAACTTACATTAAAACAATTTTCCAAGCCCTTGAGCTTTCTTCGCATAGTAGTCCTGAAGTTGGTCTTAAAATGCTTCGTTAAATAATTTTCTACATTTTCTGATCCTTCAATGGAAATACAATATCCTTTTACCCTGAAAATTTTTTGTATATCTAAAGCATTTGGCTCATTAATTTGAAAGGTGAAATAGGAAGGGAACAATTCTACTACAAGTGTTCCTACATCCTCTAATTTAAGGCCCTTAGGAGTCCTAGATTGAAGTGGAATAGAATTGCTCTGGTATTGAATCGAAGTGTAGATGTTAGGCAATATTTTACGTTCATAAAAATTGAAGTAAAAATTTGTTTTATATATATCCTTCCTGCCCATTGGTTTATGTATTTAGCCATTAACTTTAAGAGTGTTAAACTCAATTTTTGATATGGTTGGTAATAATTGAACGTCTTGAAAATAAATAAGAATTACAAATGCACTATTCTCTGTGTTTATTAGTTAATAAAGGTAAAAACTTGAGTAATTTTTCTTCCTGAAATTATATATGACCCTGGTTCTTGTAAGACTTCTTGAATAACTATATGATCTTTGTGTTCTTTATTACTATAAAGAAAATCATTTACAATCAACTTTAAATGAAATGGGCATTCAAGATCATAAGCTACTTCTTTAAGATCTTTATATAATTTAAGATCAGTTACAGTAGCTCGCTTATAATCAATGCTTTTGGTAATAAGGCATTCTTTTCTTTTTTTATAAATTAACCTAGATTTTAATCTTTTATAGTAAACATCTATTTTTTTTGCCTTAAGAAATTCCTTTAGGGATAATTTTAATATCTCCATTTTTGCAAATAGCCTGGCTAAGATCGAACTTCGGTTATAAATGACCTGGCATTTGAATCTATATATATGATTACTCCACGTTTTTTTATATTCCAAATCACCATATCCGAATTCAAGTATTTTATATTCATTGGAAAGGCACCATTCTAACAATTTAATTTTTTCAATGGATCCCATCCCAAATTTAGAATATTCTATTGCATACGAAGATATTGCCCCAAACATAATTTTATCAAAATGGTAATTCAAAGAAATATCAATAGGTAAGTCATCATCATAAATAACAAAAAGAGAGGCTCTTTTTTCAATTATTTGACCATAGGTATTGGACAATAATTCGTCCCATTCATCTAGTTTTTCATTTTTATCTTTTCGTTGTCGAAATCTTTTGATCAACATACATTTTAAACTTTCCATTATAAATAAATACCTTTCCTTATTTATGTTACCATGATAAAGCATATAGTGCACATTAAAACAGTTTTCAAGTCTTAAATGCCTTTTCTTAAGATTCCGGTAATTACTTTTAAATTGTTCTTTAAGGTAGACGTCAACATTAAATTCTTTTTCAATAAGTATGGCGTAACCTAAATTATATTGATTAATTGTTTTAACAACAAATGACCCCGAATCTATTAGCGTTGGATTACAATAAGCAGGTATTAGGGCAATTGAGCATGGTTTATGTGTATCAGCTAATTCATACTTATCTTTTTTACACTCAAAAAGAGTCAGTTCTTCATTTAAATATTGAATTCTGTTGTATAAATAAGGAATCCTCTGCTTAACAAAAAGATCCATAAAAAAATTGGGTGTTCTGTTTATATAATTCCCCATTCCTACCATATATTATAACAATTTCAGTTGTTCTATTTTCTTTTTTTAAAAACCAATAATTGTAAATTTATTGTATTGATTATAAACTATTCAATGTACTTTTTATTATTATAAATTGTAAAGTTAGCAAGGACTAATTAAAAATATTTCATTATTATATATACTGCATATCAGTATAAGTAAGGACTATACATGGTCATTCTAATGCTATCGGTATATACTGGTCGTAGATTTGGATCTAATTGAAAAAGTTTCAGAATAATTAATATACCTTATTTCGTTAAGACTTTTTACCTTGGTTTTGAAGCTAACGCGAGGTTGAAATAAAAATATTCATTTATACGTAACTTGGTAAAATTTAAGGTAATTCAAATTTATGTTGCTTAAGACAGTCAAATAAATAAAACCTTTTGTATCCTTTTGATTATAGACCACAAAATAAAATCCAAAAAACTAGCTGTCCTTATACCTGACGGGGAATGGGAAAAATTATCGAACCATGTTATCAATTGTCTTTCTGAATATAATGACATTTGTTTGTATGTCATGTCTAATAGGAAATACATACCCAGTAGATATTCAAGATTTGTCAAAGGGTTTACATATAATCCCAAAACGGATGATCCGTCTTTATGGATTAATTCTATAAATAAGGTAGTGAGGAAGCATGAGATTGATTTAATTCTTCCGGTTTATGAGGATGGAATTGGGAGGCTAATTAAATATAAGGGGCAACTTCATGATCCCAATAAATTAGTTATTTTACCATCATTATCTTTTTTTGAAACCGCAAGAAGTAAATTAAAATTAGCGGCTCATTTAGCCAAACATGGTATCCCCGGACCACGAATATTCATACTGAAATCGGACTCGGATATAACTAATGCTCGTTCTTATTATCCGATTATTGCAAAACCAGTTGAAGGAACTACTGGGGGAAGAGGTATTCTATTGTTTAATGATGAAATAACTTTATTAGAATTCTTAAAAAATAAAAATGAAGATGATCCAAAATTAGTTTTTCAAGAGTACATCAAAGGATATGATATTGATTGCAGTGTGCTTTGTAGAGAAGGAAATATTGAAGCGTTTACTATCCAAAAGGGAACATTATATGATACGAAAAATTTTTCTCCACCCATAGGAATTCAGTTTGTTTACGAATCTCGATTGTATGACGTTGTTGCCAAATTAATGCGAACGCTTAATTGGTCTGGCGTGGCACATGTTGATCTTCGATATGATATGATAAATAATGAGTATAAGGTTATAGAAGTAAATTGCAGGTTTTGGGGCACATTAGACGCATCATTACTGGCTGGCGTTAATTTCCCTTATTTGTATTGCCTTTTAACCCTAAATAAGGAGTTTAAGCTTCCAAAATATAGACATATTCCATTTTTAAACCTCAAGGCAATAGTAAGAAAAGTTAGAAGTAATGTACTCTTTTTATTTAAGTTTAACTTTATTTGGAACTATACTGCTCTTAAATTCTTAATAAAAGACCCTTTTCCGGTATTCATTAAAATTCTTCAATACATTAAATAGCCGTCATAACTGAGCCCGTACTTTCACCTGATGTCTTTGACCTTTAAATATATAAGTGTTTTGCTCATTGGTAACGAGATAAACATCTAGCATCTTGCAATTTTCTTGTTTTAAATATAAAAAATCAAATATGGCACTTTTTAAGAATTCATACTCCTTTGCAAAAGGATCTATTTGTTTTAACTGATGAGATGTAATTGGTGTGTTATCATCAATTAATGAATACTTATTCACTTCTTTTAATTGTAGCTTCTTATTTTTTAATCGAAATGCCAGTTTGTGTAATATTTCATTAATATGAAGTCTTCTCAGTTCCTGTTTTAAACTAAAGAATGATTTAAAGCTATATGCTATAATTTGGGATAGCAAAGAACTTCTGTCGAAGTAAATATGGTATTCAAAATCATATGATTTAGTTGCCCACCTTTTTTTATAGTCAAAATGGCCTTTTGAAAAATCAAATACCTTAAGCTTATGATCCTTGCACCATTCTATGAGTTTCATAATGTTTATTGAACCAAGGTGAAACTTGGAGTAATCAATATCAAAAACTGTTATGGCATCAAAAAAAATATCTTCGGAAAGGTAACCGAGGGTCACTCCAATAGGTTTATCACCATCATATATAACGAAAAGACTGGCTTTTTTTTCCAGTATCATTGAATAAGCCACATCATAGTAAAAATTCCATTCTGCAGGATCGAGGTTGTTATTACTGATTTGTTTTTCTGAAAACCTTTTCTCTAGTAAGGCTTTAAAGTGTCTAAATATCTGATCGTAGACGTCTTTGGAAATATTACCGTAATACATCTTGTATTTAATATCAAAACAAGTCTCAAGTCTTTTTTTGTATTTTTTCAATTTATACCTGCTGCTTTTACTGAAATTTGTCTGCAAATAATGATTGAGATCTTCGAATGATTGTAATTCAATTAAATACCCTGGATATTGCTTAATCTTGTCACACCTTAAATTTTTATTTTCTATTTGGGTTATTAAATTAAAATATGTTGGGACATCGTAAATAAGAAATGTTTTCTTCCGAATATCCGAATTATTAAACTTATTCAAAACATAGGAAATACCCTTGGTATGGGTTTTGCCACAATTGATATAAAGATTTGGAATCTTATGTCTAACAAAAAGAAGTTTTGCCAAAAAGTCAAAAGAAATACCGGACTCAGAATTATTAAAATGTTTGAGCCAAGTAGTTGTAAAAATATCCGAAGTAAACGGATTGTTGATCATGGGGCTGTGCTTAAAGGAGTTTATTCGATACAGCGATAACTAGGAAAATAGTCCTTACTTGATTTAAAAACAGTTGCAAAGTCTTTTTGATGTTTAATCAAAACCAAATCTTCATATACCTCCTTATTAACAATATACTTCCAAAGTTTAAAGGTTTTATAATCCTTTGAAAAACCCGATTTAAAATAAAATAATGAATCTTCTTTAGTCCCAACACCTCCGCCTAAATTCAAATAGTTGTAATTCTCATTAGAGGCCCTAATTCTCATTTCATCAATTAGCAACTTAATTGCATTTATGGCTAGAAATTCTTCTTTTGAACCGGAAAGGTGATATTGAACAATCTTGTTTTTTTTAATAAACATTGCACCACCTATGATCTCTTGGGAATCATTGTGAATTGCTACTAATAAATCCGTTTCAAATTCTTTTGTATTTAATAAATTAAAAAAATATTCCTTGTTATAAAAGAATGATTCATCTGCATTTACACGTTTCATATTTTCATAATACATTGCAATGAACTCCTCAATTTCACCATCGCTTTTAGCCAAACGCACGCTACATTGTTTTCTTGCTTTGTTGATATAGGTTCGTAGTCGCCTACTGTAACTTGCCTTTTGTTGGTCAAGGTCTTTTGTTAGATCAATATATACTATTTTACCAAGAGAAGTTATCTCTCCTATTCCTTTAAGTATGTTTTCTTGATAATTTACAAATGGGTTTAATCTAGAAAAAACCGATACAATTTTCATTTCTAAAAATAAAGATTGTAATTCTTTTCTAAACAAAGAATGGTCGAAGTTTTCTTTAATATTTCTGCATGATGGACCTGAATACCCATAAACAGAAGTTGCATCGGAGTATTCAGTTCCTTCAATCTTTCGAATTAGAAGTGGTAGAAGTATTGTTTCATCGCCTTTGGTATACTCTATTAAAATGGGAGTTTCGGCATCTTTTTTTGATAAATAATGATAGTCATAAGTATGATAAAATTCAGAATCATCTGTAAAGTTAATTAAGGAACCCCAATCAACCTTTTTTGTAATGAGCTTAATTATCTTTATCATTATTAACGTTATTCTAATTTCTACAACGCAAATTTATTCTAATTTATGCGATGAAAATCAAGTAAAATGGTATAATTATCAATAAGTTATTTCAAAAACGTATTAGATAAAACTATGGAACATGTGTTTTTGTTACAATTATTACAGCTGAGTAAAATGAATATTTTTTAAGAGGCACTATAACTCCCTTAAGGGCCCCAGTAGGACCTTGAACTTAAACTCTTATGTGAGATATCTTCTTTTCAATTTACGGTGAATTTAAGGTTTAAAAATAAACTTAATTTACTGTTCTATTTTTGTGTGTGAATTGTAATTTATCCTGCTAAATATCCACCATCAATAGAGATTATACACCCGGTAATGTAATCAATTGCTGATGAAATTTATAAAACTGTTATCATTTTTAAATCTTCTACATTTCCCCATCTGTTCTTTGGTATTCTACTTAGTAATTCCTCGGTTCTTTTTTTGCCTTTGAGGCATTATCAAATCCTGTTTGATAGTCTTAAAATTATAGATTTTATATACTGGTTTAACGGGATTGGATTAGCCTCATAATTCTTAGACCTAAAAAAAGGAAAGTTTTATTATTTAAAATTGGAACAATTGTCATGTTGTAAATAGGACCGGTTTTGCTATTTCCTATTCCTCCTAATGTTCGATTTATTGGATATACGTCCAGTTTTTTTAACTTAAACAATATTTTTTTAAGGTCATTTAAATTAAGAAGACGACACCTAAAAGCCTTTATAAATATGGTAAAAACAAAGGACTGCTGTTTCCTTTTATAAACTTTTACAACTTTTGGATAATTCACATGAGAACTGTTGAGGCCTTTAATTAAAACATCAAATTTTTCAATAGCATAAACCAAATCATCAATAAATTTTAGAAGATGAGTTGGCTCTCTGTTTGTAGTTGCTGAATTTTCAACCTTAACAAATCTATGGACATCAAAGTTTACCTTGGAAATCCTGTTGGGTCTTAATAATAGACCTGCAGTAAAAATGGAATCTTGTATAAATCTGCCTTCTGGAAATTTAATTCCAGTATCCATCAAAAAACTTTTCTTGATTATATACCACCAGGCCTCATTTCTGAAACCACGTTCGGCGATAAAAGTAATACCATCTTTAACTTGCACATTTAATTCTTGAAGATTTTGCGTTAAAGAATCAATTAGGGATCCATCTTTGGTATATTTAGTATTGAATCCTAAAATTTCAAGTTTATTTAGCTCGCATAATTCAAGAAGGCATTTTAAAACATTGGTAGCTATATAATCATCCGCATCTAGAAAATAAATGAAATCTCCTTTTGCAATTTCCAGACCTCTATTTCGTGCGGCACCTGCCCCTCCGTTTTTTTGACGAAATAAATGAATATTTGAATGTTTTATTTCATAATTTCGAGCAATTGAACCACTTGAATCTGTTGATCCATCGTCAACGATAATAATTTCGTATTCACTCGGGGACATGTCCTGAGCTAATAGACTTTGTACGCAGCGATCAATATATTTTTCTTTATTATATAATGGAACAACTATACTTAATTTCATTACTAGCTTGGTTAATTTAAATATTTAATTTAATTTATTTACTGAATAATTTATTTAGATTCAGTGAGTTCCAAGTGCTTATTTCCGCTATCCTTGTATCCGAAATTTCGCTTTACCTCCATTAAAATAATATCAAAATTAAGGGATATGACTGTATAAGCAATTAAACTAGTTTTGTTACAGGTTTAATGGATAAAATACTTCATGCTAAGTGTGCCTCTAAAAGAAATTTAACAGATTAGGCCGACAAACTGATTATCTTAATAAAAGAATCCAAAAATACGTCAATTAATTTTTGGTAAGTTTTAATACCAGTTTATTATATTCCCCGTCAAGTTCTTCATTTTTGTAATGAAATGTTTTCCTCCTAATATGTGTCTGGCTTTCCTCTGGATGGGAGGTTTCCTTAATTAACTTATCCAATACTGGAAGAAAAGAGTCAATTTCATCTATTTTAACATAATGGACATTATTAAGTTGTTGTGTCTTTTGTGTAAAGTTCATATAAAAATCTGCAAGTTTTTCTAAACCTTTAATTTTATCTTTTTCAGAAGCACTTAGAAGTAACTCTAGATTCACACCAACCTTGTTCATCCAGAAAAGTAAGTTTGGATAGCGATATTGCAGCCCTGTTTTACCTAGATAGTCCCAATAATTTACTGCAGAAGTAATCCAGGAAGAAGGCGACCTTAAAATGATAATATAATTTAGATCTTTTGCTAAGGGATTGGCAGCAATTTCATCAATATATGCGCTGAAGAATCCTGAGCATTCCAATTTTAAATTTAGGGTATTAAGTCTCTTGATGAAAAATTCATCAAAGTTCTTGTCTAATTCCCTCAATGATAAAAAATGCATTGGTTCGTGCGCTGATACCTCATTCCTGTAACAACCTGTTAAGTACCTAGTGCCGGTCTTGTAAGGAGAAATACAGTAAGTGGTTGAATAACCCATGATTTGATCATTCACATCAGAGAATTTAGAAAGATCCCATCTTGCCTTAATATCAATTGATAATTTGTGCAGAGGAGACATCCCAATAAGTTCTTTTACCTTATTCATATTTGAGTAAAATTTGATTTGTAGTTTTAATATTATCTAATTATACTTGTTTATCTTGCTAAATATCCACCATCAACGGGGATTATGCAGCCCGTGATATAATCACTTGCAGATGAAGATAAAAAAACAGTTAACCCTTTTAAGTCATCTCCAGTTCCCCATCTTTTCATTGGAACCCTCATCATCACTTCCTCGGTCCTCTTTTTATCATTTATTAACGCTGTATTTAATTGAGTATCCATATATCCGGGAGCAATGGCATTAACGCAAATTCCCCTCGAAGCCCAATCATTTGACAGGGCTTTGGTTAATTGACCGACACCACCTTTGGAAGCTGCGTATGCAGGTATGGTAATTCCTCCTAAAAAGCTCATCAAGGAGGCAACATTTATTATTTTACCACCTCCATTCTTCAACATCGTATTGCCTGCATATTTGCAATAAAAGAAGGTAGCGTCCAAATTAACGGCAATAACATTATGCCACTCGTCTTCCGGAAAGTCCTCACTGGAATATCTTCTTTGAATACCTGCAGAATTTATTAAAATATCTATTTTTCCACCCAAAATTTCCAGAGCGGTTTTATAGGAATCTTTTATTTCTTCTATCTTGCTTACATCAGCTTTTATTGGACTTACATTAAGCCCCGTGTTTTTAAGATTTTCACATAAAGCAAAGACTCTTTCATCGAAGTCAATTACAACCGTTTGGGCTCCTGCCTGGGATATTGCTTCAACCATAGCTATTCCAAGATCGCCTGCCCCACCAACAACAATTGCTTTTTTACCCTCTAAACTAAATGATTCTAAAATATTATTTTCCATATAATTTATTTTTATTTCTTCTCTTAAAATATCTTTAGTTATCTAGAGTCAATTATCTAATTAAAACTATAATCATCTGGATTCCAAGGCTTTACCCATTCTAAAACCATGTCGTTTCCATTAGGGTCAGTAATTTCTAATAAGTTTTGAATGTCTTCAATAGTTTGATTTATTTCAAAAATTGAATTTCCAGCAGTATAAATTCTGAATAAAACTTGTCTTTCTGTACCAATAAATTCTTCCTTCACGGTATCACCCTCATGAAAGCGTTCTACGACAAAATGGACATTCTTATGCGCTTTCATTTCATCCAATCCTTTAATTGACTCAATTTTTCCACCTTTTAAAAGAACCCAAACTGAACAAGCAGCTTTACCTCCAAACATATAATCATTTTTTTCAGGAAAATCATCTTCCCCAAAAACACCTGTAAAAGCATAGTTTATCAGCATTTTTCTATGGTCAAACCCATTGATATGAGCAAGATGAATATGAGGAGCTTCACCCTGTAATCTAAATCCAGGATCATATATATAAAAATTATTGTCTTCAATAAAAAACTGAATATTGAGTACTCCAGCCGGAATATTTAATCCTTCAAACATCGAACATAACTTAGGATGCACTTTTTTTAAAAACAATTCTGTATACGTTGAGGGATATACCGTTCCTACAGCAATAGGACTGGAATCTCCTTGTAATCTTGTTAGCTGCCTGTCATAAGTTGCTGAAAGATAAGGGATTCCGTTTTTAAAGGTATAATACACGGCCATATCATCACAATTTGTATCCATGTATTTTTCAACCAAGACTACTCCTTTTTTAGAATGTTTTAATGCATTTTGTACGGTAGCAATATAGTCTTGATCATCTCTACAGATCTTCATACCCACTCCACCACCACTATCCACTGGCTTAACCATTAAAGGGTAACTAATGTCTTTTGGTTTTTCAATTTTAGATTCTTTTGTTAAATAAATACCAGGGATATCCTGTATCCCGTACTCTTCACAATAGCGCTTAAATCCGTCCTTACTACAAAATGCATCTATTGCTTTTTCATTGGCATAACAGGGCATATTTAACTTTTCGCAGATCTTCTGGTATGGTATGACTAAAATATCAGCAACCCCAACTAAAACACCATCTACATTTCTTTCTCTCGCAACAGCTACAATGCCATCAACATCAAAGCCGTCTATCTCGTAGGTTTCAGAGGCTCTTTTTTTTGCTGGTGTGTCAGGAACTGGATCAATAACAATAGTGTGAATACCCATTGATTCTGCAATGTCTACCAATACCGCAGTTTCAGGATTACCGCCTAAGATTATAAGTTTTTTTCTCATTTTTTTAAATATTATTTGATCATTAGATCAATTGTTATTAAGAATATTATCCAGTATAGAGATTCATTTTCAATTGATTAGAGTGTAATTAAAATCTTCATCAAAACCTATCTGTGATAACAAGGCACTTATTTTTTTTTCAACGGTATTAATTTTTACAATCTTATTTTTATCAATACCCATAAGTGATAATTCCATTTTAATTGAAGCATAAGTTGATGGGTTAATGGTAGCTATTATTAAAAAATCAAAATCAGTGTTAGTAATAGAACTAATTGGTTGGACAGAATTTCCACCTATATTTAAATCGTGAAAATCAATGTCAATCCATTTTATGACCTGAAAAAAATTAGCTCGAACATTGGTCGACAATATATGTTGCCCGAATGATCCGGAACTATAGACAACTATTTTTGAGTTTCTATTAACTTTTAAAAATGGGTTAAATATAATGTCCCCAGAGTCGTCCAGGATTAATCCACCAGATCTAACCAATATTTGTGAGTATAAATAATACCTGATCTGTTTATTTAAGGTTTGTTCATCTAGAACATGACTCAGCTTCAATTTTAATAAATTCATTAGAAGTCCCAACCTGTAATATTCAGTTTTCGGATTTTCAATAGACTTCACAATTGAGTCATTTCTCTGTCTGTAATAATAAAGTGGAATTCTGCTTACAACGAGACTTTTTGAAATAGATAAGTAAGAGTAGGTTATTGCCGCATCCTCTCCCATAATAATTTCATTTGGGACATCAAAAAGGACCTGTTTAAGTAATTCTCTTTTATATAGTTTATTCCATACATAGGTTGATATCCCATGTTCGCAAAATTCGCCGTTGTATATTGCATTAGGGATAATCGTAGATCTTAGTTCCTTCTCACCATATATTCCAGCTGTTTTTGGTTTAATAGTTTCAATTTTCCCATCGAATTCCCTAAAATGACCAGTTACTACTAGGTCAGAATCATTGGCTTTGGCAAGTTTGAACAAAGTATCCAGATAATATTTGTCTACCCAATCATCACCATCAACATAAGATATATACTTGCCTACAGCATTTTTTAAACCTTCTTTTCTAGCGCTTAACAATCCTCCGTTTTCTTTATGAATAACTTTTACTCTCGAGTCCATTTTTGCATATTCATCACAAATCTTTGGACAATTATCCGGACTTCCATCATCTACCAATATCAATTCAAAATTCAGAAAAGATTGATCCAGTAGACTATCAATACACCAAGGCAAATATTTTTCGATTTGAAAAATAGGAACAATTACACTGATCTCTACAGTATTCATTAACTTAATTTTTATTCAATTCAATGTAAAACAAGCTGCCTCCATAAATATCCTTCTTAGAGTCAGCCTTTGCCGTTGTAACATAAAGATTAGAAGAATTATCAAAACAGCATGATGTGACATTTACACATGGCAATTGGAGTTCTTCTATTTTATTTCCATTTAAAGGATCCCATTTAGATATACATCCGCCTCCCCATTCCGCAATCCATAACATTCCATTTTTATCAATACACATGCCATCAGGGCTGCTTGTACCCTTAAATTCTATTATATAGGAATCAAAATCTACTTCTCCATTTTTTAGATCATAAGAATACCGTGCTACTTTTTTTGTAGGTGTATCAATAAAGTAAAGATATTTATTATCTAATGAGAATGCTAAACCATTAGAAATAGTAGTATTCTCAATAATTATTTTAAATTGTCCCTCATGATATGAAAACACCTTTCCTAAATTTTCCTTCACCTCGGGAAATCCCATGGTTCCTATAATGATCCTTCCTATTGGATCTTCAATTCCATCATTATATCTAACTGAATTATCTATATCAATTTGAAAAACAAATTGCTTATGTAATGTGTTAAAGTCAATTTCGAAGAATCCATTTTTGGAAGCTACTAAAACTTTCTTCCTTGCTAATAAAAAAATACAACTGACGGGGGAATCTAGTTTTACACTTAGAATTTCTTTAGTTATGGGATTATAACAATAAACTAAACAGTCTAAGATTGATACAAAATAGAGGTAATTATTTTCTTTATCAAATACTGGACCCTCCAAAAGTTCATGACCAGAATAAAAAATTAAAAATGGATCCATAAATGTAAATTATATGTACTCTCCTCCAGTAATTCTCATGATAGAGCCGGTAGTCATAGCTGATTCATCAGAAATAAAATACATTACGGCTGGTATTGGGTCAAAACGATTTAACAAACGACCCATTGGAATAATATTTGTCGCTTTATTTTTCAATGCTTCTTCACTTATGCCTTCTTTAGCTCTTAATTCAATTTCTCCTTCGGTATTTGTCCAACCCATTACCAAATAATTTGATCTAATTCCATATTTCGCATAATGATGAGCAATATGATTGGACAAAGTATAAAGAGCACTTTTAGTAAGGGCATAAGGTGCTCTATCAATTTCACCATAATCCATATGGGCAGATCCAAAGAAAACGATTGAACCTACTTTAAATTTCATCATAGATTTTAAAACATGTTTTATTAAAAAATATGAAGCCTTAAGATTAATATTAAAAACACTGTCATAAAGCGCCTCTTCAGTTTCAACAATAGATGAAACAGGTGTTATCCCCGCATATAAAACTAATGCATCAATTTTTCCAAATATTTTTATAGTCTGAATGTAATAGTTTTCAATTTCCTGAATACTATTTAGGTCAAGCTTATGAAAATAGAGTTTGTTTTCTGATTGCAAAGATTGAATAATTTCATTGCCCTCATCAGGATTTCGACCACAAAAAGATACATTATAACCCTTATTTAAGCAGGATTTAAGAATCTCTTTGCCAACCCCTTTGGTCCCGCCCAAAATCATTACTGTTTTCATAGATGTCTAAGCTAGTCTGATTTTAAATTGTACCGATGGCTAAATCTAGTAATTTATTTCTTCGGTTAAATATTTCCCCTACATAATGAAACTAAAATCGTTAAGAGGACTAATTAGAGTGCAATACTACTTATTGTTTAGACCGGAACAACTTGGTAGTTAGTTAATGTTTGTTGTTGTTTCTTTACTTATTTCAAAATGCCTGTCCAAGCTATAAGAATTTTCCCATCCTTAACAAAGGAGCGTTTTCCATAAAAATACTTTGAAAGTTAAAGTCCGTTTTAGGAACGTTTAGAAGGAGGGAAGGGAACCATAGCATAGCTATTCAGGAGTACCTGTAAATGCTTCCATGGTTTCATTTTCGCTCGCTGAAATATCCTCTCTTTTGAATACTTTTTGAATGGTTTTTATCAAAATTTTAAAATCTGTATTAAAGCTTAAATGATCTACATACCACACATCAAAAGTGAATTTTTCTTCCCAGGAAATGGTATTACGACCATTAATTTGTGCCCACCCCGTAATTCCCGGTTTGACCAGATGTCGTCTGGCCTGCTCTTTGTTGTATAAAGGGAGATATTTAATCAATAACGGCCTGGGTCCTACTATTGACATATCTCCTTTGAGGACATTGATCAATTGTAATAATTCATCTAAAGAGGTATTTCGTACAAACCCACCTACTTTTGTAATTCGCTGAACATCAGGAAGCAACTCACCATTCTTGTCTTTTTTGTCATTCATGGTCTTAAATTTGACTATGGTGAACAATTTTTCATTTTTACCTGGCCTTTTTTGAAAGAAAAATGGTTTTCCGTTGTTGAAATACATCAGCAGTATGATTAATATGATTATCAACGGTGATAATAGGAGCAATGCTATTAATGAGACTATAAAATCGACAATTCTTTTAAAAAAAAATTTATACATATTAACACAACAGTTTTTTGATTGATTAGAACGATCAGAATTATTTAAATACTTTAGATTGATAAAACATAACGCAACTCTTAATATTTTTGTTCCATAATTGTAATTAAAAAACGGGGTACTCTCCAATATTGGATTTGAAATAATGGATTGTTTTGGTAACACTCAGTTTTTCAGACTAAAGAAACTTTTAGTTATTATTCTCTTTGTAAAATATTCAATATTCTTTTGTTGATAATATCCACGTTGAATTTATCTTCAGCAAGTTTTCTACTATTGACGCCCATTTCTTCAATTTTGCTAGGGTTCTCTAGAAAATAACGCATTGCGTTAATCAAAGAATCTAAATTTTTAGGTTCAATCAGCAAGCCATTTGAACCTTTTAATACCGTTTCTTTGCAACCAGGCGTATTTGTTGTTATTATTGGCATCCCAACAGAAAGTGCCTCAAGGATGGATCTAGGAATTCCTTCCCGATAAAATGTGGGAAGAACAAAAACATCAGAGGCAAACAGAAAATCTGGAACATTCTTTTTATGGCCATGATATACTATTGTATTGCTTGTATGAAGATCTTCAAGTTTCTCCAATTTGATAGCGGAGGGAGATACACCAGGTGTTCCAATGACATGAAATTCAGCATTAGGAAAATCCTCTTTTAATACTTCAGCAGCATCGATGAACAAATTAATGCCCTTCTCTTCAATTAAACGAGCTACAATAATAAATACTATGCGTGCTGTTTTGTTTTTATTCACTCTATAAGGATACTTTTCCAAATTGACACCAGAACCATTTACGATTTCTACTTGTTGCTTTATGCCAATTACTTTTCTTTTCTGAAAAAGTTCTATATCATCAGAGTTTTGAAAGATTATGGTCTCATTTTTCCGAAGTGCTACTTTATACATTATTTCTGTTATGTACTGCAAAAATTTTGCTTTGTTAGAACTTGCGCTAAATGTAAAACCTAGTCCAGTGATTAATGAGACAACCGGAACCCTTGCTATTCTAGCCGCTATAGAACCATAGATGACCGGTTTAATTGTATATGGAAAGACCATGTTTATCTGATATTTCGAAATAATACTTTTTAATTGGAAAATGGAAATAAGATCTTTTATAGGATTTAAACCGGTCCTTTGCAATGAAAATACAATAGGAATAACTCCTAATTTAATTAATTCTTGTTTGACAATTTTGCCTATTCCCGGAGCCGCAGCATAAACCTCATATTTATTTTTAACAAGATGTTTTATTAAATCTCCGCGAAAATGAACTAGTGATCCGGCTTCTGATGCTATAAGGAGTATTCTTTTTTTTTGCATTTTTCATTATTTTAACTGAAACGAAAATATAGGATCAGCAATTTAAATAGTTGTATTTATACCACTTTAGATAACAGTAGAAGGCCCAAACCCTAAATGTAATATCTTTTTTACCACGAAAGTGAATCTTTGTATGAACTAAATTACTCTTAATCAAGATTCCAATTATTGATACTTCTTTAAATGGCCTCCCAATAGTACATTAAACAAATCGTTCCGCAATTAATTATTTTTAGTTCATACACATTTTTACAATAATCTTAGGAAGAAATGCCATAGATACTATTCATATTTTAAATTAGGGTTTTATTAATAACTAATATTCCTCAATATTGGTCAATACAGAATCAATAAAGAACTTCACCGTTCTTATTTTCAAATTTTCATCGAAAAGAACCCTAAATTGATCCGTATTAGCTTCGAGACATCGTCTAAGGGCCACCTTCAAACCTTCAATACTTTCTATCTCACAAGTAAATACCCCATCTAATTCATCTATACCACCCGCACTCAATGTGCTTACAACTTTTGTGTTTTGGGACATCATCTGAAGTAAAACGTTTGGAAATCCTTCTATCCTGGAAGATAGTACACAAGCAGCAGCTTCCTTAAAATAAGGATACACATTATTCACAAAGCCAATTAGGTGCACCTTGTTTTGGAGTTTCAGGCCTTCAACAATTTTTTCCAATTTTTGTCTTTCTGAACCTTCTCCCAAAATAATAAGTTCCAGTTGTGGATCTTCTTTTTGTAACACATCAAAAGATTTTATTAAAACATCAAAACCCTTAGCGGGGACCAGCCTACCTGCGGCTACAATAAATCTTTTACCTTTTAATTCAATAGGAAGTTGTTCCCTTTCTTTTTCTTTTATTACATCAAGATCAATAGGATTGGGAATTACTTTTATCCTTAGTTTTTTCTCCATCCAGGGCATAGCCTGAACGAGTTGATCCTTCATGAATTTAGTTTGACAGATCACTAAATCTACACTCCCATATCCGATCCAATATGCTATGATATATCGCTTTAATTTAAGGCCTTTCAGTAAATGAAAAATTGAATTGGATTCTCTAACAATAACAATAGTGTTCTTGAAAAATTTGAAGTTTTTCATTAATCCCATCATTGCATTTATAAGTGTCTGAGACGTAAAACTCCTTTTAATTTTATATTTTCTGGAAACAACAATTAATCTGGGTAGGAGTGAAAGGTATCCTATAAATACATTTTTTGAAGCCCCGTATTTTATGATGCATGATTCTTCTAAATGTTCCCAATCTCCAGAGATTTTTTTCTTTAGGAACATTACCACACATTGATTCCCTTTTTTGGATACGTGGGTAACCAAATTCATCAGAAATTGTTCTGACCCATGTAACCTGTCTTGTGGCATAATTACCAGCCAATCAATTTGATTAATATCCTTTTTCATATTTGGGAAGTGCATTAATAACTTCGAGAAGAGCATTTTTAATTTGCTATTTCCTCGAATAATTTCATCCATTTATTACCGACATTTTCTATTGAGTATTTGTCTAAAACATGAGGAGCATTATTTTGAAACTTTCTTCTTAACGATTCATTTTCGATTAATTCTGTCAATTTTAAGGTCATCTCTTCAATATTCTGATCTTCTACGAGAAACCCATTAAAGTTATTCTCAATTATTTCGGAGGGTCCAGTAATACAATCAAAGGAAATACAGGCCATTTTTTGTGATAAGGCTTCTAGTAAAACCATTGGTAATCCTTCAAACCTGGACGAAAGACAAAAAATTTCTGAAGATCTCATTATTTTGTTAACATCGCTTCTAAATCCCAAGAATTCTACTTGATCAGATATTTCAAATTCATGGGCCATATTTTGTAAGTATTTTTTACCTTTATCGCCTTCACCAATAATTTTTAATACCCAATTGGGAAATCTGGGTAACACATCAGAGGCAACCTTTAATAGATTATCAAAACCCTTTGCATACCTATTCAAATCGCCAACAGCAATGATGGCCTGATCCCTCTTTTCATTATTTTTCATTAAAACCCCAAAAGAACATGGATTTTCCATAACAACTACTTTTTTATTTCTTATGGAAAAGAATGGGAGGTCATATTTTGTTAAAATGGTAATGGCATTTGCTCTTTTGTAAAGATGATCCCACAACAATTTTCTATAAAAATTTCGTTTTTGATAGACATGATTATTATGTTCGGATACAATAATATTTATTTTATATAATCTCGCAATTGGTATAGTAGGGAAGCCCATATCACCAATATGTGCATTAATTATATCTGGACGATTCTTTTTTTTTGAATAGAACTTTATAAGACTGAAAAAACAATTGATGATTACCTTTCTATAAATTTTATTATCATGAAATCTTACTCTTACAATACGTTCATCTAATTCATAGGCATCCGCATCCATGAACGTAATTATCCTGATATCATATCTCTTATCGATAAGATAATTGGCAAGGTTGGCAATAACACGTTGGGCACCACCGGCATTCATACGGCCTATAACAAAGTCTATCTTATACTTTTGTTCATGACCGCTTATAATTGGAACTTGTTTCAAATCTAAAATCTTATTAATATTTTATTTAAGGATTTTGTAATGTATTGTCTGTAAATCATTAATCAATTGTACTTAAACCCACGTGTTTTTCCTTATTATTATCTAATAGATAAGCCAAATAAACAAATATCGCAAGCAGATAGACTTGGTCAATAATTGTCTGAAGCGTAAACATAAATAAGACCAAAACAGTCAGAATTGACAAAGAAAAGTATTTGATTTCTTTTGGAGCCATTAGTGCTTTTCTAATAAAAATTACCATTATAGTCACGAACAGTATAAATGTAAATACTCCAGAATCTGCCCATATTCCAAATATGGTATTATGGCCTCTTATTTCAGTCGAAAAATATACGCCGTTTCCAAAGAATGGATTTTTATTTATATAATTAAGCATATTTTGAAATAAATAATCCCTACCAGAGTATGAAACATCACTTGTATTGAAAGTAACAATATTAACGACCTCTTGTATTCTCGTTTTTTGTACTACGGATAGCCCAGGACTATTTAGAAATGTTTGAATAACACCATAAATAAATATAGGACCTATTATTAAGAACAGGAAGATTCTATGAGGCTTAAAAAATTTGTAGAAAGTAAAAACAAGAACAAATAGTAATACAAGGAAACCGGTCTTGGAAAACGTAAGAAATAAACCATATAAAGCTATCATAATCGAAATTAACTTAAATATGTTTTGGAGAATATTTTTTGGCTTAACCAGATGATAAATAAAGATAAAAGCCAATAGACAAACTACTGCGGCATTGTTGGCATCTGCATAAACCCCTCCAGCTCTTTCTAAGGTATAATCCGTCAAACCCTTATGATCTAATGAGAAATTTATTTTATTCAAAAATATTAATAATATATTTGAAAATGTAAACGCAATTATTAAGACTTTAACAAAAATATTTCTATAATTTTTCAATCCAAGAAGAATACAAAAGCCAACAAAAAATATTACTGGAACAAAAGATTTCAAAAAAGGTGCCTCATTATTGTGATTATTATTCGCCAACAATCCAATCCCAAAGTACAACGCATAAAAAATTAACCACAAAAAAAGTACACTTGGCAATGGATCTCGTGTTTTGTGCTTAAGCAAGAGTACTGAGCCTAATACTACCATTGCTAATTTTGTATAAGCAAATAATTGTGTAATTGATTCTGAAAAGAACAATGCAAAAAATTGTTGTGTACCTAATGAAGTGAGAATAAAAGGAATAATTATTAATAAAAGACCAATATTTCGCATAATACTACACTATCTTGGAGATTAATAATTCCCACTGACAAATTATATTGTCAATTGAAAAACGCCCTATACTTTTTATAGTGTTAGTTCGTATAGTGTTTCTTAATTCTTTATTATGAATGAGTTTTTCTAGCTCATTTTGCATTTGAATGATATTCTGATCCTCAACAAGAATGCCATTTTTGCCCGAAATTATTATATCGGACGGTCCTGTTTTACAATCATATGCCAGGCAGATCATTCCTTGTGATATAGCTTCAATTAAGACCATGGGAAGTCCTTCAAATCTGGAAGGAAGGATAAATATTTCCGAAATTTTCATTATTTCTTTTATATCTTTTCTAAAACCTGTAAATGTCACTTGATTCCCTATTTGATTTTTATTGACAAGATTTCTTAATAATTCCATTCCCTGTTCTCCAGAACCAATAATTTTTAAGTTCCAAGTAGGATTTTTCTTCAGTATTGGAGAAATTAGGCTAATTAAATTATCGAATCCTTTATGGTGAAATCTATCTAAATTTCCTATGGCTATAATAGAATTTTCTCTTTCATAATTAAGATCGGTTTGAATTTCAAATGAACAAGGATTAGGCATAACATAGACTTGTGCTCTGTATTTTTTATAGTAAGGAACATCAAACTTTGTTAAAACAGTGGTAATATCTGCAAATCTGTACAAATATTTTCTTGTAAATCGATCTCTTTTAGTACCTATTTGCAAATGATTTATATGTTCAGAGACAATGATTTTTATATTATAAATTTTTGCGATTAGGATCGTAACAAAACTAACGGGAGGTAAGAATGAAATGATAATATCTGGGCGGTTATTTTTCTTTCTATAGTATTTAAGTAATTGCAAAAACCGACTAATGGTGTGGTTTATAATTTTACCATGATGAAGACGAATTCTATTTATTCGTTTGTCATAGGAATATTCGTCTGGATCACTGAAGGAAATTATAGATACATTATATCGCTTATCTTGCAAACCTCCAGCCAATAAAATCAAGACTCTTTCCGCTCCACCTCCGGCCAGTGAACCAGTAACAAAATGAACTTTTTTTTTCATATAAGCGAGACTCGATAGATTACTTTAACAATATTCGTTAAAATCGACTAAATTACTTAATATTTTGGGCCAAATGCCTTCTAAAAAGGTTATAGGTAAATCCTACATAAATAAAACTAGCAAGCACATATACAATTGTTGTACTTAAAACCAAACCATAAACTGCATAGTATTTAACTAAAATTATGTTCATAGTAAGATTAAGAATTAAGTTCCAAAAAGAAGTCCATGCCATAAATTTATTTTTGTTCGTTGCCGTTAAGAAATTTACGCAGACCAATGTGCATAGATAAAAAGGAACATAGATTAATGCTATTTTCTGAATATTAGACACAATGAATGTATCATTAGAAGTAAATTCATTTCGTTCGAACAATATCCTAATGATATCATCAGAAAATATAAATGCAAATAACATAATGAAAGCACTCGTGATAAAAACCGTCTTTATAATTTTGAATAGTAATTTAAATGCCTTTTCTATATTCTCATTAATTAACCTAGAAAAATGCGGAAGTAATACGCTTCCAAAGGCCATAATTAAGATAGTAACACTAAAAGCCGGAATTTTAGTACCATAACTTATAGCAGAAATGGACCCAACTACTAATTGGGCAGCAAAAAATTGATCTACAAAAGGATTAATTCCGGTAAGCAGGCCCGAAGTTACTTTTGGGGTGTATTGCTGAAACATCATTTTTATGTTTTCATTCATTTTGGCCCTTCCAAATTCAATCGTATTTTCTTTAATATTTGTAATCAATAGATAAAGAAAACTCACAAAACTCCCTAATGTTAAACCAATTGCTAATACCATGTCACCCATGAATGATTTGAAAAATAGCAAACAAATAATTATTACAATGGGAACAAAGAACTGCGAAACAGAAGAGATTAAAAATTTGCTCTTTATTTCAAGTAAACCTTTAAGAAAACCGGTATATCCCCAAAAAAATAGGCAAGGCAAAACCAAATAAAACTGACTCCGAATTAATGAATAATATGCCAGGTCATGATCAGGAAACACGATTTCAAGAAAAAACTGGACAAAAATTACTGAGAGAAGTGCTAATATTAGAATTAATACAGTAATTGAAATAAAAGTATATGTTTGAAAACTTCCTTTATTTTGAGTGGTTTTTAATTCGGTAACATAGTTGGGGATGAATAGATTTTTTAATGCACCTATAAATACACTTTGAATAAAAGAGGGGATTAAAATAGCTATAAAGTAAGTATCTAATAATGTTGAAAGACCAAAAAAAGAAGCAACAAGCGTTTCTTTATAAAACCCCAATACTTTGACCAATAGAGAAATACTGCCAACAATGGCCATATTCAATATCAGAATATTTGATAATGCTTGTTTAATTCTTAGTTGAAACTTTCGAATTACAGATTTTAGCATAAATGATTGGTAAGAAGTATCTCCAGATTTTTATTGAAGTAATTCACGTTTATATTAAAAATTCAATAGAGTCCATTTCATTGCACACTGACATGCCATAAACTTATATGTATATCATTAATTAGTCAAGTAAATATTACACTCCTCCAAGTGATACAAATGACTTGCAAATGTACAATTATAGATAAATATTGTTAGATTTAGGAAGATTTATATTTTATGGAGACATTAAATATAAGCGTAAAAGAATTTGAATCTATAACAAACTTACATTATGAAATATGTATTGAAAGTCAAAGTTCTTTTATTAATAATCCTTTTTATATTTTACTGTCAGATTACTTATTCTCAAAAGGTAAAAGCTTCTGTGTTTGGGATTGATCAGAATGATGATACCCAATGCTTATTAAAAGCTATTATGTCAGATGTAGATACAATCATAGTAGACAACATCAATCGACCTTGGTTGGTTAGACCACTAAGATTTGAAAATCTTACTAATAAGACTATCATATTTGAAGAAGGAGTAGCATTATGTGCTGTGCCAGGAGCATTTAAGAACCCCACAGATGACTTGTTACGATTTAGCAATTCGTTCAACATTAAACTTATAGGGAACAATACTTCCATTTCAATGAATAAAGAAGAATATATTGATGGAGAGTGGCGCCATATCATTAGCCTTAGGAATTGTAAAAATATTATGATAAAAGGATTTCATTTACGCGATAGCGGAGGAGATGGGATTTATATTTCGGGCCTGGGAGAAGATACATTTTCTGAAAATATTACTATCGAAGATGTTCTTAGTTCTAATAATAAAAGGCAAGGTATGAGTATCATAAGTGTACGGAATTTGATTGTAAAAAATTCTCATTTTTCGAAAACTAATGGGACATTACCAGAAGCAGGGATAGATATTGAACCCAATCGTCCAGAAGATCGAATTGTAAATGTTAATTTTGAGAATTGTGTTTTTTCTGAGAACAATCACTCAGGAATCAAAATTGCACTTCATAATTTAACAAGTAATTCATTTCAAGTATCAATTTCCTTTAAGAATTGTGTTTTAAGGAATAACCACCACCCCAACAATCCTCAGGTTCCTGCGGAAATTACAATTAATGCCAATAAAAGGGATCCCGTTAAAGGACTGGTTCTTTTCGAAAATTGCTTCATTGAAAAAAGTAATTGGGGAATCCTATACAGCCGAAAACGTAGCGATGCGTTCAGAGTTGTTTTTAAGAATTGTGCCGCAGAAAATATTTGCCAAAGTCAAAGGACACCTCCTATTTCATTAGAGGTACCTGATTATTATCGAAATTTAGGTGCTCTAGGGGGGATCGATTTTGGGGAATTCTTTATTTCTTACAATGAATCATTACCTGTCTTCAAGGTAAGAGGTTCCAAATTACAAACACTTAGACTTGCAGATATTTCTGGGAGGTTTGTGATATATAATACAAATCTTGAAGGAAACTATTCAAAATATATTCAATATAACCCATTTTTTAATACGAAAGTAAATATGGAATTTATAGAAAAATCCAAATAATAAAAAAGGAGCAGAATTTTCTGCTCCACATAATCTTTAATTTTGAGTAAGGGCGTGAAGAAACCTTTCCAGATTGGTATACCCATCTCCACCCAAATCACCATTGCGGTCTGCTGGGTCATTGGGATTTAATCCGTTTTCGATTTCCCACTCATCAGACATCCCATCAGAATCGGAATCTGGATATGCTGTTCCACCAGATATTGATAACACAACACTTTCGGATTCTGATGATATAAGCGAACCAGTATTATTTAATACATCATCTATCTGGCTTTGGGCCAAAATATTGTTACCATTAAGATTTGCTCCTACATCACTAAGTACTTCACTTTGCACCAAAGAAATATCAAGTGGTGAATATCCGCTGTTAACTTGTCTCGAGCTTTTGGTGTATGGACTAAGTTTTGCATGAATACTTATTTCAGCTCCGTTTAAAGTGTTATTTGAAATGTATGCTTTTGTTTCACTTAAAATACCATTAGGCTTATTATTTAAGGATGCTTCGAGGTTAATAGGGTTATTATTGCTGGATGAGATATACAAATTACCAATTATATCAAAAATATTGGAATATGTTGGATTAGTGGCCCAATTATAATTGTATATTACATTATTAATCATTTCAAATGTCGAATATCGTGTTGAAGCGCGGATGCTTCGCATAGCATTATTCGCAAACAGATTATTGATTATTGATATATTGAAATTCTGACGCCATAGTATCAATCCTCTACCATGTAAAGATTCTGCGATGATGCACCTCTGAAATGTTACATTTTCAATGGAAGAGGTTTCTGAATTATTAGCTTCTAAACCTACATTTTCATCCTGCCCCCAGTAGAATCCACAATGGTCGAAAATAAAATTATTTGCAGTTCCTGTCTCGGTCCTTCTTATCCTAAAAGAATCATCGTCACTAACCCGGGCATTATCTCCAGCTAAGAAATTAACATAACGTATTATTATATTCTCGTTTTGTTTTGTGTCTACCATAGAACCATATATAGCGATGCCTTCTCCTGGTGCAGTCTGCCCTGCTACCGTAATATTGCTACCTCCAAAGTACACGGGTGAATTAATCCTTATTATACCGCCAACCCTAAAAATAATGGTTCTATTACCCTGACTTACGGCATCTCTAAAACTACCTGACCCGCTATCATTTAAATTTGTAACCTGGTAAACGCTTCCTCCTCTTCCCCCAGTTGTATACCTCCCAAAACCTTCAGCACCGGGAAAGGCTTTTAATTCACCCATATCCATATCAAATTCGGCAGGTGAATCATTCTGTGGTGGGTCCTCAGGAGGATCCTGAGGGGGTTGTTCATCTTCTCCATTTTGATCTGTGGCAATCTGTTCCACATCAATACTATCCTGTATGACATAGTCAGCAAGCAAGTCCGAATCCTTGGTACAGGAAAATAACATGGAAATTAACAAAAAATAGCCTGACACTTTTATGGGGGTAGAAGTGTATTTAATCATAATATAAGTGGGTTTAAGAACGTGATAAATTAGATTAGGGATTCTAAATCTATCTAAAAATTAGATATCATCGATGAAAATTCGTTTTTTTTCGATGAACTGCGTTTTATTGCAACCCTTTGTTTACGAACCTATTAGATGAGTTGGATGTTTACGATAGTGGATAATCGACGAACTACCCTTTATTTTAACAATTTGTTTGAATTTTGAAATTAATTATGGATAATGATAAAATCTGTCTAATAGAGTAATTGAGGAAAGAAAAAGAGATAAGTAAGTGATTATAATAGATTTAGAAGTAATTAATTAAGAGATAAAAGTGGAGGAAGATTATTAGAATGTCATTAATAAAAGAATTAATAAGTACGTCAAAAAAGAAAGTAGCCTTTAACGAAACATACACCCAAATTAGATGTGCATTTAAATTTATTTATAATTAATTAAACAGACGCTACTTTATAATCTGGCATCGACCCTTTCTTTAAGGATCCCTTTTACATCGTAAAGAATTCCAGTCTCGGAAAGCATATCCCTTAACCTAATCTGCAAAAATTCTTTATGGGCCACCGCCAAAACTACCGCATCAAATAACTGTGTTGGTAGTTCTTTGGTTGTTTCAATTTGATATTCATGCAATACCTCCACAGGGGAAGCCCAGGGATCGAACACCGTTACTTCCGTACCGTAGCCTTTTAAGTTATTTATAACATCTATGGCCCTGGTATTGCGAACATCGGGGCAGTTTTCCTTAAAAGTAATCCCCAGAACCAAAATTTTGGAACCTTTAACACGGATATCTTTTTGAACCATCAGTTTAATGACCTCGGAGGCCACATATTTCCCCATCCCGTCGTTCATACGCCTCCCGGTTAAAATTATTTCCGTATGGTACCCATATTGTTGTGCTTTTTGTGCCAGGTAATAAGGATCCACACCTATACAATGGCCACCAACCAGGCCAGGTTTAAAAGGCAAAAAATTCCATTTGGTGCCTGCAGCCTGCAATACATCATGGGTATCTATCCCCATTAAATTAAATATTTTGGCTAATTCATTCACAAAGGCAATGTTAATGTCCCGTTGGGAATTCTCAATAACTTTGGCCGCCTCTGCGACCTTGATGGAAGGGGCTAAATGGGTTCCAGCGGTAATGACCGAAGCATATAGAGCGTCCACTTTTTTTCCGATCTCAGGGGTGGAGCCCGAGGTGACTTTCAGAATCTTTTCTACCGTATGTTCCTTATCACCTGGGTTAATCCGTTCGGGGGAATAGCCTGCAAAAAAGTCTTTATTAAAAGCGAGCCCACTCGTTTTTTCCAAGACCGGCACGCATTCTTCCTCCGTAACCCCTGGATAAACAGTAGACTCATAGATCACAATATCCCCCTTTTTCAATACCTGCCCTACAGTTTCACTGGACTTATACAGCGGAGTCAAGATTGGTCGGTTGGTTTTGTCTATAGGGGTAGGTACAGTAACTATATAATAAGTACAGTCCTTAATATACTCCAAATTTATGGTACAATAAAGACCCATCTTCATTTTTGGAGTATCCCGTAAAACATCTTGTAAAGTTTCATTATCTACCTCCATCGTGCTATCCGTACCTGATTGTAATTCAAGTACACGGTCTTTATTGATATCAAATCCTATGACCGCGTATTTCGTAGCAAAGAGTCGAGCTAAAGGCAAACCTACATATCCAAGTCCTATAACTGCTATCTTTATTTTTTCCATCGCTTTATCTCTTATGATATTTATTTCTTTCCAATTTGGAAATATTCAAAGCCTAATTGCTTTAAATTGGCCTCATTATATTGATTACGGCCATCGAATATAACGGGTTGCATTAATTGTGCCTTTAGTTCCTCAAAATCCGGGGACCGAAATTCTTTCCATTCGGTCAATAAGATCATGGCATCCGCATTTATCAGTGTTTCATATTTAGAATTGAAATAGGAAACCTCAGGAACATCTTTTAAATAAAAATGTCGGGCTTCATCCATTGCTTTGGGGTCATAGGCCTGTATAGTAGCCCCTCTTTTAACCAGTTCTTTAATAATATAAATGGCTGGGGCTTCTCGCATATCATCGGTCTGTGGTTTAAAGGCCAGCCCCCATACAGCAAAGGTCTTCTCTGTCAGGTCTTCGCCAAATCGGCGTACTACTTTTTGGGCGATCACCAATTTTTGACGGTCATTCACTGCTTCTACGGAACCAATGAGTTGTGCTTCATACCCATGTTCTGCAGCTGTCCTGTGCAGGGCTTTTACATCCTTTGGAAAACAAGAGCCTCCATAACCACTTCCGGGATAGATAAAACTGTACCCTATTCGGCTGTCTGATCCAATTCCAATGCGAACCTTATTTACATCTGCCCCAACCAGTTCGCAGATATTGGCAACCTCATTCATAAAGGAGATCTTCGTAGCCAGCATGGCATTAGCTACATATTTGGTCATTTCTGCTGAGCGTACGTCCATAGTGATCAATCGATCCATACTGCTACGGAAGAATGGGGCATATAAGGAACGCATTTTGTCAGTAGTCGCCTCATCATCAGAACCTACTACAACCCGGTCTGGCTTCATGAAGTCGTTAATAGCATCTCCTTCTTTTAAAAATTCCGGGTTGGAAACTACATGATAATCAATGGCTTCGTTTCGTTTCCGTAATTCTGATCCAATAGCTGCGCTAACTTTGTCTGCCGTTCCTACAGGTACAGTTGACTTGTCAACAACAATTAATGGGTGCGTCATATGCCGACCAATTTCTTTTGCAACCTGCAGTACATATTGGAGGTCTGCCGACCCGTCTTCCCCCATGGGGGTACCTACAGCGATAAAGGCTATATCACATTTTTCCAAATGCTTTTTTAGATTGAGGCTGAAATGCAAAGTTTTGTTTTCCAAATTTCGCAAGACCATGGCCTCTAAACCAGGCTCATAAATGGGGATGATGCCTTTTTTTAAATTAGCAATTTTATTAGTATCCACATCAATGCAGGTAACCGTATTCCCCATCTCAGCAAAACATGTACCGCTGACCAATCCAACATACCCTGTTCCTATAACTGTTAAATTCATATATTAATTATTTTAAATTTTTCCAATACCAGTTGATGGCCTCTTTTAATCCGGCTTTAATGTTGTATTGAGGTTCATAGCCCAGTAATTTTTTTGCTTTATCAACCGAGGCCAGGGAATGTGGTACATCTCCCTGGCGTTCAGGGCCGTATTGGATCTCGATTCCTGAAATTTTCTGATCGAAGGCACTTAAGTATTCTTTTAATAGGTCCACCAACTCATTTAAGGTAGTACATTCCCCATAAGCCACATTGTACACAGTATTAAGAGCTTCTTTTTTATCTGAAACAATTGCCCTGATATTCATTTGGATGACATTATCAATATAGGTAAAATCCCGGGAGAATGAACCATCCCCATTGATCACAGGGGATTCGTGATTCATGAGTTGCATCACAAATCTTGGGATAACCGCAGCATACGCCCCATTTGGGTCCTGCTTACGACCAAATACGTTAAAGTATCTTAAACCAATAGTTTCTATCCCATAAGTATTACTAAAAATGTCTGCATATAATTCATTTACATATTTGGTAATGGCATAGGGCGATAGTGGTTTACCAATAACATCTTCAACTTTGGGCATGGATTTAGAGTCACCATAGGTAGACGAACTTGCGGCATAGACAAAACGCTTAACCTTGGCATCCCTTGCTGCCACCAACATTTTTAAAAAACCACCAACGTTAACTTCATTGCTGGTAATGGGATCTTTTATGGAGCGGGGCACTGAACCTAATGCTGCCAGGTGCAATACGAAATCGATGCCTTCGCAAGCTTTTTTGCATGTTTCCGGATCTCTTATATCTCCTTCCAGGAATTGGAATTTAGGATTAGAAAGTAAGACTTCAATATTCTCTTTTTTTCCCGTGGAAAAATTATCCAAACTACGAACTTTATTTCCATTATCAAGAAGGGCTTCACAGAGATTGGAACCAATAAAACCGGCACCACCGGTAACTAAAATAAGAAAGTTTGGAGCTAGGTTAAGTTCCGAAGTAATCATACAATTAAATTAAGGTGTAAATATGCAAAAAAGTGTAGTAACAAATCTTACTTTCTATACCAAAATGGGCTTATTATCGCTAAAATGCAAGATATCTAAGAATTTTTCAATTAGGATTATTTTCAAGAATAATTACAAAAAATCTAAATAATCATACCTGCCGCCACGGTTTCATTAGTTGTGTCATCCATTAAAATAATACTACCTGTAAAACGGTTATCGCGGTAAGGATCTATCATCAAGGGTTTTGTCGTTCTGATCTTCACCTTACTAATCTCATTCATGCGTAATTCTTTATCATCTTTGACTCTGTCCATGGTGTTAATATCATATTTGTAAACAACTTCCTTGATCATTGCTTTTTGCTCATTCGAGGTGTGCATAATAGTGTATTTGGCACGTGGTTTGGCTGGATCATTATTTAACCAGCATAGCATGACCTCTATATCCTGCGATGTTTCAGGCATATTATTAGACCTTACGATCATATCTCCCCGGCTTACATCAATATCATCTTCAAGCTCAATGGTAACGGACATAGGGGCAAACGCCTCATCAAGTTTTCCGTTAGGACCAATTATAGACTTTACCACAGAAGAAAATCCAGAAGGCATAATTGTGACTTTGTCACCTTTTCTGTAAAAACCGCTGGCAATCCTTCCCGCATATCCCCTATAATCAATAAATCCTTCTCGTTGCGGTCTTAAAACGGTTTGTACAGGTAATCGTGCATCTACTTTGTTGATATCACTGCTAATATGCATCGTTTCCAGCGTATGGAGTAAGGGGGCATCCTGGTACCATAACATTTTTTCGGATCTATTTACTACATTGTCACCCAGTAATGCACTAATTGGAATAAATCGAATATCCCGAATCAATAATTTGGAAGCGAACTCTTCAAATTGTGAAACAATCCTTTCGAATACTCCCTCTTCAAAATCGACTAAATCCATTTTATTGATGCATACGATCACATGAGGAATGTGCAATAAAGATGCAATAAAGGCATGTCGTTTAGTCTGTTCAATGACACCATGTCTGGCATCTATTAAAATAATCGTAGCATTTGCGGTAGAAGCTCCTGTGACCATATTGCGGGTATATTGTACATGGCCAGGAGTATCCGCAATGATAAATTTTCGTTTTGGCGTGGTAAAATAACGGTAGGCCACATCTATCGTAATACCTTGTTCGCGCTCATCACGCAGGCCGTCTGTAAATAAGGCAAGATCTACTCCATCGTGCCCTTTTTTTCGACTGGTATTCTCAATTGCTTCAAGTTGATCCTCAAATATAGATTTGGAATCATAAAGGAGTCTTCCAATAAGTGTGCTTTTACCATCATCCACACTTCCAGCTGTTGAAAAACGCAATAATTCGTTATTCTTTATTTCCATTTTTATTTAAATAAAATTTTAGAAATACCCCATTTTTTTTCTGTCTTCCATGGCGTTTTCAGATCGTTTATCGTCTGACCTATTCCCGCGTTCAGTTTGTCTCATAGCAGAGACTTCCATTACAATTTTTTCGAGGGTGTCAGCCTCAGATTCTATGCCTCCAGTGATGGTGATATCTCCCAATGTACGGAACCGAATTTTTTTGGTAATAATTTCTTCTCGGTCATCCAACTTGAGGTATTCTGAATTTGGGATCCATGAATTATTTCGCCATACCACTTCCCGTTCATGGGCCAGATATAATGATGGAATTTCAATTTTTTCCCTTTGAATATAGTTCCAAACATCCATTTCGGTCCAGTTACTGATAGGAAAAACCCTAAAATGCTCGCCTTCAAAATGTTTGCCATTAAAGAGGTTCCAGAGTTCAGGTCTTTGGTTTTTAGGGTCCCATTGGCCAAAATCATCGCGGTGTGAAAAAAATCGTTCTTTAGCTCGAGCTTTTTCCTCATCCCGCCTCCCGCCGCCGATGGCACAGTCTACCTTATTTTCTTCAATTGCATCTAGTAAAGTGGTTATTTGAAGTGCGTTGCGAGTGGCACTCTTTCCTTTTTCTTCGGCCACCCTTCCCTGATCGATGGATTCCTGAACAGAACCCACAATTAAATGTACACCGAGGTCTTTAACAAGGTCGTCCCTAAATTTCATGGTCTCTGGGAAGTTATGCCCAGTATCTACATGCATCAGGGCGAAGGGGATCTTAGATGGATAAAATGCCTTTTTAGCTAAATGTGTAATCAAAATAGAATCCTTTCCACCAGAAAACAATATAACAGGATTTTGAAATTGAGCCCATACTTCTCTAAGTATGAAAATTGCTTCAGATTCCAATTCATCTAAATAGCTTAAATAATATTTACTCATTTGGATTTGAGTTTTAGTTTTGTTTCAATCTTATTATAAATCATTTCTACAGTTTCTGTCACCGTATTTTTTTCTGTTATTATGACATCTGGATTAACAGGAGTCTCATAGGGTGCTGAAATCCCCGTCATATTTCTTATTTCTCCTTTACGTGCTTTTTTATAAAGGCCTTTCACATCTCTTTCTTCGCATACTGCCAAAGGGGTATTGACGAAAACCTCGACAAAGTTATCAACTCCTACGGTATTTCTTATGGTATTCCTGTCTTTTTCATATGGAGCCACAAAAGCTGCCAGGACTACAATACCTGCGTCTACAAAAAGTTTTCCTATTTCTCCTATTCTTCTGATATTTTCGGTTCTGTGTTCAGGACTGAATGAAAGATCCTGATTAAGCCCTTTGCGCATATTGTCCCCATCCAGAATATAGGTTTTTATACCAAGTGTCATAAGTTTCTGCTCCAAGGCGTTTGCTATTGTCGATTTACCGGAACCCGATAAGCCCGTAAAAAATACCATAAACGAGTTGTGGCCATTATTTTTACGACGTTCACTAGCCGTAATTTTATAAGAATGAGGAATTATATTTTTTTCCATTCTTCTCTCTTTTTTCTCTGATCCAAGCCAAAGTTAATACGATACCAGGTTCTTTCATGAAAATAATATAGGATCATTTTGGTAATGACCTCGGCGATGCCAATTTTAAGACCTGTTAATGGATTTCCGGAAATAAACCAGGAAAGTAAAAAAGTGTCCAAAGTTCCTATAATTCTCCAGGTTATGGTCTTAAGTAAGTGCCTTTTCTTACTTTCTTTTATCCCTATATTGAACCAAACACGTTCATGAATATAGTACAAGATCATCTTCGTGATTACTTCAAAAGCTCCAATTTTAAGACCAGTAAGTGGATTTCCTGTAATAATCCAGGATAAGACAACGGTATCAACAGTACCCACAACTCTCCAAGTAATGGTTTTTGCAAGATGCCTTTTATAGGAGGAGGTGGCCATTAAGGAGTAACTAAAAAATATGGATTTAGCAGATTCTCTTTATTATATTGAAGTTCTTTTTGGGTGTCCTGTGCAATTACCTTTAATCCTACAGCTCTGCAAATAGCATCCCCGGCAGCGGTATCCCATTCCATGGTAGGGGCGAAACGAGGATAAACATCGGCTTTTCCTTCGGCGACCAGACAGAATTTTAATGAGCTTCCTTTAGAAACAATGTCTACTTCTTTGTTTTCTTTCTCAAGGTTAGAAATATAGTCTAATGTATTTTGGTTCATATGCGACCTGCTACCTACGACGCGTACCTTCATTTTAGCTAGACTTGATGGGTAAATTCTATCTTTTTCCATAAATAGATCTCCATTGAGAGAATGGTCATCTCCAACCAAGGTTTTATAAGCAACCTTTTGTGCTATCTCTGCATAGTAAAGCTCCCTAGAAACAGGAACATAGATAACGCCTAATACAGGCACTCCTTTATTAATCAATGCAATATTAACTGTAAATTCACCGTTCCGTTTTATAAATTCCTTGGTACCATCCAGAGGGTCTACGATCCAGCAAGTCTTCCATTTTTTTCGATCAGAAAATTTCGAATTTTTTATCTCCTCATTAATTATGGGGTACTCTGTATTTTCCAAAAAGTTGGTAATTACATTATTGGAAGCAAGGTCAGCTTCTGTTAGTGGTGAGTTATCTTCCTTATGTTGGGTCAAAAACTCCGGTTGCTCATAAACGTCAATAATTACTTTTCCCGCAGCAATAGAAGCATCAATCGCAATTTGTAAATTATCTATCAATTCAGGTAGCTTTTTTATTATAGCGTAAAACTCGTTAAATAAATTATTTTAAACAATTATATCTCTATTGTTACAATGAAGTACCTCATAATTTGGATAAGCTAGATACTAAATATAATTTTAAATGATAATTATTTAGGTAATACCTAATGGTTATATCTGATTTTAATCAACTTAAGAACCGAATATTATTCAAATTTTGTAAACTTGTTAAACAGTTATAATGAACTATTTTAAAATTTCCATTACCATCCTCCTGCTTTTACCCACATTCAGTAATGCTCAATTGGCGGAGGATAAAGTTCTGCATTTCGGGGCAGGTGTACTAACTGGGGCTGCCAGCGCTTTTGTAGCATCCGAATTATCGGATGGTAACCGTTTTTGGACTTTTACGGGGGCTATAACGGGGAGTTTATTGGCAGGTACAATCAAAGAAGCGATTGACAACAAAAATAATGGCGACTGGGATAACGGGGATCTGGGTGCGACTGTTTTGGGAGGAATTACAGCGGGTATTACCATTGATCTATTTACCGGAAAAAGGCGTAATAAGAAGTTAAATAGTCATAAAAGCGATTTCCTCCTACAGAAAAATTCTACCAACTAGGAAATTATAAAATTAAATATTAGAAGGTAATTTTAAATTTTAATGCCTTTTTAAAATTCATTCATCGAAATAGGTTCGATACCAGTCAACAAACTTGGATACTCCTTCTTCAATAGAAGTAGAGGGTTGATACCCATACTCGCGTGCTAAATCATCCACATTGGCCCAGGTCTTCACCACGTCTCCCGGCTGCATTGGAAGCATTTGTTTTTCTGCTTTTTTGCTCAAATTTGTCTCAATAGCTTCGATGAAATCTAATAGTTTTACAGATTTATTATTACCAATATTATAAATTTTGTAACGTTCTTTTTCAGTATCCCTATTTTCCAATGGCGTCTCAATGACCCGAATCACTCCTTCAACAATGTCATCGATATACGTGAAGTCACGTTCCATTTGCCCATGGTTAAAAACCTTAATGGGCTCTCCTTTTAATATGGCTTCAGTAAATAAGAACATCGCCATGTCTGGCCGTCCCCAAGGACCATATACCGTAAAAAAACGCAATCCTGTAGTGGGGAACCCATACAAATGGCTATAGGTGTGCGCCATCAGTTCATTGCTTTTTTTGGTGGCAGCATAGAGGCTTATAGGATGATCTACATTATCAGTGGTTTCAAATGGGATCTTTTTATTGAGACCATATACACTGGAACTACTGGCATACACCAGATGTTTAATATGATAGTGTCTACAACATTCGAGGATGTTGAGAAAACCAACAATATTACTATCTACATAAGCTTCCGGGTTTTCCAAACTGTAACGAACCCCAGCCTGAGCTGCTAAATTGCAAACAATCTCAAAATTTTCATTTTGGAACAGTTTCGGCAGGGCTTCACGATCTTCCAGGTTTAATCGATTGAAGCTAAATTTTGGATACTTTGTACTTTGAACTTGATTACCGTATTGTTCAGCTTGCAAACGGTCTATTCCTAATTGAGTTAATCGACCATATTTTAAGGAGACATCATAATAGTCATTTATATTGTCAATACCCCTAACGGTATATCCCTTTTCTAACAGATGTTTGGAAACATGATATCCAATGAATCCTGCAGCTCCTGTAACCAATATTTTCATAGAATGATGGAATCTCTTATTTCAGGTCAAAATTTTAAATATAATATTTGACAAAGTAACTGTCTTTTTTTTTAAAACAGAAGTTTTAATTAGAACTTCCAATCGGATTTCACCTTTATGGTAACAAAATCAACTCATATCCGATTTTTTTACAATTTTGGCGAAATAACATCCTCGAATTCTTTTTAGCTCAATTTTTACATTAATTTTAATGTTTAATTGAAATGGCACCGTGTTGTTTATGTGAATAACCAGGTTCATAAGTATGACTGATATCATATTAAATAACTATTTTAAGTAATAATTTTGCATTCTGAATATCGAACTTTAAACCCAAATTCATTGAACACCACTTTACAAAAAAAGATCTGGCTTTCTTCACCACATATGGGGGGTTTGGAACAGGAATACGTTCAACAGGCCTTTGACACTAATTGGATTGCACCTTTGGGGCCCAATGTTACCGGTTTTGAGGAGGATATTTCCCACTATATTGGGAAGGACATACATGTAACTGCCTTAAGCTCTGGTACCGCGGCTATCCATTTAGGATTGGTCCTTTTAGGAGTAGAACAAGGGGACGAAGTTTTGTGCCAAAGTTTTACCTTTTCTGCATCTGCAAATCCCATTCAATATTTAGGTGCTGAGCCTGTTTTTGTGGATAGTGAACCTGATACCTGGAACCTTTCTCCTGAACTTTTGGAAGAAGCTATAATAGATAGATTGAAATATGGCAAAAAACCTAAAGCCATCATAGCTGTACATTTATACGGTATGCCCTATAAGGTGGAACAAATCATTGCGATTGCCAAAAAATATGATATCCCAGTTTTGGAAGATAGTGCCGAGGCTTTAGGAAGTAGCTACCGGGATATTAAGTGCGGAAGTTTTGGGGATATAGCCGTGCTTTCTTTTAATGGGAATAAAATTATAACGACCTCCGGAGGCGGAGCCTTGCTTTCTAAAAATAAGGATTTTACGAAAAAAGCTTTATTTTTAAGTACACAAGCCCGGGATAATGCGATTCATTACCAGCATTCAGAAATAGGATTTAATTACCGGATGAGCAATGTTCTGGCGGGCATAGGACGGGGACAAATACGGGTTTTGGAAGACCGTGTGGAAGCTAGAAGGAATAATTATTGTATTTACCGTAGTGAACTTGGGAACTTAGATGCTGTATCTTTTTTAAATGAACCCGAAGGAATGTATAGCAACCGGTGGTTGAGTTGTATTCTTACGCCATCATTTACTATTCGGGAAAAGATCAGAAATGCCCTAATGGCAGAGAATATAGAGTCCAGGCCCTTATGGAAACCTATGCATCTGCAACCTGTTTTTAGCAATAAAAATGCCTTTCTAAATGGAGTTAGCGAAGATCTATTCAATAAGGGGCTTTGTCTCCCAAGTGGGTCTAACTTAAGCAATGACGATCTGGAAAGAACAACTAATATCATAAAAAGGAATTTAAGATGATCCGTAATTACCTGACTAATTCTGTTAATAGATATGCATCAAAATGGCTGGTGCTTGCCATTGATATGATAACAGTTGTATTGGCATTTGTATTATCCTATTTTATTCGATTTAACCTTTCGTGGAATTTTGACGTAGACAAGCTCATTATTCAGTTACCTCTGGTCATTTTAATTTCTGTTTTGGCCTTTTTAGTTACGGGATCCTTTAAGGGGGTAATTCGCCATACGGGAGTCCGGGATGTGTACAACTTATTTAATGCAATTTGCTTATCCAGTATCATTACCATCTTTGTGGTTTTGCTAAACCGCCAGTATAATATTTATAATGAATTTACAATTCCGCTTTCCATAATAGTCATTAATAGTTTTATCAGTTTTGTTGCACTTACCGCCTCCCGCTACATATTTAAGAGCTTATATCATAATTTAATGAATGATATAAAACGTCTCTCAAAAAATGTCTTGATATATGGTGCTGGTGAATCAGGAATCCTTACCTATAATGCAATTTCTAATCATTCCAAGAATATAGCCAAAGTTTTTGGTTATGTAGATGAAGATCGTCAAAAGATTGGGAAACTAATTAATGGAATTAAAGTATATGGGAATGATGTACTTACAGAAGATTTTATATTAAAAAATAACATCTCTGAAATTATTTTTTCCATTCATAATATTGAACCCAAAAAACTGCGGGTTCTTATAGAGGGAATGGTTGATTTACCAGTGTTGGTAAAAATTGTTCCGCCGGTAGAGGATTGGATTAAAGGGGAACTCAAAGTTTCACAGATCAAACAGGTTCAAATTGAAGACTTATTAAATCGTGCGCCAATTTCAATCAAGAATTCTCGTATAGTTGAAGAACTAAAAGATAAGGTTATATTAGTTACTGGTGCAGCCGGTTCTATTGGAAGTGAGTTAGTTAGGCAAATTTCTCATTATCAATATAAAGCATTGGTAATTGTAGATATTGCAGAATCAGCCATCTATGACTTACAGCAGGAGTTACGACAACATGGGATCCATAATTTTATTCCATTAGTTGCTGATATTCGGGATAAAAATAGAATGAATACGATATTCTTGGAGTATAAGCCGGATATAGTTTATCATGCAGCTGCCTACAAGCATGTACCTTTAATGGAATACAATCCCTACCCAGCCATAAAAACGAATATTGCAGGAACTAAGGTCATCGCAGATTTATCGGTTCAATATAAGGTACAAAAATTTGTATTTGTATCTACAGATAAAGCGGTAAACCCTACTAATGTAATGGGTGCAACCAAAAGGATTGCAGAAATGTATATTAATTGTAAGCAGCTGGAGGGTATTACCAAGTTTATTACAACCCGATTTGGAAATGTATTGGGATCAAATGGATCGGTTCTCCCCTTATTTAAAAAACAGATTCAAAAAGGAGGACCTTTAACTGTAACTCACAAAGATGTGACCAGATATTTCATGACCATACCGGAAGCCTCTCAATTGATATTGGAAGCGGGCGCAATGGGTATTGGAGGAGAGCTTTTCATCTTTGATATGGGCGAATCCGTAAAAATAATAGATTTAGCTAAAAATATGATTAAGTTATCCGGGCTGCAATACCCTGAAGATATCGATATTAAAATAATCGGTTTACGCCCGGGAGAAAAATTGTATGAAGAGTTATTAGCGAATGGTGAAAATACCTTACCTACCTATCATAAGAAAATAATGATCAGTAAGGTGCGGGAATTAGATTACACAAAGGTTAAAACACAAATTGATGAATTATGTGTTACCAATATGTTTTTTAGTGGAAATACTGTAAAATTAATGAAAGAAATAGTACCCGAATATATTTCTCAAAACTCCTCCTTTACTGCGTTGGATGAAGAAATAACTTCCGATGGGGATAATGAAAAGTCTACTTCATCGGAGGTATTTCAATCCTAATTTTTAGTATACTTGTAAAAAATCAAAATTATGTTACAAAACTTGAATCGTTTTGCTCTGATCATTGTTTGTTCTGTTTTAATTTCATCTTGTGCTACCCGGAAAGAAGTGGTATATTTTCAGGATACCGGAAATTATGAAACTCTAATAGACAAAAATAAATCCATTACCAAATTCAAGGTAGACGATTTAGTATCCATTTACGTTTCATCACTTAACCCTGAGGCCAGTGCCCCATTCAATTTATTCAGAGGAGGATCTGAAGGTGGCTTAAGACCCGAACAAGTTGATTATTTAGTAGACCAGGACGGGATGATAGATTTTCCAGTAATTGGTAAAATTAAAATCGAAGGTCTATCTCCGGACGAGCTTCGAATAATGCTTCGGGATCGGCTTTCTGAATACCTTAAAGACCCGATTATCAATATTCGACTACGAAATTTTACCGTGACGATTCTTGGCGAGGTTTCACGTCCAGGCACCTATCCGGTAAATGGAGAACAAATAACCATATTAGAAGCCTTAGGACTTGCAGGAGACCTTACCCTGCGTGGCGTTCGTGAGAATGTTTTAGTGATCCGTGATTTTAACGGAACAAAAGTTTATACCCGGATCGATCTTACCTCAAAGAATATGACCAATTCCCCGGTGTATTATCTTACTCAAAATGATGTTGTTTATGTGGAACCTAATACTACTGGCATTAGAGAAACTTCAATTGGAGCATCGACCGGTATAACGATTACCATTCTATCAACCCTGGTTACCTCTGCCGTTATACTAATTACACGATTGTAAATAGAAGTTTGAAGACTTACTTATTTTTATGGAAACTACCTTACTTAATAATTCAAAAAAACGCATAGATTATAAAGAAATAGTTAGACCCTATATTAAACATTGGAAATGGTTTACTGCTTCCCTTTTAGTAGCAATATCGCTGGCAATTATTAAAATCCGGTATTCTACACCGGAATATGCCGTTCAAGGGAAGATACAAATCCTGGAAGATCAAAGTGCCGCATCTGAATTAGGGGCCTTTAGTGATCTGCAAATTTATACCGGTGCGAATGCCCAGGTAGAAGATGAAATAGAGATCTTAAATTCACGGTCTAATTTTATAGAAGTGGTAAAACAATTGGGCCTTAATGTAAGGATATTGGGGCAAGGTACTATATACAATACTGAAATTTATAAAAACCCACCTGTTAAGGTGAATTTTTTGATTCCGGATTCCTTAGTTTTCCTTTCCAAACATGAGTTTTCAATAAAGATACTTTCTGATACCTCTTTTTCATACATTGATTTAATTGAAGAAGATCCACAAGAAAAGATCTATAGTTTTGGCAATACGATATCGTCTAATATGGGGGATTTTGTGTTGATACCCAAGGCGACTGATATGACCAGCTTAATAGAGAAGCAATTTATTATTTCAATAAATCCATTAGTAACAGTTGCTCAAGCTTATCAAGAGAAGTTGCAAATATCAGTTACTAACGAATTTTCTAACATCGTTTCTATTCAATTACAAGATCCTGATATAACAAAGGCAAAAGAAATTGTAGATGCTTTGGTTGATAATTATAATAATGTTGCGATACAGGACAAAAAATTAATAGCTGACAAGACCTCTGAATTTATCAATGAACGAATAACTGACATCTATGGCGATCTGTCCTCCGTAGAAAAATCTGCAGAACAGTTTAAATCAGGAAGAGGGATTACGGATGTTGCGTCCCAATCAAGCACCAATTTTACTATTGGAGCACAAAGTCGACAGGAACTTCAAAATGCCAATATTCAGCTGAATATTGCCGCTTCAATGAAGGATATTGTGGAAAGTCAACAGGGATACGAAGTACTTCCTTCAAATGTGGGTTTGTCTGATGCTTCAATAACAAACACTACTGCCAGATACAATGATCTTGTGCTTGAAAGAAATCGTTTGTTAAAAAGTTCCAATGAGAAAAACCCTATCATTGTTAATTTGGATCAGCAATTGAATGGGTTGAAAAAAAACTTGGAGTCCAGTTTAAATAGTATGACCAATAACCTGAATTTACAGGCGAATAATTTAAGTAACCAATTATCCCAGATCAACGCCCGAATTTATGCTGCCCCGGGGAACGAGAGGGCATTACGGGAGATAACAAGACAACAACAAACAACGGAAGGATTGTATCTTTATTTGTTGCAAAAAAGGGAAGAATCTCAGATCACCTTTGCATCGGCTTCGCCGAAATCAAAAGTTATTGACCGGGCTTATCCGGTTAGTGAATTTCCGGTTGCTCCAAAAAAATCTATCATTCTAATGGCTGCTCTAATCCTGGGTGCGTTAGTACCTTTTTCAGTCATCTATGTAAACCAATTACTGGATAATAAAGTTCGTAACAAGGTTACCCTTGAAAAATTTGTGGGCTCGGTCCCTGTATTAGCCGAGTTGCCTAAACTATCTAAAAAAGAAAAAAAACTGGTTAAGACTGAGGAGCGTACAGTGCTGGCTGAAGCCCTCCGTATCCTAAGAACTAATCTCGATTATGTTATCAAATTTAAGAAAACGACTTCGGGCAAAGGCAATGTGATCCTTGTCACCTCGAGTGTACCCGGGGAGGGAAAGACCTTGATTTCGGCAAATCTGGCCATGATCTTTGCAAAAGCTAATAAAAAGGTCTTGTTGATCGGAGCAGATATTAGGAACCCTAAGATATTTCAATTTTATTCGGGTAAAAATGTAGACAGGCTTGGTAAACTTTCTGGGGATCAACTGAGCTTGGGACTTACAGAATTTTTAGTTGATAGGAATATCGAAATCTCGGATATTATTTCACCCATGTTAGCTCACGATCAAGTTGTTGATGTTATTTACTCAGGAAAAGTTCCACCAAATCCGGCCGAGTTACTTATGAGCGATCGCATGAAAGAATTAATGCAGGCCGTTCCTACCGAATATGATTATGTGATCGTAGATACCGCTCCCTTGATGGTTGTGACAGATACGTTATTGATCAGTGAATATGCAGATCAGATCCTTTATGTAACCCGGGCCGATGTGACCGAACTCAAAGTATTAGAATTTCCTTTGAAAATGCATCGAGAAGGAAAACTAAATGGGTTAGCCTTTATCGTTAATGGGGTTAAGGATTCCAATTTGGGATATGGCGGTAGTTATGGGTACGGTTATGGGCAAAACAAAAAGAAGTGGTGGAAGTTTGCCTAAATAATTTTATTATTAGTAGAATTCGCTAATCGTATTTCGAACAAGCTGTACTAACTTATCATAGGTTGAGTTTACAATCGTTACTTCTTTTAGTGCTTTCAGTTGTTTTATATTATGAACGTCAGATCCTACAAAATCGATCAGGTTCTTATCTAAAAGTTTGAGAGCAACTTTCTGAATGTCCTTACCGTAATATTCACTTAGAGATAACAGATTAAGCTGAAAGAGCACATTTTTCTCCTTGAAGCCTTTTAAAACATCCCTTCTGTCAGCAAGGTATCGGTATCGTTCAGGGTGTGCGAGGATTGGGAAAAAACCAGCTGACGTAATTCTATCAACGGCATTATCAAAATTAAGCGACGCTTGTAAATAGGACATTTCAATTAACAGGTAACGGGAACGCACAGGCATGATGCCTTTATTCGCCAAAAGAGTTTCAAAATGAGTATCGATCATATGTTCAGCAGCTGTATCTAAGGAAATATTAGACACTCCTTCTTTTATTAAGGCATCTTTGAGCACAGAATATGAAGCTTGAATTGTCTCCGGAGTATTGGGGTAATAATCATTCATTATATGAGGAGTAGCTATAAAATTAGTTACCCCGATTGAATTGAATTCTTTGATCAATGCAATCGACTCTTCAACCGTTTTAGCTCCATCATCAATCCCTGGCAATATGTGGTTATGGATATCGACAAAACCATGTAATGCATCTACCAGGAATCTTTTTTTCGTAAAAATATGGAACATTCAGCGTTGTATTTCCATGCAAAAATACACTTTCTAGGTATAAAGATACACAAAGAAAAAACCTGTCGATATCTTTTCGTTTTTGTTAGAAAAAAAGTGACAGGTTTAGTTATTCTCGGACTATTAAATTGTTATTTGATTGCAGCCTGTGCAGCAGCTACTCTTGCGATTGGCACCCTAAAAGGGGAACAGCTCACATAGTTCAGGCCTAGCGAATGACAGAACTCTACCGAACTGGGTTCCCCGCCATGTTCTCCGCAGATCCCTACTTTAAGATGCGGTTTGGAACTTCGGCCTCGTTCGGTGCCCATTTTCACTAATTGCCCCACACCTTCCTGGTCTAACACCTCAAAAGGATCTTCTTTCAATATGCCCTTTTCCAGATAAATAGGCAGAAATTTACCGGCATCATCACGGGAATAGCCATATGTTAACTGCGTAAGGTCGTTTGTGCCAAACGAGAAGAAGTCGGCCGACTCTGCGATCTTATCTGCCATTAAAGCAGCCCTTGGGACCTCGATCATAGTTCCCACAGAGTAGTTCACCTTTGTTTTTCTCTTTAGGAAAATAGCTTCTGCCGTTTCCCGTATTATTTTTTCCTGCTCTAGGAATTCATTCACTGTCCCCACCAAAGGCACCATGATCTCAGGTTGGGTTTCAATACCTTTTTCCTTTAAGTTCAAGGCGGCCTCAATAATGGCCCTGGTCTGCATTTCGGTGATCTCCGGGTAGGTATTCCCCAGTCTGCAGCCACGGTGGCCCAGCATTGGATTAAATTCTTCTAATTCAGCAACTTTGCTTTTCACGGCATCTAGTGAAATGTGTAATTCTTCAGCCAACTCTTTTTGCGTAGCCAGTTGGTGAGGTACAAACTCGTGTAAAGGTGGGTCGAGGAGGCGGATGGTAACAGGAAGTCCCTGCATCGCCTCAAAAATGCCCTCAAAATCGCTTCTCTGCATAGGGAGTAGGTCACGAAGGGCCATTTTTCTACCTTTCACAGTACTGGCCAGGATCATTTCTCGCATCGCCTTGATCCGGTCTACTTCAAAGAACATATGTTCTGTTCTGGTAAGACCGATTCCCTGAGCACCAAAACTTCTTGCTACCCTGGCATCTCTGGGTGTATCGGCGTTAGCGCGCACCCTCATGGTAGCGTATTTGTCCGACAGTTCCATCAATTCTCCAAATTCACCACTTAATTCCGGTTCTCGGGTGGCTACTTTTCCTTCAATGATATTTCCGGTAGAGCCATTTAAAGAGATCCAATCCCCATCATGGAATTCTTTTCCGTCTACTGTCAGCTTCCTTTTCTTGTAATTGATCTTAAGGGCTCCTGCACCTGAGATACAACATTTTCCCATCCCCCTGGCTACAACGGCTGCATGAGAGGTCATTCCACCACGGGCCGTTAAAATTCCTTTGGCCAAATGCATCCCTTCCAGATCTTCCGGTGAGGTCTCTGTCCTTACAAGAATGCTATATTTGTATTTTTTTGCTTCATCTGCAAAGAATACGATCTGCCCGGTGGCGGCACCTGGAGATGCTGGTAATCCTTGTGCAATGATCTCTGCATCTTCAAGAGCTTTGGGATCAAAGACCGGATGCAGGAGCTCGTCCAGTTTATTGGGATCGATTCGGAGAAGCGCTTCTTTTTCATTAAGCTTTCCTTCTTCCAGAAGATCCATTGCGATCTTTACCATGGCAGCTCCGGTACGTTTTCCGTTCCTGGTTTGTAAGATCCAAAGTTTACCCTGTTGCATGGTAAACTCCATATCCTGCATGTCCCGATAATGGTTCTCCAGCGTTTTTTGATAGCCGTCTAACTCTGTATAGATTTCGGGCATCAATTCTTCAAGGGAAGGATATGAAGTCTTGCGCTCTTCTTCCTTAACCTGTGCCAGCCTTGCCCATCGTTCTGATCCAACTTTTGTGATCTGTTGTGGGGTTCTTACCCCAGACACCACATCTTCCCCCTGTGCATTTATAAGGTATTCCCCATTAAACATATTTTCTCCTGTCCCTGCATCACGGGTAAAACATACTCCGGTTCCTGAATCATCGCCCATATTCCCATATACCATGGCCTGTACGTTTACTGCAGTTCCCCAGTTGGCAGGGTATGCGTGCATTTTTCTGTAATACTTTGCACGGTCGCCATTCCAGCTGTCAAAAACAGCCATTACAGCTCCCCAAAGTTGTTCCCACGGATCCGTAGGAAAATCCCGACCTGTTTTCTTTTTTACTACATCTTTAAAATCATAAACCAGATCCTGCAGATCCTGAACTGTAAACTCCGTATCGAGGTCGATATGTCTTTTATCCTTCAGATGATCAATGATCTCTTCAAATGGATCCTCGTCTTCTTTCGTTTCCGGTTTCATCCCCATAACCACACCACCATACATCTGGATAAAACGCCTGTAAGAATCCCAGGCAAAACGTTCATTTTTTGTTCTGTTGATGATCCCTTTCAAGGCCTCTTCGTTTAGCCCTAGATTGAGTACCGTATCCATCATCCCCGGCATAGAGACCCTGGCACCAGAACGTACTGAAAGCAATAAAGGATTCTCATTGTCACCGAATTTTGCATTCATTGTTTTTTCGATCTCTTCGATCGCCTTTTCCATTTCCGACTTTATCAAAGGAATCACCTTTTTTTTACCCAGTTGGTTGTATTCTGTACATACTTCGGTTGTAATAGTGAATCCCGGAGGTACCGGAATCCCGATCCTGCTCATTTCAGCCAGGTTGGCTCCTTTTCCTCCCAATAAATTTTTCATTGTACTATTACCGTCGGCTTTTTTATTGCCAAATTTGTATACTCGGGTCATTTTTGCAGTAGTTGTTTCCATGATGGTATTTTTATTCCTCTGAAGGAAAGTAATTTAAAGGTGAAATTACATCCTATGCAGCACGATTTTTATGATATAAATCATATAATCTACTTATGTAATCTTTGTTACAATAATGGTCTTGCGAAAATGATGAGTAAAGCTAATATCTAACTTTCCGATACAAAAAATAACTTAGTTTGAAAATCAATAAGTTATGAATTTGAGTTACAGATGAGGTACAAATTGATCAAGAAGCAGTGATAATAATTCCATTTATCTTGTATTTCCTGTTGCTAAATTATGTAGCCAATTTGAATATTATTAAATTCTAATTAATTGGTCAGATTTATATCATCTATTTATCGGCAGCCTAAAGAAAAATTCGGTTCCCTGATCAAGAACACTGTTAACACTTATAGTTATATTATGTAACTCCATAATGCGTTTAACAATTGCCAATCCAAGACCACTTCCCTTTTTGATATCCGTAAGGAATGAACTCCTGCGGTAACGTTCAAATATATACGGTAGCTCCTGTGGGGATATCCCACTTCCAGTATCCGAGATACTAATTTTAACCTCGCTGTCTTCCCGTGCTAATTCTAGGGTAACAACATCACCTTCATTACAATGTTCAATAGCATTATCTATAATATTTTGAAGGGCGCGATCTATAAGGGCAATATCGGCATATACCAGGGGCAAGTCTTTCGAATAAATCGTATTAAGGCTAACGCCTTTTTTTTGAGCAATGAATCGGTATTTGTCAGCTAGATCCTGAATGATCTCAGCCATTTGTATCGCCTCATGTTGTAAAGGTTGCTGTTTGGCTTCCAGTTTGCTCAACTCAAAAAGATCGTCGACCAATTTTTTTAATTTATCAGAATTCTTTAGGACAATCTCCATATATCGCATTTTCTTATCGTCAGTTAATTCGTCCTTTTTAATCATTAATGTTTCTATGAATCCGCGAATAGATGCAATAGGCGTACGCAAATCGTGAGAAATATTGGTAATTAGTTCTTTTCTCAAATTATCAACACTTTGCAGATCATTGATGTTCGATTGTATAGTATTTGCCATTTCATTATAGGTCTTAGCCAATAAACCCATTTCCCCATGTTTTATGCCCGTCACCCTGGCATCATGGTTCCCATTTTGAAAAGATCGGAATACCTTGGTTATCTTATTAAAATTTCGAGTGAGCAGGTATACGGCAAACAAAGACACCCCGAAGGCGGTCAATAAAGCGAAAAGCATCGTTCTCACACTAAGTTTACGAATATAACTTCCCTTATGTTCGCTTAAGAGAGCGTCATAATCATTTCCGCCTACAATCGCATAAATGTACCCCACTTTTTTGTCGTTATGAGTATAAGGTGCCGCTGAAAATATCTTTTTTTCACCTATTGTTTTGGGATCATCTCCTTTAATGTATAGGTTACCATCTTTAGTAATAAATTCCTGGACAGGTGCTAAATCAATCGTTTCTGCCTTAACCTCCTTATTCATGGCAACATGTTTTAAAACGTAACCTTCTAAATCGAGTAGATAGACTTCAGTAGCAGGATTAGTAGCCATAATGTGGTGCATAAGATCCCCCAATTTAGATTCGACAATCGAATCACCGTCATACAGACCCTGTACTTCTTTAACGATATATTTTGCCACGTCTTTATTCAGACCCTGAGTAATCTCATTATGATAATCTTCGGACAGTTTTAAAGAGGAAGTTATAATAAGGAAGGCCAGTAACAAAAACAAAACCGTCAATAATCCAGCAATTTTATAAAATAATATATTTCTTCCTATCATAATCTCATTATTCTGTAAATCGATATCCAACTCCCCAGGTCGTTAAAATATATTCCGGATTTCTGGCATCTTTTTCAATTTTGGCTCTCAATCGATTTATATGCGAGTTAACCGTATGCTCATACCCTTCAAACTCATATCCCCATATTTTATGCAATAACTGTGCACGACTGTAAGTCTTTCCCGGATGGTTGGCCATAAGTGAAAGTAATTCAAATTCTTTGGGAGTAAGGTTTAGCCGTTTGTTGTTGTATTCCACTTTTCGTAATTCCTGATTAATTCTTAATTCTTTAATACGTAGTTCAGGCAACGCGGTTTGATCAGATTGTTCAGCATCTAATTTTGATCGCCTTAATATTGCCTTCACCCGTGCCTGTAATTCACGTAAACTAAATGGCTTAGTGATATAGTCATCAGCACCAGTTTCCAGGCCAAGAATTTTGTCGATCTCATCACTTTTACTGGTAAGGATCAATATCGGCGTATTAATTTTGCTCGCACGTAAATCCCTGCAAATTTCCATTCCCTTTTTTCCTGGAAGCATCAAATCCAATATGATAAGATCATATTCAGTTTTGGTGGCTTCAATAAAGCCCTCACTGCCATTAAAACAACAATGAATTGAGGTTTGGTCGTCCTCAAGGTTTATGGTAATTAGTTCGGCAATATGTCTGTCATCTTCAACTACTAAGATGTTCGTCATCAAGAAATTAATTTTTACTCAAGTTAATCATGAATTATCTAAAAAGTATCACGATAGTATTGCAATATGAAGATATTTTAAGTTACATATAGCCATTTGCAACGTTTTGGCCTTAAGTAAAAACAAATATTATATGTGACAAAACGATTATATTCTTGTTACAGGATTGTGATAATTGAAAAGTAGTTTTATACTCAAACAATATTTAAAATAAAAGATTATGAAAAAGTTATTATTTATTATTTCAATTGTTACAGTATTCTTTTGGAGTTGCAGCAATGATTCTGAAACTATTGACGAGAACTTCTTCGCCGTAAAGAGTTCAACGAGTATTGCCGCAAAAGCCAATAATGCCAATGCATTTACAACCTTTAGGATTACTATTGAAAATCTGGGAGGGATAGACGCTTATCCAAATGTATTGTCCCCGGGAATTTTTGTTGTACAAAAGAAAAACACGGCACCGCTTTTTATATCAGGGATTGAAGATTTTGGAGAAGGACTAGAAGCTATTGCAGAAGATGGAGATCCCGGGACGTTAGTTACTAGCTTGGAAAACGATTCTGAAGTACGATCTCATGGAGCTTTTACTACTCCAGTTGGAGGTGATGGACCAGCTCCTTTACCTCCCGGAGATTCCTATGAATTTTATGTGACCGCTAAGAATAAAGATTATTTAAACTTTGCGACTATGTTCGTTCAGTCTAACGACTTGTTTATAGCTCCCGGCGCCATGGGAATTTCATTATTCAATGGCAATAAACAACCTATAAGTGGAGACATTACTATGTATTTAGAATTATGGGACGCGGGCACCGAAGTTAATGAAGAACCTGGAGTTGGGCCAAATCAGGCACCCAGACAACCTGGTCCGGATACGGGGGAAGATGAAAATGGCGTAGTACACTTGGTTGATGATGGGTTCACATACCCTGATGTAACGGATATCGTTAAAGTAATAGTAACGCCTATGAATTAGTAATTATTAAAATTGCTATGATAAACCCTTGCCGTGGCAAGGGTTTTCTTTTAAACGTAATATTACATTTTTAATTGGATAATTATTTTTTGGAATAATGCTTGCCTTTATCATAAAGCTTTACCTGATACCTTTGATGATTAACAAGACTATAATTTCCTTCATGAGGAACGTACGTAGATTTGAAACATTTGTTTTTATATAACAAACTATACCTTATTGCATAATCCGAGTTAATCGGTGGAATAATATTTACACCTATTTCCAGTTGCCTTAGAACACAATTATTAATTTCAATTCCATACTCCTTTTTTAATACTTTTAGGACTTATTGATTACTTTTAATCTGTTATCTATCACTTTGTTTGTAGGGCTTACTTTCCGATACAGAAGTTAGCAAAGATATTTCCCAGCAGGTCATCAGAAGTGATCTCGCCAGTGATCTCTCCGAAGTGAAAGAGTGCCTGACGGATATCTACGGCTAACAGATCACCTGATCTGCCTTCATCCAGACCTTCTCGTACCTTTAGGATCTCCTCCAATGCCTTTGAGAGGGCATTGTAGTGTCTGGTATTGGTCACGATGGTCTCGTCTTTGCTAAGAGCTCCTGTGTTTACAAGAGAGAGGATTGAAGATTTAAAAGTTTCTACCCCTTCTTTTGTTTTGGCAGAAAGGAAGAGGGCAGTAGAATGAGACTTTTTTAGTTTTTCTATGGCAGCCGGACTAATGGTGTCCGACTTATTGATCAATAGGAGTACAGTTTTATCCTTATGCTTATGTTTTAGCTCTTCTACGTTTTTTTCGATGTCAAGACTACGCTTATCATTGTTGACCAAGTCGGTGGCGTCTGCGAGGTAGACGACAACCTTGGCTTTCTCTATTTTATCAAAGGTTTTCTGTATCCCGATAGACTCTATCTCATCCTTCGTATCTCGAATCCCTGCTGTATCTATAAACCGAAATCCAATACCCTTTATGACGATCTCATCTTCAATAGAATCCCTGGTAGTCCCGGCAATATGGCTTACTATAGCTCTTTCTTCATTCAGAAGTGCATTCAGTAAGGTAGATTTACCTACATTGGGTTCTCCCACAATGGCTATCGGTATCCCATTTTTTATGACATTTCCCAGGGCAAATGAATCTATCAAATGTTTGAGCACTTGCTGTATCCTCTCCAATAAAGTCCTGAATTGTTCCTTATCTGCAAACTCCACATCCTCCTCGGCAAAGTCGAGTTCCAACTCTATCAGCGAGGCAAAATTAAGTAGTTCCTCCCGCAGCTTCGCGATCTCTGTACTAAAGCCTCCTCTCATTTGTTGTATGGCCAGTTGATGGGAGGCTGCATTTTCAGAGGATATTAGATCGGCCACTGCTTCGGCCTGACTCAGATCCATTTTTCCGTTTATGAAAGCACGCATAGTAAATTCACCCGCATTAGCCATTCTGCAACCGGAGCGTAGCAAGAGTTGCAAGATCACCTGTTGAATATACATGGACCCGTGGCATGAAAATTCCACAACGTCCTCACCGGTGTACGAATGTGGGCCTTTAAATACCGTGGCTAATACCTTATCCAGGGTTCTTTTCCCTTCTTTTAGGTAACCCAGGTGAACGGTATGACTTTTAACTGAGGACAGTTCTTTTCCACTCACAGCCTGAAATATGGAAGAGCAAATGGTAATGGCGTTTATTCCTGATACTCGTATTACGGCAATAGCGCCTGCCCCAGATGGGGTGGCTAAAGCAGTAATAGTATCTTGAGGAATCATTGACTAATTTTTGGTAAAAATACTGAAAAGGCTTCGATTCAATTGTACTTTAAGAAATTCAATTATTTTCATTATCGGATTTACTTTTGGAGTACATTTGATACGTTAATTTCGTATATTAAATAGTACGCAAAATGAATAAACTAACGATGATGAAACAATTTGTTATTATGATGGTCTTTATATGTTTTATAGGGATCACAAGGGGATATACCCAGGAGAATCCAAGTCCGGTTATGACAGAAGCACAGCTTCAACAAATGAAGGAAGTTCAACAAAAGGTTGAAAAGGCACAAAAGGAGGCTGAAAAAGCTGAAAAAGCTCAAAAAAAGGCAGAAAAAGATGCTAAACGAGCGAAAAGACTAAAAGATGACATACGTGATACAAAAAGATCTATTGACAGGGATGTGGACCGTATCGTTAAACTTAGAGAAAAGTTAGAAAAAGATGGCGCCAAGGGAAAACTTTCTCCGAAGGACATTGATAATATTAATTTGAAGATCAAAAGATTGGAAGCTGGAATTGTGAAGGATCAGGCTCGACTTAAAAAATTGGAACGGAAGTAAATCATTTTTGATGATTACGGTGCGTAAAATTTTGTAACATTTTTACAGTTTTCGCTACCTATATGTAATCAACAAAAATATATTAATCATGGAAGTCATCAATCAATCAGCTTTACGAGTAGACAGGCAACTGCTTGTCATCACCCATCTAACCCAGCTATTATCATATATCATTGGGTTTGGAGGTCTAATTACGCCTCTCATTATATGGCTTTCGTCCAAAGACAGGGTAGAAGGTATGGACGAGCACGGCAAAGCTATCGTAAATTTTCAACTTAGTCTTATTTTATATTTTATAATCAGCATTCCCGCCATTCTATTGCTTGGACTAGGAATATTAGGGATCATTGGAGTGATTGTTCTTGGCTTTGTACTGCCCATTGTAAATGCGGTAAGGGCCAGTAATGGAGAGGATCCAAGTTACTTTATGACGATACGGTTTATAGCGTAAGCAAACAGATAGCAAATAAAAAATCCAATCTTAATAGATTGGATTTTTTTATTGATTCCTAATCATAGGAATAAGTTAGTTAAAGAGGTCCTTTACATTACTACGCCTTGACAAAATTCTCCTCCATTAAGGCTAGACCCACCTTCAATGGTGAAATCGTCATAGGTAAAGCCAAGTATGTTGGGTTCTGTACAGCTGGTATCAATAGTCGTATTCTGACTGCCACTAACGGAAATATAGATCTCTGTGCCTAATGTACCATTCCTATCAAAACCATCGAGGATAAACATTTCTCCGGGACTAAGTCTTTCGCTATAAAGTACTTTTTTGCCTTTAGTGCCTGTAACGCTTATTACAGCATCTTCGGCACCATTATATCGTAGGTCTAGTCGGGTAACATTTCCACTACAGTTACAACTATTATTTTCATTTGCAACATCAGTGGAGTCATCTTCAGGGCATTTGCCCAACTCATCACCATGATCTAAATGAGCATCGATAGCCTCTGGCGGCAGATATAAAGTAATGAACTTCCAATCGTTCCCAATGTTCAGCTTATGACATATGTATTGAAATTCCTTTTTGTGATCTTTATCATTCTTTTTTGATTTCGAATAAACGGCATTTAAGGATTCATTGCTTTGTTCTAATTCATCAACTTGACAAGAAAATAGCAATACTAAACTTAAAAGATAGAAGAGACTTTTTTTCATGATGTAGGTGGATTTGGGTTAAAGTGTAAATGATATGAAGGAGAACGCCCTGGTAAGAGCATGAATTTTGGAAGTACGTTAAACGGCAACAAAATGGGGTAAAGTGTATGCTAAAGTGATCCAAATATTAAAAATTGGACACAATTGCATCTTTAAAATAAGATGTGGGTATTAATAGAGGAGCTTAAGAATACTCTAAAAGCTATTAGGATTTTAGTTATTCAACATCACCGGCATTACCAACATGGTGACATGTTCACCTTCATCCAGGCCATCAATAGGAGTAAGGATCCCGGCCCTGTTGGGCAGGCTTAATTCAAGCGAAACTTCTTCTGAGGATAAATTCCCCAGCATCTCCACTAAAAACCTGGAGTTAAAGCCTATCTGCATATCATCGCCCTGATATGCACAGGTAAGTCGTTCTTCAGCTTTGTTGCTGTAGTCAATATCTTCTGCAGAGATGTTCAATTCGGCCCCAGCGATACGAAGTCTTATCTGATGTGTAGTTCTATTAGAGAAAATAGAAACCCGCCTTACCGAACTCAGGAAATGGTTTCTGGAAATAGTAAGTTTATTTGGGTTTTCCTTTGGGATAACTGCCTCGTAGTTAGGGTATTTCCCATCGATGAGTCGGCAAATCAATTCTGTATTTTCAAAACTGAATTTAGCATTACTATCATTGTACTCTACCTTCACCTGTTCTTCGCTACCAGCAAGAATACCTTTTAACAGATTCAAGGGTTTTTTGGGCATGATGAATTCTGCCACTTCAGACGCCTTCACATCATTACGCCTGTATTTCACCAATTTATGGGCATCTGTAGCAACAAAAGTTAAATGCTCTGAAGAAAATTGAAAGAAAACTCCACTCATTACAGGCCTCAAGTCATCATTCCCGGCAGCAAAAATGGTCTTGTTAATGGCTGTTGCCAAAATATCTCCCATTATTGTCGTAGAACTGGGGCTTGCTAATTCAACCGCCTTAGGAAATTCGGCTCCATCGGCATACGCCAGGGCATACTTTCCGTAATTGGAACTTATCTCCACTGTATGATTATCCTCCACAACAAAGGTCAGGGGCTGCTCTGGAAAGGTCTTTAATGTGTCAAGTAAAAGTCGTGCCGGAACGGCTATTGTTCCCTCATTGTCCGATTCTACTTCCAAAACTGCACTCATGGTGGTTTCCAGATCTGAAGCAGAAACGGTGAGTTTGCGTTTCTTTAATTCGAACAGAAAATTATCCAGAATGGGTAGGGTATTACTGCTATTAATAACTCCCCCCAAAACCTGAAGTTGTTTTAATAAATACGTACTCGATACAATGAATTTCACAATGTCTGTTTTTTGGTTATCATCGAAATAAGTGATTTGCTTCAGACCTTCATAATAGTAGGCTATAAAAACAATCGTTTACTTCCTTCTTTTCGGCTATAATTTGTGAATAATCCTTAGCTAAGGATCCAAAAACAAATATATCCTAATTGTCTATTTCCTTAAAACTTACTTATTAACATCTATCTGCCAAATCGCCGCTTGCGCCAAAATGAAAAAAGTAGTGATAAAAGTAGGACAAAAAGGAGTGGAACCCCAATAGTTATGAACTGCCACCGGGTTTTCTGCGAGGCAATTTTCTCAACATCCAACATAGGAATAGCTACCACCTTGTTTCGAATGTTTATAAGTCCGGCATCATCAAGTAGGTAATTCACGCAATTCAGCAAGAATTCCTTGTTGCCATAGAAATTATTTGTCCATTTATCGTATCCCAATTCCAATGGCCTGTTATTTCGCAATTGGTTAGCAATTAGATCCCCGTCGGCAATTACGATCATCTTATTTTCCGGACCTTTTTCTATACTGCCGTTTAATGTAATGGGTTTCACTCTATTGATATAGGCCGAACTAAACGCTCCTTCCACCAGCACAGCCAATGGCTTGTTTCCATTTGTATATTGCTCTTTGTCAGGTGGTGAATTCAGGATATCAAAGCTTACCAGTTTTGGCATGGTCTCGGTTCTCGATAAAGGCGAGCTCTGTACCAGGATCGTCTTTTGGTATCCATTGCTTAACGTATCTATTGTACTTGTAAATTGAAACCTCAGGGCTTCTGTGTTAGTGTTTATCGGATGATTATTTCTTGATAATACCATGGGATTGTAATACCAGGGGAGGGGGTTGTAGTCCGCACTGTTCCCTTCCCCAGTGGCCAGAACGATCTGCGTAAAATAAAGATCATTTACTAGCTCAGGATTAAGCCTGATCCCATATTTAAAGAATAGATCATCAAGATTTAAATCCCTCGCCAAGGCCAATGCCTCTCCATCTTCATTAAAAAGACTGTCGAGCTCCATGGCCACAGGATCTACCAACCAAAGCGACCTCCCACCATTTACTATAAATTGGTCCAGCACGTATTTTTCTGCCTCAGTAAAAGCTTTGGTAGGTTTTGCTATCAAGGCAAGGTCATAGGTTTTGAGCTGATCTAATACGTTCTGAGGGCTAGTTTCCACAGAATCGAGGGTTATGGCGCCCAAATTGTAATATTCGCGCAGCGATCCTAATATGTCGGCCAGATACATATCTTCAAGTTCCCCGTTTCCTTTTATGACGGCGATCCGTTTTTTTTCTTTGATCCCTAATTTGGTAAAGGCATCTGCAAAGGCGTATTCCAGGTTTTGAACAGAATTGTTGATCCTTTCCTCTGTACTGGCTCCCAATTTGTTTTTAAGAAGGGCCACTCTAACTGTTTTGTCTTTATGAGTTACCATGGCCCATGGAAAAACCAATTCCTGTGACACTTTCCCCTCATTTTCGATGGTCACATTAGCAGGGGTAAGGCTAATGCTCTGAAGTTGTGCCAATATTACCTCTGCCTGAGAAGCATCTTCCATTGGGTCTTCAAAATTATATTTGATGTTGCTGTTCTTATTGGAAAAATTCTCCAATAGTTGTTCGGTCTCTATTCTAAGACGCTGAAACTCTGCTGGGAGGTCACCTTCCAGCAACACATCAATGATTACAGGTGTTTCGAATTTCTGGATCACGGTCTCAGTAGCCTCAGACAAGGTAAATCGTTTATCCTCGGTTAGATCGAAACGAAGATAAAAGTATGATGCCAGGAGATTTAGAAGGATGAATAGCCCCAACCCAAGCGCGATATTTCGAAGAATAGTATTTTTCACTTTATGCACGTTGTTTTAATTGGGTTACGGTCATAAAGAGAAAAAATACGGCCAGGGAAAGAAAGTAGATCACATCTCGAGTATCTATGATCCCTCGTCCCATACGCTCATAATGGGCCTGCATCCCTAGATTTTCAATAAACAGAGAAATACCACCAACTGAAAGTACTCCGGAGATGGCTTGAAAGCCGAGATATGCAAACAACGCTAATAGAATGGCAGAAAGGAAGGCAACTATCTGATTTTCGGATAGGGTAGAGGCAAAGAGCCCAATTCCTGTATACGAAGTGAGCAATAAGATCATTCCTAAGTAAGCGCCGACTACCAAGCCTGCATCAAAATTTTCGGTTTCGGTACCTAATGCCGAAATACCCCAAACATAGACGAGGGTGGGAAACAAAGCGATAATTCCCAGTACCAAGATCCCAAAAAACTTACCTAAAACCAATTCCCATGGACCTATGGGTTTCATCAGCAGTAATTCCAGGGTTCCTGATTTTTTTTCTTCTGAAAAACTCTTCATGCTTAAGGCGGGAATTAGGAAAAGAAAAATAAATGGAGATAACATAAAAAATGCCGACAGATCAGCAAATCCGTAGTCGAACACATTATAAGGTCCCTTAAACACCCATAATAGTAACCCATTGATGGCCAAAAACAAGCCCAATGCCAACATACCCGTTGCGGTGGTGAAAAAGGAAGTTATCTCTCTTTTAAAGATGGCAAGCATATTTATTAATTTAAGCTGTGTTTTTTTTGAACACTCCAGGCTTGGGGCTTATCATCAAATAGCAATTTGGTACGTCCCCAAACTTCCTTAAAAAAGTCGGAATTTCTATAGGCTGCCAAATGATCTTTTGATTCCCAATGACTATATGTAAAGAAGATGGAGGGATCATTGACGTCCTGATATAACTCCAATAACGAACATCCATCATATCCCCGAATTATATCCTTGGTTTCTTCAAATATGCGCTCAAAACTAGGAATATTTTCGTTTTTGAATGTTAGTTTTACTATGCGAACTATCATTTATTTAAAGTTTATGATAACGGTATCCCTGTAATCTAGTCCCAGTAAGGAAGACGCACTTCCAACGGTATTTGGATCACTTTTATAGATCGCCAGTTCTATATAATTAGCAGAATTAAATAAAGCCAACAGATCTCCCGGACCTTTGCGTTGTTGTTTATCCAGATCAAAATCTATGATCTCACTATAATTATTCACTATCCTGGTTATCTTCTTATTCCTTGCCAGCAACTCAAAGTCGCGTCCCTTGCGATACGCCTCAAAAAGACTCTTTTGAATATTAGTGACCACATTCCCATAGTTATCAATATAGATAACACTACCGGCTATGGTATCTCCATCATTGGTTATCCTGGGAGCAAATTCTTTAAGTTCTTTAAGGGCATCAAATTTTTTACCAACTACTTCCAATGTACCACCACGAGCTATATGGCAGGCCACTTTTACAAAGACCTCCAACACCGGAAAAGCGCCGGGGTGGGGGTTAGGGATCTTTAATTCTACTACCTTGTCTGGCTTTATTTCCGCCGTGATAAGGCTGCTAACCCCATTATTGGCAAGGATAAAGTAATGGCCATCTACAAATACAGCAAGATGCTGGTTTTCTGCAGTACATTCGGCGTCCACACCCACAATATGGATGGTTCCTTTTGGGAAGGCTTTATATGAGTTTTTTAAGATATAAGCGCACTCCTGAATATTGAAGGGGCTTATGGCATGTGAAATATCAACAATTTGAGCATCTTCCAATTCACTATAGATGGTTCCTTTAATGGCGCCTACAAAATGGTCTTTATGTCCAAAATCCGTAGTTAATGTTATGATCGCCATGAAAGACTGTTGATATTTTTTTGGGGTATCAAACTGTTTTATTCTTAAGTTTGTGTGTCAAAATTAAACAAAAAATCAGCGTTTCGAAATTTATATTCATCCCATCCAAATAACTCGTAGCTTCTTTGAACGAACTCACACTAGAACTCACAGAAATTAGTCCAAGAGAATTTTTTGGACACCAGAACGAAAATATAGATCTTCTAAAAAAGTATTTTCCAAAACTCAAGATCGTAGCCCGAGGCAGCAAGATCAAAGTATTTGGTGACGATCAGCTCTTAGATGAGTTTGACAAGCGCTTTCATATGTTAACTGCGCATTTCGCCAAGTACAACAAGCTCGATGAAAATGTAATAGAACGAGTTTTAACCAGTACTGATAAGGAAGATTATGCCTCCCCGGATCAAAGCAATGAGATCCTGGTGCATGGTGTAAATGGAAGATACATCAAAGCGCAAACGGTTAACCAACGCCGATTGGTAGATGCCATGGCCAAAAACGATATGGTCTTTGCCATTGGCCCTGCAGGTACCGGAAAAACTTATACAGGAGTAGCCCTGGCCGTTAGAGCACTAAAGAACAAAGAGGTAAAAAGGATCATTTTGACAAGACCGGCGGTTGAAGCGGGGGAGAATCTGGGATTCCTGCCCGGAGATCTAAAGGAAAAACTAGATCCATACATGCAGCCACTTTATGATGCGCTGCGCGATATGATCCCTAGCGAAAAGTTGGCACTTTATATTGAGAATGGCACTATTCAAATTGCTCCAATGGCCTTTATGAGAGGAAGAACCCTGGATCATGCCTTTGTGATACTGGATGAGGCACAAAATACTACCCATGCGCAAATGAAAATGTTCCTTACCAGGATGGGAAAGGATGCAAAATTCTTGCTGACGGGAGATCCCGGGCAAATTGACCTTCCAAGACGGATTATCTCGGGACTAAAAGAGGCCATGCTTATCCTGAAGGATGTTGAAGGGATCGAAATGATATATTTGGACGATAAAGATGTGATCCGACATAAATTGGTGAAAAAGGTGATCGATGCCTACAGGAATATCGAGCATCAGAACTAATTACTACATGGGCAATACAATTACCAGCACTAATTTTAAATTCCCCGGACAACAAAAGGTCTATAAAGGAAAAGTAAGGGAGGTTTATACCCTTGAGAATGATCTTTTAGTGATGATCGCTACAGATAGGCTTTCGGCTTTCGATGTTGTGATGCCTAAAGGGATCCCCTTTAAAGGACAGATCCTAAACCAAATCGCGACCAAGATGATGGCTGCCACGGTCGACATAGTTCCCAACTGGCTCCTTGCCACCCCAGACCCAAATGTAGCTGTGGGGTATGCATGTGAGCCTTTCAAAGTAGAAATGGTGATACGTGGGTATTTATCAGGACATGCTGCCAGGGAATACAAAAGTGGCAAGCGAATGATATGCGGCGTTTCAATGCCGGAAGGCATGAAGGAGAATGACAAGTTTCCTGAACCGATTATTACGCCAGCAACCAAGGCGGAAAAAGGAGATCATGATGAGGATATTTCCAGGGAGGATATCTTAAAGAGGGGAATCGTTTCAGAAGCGGATTTCGTTCTTCTTGAAAAATATACCAGAGCATTATTTCAAAGAGGGTCTGAAATTGCTGCAAAAAGAGGTTTGATATTGGTAGATACTAAATACGAATTTGGCAAACGAAACGATGGAACTGTAGTGCTTATTGATGAGATACATACACCCGACTCTTCACGCTACTTTTATAAGGTGGGGTATCAGGAAAGGCAGGACAGGTCGGAGCCTCAAAAACAACTTTCAAAAGAATTTGTACGGCAATGGTTAATTAAAAATGGATTTCAAGGGCTAGAGGGTCAGAAAGTACCCGAAATGTCTGATGAGTATATTAAAACAGTCTCAGATCGGTATATAGAATTATATGAGAATATTACTGGTGAGACCTTCCAAAAGGCAGATATCACTCATATTCAGGAACGGATAGAAGGTAATGTTCTTACCTATCTAAAAAATGGATAGTAAATTCTTGATTCTCACAAGAATGGATTTTTCTTCACTATAATTTCTCCAAATACCACATTATATTCCACAAATAAGCATAAAAAAAGATCACATTAAGTGATCTTTTTTCTGTAGCGAGAGGGAGACTTGAACTCCCGACCTCAGGGTTATGAATCCTGCGCTCTAACCGCCTGAGCTACCTCGCCAAAGGTTTTGTAAGCGGCTGCAAATATAAAGTTTAATTTCCGCTACATCAAAATAAGGCTATCAAAAAATATTTATGGGAGATTATTTTTTTATCATTTAGAAATATATATATTGTCTGAAGTTAAAAATACCCTGAATGTCAGATAAGATTAAGTTTGAATTAGAATTTGTAATACAGTCTTCGCCACAATTGCTCTATCAATACCTCTCAACTCCTTCGGGACTTTCAGAATGGTTTGCAGATAATGTCAATTCACGGGGAGAACTCTTTAATTTCATATGGGATGGCTCTGAAGAAGAAGCAAAACTCCTAAAAAGAAAAAGCGATGAATTTATTCGTTTTGCCTGGGAGGACTCGGAAGATGGTATCTATTTTGAAATGAAGATCATTGTAGATGAGATCACCAGTGATGTTTCTTTATTTATCACTGATTTCGCTGACGAAGACGAAGTAGATGAGTCAAAAATGCTATGGGCCAATCAGGTTTCCAGCCTTAAACAGGTCCTTGGCTCCAAATAAAAATTTCCAAAAGAAGCAGTATCTTTGGCCTTGAAAATTTCAAGGCTTTTTTTATGATCAACTACGATGGCGAGTTGCTTTCAGATACATCTAACTTCTTTAACGCAACTAACCGTGGATTTTCCCATGGAGACGCCCTGGTAGAGACCCTGCGTATTGCTCCACGTAAGATCTACTTTTGGGAGGATCATTACCTCCGATTAATGGCCTCCATGCGAATCCTGAGGATGGAGATTCCTATGAACTTCACCATGGAATATTTGGAGGATCAACTTTTAAAAACAGTAAAGGAATCTGGATTAGAAGATACTCCGGTCATTGTGCGGTTATATGTTTTCAGAAAGACAGCAGAGGAAGGTTCAAATCGTAAGAACGAAATATCGTTTCTTATTTCTCCGGAGGAAAATACTACCCCCTTTTATATTACACAAAACTACTCCTATGGAATAGACCTTTATAAAGATCACTATGTTCAGGCGGGGATGATCTCAAATCTGTCCACTGTAACTAGTATACTTAAAACAATAGGAAGTGTATATGCATCTGAGAATGGGTATGAGGATTGTATTCTTTTGAATGATGGCAAAAATGTAGTTCAAACGCTTAAAGGGAATATCTTTTTAGTGAATCAAGCTCAGATCAAAACACCTCCCTTATCAGACGGTTGCGAAAATGGCATCTTACGAAAGAAAATGATCGAATTGCTTAGTAAACTTCCGGAATATACATTGGAAGAGACATCTATCTCTCCTTTTGAGCTCCAAAAAGCCGATGAACTATTTATTACAGATATTAAAGACGGGATACAATCTGTGACACATTACAGAAAGGCTATTTTTAAGACGGAGGTTGCTAAAGAACTATTAGGTAAGCTTAATGCGATGGCCCGTCTTAATTAAGGCTGGGATTTTCCGGGGCATTGGACCAAAGAAGATAGTCGCCACCCAGTTCCATCATTTTCTCTTTCCAAAAAGAATTGGATGATTTCTCAATGATCTCGCTATTGTAAAGATTTTTTACAACTATCCACGATTTAGAATCTAGTTCCTGGTCTAATTGAAGTGAGGACCAGCCAGAGTATCCTAGAAAAAAACGAATATCCCTGGGGGTAATTACCCCTTTGTTGATCAGGGCAATGGTAGCATCAAAATCGCCACCCCAAAAAATTCCATCTGAGATCTCCACACTTTCATTGATCAAATGAGGGACCTTATGGATAAAATATAAATTATCTTGTTCTACCGGCCCGCCATTAAAAACCGGGAAGGGAATAAGGATTTCATTTACGAGATCACTGATGTCGTAGTCCAGGGGCTTATTTAGGATAAAACCTACGGACCCCTCCTCATTGTGTTCGGCGATCAAAACCACAGACCTATTAAATGAGACATCCCCCGTCAATGAGGGTTCAGCGATCAATAGCTTTCCTTTCTTAGGTTTAAGACTTGTCATAAGGGCAATTCCTTTTTCTAAAATAGAATAAAACTACTTAACTACAAAAAAAATAATAGTTACAAAAAAAGCACTTCTTTATGGGAAGTGCTTTCGGTATATTATTTAGAACAAAAATTAGTTTACAGAGCCGCTCAAATCAGAACCTGCTTTGAATTTTACTACATTTTTTGCTTTAATGTGGATGGTTTTTCCAGTAGAAGGGTTTCTTCCTTCTCTTGCGCTTCTTCTAGTTACTGACCAAGATCCGAAACCTACTAGAGATACACGGTTACCTTTTTTAAGAGACTTTTGTACATTTCCTAAGAAAGATTCCAAAGATTTTTTAGCGGCTGCTTTTGTGATACCAGCATCAGCTGCCATTGCATCGATTAATTCTGTTTTGTTCATAATTTAAGTAAATTAATTGTTGTTAAACATTTTAAAGCTTAAACAAATTTATACGGATTTGCCGTTAAGACAAGTAAAATCAAGGGAAATCGGGGTTTTTGTTGATAACTTGAGGGGTTTGTTGATAAAGTGGCAATATTTTGGCGATTTCTTTGAGCCCAGTATACATGGGACTTCACAGAACATGCGCATTTTTGTCTAATTTCAATCCGTTTAACACCTCTTTGACCTCCATTTTTCGTTTCCCGGGAAGTTGAATTTCTTCGAGCCAAATATACCCTCCAATAACAGCAACTCTTAGGCTCTTTTTATCACCATATAACTTACCAGGAGATAAGGAATGTTCCTCTTCTGTATAATACGCCTTGTATACTTTAAGATAAATGGACTCATTATTATTAATGAGTGTGGTCCAGGCGGCAGGGTAGGGACTTAGCCCCCTAATTTGATCATTAATGGCTTTCACGGGCCTATTCCATTTGATCTCACTATTCGCTTTCGAAAGCTTAGGAGCTTCTTTTACCACATCCAGATGCTTTTGATCAATTGTCTTTACCTCACCTTTTTTAATGTGTTGTACCGTCTTTATTACAAGCTCGGCCCCCTGGATCATCAATTTGTCATGAAGTGTGCCGGCCGTATCTTCCTTGCTAATGAGGCATTCTGTCTGTGCAATGATGGCACCCGTATCAATCTTCTCATTAATAAAAAAAGTGGTAACCCCAGTTTTTTCCTCTCCATTGATGACTGCCCAATTAATTGGCGCTGCACCGCGGTAGTCCGGTAATAAGGAAGCATGAAGGTTAAAAGTTCCGTACTGTGGCATTTGCCATACCACCTTTGGTAACATTCTAAAAGCAACCACGATATGTAAATTAGCTTGCAATTGTTTTAATTCTTCAAGGAAGGCCTGACCCTTAAGATTTGTTGGTTGCAATACCCTTAAACCTTTAGATACCGCATACTCTTTCACAGCCGACTGCCTTATTGCCTGGCCTCTTCCCGCCGGCCTGTCTGGAGCAGTGATCACCCCAACTACGGTATAGTTGTTTTCTATCAGGGCGCTCAAACTCGCTACCGCAAAATCTGGCGTACCCATGAATATGATCTTTAGTGATCTCATTTACTAACTGTGTATTCGTTATTAGATGTGATTTTGATCTTACCTTCTTCCAGAAGGAACTGCAATTCCTTCAATATTACCTCCCTTTCCTGCCCCAGAGACTCAACAAGAGCTTGTGAGGAGACCGACTGTTCTTTGAGGAGGGCAAGAATATCCGAATCTAAGGTTTTCAATTCACTTGAACTCTTTTTTATGTTTTGAAGACAAACATCGCATTTACCGCAAGCAGGGCCGTCTTTTTCTCCAAAATAGGCCAATAACTGTATGGTTCTGCATTCTTTCCTATTTTTTACATAGTTAAGCATGGCATTAACATTGTCTATCTTACCTTGATTGAGTTCCCTGATCTTATGAGCAAAAACATTGATGGTCCTATCATCTTCTCTCGGCACAAGAAAAGTCAACTCCATATCCTGCTTTTCGTGATTAAATGCTATTATTCCATCAATTTCAGCTTTTTTAAGTGTTGTAAAAACTGCACTTTCAGCTACTTCTGATTTTTTGGCGATCAATAATGTATTGATCTTTGTATCAAATTCAAAAACCCCTCCATATGTCCTTAAAAGAATCTGTAAAATATGTGCTTCTTTAGGGTGCTGTTCCAAATAAGAAAAGATGGCATTTTTTGAGGCAAGGAATTGAACCGATGTTTTATTCGAAAAATTTTGAGATAGTGCAATCACCGAATGTTGATCTAAAAATCGCATACCATTGTAAACCAGGGATGTGTTGAGGTCATAGGTATCACAAAAATGATTGAAATTAAAAGGGAAATTCTCTTCATCTAAACTCCCATAAGGGATCCTAAAATAATTATTCAGCTTGTTGTAGAGGAGTTTCATAAAGGCTACATCGGGTAGAACTTTAATGAATTGATTCAACAGCCGCTGTTCATCGCTTGCACTGATAAGCAATACTGCTTCTGCTTTTGCTCCATTTCTTCCGGCCCTCCCTGCTTCCTGAAAATAATTCTCTATACTCTCCGGCATTTCATAATGAATGACACGCACCACATCGGGTTTGTCTATCCCCATTCCAAAGGCACTGGTGGCTACCATGATTCGTTTTTTATTGTCTAGCCAGTCCTGTAATTTTTTTTCTTTTTCATCTCGGGGTATTCCTCCGTGAAAATGTATTGCACTGACACCTTTTTGGTTGAGTAATGAAGCTAGTTCTTCAGATTTACGTCTACTCCTTACATACACAATGCTACTTGCATCATCCAACTTACATATTTGGATGAGTCGTTGGTTCTTATTTTCCTGATAAGAAACTTTATAGATCAGGTTTTTTCTATTAAACGAATCCTTGATCAGAAGCGGTGATTTCAGTTCAAGGTTTGCAACTATATCCTTTGTTACTCGTTCTGTCGCTGTCGCTGTTACCGAAATACAAGGCACTTCGGGATGCAGTTTTCGCAGAACGGAACATTCCAAATATGCCGGTCTGAAGTCGATTCCCCATTGGGAGATACAATGAGCCTCGTCAATGGCGATAAGAGTTACATTCATTTGGCCGATCCTGTCCTGAACTATTTCCTGCTGTAATCGTTCCGGAGACAAGTACAAGAACTTGTATCCTCCGTATAAGCAATTATCCAAAAGGTTATTTGTTTCTTCAAATGAGATGCCACCGGTTAAAGCAACCGCTTTTATACCTCTTGCTCTGAGTTGACTCACCTGATCTCTTATTAGGGCAATTAATGGAGAAACCACAACACATATACCATCGGTCATCAAGGGAGGAATTTGATAACAAACAGATTTTCCTCCTCCCGTTGGAAGAAGCGCCAACACATCCTTCCCCTTAAGCACGGACTCGATGATCTGCTTCTGGGATCCTTTAAAAGAGGAGAAGCCCCAGTACTTTTCTAGTATACTTTTTGGAGTCTCTTTCACAATGCCGCGCCTACCTTGGTTATAATAAAATCTGTACGCTCTTCAACACTTCCTTTGGGAACCATGATAGAAGGGTATTGAAATTCCTCATACATAGTTATTAATTCATTATGAATGTCCTTAGCTTCCTGAAAGGTTTCCAGGCGTTCTTCATCTGTAGCATAAATGGCTTCCCAGGGAGGTAATACAATCACTTCATCATACCGGTGTTCCCGGCATAATTCTATAAAATCGTTTGGATAGGTTTGGTCAAAGTAGCGCATATAGGCAAGGACATCCGGAATCCCCCTATCATAAAATATGATCTTGTTCTTATAGTTGCTTCCTTCTTTAAAATGGGCAAGCCTCGCCTCCAATAAATGCTGATTAAAACTAAAAGGATCGTCTACAAAGGCCAATGGGTTGGAAACAAAATTATTGGGATCTCCTTGCTTTTTAGCTTCCAGCGTTAGATCTCTTATCACTTCATGAAAGCAGAAATATCCCTTTTCTTCCAGGTTTTTGATCACCGAAGTCTTTCCTGTACCGGGCCCACCCGTTATTACAATTCGTTTTGGCATCTAATTAATGTACTTCTATAACAAAAGTAAACAATACGCACATGGGTAAGAAATAAGTTGATTCCCTTTATATTTGTAAAAAGATATTGCATGAATAAAGACAGTACAGATGAATTTTATCAGCGGTTAAAAGAAGAATTATTACGCACAACTTCCTGGCCTGCTGATTACTTGTATAAGTTCATTGTTCCTACAGATGCTGAGAAGATAAAAGCCATTCAGAGTGTTTTTGACAATACAGGGGCGGTTATTGAATCGAAAAAATCAAGCAAAGGAAAATATACCAGTTTATCAGTTACGGTGCACCTTTTAGATCCCGAAGCCGTTATTGGGTATTACAAGGAAGTGGCTAAGGTAGAGGGGGTAATATCCCTTTAAAATAGTTATTCTCCTATAATTTTCTTAATTTGCACCCGTTAAGTAGTTACTTCCAAGCACATACAACAACTGTAAATAAATCACTTTGAATTTAGTAGAAAACCTAGAATACAATACTGAGCGTTCACATCTCATTATTCCCGAATACGGTCGTCATTTCCAAAAAATGGTAGACCATGCTGTTTCCATAGCCGATAAAGAGGAACGAAATAAAGTTGCTCAGGCCATAATATCCGTAATGGGTAATTTACAACCTCATTTACGCGATGTTCCTGATTTTCAGCATAAATTATGGGATCAGTTGTTCATAATGTCCGATTTTAAATTAGACGTGGATTCTCCATTCCCTATTACCAGTAAGGAATTGCTGCAAGCACGCCCCGATTCTTTGGAATACCCACAGAACTTCCCTAAATATCGTTTTTACGGAAACAATATTAAGCGAATGATTGATGTGGCCATTAAATGGGAAAAAGGGGATATGCGCGATGGACTAGAATACGCGATCGCAAATCACATGAAAAAATGTTATCTGAATTGGAATAAGGATACTGTAGATGATAAGGCTATTTTTAAGCACTTATTTGAATTGAGCGACGGCCAGATAGACCTTGCTTCCGATGGTGAAAGCCTCACAGATAGTGGGCAATTCCTAAAACAGCGGGTCACAAAAACCAGCAGGCCAAGTGGGTCCAACAAAAAAGGAGGACGCAGTAGTAACAGAGGAAAGAAACGATATTAATCTTCTGAAGAGTAGATGGGTACATTCCAAATAGAAGGCGGTCACAAACTACACGGTGAGATTACGCCACAAGGTGCGAAAAACGAAGCTTTACAAATACTATGTGCGGTATTACTTACCGCAGATAAGGTTTCCATTCACAACATACCAGATATTGTTGATGTCAACAAATTAATTGCCCTGTTAGAAGATCTGGGTGTCAAGATTCAGAAAAAAGGCAAGGGTTCTTATACCTTTATGGCCGATGATGTGAATCTGGATTATTTATTATCGGATCAGTTTAAGCAAGATGGAAGAGGACTAAGAGGTTCCATTATGTTGGTTGGTCCATTGCTTGCCAGGTTTGGAAAAGGATACATTCCAAAACCAGGAGGCGATAAAATAGGACGCCGCCGTCTGGATACTCACTTTGAAGGATTCATAAAACTTGGTGCCAGCTTTAGGTACAATAAAGAAGAACATTTCTATGGCGTTGAAGCTAAAAAGCTCAAAGGGACCTACATGCTCCTGGATGAGGCCTCCGTTACCGGAACGGCCAATATAGTAATGGCATCTGTTCTTGCTGAAGGAACAACTACCATATATAATGCCGCCTGTGAACCCTACCTGCAACAACTTTGTAGGATGTTAAACAGGATGGGTGCAAAGATCAGTGGTATAGGGTCTAACCTTTTGATCATTGAAGGTGTTTCTGAACTCAAGGGTACAGAGCATACCATGCTTCCGGATATGATAGAGATAGGTAGCTGGATTGGCCTAGCAGCCATGACCAAAAGCGAGCTGACAATTAAGAACGTTAGCTGGGATAATCTGGGACAAATCCCTACGGTTTTTAGAAAATTGGGCATTACTATTGAAAAAAAGGGAGATGATATCTTTATTCCTGCTCATACCAATGGATATAAGATCCATAATTATATAGACGGCTCTATTTTAACAATTTCAGACGCACCGTGGCCGGGTCTTACACCCGACCTTCTGAGTATTATGCTGGTAATAGCTACACAAGCAAAGGGCGAGGTGCTTATCCATCAAAAAATGTTTGAAAGCCGCTTGTTCTTCGTAGATAAACTTATAGATATGGGCGCCAAGATCATTTTATGTGATCCTCACAGGGCAACCGTCATAGGACATGATTTTAAATCGACGTTAAAATCGACCGTAATGGTTTCACCTGATATTCGAGCAGGTGTTTCTCTATTGATCGCTGCCTTATCAGCCAAAGGAACTTCTACCATTCATAATATTGAACAGATAGATAGGGGATACGAAGATATAGATACTCGCTTGCGTGCTATTGGGGCCAAGATCACTCGAGTTTAAGACAGATCCCTTAAAATCCCATCGCTTTGACAACAGATTATTCCAAGATCCCACTTCATAATAATACCAAAAACAGCCAGAAAAGATTTGAACTTCATCTGCCAGGAGGCATATCCTATACTGAGTATATCATCAATAAACTCGGGGTCATTTATCTCAACCATACAGAAGTTCCGGTAGCTTTGGAAGGCAAAGGGGTAGGGAGTGCACTCATTCGAAAAGTACTACATCATATTCGGGAAGAAAGACTTAAAATGGCACCATTGTGTCCTTTTGTGGCAGTTTATTTAAAACGTCATCCTGAAGAAGCTAAAGATCTGCTCGCCCCCGGTTTTCATATCGGTTAATAAGGAAAATTGGTCATCAAATTCCACAAAAAAAGTAAGGTCCATAACAGTGTTCTGCTCCAATTAAATTTTACCAAATGTGTAAGCATCTTTTCAGAATAGGTACCGCTTGAGATCTCATTATGCCTGGGTACAAATATCGTAAATGTGAGTAACCAGGCTATAAGTACAAGGACAAAGGACCCAATACTATAGAATGTTTTTTCTTCCTGCAATAAAGCTCCATACAACATTAATTGTCCTAACATCAATGGAAGTACAATAAAGGTTATACGCGGCGTATATTTTTTATGCCAACGAATGAGATCATCCTTCACATAGTATTGAAAACTGGGATAAATAACCAGTTGTACAAGCCATATAAGAATGAAAAGACCAAAATCTAGTAGTAATCTCAGGGAATCTGAATTCATTTATTTCTCTACAAGGGTGCCATCCGGATATTTAGCAAAACGACCTCTATTTCTTTCATGAACATTGTCCGGATAAGGCCAGGGCCATCCTCCAAACTGGGTAAGTCTGTATTCTTCCATAGCCTGTTGTATCTCTTCATTTGTATTCATAACAAAAGGGCCATACTTGGCTACGGGCTCTTCAATGGGTTTACCCTGAAGCATTAAAAAATGGGCCGTTTCCAAACCATTATTGGTTACCGTAACTTCCTGAGGATTTAGTACTATTCCATTGTTGGGTTTTATCTTAGTGCTATCGATAACACAAGAGTCACCCTCATAAAAGTAGAGTGTTCTATGAACATCTGCAGGGATTGCAGGAAAAGTAAAATTGGCACCCGGCTCCAGATGAAGATTCCATATCGCTACCATATTTTCTTTAGCAGCGGCCCATGAATCGGGGGCTGGGAGGGGAGCTTGGGTATTTTCGAAATCGCCTGTAATGATCTTAAGGGTAACGCCGTCCTTTTTTTCAATGGGGATATCCTCGTGCCAAAGCATTTTAAAGTGGGGGTTTGCCATTTTATTTGTTTTTGGCAGATTTAACCAGATCTGAAAGAGCTCCAGGGGATTCTCTTTCCCCTTTTCCAACAATGGAAACATTTCCGAATGTTGTACTCCTCTTCCCGCGGTCATCCACTGTACATCACCCTGACCAAAACGGCCTGCAGCTCCAAGTGAATCAGAATGATCACAGAACCCCTTATTCACTATTGTAATAGTTTCAAAACCACGATGAGGATGGTAAGGGAATCCTGGCACTGTATGCCCGTGGTACATTCGCCACCCTTGAGCATTGGGAGCAAAATCGTTCCCGAGATTGCGTCCATCCAAAGAGACCGCAGGTCCCATTTCATCATTTCCTTTGGGATAATGATCTAGGTGGTAGACACAAAATAAAAAGGGATCTTCAGTTTCCCAGGGAAATCCAAGAGGGACTATTTTTTTGATAGATTTAGACATAGAAACATATTTGTCGCCAAAATTAAGAATTGCTCGGTTTCCTATGTCTTATAGATATGTTAACGCTTTGGACTTTAGAAAAGATGCGGCTACTTTCCAGCGTTGTTGATCTCCACCCAGTTTCCTTCAGGATCTTGAAGATAGATCTGTTGAACACCATCTTCTCTGTTAGAAACGGCACCCGGAGTTCCCGGCCAATCCCAGAAAGGGATATCTTCTTTATGTAGATAGCTTATAAAGGCGGGAAGATCTGCAGTTGAGAGACACAGATGAACGCTTTTATTCTTTTCCTTGGCTACTACATCTTTGCCGATCAAATGCAATTGGGATCTGCCATCGATGGAAAACCACCGAAAACCTTCGGCATTGGAAGGATGAGGAATGTCTTGTAAACCTAATACTTCTTGATAAAAGTCTCCGGTTTTGGACAAATCTTCCACGATCATGGAGTAATGATCTATTTTAAAAGCAAACGACTGAGACGCCCCGTAAAAGCCGATACTCAAGAAAGATAGTAGTAGTATACATTGTAAATTGGTTCGATTGAGTACCATTTTGATTATCTTTTTATTGGTTATTTTGATAGGATACAAAGGCAAATTTCTTAGAGTCGGGTGACCAGGAAGGTACATTTATGGTACCCTGTCCTCCGGTAAAAGAGCATAGTGTTTTGATGGTCTTATCTTGTAAGTTGTATAAACGAAGTGCAACTTTCTTTTGAGCAGGGTGATTTTGTCCCTGATCTTCCAAATATGATAAAAAAGCAAGGTATTTACCATCCGGAGATGGATGAGGAAACCAATTGGAATAGGTATCATTGGTTAACTGCTCTTTATTAGTGCCATCAGACCGCATTCGCCATAGTTCCATTACGCCAGATTGGAAGGAATTATAGTAAATGTAAGACCCATCCGGACTGTATTCCGGTCCGTCGTCTAATCCCGGCGCATTGGTTAATTGCACTTCAGTAGTATCGTTCAAAGCGATTTGATAGATGTCATAGGTGTCATTGCGCAAGGCGGTATACACCACCTTGGTTCCATCCGGGGACCATCCATGCCAATAGGATGGCATTTTTTTTGTTATGAGTTTGGGTTCTCCCCCCTGAACTGGAAGTACATAGATTCGGGACGTACCACCTGTAATTCCTTCAAGGAGATCATTATTGCTGATGGCTAAAAAGGCACCGTCGGCAGAAATACCGTGATCATTATTGCACTGCTTAGCAAAACCAGTAGGAATTATCTCTTTAGCCTTCCCATCGACGGATATTTTATAGAGTAATCCGCCTTGGTTTATTATGAAATAACTTCCATCCGAACTCCAGTTTGGCGCTTCAAAATGATCTTTTTCCTCTCTTATCAGACTTCTTTCATTTGTCGTAATATCAAAAGTTTCAAGTCGGGATATCATAGTGTTACTTTGTGAGTAACCCCATATAAAAGAGGAGAATAATAGTATATTTAGGAAGTATACTCTCATATTATCTGCTATTTTGGAGTTTAACTCATTGTTTAAATAAGAGTCAAGGTGCTATGCATCCTTAAATCCAGCCGCTCTATGGCTGCCATCGCAATATGGCTTATTTCCGGAGGCGCCGCAACGACAAAAGGCTGTAGGTTTTGATTTGGTCTCTTTTGACCCGTTTGCTAATGTGATCTCTAATTCGCCGTGAACCATTAAAGGTCCGTTAGGCAGTACTTCTACTTTCTGACTCATATGTTCATTCGATTTTTTTTGTTCATCGTGTCCTTCTGCAAGTCGATATGACAATGCACCTGAAGGACAAAGATCTATTTGTGATTTAAGATCACTCGCTGAGGCATTCTCAGGGACGATCCAGGGCTTATCATTCGGTTTGTATACGCCAGGTAGTGTTTTTACACATACCTCAGAATGTATACACTTTCTGGGTTTCCATATCACCGTGATCCCTTCTGTGTTATACTCCTTACTGATCTCTTTTTCAGACATATTACTATTCTTTTTGCATTAATTGGTCTATTTTTTTCTGAATTTTATCCGCTTCTGCGTATTTAGTGTCTCCGGCACTTCGGTTTACCTTTGATAGATCGAAGGCCTCTTTCATGAGCGACTTATACTGGTCTTCTAATTTTTCTAAAGGTGATTTTTTCTTAAATAATCCAAACATAGCAGTGTTTTTTATTAATTATTACCAATTGGCGGCGGACCTTCCGGAACAATGGCCTCATATTTTTCATTTCCTTTTCGTTCAATATATTCAGCCTTTACTTTTTCAACCAATTTAGGGTTTTCAAAAAGATCTGTCATCGTCATGCCCAAAGCTTTTGCTGCTTGTAGCATCCCTTTGTGACCAATGCTCATGCCGCCACAAGCTACAACCGCCCAGGAGTGCCATGGGGTATCTTTCGGAGCTACGGTGACCCCCAGGTTTATATTGGGTACATTCCAGCTCACGTCCCCAACATCTGTAGATCCACCACCAGGATTTTCTTTAGTTACTTCTAGTGGGGAAATACTACTATCCATTCCTACTTGTGGTTTGCCGGTTTCTTCCTGTATCTTACGCCCAAATACCATTTCATCTTCTGTATAGGAAATTGGACCTAAGAGCTCAAGATTTTTTTGCATGATCTCTCCACCAGCGCGGTTTACCAGTACTTCATAGATCCCTGAGATCAATGAAATTTTATAATCCACATTTGCCAAAATAGCTGCACCTTCTGCCATGGCCATTACTCTTTCATAAACGGGCATCATGCCACTTCTTTTAGTGTCTCGTACCCGTACCCAAAGTCTTGAATAATCAGGGACAACATTTACTACTTGTCCTCCATCCTGTATGTGATAGTGTATCCTTACGGTTGGTTTAATGTGCTCTCGGTAGTAGTTAATTCCGGCTGTATAAAGTTCCAGGGCATCTGAAGCACTACGACCATTCCAGGGATCGGCAGAGGCATGGGCTGCTTGCCCGAAGAATTCCACTTTAAAGTCTACCAGGGCCAGTGTACTTTGAACATCGGCTTCAGTGTTTGCACTAGGATGCCAGCTTAAATTTACATCCACGTCATCCCAGAGTCCGGCTTTAACCATCCAGATCTTACCAAAATACTTTTCTTCTGAAGGTGTCCCAAAGAATTTGACCGTTCCCTTTAATTTACCTGCTTCTATCAACTCTTTTACGGCAATAGCTGCCCCAAGGCTGGCCGTACCAAATAGATTGTGGCCACATCCATGACCGGCAGCACCCTCATTCAATGGAGATTTTGTTGGCTGGGCCTTTTGAGAGATACCTGGTAAGGCATCAAATTCTCCCAGCACACTGATCACGGGTTTACCTGAACCATAGGTAGCTATGAATGCTGTGGGCATACCGGCAACCCCTCTATCAACTTTGAATCCATTGGACTCCGCATAATCAGCAAGAATACGGGAAGAATCATCTTCTTCGAAAGCCGTTTCTGCAAGTGCCCAAATAGAATTGCTGATCCGAATCAGATTAGATTGATGTTGTTCAATGGAAGAAAGGACGGCCTTTTTACTGGCGGTCATCTTCTGTGCGTTTACCGGGATGAACATAATTAGGGAACCAAGGAGGAGTAATTTCTTCATAGGGAGCGATTTATAATTAGTGATATTTATTTTTAGTATGTTCATAGGAAGTTGCAATAAGATCTTTCAATACATCTATATCAATGTCACTTAATCTTTTGACATACAAGCAAGACTTACCCGTTTTGTGCTTTCCAAGTGTTTTCATTAAGGCTTCATAGCGCTTAAAACCAGAGATAATATATATTGATATGTTTTGTGAACGAGGGGAAAATCCTGTCATGAGCATATCACCTTCCCGACCAGAATCATATTTGTAATGATATTCACCAAATCCAACTATACTATTTCCCCACATAACAGGTTCTTCCTCCGTAATTTCTATCATAAGCTGTTGCAGGGCAATACAATCCTTCCGTTTTTGGTCATCAGGAATTGAAGCAATGAATTCATCAACAGATTGAGAAGTAGGAATTGTTTTATTGCCAGACATACCATTTATTTGGATCTTAAATATACTAAAAAAACCGGGGAGGAGGGGAGGTTTCATTGTGGTCAGAAAACCAACTCAAAATCAACCTAAGGCCAGGTACATGGCAGAAGAATTAAGATAATGCCGCCTTGTATGTTTCAAGACATCGTTCACGGGCTTCTTTATGATCTACCATTTTCGAAACATAGTCATCACTATCTATTTCTGGCACCCATTTTCTGATATAGACCTTATTCTTATCAAATTTATCTACCTGGGTCATGGGGTTGAATATTCTGAAATAAGGAGCAGCATCTACGCCACTGCCTGCAGCCCATTGCCAATTGCCCACATTGCTGCTCAATTCGTAGTCTAGTAGCTTTTCCGCGAAATAGGCCTCTCCCCATCGCCAGTCTATTAACAAATGCTTACAGAGGAAACTGGCCACCAACATACGCACTCTGTTGTGCATGTATCCGGTTGCATTTAGTTCGCGCATCCCTGCATCTACCAGCTCATAGCCTGTTTCTCCTTTCTTCCATCTTTCAAATTCTTCCTCATTGTTTCTCCACTCAATCCGATCGTATTTCTTTTTAAAGGCTTCCTGGGTAGTATGTGGAAAATGCCAAAGGATCTGCATAAAGAACTCGCGCCATATAAGCTCATTCCAAAATGTCTCATTCTTTTCAGAAATTGCTTTTTTAATCATTTGGCGAATAGAAACAGTACCAAATCGCAAATGAGGACCCAGATGGGAAGTGCCTTCCAAAGCAGGAAAATTACGGGTCTTCTCATAATCACCTATCAGTGATGATGATACATTGTAATCCGGAATGTCAATAGGGGAAGGTACAAAGCCTAGGTCCGATAATTCCAGATCCGGTAAAGTGGTATCTTGTAGTAGGTTCTTTAAATGGGGATCTTCGTTCGCTTTTTGAAGAGGTTGAGTTTTATTAAAGCGTTCTTTCCATATCTTCATATAGGGGGTATAGACAATGTATGGATCACCGTCACCTTTGACCACTTCTTCCTTTTCAAAAATTACCTGATCTTTAAAGGAATGGTATGTAATTCCCTTATTTTCAAGATAGGTAGCTATGGTACTATCTCGTTCTCTCGCATAGGGCTCATAGTCGGTATTGGTATAGACAGCTTGCAGGTCGTAGTTTTTGCCAAGTTCTTTAAATACTTCTAGCGGATCATTGTAATAGATGGCAATGGAACTGGAATTTTCTTTTAGCAGACGGGTTCTTATTTTTTTAAGTGTATTGTAAATAAAGGAGACCCTTGCATCTTCTTCAGGAAGTTCACCTAGTATATTGGGATCAAAGATAAAAATAGGTAAAACCGTGAAGTCTCCCTTTAAGGCTTTACTTAGCCCTGTATTGTCTTCGAGTCTCAGATCTCTACGAAACCAAAAAATGGCAATTTTTTCCATATTAAGAAATGTTCAGAGACGACATTCCTCCGTCTACACCCAGAACCTTACCTGTCATCCAACCGCTATCTTCTTTTAGTAAAAATACGGCCATATGAGCAATATCTTGTGCAGTTCCCACACGTTTTAAAGGATGTCTTTCTGCCATCATTTCTTTTTTCCTGTCATTGCTCAGTAAACGGGAAGCCAATGGCGTATCTACCAGAGAAGGAGCAATTACGTTCACTCGTATCCTTGGCGTATATTCGGCCGCTAAGGCCTTGGAAAATCCTTCGATGGCTCCTTTGGCAGCAGACACACTGGTATGGAAAGGCATACCCATAGCCACAGCAACAGTACTAAAAAATACTATGGACGAATTTTCAGCCATTTTTGGAAGTACTTCTTTTACTGTTTTGACCAAACTAAAAAAGTTGATTTCCATATCTGCCCTAAAAGCTTCAAGATCCATCATTTTAATTGGCTTTAAATTAATGCTCCCTGGGCAATATACAAATCCATGTAGCTCTTCCGGAAGTTGAGACAGATTCAACTCATCTTTGGAAACATCAAAAGGGATATGAGTAACCGGCAAGGTGGCAATATCATCTGCCGTCCTGGAAGCAACGAATAGATTATGAGAATCCTTTAAAAGAGTTACTATTTCCAGGCCTATCCCATGAGAACCACCAATGAGGAGAATATTTTTTTTCATACTTATACCTTTTTAATGACAAGCGAGTTTTTCATTTTATCGAGACATCCAAATCGGGCTTCCAATTGTTTTTCACGAAAGTTGAAAATTGTAATCAATTGTTTCTTGACAATCAGGGGATGTGCCCACTGACCAAGTATTCCAAGCGGAAGCTTATAGTCTATCACATCTTCCATTTCTATTCCGCCATCTATTTCGTTAATAAAGTGCTTATGATGCCATAGAGCATAGGGACCAAAACGCTGTTCATCCACAAAATAGGAACCATCCTTCACATGTGTAATTTCAGTGACCCATTTGGAAGTATAGCCAGGAAAAGGATGCACCTTATATTGGATGATCTGTCCCGGAAACATGGGTCTGTCGGCCCCTGATAAGATCTCAAAACCCATTGCTGGCGGGGTAATGACCTTTAAATTTGCAGGATCTGATAGAAACTCCCATACATCTTGTCTGGAAATGGGAAGTGCTTGTTTTGCCATTAAGCGATACATGCTCATAAGATAATTTTTAACAAAACTAAGTGCAATTTTGTTTAATAAAAAATATAAATTGTTAAACAAATAGTAAAGTTGGAGCGTTAGATACCAATAACTGTTAGTCTTTGAGCTCCCTTGTGAGATATAATGCTTGTCTTTTTGCATTCTGCTCTTAATTCTATGTTTTTATAGGTATTTTTGTTTAGAACATAAAACCTAAATTAAAATGAAAAAAGTAGTGTTTATTGCGATCGCTTTTATAGCGTCCTTATCTATGCAGGCGCAAATTCAGGCGCCACAGCCGAGCCCATTTGCAACATTAACGCAACGCGTTGGTTTAACCGATGTTAGTGTTGAATATTCCCGTCCTTCTATGCGGGGAAGAACCATATTTGGAAATTTGGTTCCATTTGATAAAATATGGAGAACCGGAGCCAATGCAAGAACTAAGATCACTTTTAGTACAGATGTTACCGTTGGTGATGGGTCTTTAAAGGCCGGATCTTATGCCGTCTTTACCAAGCCCAATGCTTCATCATGGGACGTTTACTTTTACACAGAAACATCAGGAGGGGGTACACCTCAGGAATGGGATGATAGTAAGGTTGCTGCCCAAATAAGGGTAAATACGATGCCTGTAGAAATGCCAATTGAGACTTTTACTATTTCTTTTGACGATATGCACAGTAGTGGAGCCACCTTGGGAATGATGTGGGAAAACACCTATGTAGGCGTGCCTTTTATGGTGCCATCCAAAGAGATGACCATAAAGAGTATTGAAGCTACAATGGGAGGTCCTTCTGCCAATGATTATTTCTCAGCCGCTTCGTTTTACTACGATGAGGGAATGGATCTGAATAAAGCAAAAGAATGGATAGATAAGGCTGTTTCCATGAATGAGAATGCCTTCTGGATGATGCGTGCTCAGTCGCTTATCTATGCCAAAATGGGTAACAAGAAAGGCGCAATTGAAGCTGCTAAAAGATCTTTGGCAGTTGCCAAAGCAGCTAACAATGCGGATTATGTAAAAATGAACCAGGATTCCCTTAAAGAATGGGGTGCTATGTAGAATAATTCTTTTTTAGAACTAATAAAAACCCTTGTATTTACAGGGGTTTTTTATGTTTTCAGGGGAGGATTCTTCAGAACGCGATCAAAAACTTCCAGGATCAACGCAATTATTATCACCAGCGTACAGCCAAAAGCATTAAGCCATAAATAGGACATCCAATCTAGTTGAAAACCTACAATAACAATGATCTGTGTAATTACAGCGGCTACAAATACTGCATTTCCTTTTACGAACTTGAAAAAGAAAGCCAATAAGAAAATACCAAGTACGTTCCCATAAAAAATAGAACCAATAATATTCACCAACTGAATTAAATTGTCAAACAGATCGGCAACACAAGCTATGCTAATAGCAATTATTCCCCAAAGTAAGGTAAACGCTTTAGAAATTTTCACATAGTGTTCTTGTGTAAACTCACCTTTTTTATTCCGTTTGTACAGATCGAGTGCACTAATAGTTCCCAGGGCATTTAATTCCGAGGCAGTAGAAGACATTGCAGCAGAGAGGATCACTGCCAATAATAAGCCTATCAGCCCCTTGGGAAGATTGTTTAGTATAAAATGTATAAATACATAATCTTTATCATTCGTTTGAACTAAAGAATCGGCTTGTGAGATCAGCAATTTAGCTTTTTCTCTATTTACTTTTTCCTTTTGATTTACTGCCAATATATGTTGCTTGGCCTCCATGGTAGCTGCGTATTCCTGTAATTTAAGTGCACCGTAGAACTCGTCCTGGGCCATTGTTTTTTCAAGCTCTATTTCCTGATGTCTCTCTTCTAATTCCTTGAAGTCTTTCGCGTATTCCGAATTCTCAACTGCAATTCTGGCGGCCGGGTTAAAATTGATAGGAGAAGGATTGTATTGATAAAAAACGAAGACCATGACCCCAACCAGTAAAATGAAGAATTGCATAGGAATCTTAAATATTCCATTGAAAATAAGTCCAAGCTGCATTTCTCGTATAGATTTACCGGATAGGTAACGTTGAACCTGACTTTGATCTGTCCCAAAATATGCTAAAGCAAGAAAGAAGCCACCTGTGATTCCACTCCAGAAAGTATATCTGCTTGATGTGTTGAAATCGAAATCGAGGATATTTAATTTTTCACTGGCCCCTGCCACTTTTAAGGCATTTTTAAATGAAATTTCGGGAGGTAGTGCCCCAAGTATAAAAAAGAAAGCTATGAACATCCCTGTCATGATGATGATCATTTGTTGTTTCTGAGTAACATTCACCGCCTTGGTTCCGCCAGATACAGTGTAGATGATTACCAGGATCCCTATTATGATGTTGAGTGTTAGCAGATCCCAACCCAAGACCGCAGACAGTATAATAGAAGGGGCATAAATAGTGATCCCTGCAGCTAAGCCCCTTTGAATTAGGAAAAGAATAGCAGCCAAAGATCTGGTTTTTAGATCGAAGCGTTTTTCAAGGAATTCATATGCCGTATAGACCTTTAATTTATGATAGATTGGAACAAAGACCATACAGATCACGATCATTGCCAGGGGTAAGCCAAAATAAAATTGGACAAATCCCATGCCGTCATGAAAGGCCTGCCCCGGTGTAGAAAGGAATGTAATAGCACTGGCCTGTGTAGCCATTACCGATAGGCCTACGGTAAACCAGCGGGCTTCTTTTCCACCCAACACATAGTCACTTACATTCTTGCTTCCCTTTGTTTTCCATACCCCGTAGATCACAATAAATATCAGGGTGCCCGAAAGTATGAACCAGTCTAAATTACCCATGCATCAAGCGTTAGAGATCATGATGAAATAAAAGGTAAGCACATAGAGAATATTCAGGATCAGGACCAATGAATATTCTTTTTTCCATGTTTTAGTATCTTCCATTACTTTCCTTTTACCGGAATTTGTTTATTCAGCTGAACTTTATTTTGCGAAAGCATATTGGCAAATAATTTATATGCTCCAGAGACGCCTGCCGGCAATTCCCTGAAAAAACTGAGTCCGGTATAAATGTACGTTCCTTTTCCATAGGAGGCAATCAAAAGACTTCCTTCTTTTGGCGTTTCTCCGGGATCTGCCATAGATAGCAATGGTGTAAAAGTAGCGTCCCACTTATCCGGGAAGTAAAGGCCACGTTCTTGAACCCATCCTTCAAAGTCTCTGGGTTCTATCTTGTTGGGAAAATTCATCATTGGATGCTCGGCGTTTAGGATAGTAACTGCCGCGTTTTCATCGGTGACCCTATCCCTCGAAACTTCCAGTGAATAGGGAGCTAAGTTCTCAAACTTAAGTCCGGTTCTTCCTGAAGTATTGTACTGAAGAATAAGATTTCCCCCGTTTTTTACATAATCCAAAAGGAAACTTTGTTTGAATTTTAATTCGTCCACAACATTGTATGCCCTAATTCCAACAACAACTGCATCATATTTATCTAAAGATCCTTGTTGAATATCAATTGGATCTATCCTGTGGACAGTATATCCTATTTGTTCCAGACTTTCCGGTACTTCATCACCGGCCCCCATTAAATAGCCAATATCCTGGCCTACCTTTTCTATGTTTAATCGTACAACCTTAGTTTCAGAAGGAAGCAATATAGACTGAGTAGGTATATGATCATAGGCAATGGTCACTAATTCCTTCGATATTTCAGTACCATCTATAGTAAGTACCGGTGAAATGATGCCTTCGCTTTCTGTAGCAGGCGGTGTAATAATGAAAGAATACGTTTTTTCATCACCATTCTTATCGATTTTTACCGGAAGGCTGGCAGGATTTACTGTCCACCCATCAGGTACGCTGAGTTTAAGTGTTCCATGAACATTTTCCCTTAATGCCTTAACGGTTACAGGGATTTCTTTTTGTGCAGCATCTGCAAAGATGAGCACCTTATCCCTAATACCGGAGGTAGCAGGAGGGAGGATCTCGAAAGGACTATACAGTTCTCCCTTGTCGGGCTTAGAATAGCGATAAACCACCGGTCTTTTAATGGTTACCGGTATAGCATTGATCTCAAGTAAAAACGCCACCATAAACGCAGGAGGTGTTTCCGGTCTGCCTATTAGATCAAAATCATCTACCCTGTACATTCCCAAACTTCCTTTTTCCGTAAGCCAGTACGGACTTGTAAACCCTTTGGTGGAAGGTACGTTCAGTGGAAGCGTAAAAGTCTTTTTTATATTATTATCCAAGGTTAAATTTGGTTCAACTGCAACCTGATCTCCTATAGAAATAGATTTTAATTGTATTAAAGTATTACTTCTATTAACAGTCTCAATGTTCACGTTTATAGAGTTTCCCGGATTAGAGTAAGGTGTTTCCGATGAAGCTTCCAGGTAAAGTCCGGTGATGGCTGCTATAAGATTTTCGAGTTCATTGAGCTTGATCTGTTTCCAGTGGTCATCCTCAACATTTTGAAGTAGATCATATGCTTTTACAAGATCATTAAGGTGAGTAGAAGGATCTTTAAAATTAAATTGCTCTTCTACCGAGTATAAGATTTTCCCAATAGCTTCTCCGCCTTTTATTCGCGACCAGGAAGTGTCAATACCTTCGAAGAGGTCAGTAGGATCATTGACAGGCATATTACCTTTTAGCAATTCAATATACTCTTGTTCAGATCCCCGAAAGGTAGGCCTCCCAAATCCCTGACACAAGTGTTGACTGCTGGCGATTGATGCAATTTCATTGTTAGACATCCCTAGCATCGGGTAATAAACTCCAATATCCAGATTAACTAATCTGGATTTATCTGCTTTTTCAAAATTTTCCTGACTCCCATAGAACCACCAGGAAGTATTAAAAAATAGTCGTTTAGGTTGCCAAAGATCTACAGATTGTAGTTGTTCTTTATAAGCATTGGCATTTGCCGCCAGATCAAATGCTTCCTCGCTCAATATAGCCGAGGAGGTATGATGCCCATGGGTAGATCCCGGGGTGCGATGATCAAAGCGGTTAATGATCACATCAGGCTTAAAGGCTCTGATAAGATGCACTACATCACCCAATACTTTTTCTTTATCCCAGAGTTGAAGGGTTTCATCGGGATGTTTAGAATATCCAAAATCGTTCGCACGAGTAAAGAATTGTATTCCACCATCTACTCTTCTTGCCGCAAGTAATTCTTCGGTACGTAAGACCCCTAAAAGTTCTCTTAGTTCCGGACCTATTAAATTCTGACCCCCATCGCCTCGTGTAATTGAAAGATAAGCCGTACGGGCATGCACTTCATTAGACAAGTACGAAATAAGCCTTGTGTTCTCATCATCCGGATGAGCTGCAAGGTACATGGCAGAGCCCAGGAAGTTTAACTTTTCCAGACTGTGATATATGTCGGTGGAAGACGATTTCTTGGGAGCCTGACCGTAATTTAGAGATAGATTTAGTAGAAACCCCAATAAAAATAACAGGTAATGGCGCATGAAATGACATTTTTGATTGGTTCTCAAAGATAGAAAGATAAATAGGCCACAGCCCAATTTTAAAACTTCTTTAACAGGCTAAACGGCATCACTACCCTCATTTTCAATTATTTCATCCGTGATTACTCGTACCGCTTTCTGAAGCATAAGATTGTTGGGGTAGGTGAGTAATTCGCCTTTGTCTTTTCGCAGATGAATATGATATGCCCTGATATCTTCGATGATATAGGTCCCTGTACTTTCAATTTCTTTATCCATGATCATAATTCTGTCCCCTATCTTGAAAGGAAAGGAAAAGAAAAGAATTATACCCGCTGTAACATTACTAAGGATAGACCATTGAGCAAACAGTGCAACGCCAATAACCGCAAACACGGATGATAAAATAAGGCCAAGCTCTCGTACGTTTACGCCCCAGATCAAGGTTAAGGCTACTATGGTTATTGCAGTAAATCCAAAGGAGAAATATTTGCTTACCAGGCGTGTTCTAGCCTCGTTCAGGTCAGAAATACTCCCCACCTTTTTTATGGTCTTATTGGTTAAGAATCTTACGATGACCACCACTAGTAGTGTGATGCCCGAACTTAAAAATTCACTATAATTACGAATAAAAAAATCTTCCATATAAAACTAGATTCCTAATATATCCCGCAAAGATACATCCTCATTTCCATTTTGGCGCCAATAAGGTGTCTTTAAGGTTTAAATTTAATAGCCTTGGTGGTAAGCAACAACGCATCAAGGTCTAAATCACTGGCATTCGAATCTGTCTAACTTTCAAACTGTAATGGGCAGGTGGTCTTGAAAGTTATCTCTGCACCTCTGCAAACCATTAACCTGATAATCATGGTTAGTTGACCAATAAATTACTCAATCACAGGAATCAAACTTATAATTGTAGTCCAATTAAAACAATCAATTATGAATAAAAGTAAAGTATTCGGTGTCCTAGTAGCATTTTTAGTAGTGTCCTGTAGTTTATTTGAAGAAGAAACAACTTCAGCTGAATGGCCTGACTCTATTAGCGGTTGTAACATCAACATTAATATTAGAAACGCCAACGGAGATAGTGTAGAAGGCATAATCCGCTATACTTTTAGCGCACCAAACCAGCAAGTAACGGGAACGAATCCTGAAACCGGCCAGACTTTTACTGCTGATAGTTATTCTTATTCGTATTCGGGATCTACAGCTATTATTAACCTGTCCTATAGTGATGGCCAAGCATATGAGAATTATGTTCTTGAATTAAAATCAGACTCTGGTGGTGATTATGACATGAATTCTGCAACACCATCGGCTTCAGGAAGTTCTGATGGGACTTTCGATTTCAGTTGCTTTTAGGCAGTTCACACTATTATTACCAAACCACTTATTTGGCAAGCTTTTTCAAAGTGCTATAAAATTCAGTTGTTGGAAGACCAACCACATTAGAATAGGAGCCCTTAATATCTACTATAGCGATGAGACCAAGCCATTCCTGAATTCCATAGGCCCCGGCCTTGTCTGTTGGCTGGTAATTTTCCACATAGAACCGTATCTCTTCCTGGATGAGTTTTCTAAAGCGAACACGGGTGGTACTGCTTACAACCCGTTGCTCCTTAACCGTTGTAAAACAAACTGAAGTTATCACTTCATGCCAATCATCGGACAACAGACTAAGCATTTGTACCGCCTCATGGACATTTGCGGGTTTTGCCAGGGAAATACCCTTATGCCAGACAACGGTATCTGCTGTGATCAGGATATCTTTTTCGCGGAGTTCGTCTCCCAAAGCTTCGGCTTTCAATTTTGCCAGGTAATTAGAGATCTCCTCGCCAACCAGTTTCTCTGGATAAATTTCATCTACGGGATTTTTGACAATTTCAAAGGAAATACCCAATTCCTTCAGGTATTGTTGTCTTCTGGGTGAACCGGAAGCCAAAAGAATGCGATAGGGCTTTAATTGTATGGTTAAAGGATTTTCAATCATTGGCCGCACTGAAATTATCGAACCAATCGCCCCGTACTTTTAAGACTTGTTCAATGACATCGCGAACGCATCCTTTGCCACCACTTTTATGAGATACATAGGTGCAGATGTTCTTAACTTCCGGCACCGCATTTTGAGGACAGGTAGGGAGCATTACTTGCTTCATTGCAGGAATATCAGGAAGGTCGTCCCCCATATATAAGACATGTTCAGGATTTATGTTATAAAGCTCCAAATATTCTTCCAAGGATTCTTCTTTATTATGTGCCCCCAAGTATATATCGGTCACTCCTAAACCTTTTAAGCGCTGTCTCACTCCTTCATTGGTCCCTCCGGTAATTATACAAAGATTATACTCCTTTTGGATAGCTGTCTTTATAGCATAGCCGTCCTGTACGTTCATCCTTCTTAAGAGTTCTCCCTCTGAGGTGATAAGTACGGTACCATCCGTGAGAACACCATCCACATCAAAAATAAATGTAGTGATCTGTTTTAAGTATGTCTTATAACTTTTTTCCATAGGATTGCTGTATTGATTCAGATAGTGTTGTATATACCTTTTTTTGACCGGGTTCTTTTAGCAAAAATAGATGTTCTTGGAGTGTTTTTAAATCATTCCGTCTGGCAGGTCCGGTTTGTGCATCGAAAGGGGTCTGTTGCATTATCTTTTCATATGTTTCACGAATGAGGGGTTTTAATAGCTCAAAGGGCACCTCATGCTCGGCACAAATATCAGAGGACAGGAAGTACATGTGATTTGTAAAATTATTGGCAAACACTGCCGCCAGATGAAGTTGCTTTCGTTTTTCTGAGGATATTCTGTATACGCTGTTGGAAATACATTTCGCTAAATATTCTAATAATGTATAATCCTCTTCATTTTCCGCTTCTGTACATAATGGGATGTTCTCACTATTTTTAGGGGCAACACCACTAAAGGTCTGTAAGGGATAGAATACACCGCGTCTTACATTCTCCGGAAGTGCCTCCATGGCAATACTTCCTGATGTATGTACTAATAATCCATCTTGGATAATTAATTCTTGCGAAACAGCTTCAATGGCTTCGTCCTTAACCGCGAGTATATAAATATCAGCAGCTTCCAAATCCCTGTAATCATAGGTCACAGCCGTCCTTTCTTTGAAGTAGTTCAAGGCCTCCACATTTCTGCCAACAACCTGGACCAACCTAAGATGAGGATGTTCAGAAAAGACGTCAAAAAGAAATTTGGCAACATTACCGGTACCTATGAGTACAACCTTAACCATCCCCAAAAATACAATTTTTAGGAGGGAAGTACTTAGTAAAGAATTAACAAATATGTTTAACTTTTTATAGCACTATCAATCCGGTAATACGGTAAAAAGGCCGTATTTTTGACCCTGAAATTTTGTTTAAAGTTACATTAGATGATCTCCACTTTAAAAAATATCTTGTTTTCTAATCGCCTAATGGCTGTACTCTTTTTGGTATTTGCAACTGCCATGGCCATAGGAACTTTTGTGGAAAGTTGGTACAGTACTGAAACTGCGAAGATCTGGATCTACAATGCCAAATGGTTTGAGGTCATTATGATATTTTTTATCATAAATTTCAGCGGTAATATGTTTCGCTATAAGTTACTACGGTGGGAAAAATGGCCTGTATTAATATTACATCTTTCCTGGATCCTTATCATTATTGGTGCAGGAGTTACGCGTTATATTGGCTTTGAAGGGATGATGCCCATTAGAGAGGGTAATAGCGAAAAGGTCTTTTATTCAGATAAAACCTATTTTACCGTCCTGGTAGATGGAGAAATAGATGGTGAACTAAAACGCAAGCCCTTACAAGAAGACCTCATTGTTACCCCGGAAGGAATTCAATCTTCCTTACCCTGGCGAAAAGATTTTAATGGGCAAGATTTCAGCGTTTCCTATGTAGGCTTTATTCAAGGTGCTAAAGAAGGACTGGTACCAGATGAAAATGGATCTCCTTTTTTAAAGATCGTAGAAGCCGGAGATGGTAACCGTCATGAACATTACATTGCCGATGGGCAAATTGCGAATATCCACAACGTACTTTTTACCTTAAATAAAGAAACTGAGGGGGCCATCAATATTTATACGGAAGGTGAATCCTATCAGATCAGATCTCCCTTTGAAGGATCCTTCATGCGAATGGCAGATCAGTTTCAGGGCAATCTTGTCAAAGATAGCTTACAAACATTACAATTGCGGTCTCTATATAGCATTGGGTCTATGCAGTTTGTGATCCCGGAACCTGTGATCAAAGGAAAATATGGTGTAGTTGAGGTACCCGAAGAAGAAAAAACGCCAAATTTAAAAGATGCCTTTATTGTTGAGATCTCCACCAATGGAGAGACCGTTCAAAAACATGTCCTCGGAGGAAAAGGCAGCAGCAATTACACAGATAAGTTTACGCTTGGGGGGCTCGACTTTACCCTTGCTTTTGGATCCAAGGTATACGAATTGCCTTTTAATATTAAGCTAAACGATTTTATCGCAGAAAAATACCCTGGAACCGAGAAGGCTTATGCTTCTTTTATGAGCAGGATCACGGTAGAAGATGAGCGGCCTTTTGATTATGATATTTTTATGAATCATGTCCTGGATCATAAAGGATATCGTTTCTTTCAGGCCAGTTTTGATCCGGATGAAAAAGGCACAGTCCTTTCGGTAAATCATGACCGTGCAGGTACCTGGATCACTTATATTGGGTATTTCTTACTTTACATAGGACTGATGGGAATCATGTTCTTTGGAAAAACACGTTTTAGGTTCCTTGGCAGTTCTCTGGAAAAATTAAAAATAAAAAAGGTAATAGTAACCGGTCTTTTGATCTTTGCCACATTACTTCCCCTTGGAGCTCAGCAAGATCCATCTGCCGATGGTCATGCTCATGATGCTGGTCCAACTATTTCTCAGCTAGATTCCATGCTTCAAAGTACTGTAATACCTGAAGAACATGCTGCAAAATTTGGAAAACTTGTCATTCAGGATGAGGGAGGCAGGATGAAACCTATCAATACCTTCGCCTCTGAATTACTGCGGAAATTGAGCTTTAACAGCAGTTACAAAGACCTGAATGCAGACCAGGTGTTTCTCTCAATGATGTTGAATCCGGCGCTTTGGTACAACACAGATTTTATAGCGCTCGATAAAAAAGCCCAGAATGATAGTATTCGTAACATAATTGGTATTCCAAAGGGTCAGAGGTATATTAAAGCTACCGATTTTTTTGACGCCCAGGGTAGAAATAAATTGGGACCTTATCTTCAGGAGGCCTTTACCACCAATACCCCAAATAAGTTCCAACAAGATTTTAAGGATGCCTATTTTAGGCTTAGTCTGTTAGACCGGGCCCTGAGTGGGGAGATCCTAAAGATATTTCCTTTGCTAGATGATGAGAATAACAAATGGATCTCGGCCATGGAATTTAGAAGTGGTCAGTTCCAGATCTCGGATACCCTTTATGCTAACTTTGTAAAAAATGCAGTACCATATTACCTTATCTCCCTGAGACAAGCCAAAATAAGCGGCGATTATTCTGAGGCTGATAAACTTTTAGAAGCTTTTGAACAGAACCAAATCAATCACGGTTCGGAAGTGCTTCCTTCAAAAGAAAGAATACAGACGGAGACCATCTATAACAAGCTCGATATCTTTAATAGGCTTTATAAATATTACGCCCTTGTAGGGATATTGATGTTTTTAGTACTGGTATTCAGGATCTTTAAGGACCGCGAGATCTGGCGAATAGCGACGTATTTTTTTAAAGGGGTTATATTTCTCTTCTTCTTTTGGCATACCGCAGGTTTAATAATGCGATGGTACATTTCGGGTCACGCACCATGGAGTGACGCCTATGAAAGTATTTTGTATGTTTCCTGGGCAACTTTGGCTATTGGTCTTGCGCTAGGTCGTAAGAGCGATATGACCATAGCCGCCTCCACATTTGTTACCGCCATGTTACTATGGATCGCTCATCAAAGTTGGATAGATCCGTCCATTGCTAATCTGGTTCCGGTATTAGACAGCTATTGGCTAATGATTCATGTAGCAGTCATCGTTGGAAGCTATGGCCCGCTTACCGTTGGCATGATCCTTGGCGTAGTGTCACTATTGCTAATTATTCTTACCAACAAGAAGAACAAAGAGCGTATGGACCTTACCCTGAAAGAACTTACTATAATTAATGAACTTGCATTAACTGTGGGACTCATTATGCTTACTATAGGGAATTTCCTCGGTGGACAATGGGCTAATGAAAGTTGGGGAAGATATTGGGGCTGGGACCCTAAAGAGACATGGGCCTTGATCTCTATAATGATCTATGCCTTTGTCATTCACACCCGACTTGTGCCGGGTTTACGGGGAAAATGGACCTTTAATTTCTTGAGTATCCTGGCCTTTGGCAGCATCATGATGACCTACTTTGGAGTTAATTTCTATTTAGTAGGACTTCATAGCTATGCCAGTGGTGCCCAGGTGATCACTCCGTCATTTATTTGGTACACTGTCCTTGGTGTAGGAATTCTTGGGGCTATTAGTTTCTGGCGATACCGCGTTAACTACCCAAAATAAAGACTTTTTTTTAAGGATTAGATTTTTTTTGCACCTTTAGCAAAAGATATTGGCTTACTATGACCACTAAGTCTAGCAGTGTATTATTTAAGATCTATGACTCCTTTTTAGACGCCGTAAAAGGGAAGCAAACCGAATTCACTTCAGGAAGCATTAGAAAGGCAATCTTTATTTTGTCTGTTCCCATGATCCTGGAGATGATGATGGAATCTATCTTCGCTATTGTTGACATTGCTTATGTTTCTCAGATCAGTGTGAATGCTGTGGCTACTATTGGGCTTACAGAATCTGTAGTTACCCTGGTCTATGCCATTGCTATTGGGTTGAGTATGGCGGCAACGGCAGTTGTGGCCAGACGAATAGGGGAGAAGGATGAAAAAGGCGCTTCCCAGGCGGCAGTGCAGGCCATTTTCTTGGGTATAGTGGTTGCTGTTCTAATAGGGATCATTGGTTTGTTATACTCCAAGGAGATTCTCTCCCTTATGGGCGGCTCCTCTGATTTGATTGCCGAAGGACATGGATATACTAAGTTTCTAATAGGTGGCAATATTACTATTGTGCTGTTGTTCCTTATCAATGCGATTTTTCGTGGGGCCGGAGATGCTTCCATTGCCATGTGGACGCTTATCCTATCTAATGGACTGAATATTATTTTGGATCCTATTTTTATTTTTGGATGGGGACCTGTTCCGGAGTTTGGCGTAATGGGTGCCGCAATTGCTACGAATATTGGAAGAGGCAGCGCGGTAATTTTCCAATTGTATATTTTATTCCGAGGAGGAAGTAGAATTCGACTTTATACCTCAAATTTAGTATTGAGGCTAAAGATCATGTTGAATTTGATCAGGGTTTCCATGGGAGGAATTGCCCAATTTCTGATCGGAACTTCTAGCTGGGTATTCTTAATGAGGCTTATGGCCGAGTTTGGCAGTGAAGCGCTGGCAGGATATACTATTGCTATCAGGGTGATGATGTTCACCTTTATGCCGGCCTGGGGAATGAGCAATGCTGCCGCAACCTTGGTGGGGCAGAATCTTGGTGCAGAAAAACCAGAAAGAGCGGAAAAATCTGTATGGATCACAGGGAAGTACAATGCCATCTTTATGTTTTGCATTTCCCTGGTCTATCTTGTATTTGCCGAAGGCATCATAGGTCTTTTTACTAAAGTCCCTGCCGTTGTAGAGAATGGCGCTCTTTGCCTGCAGGTGGTTGCAGTCGGTTATGTATTTTATGCCTATGGAATGGTAGTAACCCAGGCATTCAATGGAGCGGGTGATACAAGGACGCCAACCAAGATCAATTTTATTGCCTTCTGGCTCATTCAACTTCCGTTTGCGTATCTGGTTTCCCTTTACCTAGATTGGGGGGTCATGGGTGTTTTTATGGCAATTACCCTGGCGGAAGTATTACTCTCCGTTATGGCGGTCATTTGGTTCAGAAAAGGGTATTGGAAGCAAACAGTGGTTTGAGCTATTTTTGTACCTTTAAGCGCATAAATTAAGCTGTTATGAGTTCAACAAAAAAAGGGATCAATACCATTTGTACACACGTTGGAGAACTGGAAGATAAAACATATAAAGGAGCTATTTCTCCTTTATATATGAGTACTTCCTATGCTTTTGAAGGGGTAGATATTAAAAGGTATCCACGCTATTTCAATACGCCAAATCAAATGGCACTTTCACAAAAGATAGCCGCTCTTGAACACGCGGAAACAGCCATGATCTTTGGAAGCGGAATGGCGGCTATTAGTACCGCTTTACTTGCATTTCTAAAGGCGGGAGATCATGTCATTTTGCAACAAATGTTATATGGAGGCACCTATCATCTGATCACAGAGCAGTTCGAAAAGTTTGGGATAGAATACTCTTTTGTAAATGGTTCACAGCCCGAAGCATTCGAAAAGGCAATTAGGCCCACTACACGTGTTGTCTATATTGAGACGCCATCAAACCCCTTATTGACCATTACAGATATCAAAGCTTTTGCTAACATCGCAAAACGCCATGGTATCATTTCGATGATAGATAATACGTTTGCCAGTCCCGTAAATCAAAATCCAATAGATCATGGGATCGATGTGGTGATCCACAGTGCTACCAAGTACATGGGAGGGCATTCGGATATACTAGCCGGGGCTGTGGCATGTTCTTCTGAACATATGGAACACATTTTTAACCTGGCAAAGAATTTAGGCGGTAGTCTAAGCGATTATACGGTTTGGTTGCTAGAACGCAGTTTAAAGACCATGGGGATAAGAGTAAAGGCTCAAAATGAAAATGCCCAAAAGATGGCAGAATTTCTGGATAAACATACAGACATTTCTCATGTCTATTATCCTGGCCTACCATCACATCCAGATCATGCTCTGGCAAAATCACAAATGCATGGTTTTGGAGGAATGATGTCTTTCGAATTAAATGAAGATCTGGACGCTTCACTGTTTCAAAGATCTTTGAAATTGATCAAATCATCCATGAGTCTGGCTGGTGTGGAGAGTACAGTGCTGTCTCCTACCCAATCTTCACATGCACTTTTATCCGCTGAAGAAAGGGCTAAACAAGGCATCAAGGACGGGTTGATACGTTTTTCAGTCGGGATCGAAGAAACTGATAATCTAATGGCAGATATAGAACAAGCACTGGCAGCAGTAAAAAAACCACAGATGGCGACACAGTCATAAGTATAGATCAAATTCAATGATTTTATGAAATTAGATATTTTAGTATTTGGTTCCCATCCAGACGATGCTGAACTAGGCGCAGGAGGCACCATTGCAAAAGAGATTTCCCTTGGTAAGAAGGTTGGGATCATAGATCTGACCAGAGGAGAATTAGGAACAAGAGGCACTGCGGAGATCAGGGATGGAGAAGCGACAGCATCTGCAAAGATCCTGGGCCTTAGTGTACGGGAAAATATGGAATTTGCAGATGGATTTTTTGTAAATGACAGGCAACATCAATTGGCCCTTATTCGAAAGATCCGAATGTATAAACCAGACATTGTTCTTTGCAATGCCATTGAGGATAGGCATATTGATCACGCTCGAGGAAGTGAATTGGTAAGCAACGCCTGCTTCTTAAGTGGCCTGATGAAAATTGATACTAAAGCAGAAGGAGATGATCAATGGCAGGAGCCATGGCGCCCTAAACAGGTGTATCATTATATTCAGTGGAAGAATTTAACACCCGATTTTGTGCTGGATATTACTGACGTAATTGATAAAAAAATGGAAGCCATCAATGCATATGCGTCTCAATTCTACGATCCCAAGAGTAAAGAGCCCAATACACCAATTAGCAGTAAAAACTTTACGGATAGTGTAGCCTATAGGGCAAGAGACCTTGGCCGAATGATAGGAGTGGAATATGGAGAAGGATTTACCGTGGAGCGATTTATTGGAGTAAAAAGCCTAGGAGATATTTTTTAACTAGCCTGACTGTATTTGTTTTCAGCCTTTGGTAAGGTGAAGAAGAAGGTACTACCTTTTCGCAAGGTACTTTCTACCCAGATACTACCGCCATTTTTCTCTATCATCTCTTTACAAAGTGATAATCCAAGACCGGTACCTTTTTCATTGTTGGTACCATAGGTAGTGATATTTGCATTTTTCTTAAAGAGTTTTTCTACCGTAACCTTATCCATGCCTACACCCGTATCGCGTACAGATACTTCCCATAGATCGTCTTTTTCACGTGCCTTTATGGTGATCATACCATTATCTGGTGTAAATTTAAGAGCATTACTGATAAGATTCCTTACTACAATATCTATTTGATTACTGTCTGACCACACCAGGGTATTCCCGGTCAATTCACTTACGATCTTTATCGATTTAGCATCAGCTACTTCAGAAAGAAGGTTAATATTCTCATCAACCAAAGACTCCAGCGTAACTACACTTGGTTTTATCTTAGATCCATTCATTTGAGAATTACCCCATGACAGGAGATTGTTGAGGGTAAAATAAATATGATCTATATCGTTCTTTAATTTTGGGATAAACTCAAAGAACTCGGATTTATTCATTTCGCCATCCGTAAACATTTGTAATAATCCCTGCAAAGCTCCAATAGGACCCCGGAGGTCGTGGCCTATGATAGAGAATAGCTTGGTTTTAGTTTCATTACTATCGGTTAGGGCAGCTTCCTGTATCTCAAGTTTTTCTTTTTTGGCCTGTAATTCTTTGTTGAGTCGTTTTTGAATTTTTTCTGCTCTTTTTATAAAGAAGGTAATAATGGCAAATATGACCATTACAATGATACCAGCATAGATAAGGCCTCGTTGTTTGGCCAGCGCCTTTTGGTTTTCCTCAATTAAGGCTACTTTTTGTTGGTCATATTCTGCACGCGTTTTTAAGAGCGTTAAACTTTTTTTATTTTCATTCCTGTGAAGCGTATCTGTAAGCGCCTGATATATTTCATGAAAAGCAAGAGCCTTTTCGAACTCCTTTTTATTTTTATTGATATTATAGAGTGTCTTGGCACATTTTTGAGTTCCCTCAAGGAATTTTATCCTATTGGAAATATCGAACGCATCCATGGCATATTTCTGCGAAAGACTGTCTTTTCTTTGACCAAAGTAGGCTTCCGCCATCCCATTGTAAAGATCTATTTTACCCCTATCGTCTTCAAGACTCTCATGTAATAATTCACCCTGGCGATACCAGTATAGAGCCCACTGAAATTTATCCTGTTTAAGATAGACCTTACCTTTTATCTCATAAGCATAAGCTAACCAATCTAATACCTTGTGGTCCTCAAAGATGGCAATAGCACGGTTAATACTGAACATGGCATAGTCTAATTTCCCCATTTCAGCATAAAGAGAAGCTAAATTACTTATGGATTCTGCGGAATTCACATCATCTGCGATCTCATCGTTTAACTTTTTGACTTTTTTGTAAAAGTCTAACGCCTGGTTAAAATCTTTTTGAGAAGCATAAAGACCGGCAATGTTCTCATTCATGATTGAAAGCATTTCTTTCTCACCCTTTTCCTCAGCCATTTCAATACCCTCCAAGTACATATTCAATGCCCTTGCATAATCACCTTTATAGGCATATTCTGATGCCAGATTGTTCATTATTCGAAGCGTAAGCGCGTAATCTTCCGAGTTCTTGGCAAGGATGAGTGCTTTGGTATAATTATTTATGGCAGCTACTCGAGTTCCTTTATCGGAATAGTAATTCCCCATTCCGAGATAAGATCTGCTCTGCCCTCGCACATACTCAGCTTTTTTACTCAAGCTTAGGGCTTCTTCGGAAAGAATAAGCAGGCTATCTACTGCATAAAAACGGAGTTCTTTCCCCAGATCATTAAGAAGATCGATATGCGCTGAATCTGTTTCTGCGAATTCTTCAGAGCTGCGCAACGATTCAATTAGTCCTTGAATTTCGTCTCGTTTCTTATGCTGAGCTATGCCGGGTAGTATAAACAAGAAGGCAATACTCACTAAGCAATAAGAGCGCAAAGTGGCAAAAAACCTGAGGAATCGAACGAATTTCATATAAGACATGCCTAGGGAACAATCAAGCAATAAAAATAACCGTGAACAGAGTCCTATTCTAAAATTTGTTGTGAAACGCCATTTTTTGTGTGTTATATCGATATTTTAACGCGGTTCATCAAGAAATAGCCTTTAGCAAAGAGGTAACTATGCAATGGAAATTTGATGATTTCTTGGGGGCGATCTGAATATTGAAAATATCGATTGTTTTATTTGCATGCATTGCTCAAAAAAAATTACCTTTGCAGTCGCTTCAAATGGTGGTTGTAGCTCAGTTGGTTAGAGCATCGGTTTGTGGTACCGAGGGTCGCCGGTTCGAGCCCGGTCTTCCACCCAAAAAGCAATAAGGTCCTGTCTTTTATAAGGCAGGACTTTTTATATTTTAGATTATGAAATAAAAAAACCTTGCTTGTTTAGGCAAGGTTTTAAGGGAAAGATCATTGTTTACTTTGAAGTTTTATCCACCATCACACGTTCATTTCTATTTGCTACTGCCCAGGCAGTATAAAAAACCAATTTTGCACGGTTGGTCAACAGATCATAATTGATCTTGTCCGGAGTGTCACCAGGTCGGTGATAATCTTCGTGTGTCCCATTGAAATAGAAAATGATCGGAATATCATTCTTCGCAAAGTTGTAATGATCACTTCTGTAGTAAAAACGATTAGGATCGTTCTCATTATTATAGGTGTAATCCAATTCAATATTCATATATTTTTTATTGATCTCTTCTGATAATACATGAAGGTCCGAACTTAGTTTATCAGACCCTATTAGATATATGTAGTTTCTGTTACCTTCCCTATTGGGGTCAATTCTACCTATCATATCAATATTAAGGTTAACAACTGTTTGGGCCAAAGGAAATACGGGATCAAAGTCCGTATAATATCTGGATCCAAGAAGGCCTTTTTCCTCTCCTGTTACATGCAGAAAGACAACCGACCTTTTTGGTCGTTTCCCAACTTTAGTTGCTAATTGAAATGCTTCGGCAATTTCCAATAATGCAACTGTCCCGGAGCCGTCATCATCTGCCCCATTATTAATGCTTCCGTCCCTAGAGACACCAATATGGTCTAAATGAGATGAGATGACGATATATTCATCCGGCTTCTCTGAACCTTCAATGTAGGCAACCACATTTTCTGTTGAAATGGGCTCATTTGTACTCATAAGGGAGGCCACAACGTCTGCTTTACGAACTACCGAACTTTTCAATTCATTTATTTCAGGTAGAATTTCCTTTGCCATATTCTCGCTGATCAAAATTAGCGAAGGGGTAGTGCCATCATCTTCAAAACCAAGACGGCCCTGGTCATTACGCTTCATACGTTGATAGTATCTTTCATATCTCTTGTAATTATCCGTATCCATAAACAAGATCGCTTTAGCTCCTTTAGCCTGTGCAACCTCTAAACGTTTTCCTGGTGCCTCAGACATATTACTCCAGGAAGAAGGTTTGTCTGTTCCTGTTATGGTATAGGTACCATCTTCATTGACAGGTTCTCCTGTCTTGATCAACAGCACTTTTCCCTGAACATCCAGACCTTGAAAATCTGAATACGCTGGTTCTTCTATTCCATAACCGGCGTAGATCATTTCATCATAGTTACCTTCAAAGGCTGAGAAGGTTATAAAATCTTCACCAGATGTGTATGTTTTTCCGTTGATAGATAAAGATCCCTTAGGTAGTTTAGCCATTTCTAAAGGAACTTTCTGAAAATAGTCGCCATTTGTCTGCGCCGCAGGGATACCGAGGTCCATATAATTTTTACGGATGTAGTTTACTGCCTTTTTTTGTCCGGCAGTACCCGTTTCTCTTCCTTCAAATTCATCCGAAGCATAGGTATATAAATGGTCTTTTAGTTCTTGTTCGGTAATTGTTGAAGCATACACCGTAGGGTCCATTGCATTAGGTGCTGCTGCAGGTTCTCCGGATGCTTTTTGCGTAGAATTACAGCCCGCCAGTAAAACCAGGCCGATCAAATAAAAATTCTTTATCATATCAATTTACTAATGTTCAAAGTGGCCCAAAAATAAGTAAAACAAAATGATTCCTTATTAAAACAATCTTAAAAAGAGAACGAAAAATAGATAGTTTTAGTCTGTCTGTCAGGCGACTAGCTAATTCCGTGAGTACTGAGATTCTCGGTGTTGAATCCTTGTGTTTAAATGGAAAGAAATGTACTTTGCAATACAAAGGAAACACTTATGAAAATACGTTGGGAAGGCGTAATGCCTGCAGTAACAACAAAGTTCACCAAGGATGACACTCTGGACATTAATATGTTCGAAAAAAACTTGAAAGCACAACTTACAGCTGGGGTACATGGTATTATTTTAGGAGGAACACTGGGCGAGGCAAGTACACTTGAAGACAGTGAAAAAGAACAATTGATCAAAACAACCGTAGCCTTTGTAGATAAAAAAGTACCTGTGATCGTCAATATCGCAGAACAGTCTACAAAAGGTGCACTTAAAGCAGCAGAAAAGGCAGAAAAGTATGGTGCCAGTGGTCTTATGATGTTACCTCCTATGCGATATAAGGCAAATTCATATGAAACAGTAGTTTATTTTTCCGAAGTGGCTAAGCACAGCAACCTACCCATTATGATCTACAATAATCCGGTTGATTATGGGATTGAGGTTACCCTGGATATGTTCGACGAATTGCTATCTTTTTCTACTATTCAGGCAGTGAAGGAATCTACAAGAGATATTACCAATATTACCCGAATAAAGAATCGGTTTGGAGACCGGTTAAAGATCCTCTGTGGGGTGGATACCCTGGCACTGGAGAGTCTATTGGCCGGTGCAGATGGCTGGGTGGCAGGTTTAGTATGTGCTTTTCCCAGGGAGACAGTTGCCATTTATGAGCTGGCAAAGGCAGGCCGAATAGAAGAGGCACTTTCAATTTACCGCTGGTTTATGCCTTTGTTAGAACTAGATATAAATCCACAATTAGTGCAAAATATCAAGATGGCAGAATTGGCTACAGGTATTGGAACAGAAAATGTGCGGCCGCCAAGATTGCCACTACAAGGAGACGAAAGGGTACGTGTGCAAAGGATCATAGATCGAGGGGTTGCCAGTAGACCGGTGCTTCCTGAGTACCTGGAATTAAATAGTAAATAGTAGAGAAATATGTTAGACGGAAAGAACATCATAGGATTTACACGTTCAAAAAGGGGAACAAACACCTTTAAAACAATTAATCCTATACTGAATATTGAGAATGAAACGATCTACAGTGAGGCTACTATCGAAGAGATAGAGGAGGCGGTTACCTTGGCAAAAAAGGCCTCTTTGATCTATGCAGAAACCAGTTATAAACACCGGGCCAGGTTTCTGAAGGCCATTGCAGATGAGATCATGGCGTTGGATCAAACCCTGATAGATCAATATTGTTCAGAGACCGGTTTGCCGGAAGGCAGGGCCAAAGGAGAAAGAGGCAGGACAGTCAATCAATTACGTATGTTCGCTCAGATCCTGGAAGAAGGATCTTTTGTGGAAGCCAGCATAGATACCGCACAGCCGGAAAGGCAACCAGCACCCAGAGTAGATCTCCGTAAAATGATGGTTCCCCTTGGACCCGTCGCCGTTTTTGGTGCCAGCAATTTCCCGTTGGCATATTCCTCAGCAGGGGGAGATACTGCAAGTGCTCTTGCAGCAGGCTGCCCGGTCATTGTAAAAGGACATCCTATGCACGCAGGGACGGGGAGCATGGTTTCTTCTGCAATAATTAAAGCCGCTAAAGATACTGCAATGCCAGAAGGTGTGTTTTCCCACCTCAATAGTAGCGGTCATGAAGTAGGGGAGGCCTTATTAAAAAATCCTCTCCTTAAAGCCGTAGGATTTACGGGAAGTATTAATGGAGGACGTGCCCTCTTCGATCTCGCGGCACAAAGAAAAGAACCAATTCCTGTATTCGCCGAAATGGGCAGTGTTAATCCGGTAGTTTTATTACCGGAAATATTAAAAACGGAAAGCGAAAAATTGGCCAAGACAGTAGCACAGTCGGTTACCCTGGGAAGTGGGCAATTTTGTACCAATCCCGGCATCCTTATGGGAATCAAAAATTCCGATCTGGACCATTTCACCGAGATTTTGGCCAGAGAAATTAACGAGGTTGTGCCAGCGAGTATGTTACACCCTGCGATAGCTAATAAATATGATGATGGAAGATCGCAGATGCAACAGCAAAAAGGAACTTCTTTGGTTGTTGAGTTTTCTGAGAAAACAAAACCCAATGTGGGCAGGCCTGCTATTCTAAAAGTAAGTGCTGCTGAATTCAGGGAGAATCCCAAACTCCATCAAGAAGTTTTTGGACCTTTTTCCCTTCTGGTGGAATGCCAGAACATTGAAGACCTGGAAAGATCCGTTTCCCTACTTGAAGGACAATTGACGGCTTCCGTGATTGGGACCACTGAGGAGTTACGGGGATATGATTATCTACTGAAACAGTTGGAGCTTAGGGTAGGCCGACTTGTTTTTAACGGAGTACCTACCGGGGTGGAGGTTTGCGCCTCTATGCATCATGGAGGACCGTATCCTGCCACTACAGATAGCAGGTTCACGGCAGTTGGTGACGACGCTATTAAGCGATGGTTGCGACCTGTGAGTTATCAGAATTGCCCAGATGAATTATTGCCAGCAGCCCTGCAAAATGACAATACCTTGCAACTTTTACGTAGAGTAGACGGAACGCTTACTCGCGCTAAACTATAAGCATGCTATGGCGCAACATACCTTTCATTGTATAGACGGACATAGCTGCGGTAATCCGGTGCGCCTGGTTGTGAAAGGTGGGCCAATGCTGGAAGGGAAAACAATGAGTAAAAAGCGCCAGCATTTTCTGAAAGAATTCGATTGGATACGTACAGGACTAATGTTTGAACCCAGAGGGCACGATATGATGAGTGGCAGCATTCTTTACCCACCTTCAGATCCTGAAAACGACTTCGGAATACTTTTTATAGAAACCAGCGGATGCTTACCTATGTGCGGACATGGATCTATAGGGTCCATTACCATGGCCATTGAAGAGAAGATCATCATTCCAAAGAACCGGGGCAGTATAAGAATGGAAACCCCTGCCGGACTTATCTCAGCAATCTATGAAATGAAAAACGGAAAGGTGCAGTGGGTACGGCTACGCAATGTTCCTTCCTATTTATCTGCTGAAAATATGGAAGTAACTTGTCCGGTTTTAGGAGACCTCGTATTTGACGTGGCCTACGGAGGAAATTTCTACGCTATCCTGGATCCACAAAAGAATTTCTCAGGACTTCAAGATTTTAATGCAAGTCAGCTTGTACAGATCAGTCCGGAAATTCGCAGGCGGATCAATGAGAAGTATCCTAACACATTTATTCATCCGGAGAATAAAACTATCCGTGATGTTAGCCATTTGTTATGGACAGGAACGCCGATTCATGCGGCATCTACGGCGAGGAATGCTGTTTTTTATGGTGAAAAGGCCATAGACAGGTCGCCCTGTGGTACGGGTACCTCGGCCCGAATGGCACAATGGCATGCACAGGGTAAATTAGCAGTGGGTGATCCGTTTATTCATGAAAGCATCATTGGGTCTCAGTTTACGGGTAGCATTGAAGGCCTCACCAAAGTAGGGGTAAAGGAAGCTATTATTCCAGGCATACAAGGTTGGGCAAGACAATATGGATATAACAGTATTACCATAGATGAGGACGATCCCTTTGCCTATGGATTTCAAGTTCTCTAAATTTTATTATCCCAATACGCGTCTTTCCGTGCCCATAAAGGGTTGATCATAATAACGCACCCCTTTGGCTTTGTAAAGGGCATTTGCCATTGCTCCTATTGCTGGAGGAAGACCTGGTTCTCCAAGTCCGGTTGGTGCAATTTCATTTTCAACAAAGAAAACTTCTATCTCCCTGGGTGCCTGAGAATGACGGATCAATTGGTACTTGTCGAAATTCATTTCTTTAGGTGCTCCATTTTCGAAGGTCAACTGACTGTACATTCCATGACCGATGCCGTCAATTACTCCACCTTCTATCATATTCCTTGCACCATCCTCATTTACTACAATTCCACAATCAACTGCACACCATACCTTTTGAACAACGGGTTGGCCATTTTCTATGATCATATCAAATACTTCCGCTACATAGGTTGAATGGCAGAAGTAGGCTGCTACCCCTCTATGGACATCTGGCATTGATGTTCCCCAATTGGCTTTTTCCTTTACAAGTTTTAAAACGCCTGCGTACCGTTCCGCTTCGTACTCATGCTCTGCACCAACAGGATCATTGATAGCCCGATCGAACAATTCCAATCGGAAATCTATTGGGTCCTTGCCAGCCAGTTCAGCTACTTCATCTAAAAACGACTGCTCTGCACCTGCTGTAAAATTAGATCTTGGGGCACGCCATGCACCGGTAGTAATATTGGTATCTGCTTTTATTTTTTCGGCCGAATAATTCTCGACAGTCCCGGCTGGGAACCTGTTCGGAAATACGGGACCATCTGGCATACCAGCGCCTTTTACGGTAAAAGCGATCAGCTTATTATTTTCATCCAAACCTGCTTTGTAGACAGATTTATAAGTAGGGCGGTAGGTCCCTTGTGTCATATCATCTTCCCGGGTATAAATAAGTTGTACCGGGCCACCTATTTTTTTCGATATCGCAGCGGCTTCCAGGCCAAAATGTACATAGAGCCTACGGCCAAATCCACCTCCCATACGCGTCATATTTACCGTAATATTTTCCAGAGGCAAGCCTAGTAATTTGGCAACAGAGCCCTCAAGGGCCTCAGGTGTTTGGGTTGGACCAATGAGTTCCGCAGAATCTGCCGTAACATTGGCGAAGAAATTCATGGGTTCCAGGGTGTTATGTGCTATAAAGGGCGCAGTATAAGAGCGTTCAATTACCTTGGCTGCCCTTTTAAATGCTGCCTCGGGATTACCATCTCTTCTGCTTTCAGTTACCTCTCCTGATTTGAGAGCTTTTTCTAATTTGTCCCTATGCATAGTGGAATTTTCCAAGGTGCTTATGGTTTCCCAGTTGACTCTAAGCGCTTTTTTTGCCTGCATTAATGGCCAGGTGGTTTCACCTACGATCGCGACCAATTGTTTAAACCCTTGTTCGTCGAACATACCGGGTTCGGGAATAGAAGTATCGATGATAAAGGCATCTTTTACTCCTGGCATACTTTTTATCTCATCTTTATTAAAGTCCTTTACTTTCATCCCAAATGCGGGTGGGTGTTCTATCATAGCCAATTGCATCCCATCTCTGTGGAAATCCCAGCCAAACAGAGGTTTGCCGGTCACTATTTTCATGCCGTCCACATTCTTCTGACTTGTTCCAATAAGTTTAAAATCTTTTGGTTCTTTTAGCTCAAGTTCTTCAGGTACCTCAATGCCAACAGCTTTTGAGGCTATTTCACCATACGAAATAGTTCGTTCTCCGTTATTTTCACTGATAACTCCTTCACTGGCAGATAGATCTGCAGCCTGAAGACCCCACTCTTTTGCGGCGGCCTCCATTAGCATGTATTTTCCAGCGGCACCTGCCATACGCAAGGCATTCCAGCTTAAACGAATAGAAAGACTACCCCCGGCAAATTGATTTTGATAGAATCCTGTATTCAACGGTGCCTGTTCTACTACCACATTTTCCCATGGCACATCTAGTTCTTCTGCAACGATCATCGGCATGGAAGTTCGAACATTTTGACCTATTTCCGGATTGGGCGAATAGATGGTGACCATGCCCGTTTCACCTATTTTAATATAGCCATTGATCTCGAACCATTCCTTTGGAATTGCCACACCGGCCTGTAGCTCGGGTGAATTTGGTTTACATGCGTTAAGCCAGCTAAAGCCAATAAGCATGCCTCCACCGGCGGCGGCAGAAACTTTTATAAATGAACGTCTGTTGTAGTGAGTTTTTATCTTAGTCATGATAGTTATATTAAAAGTGAGCCGGCAATTAAGCGTTTTCGGAATTGGCTGCGGTTCTGATGGCCTTTTTGATTCGCGTATAGGTTCCACAACGGCAAATGTTCCCGTTCATGGCAGCATCTATCTGTTCATCCGTAGGATTCTCGTTATGCTTTAAAAACGCAGCTGCGTTCATGATCTGTCCCGCCTGGCAATAGCCGCATTGAGGTACATCGTGTTCTAACCAGGCTTGTTGAACAGGGTGGTCACCATGTTCAGAAAGTCCTTCAATAGTTGTGATCTTTTGGTTGCCTACAACAGAAACAGGCAATTGACATGAGCGCACGGCCACGTCGCCCAGATGTATGGTACAGGTACCACATTGGGATATTCCACAGCCGTATTTGGTGCCCACTAAATTTAAGTGGTCTCTTAGTACCCAAAGCATAGGTGTGGAAGGATCCACATCTATCTGGGTGTTCTTTCCATTGATGTTAAGATTGAAATTTGCCATAATAAAGGAGTCATAATTTGAATAGCTTGAATTTAATGAAAAATTCAATATGGTCCTTTCATTATTTCGCTAAATAAACAAGATTTACTAACAGGTAGTGAAAGACACCAAAGTATCATCCCAGATTACAGATCTACCTTAAAGGAAAGGGATATTATTCTAAAAAAAATACTTCTGAGAACAAAAAAAGCTTCTTATATTTGCTGCCGCTAAGGAGGAATGGCAGAGTGGTCGAATGCGGCAGTCTTGAAAACTGTTGAGGGTCACACCTCCGGGGGTTCGAATCCCTCTTCCTCCGCAAAGAAAAGCTTCACGAAATGTGAAGCTTTTTTTATTCCCCGAAGTCAAAGAAGCTTGCTTCTAATTGATGAAGGGGATAAAAAGGAGCATACCGAAGGGGTGTTTTTCTTTGCAGGACCCCCAAAATGGGATCAACGCAGTTAATCCTTCAAGCGCGGCTTGGTGATGCTTTTCTTTGCAGGACCCTCATTTAGGATCAACGCAGTTAACCCCTTTTCTCAACATAAAACCCCCGCAACCGTTATGATCACGAGGGTTTTTAGTTGAAAAGACGTTCCAACGCTTATGGTTAGAAACTTTTCCTTTAATGATCTTTCTTACCTTTCTTTTTCTTTACCTTGTAAATAGCATTCTCTCCGGCACCCGAGATATAGATGTCCCCGGATGGGCCTACAGCTACCCCATCAAAGCCCCATGTGGGAGGAGCACCAAGGCCAGGCCCGTATGTATTAAGGCCTTCTACCACTAGACTGACTTCTCCTGTAGCCAGGTCGATACGAGAGAGACGGTTAGCAAAGGGATCCGCCTCCACAACCAGTAACCCGCCTTTATTGTCCAACGCCAGGCCTTCAGGTCCCTGTAAACCGTCAGCAATGACTGATGCATTTGGAGGATCACTATCAAAGCTGATTTCCCAGATTTCTCCGGTCGCCTGGTCGGCCGCCCAGAGAGTTTCCCCATCGGTAGCGAGTCCACTGGCTGCACCTAGTGCTTTGATGGTAGCAAATCCATTAGCATAAACCACCCCTCCCAATGCGAAATCAGAGACGATCACTTCATCATCGATCATTACCGCATCAATAGGCACTGGTATTATATAGGTGTACCCTTCTACCACGGTAGCCGGATTCGTATTCAAATCCCAAAGCTGCACACCTTCACTAAACCATGAAGTAACCAGTAGTTTATCCCCAACTGCCTTAATATTCATAGGCATTATGGGCAAATCCAGAGTTGGAGTATTGATCAAAAAGGCTTTGTAAATATCTTCCTGCTGGCCACTGGTTCCATTAAATTTTCGCAGTCTAAAAAGGTCGGCTTCATACAGGATATCCTGATTATTGGTCCCTGGCATCACTGCGAGACCCTGAGGTAAAATCATACCCCCAGGACTGATATAGCGCAGCTGTCTGCTGGGCAGTAATTCGGCCACCCACCCCTCATCAGCATTGGTCATATAGATCGTCCCATCTTCATCAAATGTGATATTGTCCAGTCCGGGTGGCAGTGTGGCATAAAGCGTTTTGTCATCTAACCCATCAGGATTTACCTTAAACATTTTGCTCGACTGGTCAATCACATACAGCATCCCATCGGGGCCAAACTTAACCGCAGCCGGATTACTAAGGGACCCATCCATTCCTGCTACAATACGAATATCCTCATCATTAAAAAGATCAGATAATCCAATATTAGAGGGGGGGTCTAAAATGATATTATTTAAAACCTTGGTCTCCGTAATATTTGTGATATCTATCGCTATAACCAAATTCATAGCAAACAATGGCCCGTATAAATATAAGTGATACCCATCATCCTCTTCCTCCCAACGCGTGTCAAAGGAGTTAAAAAAGCCCAGACAAAAACCACCAGGGCAGGAGATAATCTGCCTTGGAGGATCGCTGAGCTCGGGATCAAGTTCATACAAACCATCCCCCAGGAAGTCAAGGGCCACAAAAAGACGAGGTTCACTTTCGGGATCATCAGGATTTGGTTTTGAAAACCTGACCGGATTTACACCGGGAGCGACGAACTGATATCCCAAAAGTGTTCCATCCGGGGTCATTCGCCCCACAAAACCTGGAAGGAGATCTGTAAAGTAAAAGGATGTTCCTTCAGGATTAAAGACGAGGTCATCCGGACCCAGAACTCCTTTCTCCGGTCCATATCGATTGAGAATCTTTCCATTGTTCTTGTTCATTACAACCACTTCCTGTCCATTAACACTGGCTATGTAGAGGTTCCCATCCGGGCCAACGTCAAGACCGTTAGAACCTTTAATAAGTGCCCCTTTGACCAGGGTTCTCAACTTAGCTTTGCCTGATTTCTTGTCGTTCTTGTTCTTGGCATTAATCGCATCCAGATCCTCTGCATTTAGCACTGGATCCGGGCTACAGGAAAAGGCCAGGAAAAGCACAGCCAAAAAGGCGAGTTTAATGACGGACATTGCGGTTGGTTTTTCAAATGTTTTCATGCTGTTGTAGTAATGTTGGTTAAAAAATAGTACAAACCCCCAATCACATCTTTACAGAGAACTGAGGAGAATTATTATAAATTACTTTATTAAAAGGGGTAAGGCATATTTTTATTGACGAGTGACCTGTTATTTTGTCCGAAACATTGGATTTTTTTATCAAGGCAGATTATTCAGTAAATCAAGATTTAGATTTTAACAGTTTGGTATAGGTTTTTATGCTAGCCAGGCGTCTTTTTGTTATTTATATTGAACGTCAACACGACCATCAACACCTTTTAAGGGATAAAATACAGCCCAAAAACACCCTCGGATACCTTCCCCTGGAAATACTATTTCATAGGTCGAAAAAAAGACACATTTCTACGAAACTGTGAAAAATTCATAGGTGATTTCTCAATTTTTAACAAAAAAAAGAGGCTTGGGGACCAAAACCTGTGAAAAATTCATAATAAAAAGATGTGCACTCTGTCGAAATTTGAACAGATGAACCCCCATATCTTATTTTATGAAGAATTTTACTCCCATTTTTAAAACCGCGATAGGAGGTCTATTGCTATTGCTTTGTGTACAAGTATCGGCACAACAAAAAAGACCCACCAACTTAAAACAAACAAAAAGCTTTGAGGCAGACAAGCGCATAGAAGACTACCTGAAGCTTTCAAAGCTGGGATACACAGAAAAGGAAATTTTTGAGGATCTCGGTAATGTAAATTTCCTGATCGAGGACTATAAAACAGCTGCTTTTTGGTATCAAAAATTAATTGATCTCAGTGGCTTGGAGTCCGTTTCTCAAAGTTATATTGAGCGGTACAAGGTATCCATGCACAAATCTGGAATTGCCAATTATGGAGATGAGGTGGCCCAGGCCGATTGGCATTCCCAAATAAAAGAAGATTACCAGGTAGAAAAAAGACCTTCCAGGAAAGAGCTGACCCCATCACTTGCTAAAATGGATCGCAGGTCTAATTTTAAAAACCCCATTTCGTCCGGTTCCATGGAAGCTCTGAATAAGCTGGCTGGCATATCAGAAAAGAAAGCAAACCAATTTAAATTGGACAGAAATAGACCAGGACAAGGATATACGCCTCCTGCTACTATTTCTGCAGACCGGAAAACAGCCTATTTCAGTAAGGCCGTTTATGTACAACCAGAGTATGGTATTTTTTCAAAAAAGGATCTGGTCCATAAAATTTACAAGGCGGAAAATATTAACGGGCAATGGATGAATGTGACGGAGATAGGGGTTTGCCCCAAGTATGCCTCTGCCATGCATCCGTCAATTTCTCCGGATGGAAAACGATTATTCTTTGCCTCAGATATGCCAGGAACTTTTGGTAAATACGATATCTATGTGGCCGATATTCAGAAGGATGGCAGTATTGGAATTGCCAAAAACCTGGGACAAAAGGTCAATACGAAGAAAAACGATATGTACCCAAATCTGGCTGGGGGTGATCTGTTGTTCTTTGCTTCCAATGGGAGGGATGGTCATGGAGGATTAGATGTGTACGCTGTTCAGGTGGGTACCAGAAAGGTAGGTATGGCCGTAAATATTGGCACACCTTTTAATAGCAAACAAGATGATTATGCCTTCAACGTTAAGGCAGAAACTGGTGTTGCTATTGTAATGTCTAACCGCGGAGCGCTCGCTAACGAAGCACAGCAACTTGTATTCTCCGTTTCAGATGCCCAGAAAAGTCAGTCGGCTAAAAACAGGAAAAATAACTTTCTGGAATTTTTACCACTGGATCAAAACAGTATCTATACCAATATCTATTATGAGGATTAAGCCACCAATGACTCTTTAACTTGCCAGACCTTTTCAGATTAGAGAACAGCATGATATAAATACATAGAGAATAGAATTTAATGAAGTAAGAAATTAAAAATCGGTCGGGTGTCATTGGGGATTCATCTGGTTGTTACCCAATTGTTAGTGTTCACAGTAACAAAAAGTAGTTAGATGCTTTTCTAATTGATTGTAAGGAGAGCGCTTTGGATGCCAGACAATTTTATAACTCAGAGAACAGGTTGTATTATGTATATCTGGCCGGTTTTATTTTCGTTGTCATAATAAAAACTGCAAAAGAACTACGGAATTTCTTGCGGTGGTCTTGGATCCATTGCTGCTGATTTTAATAAGTTATTTTTGTTTGAGATCTGACTTTATTTACAGAACAGTGAGTTGGTTTTTATCGTAAAATTCCGATTAAATACACCATTTTCTTACACTTAATCGAAAAATTCTGCATTTCCTAGGACAAAAAAGCTACAAACTGTACTTTTTCATTTCAAAATAGTACAACCCCAAATCTCAATACTATGGAAATGACCTTTACCCCGAAAAAATTCGGAAGAAGCATTCCGACTTTTCAATCAGAATCCTCACTAGCGAAAGAACCCCCTAAAAAGAGTGAAATGTTATGGAAGTATTCCTACAGGAGTTCAACCCTGCACCATGGAATACCAGACAAGCAGCCGTTGACTAATTGTTAACTGTTTGTAAGGATCCAGGCATCGCTAAAGCTTCAATTTTCAGAATTTATTAGTTTTCTTTAGATATGTATTGATATGGGATATTAATTCCATAATCAAACATTTATAAGGTTTCGCGACGCATTGAGGTACTGTCTCAGACAGCTACTGCGGGGATCACTTACGGTTATCTGTAACCAATCTTTTTATTTTTCTAACAATTCAAAACATAATACAACCCCAAATCTTGTCATTATGGATACAACTATACTTAAGGTAATTGTCATTGACGATGATCTCAAATTTCACGAAACCTACGCTCATTATTTTAGTACCTACCGGGAGTATCATTTGGCGGGAATTTATCGCACTGTGGAAGATGCTCTGGAAGATTTTGAATTGGTACGCCCGGACGTAATCCTTACCGAAATCAGTTTTTCCGGCCTCTCCGGAATTGAAGGACTGATAGAATTTCAAAAATTGGAAAATTCTGCCATGGTGATCATGGTAACTTATGAAGATGACTTTAATGGGATAAAGAATGCGTTTAAGTTTGGAGCTGAAGGATATCTAACCAAGCCCATAGGTAAAAAAGCACTTCGGCATGCCTTGAATGGGATAAAATATGAGGGGGCCGCTATCAGCAATGATATTGCAAAGAAGATCATCTCCATGTACCGAAGGAAAACCTATGAGAGTTTCTCAGAGCGTGAAAACCAGATAATAGAGTATCTGGGTCAGGGAGCAACTTATAAGGCAATTGCAGATAAGTTGTTTGTTACCACCAGCACCATCAATTTCCATATCCAGAATATTTATATCAAACTCAATGTTAATTCAAAGTCGGAGGCATTGAAAAAAATTCGGGAAATGGATGCTGCATAACAGATATTTAAGAACCTGGTAATTGAGGTAATTTTTTTGTGGGAATAACAGCAGAGCCCATCATCTGACTACATTGGTTAAGGTCAGAAATTAATTTATTGTAATGTCTTTAGACAAGTAAGAAAGATCATGATGCGAAACAAGTCGAAAGACAGGAGTATTATAAGCTGGATGTTCTTTGTCCTTTTTGTCGCAATAGGTATACTGAATATTATTTTTGTGCACCTGGTCCCAGGAATCTTTTACTTATTGGTTTCCGTGATTTATCTTCCCCATATTAATTCTTATCTATATCGAAAGCTCGGATTTTCAATTCCTCTTGTTATAAAAATTGTGTTGGGTCTTGTTATCCTATGGGGGACACTGGCAGTTGGTGATCTTATGGAAATGTTTGAAGCTTGGATTGGAGTCTAGTGAAAACAAACATGTCACAAAAATTCATTAATTTTATAACAAGCGGCTAAGAGGAAATTCTAACCCAAACGCCGTAGATCATTTAAATGAAGTAGAAATATCGATTATAATGGTTGTTACTCACATATCTAATTAAGTATCATGTTAAATAGAAGACTCACTGTCTCAATAACCACCGTTGCGGTCCTATTGCTTATACCGCTAATCGCCATGCAATTCACAAATGAGGTTAATTGGGGTATACTCGATTTTGTAGTAGCTGCGATACTCTTGCTAGCTGCCGTATTCACCTATGAATTTATTTTACGGAAAGTAAAAGGACCAAAAAACAGGACTATTTTATCTGTGGTTCTTTTGATAATTTTCCTTCTCATTTGGGCAGAACTTGCTGTTGGTATTTTTGGAACCCCTTTCGCTGGCAGTTAAATAGCTAATGTCACTGCAGGTATAATTGGCTTCTAATGGCCATTTTTGATAGGAGTACTATTTAACGTACTTCTTTATTCATTGAAAGATCGTTACTCATTTACACTATCACATAGTAGAATAGGGATCCATAATTCGAGAAATTACATTTTAGCATGTATTTTTGCGCTATGGAAGCATGGTACCATTATGTGCTATTGGTAGTGGTTGGATTTGTGGTTGGTTTTATCAATACCATTGCCGGAGGTGCATCACTTATTTCCCTGCCAGTGCTTATCTTTCTAGGACTTCCGCCCAGTGTGGCCAACGGAACCAATAGGGTGGCCATTGCTTTTCAAACGGCCATTGGGGTTGCCGGATTCAAAAGTAAAGGGGTCTCTACCTTTCCTTTTAATATCTATTTAGGGATTGCAGCATTGTTTGGCTCTATTCTGGGTGCTTCTATTGCGGTAGACATTAAGGGGGAGACCTTTAACAGGATACTGGCCATCATTATGATCGTTGTTGTTCTGATCATTGTCTTTAAACCCAAGATCAACCTTGAAGACATGCAGGAGCGCCTAACCGGGAAATATCTCTGGGTAGGCATGATCGTCTTTTTTTTTATAGGGATATACGGAGGCTTTATCAATGCCGGCATAGGTTTCGTTATTCTATTATTTTTACATTATTTTCATCATATGAGCCTGGTAAGGGCCAATGCTACCAAGGTAGCCGTGGTCTGCATCTATACCCTTGCGGCCTTGGCCGTTTTTATCATGAATGATAAGGTAATTTGGAAGGTGGGCCTTGTATTGGCTATAGGGAATGGATTAGGCGCCTGGTTTTCCAGCAGGTTTTCGGTGAAGAAAGGTGATGGCTTTATTAAAACATTTTTGGTGATCATGGTGATCGCCATGGCAATTAAATTATGGTTTTTTACATAAAATATGGGAGATAGTATTGAACGATTAGAATGGCGATATGCGGTCAAAAAATTTGATTCGGATGCGTATCTAACGGAAGAACAATTAGAAAAGCTGATCAAGGCTTTTAACCTAACGGCTACCTCATATGGGTTACAGCCCATACGTCTTGTGGTTCTTAAAAATAAGGAGATGCAAGCAGCTCTTGTTCCCCACTCCTACAAGCAATACCAAGTGGCCCAGGCGTCTCATGTACTGGTTATTTGTATTGAAACAAATATTGATCAGGAATATATTACCAAGTATTTTGAAAAGGTAAAAAAGGTGAGGGGTACCAGTGATCAGATCCTATCTCCTTTTAAGGATGCGCTGGTAGATAGTTTTTCAGAAAAGGAGACCGAAGAGATACGTCAATGGGCCACCAACCAGGCTTATTTGGCCATGGGGAATTTACTGACCGTTTGTGCCATGGAACATATTGATGCCTGCCCTATGGAAGGCTTTATACCTTCTGCCTATGATAAACAACTGGGCCTCGAATCTAAGGGACTTTCGTCTGTTTTGGTGCTGCCCGTTGGGATGAGAGCAAAAGATGATTTCTTTTCGGAAATGAAGAAGGTTCGCAGGGACCTGGACGAAACCATAATCCATATTAAATAAAGAGTAAACTACGATCTATGCCCGGATTTGAAATGTTTGGAGCCCTGGAAAGGGCAGAAGTACAGGAAGTTTTAGATTCCGGAGTACTAATGCGGTACGGCTTCGATGGAATGCGAAAAGGTCATTGGAAAGCCAGGGAATTGGAACAGGCCCTTGCCGCTCGTATGAAAACTAGCTATGCTCATACGGTAAGTAGTGGTACGGCTGCGTTAACTGTAGCTATGGCCAGTGCAGGTGTAGGTGCCGGAGATGAAGTGATCATCCCAACATTTACCTTTGTTGCCAGTTTTGAAGCTGTCTTGGCCTTGGGCGCCATTCCGGTATTGACAGATATTGATGATACCCTTGCCCTGGAACCGGGTGCTGTAGAAAAATCGATCACCAAACAAACCAAAGCAGTGATGCCGGTACATATGTGTGGCTCTATGGCAGACCTTAAAGCATTAAAGGCTATCTGCGATAAACATGGGTTAGCACTTATAGAAGATGCTTGCCAGGCCATAGGAGGGAGTTTTGAAGGGAAACCTCTAGGTAGTTATGGAGATATTGGGTGTTTCTCCTTCGATTTTGTGAAGACCATCACCTGTGGAGAAGGGGGAGGCCTTATCACTAACAACAAGGACTATTATACCCACGCAGATCATTATTCCGATCATGGACATGATCATGTAGGAAACGACAGGGGAGCGGAAACACATCCTTTTTTGGGCTATAATTATCGTATTTCCGAATTGCATGCAGCAATAGGCCTCGCTCAGATTAAGCGGCTAGACCACTTTCTGGCGATACAGAAAAAACACTACAACATTCTTGTAGGATCAATTGAACAATTGGAGGGGATCACCTTAAGACGTGTACCGGGAGGAGGGGAACAAAACTATTCTTTTCTGAATTTCTTTTTGCCGACCGAAACTCAGGCAAGAAAAGCACAAAAAGAACTGGTTGCAGCCGGAGTTGATGCTTGTTTTTATTGGTTCGACAATAATTGGCATTATCATACGAAATGGGAGCACCTAAAAGGCTTGCATAGTCTAGGACCCGCATCTGATCAGGTTAAAAAAGGCATGAAACAACAAGCCGGGCATAAATTTACTGCGTCGGATCACTGGATAGGCAGAACGGTATCTTGTCTTATTAAATTGAGCTGGTCAGAAGAAGAAGTAACACAAAGAGCAGCAACCCTTCATCGTATTTTAGCTAAAATTTTAAGAGAAGCTTAGTAGGGAACGTATTCCAGGATCTCAAGGCCATAACCCACGATTCCTACACGTTTTGTTTGTTCGCTGTTAGACAATATTCGCATCTTACTGATATGAAGGTCATGCAGGATCTGTGCTCCAATACCGAAATCCTTGGTATCCATGTCAATTCCGGGAGCTTTCATAATTCCCTTTGCCTGATTTTCCCTGAGGCCTTTCAAACGGGTCAATAAATTAAGGGAATCGCTGGTCTGATTAATAAAGACGATGGCACCATTACCCTCATTATTGATGGCACGGAACATATCATCTAGCTTTTGCTCAGCATTGTTGGTAAGGGTACCCAAAATATCATTGTTGACCAAGGTTGAATTAATTCGCGTAAGCACGGCATCATTACGTTTCCAAAACCCTTTGGTTAGCGCAATATGAACTTGCTCATTGGTTGTTTGCTGATAAGCGTGCAACGTAAAATGTCCAAATCTGGTCTCTACTTCAAAACATTCCTTTTTAATGATCAGACTATCGTGCTGCATACGGTAGGCCACTAGATCTTCGATCGAAACTAGTTTCAGATCAAACTTTTTCGCTACATCTACCAGATGTGGCAGGCGGGCCATAGTTCCATCTTCATTTAAGATCTCAACCAGGATCCCTGCCGGTTCGAAGCCCGCAAGCCTTGCGAAATCGACAGCAGCCTCTGTATGACCGGTACGTCTCAATACTCCACCATTTTTGGCACGCAAAGGAAAAATATGACCAGGTCTTCCCAAATTATGTGGTTTCGTTTCCGGATCAACCAAAGCTTTAATCGTCTTTGCTCTATCATGGACAGATATACCGGTGGTACATCCGTTACCAATAAGATCAACAGAGACTGTAAATTGTGTATGATGAAGCACCGTATTGTTTTGCACCATCATGGTTAGATCAAGGTCTCCGCAACGTTCTTCTGTAAGCGGCGTACAAATAAGGCCACGGCCATGTTGCGCCATAAAATTGATCATCTCAGGGGTTACCTTTTCCGCAGCTGCGATAAAATCGCCCTCATTTTCCCTGTTTTCATCATCTACAACTATGATTACCTTGCCATTGCGTATATCCTCAATGGCCTCTTCGATAGTGTTTAATTGTATCTTCTTTTCTTTACCCACAATCATGAGGTCTTTCTTTTAAACCGTTTTCGCACCGCTTCTGCAATTATATCCCAGATATGACCAAAGCTCATAAGCCCCCTATCTGCAGTAGCCCTTTTAGTTAAAATAATACCCAAAGGTAACATTATTAAGGAAGAAATCCAGGCTCCCAGGATAGGGTTTATGTTTCCTTCCTTTGCATAATTCCCTGCAAAAACGCCAATAAAGTAATACGTGAGAAATAATACAATAGCAATTACCATAGGCAACCCAAGTCCGCCTTTTCTAATGATGGCTCCAAGGGGAGCACCCACGAAAAAGAGGATAATGCAAGACAGGGCCAGGGCATACTTCTTATGAAGGGAGAGGATATGCATGTTATAGATCTTGTATTTATTCTGGATGTCTTGTTTCTTCCCACTTACGGAATTAACGATATTGGAAATGGCATTAGACGCCGCACTAATGATCTGTCCTTGTTGCCAATTTTGGTAGAGGGCCAGTACATCACTGGTTGTCCTAACCGTATCCCTGACCCTTACCTTGGCTGATATGGAATCATTCTTAGTTTTATATTTAAATCCGGTTGTAAGTGCAGAATCTTTTTCAGTCAGGGAAACAAAGGCACCCATCCGGGTGGTTATATTCTTTGAAAATGCTCCTAAAACATTGAGATTATTATCCTTGATAGAGTCTATATCCTTTTTAAGTCGGGATATATTCTTCATCTTATCGGTTCTCACATTACGTTCTTCCTCCAGATCCTGGGTATTTTCAGGGATCTCAATGTTGATGGTATAGGTCTCAAAATCCGATTTTGCAAAGGGATACCGCTTGCGCTCATCACTTGCTTTTGGGACCAGCTCTTCATAATAATGCCCGTCTGCAAGGACCAATTGTATGATGTCTGAAGCTTCGCTGCTTTTGAGTTCCCCTGTGGCAGCTTTAATAACGGTATTGTTCTTTTGCAGGTTCGATTTTTTGTGGATGATGACATTTCTCAGGTATTTATCATTCTTCCCGAATTTATCATCCACCTTGATGTTCATTCCTTCAAAATCACTAAAAACCCCTTCTTCAATTACCGCCGCCGGCTTTACCTTGGCAATATTTCGTCTTAGGTTGTAAATTTTTTGTTCGGAAGCGGGAATCACCGTATTTGCGAAGTAAAAGGTTACACCTCCCAGCAAGACCACTAAAACTATGACACTCAACATGGATCGTTGTAAGGAGATCCCGGAAGCCTTCATTGCGGCAAACTCGTAATTTTCAGCAAGTGAACCAAAGGTGAGGATGGAAGATAAAAGGACCGTAAGCGGCAATACCTTTTCGGTTAGATTGGGCAGCAGGTAAAAGAGAAATTTCCCAATGATCACTATATCCAGGCCCTTTCCGGCAATATCATCAATAAATAGCCAGATCGTTTGGAAGATGAAAATGAACATCAGGATCACAAACGAACTTATAAAATTGTACAAGAACCGACTTAAAATGTACTGGTCTAGTATGCGCAAAGTGCTAGTTTCTTATGATGTAGTACCCTTCATCTTTATACTTGGCCTCATCAAAAGTAAATAAGGTTTTTGACAACGGCTGATTCGTTTTAAAAGAATTAACAGTAATGGTAGTCTTGGTCCCATTCTTCCCGGTCTCTATCAACTTATAGATATGTTTGGTCTGGGCATCAATGCCTAACAAAATATAAGCGATCTCAGAATGAGTATCTATGGGTGTAAGTTTTACAAACTGAATTTTCCTTCCCTGAACATTCTGAAGGATATCCCAGGCGTAATTATGTCCTTTTTTATAGAAGGTCAGCATTTTGGAAGGGGTGATAGTATTTTCTTCATCCGACTTATCCTCAATGGTCACTTCTTCATTTTCAGGAACAACAGTATATACCTTTTTACCATCGAATACCTGTTGTGATCCAAGGTAATTAAAGAGATATTTATCTCCCTGCATGGTAACATCTCCCCGTGTTTCCTGGTTGATGTTGGCCTCCTTGTTTTCAAGGGTGTATTTAAAGGTCACTTCAATATTATCATACCCCTGTACTTTATTGTAAACCTCATCTAGCAAAGCCTTGGCTTTTGCAGCATCCTGAGCAAAACTGCCTAATGCTGTAAAGATCATAAGTGCTAAAATCAATATATTTTTCATGTCTTATTTGGTTTCTTCGTTTAACATTTTATCCAGGGCATATATATCTGGTATCAATACCGATCTGGCCTTACTACCTTCAAATGGGCCAACGATCCCAGCAGCTTCCAGCTGATCAATGATACGCCCTGCACGGTTATAACCCAACTTAAGCTTCCTCTGTATTAAAGAAGCCGATCCTTGTTGAGCTGTTACTATAACCTCGGCAGCATCTCTGAACAATGCATCCCTGTCTGAGATATCATAATCAAGACCTGTGCCAGAATCTTCACCAGAATATTCTGGAAGTAAATGAGCACTCGCATAGCCCCGTTGCGACCCAATATATTCTGTGATCTTGGCCACTTCCGGAGTGTCTACAAAGGCGCATTGTATACGGGTTACATCGTTTCCTTGTGTAAATAACATATCACCTCTTCCTATGAGCTGATCTGCTCCCTGGCTATCTAAAATAGTTCTGGAGTCTATCTTTGAGGTAACTCTAAAAGCTATCCTGGCAGGGAAATTGGCCTTAATGATCCCTGTGATCACATTTACAGAGGGTCTTTGTGTTGCTATGATAAGATGAATCCCTATGGCACGCGCCAATTGTGCCAATCTTGCAATTGGGGTTTCAACTTCTTTGCCTGCCGTCATGATCAGATCGGCGAACTCATCAATGACCAGGACAATATAAGGTAAGAATGCATGTCCATCATTGGGGTTGAGTTTCCGCGCTTTGAATTTGGTATTGTACTCTTTGATATTTCTGACCATCGCTAGTTTAAGCAACTCATAACGGTTGTCCATTTCAATACAGAGCGAATTCAGCGTATGGATCACCTTTGTATTATCCGTAATGATGGCCTCCTCAGAATCTGGTAATTTCGCCAGATAGTGACGTTCTATTTTGTTGTAGAGTGTTAATTCAACTTTTTTAGGGTCTACGAGGATGAATTTAACTTCTGCCGGATGTTTTTTATACAACAAAGAAGTAAGTACAGCATTTAGCCCAACAGACTTTCCCTGACCTGTGGCACCAGCCATAAGCAGGTGAGGCATTTTTGCTAGGTCTACTACAAATGTTTCGTTGCTGATGGTCTTTCCAAAGGCAATTGGCAATTGCATTTCCGCCTTTTGAAATTTACTCGAAGCGATCACCGAACGCATAGACACTGTGGTAGCCTTTTTATTTGGCACCTCAATACCTATAGTTCCTTTCCCGGGGATAGGAGCAATGATCCTGATTCCCAATGCGGCCAAAGAAAGGGCAATATCATCTTCCAGATTCTTGATCTTGGAGATACGGATCCCGGCTTCTGGCACGATCTCATAAAGGGTTACAGTAGGACCTATGGTAGCTTTGATCTGTGCAATACCTATTTTGTAATTCTTAAGGGTATTCACGATCTTGTTCTTATTCTCCTCCAGTTCTTCCTGGTTGATGGTGATCCCTCCCGTAAAGCCGTGCTGATCTAACAGATCTAGATGTGGAAATTTGTATTTGCTCAATTCCAGGGTAGGGTCGAATTCACCAAAATCGGCAACAAGTTTATCTGAAAGAATGTCTTTTTCTTCTTTTTCTTCAGCCACGGCGCTTACTTCCATGGCAATTTCATCTTCTTTGCTAACTGCTTTAGTCTCCTCAACTATTTTAGTCTCTTTAGAATCATCTACCAGAGGAGGAATATCCTTTTTATGGGTATAGGTATCCAGTTTTATTTCTGTATCCTCGTCTTTATCAATTGTAGGCAGTGTTTCTTCTTTCTTTTTGAATTCTGATCTAACGGAAGCCGATTTCGACCTAAAAAAATGGGCAATTCCCTCAGGGGTAACTTTAAATAAGCGTACCATAATAATGGTGAACATAAAAAGAAGAATAAGGAAAACTCCAATCTTACCTGTGTAGTCTTGTAGGAAATCATTCATTTCATATCCTACCAGTCCGCCTAATAAAGGCTGCTGTTCTGCAAAGAACCCTAATGCAATTGAGGTCCAGATTAGTAGGAGAAGACCCCAAATCCATTTCCTCCATAACCCTATTTTAGGGATACTAAGGAACATATAAAGTCCGGTTAGGCATAATAGAAAAGGAAGGATAAACGAAGCGATTCCAAATCCTTTATACATAATATAATGACTAACGCTGGCACCAAATTTATTTAGTAGGTTCTTAGCCTGTTCATTGCGGTTGGCAAATTCTGTGAGCAGGCTTTGATCATTTTGCCAGGTGAAATAAAACGAGATGAAAGAGAAGAACAGAGCGATGCTTAAGAATATCAATAAGCTTCCCAGAATGATCTTATTCTGTCTGGATAGCTTGAAAGATTTTCTTTTTTTTGAAGCTGTAGGTTTGGACTTTTTTTTCTTGGTTGCCATTAATGCATGCAGTTCATGGTGTAAAAATACAAATTTACATAGGATGCTGAAGGGGACAATGACTTAAAATATTTTTGGCAGGTAGACGATCAAACCCAGGATGCTTGCAGCAACCGCTGCAATCAGGACTGCTCCTGCCGAAATATCCTTTATAAAACCGATCTTGGGATCATGATTTGGTTGTACATAGTCTGATAGTTTTTCAATGGCTGTATTTACTCCTTCAATTCCCATCACCAGTGCAATTGCCAATGTTTGTATCATCCATTCTACCCTGGAGATCTCGTAATAAAATCCCGCAATAGTAACTACCACGCCCAGCATGAATTGCAATTGAATACTTTTTTCTGTTCTGAGCAAAAGAAAAGCGCCTTTTACTGAATATAAAAATCCATTTAATCGATTCTTCGCAAATGATTCTTTAGCCATTTTAAGTGTAAATTTTAATACTGAAAATTAGACTGCATTGCTAGTTGCCAACTGCTTTATCTTAATTTTAAGTGCGGCAAAGATCAGGGTCGTCATTGGACTTAACCAGTTAAAGATTGCATAGACAAAGTAGTCTGCCACACTAACACCTAAAACACCACTATGATAGGCGCCACAAGTATTCCACGGTATAAGAACAGATGTAACGGTACCCGAGTCTTCCAGTGTTCTACTGAGATTTTCAGGGGCCAGGCCACGATCTTCATAAGCTTTGGCAAACATTTTTCCAGGGACCACAATGGCAAGATATTGATCTGAGGCAGTAACATTAAGAGCGAGACAACTACCTACAGTACTTGCAAATAACCCAAAGGTGGTCTTGGCCATCCCCAATAATGCATTGGTGATCCTTGAAAGTGCTCCTATCCCATCCATGATACCCCCAAAAACCATAGCACAAACAATAAGCCAGATTGTACTTAACATTCCGGCCATTCCTTTGGCAGAAAAAAGTTCATTTAATGCAGGGTTGTCAGTAGCGATGGAGGTTTTGATGGTGATCGCATTAAGGATCCCCATATAACCATTTTCAAAGGTGAGTTCCTTTGCACCTGTTATTCCCGCAACGATATCCGGCTGAAAGAAAAGTGCAAATACGCCGCCCAATAAAGTTCCTATGAGCAGTGCTAGCAGAGGAGGTGTCTTTTTTATAATCAGAAGGATTACAACAACCGGGACTATAAATAACCACCCATTGATATTAAAAGTGGCATCAATAGAAGATAGGATGCTGTCTGTATCGGCTACTCCTGTGGTCTCCAAATTAAATCCAATGATGATAAAGACCAATAAGGTCACAGAAATGGTAGGTATTGTGGTAATGGTCATATACTTAATATGATCAAACAATTCACCGCCTGCCATAGCCGGAGCTAAATTGGTGGTATCTGAAAGGGGCGACATCTTATCCCCAAAATAGGCGCCAGATAGAACGGCACCTGCAGTCATGCCTAATGAGACACCCAGGGCTTCTCCTATACCAATAAGGGCGATTCCCACAGTGGCTGCAGTGGTCCAGCTACTTCCGGTAGCAATGGAGATAATAGCACAAATAATAACACAAGCGGCCAGAAATATAGTCGGATTTAAAATCTGTAATCCATAATAGATCATTGCAGGGATGATTCCACTTACTAACCAGGTTCCTGCCAGGGCCCCAACCATTAGGAGGATCAAAATGGCACCGGTGGTCGATTTTACATTTTCGGCTACCTCAGCCAGCATTTGTTTGTAGGAAACTTTGTTGAAAAACCCAACAACGGCGGCTACTGCACCGCCCATAAGAAGGATGAACTGATTGGATCCGCCAGTGGCATTATCACCAAAGACAAAGACATTATAGGCCAACATGCCTACCAGGGCTATCACAGGAATAAGCGCCTCCCAGATGTTCAGCTCTTTATTCTCTACAATATGTTCATTCTCCCTGTGTGAGTTCGATTTTTTGGCCGTCATGTAGCTTGGTTTAGTTTGCTCGTAATATTACAATTTTAGCAACGGTTGTGCAAACCTTCCCAATGACGGTCTTATACTGAGACCTTATTCTTAGTCAATATCCCTAATTGATGCATACAAGTACGCATTAATGTATACGTCCTGTGTATATCATTATCCAGTCCTATAGAAAATCTGATCAGGCCATCAGAAAGACCCATTTCTTTTTGTTCTTCCAAAGGTATCTCAGAAGAAGTAGAAGTTCCAGGGGCGCTAAAAAGTGTTTTATAAAAACCAAGGCTTACTGCCAGATACCCCAAATTCATTTTTTGCATTTGTTCCATCAACAAATTCGCATTTTCAAGACTGCCAACGTCTATGGTCATAATGCCGCCATAACCATATTCCCCTATCATTTGTTTTTTCATCCTTTTATGTCCCGGGTGTGAAGCCAGACCAGGGTAGACCACACGGAGGCCGTCTTTTTCAAAATGCTGGGCCAAATAAAGGGCATTTTCGCTGTGCTTTTTCATACGGATATGCAGGGTTCGCATATTTTTTAAAATAGAAGAAGCTCTCAGACTATCCAGGGTGCTGCCAAGTAACATGCCCGCCCCATTATTTACGTCTTTCAATGCAAGACAGAAGTCTTTGGTACCGCAAACTACACCCGCGACACAGTCGCTCGTACCATTGATAAATTTCGTAAGACTGTGTATCACCACATCGGCCCCCAGTCTTCCGGGAGCTATTGAGAGTGGAGAAAACGTATTGTCTACAACCAAAGGAATATTATGTTTTTTCGCCAATTTTGAGAGACCTTCAATGTCTGCTACTTCCAGGAGGGGATTGCTCACAGATTCACAGTAGATCATTTTTGTTTTGGGGGTAATTGCTTTTTCAACCACTTCTAATTTTGTGATGTCTACAAAGGAAGTATCGATCTTGAATTTCTTAAGGAAATTCTTCATAAAAGCATAGGTGCCGCCGTAGATGGTCCGGCTACTAATAATATGATCTTCTGCATTGCACAATTGCAGAATTACAGCGGTAATGGCGCCCATTCCACTTGCAGTTACATTTGCAGTTTCAGTTCCTTCCAAGGCAGCAAGGGCCTCACCTAAATACAAATTAGAAGGGGAGGAGTGCCTGCTGTATAAATAGCATCCTTCGGTATTTCCTTCAAAAGTATCGAACATGGTTTTGGCCGATATGAAGGTGTAGGTTGAAGAATCTGAGATAGAAGGATTTACTCCGCCAAACTCACCAAAATTATGAAGTTCCTGAATTTTATCTGAAGCATTAAAGGACATAAGAAGTAGATTTTTGATGGGTTAAAGATAAAAATACATAGATCAAAAAACAATATATATTTAAATATATAGAATATAAAACTAATTATATTTAAAATAATAGATATATTTACTGTATTAATGAATTATTATCAAAATAGCAGAATTTCATTCATATGAAACTAGATGATTTAGACAAGCACTTATTAAGCTTGCTACAGGCAAATTGCAAAAAGACCACAAAGGAATATGCAAATGCTTTGGGACTTTCCACTACGGCGGTCTATGAACGCATTAAACGTTTGGAAAGGGACGGCGTTATTCACAAATATGTTGCGCTTATAGACAAACACCAGGCATCTATGGATTTTACGGCACTCTGTCATGTAAAATTAAGTCAACATATAAAAGATTACGTACTTCAATTTGAGAGGGAAGTATTGCAGTTGGAAGAGGTCTCCGAATGCTACCATGTGAGTGGGGACTATGATTATATTCTGAAGGTTCATGTTGCCGATATGGTGGCATACAGAGAATTTATGGTCACAAAACTCACTGCGCTAAATAATATTGGGAGCACTCAAAGTTCTTTTGTGATCAACGAGGTAAAAGCCACCACCGCTATTGCTTTGTAAACGCTTTACTAAACTCTTGTTAATTCCAATTTTAAGCGCATAAAATTTCTGTAACTTCCTTCATATAAAATCACATTCCATGAATCGTATCCACTTTTTAAGATCAGTAGGAGGCTTTGGACTCCTTGCATCTGCAGCTTCATTATCATCCTTTAAAGGTCAGGATGAACCACAATTAGATAAGAAGATAGTACAGGAATTTGTTGGAGCATCTCACAGGGATATGGATAAGGTAAAGGTATTGCTCGAAGAATATCCAAATCTCCTCAATGCTGCACATGATTGGAAGTATGGTGATTTCGAAACCGGACTTGGGGCGGCTAGTCATGTTGGCTACAAAGAACTCGCTCAGTACTTCCTGGAAAAAGGGGCTCAGGCTAACATCTTTACAGCCTGCCTTTTTGGTAAAATAGAGATCGTTAAGCCTATGCTTACAGCATTTCCAAATACACTACATGCAAGAGGTCCACACGGTTTCACCTTGCTTCATCATGCGGAAAAGGGTGGGGAAGAGGCCTTGGAGGTCAAGGATTATTTGGTCTCCCTGGGTGCGGTAGACAAAAAGATAGCACTCTATTAAGCTTCATTTAATTTTAGATCCTTTCTATATGCATCACTTACGGATGAAATTAAAAACATTCGTACTTTTGCTGGGTTGGAATTGAAAATTCTTTTTTAAACTTTACTACGCCTAAAAAAACGAACTATATGACTCAATTTGAAGTGGCCATTATTGGCTCTGGACCAGGCGGATATGTTGCCGCTATCCGTTGCGCCCAACTGGGAATGAAAACAGCGATCATTGAAAAATACGCAACCTTGGGTGGTACCTGCCTAAATGTAGGATGTATTCCTTCCAAAGCCCTTTTAGATTCTAGCCATCACTACGAAGATGCGATCAAGCATTTTGAAGAACACGGTATCGAAATTCCGGGGGAAGTAAAAGTGAATCTCGCAAAAATGATCGGGCGGAAACAGGCCGTAGTAGATCAGACAACCAAAGGGATCCAATTCCTGATGGATAAGAATAAAATTGAGGTGTTCCAGGGCACAGGCAGTTTTAAAGATGCTACCCATATCGAGATCAAACCTGCCAAGGGAAAAACAACCACAATAGAAGCAAAGAATACGATCATTGCAACAGGTTCTAAGCCTGCCAGTTTGCCTTTTATCTCACTAGACAAAGAGCGTATTATAACTTCTACAGAGGCGCTCGAATTAAAGGAGATCCCAAAGCACATGATCATAATTGGTGGTGGGGTTATTGGTTTAGAATTAGGACAGGTTTATAAAAGACTGGGTGCGGATGTTACTGTGGTTGAATTTATGGACAGGATCATTCCCGGGATGGATGGCGGACTTTCTAAAGAACTGATGCGCGTCCTTAAAAAACAAAAAGTAAAATTTCACCTTTCTCATAAGGTGAAATCGGTAAGCCGAAAAGGAAAAGAGGTCACCGTAATAGCAGATGACCCTAAAGGCGGCGAATTAACGCTGAAGGGCGATTATTGTTTGGTTTCTGTAGGACGAAGTCCCTATACTGATGGTTTGAATGCCGCAGCAGCAGGTGTTTCGTTAGATGATAAAGGCCGCGTATTGGTCAATGATCATTTACAGACCAATGTAGCCAACATTTATGCCATTGGCGATGTGGTAAGAGGGGCTATGTTAGCCCACAAAGCAGAAGAGGAAGGCACTATGGTGGCAGAGATCCTTGCAGGACAAAAGCCGCATATAGATTATAACCTGATACCTAATGTGGTCTATACCTGGCCTGAGGTGGCAGCTGTTGGCAAGACAGAAGAACAACTTAAGGAGAGTGGAGTAGAATACAAGGTTGGGCAGTTTCCTATGCGGGCCCTGGGTAGAGCGAGAGCCAGTATGGATATTGATGGTTTCGTAAAGATCCTGGCTGATAAGAAATCCGATGAGGTATTAGGAGTACATATGATAGGAGCACGTTGTGCCGATCTGATCTCAGAGGCCGTTACCGCGATGGAATTCAGGGCTTCAGCCGAAGATATTGCCAGGATGAGTCACGCACATCCCACCTATGCTGAAGCAGTAAAAGAAGCGGCCCTTGCTGCTACTGATGACAGGGCTTTGCACGTTTAAGTCGAAAAATATATATCTTATCCTTTACTTATATTGAAGGCACGTAATAACTTGTCTTGCAATACTATAAGTAATTTTGAAACTTCAAAATATATTTTTGATAATCCTATCTTTCCCTTTTGTAGTATTTGGGCAATGGTACTTTTGATCAAAGTTTCATGTGTGTCATAGTACAAGGCTGCATAGGAACAAATTATCATAAATAAAATGGCTCCTGTAATCACAACGGTGGGAGTAAGCGAGTGATCAAAAAACCGGTATAGTCCTAGTCCGGTAAAACTTCCATAAAGGATCACAAAATGGATCACATAGATCGATAGCGTATTTTGCCCAATGCGTAAAAGCGTTGGCTGGGTCAAATAATTTCTGAATACCATAAAGAGTGCAAAAACTATCAATACGTCACCAAGTCTGATAAACAAATAATTGTTCGCGACAATGTCACTGAACAGGGAAATACCACTTAATTCAGATAATGAAGCGAAAAAAGGCGATGACAAGTACAAGAGGCTTATTCCCACAATGGCAGAAAGTCCGATTGCCGTTGGGTATAAGTTGCTTTGTGTAGCGTACTTTTTAAAGAGTACAGACAAAAAGGCACCAAAGGCTGTATAGCCTACCCAGGGGATGATAGTAAATACAGATCCATTAGATCTTGTAAAATAATTGGCAAACATTTCGGGTAGCCAGGAAAAGGTCCATTCAGAGTAAATAGGTTCAAAAAGGAATAAGGTCAAGGTAATTCCCAAAAGGGTAGCAGGCATCACCCAAGTTTTTTGGCGAGAAGTAAGCAGGAAAACGGCGATGATCACCATTATCGATATGCCAATACAATGCAGTACATCTACCAGAAAGAAAGCATCGTATAACTCACCTTTCAACAATCCAAATAGATTTAAGCGTAAGAGATATCCTATTACCAATAATTCTAGGCCTCTTTTTATTCCCTTGCGGATCCTGGGGTTATCAAACCCTAATTGCGGTACTCGTATCAGTAGATAAGTAAAGATAAAGCCAGAGACCGTAAAAAAGACCGGAGCTGTGATGCCTCTAAAATAGAGCCATAGGTTATAAACACTACTGCTGGAATCCCTAAAAAAAGGATCGAGGAGACCATCCACAAAATGGCCCTGTAGCATCATAAGGATCGCCCAGGCCCGTATGGCATCTATAAAATGAAGTCTTTTGGTTTTTATTTCCATACCACTCACTTACCTATATACTTAATTGACAGGCCGTTTGGATGTTTACGAGGGCAAAATTAGCTAAAATGTTCTCATTTAATTCTAATTTGGGGTATTTTCGCTTTTTTCTAATTAAAAAAGTATTTAATGAGCACTATAATGGCCTTTGCGGGCAGTAATTCTTCAACTTCTATTAATTTTGCATTGGTAAAATACACTGTATCACTTCTAAAGGATCAAAAGGTACAAGTGATGAATATGGCACTGTACGATCTGGAAATGTTTAGCGAGGATTACGAAAAGAAACATGGGTACACCAATTCTCTTATAGAATTAAGGGATGATCTCCATAAAGCAGATGGCCTTATCTTGTCTGTGAATGAACACAACAGCAACCCCTCAGCCTATTTTAAGAATCTGATCGATTGGTTATCTCGCCTGGAACGCAAATTCCTGGAGAATACCAAGATATTGCTTATGAGTACTTCAGGGGGAAAACGCGGAGGTATGAGTTCACTGGCTAAAGTAGAAGAGATCCTTCCCCGTTTTGGGGGCGAGATTGTCGCTACTTTTTCCCTACCCTCATTTAAAGTTAACTTCGATTCAAAGAAGGGCATTGTGGATCCGGACCTATCTGAAGCACATAAGAAGGCTTTTTCAACATGGCTCGATAGTCTTTCCTCTTAAAAGTAAGTGCACGGTAATCCTGAATCAATTTCCTTAAAGAGAAACCGTTGTCTTCAGGGGACACCTTTCTTTCTTACCTTTGCTATGTGTTCAACGCCTTCAAAGACTATATTGAAAAGAACTTTCCTCAACTCCTGAGTCAGCCCGGTTCAGTGGCTTGTAGCGGAGGGTTAGACAGTGTTGTACTGACACATCTGTGTACGCGAATAGGAATGCAAATATCGCTGGTTCATTGTAATTTTAAGCTTCGTGCTGCTGAAAGTGAGGAGGATGAACTTTTTATAAAGCAATTAGCGGAGCAATTAAATATCCCTCAATTTATTACTCACTTTAATACCAATGAATACGCTTCAGTCAATAAGCTTTCTGTTCAAATGGCGGCCAGGGAACTGCGCTATCAATGGTTTGCAGAAATTATGGACAAGGAAGAACTTTCTTGGGTATTGACCGCTCACCATTTAGATGATTCGCTGGAGACCTTCTTAATTAACCTTTCACGGGGTACCGGTATTGAAGGGCTTAGCGGAATCCCACCCAATTCCAATAGTATCATTAGACCTCTCTTGCCATTCAGCCGAGCAGAGATCATGGAATACGCCCAGGAGCAAGGCATCACATGGCGGGAAGACAGCTCTAACGAAGAGACCAAGTATTTGCGGAACAAGATCAGGCATGAGCTAGTTCCCGTTCTGAAGGAACTTCATCCCACCTTCCTGGAAAATTTTAAAAAAACCGAGGAATTTCTTTCAGATTCAGCAAAATTGCTTTCGGATTATACCGAGCAGCTAAAAGAAAAACTCTTTGTTCCCTATCATCAGGGATTTAAGATAGCAGTGAGCTCGCTTCAGGAACTTAATCCACTTCAGGGATATTTATATCAACTTTTTAAGGAATACGGTTTTCATTCATGGAACGACATGGCGTCCTTACTTACAGCTATGAGTGGGAAGGAAATTCGTTCTAAAACACATCGACTTATAAAAGACCGTAAACATCTGATTATTCAGGAATTATCGGAAAAATATGAAGCAACAGATGAAGATAGCACGCCAGAGGAACTGAGTGAACTTCCTATTGAACTGAAAATTGAAAAAGTTGAACAGATAGAAGAAAAGAACAATACCATACTATATGTAGATAAAGAAACGTTAAACCATAGGTTAACTGTTAGGAAATGGAAAAAAGGCGACTATTTTTACCCTTTGGGAATGGATGGCAAAAAGAAGGTAGCCAAATTTTTCAAAGATGAAAAAATGGACGCCGTAGCCAAAGAAAATCAATGGCTCTTGTGTTGTGGAGATGAAATTGTTTGGATCATTGGAAGAAGGGCAGATGACAGATTTAAAATAACAGCATTAACAAAAAACATCCTTAAGGTCACAGTAGCAGAATGAAGTATCTTATAAACATAGCACTCTTTATTTTTTCTTTGACTGCCTGGGCACAGACAGAGGAAGATCCGGTTCTGTGGACACAGGAAATCGAAAAAACAGCAACCTCCGAATATGAATTGGTCATGAAAGCCACTATTCTGGAAGGCTGGCATGTGTATTCCCAGTTCACAGCCGAAGGCGGTTCCTTACCCGCCGAGTTTACCTATGTGAATGCCGGGACAGACTATGAATTAATAGGCGGCACCATTGAGAGTAAAACGCTTAAGGTGTACAGCGAAATATTTGATGTTGACGAAACATATTTTAAGCACCAAGCTATTTTTAAGCAGAAAATAAGGCTGTTGAACCCCGATATTCGCCAGATTAAAGTAAACTTGTTCTATCAGGTTTGTAAAGAAGTTTGTATACCTCAAGACAAGGACTTTTATTTTACACTAGATGGAAAGTCGGCTGTAATTGCAGTAGAAAGCATAGATGACAGAAGCAGAGAAAAAGCCGCTGCCCTAAAATTAGACCTCAAGAATAAGGAGGTACTTCAGGTAGTGGGAGATGAGGCATCGCAAAATGAAAATGGCCTGCTGATGATCTTTGGTTTGGGTTTTCTTGGGGGATTAATAGCATTGTTAACACCATGTGTTTTCCCAATGATCCCCTTAACGGTCTCCTTTTTTACAAAGAAGTCACAGAACAGGTCTACCGGGATAATCAATGCCTCTTTGTATGGCTTTTTTATAGTGTTGATCTATTTCCTGTTGAGTTTACCTTTTCACATCTTTGATTCTGTAGATTCGCAGATCCTGAATACCATAGCGACGAATATTTGGTTGAATATTTTCTTCTTTCTGATCTTCGTCTTCTTCGCTTTTTCCTTTTTTGGATACTATGAACTCACCTTGCCCAGCAGTTGGGCCAATAAGATGGACTCCGCCTCAAGCAAAGTTGGGGGAGGCCTAGGTATCTTTTTTATGGCCGTAACACTGGCCATCGTTTCATTCTCTTGTACGGGCCCTATTCTGGGAGGACTTTTAGGAAGTACGGCACTGGCAGAAGGAGATGTTGCCATGAATCTTTCGGCAGGTATGGTGGGCTTTGGTGTAGCACTGGCGTTGCCTTTTGGTCTGTTTGCCCTTTTTCCCACATGGTTACACAGCCTCCCAAAATCGGGTGGATGGATGACCACGGTAAAAGTAGTGCTGGGATTCCTGGAGTTGGCACTGGCCTTTAAATTTTTATCTAATGCAGATCTGGTTGGGAATTGGGGTCTCTTTAAAAGGGAGATCTTCCTTGGAATATGGATCCTTTTATTTCTTTTAATGACCGGCTATTTATTTGGACTCTTCCGATTTCCGCACGATGGTCCCAAAGCAAAACTATCGATCACCAGAAAGATCACCGCAGTAGTCAGTGGACTCTTTACCCTATACCTTGTATCAGGCTCTTTACAGATCACCAATCTCAAACTATTAAGCGGATTTCCTCCACCCGATTTTTATACGGTGATGGAACAAGAAAGTGATTGTCCGCTGGGATTAAATTGTTTTAAAGATTTTGAGACGGGCAGGGCCTTTGCTGAATCACAAAACAAACCAATATTGTTAGATTTCACCGGATGGGCCTGTGTAAACTGCCGAAAAATGGAGGAACATGTTTGGAGTGATCCCAAAGTATTTCAACTTCTGAACGAAGAATTTGTTTTGATATCCTTGTATATAGATGATCGTGAATCCTTAGCTGAAGAAGATCAGTTTATGTTTCAATACGAATCTGGCAGGGTCAAAGCCATTGAAAAAATAGGGGAGAAGTGGGGTACCTTCCAGACCATTAATTTTAATGCAGCTTCTCAGCCATACTATGTCTTGCTTTCTCCGGACCTTTTTATTCTTAATTCTTCCATTCAAAATACCGATACAGCCACCTATGAAAGTTGGTTAAAAGAAGGACTGAAAAATTACCAGACCTATCAACGAAATAATTCGGTAACTAGTCGATAGAAACATCTTTCGTCCTTAAAAACACTATCTTTAACCTCATAAATCTACTAAGGTGAAGACTGTCAGGAAAATAGGGTGGATACTAGTGGGTATCGTGGGAATTCTGCTTATTGTAGCGTTTATTTTAGTACAGCAATTAAAGCCGGATTATTCCGGTGAAAAGAGCTTAAAAAACCTTTCCGCTGATGTAACTGTTACGTACGATCCTTATGGTATTCCGCATATTGAAGCAGCTGAAGAAATGGATGCCTTCAGAGCGCTGGGCTATGTGCATGCTCAGGACAGGCTCTGGCAAATGGAATTATTGAGGAGGGTTGCCGTGGGGGGGCTCTCAGAGGTGTTTGGGAAGGATCTGATATCTACAGACAAGTTCTTCCTTTCTCTAGGAATTGATGATGCATCGGCTAAAAGCATAAGTGAGTTAGATCCAAATAATCCGGCTGCCTTAATTTCACAGGCCTATTTAGACGGAATTAATCAGTTCATTGAAGAAGGGCCAACTCCTATTGAATTCTACCTAACCGGCTTGGAGAAAAAGCCTTTTATGATCCGAGATATATACAATGCTGTGGGATATATGGCCTTTAGTTTTGCTATGGCTCACAAAACGGATCCCTTGTTAACTACTATTCGCGATTCTATAGGAGTTCCTTATTTAAGAGACCTTGAGATAGATAGCTCTCCAAATACGGTTTGGATAAAAAATTACAAGGGGGAAGAAGTACAAAGTGCTGCGGCAATGGTCTCACAAGTTTCTGAAGTACTTGCCAAGGTGCCGGTCCCACAATTCATAGGTAGTAATAGCTGGGTGATTGGCTCGGAAAAAACAAAGAATGGCAAGGTCATTTTTGCAAACGACCCTCATATAGGATTTGCGCAACCTTCAGTTTGGTATGAGGCACATGTTAAAACACCAACCTATGAAAAATATGGTTATCATTTGGCAGGTGTGCCTTTTCCCATGTTAGGTCACGATTATAAAATGGCCTATGGATTTACTATGTTTGAGAATGATGACGTGGACTTCTATTATGAAACACCAAATCCGGAGGATAGCACTCAATACAAAACCCCGGATGGGTGGAAGACCTTTGAGGTAGTTTCAAAAACGATCAAAGTGAAAGATGAAGAGGATCATGTTTTCTCTTACAAAAAGACAGTACGCGGACCGGTTCTAAATGGAATAGCCAATCAGGTACAAGGGGTACGACCTATCAGTATGGACTGGATCTATACCAAAGGCGAGAATACGGTCATGGAATCCTTGTATGGGATTAGTCATGCGGAGAATATGGAGGAATTCAGGGAGGCGCTGCCGTTGGTTCATGCCCCCGGACTTAATACTATGTATGGCGATGCGGAAGGCAATGTGGCCTGGTGGGCATCTGCTAAACTCTATCAACTGGGCGATAGCACCAATACCAAGTTTATCATGGACGGCAGTATTGGGCAGGATAGGAAAGTACGATATTTAGATTTTTCTGAAAATCCTCAGACTGTAAATCCACCATGGCATTATGTATATTCCGCCAACAATCAACCCGATTCTATTGCAGGCATGATATATCCTGGATATTATCTACCAGAGAACAGGGCCAGGCGTATTGTTTCTCTTTTAGAAAAAAAGGACGATTGGGATGCGGCAGCTGTGCAGGATATGATCACGGACGGGGTTTCTTCAGTGAACCCAACTATCATTACAGATCTGGCCAAATTGATCACCGTAAAAGAGCTTAGCGATCAACAGGCATTAGTACTAGATCATTTAAGTAAATGGAATGGTGATTATACAACAACTAATGCTGAGGCAGCAATTTTCCACCGATGGATCTATTACTTCTTAAAGAACACTTTTGAAGATGAATTGGGAGAAGATCTCTTTGAAGATTTCCTTAGCACTCATTTTCACAAAAGGGTGATTGCCCCTATGGCGGCCAAGGCCAATTCTGTTTGGTGGGATAATGTTCAAACACCGGATACGGTAGAAACCAAAAAAGAGATCGTACAAACCTCTTTTATCCATGCCTTTGAATCGCTCGAAAAGGATATAGGTAGCGATATTACAAATTGGACATGGAATAAGGTACATACGCTGGAGCACGGCCACCCAATTGGGCAAATTGCCGCCTTGCGTTCCTTTTTTAATGTAGGCCCATTTCCGGTATCCGGCTCCAGGGAAGTGATCAACAACATGGCATTTCCGTATAACGGAGGATCCGAATTTAATGTTACTGCAGGTCCATCAACCCGGCGGGTGATCGACTTTTCGGATGTGGAGAATAGTATGAGCATCTTACCTACCGGCCAATCCGGGAATCCATTCAGTAAATACTACGAAGACCAGGCAAAGATGTTTGTCAAGGGGGAATTTCGAAAGATGCTGTTGAATCCCGAAGAAATTAAGGAGTCTGCCGCCTCCGTACTTATCCTTAAGGCATCCAAGGAATAGCAAATATCTTCTTTTAACTCTTACTGCATGCATAATGAGACTTTAGACCGTACTTTTTAGCGAACCATTGAGGAACTCTTAGAATGCTACTTTATATAAATCTTCTAATTATAGGATTTTAAATAGATCGAAAAAGGGTTAACCCGCTTATAAATTCATACTTCCTCTTCAAAGGCTTTCATATTAAATTGCTTCGGACAATTTCTAGTTTGCTTCGGACATTAAATCCTGACACTCGAACAAAAAGGAACGCTAACTAATTAATTTAGCGTATCTTAATTATTAGAGAAAATTCCTATTAGTTTAATACGAATTTATCAAAAAAAGATTGGGCTTCTAATTCTATCAGGAACACCCCCACAGTACTATAGTCTTTGGACTCTATCGGAATTTTTACTTTGGGCAAATTCATGATAAAATGTGTACCAGAATCTCATTAAATTCTTACATTTTTCTCTTTTTATTTAGTATTTGCCTTTCCATTGCCTGGCCCCAGCATAAAAGAATCAACGATAGTCCAAAAATCCATAAAAATTTAGAAGACGCTAATTCAATCGAGTTCGCAATACCTCAAGAAGTTATTATTAATTCGGGAAGCCCTTACGATTTGATAGTAACAAATACAAAAAAGTATCCCGTGAGCTTAGGGATCTTTAATGAGAAATATCTTTTTTCGATTTCTTTGACAGATACGTTAGACAGCTACTTTGTGCAGAACGATAATGCCTCTGTTCTAGCATATGCCCATACGCAACTTGTGATCGCTAATTCAAAAGGAATAAAAGACCCGATAAGTAAGGCCAACTTCAGGCTTTCGAAACTCTATGAAAGCATAGGAAATTATAAGGCCGCATATCACTATTATAGACAACATATTGTGTATCGCGACAGTATTAAATACACATCTGATGTTGAACAAATAAGCAATAAGCAAGATAAAAATGAAATTATTCAGAAACAGTTAGAGGTAGATTTACTTAACCAACAGAAACAAACCCAAAAAATCATTGTCATTGCCACAGCTGTTGCGTTGTTTCTGATTTTATTGCTGGCGTTGGGTCTATTTCTACGCAATCGTTATATCAATCGTACTAATCTAACGATAAAACAAGAAAGAGATCGTGCTGAAAATTTATTACTGAATATTCTACCAGAGGATACTGCCTTAGAGTTAAAGTTAAATGGGAAAGTAGTAGCCAAAAAAATAGATTCTGCAACGGTATTATTCACCGATTTTAAAGGATTCACTCAGTTTTCCGAACATCTGTCCCCTGAGACTTTGGTCGAAACCATTGGATATTACTTTTCCAAGTTTGATGATATCATTGAAAAACATGGTCTTGAAAAGATCAAAACTATGGGCGATTCCTATATGTGCGCCGGGGGCCTCCACAGTTGCAAAAAAGATCATGCCCAAAAAATGGTCATGGCAGCATGCGAAATGGCCGAATTTGTCGATTTGACCAAAAGAAATGAATCAAATACAAAGAATTTTGAAATTCGTATTGGGATCAACTCGGGTCCTGTCGTCGCAGGGGTCGTAGGGAACAAAAAATTCGCCTATGATATATGGGGCGATACCGTGAATGTTGCCTCCCATATGGAAAACATGTCAGAACTTGGGAAGATCAACATTTCAAAAAATACGCATGAATTGATCTGTAACGAATTCGACTGTGAATATCGCGGTGAATTCGAAGTAAAAAATCGGGGAATGATGAAGTTGTATTTTATAAAAGGTTCTAAAATTAAGAACAGAAAACTTGAATACTTAGACGTAGCACTTTAAATGAGTCTCTACTTTCAATAGTTTGGCCAAAGAATTCTTTGGGCGGTTATTGTTCAAAATAATTTCCATAAACCCGGAGTCTGCCGCCTCCGTTCTTATCCCTAAGGCATCCAAGGAATAGCAAACACCTTCTTTTAACTCTTACTGCATGTATAATGCGACTTTAGACCGTACTTTTTAGCGAACCATTGAGGAACTTTTTGAATGCTGATAAAAGTGTACGGCAGTGCCGTTTTTGGGATAGATGCTACCACCATTATAATTGAAGTAAATGTGGTTAAGGGTATTGGGTATCATCTGGTGGGCCTGCCAGACAATGCCATCAAAGAAAGCAATTTTAGGATCGCAGCCTCCCTTCAAAATAATGCCTATAAAGTACCGGGGAAGAAGATCACCATCAACATGGCACCTGCAGACCTGCGGAAAGAAGGTTCTTCCTATGACCTACCAATCGCCATAGGTATACTGGCGGCCTCCAGGCAGATAAAAGCAGAACACCTGAGTGAGTATCTTATTATGGGAGAACTTTCCTTAGATGGCGGTGTACAACCTATAAAAGGGGCATTACCTATCGCCATCAAAGCCAGAGAAGAGGGCTTTAAAGGTCTTATTGTCCCAAAAGCCAATGCCAATGAAGCGGCCATTGTAAAGGATGTGGAAGTTTATGGGGTTAGCACTATTCAAGAGGTGATCAATTTCTTTGACAAAGAACTTCCTTTAGAACCCTCTGTTATTGATACCAGAGCTGAATTTTACAAACACCAACAGGAACTGCAAGTTGATTTTTCTGAGGTAAAAGGCCAGGAAGGCATAAAACGCTGTATGGAAATCGCCGCTGCCGGGGGTCATAATATTATATTGATAGGTCCGCCGGGTTCAGGAAAGACCATGCTAGCTAAAAGACTGCCTTCTATTTTACCACCTATGACCTTAAAAGAAGCCCTTGAAACCACCAAGATCCATTCTGTGGTGGGGAAGGTATCCAATCTGGGACTGTTGTATCAAAGACCCTTTAGAAGTCCGCATCATACGATCAGCGATGTGGCCCTGGTGGGCGGCGGCACCTATCCTCAGCCAGGCGAGATCTCCCTGTCTCATAATGGGGTCTTGTTTCTTGATGAGCTGCCGGAATTTAAACGTAGTGTACTGGAAGTACTCAGGCAACCGCTTGAAGATAGAGAAGTGACCATTTCGAGGGCCAAGTTTACCATCACCTATCCCAGTAGTTTTATGCTGGTGGCCAGTATGAATCCGAGTCCGTCCGGGTATTTCTATGATCCGGATGCTCCTATCAGTTCTTCCCCGGCTGAGATACAAAGGTACCTGGGAAAGATCTCCGGGCCATTGCTGGACAGGATCGATATTCATATAGAAGTGACACCGGTGCCTTTTGAAAAGCTATCGGACGGCAGAAAAGGGGAGGGGAGTGCAGAGATCCGTAAAAGGGTGATAGCTGCCAGGGAGATTCAGACTCTACGCTTTCAGGAAACAACTCAGGTGCATTACAATGCGCAAATGGGCAAAAAACAGCTCCAGGCATACTGCCATCTGGATGCGTCTTCATTGTCACTGCTGAAACAGGCTATGGACCGACTCAAACTTTCCGCCAGGGCCTATGACCGTATTTTAAAAGTAGCACGGACCATTGCTGATCTGGAAGGAGAAAAAGAATTACACAATCAACATATTGCTGAAGCCATTCAATACAGGAGTTTAGATAGGGAGGGATGGTTGGGATGAATTAAGTAAGAAGTACGAAATGCGAGGTTCGAAGTATGAAATACGAAGTACGAAATACGAGGTTTGAAGTACAAAACATCATAGATCCAGGATAAAACCAAATTAATCGGAAAACCGATGCCCAGCATAATAACAAGTATTTTCACGACATAGGGAGGGGCATCAAAAGTGGGAAGCAAAATGGAAGCAACCTGTGCAATAAGCCAAGCTACTATTAGATACGCCAGGCTTGCCTTGAAATCGTTACGTCTTTTTAGATCGGAGATGTATTTCTTTAGACTCATATATAATTCAAGATACAGAATTATCCAACATGCCTATAAATATGATAAACCTCGCGCTGGCAAGTGATTTAGTAGTTAATCTGTTGTAGAATATTATCAATATGTTTGGCTAAGGTATATGATTGAATGTTACTTATATTATTGATCATGATCATAAACCCCAAATGATCTTCAAAATCACCATGAGTCATAAGACCTTTAAAATCAACATTTTTTTTGGAGTTTCCTATCCTCGATTTAAAGGATTCCGTTTTATCCAAGAATATTGTTTTCATCATATCGAAATCTACTTGAACACTATTATATAAATTACGTACTTGAAAATGCGTCGTAATAAATGGAACATATTGGTTATCTCTATAAGTTACCCATTGTAACTCTTCTTCAATAAGTTGATCAACCTGACCGGGCCAAATTGCCAAAAGAGCTCTCAAAGAATCGTTTTGAAGCAAGCTCATATCTCGTGCAGCAAAGAAATCATTGGAATTGGCATTAAAAGTGGGTATAAAAAGTGTTCGCTGTAAATGATAGACTATAGAGTCCGAATTAACTGTGGAACCATTATCGATAAATTTGAGCAAAGTATTGGCAGAATGAACTATATTAATTCGTTGGTCGATCTTGTCATCTAACTGTTCTTGATAGGCCATAAACTCTTGTTTGAGTTGGTTTAAAAGAATAGTTTCCTTTTGCCTATTTTGCCTGTTTTCATTCCAATTATTAATACTTAAAGCAATTAATATTCCAATTACTACAAGTACAATCTCTCCAATAGCATATCTCATATATTTTAAAGGCATGTTGTCGTCAGCGAGTTTTTTACGAATTTTTCTGAAGAAGTTGATCATGTGAAGGAATAGTTGGTCGGTATGTTCTAATGTACGAAATTCGAAATTCGAAGTACGAAATACAAAGTACAAATTATTAACCTCGTCCCACTAACCTCGTCCCTCGTAATTCCAACTTCGTACTTCACCGTTAACATTCAAGCTATCGGGGGATAAAGAACTGTTCTAATTTATTTTCAATCTGTCGTACAATTGGCAGATCATTATCCGCATTTTCCATCAAGCTTAGATAAGCCTTATAGTAGTTGATCGCTTCTTCAACTTCACCTCGGTCTTCATAGATTTCTGCGAGACGAAGGTGACCACTTAAATATATTTGCTGTCCTTCAAAGCCTAATATTTTTTTATCCCTGATGATCTCTTTAAAAAGAATTTCAGCTTTTTCAGAACTCCTGTCTGATTTGAAATAAGCATTGGCTAATTGACCTTTAATGAGGTCTTCTTCCCTATATCGTAAAGCAGATTCAAAAAGTTCTATTCCTTTTAACAGGCTATCGGAAGCAATCAATATACTTCCAGAAAGTGCAGCTTGATTGGCTTTATCACTGTCATTTTTAGGGTTAATCCGTGACGCTAGCAACTGATTTATTTCCCTAGCCTTGTCCAGATCATTGTTCTGAATACATAAATTACCCCAGATCATAAGCCAGTAAGGAGCTAAGTAGGTATTTTGACTTATTTTATCGACTTCTTTCAGTTGATTCTCTGCTTCGGCGAATGAGTCTTCCATGAAAAATGCAGTAGCTAAATACATTCGATCTCGGGCTGTGCTCAGACCATTTCCAATGATTGTCCTGTATTCTATTCCTTCCTGTAAGTTATGAATTGCATTCTTGATTTTTCCCTGCTGCATAGCGAGCAAAGCGAGAGATCTGTGGCCTATGGCTTTATTTGCCCTATTATTATCATTAAACATTAAATTAAAGTGTTGCTCTGCACTTTCAATACTATCCATTTTGACCAAAAGAAATCCAAACATATGATTTTGAGAGATTTTGTTTTGAGGCCATATTTCAAATGCTTTATTATAGTAGTCATAGGATTTTTCAAACTGACATAGACCGCTATTATATATTGAGGCCGTATTGATCAAAGACCAATCATCATTTGGATCAATCCTAAGGGCCTCTTTATAGGCCTCAATGGCCTTATTGATTTCACGAATATCCTTGTAACTATTTCCTAAATTGTACCAGGCATCATGATCATCGGGAAAATCCAAAAGGTATTCTTTGAGCGCGAGAATTGATTTATGGTCATCACCCCTGTTTGAAGCAATTAATGAGGTAAGCCATAATTTTTCTCTATCAGTAACACTGCTTAAATTCCGTTCCGCACTTTTATAGTGAATCTCGGCTTCAGGAATATTTCCTTCATAAAAGGAATAGTACATACCCATCATCACCCTATTCCAGACAAAATTTGAATCTAATTCGAAGGCCTTCTTGTATTGTAAAATAGCTTCCTTGGATTGTTGTTTACCCCAGTAGATATTACCATCAGTGAAGTGTTTCAAGGCTTTCAGGGACTCAGTAGTCGCGGCAGGGAGGTATTTAGTATTTTGAAATCTGGAAATTAAAGATTCACCTAACCCACTTCTTATTCTTTCTACCAGTTCGTCAGTTGCTTCTAAGATCTTTGTACTGTCTGAGGCTCTCACAGTGGTTCTGTACAAATCGATCTCTGTTTCCGGATTAATAATTTGAGCTGTCAACAAATAATTGCCACCAATTTTCTCTATATGACCCTTCACAATGACATGTACACCATCACGGATCGCAATTTCTTTTGCCGTTTCCAGACCTATTGAATCATTTGTAGACCTACCCATTCTTTGTAAAGTTTTACGCATATGGGATTGGGGAAGAATATTAACATATCCTGATTGTTGAATTCCCGATTTAATCACTTGATCTAATGATCTTGTCAAATAGAGGTCATCTGTTTTGTTTTCGAAAGGCATTAACAGCGCCCATCCGCGTTCTTTAAAATAGTCATTGCCAGAATCAAATACCGTATAAGCAGAAATCAGAACTAATAAAACTACCAGAACAATAATGGACGATCTAATAATACCTCGTTTTGGGATGGTTCTTTCTTGGCCATGTTTTTTTAAATACTTAGCCGATTTTTTTGTATCCGGAAGTACCTCACATTGTACATTATAAATTTTAACCGACTCATCTACATTTTTAAAATGCTTCTCACCAATAAATTCGGCATGTATATCCTTCTTATTTTTTACATCACTATAAACAGCTCCTGTAATCAATATGCTGCCCGTTTCAGCAGATGCCTGCAAACGAGAGGCTAGATTAACCCCATCACCAAATACATCTGCCTCCTCAAATACCACTTCCCCCTGGTGGATGCCAATACGCAAAGGAATATGCTTTTCCCGACAGGCAATCTGAATTTCTATAGCACAACGCACTGCATCTGAGCTAAGATGGAAACTAATTAACATCCCATCTCCCATTTCCTTGATTAGCGCACCATTATATTTCTTTAGTAAACGAGTATGTATTTCACGGTTTTTCTCGAGCATATCAAATGCGCGCTCCTCATCAGATCCCATTAAGGCAGTATAGCCTACAATGTCTGTAAAAACGATCGCCGATAGTCGATGCTGTTGCATGTGTTGATATTGTCGTATTTACGAATCATGTTATTGACCGTAAAAATTTAAATTCTAGTCCAATCTAAAATTTACATAACCCTTCTGGCCGGGGCAATGATTTTTATCAGGTTTCTGGGTAAGATTTCCAGCACTTTATTAGACTGCCTATGCAGGTGTGAGCCTCCTTGTCGGCAGACAGGCGTGACGCTCGTGCTAGCCAGGAGTATACCATCGTATATGATCAAGGTTTATTTAGCAGCTACTTAGTGTGTTACTTTAACATAGTCTGTATGTGAATAAAAGACTTTTGCCATTGAACTTAATTTATCCCAAATAGCATCCTCTCCAAAATCGCCAACCATGTCTCCTGAAGGTGGATAAATCCTATCTCTATCTTCAATGCTCTTAAATGACAAAATAAAAGCGTACAGATTTATACGATTACCACGGTCTCCTTTAACCAGAGAAAATGATTGTCCTTCCATTTTGTTATAAATTGGCGCAATTTCTTTTAAAACAAAAGTCTCGAACACTTTTGCATCTTGACCAGGCAACAATTCTACATCGTGGATTGCGACCACTTCTGATGAAATACCCATTAATTTTGCTAAATCAGACGGATTTTCTTGAGCATTTAAGCAAAAATTAAAAAACAATAAAAAAGTAACTACGGCTAATGATTTCATAATTATAACATGTTAAGTTAGTATTGGCTTTTAATTCTAATATACTCAATTTAAGAATACTGTTTAAGTTTAAGATAATTTCTAATGCAGTTTAATTAGGTATTTTTTTGGATCATTAACAAGCCGAAGAATGTTGGAGAAGACCATTCTGTTTATGCTATCCGCTTACCAAAATGTTGTGCAAATGGTCTTATTCTAATCCATTTGCTTCTTCCATTGCGTTCAATTTTTCGGTATAGTCTTCTTTAACTCTGCTTGTGCACTTTGTAGATCTTCCAAAATTTTATGACATTTTAGTTGCTTAAAATTTAATCTACTCCTTTTTTCAGTAAATTCCATTATGCCTAAAAACACCGTAAATACTACCCGGAAATTTGGGACTTTTTTAGGAGTATATACTCCGAGCGTACTTACAATATTGGGTCTTATCATGTACCTTCGGTTTGGATGGGTCGTAGGCAACGTAGGCCTGGGTTGGACAATGGTTATTGTGATTTTGGCGAGTTCCATAACCTTTATTACCGGACTTAGTGCCTCCGCGATTGCCACGAACATTCAGGTAGGGGTTGGAGGAGAGTATTTTTTGGTATCCAGAAGCCTGGGTATGGAAACCGGTGGTGCCATTGGTATTCCACTTTATTTCTGCCGAACATTGAGTGTAACTTTTTATTCCTTTGGATTAGCAGAGGCCATTCTGATTTTCTGGCCCACCGATTGGGGAGCAATCCCTTCCTTTGCCTTGCAGGGTCTTACCGCCGTTTTGATTATTTTGGTGACCCTTCTTTCTGGAAAAAGTGCTGCTATTACGCTTAAAAGCCAAATACCCATCATGATTTTAGTAGGGCTTTCCATTCTTGCTTTAGCAGGTGGAGTTTTAACGAACGATATCCATGCCCCGTTGATGAATGCTTCATATGCTACAACTGGTAGCGGAGGTTTTTGGTTTGTATTTGCTGTTTTCTTTCCGGCAGTAACCGGATTTACTGCTGGAATTGGTATGAGCGGAGATTTAAAAAAACCCCGGAAATCAATTCCGAGAGGAACCTTGGGAGCTGTACTGACCGGAGCTCTGATCTATCTGATAATACCTATTTTATTTGCCATCACTGGTCTACTGACTATAGAGCAGTTGTCGGATGAAGAATTTGGATTGAAGACTTGGACGTCAGTCGCATTATTTGGAGGATTATTAGTAATCCCTGCCGTGTGGGGTGCTATTTTATCTTCTGCGTTTGGGAGTATTTTGGGCGGACCACGAGTGTTACAGGCGCTTTCTATGGATGGTCTTGCACCAAAATTTCTTTCAAAACTGTCAAATACCGGTCAACCAACAAAAGCAACTTGGATAAGTGGGGCAATCGCGTTACTGGCAGTGTCCCTGGGGGATCTTAACACTATTGCCCAACTAGTATCTATATTATTCTTAACCCTATACGTAACTATTAATTTCAGTGCGGCATTAGAGAGTCTCGTAGCAGACCCTTCGTACAGGCCCAGAATAAGAGTTCCCTGGTATGTTTCTATCCTAGGTGCCATTGGTGCTATTGGAGTAATGTTTTTGATCAACCCCTGGGCATGCTTGATCGCTTTGGTTATTGTGGCAAGTCTTTATATTTGGTTACGCTCAAAATCGCTGGAACAGCAGTGGGGGGATGTGTCTGTAGGGTTCTGGATAAAGGTCGCTAGATATGCATTACTTCAGCTTAAGAACCGTAGTATTTATAGACGCAATTGGAGACCATTAATTTTGATTTTTGTTAAGAACGTTGAAAAACAGCTTAGCCTCATCAAACTTGGCGAGTTGCTGGGGCAGCATCACGGGATACTTACTTTGGCCCATTTAATAAGTTCAGATGGAACTATTGTAGATGCCAAAAGGAGGGCCATTGAAGCAGACATGAGAATGAAAATAGCGCATCACGGATTCCAGGCATTTATTGAAGTTCACTCAGTGACCGATTTCCATGATGGCTTTGTTGAAATTTCTAAGGGTCATGGACTAGCAGGATTACGGACAAATACTATAATGTTTGACTGGTCCCATGATACGGAAGGTCAAATTAAAGAGCTAAAAGCAATTAAGGCGCTTCGTAAAAAGGATAAGAACGTTATTCTATTAAATTCCAAAACTGGTCTGACACAAAGGGGTAAAATGATAGATATTTGGTGGCGTGGACAGCAAAACAATGGAGATCTTATGTTGATGTGTGCTTACCTGTTAAAATTAAACCGGCAGTGGGAGAATGCTCAGATACGTATTTTATCTGTTATAAAAAATGAAGAGCATAAAATTAGATTACGCAACGGTATCAAGAAATTGCTTCCAAAGGCCAGGATCAAAGCCTCAGTCCATGTATTCGTGTACGATGGCATTTTCAAAGATATCCTATATGAAAATAGCCGGGAATCAGATATTGTGTTCATGGGTTTGCCGGAAGTTAAAGGAGATGATGAATTGCAGATTGCAAAAAATTTGGATGTGCTGTGCAGTGGGCTAAAGACTACGGTATTTGTACAGAACAATAGTATGTCACATACGTTGCCAATACTTTTAAAAGTTGATGACTAAGAAATAGATTAGGAGTTCAATTTTTTTTTTTTAGCTTTTTATAAAACCACCCCGGTCTTGCTTTTTTTTCTTTAAGATTAACAGGCCCTTTTGCAATTGCCTGCGAAAGAAGCTGATCATGTGAGGGAATAGTTGGTCGATATTTTCTAATGTGCGAAATTCGAAGTACGAAATACGAATTACTAACCTCGTACCTCGTAACTCGTCCCTCTAACCTCGTAACTCGTCCCTTTAACCTCGTAATTCCAACTTCGTACTTCACTGTTGACGCTCGAGTTAGCGGATGGATAAGTAGCTATTAACTATACCTTGTTGCCAACAGTTTTTATTCATTTATTATACTTTCAGTTTCACTAATACCCAATTCTTTTGATTGTGGCTTAATTATCAGTTCTGAACTCATTGCAGGATTACCATCGAGGAGTATGACAATGGTATACGTACCGGGACCAAGTTCTCCACCGAAAACACCGTGTCCGCTATAATCCCATCGTTGAAGCCAAACCCCTTTGCCATTCGCTACATCCATTTGGTGTTCATTTACAACCTTTCCATCTAGATACCACCTCCATCCGAAATTTGAAACCGAAGCTCCATCATTAACCTTTAAATATGCGTAGTAAGAATCTTCTTCAGGATTCATAACATTGATCACCATACCAGGTGGAGCCATATTTGAACGAAAGACGGCATAAAGATCAGTAACATTTTGTGAAAAGGTCGTACTGGGGTCAATTGCTTTACCGTTTGCTTCAATTTTTGAAGCGAAGATCAAGCCATTAGGTATTGAGCTATTTTTATTTGAGAAATCAGTGAGACCACCCTGATACGCAATATATCCTATGCCGGCACTGAAAATAAGAATAATGAGTATCCAAAGAAACCTTATTCTTTTTTTCGAAAATACATTAAAGGAACTTCTGATCTTTCCTTTACCCTCCATGTCCATTAATAAGGGAACGGTTAAATCATCATTGGAGATAGCATACAATCCAATGTCTCGTGCAATATTTTTGAATGTAAAATCACCAATTTGAACTGTTTTGAGTTCAGGGTGATTTTTTATCTGATTATAGATATCAGTACTAATCAGTATGGAATTTGCCACACCCATAGATTCAATACGTGAGGCGATATTGACACCATCTCCAAATATATCCTGGCCTTTGCGAACTATTTCGCCAACATGAATTCCTATTCGTAGTGGTACATAAGGTTCTTTTCTAAGATCATTTTGTATGCTTATTGCACATTTTATTGCATTTACTGCACTTGAAAATAACATGAGACACCCATCCCCATAGGCCTTAACAATTTCTCCATCATATTTTTTTGATTGAAATTTAAGAACTTCTTCAAAGTGCTGAAGTTTTAATAGTGCCTGCTGCTCATCTTCTTGCATCATGGAGGAGTATCCAACAATATCTGCGTAAATGATTATTGAAATGAGTCTCTCAAGATTATCCATTAAGCACTTTGTTTGATCTTTTTTACTTTTTCAAAGTAATCAGATCGATGGAACTTGTCAAATATGATCTAACCCACATAGTTCAGGGCAACTGATGTGGCATTAGTAGGAGGCGTTATCTATCCCTAACTAGGGGATAAATGGAAAGATAAAAGTCTATTCCCAAAGACTTCTAATATTAATTTTGTTGACTATTAGAGCTTACTTCACATATTTAAATCCTTAGTATTGTTTACATAGTACATTTTCATCATACCTTTATTTTTAACTTCAATTTCCCCTCTGTACTCACAATCAAATTTATCTTTAACCAACATGTAAGTGTTTTGCGAGATATTAATTTTTCCGCGTTCTGAGTTAGATTCCATACGGGAAGCTACATTAACGGTATCACCCCAAATGTCATAGGCAAATTTCTTGGTGCCTACCACTCCGGCTACCACAGGGCCGGTATTGACGCCAATGCGGATGTCATAGGCCATTATATTTTCGGAATCATTTTTGGACTCTTCCATGATCTGGACCATTTCAAAAGACGCCTGCATCATTTTTATTGCGTGATCTTCTTGATGAAAATGCAATCCTCCTGCACACATATAGGAATCTCCCATTGTTTTAATTTTTTCAAGGCCGTGCTTTCCGATAACCTCGTCAAACTTTGAAAAATAATAATCCACACTTCGCACTAAGTTTTCCGGTGTCAGGGAGGAAGAATGACGGGTAAAATCCTTAAAATCTGTGAACAATACCGAAACAGAATCAAACTTTTTTGCTTGCACTTTACCAAATTCTTTTAATTCCTCCGCTGTATCAGAAGGTAAGATATTAAGGAGGAGGTTATCTGATGTTTTTTTCTCTCTCGCAATAGCTCTGTAATACCAGTACAAGGTAAGTAGCAGAATGATTGTTAACACAGCAATAATGATCATGGCAACAAAAATGATATCCTGTTTATTTTTTTTCTCGTTAAGCAGATCTACTTCTATTTGCTTCTGAGCAACTTCGTAATTTGCACGCTGATTGGCCAACTCTTGTACTACGCCAATATTTGTAACACTGTCCCTAAATGCGATATGGCTCTTGAAATATTTAAGGGATTCATCAGTATCCCCTCTTTTCTCATAGAGTTCAGAGAGTTTAAGATATGCATCGCTAATCTGCTCCTTTAGATTATGTTGATTAGCCAGTTCCAAACTTTTATGTGCAAAACCAAAAGCCGCTTCCCAATCACCTCGTTCCGCATAAATATCAGACATATAAGTAAGATAAACACAGATAGGATAATAATCTCCCAGTTCCTCCATCATTGCTGTAGCCTGGCCAATATTTTTTTCAGCGATGTCATTCTCTCCCTTCAGGGCGTAGGAGAGCCCAATATTGCCAAGATTATAAGCAATACCAGGTTTATAATCCAAGGCTTTGTAAATCTTTCCAGATTGTTTGAAAAACACCAGGGCCGAATCTGCCTGGCCTAATTCAAAGTTATAGTTACCCAAATTTTCCAGCGTATTGGCATAACCTATCGAATCATTCTCTTCTTTTAGTATTGAGATGGCATTCTTGTAATTGAGGATCGTATTCTGGTCATCGCCCATTATGGAATACACTATGGCAATGTTTGAATATAATAGTCCTAAATCGCGGTTACGTTCTTTTTCTTTGGCAATTTTTACACCTTCGAAAAAGCTTTCCAGCGCCTTACTCAGATCACCTTTTTTCCTGAAGGCGCTACCTTTTTCCATATATGCCCCAATGATACGCTTGGTTGAATCTGCGGCTTTTGCCCGGATTAGGAGTTCATTACTATATTCCAAGGACTTTTCGATATCAGCATGATCTTTGGCAAGGTTATAGAGGATCTGTAATCGGTCCTTTTCTTCAAAGTTCCCCGAATTGTATATAGATTCAAGGCTGTCTGCAACAATCTGGTTCTGGCCATAAATGCCCGCAGTAAAAAAACAAAAAAAGCCCACTAGTAGGCAGGCTTTTTTTTTGAATAAACTTAGTAAGATATGTAAGTTTGATTTCAGCATGGATATACAGGTAACAAAAAGATATTATTGACTCACCTTTATATACGGATCAATTTTATCATTGTGAATTTGTGGCTCTCCGTTTCTCTTTACTTTGAAATGCAGCACGTATTTTTCTTTATCCAGCGAAGTTCCACCTTTCATTTCAGGGCCTTTGGTAACTACCCCAATGACTACTTCGTTAGCACCTTCGTCATCACCCCCATTTCCTTTAAGTAAATTCTTATTAAATAATCTTGGGCCCCCTTCGTGATTTATGGAAGCAATATTGACAATGTCCAAGGGATCAGTAACAGAAACCCCTTTCCAGATAACAATATCTCCCTTTCTTACATGAGTTGTATAATCCTCATTCGAAACAGTGTCTGGTTGTCCAAAATTAGCATACTCATTTACGTTGCCATTGTTAATTTCAGCAGTGTTTACGTATAGTGTAACTACATGTATATTATTGGAATAGATATTAATCGGAAGTTCTGAACTTTTTAATTCCGGTGCTGTTTTGTCTTTACAAGCCATAAGGCTCATAACGGCCATTAAAAGTAATAGTGAGTGAGTCGTTTTCATAATAGAGTTCTTTAGATGATTAGGTGGGGGAAATTATTTTGTGCTACAATCCGAGCCTAATGAAGTGGAATTTCGTGATTTATCCCAAATGCTATTCCTACCTCTTTAGCCTTACTTAGAAAGGGTCAAAAAACTACACTTAATATAGTTAAAATAAGGCATTTATAATAATATTATTGGATAAATAACCCGGTTTTATGTCCGGAAGCAGCATTTCTTTTATCCAGCGAAAAGTTGATTTTTATCTTTAAAATCAACTGTATTACCCAAAGATTTCAATCACCAAAGCTCATAAACTTAATGGCTGGTATACTTATGCTAGACTTCAATCTCATGTCCCTGAACAGCCAGCTCAATCGGGAAGTTATAATTGGCCTTTTGCATAAAATCTTCAAACATTTGGGTTCTCTCGTCATCAGAATGCGCCGGATCATGGTGGAACAACAATAGATGTTTGGCCTCCGCTCTTGAACAGAACTCAGCAGCTATTTCCAGGGAGCCATGTCCCCAACCCACTTTGTTCATATATTCTTCCTCGGTGTATTGGGAGTCGTGTATAAGGAGATCTGATCTATGAGCCAATTTAAATCCTGAAACCCATTCATCTTCAGGAAAAAGATGTGCTTTTCCGATCACAGGTTCGTGGTCTGGCATGTAGGTTACCGTTTTGGAACCACATTGAATGCGAAAGCCAACCGTTGGCCCCGGATGACTTATGTATTCTGCGGTTATAGCAAAATCACCAATAGTAAAAGTTGCATTGGGTAGTTCCTGTATAATTAGCTTAGCAGGGATATCCCTCAAGGCTATGGGAAAAAGCGGCGGCGATAAAAATCGATTCAATCTGGTTTTAAGTGATTCAGGACTACCCCCAGGGCCCCATATATGAACTTCCTTATTGGGATTGAACAATGGTTTACAAAAAGCCAAACCTTGTATATGATCCATATGTAAATGGGTCAATAAGATATCGATTCGGTCAGAGTTATAGTAGCTTTCAAAATCGATTCCTAAAATTCCGGTGCCCGCATCAACAATTATTCGTTCCTCACCATTTATGACCTCTATACATGAAGTATTCCCCCCATACGTTTGATTATTTGCAGCGGAGGTAGGATATGCTCCCCGGGTACCGTTTAGTTTTACCTTCATCCTAAGATTTCATTATCCCAAAAAATGGCCATGGCCCCTGAAAAATTCTTAGATCGCCCGATTATTGGGATAGAGGTTACCGATATTTTAGTGGATTTTCCTTTCAAGGATTTGATCCAAAACGTTTTGTGTGCAGGTACCTTATTTTGTATGGTCTTTACTAGTGGAAGATCTTCCTGAGGTATATCATTTCCCTCCCCATCATGTGGAAAAAATGATGTGCCCCAATCGCCTACTGGCATAGGCCCGGTATCCTGAAACTTTTGACCCAGGACTACTTCTGCAGGTTCGTTGTAAAATATAAGGGTTCCTTCTGGATCTACTAAAAAAACAGGAACGTTAAGACAATCTGCCAACTGCCTGCTTAAAATGATTTCGATTTCATATGCTGACATAGGCAGTCAATTTTAGCAGTGTAATCTCTTAAATATAAAAAAAATAATTCGGTTTTACTATAATTTGGGGTAGTATGGATAGTTACCTCTTTTCATTTTGAAATTGATCTGCAAGGCTAACAAAATTCCAATTACTTACAAGACGATCTCCACAATAGCAAATGTAACTTCTTTGACCAACTTTTTTTCATCCACTTTGTAGAGATCATTAGAATTAATTAACATGGAATGGGAATTTTCTAAATAGATCACTGAAATTCTCAGTAAAATGTATAATATTCAGAGTTTTAATGGGTTATTATAACGTATAATACAATTTTCCACCCCTATTACGTCCTAAATTAAAGATTAACCTACTTATGCAGCGATTGAAAATCTTTGGAGGATCAACAATTTTCTTACTTATGGTTTATGTCTTAACCATAAACATTGGTGACCTTATATCCCAATCTGAGTCTAAAAATGTAATTATAAACAAGCAGTTTAAAAATATTGCATTAGATCAAAAAGAGGCCACACATAATAAATTGCTACAAAAGCAATTGAAATCTGCGGTAAAAGCATATTTTGAAAAGGCAATTGTATCAAGAGACATTGTAGGTGCTGGGGTAAGTATCGTAAAAGGAGAATCGATAGTGATTTCCGATGGTTACGGGAAAAGAAATAGTAAAACAAATGCGAGTGTTGATGGGCAAACAATATTTAGACTCGGGTCCCTCTCAAAAGGATTTGCGGGGATATTGGCTGCCAATTTAATTGATGAAGGCAAATTAGATTGGGAAGCCAGGGTTAGTGATTATATACCGGAATTTAAGTTAGGAAATAGCCGAAATACAGATAAAATTACCCTGGCCAATATCTTATCGCACACGGCCGGGGCACCTTACCATAGCTTTACCAATCTGGTGGAAGCCGGATTACCGCTGACAACTATTGCCGAACGCTTTAAAGAAGTTCAGCCAATTAGCGATCCCGGAACTATGTATAGTTATCAGAATGCATTGTTTGCCCTTTCCGAGGAGATGATATATAAAGCTACCGGAAAGACAATGACCAAATCATTGGAGAATAGATTTTTTAATCCCCTGGAAATGTGTTCCACTACTATGGATCATGAATCTCTGGAACATGCTGTAAATGTGGCCACACCTCATTCAAAAAGGCGAAACAGTTGGAAGCCTAAAAAACTGAGGAATAACTATTACAACGCCATTGCGGCTGGAGGCATTAGTGCCAATGCCCATGATATGGCCAAATGGATGCGATTTATATTAGGACATAATCCGGAGATAATGCCCAAGGGTGCTTTAGAAAAAACTTTTAACCAGTTTATAGAAATAAAAGGGCACAGTAAATACTACCAGCGTTGGCCCGGACATGTATCATCTTATTACGGTTTTGGGTGGAGGATACATAAATTTGTAGAGGACGAATCGCCACAGGAAAAAACTATATGGCACCATGGTGGAAGTGTAAATAATTACCGAAATGAAATTGCCGTCTTCCCTGAAGCCGATATAGGAATTTGTGTGCTTTTAAACAATAATTCCAGAATAGCAAAAACGGTGATCCCGGACTTATACAAGATCGTTCAAGAGGTATATAAGCGGACCCCTAGTAAAATTGCCTCGAGTAGTATTGCCAGTACTTACATAGAACTATAGCAAGCCTTCGCAAAACTTATGGCCATTAATTTAAAAAATATCCATGATCCTTCGGAAACCCAATTTTCTTGATAAACTCACCCCAGCGCGGATCCTTGTGCATAGGCTTGAAAGCTGGATAGGTAAGCGCTTCCACCAACACGGGGTCCTTCACTTCAAAAGCTTTATTCAACCATTCAAAGGATAGGTCATACTCCCCTCTAAACGCATATAAATCGGCAGTATTGGCAGGATCTGTCGCACTGTATTTATCCAGGAATTCTGCAAATAAGGCGTCCGACTTCTTGGTGTTACCCAATGCATATTGGATAAAATTTCGCCCGTAAAGACTAAAAAATTGATGTTTTTCCTGTTCAATTTCTGCAATAGCTTCATCAGTTCTACCTTGAGCTAATCGAATCTTAGCGATCATATAATGAAATATCTGCCAATTTGGATAATATAATTCAAAGGTTTTAAAAGCCTTTTCGGCCTCATCTAATCTATTTAACCTATAATAATAATGCCCCAGATTAAAGTAATTACCGTACACCAGCGGATCTACTTCTATGGCTTTTTTCAGCAAAGCAACAGACTTTTCCATATCTCCGAAGGTCTTTAGGGCAGCAGTACCTATGATAATGCCGTCATTAGGAATTAATTCCAGTGCCTTGTTCATGTTCTTATCCGATTCATCAAAATCCCAATTCAACTCCTGCAAACTAGATAAAGTGGCGTATGCATAGCCAGATTCAGGATCTAATTCAATGGCTTTATGTGCCGCGGTCAGTCCCAAAGGAATACCCTCTTTGGACTCACGAATGCTAAAATTGTAAGTACCTGTATCGTAAATACTTGCCAATAATCGCCAGGAAGGGGCATAGTTGGAATCAATGGCAATGGATGCTTTCACTTTGGCTTCGGCCTTTATATACCCTTCTTTTGTATTTTGTTTTACTAAATGATTCGCCTGCAGATATAAATTATAGGCCTCGGGATCCAAGGTTTTAGATTTCAATGGCTGACCTAATAGCGATAACTTTAATTCCTTACTCACTTCGGCAGCTATTTCATCCTGTATTTTGAAAATACTATCCAATTCACGGTCGTAGGTATGCGACCATTCATGTGCCCCATCGCTGGTATTGATCAACTGTGCCGTTACACGTATCATATTACCCGCTTTGCGAATGCTGCCCTCTAAAATATGTGAAACTTTGAGTTCTTCGCCTATCTCGGTTGCCTTGGTATCCTTTCCTTTATACGAAAATGAAGATGTGCGGCTAATTACTTTTAGTTCTGGCATCTTTGCTAAAAGATTCAGTAATTCTTCACTAATGCCATCAGAAAAATATTCATGATCTTGTTTAGGGCTCATATCCGCAAACGCCATTACAGCGATAGAACGATCGCCATACTCAACGACTTGGGCAGAGTCTTGAGTAAATCTATCTACCAAAAGAATAATAATAGCCAGGGTAAGCGTGGTAATGATCAGCTTATTAAGTCGCGATCCTGTTTTTATTGAAATGGACTCTTCAGGTTCAATATCGATTGTTTTCTTGAGACCTTCGGGTGTAAACTCATAAACCCATGCAAAAATCAGCCAAACCGGAAAGCCAAGAGCCAATATCACCAAAGACCATTTTAAAAGATAATCTGGTGCTCCAAATGCCGGTAGCACAATTGAAATTACCTGAATGATTAACCAGGCTATTACTAAGTATGCGACCGCTGACTTAATGACATTACGTCTCTTAAGTTCATTAAAATAATCATTGAATTTCATGTGTATTCTGTAAGTATCTAAAAATACAAAAAATTAGATGAGACCATACAGAATGGCACAATTGTTAAGAAGTGGATGTTTGGGGTAGAGTGAAGCCGGAATTACAAAGTGGGAAGCACGAAATACAAATTTCTACTCTCATCCATCAAACTGTCAACATCTATTTCCGAAATATGTCGAGCGTCTTATGATACTCATCATAGAGCACCAGCTTTGTCTTCGTTAATTCCAAAATAGGGAAGATCATAGGTTTGGACGATAATGTACCGTCTGAAGCAAAATTGAAAAAATCACCGGGAATTTTTCGTTTTTCAGGATCCACGGCCGAATCTAATAAGGTGAGTCGTTTTCCGTTGGGAGAAAGATGCCAGGTTCCGGTTCTTATAGATCCCTGATAATCTTTATCAAGGGAAACAACATCATAGTTAAATGTTCCGTCCTTGTCGAATGTAAAATAGTAATGCTTAGGATTCGCTATGGTATCTTTTAAGGCTTCCAGGACCTGTTCCCCGTTCGAAAAGCTACCCATTATCTGCCATTGGCCATAGATATCCTGCACTTTATTCTCCTGACCATAGGAAGTGAAAAAAAGCAGACTTGCGAAACCAACTATGCTATTTCGTACAATTTTATTCAACCAAAAGGTATTATTCAAAACTTGGATACTCCTATAACGTTTTTATTGCGCATTTATTTATGAAATAAATACACAGAACATAAAATTGAAGTGCCAACACCACCTGAATTCTTACATCTATATGGACTGGAAGTGAGAGTATACCTTGGGCTTTAAAGCTGCGGTAGCATTTACCAATGCTTCTGAAGGACTTCCATAGAGCTCAGGATAAAAGTCGGATACCGCCAACAATTCACCCAACAAAGGTCCTAAATTTCCTATATGAGATAGTATGGCATCAGAATCTACATAGGTTTCCCGTACCCTACACTCCGTTTCATCGCTATTAAAATACCAGTCGTATTGCAGGGTCCCAGTATCCTTTTCCTTGGTAGAATGCATACAGGCCTTTGCCAGTTCCTTGAATTTCTCAAGTTTTCCGTCATGGATCACAAAGCGCGCAGTTAATTGAAGATTATTCATAGTACTTCTTTTAAGTTAGCCAGTAGTTAGAGCAAGACCATCTCACCCCATGATTCTAAGATAGGTAAGTATTATCATATTAACACTGACCTAAGGACGAAGCGCAACACGGGCTGTCCCGGTTAGCCCAACTATTTACCAAGCGATCTATTGACCTTTAAAACAACTTATACGCAGGAGGGGTAATTCCCTGCATTCTTAGGTAAATGGCACATTGACCTCTGTGATGTCCAACATGTTCATTGGCCTTTTGTATCCACCCAAGCCTTGTTACATTATACGGGCCGCGTACAACTACTTCGTCAAATTTTGCCGGATCCATATTTTGGATGCCCGCGATGGCAAAATCGAAACTTTCAGCTACAATACGGCGTACTTCACTTTTAGATTGGAAGGAGGCTTCTTGTTCAATATTAATATCTCCGTATATGGCTGCCTCTCCTGTGCCGTTGGCGGCTAATCCTATAGTTCCCTGGGCACCATGCAGCATTTGAGCGGCAAAGGTCCGAACACCTTCTGTGGGTTTATAATTAAACTTGTCTTCGGGCATGGCATCTATGTATTCCAAGGACATGGCCTTAGATCGTTCAAAGTCGGCCACTAAATGGTCGATCGTCGTATTTTGTGCAAGTCCTAAGGTTCCAATAAGACAGCTGAATAATAAAATTATTTTTTTCATGGCGAAGTATTTTAGAGTGAACTTATAAGGTACAAAATATTGAAATAATGTGCTACTGAACAAAAAGAGAATCTTCATGTTATACCTGTCAAAATATAGACTACCTTAAACCAATAACCACAAAATTTAAAACATGAAAAAAAAATTAGGAATTAACGGGCTGTTGTTGGCCCTTTTATTACTTGTTGTGGCTTGCGCAACAGAAGAGAAACAAGCGCCTATTGACATGGAAAGTGTGAAGGCAGAAATTCAGGCTATTGAAGATGGGTATGCCGCCGCCGAAAAAGCCAAAGATGCCAAAGCTGTTGCCGCATATTACAGCGAAGATGCCATTAGCTATAGTCGCAATCAGCAACCTGTTTCGGGGAGACCCGCTATAGAGGCCATGATCGCGAAGCGTCTTAAGAATGATACTACGGGTACTTACAATGTGTATAAGGTAGTTGATCTGTTCGCTGAAGGGAATACCGCTGTTGAGGTTGGGTCCTGGACAGAATATGACACTGCAGGCACAGAATTGGAAAATGGGTATTATATGTCCTACTTCCGGAAAAACTCTCAGGGTACATATGAATGTGTACGCGACATGTCAGTCACTACGAAGGCAGCAACGCCCGGTATGTAATCGTTTAATTTCCCAAAGTAACTATTTTAAGCCCGCAATTTGCGGGCTTAATTATGCTTAGGATTACTAAATATTCCAGTTCAAAGTATAAAAACAACCAGGAATCCCAAATAAGTGCCCAGGTCGTTTTTAAATGAATCAAGAAGGTACAAAAACTAACCTAATCATCTCAAGATCATGTATAACTAATAAATAGGTAACCTAAAAGAAGATATGTTTTACTTAGAATCTAATGTTTGCATAATTGTCTCCTGCAACTCGTTTGCCCTCCCTAAAGCTTTTTGGTCCGTTTCCAGTTGGACTACTGAACTTATCAAGACAGATTTTACGAGATCCAATAAAATCTGGTTGGATCGAATGTTCTCAAAAACCACTTTTCTTGGAACCTGTTCCTGATTCCAATCCACATAAAATTCCAATTGTTCGTCCATGTTGAATACTTCGTGTTCAATTTTTCGAACCAGATACCTTCGCTCCATGGGAAACTTGTTAAAATCGAAGGCAAATTGATCTAAAAACGCATAGTATTCGAACAATTGACGCACTAGATCCTTATTTCGGATCAGCGATAGTCTGCCAGTTGACTGCAATTCTTTCCAGGTAACCTCGGTTCTCGTTAGGTTTTCACCATCGGCACAATTTCTAAACGCATTAATGAAAAGTAATGAGTCCTTTATCTTAGCTTCAGGATTTTCCAGAAATTGTAAGATATGCTGGGCAGAGGCTCTTTGTTTCTTCAGAGAATCGGCAACATTGGAGTAAAACTGCAGATCTTCAGTAATTTCAAAATGAAGCGCTTCCAGATAGGTGCGTTCCAATTTTCGATCATCATGTTCATTAGACCATGTGTTAATCTGAAGTGCGATCAGGATACCTATAACTACCAATAGGATCTCCCCAATGGCATATTTGAGGTATTTACCGGTCTTATTTTCCACGAGTAGTTGTTGTCGGACTTTACGAAAAAAAGCAATCATTCACTAGTTCATTTATGCATGTCTGGATGTATACTAACCGGTAATACCGTCCCCGTCAATATCCTGGTTTAAATGACTTTCCAGTGCCACCAGGGTCTTTTTCAGGAGTACTCTGGTCTTCTCTAATTCTGTTTCCAGAACAGTCACACGATCTTCTATACTGTCTGCCTGTTCTTTTTGTTTGTCTAGTTCGTCTTGCTGTAATAGATCCCAAAATATGCCCATAATATTTTATATTTTAAAAGTTGGTTATTCCTTTTTTGAGGTGTCTTCGTTATTGTTTTTTTTCATTTTTTGATACCGGAAAAAAAGTCGGACCCCAAGTCGTGCAAACAAGATCACAGCTATCACCATTACTATGTCCATTCCACTCATTAATTCATCACTTTAAGATTGTTATCTGCTGCCAATTGTTTTCTGATTTAATGAAAAATGGAGCGCATTGAAGCGCCTGGAGGTTATCTATCCAAGGTACTAAATAAAATGAAACAAAACCTTTTGAAGTAGTAGTCAAAGGAAGATATGCGAGCAGCCTAAACCAAAAATTGATTATTCCCTTACATTGATCAAGACGGCTTCACAACGGGAAAGGTCGGAGTTAAGAATAATATTTTCCGAATTGTCTCCATCTATGATCTCTATAGACACGGTATTAGGAGGAAATTTACCCAGATTGTGTGCATAAAGGAAAAGGTCGTTGGGTTCAGAAGGGTCTAGTTTTAATTCAAACCCCTTTTTCTGATAGGTAAGATTGTGTTGAGAAACAATTGGTACACCATTCAGATAAATAGACACAATATCACCATCCTGACGGCCATGATCCCATAAATTGATCTGAACGATCTTATTATTTACTTCCAACTCTTTTACATAAGTAATGGAGCGACCATCAAAATCGGTTCGCTTTTCGATCTCCACTGGTTTTTCAGGTATTTTCTCTTCAATAATAACTGGTTCAACGATTTCAATCACAGGTGTTTCCTGTTGATCTACCACTTTTTCTTCTACAGTTACGACCACTTCTTCAATGGGTGCTATAGGTTCTTCTTTTGGGGGTGTAGGTGCTACTATTTCCTGAGGTTCGGGTTCATCGGGAACGGGCATTGCTACTTCTTCTACAACAGCAATTACCTCGGGTGGGGGAGTTGCATCCAGATCCCGCTTGTTGATCGTAAAATACGGAGTGGCGAACTTAGCCGTATAATATTTGTCTGTGGGGAATAGCTCAATCCCCATGATCCTGTAATTATTTCCGTTTGGCAGGGTCTTGTTGAGTTTTATACCCTCGGCAAGTTCGGTATTCTTATAAGTTCCAAGTTCCTGGATCACTGTATTATTCTTCAGAAGGTAGAATTTAATGGTCTTTTCGGGAGGTAAATTAGTTGTTGTCCATTCAATAGAGCCAGGGTCCGGTATGGTCCACATGGTGCCATTGGTAGGGAAGCTGATCTCCAGGCCAGAACGCCAGTGTTTCCGTTCCTGTAACTGTACTTCATTGAGTTCGGTAATGGTTTGCGTAAAATTGGTATATGGCTTTACCATTGCCAGGCCCGAAACTACTTCCTCCAGAAGGGTGTAAAATTCTTTGATCTCTTGCAGTGCACTAGCAATCGGAATCTCCTCCGAATATTGCTTTCTGATCTTCTTAAAATGATCTGATATGCGCCTGCTCGTTTTCTTGTCGATCACAGCATTATCTGCCTTGCTGCTTTCATCCAATAGTTTCTTGGCAGTTTTGATCTTAAGATAACCAAAACGACTGTTTAAAAATGCGATGGCATCCTCATAATTCACGGCTGTATTTGCCTTTAGGTCCGCGGCCACGCCAAACGCGTTGTCATATTCTAAAAGAGCATGTTGAAGGCTTACTGCGGCTAATTTTCTACTTGTCTGTTGCGGTGAATTGGTGGCCAGATTTAATAGATCGAGAAGTTGTTCAACGGGGATACTATTTACTCCATCTCCATAAATCCCTTGCAAATATTCAACTCCCAACCAGGGCGATTGTAGTAACAGGTAATTTTTGTCAATGTTAGAAAGTGTTCTTTTATCCCCAACGGTCTTTAGTATAGCCTCATATTCTGTCTTTGTCCAGGGAACAGGATCATCAGAAATGATCTTTTTAGCTACAACGACCGGATCGTTTAAGGTATTATTTAGGCCAAATGCCATTAGAGGAAGACATAGAATCCCAATACCCAGAGTTAGAAAAGCTACAATTGTGGTCTTTTTCATGCTAATTTTGTACGGACCAGTAGTTTAAGAACTACCTATGGTATAAAACTATTACATCTTGAAAAAATTGTAAGGAGAGTAATGAATTTGTTATCAGGAACTTATGAACGAAAGAATATTCTTACAAACTGCAAAATAAACTATGTAAAAGTACTTTAAAGCTATCAGAAAGCTAGAAATTCTGTGTTCGTGTAAAACTCTTTGCTAATAGAAAACGAGTTCTATAATCGTACTAAAAGCACGTAAAATGCCCAAATGAAGCAGAAAGTAAAAAAGGCATACACCAAATAGGTCGTAGTAGTTCTTTTATTCATAAGATTTGGAATAGCCTACAATAAAGCAAATTCTCGTTGAATTGTAAATTCTATACTTTAAACGGAACAATTCTTTCGATGTAAGACACAATCATCGATGAACGAACCAATTATTTACATGAGCCTCAGGTACATAGAAGTTGGGATATGGGTATTTGTTGCATCTTTTCCTTCAGTTAAAAGTTGACTAACGGTCTATTTTAAAGCTATCTAGCTTGATGTCATCAAGGCCGTAATCGTCAAAAGGAAATTCTAGTTGATCCTGAATATTATACAGGGAAACAAGGATGAATTCTGTTAGTACTACAACAAAATAGGTCACGTAAATAGGATTATCTGCTCCCATATCATGGATGATGGTAGGCGCATATATCATAGGGAAAATGTAAATAAATAGCAGACAGTAGGCTTTTAAGCTAATAGGAGTACGATGGGTATTTATCGCATGTAAATTTTCTAAGGATTCATGAAGGTCGTTCATAAACCTAAAGATGCGATCTTTTAAACGCCCAGACATTACATCTCCTTTGGCTGTGATAAAGGCTTGTACCTTGCTGATAACCGGATCCAATTCCTCAGTAGACTCCATATTATTCTTTAAATGATTCATGGAGGTATCGCTTATCTCAAGTAGAATATCGGAAATTTCCTTTTTTTCCTCAACTGTTAATTTATTGGAAGCATTCGCGAAATAGTACATTGTTTTCAGGGCACTTCTGAATTGGCTCAGGTGCTCCAACGCTTTTTCTCTTCTTCGGAAAGATCCGCGGATAGTAAATACCAACGGAAAAACAATAGCAATACTCAACAACGTAAGGTCTACATGGAATTGAATATCGAACTGAAAACTAATGAAAATTGTGAGCACTGAAACAAGTAGTGCTATCAGGGTCCTTACATTTATTATGGATAGGTATAGTTTAATAATCAGAAATTTAGTAATTTATGGTGCTAAAGCTAACTACAAACTCGTGAAAAACCAAACATTACTCAGATTCCTTTTCTTGTTCTTTACAACCACTGGTTTACTTATTGCGCAAGATGAAGAAGCTCCCAAAGAAACAGGAGAAACTACCGTTTTGTTTCAAGAACAGGCCATTTTACCCATTAAACTCACCTTCTCTAACAAAGAGATGAAAAAGGAAACAAATGATAGTACCTATCTTTTATCAAAGCTGATCTACAAAAATGAGGCACAATGGGATTCCATTGATGTTAAGATCCGCGCCCGCGGAAATTACAGGAGAACTCATTGTTATTTTCCACCACTTAAGGTTAAGATCAAAAAGGCGGTAGCTAAGGAGACCATCTTTAAAGGAAATAAAGAAATAAAACTGGTAATGCCCTGTGTGCAATCTAGCAGTACTCAGGATAATATTGTAAAAGAATATATGGCCTACAAGATCTATGAAGTGATCTCGCCCTATCATTTTAAAACCAGAATGGTAGATCTTGAGTATATAGAGTTGAGAGGAAAGAAAAGTAAGGTTCACAACATTAAAGGGTTCCTTATTGAGGACATAGATAAGGTAGCCAAGCGCGAAAATTCCAGGAAAATGAAACGTACAGTTCATCCCTTAGAACAAGATGATATTTTTGCCACCCAAAACGATTTTTTTCAATATATGATAGGCAATACCGATTATTCAACAGCCTATCAGCATAATCAGAAATTAGTATTTACGGCAGATTATAAGACCGTTCCACTGCCATATGACTTTGATATGTCCGGATTGGTAGATGCCAGTTATGCAGTGGTTTCACAGGTGCAGGGAGAAGTCTTAAGTATAGAAAGTGTAACGGATAGATTATACAGAGGTTTTGAAAGGGACGAAGCTGTGTTCCAGGCTGTGCGAAAACACTATTTAGACAATAAAGATCGCGTCTTTGAAGTGATCGATGGCTTAAAACCACAGTTCGATAATGAAAAAGAATTCGAAATAGCACGAAATTTCATCGATGGCTTCTATAAAGTTTTGATTGACAACAACAAATTCAAAAATGAGATAGTGCGAAAAGGACGCATTAAATAATAAAGTAACACATTAATTAATAAGAAGTAAATAATTATTAATAAGTAAGTTACATTTTATTAAATTAAAGTATAGGGCTTATAATTGTCCATACGTTTTGGGCTACAATTCGCTGCCCTTCTTCTGTAGGATGTATCCCATCTGCCTGATTAAGTTCTGGTATTCCTGCCACATTTTCTAGTAAAAAAGGGATCAAATATGCTTCATTACTTTTGGCAAGTGTTGGAAAGATCTGCCTAAATTCTGTGGTATAGTCCTGACCCATATTTGGAGGTATCTGCATCCCGGCCAGTACGATCTTGATAGTTGGATTTTTTGATCTTACAGCGTCTATGATAGCCTGAAGGTTTTCCCTTGTTTCGGAAAGTGGGATACCACGCAGACCATCGTTTGCTCCCAACTCCAAAACAAAGATATCCACCTGCTGATTCATTAACCAATCGATCCTATTTTCCCCGCTTGCGGTAGTTTCCCCACTCAGCCCGGCATTGATCACCCGGTATGGCAGGGCTAATGAATCTATTTTTTCCTGAATGATCCCGGGAAATGCTTTCTCTGGTTCCAGGCCCATTCCTGCAGTTAAGCTATTCCCAAAGAATAGAATGGTCTTTGTATCACTCGTTACAGTTGCATTGGCTTCCTGGGATAAACCTGTATCCGTTTCGGCATTCGTTTCTTTTTTCTCAGGAGCATCTCCACAAGAAAAGAACAGAATGAAGACAAACAGATAACAAAACTTTAACACGGTTCTCATGGAAGAGGGGATTAAATTCAAAATCATTTTTATAATTTCCGCCCTTGTACCAAAAAGCTACAAAACTCAAGGGAATGGCAAAGATATTAAACGTTAGCAGTCTCAAGAAATCATATTCGAGCGGATCCGGATCTCTTACCGTTCTGGACGACATCTCATTTTCCATAGAAGAAGGAGAAACCTTCGCTATTGTTGGGCCTTCGGGAAGTGGTAAAACTACTTTATTGGGATTATCTGCAGGACTAGACAGACCAGATTCAGGGACAATTGAGCTCTGCGGAGTAGAGATCAGTACCTTAAATGAAGATGAACGTGCTTTGCTTCGAAACAAAAAAGTTGGATTTATATTTCAGGATTTTCAATTATTACCAACCCTAACCGCACAAGAGAACGTTGCCGTACCCCTGGAACTTCAAGGCGCCAAAAATGCTAGTGTAAAGGCGGAGATTCTTTTAGATAAGGTTGGCCTTGCCGATCGCATGCATCATTATCCTTCTCAATTATCTGGTGGGGAACAACAACGGGTAGCTTTGGCCAGGGCATTCTCCAATACACCGTCTATTCTATTTGCTGATGAACCCACAGGTGAATTAGATGAAGCCACAGGACAAAAGATCATTCAATTATTATTCGACCTCAACAAAGAGGCCGGTACCACCCTTGTCATTATTACACACGATATGGAATTGGCCAGGAAAACTCAAAGGATCTTGCGCCTTAAAGGAGGTAAGATAAGTACGGATCAAAAGATTACCGTTTAGTGATTACTACGGACATCTCCATTAAAAAGGCCGGACTGGTCTGGTTATTCAAAATGGCATGGCGAGATCTTCGCTCTAATGTCGGGAAATTATTCTTGTTCATGTCTTCCATAATCATCGGTATTGCAGCCGTAGTGGCTATTCAGTCTTTTGGGAATAATCTCACTGATACTATAGACTACCAATCTAAAGCGCTTATGGGCGCAGATTATATCATAGATAGCAGCAAGCCACCCAATACAGCAGTAACAGAGATCATCGATTCATTAGGAGGTGCCAATAGCAGGGAAATAAATTTTGCCTCTATGGTTGCCTTTCCTCAAAAGGGTGCTTCCAAACTGGTTCAAGTCCTAGGTGTAGACGGTGAATTTCCGTATTACGGGGAATTTGAGACTATGCCCTCCACGGCGGCAAGGAACTATCAGAATAATAATGGGGCCCTGGTAGACGCCACGGTGATGTTGCAATATGATCTTAAACCAGGTGATAGTATAAAGGTGGGAACCATAATGCTTCCCATAGAAGGATCATTGACCTCTGTACCCGGGAGGTCTGCGTTAACCAGTAGTGTTGCGCCGGCCGTCTATATTCCCTACAACCAATTAGAGGCCACAGGATTGCTTCAAAAAGGAAGTAGAGTGGAATACAAATATTATTTTGTAGCCAAACAGGGACAAGATCTGGAGGCCTTGTACGAGGCCATAGACCATAGACTAGATGCTGAAGGTGCTGATCTGGATACCCATATGGATGAAAGCAGACGTCTAGGTAGGAGGTACAATAACTTTGGTAAATTCTTGAACATTGTTGCCTTTATTGCCTTATTGCTTGGGTGTATCGGAATTGCCAGTGCTGTTCATCTCTATATAAGAGGAAAGCTAAGGTCTATTGCCGTTCTAAAGTGCATGGGTGCCTCCCGAAGTCAGACTTTTAAGATATTTCTAATTCAGATCGCAGGCCTGGGGGGCTTAGGAGGACTAATTGGTACTATACTTGGGGTTGCCTTGCAATTGGCTGCTCCGAGCCTGCTAAAGGACTATCTTCCTGTAGATGTAATCGTCACTATGTCTTATCCGGCAATCCTGTTAGGTCTTTCACTAGGAGTATTGATGTCAGTGGCATTTGCACTGTTGCCTCTGCTTAAAACCTGGTATGTATCTCCATTATCAGTTTTACGAGTACAAGAAGAAAGTGATCCCAAAACAGGCAAGGCCCGAATAGTTATTCTCGGGATCATTTTTCTATTCTTGTTTGTTTTTGCCCAAAGTATTCTGGATAACTGGCGATATGCACTCTCTTTTATAATTGGGTTAGTTGTAACTTTTTCACTTCTTTATGGGGTAGCAAAAGTACTGATGTGGTCCATTAAACGCTATTTTCCAACAAGTTGGGGTTTCTGTTCCAGACAAAGTTTATTGAATCTCTTCAGACCTCAAAATCAGACAGCTACTTTACTTTTATCAATAGGTGTTGGGGCTTTTCTTATAAGTACACTGTACTTTTCAAAGGATATATTACTTAGCAAAGTTGCCTTAGGGGATAACGAGAACAGTCCAAATATCATTCTCTTGGATGTACAGACAGCTCAGGTTAACGATGTAAAGAATACCATTTTGCCTAATAATATTCCTGTACTGGATGACATACCAATAATTACCATGCGGGTACAGGAAATTAATGGGAGGTCTGTAAATGAGATCAGAAATGATACCACCTCTAATATTGGCCGTTGGGTGCTTAACCACGAGTTTAGGGTCACCTACCGAGACTCACTCATAGCTTCGGAAAGTATTACGGAGGGTACCTGGGTAGCAAAGGCCGATAAAACCACTGATGTACCTATTTCAGTAGCAGAAAATTTTGCCTATGACGCTAAAGTTGGAGTAGGAGACAGGGTGATTTTTAATGTGCAGGGCGTATTGATCGAAACAGAAATTGGAAGTATTCGAGAAGTGGATTGGGGAAGGGTGCAATTGAATTTTTCCGTGCTTTTCCCAACCGGTATTTTAGAGGATGCTCCAAAATTCCATGTGTTAACCACCCGTACACCAAGCAATGAAGTATCTGCAAAATTACAGAGACAACTAGTGTCTAATTTTCCGAATATCTCCATAATTGACCTTCGTCAAATTCTTGAATTGTTAGAAGGGATCCTGGAAAAGATCAGTTTGGTGATCAATTTTATGGCACTGTTAAGCATCCTTACAGGGATCATCGTTTTGATAGGTGCGGTGCGGACGAGTAAATATCAGCGGATAAAGGAAAGTGTTCTGTTGAGGACCCTTGGTGCCCAAAATTCACAATTACTGAAGATCTCATTATATGAATATGCTTTTTTAGGTGTCCTAGGAAGTTTAACGGGTATATTATTATCGCTTATAGGCAGTTTCTTATTAGCTCGCTTCGTCTTCGAAGAGCCTTTTGTTCCGTCCTTAGAGCCATTTATCATACTGCTCCCAATACTTACCCTTCTGGTAGTGGGAATTGGGTTATTAAATAGCAGAAGTGTTCTGCGGAGTCCGCCTTTGGAAATATTACGGGCTACAAGTCGCTAAATTATTTTAGCCTACTCTATGTCATTACTTTTTTCAATGCGGAGCCAAAGGCTTTTACCTCTTCCATGGTACCGGTGCTTATACGCGCCCAGTCCATCATGGGTGGGAAAGGCCTTCCGATGATCACATTTTCCTGCCTCATGTCACTGATCATCTCACCTATAGGCCTGCCGGTCCTAAAAAAGACGAAATTAGTATGAGAAGGAATATAAGATAAGCCCAGACCGTCCAGGGTTTTGTAGATATGTTGTTTCGCTTCTGTATTTTTCTGTAAACTAAACTTGTAAAATTCATCATCGCGCAAGGCCTCACGTGCCGCTTCAATAGCTAAAACATTTGTATTGGCCATCACCGCTTTTTTAAGTCGAGTAGCAATATCCGGTCTGGCGATAAGATACCCAATGCGCATTCCTGCCAGGCCGTATACCTTGGAAAATGTTTTAGAGACTATCACATTTCTATCTTCTTTTACCAGTTCTACCATGGAGGGGTAGTCTGGTTCTGTAATAAAGTCGTAGTACGCCTCATCACTAAAAATAACAGCCTTATCATCGTTAGACATACAAAAGTCGTGCAACGACTCCTTTTTTAGCAAAGTACCCGTAGGATTATTTGGGTTACAAAGAAAGATCAATCTGGTCTTGCTCGTAATTCTTTTGCTCATCGCCTGCAGATCGTGCTCCATTTTTTCATTCAGTGGAACCCTGTGCACATAGGCGCCGAAATATTCTGCATAAGACAACATAGCCTGAAAAGTAGGATCTGCAGCAATGATCTCGCCACCCTCCAATCCATATACCAGTCCGGTTGCTTTGAGACCTTCTGTAGAGCCCCCGGTGACCACCACACAATCTTTGGAAACACCTTCTTTCTCAGCAATTTCGGCTACGAGTTTAGTCAAATACTGAAAGGGATATCTACAGGCAATATCAAAGCTATTACTGATGACAGATCGTACATTTTTTGATGGTCCGTACGGATTTTCATTGGAACTGAGTTTTATAGGACCATCGATCAAAAAGGGTCTCGGCTCATATTCCAATGCCATAGCGCTCAATCCACCCATTAAGGTAAAGCCACCGGTTAACCCCATAGTTTTGAGCCATTGTCTTCTGTCTATGTTTTTCATAAGATGAAATTTGATAGAAGAAGATACAAATATTCTATATAGACGAGAATGCTTGCCTCAAAATTTTAGTATAAAATCACAAAAAACAGGTAGGAGGGTACTACATGAAATGATAGATCTGGCAGAAAAAGAAGTAGACTTTTTCAAGGATGAGATTACTATATGAGGATAGGGTAAAACTAATAAAGTGTATTCGAAACAAAGATGGCTATGATAAGTAGTACCATGGCAGAGTTTACGATAAACGCTATGATCTTTTTCTCATCTATAGGCTCGTTTTTGCCTTTATACAAAATAACACTTCCTACGATTCCCAGAAGACCGGAAAGAACTACAGGAAAGCCAAAAAGGTAACGAGAAAGCACGGGATTAGTATTGATCATCACTGCAAGGGCGGCAATGGTCAATAAACATAGTATTAGTTTACTAACATTATAAGACTTAACTGTGTATTTGCTTTCTTGCTCCATAAAATCTAATTTTAAGCTGCCCACTATTGTTAAATTACTTTTATGTTCACTTTTAAACCTTCAATGATCCCGACGATGCTTTGTACGGTTTCTTGTAAGTAATGCTTAATGACCACATGCGGAATACGGATGGTTGTAAAACCATTTTTAAAAGAATGCATGGTCTCTTCAAGATTGTTCATGGCCTGTTCATGCGTAAGCATTTGATATTCTGTCTCTATCTCAATGTTGAGTTTAACTCGTGAGATAGCTATATCCACAGATTTCTTACCATCCCACCATTCGAGCATAGGATAGACGCCAATCTCTTTTAGCGCATAATACAGTCGTATTGCCGCTAATGGCGTATCATTAGATCTTATAAGTTTATCGATGCGCGTTTTATGCTTTCCGCATAATTCCACTCCATAGGTTTCCATGGAGGTTTTGTGATCGACATAGCTAAGTTGGTTGTTACATTCTAAACAGGTCATGCAAGTAGGTCAAAAAATGATTTGGGTCTATTATAACCTTGAGAATTATCGAATATTTTATAACATCGATGAATGACCCCCTGTTTTTAGACGAACTGCATTTTTTTAGACGAACGACACTTTTTTTAACATTTGCAGTTCAATTCTAAGCAGTGAATTCATGAAATTTTCGCTAAAGATTTAATTTTAATGTACTTTCCAAATTAAATAATCGATAAAACGTGTTTAAGAAAATTGGTCCGGGTGTACTTGTTGCTGCTGCTTTTATTGGGCCAGGTACTATTACTACCTGCACCCTGGCGGGGGTCGACTTTGGATTTGCGCTCTTATGGGCAATGCTACTTTCTATACTTACAACGGTAATATTTCAGGAAATGGCAGCAAGAATAGGGATCATTACCCAACAAGGCTTAGCAGCCAGTTTTAAAAATGAACTAAAACGTCCATGGTTGAGGAATCTTATGATACTGATCGTCCTTTCTGCTATAGTTATTGGGAATGCAGCCTATGAAGCCGGTAATATTGGTGGCGCAGTTCTGGGAATGGAGGCACTCATTGGGGGAAGTCCTAAGTTTTGGTATGCCTGGTTAATAGGGGCTTGTGCATTTTCCTTATTATATGTTGGGTCATATAAAGTATTAGAAAAGATCTTTATATCGCTCGTTATGCTTATGAGCATTTCTTTTGTGCTGGCGGCGGTAATTACAAAACCGGCAATAGGGGACATCCTCACCGGACTTTTCATCCCTTCTCTTCCTGACGATAGTTTATTCACTGTAGTTGCGCTGATAGGTACTACTGTAGTGCCTTACAATCTATTTCTACATGCTTCCCTGGTAAGTGAAAAATGGAAATCTGCAAAAGATCTGAAGGCTGTTCGTTGGGATACCATCCTCTCAATTGGATTGGGAGGCATAATCTCCATGGCGATCATTATTACTGCCAGTGCAAATCAGCAGCTGGAAGTATTGAATGGACTAGATCTGGCCAAAGGTCTGGAACCACTATACGGGCAAACTGCCAGATACTTCATGGGGATTGGATTATTTGCTGCCGGGATCACTTCGGCTATTACGGCTCCATTAGCTGCCGCTTATGTAGCTGCTAGTTGTTTTAACTGGAAGGATGGCCTAAGATCCTATAAATTTCGATTGGTTTGGGGATTTATACTTTTGGTTGGCGTGGTATCTCAATCCTTTCAGATACGCCCTATCGAAATCATTAAATTTGCCCAGGTGGCCAATGGCTTGCTTTTGCCAGTTATATGTATCTTCTTATTATGGGTGGTCAATAAATCAACCCTTATGGGAGCCTATAAGAATAAGAGTTGGCAAAATGTAGCAGGCATACTATTGCTGCTTTTGATCATTGTGTTGGGTGCTAAAAGTATCTGGACTGTTATTGGGAACGTATGAATAAGACATGGACAATAGACATCAACTGTGATGTAGGCGAAGGACTTCATAATGAAGCCCAACTATTTCCGTTTATTTCTTCTTGCAATCTTGCATGTGGTGGCCATGCCGGGGATCCTGAAACTATGAATCGGGTGATAAGACTTGCTATAAAGCACAACATAAAAATAGGGGCACACCCTTCCTATCCGGACAGGGAACATTTTGGCAGAAAAAGTATGTCCTTACCCACGGAAGAGTTCAAAGAAAGTATTCGTGTTCAGGTAGACCTGTTAGAAACCATGATTAGAGATCATGGTGATTCCATGTACCATATTAAGGCACACGGAGCCCTGTATAATGATTTAGCCAAGGATAAGGAATTAGCGAAAATCTATTTGGAGAGTATTCTACAATACAAGGAGACAATATTCTTATATGCAGCTTATGGTTCTGTCTTGGCAGAGGAAGCTTTGAAAATGGGATATAAGATCATCTATGAAGCTTTTGGTGACCGTAATTATAGAAAGGATCTTTCTTTGGTGCCCCGTAGCTGGACTAATGCTTTAATTACAGATCCGAAATTGGTCCTTAATCACTTGCTTCAGATGATCAAGAAAGGCCATGTAAAGGTCCATGAAGGAGATTTAGTGCCTATTATGGCTGATACTTTTTGTATTCATAGTGATACTGTTAGTGCGTATGAAATATTGATGTATCTTACCAAGGAATTACCAAAGCATCATATTCATTTAGAAAAATGAATTCGTACCCCATACAAATAAAGCCTTTTGGCGTTCATGCCATTCTCATTGAATGGCCCAATGAAATAGAGCGCAGCATCTTGGATGACATCCTTGTATTCAAAGACTTCCTTTTACTAAACAATTTCAATGACAAAGAATGGGAGATGGTTCCTGCCTATAATTCATTAACGATCATCAATATTCATAAAAAAATTGATCATAAAACCATTTCGACCCAATTAGAAAATTTGTACGGTAAAAGAAAGGAAGGGGCAAAAAAGCAATCACATTTATGGAGGCTACCGGTCTGTTATGATGCCGAGTTTGGGATAGATCTTGAGGAAGTGTCCGGATATACGGGAAAATCTATTGAGCAGATTATTACGCTACATTCATCTGCAACATACACTGTGTACGGGATCGGATTTTTACCCGGGTTTATGTATTTAGGCGGAGTGCCAAAAGACCTTGAAACTCCAAGGAAGGTCACTCCAAGACTTGATGTAAAAAAAGGGTCGGTGGGACTGGCGAGAAAACAGACTGGTATTTATCCACAAGATTGTCCGGGTGGATGGAATATTATTGGCAACTGTCCTATTCCAATTTTTAATGCAGAAAAAGAAAATCCATGCTTCGTAAGTGTGGGTGATTCCATACAATTCTATTCGATCACAAGAGCACAATTCGATCTCCATATCATTCAGGCTGAGGTAGGGATCGATCTCTTAAAAAAAGAATCAACAAGTGCTTAAAGTCATAAAAAGTGGATTTTTCACTACCGTTCAGGACCTAGGTAGGTTTGGGTTTCGACACATGGGAGTCCCTGTTTCCGGAGCTATGGACCAGGCTGCTGCCTCACTGGCTAATGCCATGCTCGAAAATGATGAAAATGCGGCTGTCTTAGAAATAACCATGTCCGGGCCTCTTCTTGAATTTGAAGAAGAAACCTGGATAGCCCTTTCAGGAGCCAACCTTTCTCCTCAGTTAAATGGCAAGGACATCGATAACCACAGTGTACATAAAGTGAATGCCGGAGATAAACTGGCATTTGGAAAGCACATTGATGGATTAAGAGGTTACCTTGCGGTGAAAGATGGTTTTCAAACACCTTTAGTATTAAACAGCAGATCTTTTTATTCTCCAATCACAGAAGTAAATCATTTGGATTCCAGGATGGAGGTCCCCTATGAGGAGGTGACAGTTTTTGAACCTAAGATCACCCATATCAAAAGAGAGGATATAGACAAATTCAAAACGCTAAATGTAAGCCCGGGCCCAGAGTGTGATATTTTATCTAATACCCAAAAAGAGCTCATTTTTAATAACTTATTCACTATTGCCAAAGAGAATAACCGAATGGCATATCAGTTAGAGGAATCTATTGGAGAACATAAACATGTTATGCTGACATCTGCAACCTTACCCGGAACCGTTCAGGTAACGCCTGGTGGAAAATTGATCATCCTTATGCGAGATGGACAAACTACGGGTGGTTATCCAAGGATCTTACAACTATCTGAGGAAGCTATAGATATATTGGCGCAGAAAACTTTCGGGGATACTATTTCATTTAAGTTGTCCTAACCTTTAAAAGAAGTGTTTTATCTTTTTTAATATAGATAAGGGCAAGGTATACGGCGGATTTCTCAATGGGATATCTAACCATGTCCCTCTTTTTACTACCGACTTTTGATGTGAAAAAGCCATAAAAGATCTTTTACCATGATAGGTCCCAATGCCACTTTGACCCACACCACCAAAAGGAAGTTCTTTATTTGAGATTTGTATTAGGGTGTCATTGATAACTCCTCCACCAAAGCTATAGCGCTTTAAAATTCTGTCCTGAAAGGAAGATCGCCTGGAAAAAATGTACGCGGCAAGCGGTTTGCCCTGGGCTAAAATCCACGGGGTTATATCTTCTTCTTTGTCATAAGAGATAATAGGTAATACGGGGCCGAAGATCTCTTCCTGCATTATCCTGCTATCTGGCGTAGGTTCGTTTAGCAAGGTGGGTCCTAAGAAGTTGTCTTTATCATTCCGTTCCCCACCAAAGACAATGTCCTCTTCGGCCAACAAACCAAGAAGCCGATTATAATGATCCCTGGTAACTATTCGCGCCAGATCTGAAGAAGCTTCTACATCAGTTCCATAAAAACTGGTTATGGTCTTGCTTAATTCCTTGATTAGCGAATCTTTTACTGACCGTTGTACTAAAATATAATCCGGGGCAATACAGGTTTGCCCGGCATTGAGAAATTTCCCCCAGACGATCCGTTTGGCAGCTTGGGAAATAAGTGCGGTCTCATCCACAATACACGGGCTTTTTCCGCCCAATTCAAGGGTAACCGGTGTAAGGTTTTTGGCAGCACTTTCGTATACAATCTTTCCAACTTTTGTACTTCCGGTAAAGAAAATATAATCCCATTTCTCTGCCAATAATTGTTGAGAAACAGGGAGGTCACCTTCAATTACTACAGCATGTGATTCATTAAAAACTGTGGCAACCAATTTCTTAAGAAGTGCGCTCGTATGAGGTGTAAACTCCGAAGGTTTTAATACAACGGTGTTCCCGGCGGCAATAGCTGAAATTAGAGGCATTATGGATAGTTGAAAAGGATAATTCCAAGGGGCCATGATCAAAACTGTACCGTATGGCTCTTTAAATATCCAACTGGAGGAGGGGAAGTTTAGTAAAGACCCGGGTACTCTTTCCGGTCTGGACCATAACTTTAGATACTTGCAAACCGATTTGAGCTCGGCCAGTACGAATTGCGTTTCGGCCATTAAAGTTTCAAATTTTGGTTTTTTGAAATCTGCATACAAAGCATCACAGATGGCATCTTCCTGGAGAACTATTTCCTTTTGAAGTAATTTTAATGCCTTTATTCTAAAGGCCAGATCTTTTGTTTTCTGAGTTGAAAAGAACTGTCTTTGAGCCTCTATATTCTGAGTGATTGAATTTTGCATTTCCAAAAATAGGTAATTTTTTACCGTAAGAACTATCAAATTAAACAGGAAATAGCAACAATTATATGTATTGAATATGATAAATTATTAAGTATTAAATAACTGATATACAGGCAAATAACTTTAATCTTATCCTATTGAATTTATACCAATATCTGATGTTTTTAAAAGCAGGGTTTTTAAACAAGTATCTTTGGAAACTATAGTATTTACGAGTAATACAAAGATTTTAGGGATAGACATAGATGGAGTTAAACAAACATAGTAAGAATGTAACACAAGACCCTACTCAGCCAGGGGCTCAGGCCATGCTTTACGCTATAGGTCTTTCTGAAGATGATCTTAAAAAACCTTTGGTAGGTATTGGGAGCACTGGTTATGAAGGCAATCCTTGCAATATGCACCTCAATGACCTTTCCCAACATGTAAAAAAAGGATTGCAGGAGAAAGATCTTATCGGTTTGGTATTTAATACAATTGGAGTAAGTGATGGTATATCTATGGGAACCTACGGAATGCGATATTCACTCCCTTCCAGAGACATCATTGCCGATTCAATGGAAACCGTTGTACAGGCTATGAACTATGATGGCCTGATTACAGTAGTGGGCTGTGATAAGAATATGCCTGGCGCTTTGATGGCTATGATAAGACTCAACAGGCCCTCGGTACTCGTGTATGGTGGTACCATAGCTTCGGGATGTTTAAACGACAAGAAACTAGATATTGTTAGTGCGTTTGAAGCCTGGGGAGAAAAAGTAGCCGGGACCATGAATGAGAAGGATTTTAAAAGTGTTATCCAAAACGCTTGTCCTGGCGCAGGTGCCTGTGGAGGTATGTATACGGCCAATACCATGGCTTCGGCCATAGAAGCACTTGGAATGGCCATGCCGTATAATTCTTCCAATCCGGCTATCGGTCCTGAAAAAGAAAGCGATTGTATAGAGTCTGGAAAGGCTCTCCGCTATCTTATGGAGAATGACATAAAACCTAGTGATATCATTACCAGAAAGTCATTAGAGAATGCCATAAGACTTATTACGGTCATGGGCGGATCTACCAATGCCGTACTGCATTTCCTTGCAATTGCAAAAGCAGCGGAAATAAGTTTCACTTTAGATGATTTTCAACATATAAGCGATACTACTCCGTTCTTGGCCGATCTAAAGCCCAGTGGAAAATATTTGATGGAGGATGTACACAGGGTAGGCGGTACACCGGCGGTTATGAAGTTTATGTTGGAAAATGGAATGTTACATGGCGATTGCCTTACCGTAACAGGGAAGACAGTTGCAGAAAACCTTAAAAATGTTCCTGGATTAACCGAAGGTCAAGAGGTTGTGCACTCCTTGGAAAATCCTATTAAAGAAACAGGACACCTACGTATATTATATGGTAACCTCGCTACTGAAGGGGCTGTTGCCAAGATCACCGGAAAAGAAGGCTATCATTTTACAGGCCCGGCAAAGGTGTTCGATGACGAATTTAAAGCCAATGCCGGTATTGGAAAAGGATTGGTCAAAAAAGGCGATGTAGTAGTTATAAGATACGAAGGACCTAAAGGAGGACCCGGAATGCCTGAAATGCTCAAACCAACCGCTGCCATTATGGGAGCCGGATTGGGAAAAGAAGTTGCCTTGATAACCGATGGCCGATTTTCCGGAGGTACTCATGGTTTTGTGGTAGGACATGTGTCACCTGAAGCTCAGGATGGAGGGGTTATAGGATTGCTCGAAGATGGGGATATGATCACTATCGATGCTGTAAAGAATAGCATAAGTGTAGCCTTATCAGATGAAGAATTAAACAAGAGAAAAGCTGCCTGGAAACAACCGCCATTAAAGGTAAAAAAAGGAAGTTTATATAAGTATGCCAAAACTGTGTCGTCTGCCTCCCAAGGATGCGTGACCGATGAATTTAATTAAAGGATAATTGCTATAAGACCCCATCCAGAATGCTGGAATAGGGTCTACTAGTTTGTAAGATAAAAGAATATGGAAACGATTGAAAAAAATAAGTCCAAGGCCAAGGCTTCCGCTAAATTAAGGATCAGTGGTGCTGAGGCGATCATTCATTGTCTTCTGGCCGAAGGAGTAGATCTTATCTATGGATATCCGGGAGGGGCTATAATGCCTGTCTATGATGAATTATATAAATTTCAGGATAAACTTACCCATATCCTCACAAGACATGAACAGGGAGCAACACATGCAGCCCAGGGATATGCCAGGGTTAGTGGAAAAGTTGGTGTTGCCATTGCTACTTCAGGACCTGGCGCAACGAATTTGGTTACCGGTCTTGCCGATGCCCAGATAGATTCAACTCCAATGGTCTGTATTACCGGCCAGGTGCCCAGACATCTGTTAGGTTCAGATGCCTTTCAGGAGACAGATATTATTGGCATCTCTACTCCGGTAACTAAGTGGAACTATCAAATAACAAATGCCTCTGAAATTCCAGAGATACTGGCAAAAGCCTTTTTTATTGCAAGATCTGGGAGACCGGGTCCTGTGCTTATCGATATTACAAAAAATGCGCAATTCGATGAACTCGATTTTCATTATGAGCATTGTACGCGAGTGCGTAGTTATCAACCAGTTCCAAAAGCCAAGGAAGAAGACCTCAATGCAGCAGCAGAATTGATCAATAATGCCAAGAAACCTTATATCGTTTTTGGACAGGGAGTGATCCTGGGTAAAGCAGAGGATGAACTAAAACAACTGGTAGAAAAAGCAGGTATCCCCGCCGCATGGACCATTTTGGGGCTTTCTGCCATGAATACAGATCATCCGCTAAATGTTGGGATGGTAGGCATGCATGGAAATTACGGACCTAATGTTCTTACCAACGAGTGTGATTTGCTTATTGCCATTGGGATGCGTTTTGATGACCGTGTAACAGGAAGTCTGGACACTTATGCCAAACAAGCCAAGGTCATTCATATAGAAATAGATCCTGCTGAGATCAATAAAAATGTAAAGGCCGATATTCCCCTATTGGGAGATGCAAAGGCAACGCTTACAAAGCTGTTGCCCAAGATCAATAAGAATAGTCATGATGCCTGGTTGAATGAATTCAAGAAGAGGTATGAAGAAGAATATAAAGAGGTCATAGAAAAGGACCTATATCCAACCAAGGACGGACTCACTATGGGAGAAGTGATAGAGGAGATCAATAAGGCTTCAAAGAATAAGGCCGTCATTGTCTCAGATGTTGGGCAGCATCAGATGGTAGCTTGTAGGTATGCTAAGTTCGCTCAGTCTAAAAGCAATATTACCTCAGGAGGTTTAGGTACTATGGGATTTGCCTTGCCTGCAGCCATTGGCGCTAAAATGGGTGCTATGGACAGAGAGGTTGTAGCTATTATTGGAGATGGAGGATATCAAATGACCATACAGGAACTTGCCACTATATTTCAAAATAAAACACCCGTAAAGATCGTGGTTCTTAATAATGGACATTTAGGAATGGTACGTCAATGGCAGGAATTGTTTTTTGAAAGCAGGTATGCTTCTACGGTCATGACCAACCCCGACTTTGTAAAAATAGCTGAAGGGTACCACATTAAAGCACAGCGGGTTTCTGCACGAAAAAACTTAAAGTCGGCAGTTCAGGAAATGATCGCTTGTAAAGAACCTTATTTCTTAGAAGTAAAAGTGGAGAAGGAAGATAATGTATTTCCTATGATCCCATCAGGCGCTTCAGTATCAGATATCAGACTTAAATAAAACCCGATGGAAAAAAAATGGTTCACCATCTCGGTGTATTCGGAAAATAGCGTTGGATTGCTCAATAGAATATCAGGAATATTCTTAAAGCGTCACATTAATATAGAAGGTCTAAATGTTTCTAAATCAGAAATTGAGCACGTTTCAAAATTTACAATTGTGGTTTTTACAACAGAAGATTGGACCCGCAAGATCGTAGCACAGATAGAGAAACAAATTGAAGTGATCAAGGCTTTTTACCATACAGATGATGAGATTATTTATCAGGAATCTGCCTTATTTAAAATAGCATCACATTTGCTTTTTGATGAGCGCCAGATACAGAACATCATAAAAGAAAGCAACTCGCAGATCGTTACCGTTTCCAGAGATTATTTTGTGCTCGCTAAGTCGGGCAGACGTCATGAGATAGATGACATGCACGACCTCTTAGAGCCTTTTGGAATATTACAATTTGTACGAACTGGGAGGATTGCAGTAACCAAGGCAGCCATGCCCATTACCGCATTATTGAACGGATATGAAAACAACGAATAAGACAATTTAAACCAACAATACGCATGACAAATTATTTTAATACACTTTCATTACGAGATAAATTACAGCAATTAGGAAAATGCCGTTTTATGGATACCAGTGAATTTACGGATGGGGTATCTGCTTTAAAAGGGAAAAAGATCGTGATCATAGGATGCGGAGCTCAGGGCCTGAATCAGGGATTGAATATGCGCGATTCCGGATTAGACATTTCCTATACGCTCAGAGAGGCTGCCATCAAGGAAAAAAGAGCCTCATATGTAAATGCAACTGAAAATGGTTTTACCGTAGGAACATACAAAGAACTTGTTCCCGGCGCAGATCTGCTGATCAATCTTACGCCAGATAAACAACATACCAACGTAGTACAAACCGTAATGCCTCTTATGAAAAAAGGGGCGACCTTATCTTATTCTCACGGTTTTAATATTGTGGAAGAAGGGATGCAGGTTCGGAAAGATCTTACTGTGATCATGGTGGCTCCTAAAAGCCCGGGATCTGAGGTCAGAGAAGAGTACAAACGGGGATTTGGAGTGCCTACTCTTATAGCCGTACATCCCGAGAATGACCCGGAGGGAAAAGGTCTGGCGCAAGCAAAAGCCTATGCAGCGGCAACCGGAGGCCATAAGGCCGGGGTACTGGAATCTTCTTTTGTAGCCGAAGTGAAATCGGATCTTATGGGAGAGCAGACCATTCTTTGTGGATTACTACAAACAGGATCTATCCTTTGTTTTGATAAGATGATCGAAAAAGGAATAGACCCGGGTTATGCTTCCAAACTCATACAGTTTGGATGGGAAACTATTACAGAAGGATTAAAATATGGAGGGATCACCAACATGATGGACCGACTTTCAAATCCGGCTAAAATAAAGGCATTCGATCTGTCTGAGGCAATGAAAGACATAATGCGACCTTTGTTTCAAAAGCATATGGATGATATCATGAGCGGCTACTTTTCCAAGACCATGATGGAAGATTGGGCCAATGATGATAAAAATCTTTTAAGCTGGAGAGCGGCAACAGGAGAAACTGCCTTTGAAAAGACAAAAGCGGGAGATAACAAGATCTCTGAGCAAGAATATTACGATCATGGAGTATTGATGGTTGCCTATGTTAGGGCAGGAGTAGAGCTGGCCTATGAGGCTATGACGGCCTCTGGCATTATAGGGGAATCTGCCTATTATGAATCCTTGCATGAGACACCACTGATTGCGAATACAATTGCCCGTAAGAAGTTATTTGAAATGAACCGGGTAATATCAGATACTGCAGAATACGGCTGCTATTTATTTGACCATGCATGTAAACCATTGCTGAAAGACTTCATGAAAAAGGTAGATTTGGATGTGATCGGAAAAGCGTACGGACAAGGCAAGGATAACGGAGTATCTAATGCGAAACTCATACAGGTAAACAAGGCCTTGCGAGAACATCAGGTTGAAATTGTAGGTGCCAGATTACGCGCCTCTATGACGGCTATGAAGCCCATTGTTTAATAGTTGTATAATAGCGTATCTTTAAGTCGCTTCACAAGAAAATTACTATCTATGGATACACAAGTATCGATCATACCAGAACAATTTCAGATCAAGAAAGAAATACATCAAAAGACCTACCTCGTAAATGGGGAGCTCATTTCTTGGGACGGAAAAAACACCGAAGTTTATTCAACGATCTCCTCTTCTGAACCTTATAAACGAACATTGCTTGGAAGTATTCCGGATCTGGGAGAGAAAGAGGCCATGAAAGCGTTAGATGGAGCATTAACGGCCTATGATGAGGGAAAAGGCACATGGCCCACTATGAAGGTGAGAGATCGAATTGAATGCATGGAGAAGTTTGTTACACAAATGAAAACCAAGCGTGAGGAAATTGTAACACTTCTTATGTGGGAAATTGGAAAATCACTGCCAGACTCCCAGAAGGAATTTGATCGTACTGTAGATTACATCTACGATACTATTGAGGATTATAAACAACTGGATAGAAATTCAGCAAAATTCCAGAAACACGAGGGCGTATACGCACATGTCCGCAGGGGACCATTGGGAGTTGTTCTTTGTCTGGGACCCTATAATTATCCTTTGAACGAAACATTTGCCTTGTTGATCCCTGCCTTGATCATGGGGAATACGGCGATATTTAAACCTGCTAAATTTGGGGTATTGCTCATCACTCCGCTTTTAGAAGCTTTTAAAACTAGTTTCCCTAAAGGGGTAGTGAATATTTTATTTGGACGCGGTAGGACCGTAGCGGCCCCGATCATGAAAACGGGAAAAGTAGATGTCCTGGCACTTATTGGGAACAGTAGATCTGCAAATGCTTTGCAAGATCAGCATCCTAAAAGTAACCGACTGCGTTTGGTACTAGGGTTGGAAGCAAAGAATCCTGCCATTATTCTTCCTGATGCAGATATGGGCCTTACCATTGAAGAATGCCTCACGGGGACACTTTCTTTTAATGGTCAGCGCTGTACAGCATTGAAGATCGTATATGTACACGAAGACGTGCGTAAGACATTTTTGGAACAATTCGCAGCTCGAGTAGATGCTATGAAATTTGGTAATCCATGGGAAAAGGGTGTGAAATTAACGCCTTTACCAGAGCCAGACAAACCGGCCTATATCCAGGAACTCATAGATGACGCCCTTGCAAAAGGAGCAAAAATCATCAATGAAAAAGGAGGAAAACATTTTGACAATTATATCTGGCCAGCGGTATTATACCCTGTCACCAAAGATATGCGTGTTTATCAGGAAGAACAATTTGGGCCGGTGATCCCTGTGCTTTCCTTTCAGGACATAGAAGAGCCTTTAGATGATATGGCCGCAAGCAATTATGGGCAACAGGTAAGTCTTTTCGGAAAAGATGTTTATGCCCTGGCGCCCTTAATAGATACCTTGGCAAATCTTGTGTGCAGAGTAAACCTTAATAGTTCTTGTCAGCGTGGACCGGATGTATATCCTTTTACCGGAAGAAAAGATTCTGCCCAATCAACACTCAGTGTTCATGATGCTTTGCGCTCATTTTCAATACGAACCCTTCTTGCGTTCAAGGATAATGAGATCAACGTAGAAACTGTAAATCAGTTATTGGAAACCAAGTTATCTAACTTTACGAGCACGGAGTATATCCTTTAAAAAAGAGATAGTATGATTGATTAAAGGTGCTTGGCTAACCATTCACCAACTTCACTGGTTTTATAGGCTTTCCCGCCGTCAGCAAGATCTTCGGTAACTATTCCTTCTTCAAGTGACCTGTTTACCACATCCCTGATAGCCTGGGCTTCATCCATTAGATTAAAATCCTCAAACATCATTGCTGCAGATAAAACTGTTGCGAGCGGATTAGCAATGTCTTTTCCTGCTGCCTGTGGATATGAACCATGAATAGGCTCATAGAGCCCTATAGAGTCCCCTATGGAGGCTGAGGGCATTAATCCCATGGAACCAGATATCACTGAAGCTTCATCCGTAAGAATGTCGCCAAAAAGATTTTCGGTGATAAGGACATCATAGGCATTTGGCCATTGAACTAAACGCATAGCAACCGCATCAACAAATTCATAGGAAACAGTTACTTCAGGATAATCCTTTTCCATGGCCTGAACAGTTTCCCGCCATAAACGAGAAGTTTCCAGTACATTGGCCTTATCTACGCAGCATAATTTCCCGGACCGCTTCATGGCCATCTCAAAGCCTTTTTTGGCTAAACGCTGCACTTCTTTACGGGTATAGGTACAGGTATCAAAAGCAGTATTACCATTGTCTTCTCTCCCTCGTTTACCAAAATAGATGCCACCGGTAAGTTCACGTAGGAAAACAAGGTCGGTGCCCTCAATCCGTTCTCTTTTCAGGGGGGATTTATCTATGAGCGATGGAAAGGTAAAAGTGGGCCTAACATTGGCAAATAATCCAAGTTTTTGGCGCATTCTTAATAGACCTTGTTCTGGCCTTACTTTGGCCGATGGATCATTATCGAATCTGGGATGCCCAATGGCACCAAACAACACGGCGTCCGAACTAGCACATATTTCATGCGTTTCTTCCGGATATGGATCGCCAACGGCATCTATGGCTGCAGCACCTGTTAAAGCGGGCTTCCAATTAAGTTCATGTTGATATTTTTCTGCAATGGCATTACATACTTTAACGGCCTGATCAATAACTTCGGGTCCAATCCCATCACCGGCCAATAGTGCAATATTTAATTTCATGTAGTTGAGTCTGTTTATCTTGTTAGATAATATTGAGCATTTTTTCAGTTGCCTTAATGGCAGACACGGTCTGATCCGAGTCTAACCCACGAGTGGCAAATTCTTTATCGGCTAGTTGCCAGGTTATGATGGTCTCGCATAGAGCGTCAGAATTACTGCCCGGGGGAATACGAACAGCATAATCTATAAGATTGGGCAAACTAAGCTTTTTAGCCCGGTATACTTTTCTAAGGGCATTCATAAAGGCATCAAACTGCCCATCCCCCTGTGCGTTCTCCTCAAAAACTTCTCCATCGACCTCCACCGAAACCGTGGTTGAAGGTTTAAGCCCTTTAGAATGAGTTAGGACATACGAACTAATGAATACTTTTTGCTGAATATCCTCAGTGTCTAAAACATCGGAAATGATAAATGGTAAATCTTCTTTTGTTACCCGCTCCTTCTTGTCTCCCAATTCAATGATCCTGGCGGTAACTCTTTTTATTTCCTCGTCATTTAAAGTAAGACCTAATTCTTGTAAATTCTTTTGAATATTAGCTTTTCCTGAGGTCTTTCCAAGAGCATATTTTCGTTTTCTTCCAAACCGTTCCGGTAAAAGATCATTAAAGTATAAGTCCTTTTTATTATCTCCATCTGCATGTATACCAGCAGTTTGTGTAAATACATTATCTCCTACAATTGGTTTATTGGCAGGAATCCCGAAACCGGTAAAGTTAGAGACCAATTTACTCACTTTAAACAAAGAAGATTCTTCAACATTGATCTTTAGATGGGGCATAAAATCATTCACTACTGCCACAACGCTGGCCAATGGTGCATTCCCTGCACGTTCACCCATTCCGTTCACCGTTAAATGAAGTCCATGACAACCAGCTTTGAGTGCTTCCATGGCATTTGCCACACTTAGGTCATAGTCATTATGGCCGTGAAAATCAAAATGGATCTCAGGATAACGAAGAATAATACTTTTTAAAAATTTTGAGGTTTCATCTGGTGTTAGTACCCCTAAAGTATCTGGTAATAATATGCGTTTTACAGGTTGGGTAGCCAGGAAATCGAGAAATTGAAAGACATACTCAGGAGAATTACGCATCCCATTACTCCAATCCTCCAGGTAAACGTTGGTGGTTATCCCGGCTGCAGCAGCTTCTTTAACGACGGTTGCTATTTCTGCAAAATGTTCCTGAGGCGATTTTTTTAACTGGTGGGTAAGGTGGTTAAGAGATCCTTTGGTCAAAAGATTCTGCACCTTCGCGCCCGTCTCCTTCATCCACTTAATAGATAATCCGTTATCCACAAAGGTTAGCACCTCAATTCGGTTTTCATACCCTTTTGAAGAGGCCCACTCCAGGATCTGTTTTACAGAATGAAATTCACCTTCGGATACCCTTGCTGAGGCGATTTCAATTCTATCTACCTTTAATTCATCTAACAAAAGCTTAGCCATTGTAAGTTTCTCCGACGCTGAAAAGGACACACCGGAGGTTTGCTCCCCATCTCTTAGGGTAGTATCCATGATCTCTATGGTCTTCTTAGGACTTGCCATCGTTTTGGATGTTTTAGATTCTTCCTTTTGCGAAGGAGGCAACGTGGTATGTGGCATGGCGAAGGTTGGTTTTACAAGGGTATATCTTTGGCGAAATTCTCAATTTCACCTTTCATACTTAGCAAGTAGTCAATATCGTCATAACCATTGAGCATATTGTCTTTTTTATAATGGTTGATCTCGAAAGACTCACTGGCACCGGTGTCATTTATGGTAATAGTTTGTGCCGGAAGATCAATAGTAAACTGGGCTTTTGGACTCGCTTCTATAGCCTCAAAGATCTTTTGTAGGAAATCTGCACTCACCTGAACAGGAAGCACTCCAATATTGAGACAATTGTTTCTAAAGATATCAGCAAAAAAACTGGAAATCACACAACGGAAGCCATAGTCATAAATAGCCCATGCCGCATGTTCTCTAGAGGATCCTGAACCAAAGTTCTTACCACCTACAAGGATCTTTCCAGTATAGATAGGGTTGTTCAAAACAAAGTGTTCTTTAGGCGAATTATCGGGGTGATAACGCCAATCCCGAAACAGGTTATCACCAAAGCCGGTTCGTTCTGTTGCCTTGAGAAATCGTGCCGGAATGATCTGATCCGTATCTACGTTTTCTATGGGCAGTGGAACTGCTGTACTTGTTAGTATATCGAATTTATCGTATGCCATAATCTTTAAATGGTTATGCTGTTTCTAATTGTAATAATTCTCTTGGATCCGTTACTTTTCCCGTTACTGCAGCAGCTGCGGCTACAAGCGGACTAGCCAGTAAAGTCCGTGAACCAGGCCCTTGCCTGCCTTCAAAATTTCTGTTTGAGGTACTTACAGCGTATTTCCCGGCAGGGATCTTATCATCATTCATTGCCAAACAAGCGGAGCAACCAGGTTCCCTTAATTCGAACCCTGCTTCTTCTAAAATGTCCAGGATACCTTCATCTTTAATGGCTTCTTCCACGCGGTGCGAACCGGGTACTAACCAAGCCGTTACATGATCGGCCTTTTTACGGCCCTTTACTATCTCGGCAAAGGCTCGGAAATCTTCAATCCGACCATTGGTACAACTTCCCAGAAAAACAAAGTCTATTTTCTTGCCAAGCATAGCATCTCCCTCATGGAAATTCATGTACTCGAGCGATTTTTTATAGGTTGCTACACCACCTTCCAAAGCTTCGGCCCGTGGAATTCCAAGGGAAATACCAATACCCATCCCCGGATTGGTGCCATAGGTGATCATGGGTTCTATTAAAGAACCATCAAAGATTACTTCTTTATCAAAAACAGCATCGTCATCTGTCCGCAGGGTTTTCCAATATTCCATTGCGGTATCCCAAGCCGCTCCTTTCGGAGTGTATTCTCTACCTTTTATGTAGGCAAAAGTTTTATCATCCGGTGCAATCATTCCACCCCGGGCGCCCATCTCAATACTTAAATTGCAGACTGTCATCCTTCCTTCCATAGACATATTACGGAAAACATCTCCTGCATATTCAACGAAATAGCCTGTTGCTCCAGATGTGGATAGTTGAGAAATTATGTACAGTGCAACATCCTTAGGGGTAACTGCTCTGTTTAATGAACCATCAATGGTGATCCGCATCTTTTTTGCCTTAGGTTGCATAATGCATTGTGTTGAAAGTACCATCTCCACTTCCGAAGTGCCAATACCAAAAGCAATAGCGCCAAATGCTCCATGAGTAGACGTATGTGAATCCCCGCACACAATAGTAGCTCCCGGGAGTGTTATACCATTCTCAGGACCTATGACATGCACGATCCCATTTTTTTCATGGCCCAATCCCCAATATGGAATGCCGTGTTCTGTTGCGTTCTCTTCTAGTGCCTTTAACTGGTTGGCAGATAAAGGATCCTTTACCGGTAAATGTTGATTCAGTGTAGGAGTATTATGGTCAGCCGTTGCAAAAGTTCTATTTGGATATAGTACTTTGCTCTTCCTGTTCTTTAAACCAAGGAAGGCTACAGGACTGGTCACCTCATGAACTAAATGGCGATCTATAAAAAGAACGTCAGGACCATTCTCAATTTTCCTAACAACATGGGCATCCCATACCTTATCAAATAGTGTTTTCTTTGAACTCATATGTAGCATTTTCTAAACTAACAAATCTAAAAATTAGGGATTGGAAACGAAATTAGGCTTACTTAAAATTACGACGTTCAAAACGCCTTCCATGCTTAACTAATAAAGAATTTCTGTTTAACTGATGTAGTTCCAGATGTTTTTATCCTTTAATAACCGGGCATAAGAGATCCGTAGCACTTTATTTTTTTCCAGGCGTAAGCCAGGATCTTCATTGAGCAAATGTATTGCAAAATATCTGGCAGTTTTAAGGATGTCATTATCCTTTACGATGTCTGCAATTTTAAGATTCAACAGCCCGCTTTGCTGGGTGCCCATAAGATCACCGGGGCCCCTAAGTTTAAGATCAACTTCGGCTATTTCAAAACCGTCATTTGTCCTAACCATGGTCTCCAGCCTTGTTTTAGCTTCCGAAGACAGTTTTTGACCGGACATCAGGATACAATAACTCTGGTCTCCTCCACGTCCTACACGGCCACGTAGCTGATGCAATTGAGACAGCCCAAAACGTTCAGCACTCTCAATGGTCATTACTGTAGCATTGGGGATGTCGACACCTACCTCTATGACCGTTGTGGCCACCATGATCTGGGTTTCTCCTTTTACAAACCTGGCCATTTCATAATCTTTATCCTCAGATTTCATTTGCCCGTGTACGATAGATATCTGGTATTGGGGGAGAGGAAATTCTCGTACCATACTCTCATAGCCATCCATTAGGTCTTTGTAATCTAGTGCCTGCGATTCTTGTATCAAAGGATAGACCACATAGATCTGTCGGTCTTTTTTGATCTCATCCTTTAAAAAACGAAAAACCTTGAGCCTATTCGAATCGAACCGATGGACTGTCTTTACTGGTTTCCTGCCAGGAGGAAGTTCATCTATGACGGAAATGTCCAGGTCTCCATACAAACTCATGGCAAGAGTGCGGGGAATAGGAGTAGCTGTCATTACAAGAATATGAGGGGGAATATCATTTTTATGCCACAATTTAGACCGTTGTGCCACCCCAAAACGGTGTTGCTCATCTATTATAGCCAGTCCCAGATTATTGAATTGCACCTTGTGTTCGAGCACTGCATGGGTTCCCACAAGAATATGAAGTTCGCCACTTTCCAACTGTTCATGTATGCCCTTACGTGCCGATTTTTTAACTGAGCCGGTAAGTAGTGCAATGTTAATTTTCATACTTCCCAGGATCTCTTTCAGACTATTAAAATGCTGATTGGCCAGTATCTCCGTGGGGGCCACAAGGCACGACTGAAAGCCATTGTCAATGGCCAGCAGCATACTCATGAGTGCCACAATGGTCTTTCCTGAACCTACATCGCCCTGCAAAAGTCTGTTCATTTGGGCATTACTTCCAAGATCGGCTCGTATTTCCTTGATCACCTTTTGTTGGGCCGAGGTAAGTTCAAATGGCAGGTGTTCTTTGTAAAAAGTGTTGAAATATTCACCCACCTGAGAAAATGGAAAGCCTTTTATCTTTTGTTTTCGTAGTAATTTCTTGGAGATGAGTTGCAGTTGAATATAAAAGAGCTCTTCAAATTTCAATCTAAATTGCGCCCTGGCTAAGAGATTCTGGTCTCTTGGAAAGTGAATATTAAATATTGCGTCACTGCGCGATATGAGTTTTAGATCTTCCAGTATCTGATCTGAGAGGGTCTCCGGAAAGGTTCCTTTAGTTTCTGAAAAAAGTTGCTTTACTAGGTTACTGAGTACTCTGTTAGTGATCCCTTTGTTGCTCAGCTTTTCTGTAGAGGGATAGATGGGTTGCATGGCAATTCGCAGACCCTCTTCGTGATCTGAGAGTAATTCCATATCCGGGTGAGGCATGGAAAATGTGCCATTGAACCAATTGGTTCTCCCAAAGACCACATAAGGTACATTGATCTTGAGTTGTTCCTTGATCCATTTTTGACCCCGGAACCAGACCAGCTCCATTTCCCCTGTGTCATCTACAAAGGTGGCCACCAGACGTTTCCCCTTTTTTTGCTCTATGGTTTTTAGGTGTACTATCTTACCAATGAGTTGTACCTCGGAAGAGTTGCGCTCCTGTTCATTTATCTTGTAGTATCTGGTCCTATCTATGTAACGGTTTGGATAAAGGCTTAAGAGATCTTCGTAGGTCTGAATACCAAGTTCTGACTGCAATGCCTGTGCACGGTTAGGCCCCACTCCTTTTAAGTAGGTGATGGGGGTCTGTAAGAGATTGGGATTCATTCGTCTAAATTAACGGTTACGGTAGTCAACTGCAACAGATCAAAATACTAAATTTGAAAAGTGAAGAATCCCCTCATGAGGAAAATTATTCTTTTAGGTATACTTTTTTTGAGTAATAGTTCACTGTTTTGTCAGTGGAACCCAAAAGTTGATTTTATCAGCGGAGAAATAGATATCTATGTAGAGCCTGCTAATAAGACAATACAAGGGAACATAGTATATCAATTGCAAGTTGCGGAAAAAACAAAATCTATCTTTATCGACGCCCGAAATATGCAATTTAAGTCAGTGTTACTTGATGGAAGGAAAGCTAGATATTCCTATGATGATAATCAATTGGTAATTAACAGGAAATTAAAGGCCGGGAAAGAATATACCCTGGAGATCTACTATAGCTGTTCACCCAAGCAAGCGGTTTATTTCCTTGGGTGGGATGACGATGTCCCTGAAAATGAACAGATCTGGACACAGGGGCAGGGGAAATACAGCAGTTACTGGGTACCATCTTTTGATAACATGAACGAAAAAGTAGAATTCGATTTGAACATCACTTTTGATAAAAACTACACGGTTGTAGCTAACGGAAAATTGATCAATACTTCTGAAAATGGTCAACTTAAAAGGTGGTACTTTGATATGTCACAACCAATGAGTAGTTACCTGCTGGCCTTTGCTATTGGAAATTATAGGGCGAAACAACTAACATCTAATTCCGGGATTTCCATCTCTAATTATTTCTATCCCAAAGATAGCACGTTGGTAGAACCAACCTTTAGATACACCAAAGAGATCTTTGATTTTTTGGAGAAAGAAATAGGAGTACCGTATCCGTGGCAAAACTATAAACAGCTACCTGCGCGCGACTTTCTGTATGCCGGGATGGAGAATACAGGTACCACTATTTTTTCAGAATCTTTCATGATAGATTCTACTGCATTTGCAGATAAGAATTATGTGAATGTCAATGCTCATGAACTTAGTCATCAATGGTTTGGCAATTTAGTGACGGAGGTAGATGCTTCCAACCATTGGTTGCATGAAGGTTTTGCTACTTATTATGCCTCATTGACGGAGAAAGAACTCTTTGGAGATGAGTATTTCTATTGGTTGTTATTTGATAAAGCTCAGACATTGGAAGCACTTTCCAGAAAGGGAGAGGGAGGGTCATTGTTAGATCCGAAGGCCAGTAGTATCACATTTTATGACAAGGGTGCTTTGGCAGTATACATGCTTCGAGAACGGTTAGGAGAAGATAATTTTAAAAATGGGATACGGTCTTTTTTCAGTACCTATCAATATAAGAACGTCACGGTAACCGACCTTTTACAGGTCATGGAAAGGATCAGTGAGCAAGACCTGAGTGATTTCAAAAGGAGCTGGTTGCAAGACACTCAATTTCACTATGAAGAAATGGTTGCCTTCCTGCGAAAGAATTGCACACCCATCGATCGTTTCCTGGGAATGCAACGCGAGCTTACCACAAGTTCAGAAAACAATGAGGTTATTTTGAAACGGTATTGGGATGCCACTTCATCATCGGAATTCAGGAAACGCATCATTGCACTATATTACAAATCGCTTTCCAATGATTTTTTAAGAATGGCTTTTACAACCGGAGACCTTAAGGTGAGACAGTCATTAGCAATAATCCCCATACCTATCGCAGATTCTTTGATCGAAAACTACGAATCCTTGCTATTGGACCAAAGCTACATTACCATTGAGAACGCTCTTTACAAGCTTTGGATACAAGGGCCAGAACAACGTGAGAAATATTTAGATGGAACAAAAAAACTGGTTGGATTTTCAAATAAGAATATCAAGCAATTATGGCTGCTTTTGGCTATCTTAACCAGGGATTATGGAACTGCAGATGAAAGATCTCAATACCGAAAAGAGTTATTTGGTTATACAACAGCTAACCAACCCATGGAGGTTAGACAGTTGGCTTTTGGTCTGATAGCAGAGGTGTTTCCATATACGGATCAAAACCTTAGGGATCTGATCAATGCGGCGGTGCATCCTGTGTGGCAATTCAGACAGTTTGCAGGAGAGGTCGTTGATAGACTAATGAATGATAAAGAACAAAAACAACGCCTCACTTTGATATTGGATACGCTAGATGGAGAGGAATATCAGTATCTTTCTTTAAAATTACAGCAAGAATGAGAGCACTCGTTATTTCTGGAGGTGGAAGCAAAGGGGCCTTTGCAGGTGGGGTGGCCCAATATTTAATGGAGCAAAAGAATCATAATTACGATCTTTTTTTGGGTACTTCCACAGGTAGTTTGCTGATATCGCATCTTGCACTGCATAAGATTCAGAAGATAAAGGACGTTTATACTTCGGTAAACCAGGATAATATCTTTAGCAATTGCCCATTTACCATTGAAAAGAAACACGGCATCTCTAGCATTGGTATAGATCACTGGAATGTACTAAAGAATTTTTATCGCGGCAGTAAGACCTTTGGAGAAAGTCACAACCTGTTAACCCTTATAAGAGATACAATTACACCGGAAGAATTTGAAACCCTTAAACACGGCCCCAAAGACATTGTTGTAACTGTGTCTAACTTGTCATTAAATCAGATCGAATACAAGTCTATCAATGATTTTGAATACGACGACTTCTGCGAATGGATATGGATCTCATGTAACTATACGCCTTTTATGAGTCTGGTACGTAAAGAAGGTTGCGAATATGCTGATGGAGGTTTAGGTAGTATGGTACCTATTGAAGAAGCTGTAAAGAGAGGGGCCAAAGTTGTGGATGCGATCATCCTTCATACCGAAACTACACATTTTAACAGAATGCCTTCCCGAAATGCGTTCTCACTATTGACCAATATGTTTGCTTTTATGTTAGACAGGATAGAACGCCAAAATATCCGTATTGGAAAATTTGTGGCCAACAGCAATGACGCCATCATCAATTTGTATTATACCCCTACGGTGTTAACTACCAATTCGCTGATCTTTGAGAAAGATAAGATGACCACCTGGTGGGAGAGTGGTTTTCAGTATGCTGAGATGAAAAGCCATCAGCATAGTCAGTTACAGATGAATCTGGAGTAGTTATTACCAAAGCTCACCTATCTCCCGTTTAACATAGGCCAGAGCCGTAGCAGAAGGGGATTGCTTATCCATGGTTTCATTAAGTATATCTTCCCGAAGCTTATCTGAAGAATCAGATTCACTTAATGCGGCACGCCTAATTGCCTGAATTGTGGCGCTTTTGGCTGCTTTAATTACGTTCCAGCATTCATCGCTCATATAGATCTGCTGTGAAAGATTGTGATCAAATTCATTTTCGATATTCTTGATCAACAGGTTTTCATACTCGGTTTTGTCTGCCGATTTTGGTGCTACGCGTACTACAAGATTGGGTATTGAAATTCTTTCAAGAAAAAGGGCCAATCGTTCATAGGCCTGAAGCCTGATAGGCAAGGTATTTGTTTGTGAATCTTTATGGAGCAAAAAACGTCTCCTTCCTTCTTCATTATTGGTATGAAGTCTGAAAAAATAAAAAGCAACAGCCCCTGTGACAACTGCTGGTAATAAAAAGCCGAATAATTGAAAGATTCCGTCTCCGGTCATGATTTTAGGTTTTTGGTTGGATTTACGAAACTACAACGCATAGATTAATTAAAAAGTATATAATAATAATTCCCTTGTAAGGTCATATTGCTGATCCCAGGACCAATTACTTCATCATCTCTTTTACCGTTTTATAAAAGCTTTCATATGGTGGTTGAACTCTAATCTTGGTAGTGGTTTCAATACCATCAAAACCATACTCGCTCTTGCCTATGGCCTGCATACGTTCTGGTGCAATCGCATAGATGTCTGTTAATGCCCTAACCACAGAAGCAGCCTGGAGGGCACTGAGATCCCAATTGTCTGTTAGCTTTAAATCTTTGAATTCCAAGGCATTGCTATTCGTTTCAACCAATATTTTAAGTTTTGGTTGTTTTTTGAGGACCATGGCTATCTTTTCCAATACAGGCAAAGCATTCTCCATGACCTTATAATTTTTATCTACCTCATTGAAGAGAAATGTATTGTCAAGAACAATGGTCACCGCGCCATTATTGAGTCCGGTTTTGGCATCGGTACCCAAAACATTTTTAAAAGTTGTAAGCAGGGCGAGGGTCACAGAATCGGTTTGTGTCAAAGCAGTGTTGATCGTTTTCAATTGCTTTTCTTTGTTTCGAAGTGTTTCCAGTGACTTGCCAATATTATCCGTCTTCTTATTAGAAAGCTCTGTGAAATTATTGAGGTTCTGCAACAGTGAAGCATTGGTAGCCCTTAACTCTTCTAATTGAAAATTAACAGCATCCATTTCTGCCTTATATTTCGCAGCTTCCTGTTTACTTGCAGAAAGAGCCGACCGGGTATCTTGTAATTCAGTGGCTAGCTCATCTACTTTCAGAATCAATTCCTTCTTTTTCTGCGCCCATCCAATACCGGTAATACAGATCACCAATAATAGGCTCATAATTGTCTTCATCTTCATTTTTGATTTAATTCTGTTCATTATGATTTGTTCAAATAATCTAAACTCATTTCGGTAAGAGCTCGCACACCCAGGAGTAAACCACTATCATCAATTAGGAAGTCGGGCGTGTGATGTGGAAAAGACTGAGTATTCCCAGGAGTCATTCCGCCCAAAAAGAAGAAGAATCCGGGTACTTCACGCTGGAAATAAGAAAAATCTTCTGCTCCGGTAACGGCCTTTTGTACCTGTACATTACTATCACCTGCCACTCTTTGTAAGGTTGGAAGCATTGCAGATACCAGATCGGGATCGTTATAGGTAATATCCGTAGCATCCTTGATCACTATTGTAGCTTCTCCTCCATACGCCTTAGCGATCATAGGCACCATTTCCATCATCCTGCGATTTAGTTTGTCCTTCATATCATAATCAAGTGTCCTAATAGTCCCGATCATTTCAGCACTTTCTGGAATGATATTAAAGCGAACACCGCTCTTGATCTTTCCTACAGTAATAACCGCAGCTTCCTTAGTAAGCTCTGTTTCCCTGCTTATAATGGTTTGTAACCCATCTATAATTTTCGCACTTATCAGAATAGGATCTACCCCTGACCATGGTTGTGATCCATGACTCTGTTTTCCTTTTACAATAATGGTAAAACTCTGTGCGGCGGCCATCACTCCTCCAGATTTGTAGCGGATAACTCCAACAGGGGTTTGAGAATTGATATGCAGTCCGAAAATAGCATCCACATCAGGGTTTTTTAAAACACCTTCTTTTACCATTAGAAGAGCACCTCCTTCTTCTCCGGGTGGCGGGCCTTCTTCAGCCGGTTGAAAAATAAACTTTACCGTACCTTTTATTTTATCCTTGTTCTTGGCCATTACTTCAGCAACACCCATTAGAATAGCCGTATGCGTATCGTGGCCACAGGCATGCATCACGCCTACCTTTTCACCAAGAAATTCTGAAGTAACGGTCGATTTAAATGGTAGATCATTGCGTTCATAAACCGGCAGAGCATCAATATCTGCCCGCAGGGCAACTGTTTTACCCGGACTATTACCTTTAAGTACACCCACCACACCGGTATGGGCAACGCCTGTTGTAACTTCTATACCCAGCGATTTTAGGTGGGCAGCTATCTTTTCTGCCGTTTTGAATTCTCTGTTGGAAAGTTCCGGATTTTGGTGAATGTCTCTCCGCCATTCAATAACCTTTTTTTCCACATTCAAATAGGAATCATTCAGGGTAGTTCCCTGAGAAAAGCCGGAGAATGCAAACAAGCCACATATTAGTAAGAGTACTACTTTTTTCATAGTTATATTTTAAAATTTAATAAGTCGATATCCTTCATTTTGTAATTGAATAAGAGCTGTCATAGCCGATAATCCAAATTGTACCCCGTCAATAGTTTCCGATCTGGGAAATCCGCGAGACAATGAAGACTGTCCGCAAAAGATGACCTCAGCACCGGCATTGAACAAAGCCTTTATCATTTTCTCGTTAGGATTATTTACGCCATATCGTTTAAGATAAGCTGCGTTGGTAATTATATCTTTAGAGGCCTTGTTGTGCACAACTAAGGCCACCTTTAAATTTTCCAGTGGCACCCCGGCCTGAGCATGCATGTTAAGAAAACGGGCCGCAGTTTCTATACTCGCGTTTAATACCTCGGGCGATTCCGGACTGTTCATGATATCAAAAACCACCTTTAAAGGACTGTCTAATATGGTCTTATAGTCTGGATCATCTATCATCCAAACCGCTCCAAATTCTTCGATTACCGGTCCTGTTTCCTTGGTCTGTGCTGTTCCAAAATCAAAGCATAGAAGCAAGAAAAATAGGGTGCAGTAAAGTGGTTTAGATCGCATAAAAAGTAATAAGAGCTAAAGATATTCAAATTGTGTAAAATAGTGAGTCATTGTTTATAATTAATAAATTCGAGGTTTTAGCAACCCGTGAATAATGGCTAACTTCCCGCTTTTAAACAGGGTATTTTTTGAAACACTTTTTAGATGATCTAAATGAAGCTCAAAGGGCGCCGGTGGTCCATAAGGATGGACCTTTAATGGTTATTGCCGGAGCCGGTTCTGGAAAGACACGCGTCTTAACCTATAGGATCGCGCATCTTATGGCTCAGGATGTGGATGCTTTCAATATACTCGCCTTAACATTTACCAATAAGGCAGCCAGGGAAATGAAAAAGCGTATTGCCGATCTGGTAGGCACTGCTGAAACCAAAAACCTCTGGATGGGAACCTTCCATTCCGTTTTTGCCCGTTTATTGAGATACGATGGGGATAAATTAGGCTACCCCAGCAATTTTACTATCTATGATACCCAGGATTCCCAGCGATTGATCTCTTCCATAATCAAGGAAATGGGACTCGACAAGGATATTTACAAATACAAACAGATCCAGAACAGGATCTCGTCCTATAAAAACAGCCTGATAACAGTAAAGGCATATTTCCAGAACCCCGAGTTGGTAGAGGCCGATGCCATGGCAAAAAGACCTCGCTTAGGGGAGATCTACAAGAATTATGTTGACAGGTGTTTTAAGGCCGGGGCAATGGACTTTGATGATCTTTTACTTCGGACCAATGAATTGCTCACTCGTTTTCCGGAGGTCTTATTAAAATATCAAGACCGGTTTCGGTACATCTTGGTAGATGAGTATCAGGATACTAATCACTCTCAATATCTCATAGTAAAAGCGCTTTCAGACAGGTATCAGAACATTTGTGTCGTTGGAGATGATGCGCAAAGTATATATTCATTTAGGGGAGCAAACATTACCAACATCCTAAATTTTCAGCGAGACTATGATGACGTGGCGATGTATCGTCTGGAGCAAAATTACCGCTCTACCAAGAATATTGTGAATGCAGCCAACGCTATAATCGCCAATAATAAAAATCAGTTGGAAAAAGTGGTTTGGACCGCCAATGATGAAGGTTCGAAGATAAAATTGCACCGAAGTGTCACCGATGCCGAGGAAGGGAGATTTGTTGCAGGCTCTATTTTTGAAAACAAAATGCAGCAGCAATTGCCAAATGGTAATTTTGCAGTTTTGTACAGAACTAACTCCCAGAGTAGAGCCATTGAAGATGCGCTTCGCAAAAGGGATATCCCTTACAGGATCTACGGCGGACTTTCTTTCTACCAAAGAAAGGAGATCAAAGATGTCTTGTCTTATTTACGTCTGGTGATCAATCCCAAGGATGAGGAGGCACTAAAACGTATTATCAATTTCCCTGCAAGGGGTATAGGGCAAACTACCATAGAAAAACTAACAGTGGCTGCTAATCATTACGGAAAATCTATTTTTGAGGTCATTGAGAATTTAGATAGGATAGATCTGAAGATCAATTCCGGGACCCGAAGAAAACTGGAGGATTTTATCACCATGATCAAAAGCTTTCAGATCATGCATGAAGGGGCCGATGCATTTACTTTAGCAGAACACGTAGCAAAGAAGTCAGGCATTCTACTCGAATTTAAGAAAGACGGCACCCCTGAGGGGATCGCCCGCATGGAGAACATTGAGGAGTTATTGAATGGGATCAAAGATTTTGTGGAAGGACAAAAGGAATTGGCAGATGCCAAAGGTGATATTACAGAATTTTTAGAAGATGTGGCCCTGGCAACTGATTTGGATAAGGATACCGGGGATGATGACCGGGTTGCCTTGATGACCATTCATATGGCTAAAGGACTCGAATTTCCGTATGTCTACGTTGTAGGTATGGAAGAAGATCTTTTTCCTTCTGCTATGAGCATGAATACCCGAAGTGAGCTGGAAGAAGAGCGGAGACTATTCTATGTGGCCCTTACAAGAGCAGAAAAGCAAGCGTATCTTACCTATACCCAGAACCGATACAGGTGGGGTAAATTGATAGACGCAGAACCGAGTCGGTTTTTAGAGGAGATCGATGAAAGATTTATTGATAACCTTACCCCCGTAGACACCTACAGGTTTAAACCCCTGATAGATTCTGATATATTTGGGGAAGTCGACAAGAGTCGTTTACGCAAACAAAAACCTACAAACGGAACTCCACCAACGGTTGGGAAACCAAGCACTGATCAATTGAGGAAGTTGAGGAAAATTAGACCTGAACTTGGAGCACCAAATGTGAGTGACCCATCGGTAATTCTTGATCTGGCTGTGGGTACACAAGTAAATCATAGTCGTTTTGGTAAAGGGAAAGTGCTAAAAATAGAAGGAGCAGGGAATGATAAGAAAGCAGAGATCCTTTTTGAAAAAGGGGATGTAAAAAAATTACTACTTCGCTTTGCAAAACTGGAAGTACTACCTTAAGCAAGATCATGGCCGAATTCATTAAAATATATAATGAAAACCCAAACCCAAAAGAAATTAGAAGGGTAGTAGAAGTGCTGCGAAAAGGCGGACTTATCATTTACCCCACAGACACGGTATATGGACTAGGTTGTGATATTACCAAATCTAAAGCATTAGAAAGGATAGCCAGAATAAAGGGTATTAAACTAGAAAAGGCCAACTGGTCTTTTATATGTGCAGATCTAAGTAATTTATCGGATTATGCAAGACAAATAGACACTCCCACATTTAAGATCTTAAAACGCGCCTTACCGGGACCATACACGTTTATCTTGCCGGGGAATAATAATTTACCCAAGGATTTTAAAAAGAAAAAGACCGTTGGTATCAGAGTACCCGATAATAATATTGTCAGGGCCATTGTTGAATCATTGGGTAACCCTATTGTATCTACCTCTATTCACGATGAGGATGAAGTAATAGAGTATACTACAGATCCTGAATTGATCTATGAAAAGTGGAAAAACCTGGTAGATATTGTTATAGACGGTGGCTACGGCCATAATGTGCCTTCTACAGTGATCGATCTTTCTGATTCTGAGCCCTTGGTACTCCGAGAAGGGAAGGGAAGTTTGGACATCCTTTAAACAAAAAAACCGCGATTTGTATCGCGGTTTTAAATATCTATTTTAAAAGATCTTAGTTATTGATTGCAGGATCTTTCATTCCTTCTTCGATCATGCTATAAAACTGATCTAGTTTAGGTAATACTACAATTCTTGTTCTTCTGTTCTTAGAACGATTAGCCGCTGTGTCATTAGCTAATAATGGCACATAGTAACTACGTGCAGCAGCAGTCATACGAGCAGGATCCACCTTGAAGTCTTTCTGAAGAATTCTTACAATGGAGGTAGCACGTTTGGCACTTAGGTCCCAGTTGTCTAATAAGACACCACTACTGTAAGGTACGTTATCTGTATGGCCTTCTACCATGAACTCGAAGTCTGGTTTATTGTTGACCACTTTGGCCACTTTGCCAAGTACTTCTTTAGCTGCAGCTGTTACATTGTAACTACCAGAACTGAAAAGTAATTTATCAGAGATAGATACAAAAACAACACCTTTTTCAACACTGATCTCAATGTCACTGTCATCCAGATTACCAAGAACTCCTTTTAAACTCTGTACCAAGGATAGGTTCACAGAATCTCTTCTGGTGATCGCATCTTGTAATTTACGGATGGTAAGATCCTTTTCCTGAAGACTTTCTAAAGACTTTTCAAGGTTCTCAGCTCCTTTAGTAGTAAGGGTTGTAAGGTTACCCATGTTGTTGATCAATTCCTGATTGTTTGCTTTTAAAAAGGCATTTTGATCTTCCAGCGTACTAAGTCGCGCCGTGGCAGTAGCTTTCTCCTCCAAACAGCTATTTAATTTCACTGTTGCAGAATTCAAAAGATCCTGTGTTTCTTTTTGTTTTGATTCCAGTTCCGCATATTTCTTTTGCGAAACACATGATGATAATAGGATCATCATCCCCAAACTACCTAATAATATTTTTTTCATATCTAAAACTTGTTTTATTTTTTTAATTGCTGTTGTTGTTAGGTTATATTGCAATTTCAGGACAAAATTATATAATCGTCCATTCGCTTATTTACGAACATTGTTAATCTTTTACTAAATTGTTAAATGTCATTATCCTATATACGTAGTGAGACCATACGATGGACTTTGTTTTGTAGTATTTTTCAATAAAATTTGCCTTTTCTCTCTTGTGATACATTTTTTGAAACTGCCTGTAATAACTTAAGTGAGCCCTGATAACGGCAAAACAGTGGTTGCTTTTCCCCTGTAATATAAATCGCAAAGCAGCTATACCATCAAGAAGTAATCGAAAGAGGATCAGAACCAGTGCTTTTCTTCGGGGAAGATTCTTTGTGATGGAGAATAATGAATTCCTGAAATTCAGGTAGGTTTTTTTTGGATTCATATTACTTAAGGTGGAGCCTCCTAAATGAAGCACTTCAGAAGAGCCTACATAATAAACCTTATACCCTTTGTTTTGGGCACGCCAACAGAGGTCTACTTCCTCCTGATGAGCGAAATAATCTTCATCGAAACCCCCTAGATCATCATATACTTTTTTACGAATGAACATACATGCGCCAGTGGCCCAAAAGATCTCCTGAGTGTCATTGTATTGTCCGTGATCTTCCTCGAGTGACTGAAAAATTCGACCCCTGCAAAACGGATAACCAAGCTGATCGATAAATCCACCAGCAGCTCCAGCATATTCGAAGTAATTGGGTTGTAACAGATCCAATATTTTTGGCTGAATGATGGCGGCATCCGAATGTGTTTCAAATGTCTTACGTATCGGATCTAGCCATTGAGGGGTAACTTCAATATCAGAATTTAAAAGGCAATAGATATCAGCATCAACATATACCAAGGCGTCATTGTACCCTTTAGCGAATCCGCCATTCTCCTGGTTCTGAATGATAGTAATTTCTGGATAGTTTGCTTTCACAAAGGCTACAGAGCCGTCAGTAGATGCGTTATCTGCTAAGAATACAGTTGCCCCTTTAGAATAGTCGATCACGGAAGGGAGATATTGCTCCAAAAGGGCCTCTCCATTCCAATTGAGTATGACAACAGCTATTTTTAACATCTAAGGGTATCCCGTTTTTTAGACTCTGAACAATGGGTTATGTGCAAGGGCACAAAGTAAAGAAATAATTTAGAAATGCCTTTTGCATAATGCATGAATTCCGGAGAAACAGAATGTTATTTAAATGATGGCAGTTCCTTCAGGAAGGTGTATGCAGATCTCTCATAGTCCATTTGGCAGTAAAAGTGATCTAAGCCGTTTGTGACCATCAGATAATTAGCTCTGAGATCCATATTATAACTGGCGATCTGATCGAAAACCGTTTTTGTTATCTTAATTGTTGGTGCTTTGCACTCTACAAGAATTTGGATGGTACCATCCGGATTGTAAACCACAATGTCATACCGTTTTCTGAGTGAATTAATTACTAATTGTTTTTCTACATTTATATGACTAAATGGGTATTTTTTATCTAGTGTCAGGTACTGAATAACATGCTGTCTAACCCATTCCTCCGGTTGATAAACAACAAATTTTTTACGAATCACATCAAAAATAAGGCGTTTATTTTCGCTATTTTTGAAACGGAACCTATACCCGGGAAAATTCAGATTTTCCATACCACAAATTTGATGAAATTTTTTTGATGGAAGAAGTAAAGCGGCTTATTGATGAGATCCGAAAAGGAGATATCAAACCTATCTACTTTCTTATGGGGGAAGAGGGATACTATATTGACCGTATTGCCGAATTCATCGGAAATAATGTGCTAACGGAAGAGGAAAAGGGGTTTAATCAGATGACTCTTTACGGAAAGGATGTTTCTATAGATGATATAGTTTCCAATGCCAAAAGATATCCCATGATGTCCGAAAGGCAAGTGATCATCGTAAGGGAAGCTCAGCATTTATCTCGTACTATTGAACAATTAGCGACCTATGCTGAACATCCACAGCCATCTACAGTTTTGGTGATATGTTACAAATACAAAAAACTGGATAAAAGGAAAAAGTTACACAAGGTAATAAAAGCTCCAAATGGTGTTGTTTTTGAAAGTAAGAAGTTATACGAGAATCAAGTATCAGACTGGATCAGAAAGATGTTGAAAAGCAAGGGTTTTTCAATTTCACATAAAGCATCTATACTGTTGGTAGAATTCCTGGGAACGGATCTGAGTCGAATTCATAATGAACTGGAGAAGCTGGAAGTGGTGCTGCCTAAAAATACGGAGATCACCCCTGAGATCATTGAAAAGCATATTGGTATAAGCAAGGATTATAATAATTTTGAACTAAAGAAGGCCATTGGAGAGAAAGATATACTAAAGGCTACCAGGATCATAACCTACTTTTCACAAAATCCAAAGGACAATCCCTTTGTTGTGACCGTATCCCTTTTACACACCTTTTTCTCTCAACTGCTTCAGTATCATGGCCTGCAAGATCATTCTGCCAGAAATGTCGCAAGTGCCTTAAGGATCAATCCTTATTTTGTAGATGAATTCCAGATTGCAGCCAGGAACTATTCCATGAAAAAATCGAGTAGTGCCATCTCCTATTTGCGAGAAATGGATCTTAAAGGGAAAGGTGTAGGATCTTCAAATGTGTCCCAATCGGACCTATTGAAAGAGCTGCTGGTAAAAATAATGTAAGAATCTACTTTTTGTCAATGCTGTATTTACCTGGACCTAAGAGCATGATCGTTACGAACAAGACCAAAAAAAGCAATGCCTTTTCCTTTACGCCGAAAGGGTCTGCACCGTGAACAATAAAGGCAGCTACAGCCATTGTAATTGCCGTAGGGACGGCCGCCCAGCGTGTTTTAAAGCCAATGATCACCAAAATAGGACATACAAACTCACCTATAATTGCCAGGAAGAGAGAAGGGGCACCACCTAAGCCCAGTGGATCTCCAAATTCAAAATCGCCCGATAGTAGTTTTTGAAATTTTGGTATGCCATGCGTCATAATTAATGCTGCAGAACTTACTCTTAAAAATGCCAGGCCTAGGTTATATTGAAGACTGTTTTTCATTGTACATCTGGGGTTATGTAAAATAAATGTATAGTTTTTTTATAGAAAATCAACATTTTCGGAAAGAATAGTGTCGATTTTGGAAACCAGTTCATCACAATTAGCCTGATTAAACGAAAGGGGAGGTTTTATTTTGATCACATTATCGTGTGGACCGTCTGTACTCACTAATATATGTTGCTCCCGTAATTTATTTTTAAGGAGGATGGCCAGATCAGTTAGAGGTTGTCCATCTAAACCATTTAATTCCATTCCCAGGAATAAGCCATGTCCTCTTACATCTCCAATAACAGAATGTGATTTTTGAAGGCCCCGCAGATGATCCTTTAGATAATTACCGGTTCTTTTGGCATGTTCCTTTAAACCTTCTTCTTCAATAACTTCCAGGATCGAAAGACCAATGGCACAAGACACTGGATTTCCTCCAAAAGAACTAAAGAATTCGGGGCCTTTCTCAAAAGATCTCATTACTTCTTCAGTGGTAATGACCGCTCCCAGGGGATGACCATTTCCCATAGGCTTTCCGATAACAACGATATCCGGGATAACACCATAAAGCTCATATCCCCAAAAAACATCGCCTAATCTTCCAAATCCAACCTGTACTTCATCGCTTATACAAAGTCCGCCCTGTTCTCTGATCTTTGCGTAAACAGCATTCAAATATCCTTTTGCTAATGGGACTTGACCTGCACATCCTACAATTGGTTCTGCTATGAAAGCAGCAATGTCGCCGTTGTTTCCTGCTATCTGCTCTATTGTTCTTTTAGAGAACTCAGCACCCGCACTACCATCATCAGTCCATTTTGAACCAAATACCTTTGGCAGTGGGGTTTCTATAGTATCTGTTTGTTGCCCTACGCCTCCTGCGGCCTGATATTTATATGCACTAATATGGATCCCTGTGTTTGTGTGCCCGTGATATCCGTGCTGCATCACCATGATCTTCTTTTTTTGAGAATGATATTTTGCCATCCTTATGGCCAAATCACTAGCCTCACTTCCGGAGTTTACAAAAAACACTTTGTTAAGGCTAGGGGGGAATTTCTTTAAAAGAGCATTGCTATATTTTTCTAATGAATTATATAAATACCTGGTATTAGTATTCAGTTGTGCCATTGCCTGTTGACCCGCTTTTACAACACGAGGATGACAGTGACCCGACAACATAATGTTATTATAGGCATCTAAAAATGTATTTCCCTCTGCATCGTACATATATTGAAATGCTGCCCCGGTCATATGAATGGGATCGGCATAACTTAAAGAGAGGTTTTTTCCAAAATGCTTCTCTCTATTCTTTAAAAGTGCGGTTGTGGTGGATGGAAAAGATCGGGGATAGGAACACACTGTACGAAATTCATTCCTTGCTCTAACGGGATTTATTGTGATCAATTTATACAATAGGTCCCAAGCACCTTTTTCACTTATGGTAATATAAGATGAATCTGGTTTTTGATCCTTTGAGTAGGCCGAATTACATACGCTAGTACATAGTCTTGCTGCAATAAGATAATATAGAGAATCGCATTCAAGTGCAGTAAGGGGAAGTTCTTTGTGGTACCCATTTAACACTTCTATCCCATACTGTAGAGGCTCTTCCTTATTCATCATCACATAGGTCATCGCTATAGCAACTTCAGCAACCAACCAGGAATGACACATATCCCCAAAGTCAATAATCCCAGACACTTTTTCACCATCCGTTAAGATGTTCCAATCATTTGCATCATTGTGAATAAGACTTTGTCTAAGATCATATGAAACCGGCCTAATATGCTCTTCGAATTGTAAAAAGAAATACTCCACAAGATTTCGATCTCTTTCATCAGGGATGAAGGTGCGGTAATGATAATTTTTCCTAAAGTGTTTTAGGTCCCATGCAAGTTCTTTTGCTTTAAATATTTCAACATCTTTCTGAAGTAACTTTTGATCCAAACTCCCAAGAAGCATGCCCAGAGAAGACAGTAGGGCAGGGGTATGTGATACTTCGCCTAAAAATTCTCCTTCTATAAAGGTTAACAGGCGGTAAAGATGTTCACTGGTCCCAAAATAGGGTTTTCCCTCTTTTGTGGAGATCCTCTGCGGGAAGTGGTATGGTTCTAATTTTTGTAAGTGAGATAAGACATCATCTTCTGCAATAATTTCTTTTATGGTCTTTGGCTTGCTATCATATTGTTTTAGGACAAAGGTTCCTTCTTTTGAAAGCACTTTATAATTAGTGCTATCATAGCCTTCCATAAGAGCAATGGAAGCAACGGTAAGATTGTATTCTTTTTTCAGGATGGTTTCTATCCTCATACAAGACTTTTCTTTAGATCATTAAACATAGAACTTTTCAAATAGACATAAAAGGAAAGTTCTAATTACCTAATGAGAAGTTGGAATAATTATTTAGTTAGGATCTATCAAGAAATATTTAAAATAAAAGACCTTCTTATTATCTTAATTTGGGATAGTCTGAAGGATTTGCTTCATGCATGATCTGATAGACCTTTTCAAAGATATCTTCCGCATTTGGTTTTGAGAAATAATCCCCATCCGTAGCGTATGCAGGTCTGTGAGCTTTTGCACTAAGTGTTTGTGGTGCGCTATCCAGATATTGATAGGCGCTTTGTTTTTCTATGATCTCTTGCATTAGATAGGCTGCGCAGCCCCCCGCAACATCTTCATCAACAATTAGCAAACGGTTTGTTTTTATAACGCTTTTCAAAACATCATGTTGAAGATCAAAAGGTAGTAACGACTGGGCGTCTATAACTTCAATATTGATCCCTACTTCCTTCAATTCCTGTGCCACCTCCATAACAATTCTCAAGGTAGAACCGTAAGATACGACAGTGATATCTGTACCCTCCTTAAGGGTTTCAATAACACCAATTGGAGTACAAAGTTCCCCTAGATTAGATGGTATAGGTTCTTTAAGCCTGTACCCGTTTAAACTTTCAATGACCAGCGCTGGTTCATCACTCTTTAATAATGTATTATAAAACCCGGCTGCCTTGGTCATATTCCTTGGAACCAGAACGTACATACCTCTCAACAAATGAACGAGTCCTCCCATTTGGGATCCGGAATGCCAGATACCTTCCAGGCGATGTCCACGAGTTCTTACGATCAATGGGGCTTTTTGTTTGCCAACAGTTCTGTATAATAAGGTAGCAAGGTCGTCACTAAGGGTTTGCAAACAATACATCACATAATCCAGATATTGGATTTCAGCAATAGGCCTAAGACCTCTAAGTGCAAGGCCGATCCCCTGACCTATTATAGTAGTTTCGCGTATGCCGGTATCCGAGACACGAAGCTCCCCATATTTTTTTTGTAATCCCTCTAATCCCTGATTAACGTCTCCGATTGCTCCACTATCTTCCCCAAAGATCAAAACCTCAGGATATTTACTAAATAGCTTATCAAAATTATCCCGAAGAATAATGCGACCATCAACCATCTCTGGTTGGTCATCATACAGTGGCTTAATTTCCTTTACATTGGTAGCCTTGGAGGGTAGTTCGCTATAAAGGTGCGAGCTAAAATGAGGTTGCATTGTAACAATAAAGTCATCTATCCATTGAGATAAGGCCTGTTTTTCCCTTGATTGTTCACCCAAGAGATACCTCATGGCCTTCCTTGCGTTTGAGGCCAGATCTTTTTTCAAGGGCTCTTCTATGGCAATTAGATCGTTCTTAATTCTGGTAATAAAAGCTTTATTAGGACTACTTTGTGCTGCTGCTTCCAGTAATTGAACTATTTCCTTTTTGGTTGCTCTATGAGGTTGCAGGAATTCGTACCAGGCATCTTTACGAGCCATTCTGATCTCGGTCTTTATCTTCTTCTCCAGAGCCGTTAACTCTTCTTCTGTGGCAATTTTATTTGAAAGGATCCAATCTTTGAACCGGGTATTACAGTCGTGCTTCTTTTCCCATTCCAAGCGTTCTTCGCTCTTGTAGCGTTCATGAGAACCGGATGTACTGTGTCCCTGAGGCTGGGTTAGTTCCGTTACATGGATTAAGACCGGGACATGTTCTTCCCTTGCGATATCTGATGCATTTTCATATACATGGATCAAGGCGGTATAATCCCACCCTTTTACTCTTAATATCTCATAGCCCTTTTCTTCTTCGTTTCGTTGAAATCCTTTTAAAATTTCAGAGATATTTTCTTTGGTAGTGTGATATTTAGAAGGCACTGAAATCCCAAAGGCATCATCCCAAACGCTAACGATCATAGGAACTTGCAAAACCCCAGCGGCATTAATGGTCTCAAAAAAGTGGCCTTCGCTTGTACTCGCATTGCCTATGGTTCCCCATGCAACCTCGTTACCATTGTCTGAAAAGTTTTCAGAATTGATCCCCTTTACATTTCGATAGATCTTAGAAGCTTGTGCCAGGCCCAATAATCTGGGCATTTGCCCTGCTGTGGGAGAAATATCCGGACTACTGTTCTTCTGATTGGTAAGGTCTTTCCACGTACCATCTTCATTGAGGCTAAAGGTCCCAAAATGGCCTCCCATCTGCCTTCCTCCACTCATAGGTTCCTTCTCGAGATCTGTGGTGGCATAGAGGGCATGGAAAAAAGCTTTTGGAGTTAGATGCCCAAGAGCCATCATAAAGGTTTGGTCTCTGTAGTAGCCACTTCTAAAATCACCATCCTTAAAGGACCTGGCCATTGCTAATTGAGGGACTTCCTTTCCATCTCCAAAAATACCAAACTTGGCCTTCCCTGTAAGCACTTCTCGTCTGCCCAGCACACTGCATTCCCTGCTCATGACCGCTATTTCATAATCATGAAGGATCTGCTTTCGAAATTCATCGAAGGAAATATCCTCACTGGTCTGGAGATTAGGGTTCATACATTAAAAGTTTGCACGAAAATATCAAAAATTGAGGATTTTTACAATGAGTAAGCCCTGTTATTCATTAACAATTTGTCAATAAATTGTTATTATATTTTTAATAATTCAATATAAGTTTAAAAAAAACAAGAAAAATTAGGAATTATCTAACAATTAAAACCATTTTCTGGTAAAAAGCCCAATAAGTGTTTTAGGGCTGATAGTAACAACGAATCTAACTTTTTGGTCATAACCGGGTTGGGCAATTTCCCAGCCGTTGTTAGAATAGAGTGGGAAGTACAATTCAAAATAATCTGTAACGAGGTTTAATCTAATACCGGAATCATATACAAATCGAGGATCAAAGCCTTTGTTTTTTACATATCCGAGGTCTCCATAAAATTCTATCCACCTCCAGAGATTAATACTGGCATTTGTAGTGGCGATCCAATCATTGGCAAAGGGGTTTTCTAATTGCGACTTAAAGCCACCTTCAGCAATAATGATCTGTTGACTGGTGATCCCTGATTCTTCTGAACGCCCGAGGTAATTATAATCGAATAAATAATCAGTAGGTCTGTCCAAAGCGAAACTAAAGAAATCGGAATTAGTCTCATTACGAATAAATTTTCCTGCAAAAAAACGAAGGTTTAATTGCCTGTTATTATCAAAGAGTTTTCGATACTCAAGGTTAAGGGCTACTTTGGTAAAATTGGCAGAATACTGAGCATCAGCAAACCAGGAAAAATAATTTATGATCCCATTGTTATAGTGGTTGTATCGGGCATTAAATACGCTATAATCCGGATCGGTCTCAATATCTAGGGACGGATCAATATCCCGAAGTACATTGACATGTCTAAACACAAGAGATTTACGTTCATTGGAAATCAGATTATCAGGACGCCAACCGAAGCCAATGGCAGGTGTTATGGTGCTGTAACGCGAATTAGTTTGAAAATGAAAGCTGGAAGCATTTAGACTGAAATTCATCACATAAAGTCCACTTTTCTGAAGGTATTTACGATAATTTATTCCTCCAGAACCTACAAGCGACCTTTCTTTAAGCGCAAACGAAGGTGCAAAAGCAAAAATAAAGGGCCTTTCCAATAGGGTCTTGTTGGAAAACCTGAGCCCGGGTGATATACCGTCGTACACATTAAAACCGGCAACAGGCATATAGAATATCTGATTGTAATAGGGGTTCTCAGCATCTTTCAGGAATTGAAATTTTAATTTTTTGTTGCTGGAGAAAAAACCGGTCAAAGATTTCCAGTTATCACGTTGATTGAATTCAGGAATTTTCTGATCATAATTCAATACAAGTCGGTCCTCCATATTATTAGGAATTGGCACTGTATCTAATACCGTTATATCTGAAAACCAATACCTGGAGATCACGGAATCTTTACGTAGTCCAAACAGTGAAATAGGTACATTGGTTCCGGTCTTGTTCTTTAGGATTACCTGTAGGCTATCTTCTGTCTTTACGACCTTTTTGATCTTAAAATCAATACGTTTATCTGTGTTTACATAAGAGTCAAAGAACCAGCTTACATCTTGTGAAACGTTAGAAACCACTGTATTTTCAAAGTCCTTAGGGGAAACAGGCTGCAGTTTAAAGGTGTTATAAAATTCTTTTATACTCTTATTTATTTCATCAGGACTCGTATAGGCCGCAAGATATGACAGGCCCAAGCCGGCCTTATAGTTATTGGCTATCTTTTGATTGAATTTTATCAGGGAGTCATTGGGAGTAGTTAAGCGTTGATCCAGATTCTTTCTAGCGGTAAGCATGTACAAAAAAGGATACTGATCATTAAAAGGCATTTGTGCTATACTAAAATTTCGAACTCCCCAAATGGAGGATAACTTACCTAATAGTTTTTGATCCGGGTAGTAAGTGTCTACAAAATTTATCATAAGGTAGTTCACGATGGCGTCTGTAACCCATTGTTCTTTGCGGGGGTTTAAAAAAAGTGTTTCCCTTAAATAACTTATCAGTGCTGTTTTAAGGAACTTCATTTCGAATTGAAATTGTTCCTGATAAGGCCTTATAAAAGAAGGCAATTGGTTTAATCCATATAATGGGTTCTTGTTAAAATCGATCTCACTTACCAGTAATTGTTCATAAGGGAATTCTCCAAGATTCTCATGAATGAACTGTGTAATTCTGTTTATTGAAATCCCCTGTGAGATCTCATCGTATTTACCAGATTGAATGTCGGTTACTACTATTAGATAAGGAGTAACATGCTTAACAAACCTATTCCGGGTGTTGAGGATTATGTCACAGCTTTTGCGATCTTCCCCTTTTAAGCTTGCGACTTGCTTTGTGGGGTATTTAGTGATATTTACTTCATTGAAATTGGTTCCCAGAAAGAGGGAATCCGGATAAGTAAAATTAATATTGGTATTTGTATTACCTGTATAAAGATCTTCCAAATTCTTATTGGAATACAATTGCCATGAACCATCATATACGGCCGGACTTAAATACCAGTCCTTCAGATAATAATCGCCCTTAGAATCATAACCATAGGGAGTATATCTACTCGGAGGTAAATTAACGGTATAGGTAAAATACATTTTTAGGGATTCTCCGGGTGGCAACGGACTATTTAATTCAATCCTGATAAGGTCCTTTCCTTTTGTGCGCTTCCATGAGAGAGCCCTAAACTCAAAATCGGCCATACCAAAGATCTGTGTTGACCCTCGTTCTTCCGGTTTAGCTAAATGTAAACTCTTTTTAAAGTCTTCCGCAAAACGTTTGGCCAACGCTGTTTTTTTATCAGAGTAAGCGTGGGTCCAATCATTGAAGTAAAGCTCATGAAGGGTATCCTGTGAACTATTTTGATAGGTGAATTCTTGTTGAATGTTAATATCCTTAGACTCTGCCTCTAAGGTAGCTTTAAGCGTATTTGTATGTTGCGCAACGCCCTGAAAAAGTCCTACCATAAAAAATAGGACTAAAAATTTCAATAGGACAGCATAATTTCTTAGCAACATATTGGTATTAGAAGTTAGGGCTTAGAGTATGTCCTTTGTAGAATGCGTCAATAATATTTACTACTTCATCTTCAGTATCTGCTAATTTTATAAGATCAAGATCTTCCGGGCTTATATTCCCTGCGACCAACATGGTATTTTGGATCCAATCCATTAGGCCACTCCAGAATTGAGAGCCCACAAGGATGATAGGAAATTTCCCAATCTTATTTGTTTGAATAAGGGTAATGGCTTCAAATAATTCGTCTAATGTGCCAAAACCACCCGGCATTACGACAAATCCCTGAGAGTATTTGACGAACATAACCTTCCGCACAAAAAAGTAATCAAAATCCAGACTCTTATCGCCGTCTATATATGGATTATCGTGCTGTTCAAAGGGTAGATCAATATTCAGTCCTACAGAAGTACCTCCAGCTAAATGCGCTCCTCTATTCCCAGCTTCCATGATTCCCGGACCACCACCTGTTATAATTCCATATCCCGCTTCCGAAACGCTTTTGGCTATAGATACTGCCAGTTCATAAAAATGGTCCCCGGGTTTGGTCCTTGCCGAACCAAAGATGGTTACACACGGACCTATGACACTCATTTTCTCAAAACCCATGACAAACTCGCCCATGATCTTAAAAATAGCCCAGGAGTCATTGGTTTTTATTTCATTCCAACCTTTGTGGTGTTTTTCTTTTCTCATCTTGTTATACTGTAAAACGAATAATTTGTTGACTCATTATAAAAGTCGGTAAAACAATTGTCAAAGGCTCATTACGAGGTTTAATTCTTTTTTTAGGAAATGTGCCGTATAGCTTTTTTCGTTTAAAGCCACTTCTTCCGGAGACCCTTCTGCAACGATCATTCCGCCACCTCTTCCACCTTCATATCCAATATCAATAATATGATCTACCATTTTAATAACATCCATATTGTGTTCTATGATCAATATGGTATTTCCTTTATCCACCAGTCTATTCAACACTTCCATCAGTACCCGGATATCTTCAAAATGAAGTCCGGTAGTGGGTTCATCCAGGATATAAAAAGTATTCCCTGTATCTCGTTTAGATAATTCCGTGGCCAGTTTCACCCGTTGTGCTTCACCACCAGATAAAGTGGTAGATTGTTGTCCCAAAGAAATATAACCCAGCCCTACATCTTGGATAGTTTTCAGTTTCCTGTAGATCTTGGGGATATTCTCAAAAAATGCTACGGCTTCATCGATCGTCATTTCCAAAACGTCAGAGATAGATTTTCCTTTGTACCTAATTTCTAGAGTTTCCCTATTAAATCGTTTCCCATTGCAGGTTTCACATTCAACATACACATCGGGAAGAAAATTCATTTCAATAACGCGTAGACCGCCGCCTCTACAGGTTTCGCATCTGCCGCCTTTAACATTGAAACTGAACCTACCTGGCTTATATCCGCGTATGGCTGCTTCCGGTGTTTTGGTAAACAAGGCCCTGACCTCACTAAACAAGCCGGTATATGTTGCCGGATTAGACCGTGGAGTTCTGCCTATAGGCGATTGGTTAATATCAATTACCTTGTCAGCATGCTCTAACCCGCTGATCTTTTTATACGGCATCGGTTTTTTAACCCCATTGAAGTAATATGCATTCATAATAGGGTAGAGGGTCTCATTTACCAGTGTAGATTTACCACTTCCGGATACCCCGGTTACACCTATCATTTTTCCCAAAGGAAAATGAGCGGTAATGTTCTTTAGATTATTTCCTGTGCACCCCTCCAATAGAATTTGTTTACCATTGCCTTTTCGTCTTTTTTTAGGCATAGGAATTTCTTTGACCCCGGTCATGTAGTCCGCAGTAAGTGTGTGGTGTTGTTTTAGTTCTGCCGGAGTCCCTTCCGAGATGATCTCCCCGCCATGCTTTCCGGCAAGTGGTCCCATGTCTATGACATGATCCGCGCTTTCTATCATCTCCTTATCATGTTCTACTACAATGATAGAATTTCCCAGATCCCTTAATGCTTCTAAAGACTTTATCAAGCGGTCATTGTCTCGCTGGTGAAGTCCTATACTGGGTTCATCAAGGATATACAGTACCCCAACCAATTGAGATCCGATCTGGGTGGCAAGTCTTATACGTTGTGCTTCTCCGCCAGATAAGGATTTAGAACTTCTGTTCAATGAGAGATAATCTAAGCCTACATCCAAAAGGAACTGGATCCTACTATTAATTTCCTTAATAATATCGGTTGCGATTATTTTTTGATTGCCTTCCAAAGTCGCGTCAAGCCCCTTAAAAAATACTGCCAACTCTACTATATCCATCGCAGCCAGTTCGGCGATATTCTTATCTCCAATTTTAAAATTCAAAGAGGCCTTCATCAGTCTAGAGCCTTTGCATTCCGGACATTCGATCCTATCCATATATTCTTTAGCCCACCGTTTAATGGAGGTAGAATCTGCACTTTTAAATTGATTCTTTATAAAATTAGCTATGCCTTCATAATCTATTTTATAGTCCCTTTTTACACCCAGAGTTTTAGAATCTAACACAAAACTGTCTTCCCCGCCATAGAGAATAAGATGCATGGCATCTTCAGGGATCTGTTCCATAGAATCCGATAATTCAAAATTATAGCGTTTTGCTATGATTTCTAATTGTTTAAACGCCCAGGATTTTTTGTATTCACCTAATGGGGCAATTCCTCCTGCGGCAATAGATAATTTTTTATTGGGGAAGATCTTTTTTTCATTTACCTCATAGATATGCCCTAGCCCATTACACTCTTCACACATACCTTTCGGAGAATTAAAGGAGAACGTATTGGGTTCTGGAGTGGGATAGGAGATACCTGTGGTAGGACACATAAGATCCCTACTGAAATAACGTGGTTCTGTCTCACCTTCTGCCAGCACCATCATTACATCATTACCACTATACATGGCTGTATTAATAGTTTCTGAAAGGCGTTTATCCAAGTCTGCATTTTCTGTAACCGCTAATCGATCGATGACAATTTCAATGTCGTGCATCTTGTAGCGATCTACCTTCATCCCTTTTTGGATGTCCTTTAATTCGCCATCTACCCGTACTTTAACAAAGCCCTGTTTGGCAATTTGTTCAAAAAGTTCCCGGTAATGTCCTTTTCTGGATTTGACAATAGGAGCCAGTATATTGATGCGTTGTCCCTGATAGCTAGATTTAATGAGCTCCTGGATCTGTTCATCAGAATAGCTCACCATTTTTTCACCGGTATTATAACTATAGGCATCTGCTGCCCTTGCAAATAGTAATCTAAGAAAATCGTATACCTCTGTAACGGTCCCAACGGTGGAACGAGGCGATTTGGAGGTAGTTTTTTGTTCAATTGCGATGACCGGTGAGAGACCATCTATTTTATCAACATCAGGACGTTCCAGACCTCCTAAAAACTGACGTGCATAGGCTGAAAATGTTTCAATATAGCGTCTTTGCCCTTCAGCGTAAATGGTATCAAAGGCCAGGGACGATTTTCCACTGCCGGAAAGTCCGGTAATCACTACCAACTTTTCTCTGGGAATGCTGACATCTATATTCTTTAGATTATGGACCCGCGCTCCTTTGACCTCAATATGTTCATCAAATTTTGTCATGCAATAAGGCAAAGTGGCAAAGGTACTCTTTTGAGCAATAAAAAAGAAGTTGGAGTCACTTGTGAATTGTTAATTCGAAATTAAATAAAGCTGTGCTGAATCCTAAAATGCAATTAAAACAAGTATTTCCAGAACTTGCAGAGAAGATGACCTTTAAATTGAACTTCTTTACGCCACTGCCTGAATATGGCGGGATTTCTGGACTCTTTTTTCCGAAGAATGCTGCTCCAAAGTGTCCATATTTTGTAAATGATCTAGGGTTGGGGCCCTATGATCATGTACTGAGAAAAATGGTACTAACTGATTCAGGGGTACCGTAGTAAAGGCCATGGTACCATTCCTATGATGTAAACCGTAACTCCTTTTGGAATCATAGATCACCCATTCCTGTTCCTTATATCGGGTTCTAAAGAATTTTGAGATCAGCGGGAGAATATTATACCTGGGTTGAATAGTATTTATAGAAGGACTATCTCCCGTGTGATCTATGAATAACTTCCGCTCAATAGTCCACTTTTCTTTTTCTACCAAGTATGCTAATTGTTCTATATGCAAATTATCGGTGACCGATATCTTATTATTTTCTAAGCTGACATTTCCGGAAAGTTGTTGGTAGAATTGAAATAATTTCCATTCAATATTTTGCTCCTCACTGAGGAATGCAAAATACAGCAATTTTAAAGCCCCATAATTTTTGCTTCGCAAGGAATTCCAAATCGAACGTGCCTTTATTAATTCAGTAGGTATAAATCTAGAGTCTAGAAATAGCACCTCTTGTTGATCTTGCTTTCTTTGTATGCTCTCTAGCGTAATGTTTCTTGCTTGAACTTCGTGGAGCAAGGTTAGAAATCCATTAAAACTTCCATCATAAAATAAGGTATCCTTTATATGTTCCATAAGGCAAATACATTTAATTCTGTTCGCAAAGCATATTTAGTATATAATCCAAATATATGGATATATTCCATATTATGGAAATATTCCTAATATTATTTTGGATATATTCCAAATTATGTATCTTTGAAAGGACGAACACTTTTTTGCTCATTTACAAAAGGAATTATGGAAAACGAATTAACGATTAAACGTTTCATTGATATTCGCCGTGGATTGGGATATACCCAGGCAGAATTTGCCGCCTTATTAGGAGTATCCAGTACTACTGCAGATATTGAAAGAGGGAGGACAAAACTATCTGGTAAAGTAGTTTCTGAGTTGTTAAAGCAATTTAAGATCAATCCTCTATGGCTTTTCGGAGAAAGTGAGCAACAGTATTTGGAGTCTTCAAATACCAGTGTTATTCCAAAGGTGGTCACCGTAGACAGTTCAGATAATGAGAATATGGTTCTTGTAAATGCCAAGGCAGCAGCCGGATACCCACAGAACATTCAGGATACTACCTGGTATCGTCAATTACCGGCCTTTGATCTTCCCATACCGGAGTTCAGAAATGCCACATATAGAGGATTTCAGGTGGAAGGAGACAGTATGCTTCCCAATCTTAAACCCGGAGAGTGGGTTCTAGCCAAAGCCGTTGAAGATGTAAAAGATGTGAATCCGAATAAGATCTATGTAGTGGTATTACAAGATTCTGTAATGGTCAAAAAAATTGAGCGTCCGCCAAATACAAAGCAGCTTATTCTGATCTCATTAAACGAAACCTATCCTCCTTATCAAATAGAACCATATCAGATCCAGGAACTATGGCAGGTGAGCAGTAAAATTACTTTTGGTGTAGATGCAACTACAGAAAATGGTTTGTTGAGACAGCTTCAGGAATCTATGGAAGAGTTAAAAAAACAGCTAAGAGCTTAGTTATAGGCCTTAACGGTGCCCATATCGAGTTTAAGGGGACCAATTCTGTGTAATTGGGGTAGTAAAACCCCTGTTTCCATACGGTGCCATCCTTCCCAGCTCGCTTCCTGCCCTTTTAATGGGAGTATCTGGACCCACATTTTAAAACTTTCGGGAATTCCTGAGTCATCAAGAAGCCATAAATAAGAATCCCCCGGGGTATCTCCGCCTTTAGTGTAGGTAACCAAGAGTCTTGTTTTCCCATCTTCTGTAGTAACAATTGAGCGGGTAGTACCCTCATCAAACACTTTAAAGGGACCTACCAACCAAAAAGAATCGTTATTGAAATAACGCAATGCCTTTTTTACTAATTCAATTTTCTCATCGCCATCCAAGGCATTTTCATCCTTTACGACCTTACTTTGATCCGGACTATTCAAGTTCAGATGTACAACTGTTTCGTCCCAGCTAACGTCAACGAGCCCCATAGTTTTATCCCAAAGGTATTGGTGATTACCATTCCTGTATGACCATTCCAGGTAACGCGTATTTCTATAGGCCTCATGCCCCAGAGCAACGAGCATTTTATTGGCCAATATATCTGCTTCTTCTGAAGGCGTGGCCTGAGGTAAGGGTTCATTTTTAACGAAGAATATAAAGCCAACAGTCAATAAGACAAAAAGTAGGAAGATCCCGAATATTCTGGTCAATAGTTTTGGCATGTTCTCTTACTTTCTGGAATTTTGTTATATCAGTTTTAGCGTTCTCACAATTATTTGGAATTTGCAGGCCTAATATCCCACGGCCTTGTCATCGCCTCTAGGATCGGCACCTCCTTCTAGCCGGCCATCGGCCAATATCCTGATGGCATCAACCTTACCTATAACAGGTGTTCGTCCTTCGTTGATCAAATAGCCTTTTGCCTTTAGTGCTTCTTTGGTGCTTTCGGGAAACCCATCGGGTTCAAAAATGATAAAATCGGGAAGCCACTGATGATGAAATCTGGGTGCTTCTACGGATTGTTGCATACTCAGATTAAATTCATAGGCGTTGAGAATTGTTTGAGCAACAGCAGTAATTATGGTAGACCCACCGGGAGTACCAACTACTAACCAAAGTGCACCATCCTTTTCTACGATGGTTGGGGTCATACTGCTCAGCATTCGTTTTTCGGGAGCTATGCTGTTGGCTTCCGCTCCAATAAGGCCAAACATATTTGGAACCCCGGGTTTTGAACTAAAGTCGTCCATTTCATTGTTAAGGAAGAAGCCAAGTTCATCGCAATATAATTTGGATCCATATGCGCCGTTTAAGGTTGTGGTTGCAGAGACAGCATTCCCAGCGGCATCTACAATAGAGTAATGTGTGGTCTCTGAACTTTCCATGATCTCAACACTTCCGTGTGAAACATCTTCAGATCTTGTAGCCTGTTCAAAAGAAAATGTCTCCATACGTTTGCTGAGATATCGATCGTTTAGAAGAAAATCTAATGGAATATCAACAAAATCTGGATCGCCCAGATAGTAATTTCTATCCGCATACGCGCGTCTGAAAGCCTCCGTTAAGAGCTGAATAGCCTCAGGAGAATTATGATCAAAGTCACCTATATCGTGCGGTTCAATCATTTTAAAAATCTGACTGATGGTTACGCCCCCGCTGCTGGGTGGACTCATACTGATGATTCGGAGATCCTTATAATTGAAAATTACGGGTTGTCGCCATATTGCTTCATATTTGGCAAGATCTTCCTCAGTTACAAATCCTCCTTTTTCCTGAATAAAGGAAGCTAGTTTTTTGGCGGTTTCGCCCTTGTAAAACTCATCCCGACCGTTTTCCATGATCCGTCTAAGGGTTCTGGCTAGGTTAGGGAAATGCAAGGTGTCTCCTGCTCTGCATTTGGTATAAAAAAGAGTTTCTTCCCCATTGACCTCTAAAATTTGATCTCGGTAACGGTCCCATCTTGCTGCTTGGTTTTCGGTTACAACTGCACCCTTTTCAGCAAATTCTATTACTGGTTCCAGGATCTCATTCATGGGCAAACTTCCCATCTTTGCATGCACTTCAAAAACACCGGCTATGGTCCCAGGAACCCCTACAGCGGTAGCTCCTACCGTACTCATCCCGGGGATTACATTTCCTAACGAATCCAGGTACATATCCTCAGTGGCAGATAAGGGTGCTTTCTCACGATAATCCAGAGATCCTACATCTCCATTAGCTTTTCTATAAACCATAAAGCCTCCACCTCCTAAATTTCCGGCGAAAGGATAAGCAACAGCTAATGCAAGCTCTGTAGCTACCATGGCATCGAAGGCATTCCCCCCCTTTTCTAGAATAGCTACTCCTATTGCAGAAGCCTCTTCCCGTGCGGAGACCACCATTGCCTGTTCTGTTATTAGTCCGGTAGGTGCTGCAGGAGCTCTTCTGCATTGAACACCTGTAAAGACAAGCAGTATTAGCAAGAATAGGGCAGTAGGTCTTAAGATTGTGATCTGTTTTACTCTTGTTACCATAAGTTTAAGGAATAGGATTTAATAGGTCTTTGTATTTCTGTTGCGAAAAGATAATTAAATCTTTAAAAAAACTGTGGAATTCTGATTCGAAAAGATCATAATGCTCCCGCAGGTCCAGGACCGCCTTATCCATGTTACTCCGCTTACCGGTGCGTCTGTAAAGACCTTTTAATACTCTATCAATGCCTTCAATATGCGCATAGTTCAACAACCAGTTATCCTTGATCATATAGGGCATAAGTTTCTTGGTGGGTTCGGGAAGGATCTCGTAGTAATCGGCTAACAAGGCATAAAATCTATCTACGAAAGTCTCCAGCGGCTCTTCGGAATATACAGCCCAATTTTTGGCCAGAAAATGATCGTAATAAACATCTACTACCACGCGACTGTAATGACCTTGATTTACGTGAAGGCGTTTGCTGCTCTTTTTGTGTATAGGATGAGCATCGGTATAAGTATCAATTGCCCTGTGTAGTAAAATTCCTTTCAGAATGGTCTCAGGAAAATGGATATAACGATTCCCTCGAATACTATCGGCAATAAAATTTCCAATGCTGATCTCGTCATCATTAAAAGAAAGAAAAATATGAGCCAAAAAATTCATCGTCCGAATTTACAAAGAAGGGCCTCACCATAAGACTCTATACCTGTATATTTGCAAAAACTTTTACCAACTTTATGACACTAATAAAATCCATTTCTGGAATCCGAGGTACCATTGGAGGGTTACCAAATGAAAATTTAACACCTCTAGACACCGTAAAGTTTGCTGCGGCCTACGGTACCTTTTTAATAAATCAGTATCCCAACAAGAAACTTAAGGTGGTCATTGGCAGAGATGCACGAATATCTGGAGAAATGATACAGAATCTGGTAGTTTCAACACTTGTGGGACTGGGGATAGACGTTGTAGACCTTGGACTGTCCACAACACCCACTGTAGAAATTGCTGTCCCTATGGAAAATGCGGATGGGGGTATCATATTAACGGCCAGCCACAATCCTAAACAATGGAATGCGTTAAAGCTGCTCAATAATAAAGGAGAGTTCTTAAATGCAGACGAAGGGGCGCTCATCCTTAAACTGGCAGATAAAGAGGATTTTTCTTTTGCAGAAGTAGATTCTCTTGGTAGGATTCTGAAAAATGATTCATATATAGATATTCACATAGATGAAGTTCTTGATCTCCCTTTGGTTGATGCAGAGATAATTAAAAAAGGAAAGTTCAAGGTAGTGGTAGATGGTGTAAATTCTTCGGGGGGTATTGCCATTCCAAAATTATTGGAAGAACTTGGAGTAGAGGTCATAAAATTATACTGTGATCCCACAGGGCAGTTCCCTCATAACCCCGAACCTTTGAAGGAACATTTGCAGGACATTTGTAAGTTAGTGGTGAAAAAGAAGGCCGATTTTGGCATAGTCGTAGATCCGGATGTAGATCGTTTAGCATTTATAAGCGAAGATGGTGAGATGTTTGGGGAAGAATATACGCTGGTTGCCTGTGCAGACTATGTGTTAGGCAAAACTCCCGGAAATACAGTGTCTAATTTATCATCTACACGTGCTTTGCGCGATGTTACAGAGAAACATGGTGGAACATATTCCGCAGCAGCCGTAGGGGAGGTGAATGTGGTAGCACAAATGAAGTCTTCCAAAGCCATTATTGGGGGCGAAGGGAATGGAGGTATTATCTACCCTGAAAGTCATTACGGTAGAGATGCCCTTATAGGAACCGCCTTATTTCTTATGTTAATGGCTGAAAGAGGAGGGAAGGTAAGCGAGTTGCGCAAGAGTTACCCGTCCTATTTTATGAGTAAGAAAAAAATTGAACTCACTCCAAGTATTGATGTAGATAAGATCCTGGAAACCATGGCTGCAACATATGCTCATAAGAACCCCAGCACTATTGATGGCGTAAAAATAGATTTTGAAAATACCTGGGTACACTTAAGGAAATCGAATACGGAGCCCATAATACGGGTGTATACCGAAGCCCCAGGTCAGGATGAAGCCAATGCTTTGGCAGATAAGATCATTTCAGAAATTAAGGAGATAACAAATAAATGATAATTACTTTAATGGGGCTTTGTCTCTGTGTTTCCATCTGCGGTGTGTCCATAAATAGTGCTCCGGACGCTCTTTTATCTGTTGTTCCGTAAGCCTGAGAAACTGCTCAGTGATCTCATGTTCCTTTGTGCTCTTTCCATTTCTGGTTATAGGAATGAATTCGGCCTTGTAATACCCGCGTTTTACCTTAGAAACCTTTAAAAATACTACTGCCAGGTCTAGTTTCCTGGCAAGTACTTCTGCCCCGTTGAAAACAGGCACCTTCACACCCATAAAGCTGCTCCAGTACTGGGCTCTGCTCGCCATGGGCGACTGATCACTTACCATCCCATAGATACCGGTGATATGTTCTTGTTCGTTCCGGATCACGATTTTAATGGTCTCTCGTTGTTCAATGGGCGTTGTATTCCATTTTGAACGAAACTTTTTTATCAACTTGTCAAAATAGACATTGCCTATCTTTTGATATACAGCAAATCCTCTGGATTTCATATAATTGTTAATGCTTACATTCCATTCCCAATTGGCGTAATGCGAACAAACAAGCAATATACTTTTCTCCTTTTCAAGTTCCTGAATTAGTTCGATATTTTGTACATCATACCTTTTTTTCACATCCTTTTTAGAAAGATGCATGGTTTTCACCATTTCGAGTAATAAGTCACATAAATGCCTGTAGAAATCTTTCTGAATTTGGTCCAATTCTCTATCAGACTTTTCCGGCATTGTTAACTTTAAATTATCGCGAACTACTTTTTTTCGATATCCAATAACGTAGTACAGCATAAAGAACATAAAATCTGAAAAACCATAAAAAAGGCGATGTGGAAGGATGGAAATAAGCCAAAGAAAAGGGTAGGCTAAAATATAGGTAAGTAGTTGCATTCAAATAGAAATATGGGCAAATATAGCTATATTTGGCCCCAATCATACGCGTAAAATTGATGAATTTACACTGGGCTACTTTGGCCATTATTGCTGTTAATGTGCTGGTTTCCCTAAAAGGATTTAATGATCAGGCATTCTTTGAACGATATAAATTTGGTATTGGTGCAATCCAGGCCGGACAGAAAGACCGGATGCTTACTTCAGGCTTTCTACACGTAGACCTATCGCATCTTTTTCTGAATATGTTTACGCTCTTTTTTTTTGCAGATGTTGTGATCCGTTGGTTTGGCCCAACACAATTTATCCTATTATACTTTATAAGCTTAATAGCCGGGAGTCTTTTGGCCTTGTTCTTTCATAAAAAAGAACCATTCTACAGTGCGGTAGGTGCCAGTGGGGCAGTAACGGGCATCTTGTATTCTGCAATTCTGCTTCAACCCAATATGCAACTGGGTATCATGTTTATCCCTATACCTTTGCCGGCCTATGTACTCGGTATCTTGTATATGCTTTACTCTATTTATGGTATGAAAAAAAGGCTGGGAAATATTGGGCATACTGCTCATTTTGGGGGCGCCATAGGTGGGTATGTGATCACCTTGCTTTTTAAACCAGATTTGATCCTAACAGATACGGTCATGGTACTATTATTAGCACTCCCAATCATCATCCTTTTCGTAATGGAAAAATTAGGGAAATTATAGGGGATTTTTGAAAGAAAAATACTACTGAAATGCCCACTATATCGAAGATAATGGCAGAATGACCATTAATTTAGTCAACTGCTATACGATTTGGCGATCTTTGTCGTTAATGTAGTGCCCAAGCTACTTAAAAAAATACCTACTTATGAAAAGAGAAATATTTCTGATATTTCTGATGGCATTTGTCTTGATCACATCTTGTAGTGATGAGACAACTATCTTCATTGACGAACAACAATCAAGTATTTTCGAGGAAAACGACGCGGTTACTTTGGCGGGTAGCGTTAATTTTGATAACGCCGGAGTACTAGATATTAACATTGATGAAAATTATTCCGGGAAACGCACTTCAAAAGCCGTAGACCCGCCAGCAGGGAATTATCCGCTAACCTTGATAGCTCAGGTTAATCCACCAACATATGGGCCAATCACTGCACTTACCGCCGCACATGTCTATGTTGAAAATGATTATGCCTATGTTGCCTACAATGTGGCTGGTGATGAATACTCAGGAGCTATAGATATTATTAATGTGGCTGATCCTAACAACCCAACGGTAACATCGCGGGTTGTATATGCGAACGCTGATATTAATTCACTTCAATATGTTGACGGATTTTTATATGCAGTAGGGGGCATGGATGCCACTGCAAGCTTTACGGCTTTGTCCAATTCATTTATCACCAAGATTCCCGTTTTTAGTGGGGTCATGGATACAGATGCCGGAGTTATTTATGGGTTCCAAACTGGTGACAATGCAACTGATATTGTCATAGATGGCAATGAGGCCTATGTAACAAGCGGGAAAGACGGGACAATTACCATTTATGATACAAAGGATCTCGACATTAAAAAAGAGGAACCGTTTTCAGATCTAAGGTCCTTGGCTTTTGACGACAATAAAGTGGCCATCCTAGACGCAAGCATTGGGATTCGAGTCCTGGATGACAATCTTAATTTAAAAAAAGAAATTGCAATTGACACAGATTTTGGTTTATATACAAAGCGATCTGTTGATTTTATTGGTGATAAGATCATTGTTGCTGAAGGGAATAAAGGGGCCGGGGTATATTCCTATGACTCAGGAACCTTATTACAATATATTCCTATCATTATTGACCCAATTGAAGCACCCATTGGTGATATAGTAACCAATGCAGTTGCTATCAACAAGGATATGGTCTTAATGGCCAATGGTGGTGCAGGACTTTCCATATCAGATGATGAAGGAAATACAACAGAACCGTATGGTGTGATTCAATTAAATGGATCTATTAATTATGTACAAACCCAGGGCGATTACGCTTTTGCGGCTTCCGGGCAGGAAGGATTGCAGATCATAAAACTCAATAGATTATCACTTAGTTTGGCCGCCCAGTGTTCTTCCTTGGTTGAATATAGTGGGTCTAGCAAATTGGTGATCAATGAAGGGGAAGATTTCGCCTTTAGTGGCGCTAAGAACTTTAATTCAATAAAAGTGGAGAAGGAAGCTTCATTACTTATATGCGGTTCCTGGACCGTGAGCAATGATGTAGATATTAAAGAGAATGCACTTTTTGAAATGAATGGTTCAATAAGTGTAGGAAGCAACAGAAGGCAAAAAGAGATCAAAGTAGAAAAAGGAGCAACTTTTAGAGTAGAAGGAAATGTAACCATTTATGGAGATCTGATACTTGAAGATAACTCCACCATTGAATTTATTGGGGAAGACTCAGTGATAAACATATTTGGAGATATAGAAATAAAGGATAATGTATCTGTACTTGGAACCTTTGTAGACGTTCAGAATAAATTTTGATCCTAATTAAAAGATATAAAAAAACCCCGATGTTATGCATCGGGGTTTTTGTTTTAGTATTAATCTGATTATTGAAGCAGCTCTCCAATTTTAGTATCTAATGAAGCTCCTCTAAGGTTTTTAGCAACAATGACACCGTTCTCGTCCAAAACAAACATTGCCGGTATTGCATCTACATTATATAACTTGGCGATCTCATCAAAATATTTAACATTGGAAACATGATGCCATGTTAATCCATCATTTTCAATTGCTTTTTTCCAGTCATTGGCATTTCTATCTAAAGAAACGCCCAAAATACTTAGGCCCTGATCTTTGTATTTATTGTAAACCTTAACTATGTTTGGGTTCTCCATTCGGCATGGTTTGCACCATGCTGCCCAGAAATCAACTATGGTAACCTTTCCCAACACATCGTTTAGTGCCAGCAGTTCTCCGTTTGGTTTAGGAGCTGAGAAATTTGGTGCCTTGGAACCAATGGACGTATTCGCATCTTTTTCCAGTGCTTCTTTTATCTTGATACCCGTATTACTTTCCTTTATTTCCGGGGTAAGTGCATCGTATAATTCCTGAACCTCTGCATTCTCCTTAGCTTTAGTGGTAAGAATCCTGAAGATAACCAAAGCAGATACTATGGCATTTGGATTCTCCTTTACGTAGCCTAATTCATAATCCTTCGCTTCTTCCATCAGTTCAAAATATTCTTCCCGCAAAGAATTCATAGTCACCGTATCTCTTTTTGCCTGTGCTGCACGCATGTCCTGATTCATAGAAGAGGCTTTTCTGCTAAGTACTCGCGAACCTTTTAAAAAATCGGAGAACAATTCGTTCTGTAATGTTCCACCAATTTTGGCAAATGCAAGGCTATCTCGTTGAGCTTTGATCTCAATAGTGCCATTTTCAACAATGATCGGAATGTTTTCCTGACCTTTTCCAAAAAAGATGTAGTGAAGTTCCGGGCTTTTACTTGGACCTCCATTGAAAGTAAAAGAACCATTTGTGATCATGGCAGAATCTACGGTGATCAATTGATTGCCTTCCGCATATTTCCGTAATGTTAATTCGGTACCTTCAATATTTTCGCCTTCCATAGATCCTTCTATGACATATCCATCTGTCTTTTGACATGCTGCCAATATGAGAATCAACAGAAAAGGAACAACTAATTTTTTCATTTATACTATATTTTGTCGGCAAAGGTACTGATTAGGAGTACAATAAAAAAAGTCCTTAACATAAGCTTATGTCGAGGACTTTAAAATTTGTATGATACCAGGAATTGTTATTAGAACTGATATCGGATCCCAAGTGCAATGTCGAAATCAAAATTATCTGAAAATTCATCATAGCCTACAAGTCCGATCTCAGGGCGAAAATCTAGGGAAAGCAATAATGGAATATTAAAATTGTATTCAATTCCAATATTTCCTGCTCCAAAAACAAATAATCCGCCATCCGGGGCAGCACCGTTATTCCCGGCTGAGAAATCAACGCTGCCAAGTCCGCCACCTACGCCATAGTACCAGTTAAAGGCACCATCTAATGGCTGAACCCATTGATGCACTACAGATAATTTAAAAGCATCAAAATTTCGGCTGTCTCGCCATCCAAGATCAAATTCTACCCTGGTAGCCTGAGTAAGAGATTTTTGATAGGAAATTTCAGCTCCAAATCCGTCGCTATCACCTAACCGGAGCCCTAAAGCATGTTCGGAAATAGATTGGGCACTTAGACCACATGTGGCCATTAAGAAAAGGAATGCACTAATTTTTAATATTTTCATTGGTTCTTAAATTTAATCGTTAAAATTACGTATTCAAGGGTGTTCTGATGTTAATAATAACTTAATTTCGTTCACAAAATTCGTTCCATTTTGAACTCAGATTCTTTTTCAGAACTAGCCAACCATATTGATGGCACCTTACATACAGATATACTTACGAGAAGTCTGTATGCTACGGACGCTTCTGTATATCGAAAAATTCCATTGGCCGTTGCTTATCCAATAAACAAAGAGGATATTAAAAAACTCATTGTTTTCGCAAATTTAAATAAAGTAGGACTTATCCCGAGAACGGCAGGGACTTCCCTAGCCGGCCAGTGCGTAGGAGAAGGTATCGTAGTAGATGTTTCCAAACATTTTACCAAGATCATTCACTTTAACAAGGAAAAAAATCAGGTAACGGTTCAACCGGGAGTGATCAGAGACGAGCTTAATGAATTTTTAAAACCACATGGCGTATTCTTTGGCCCAAACACCTCCACCTCCAACAGGTGTATGATAGGGGGGATGGTTGGAAATAATTCCAGTGGCACAACATCTATTCAATATGGGGTAACCCGAGAGAAGGTAGTCTTACTTAAAACTATTTTGTCTGATGGTTCTGAAGTTGAATTTTCATCCTGTACATCTTCATTATTCAATAAGAAAAAGACATTAAATTCACTTGAAGGTAATATATATAAAGAACTGTATAACATACTATCTAATAAGGATATACAAATTAATATAAAGGAACAATTTCCTAAGAAAAGTATTCATAGGCGTAATACCGGATATGCGATAGACAGTTTGCTGGACAGCGACTTATTTTCAGGGAATGAACATGAGATCAATCTCTGCCACTTACTAAGTGGAAGTGAAGGAACCCTGGCCTTTACTACCGAGATCACCTTACAACTCAATAAACTTCCACCACCATTGTCGGCCATGGTGGTCACTCATTATAACACCCTGGAAGCTTGTCTTACCGATGTTGCTCCCGTAATGCAGCATGAGCTGCACACCTGCGAGATGATGGATAAGGTGATCCTTGATTGCACCAAGAACAATAAGACCCAGTTGGCCAATCGGTTCTTTGTGAATGGTGATCCGGCTGCCTTATTGATGTTAGAAGTGCGATCTCATTCACAGAACAACCTTGATGAACAATTAATAAGACTTAAGCAAACTATCCAGGATTCGGGATTGAGTTATGCCTCTCCGGTCCTATACGGGGAAGACATCAACTGTGCACTCGAATTGCGCAAGGCTGGCCTGGGACTGTTAGGAAACATGGTGGGCGACAGAAAGGCTGTGGCCTGCATCGAGGATACAGCGGTGGCATTAGAAGACCTAAAGGACTTTATAAGCGAATTCACGGGCATTATGAAAGAATTCGATCAGAATGCCGTCTATTACGCCCATGCCGGAGCGGGAGAACTTCACCTACGACCTATTTTGAATTTAAAGAAACAAGAGGATGTACACTTGTTCCGCACTATAACCACCAGGGTAGCAGAACTAACTAAAAAATATAAGGGTTCTTTTAGTGGAGAACACGGTGATGGGATAGTAAGGGCGGAATTTATTCCACTCATGATTGGAAAGGAGAATTATAAGGTCCTAAAACGAATTAAGACCGTTTTTGATCCCAATAATATTTTTAATCCGGGGAAAATAGTTGATCCCTATCCCATGGATGCTTCCTTTAGATATGAAGTTAACAGGGAAGAGCCGGAAATTCCTACTATGCTGAACTTTAACGATAGTGAGGGGATCCTTAAGGCAGCCGAAAAATGTAATGGGAGTGGAGATTGCCGAAAGACAGAGCATGCCAAAGGAGCTATGTGCCCAAGTTATCATGCAACCAGAGATGAGCAGGCTACTACCCGGGGGAGGGCAAATGCATTGCGTGAATTCTTAACGAATAATGACAAGGAGAACAAATTTGACTCTGAAGAACTTAGATCTGTTTTTGATCTATGCTTGAGTTGTAAAGCCTGTGGTAGTGAATGTCCAAGTAATGTAGATGTGGCCACTCTTAAATCGGAGTTTTTGTTTCAATACCAGGAAACCCATGGATATCCATTAAGAAGCAGGTTGTTTGCCTACAACACCACCTTGAATAAGTGGGCCAGTAAGATCACTTGGTTTAGCAATGCGGTTTTTAAAAGTAGATCGATGGGCAATTTCATCAAAAAGATATCAGGCGTGGCTGTTCAGCGAAGCTTTCCTGTTGTAAGACAATTCAATTTTTCTTCCTATCTGGCAACTAAAGAAGCCACATCTATAAATTCGCAGAAAAAACTGGTACTTTACATAGATGAATTTACGCGGTATCTGGATATTGAGGTGGGGAAGGATGCTATTGATCTGTTACATGGCTTAGGGTATCAAATTCAATTGTATTTTGGTGAAAGTGGCAGAACATTTATCTCCAAAGGCTTTTTAAAACAGGCCAGGAAGTTAGCAGAGAAGAATGTGGAAGGCTTATATTCCTATACAAAAAATAATACCCCAATAATAGGTCTGGAACCCTCAGCTATTTTAAGTTTTCGGGATGAATACCATCGTTTTCATTTGGACCAGAACAAGGTGAATTCACTATCAAATAATAGTTGGCTTCTGGAAGAATTCCTGGCTGCGGAAATCTCAAATGGAACGATCACAAATCAATCATTTACTAAGGAGGCAAAAACAATTAAGATACACACACATTGTCATCAAAAATCGCTTTCTAATCAAAAAGTGACCTTTGACATGTTGAACTTACCTGAGAATTATAAAGTGACCATTATAAGTTCCGGGTGTTGTGGAATGGCTGGCTCTTTTGGATACGAGGATGAACATTATGAACTAAGTATGAATATTGGTGATTTAAAACTGTTTCCCGCTGTAAAAAAAAGTGGGCCAAATAGCATAATTGCAGCCAATGGTACCAGTTGTCGACATCAAATATCAGATGGAACAGGGGTAAAGGCATATCACCCGGTGACTATTTTAAAGGAGGCCCTACTTGCGTCTTAACCATGATCAGGATGTTCTTGGTTTGCACTATTAATACACCTATATTTGGCCTCATAAGCGATGGAATGCTCCATCGGTAGTACTACCAAAACTACTTCATTTATGGCAGGAAATTCATTCGGCACCCTTTTTAAGCTTACCACCTTTGGAGAATCTCACGGCGTGGCCATAGGAGGCATCCTGGAAGGTTGTCCGGCCGGAATAGAACTTAATATGGACGCTATTCAGGCTGAAATGGATCGAAGAAAGCCAGGGCAATCAGCAATTGTAACTCAAAGAAAGGAAGAAGATAAGGTGGAGTTCTTCTCCGGGATCTTTGAAGGTAAGACCACAGGCACTCCTATTGGGTTTGCCATATACAACAGCAATCAAAAATCTGCAGATTACTCACACATCAAAGATTCGTACAGGCCTTCACATGCAGACTATGTGTATGATCAAAAATATGGTTTTAGGGACTATAGAGGAGGAGGCCGAAGTTCTGCCAGAGAAACAGCCTGCAGAGTAGTGGCGGGTGCAATAGCAAAACAATTTTTAAAAGACCTAAAAATCAATGCCTTTGTGTCTCAGGTTGGAAGTATTAGTTTAAATAAAACATATCAGGAAGTGGACCTGTCCCAAACCGAATCTAATCCGGTAAGATGTCCGGATCCGGCGACTGCGGCTACTATGGAAACCCATATAAGGGACGTAAGAAAAGAAGGGGATACCATTGGTGGGATCATTACCGGTGTTGTCCAAAATGTACCTGTGGGATTAGGAGAACCTGTGTTCGATAAACTTCATGCTCAATTAGGAAAGGCCATGTTATCTATCAATGCTGTTAAGGGCTTTGAATATGGCAGTGGTTTTGAGGGTGTAAAGATGAAAGGAAGCCAACATAATGATGCGTATAATACCGATGGAACTACCAAGACCAACCATAGTGGTGGAGTGCAGGGAGGTATTAGCAATGGCATGGATATTTTTTTTAATGTAGCTTTCAAACCGGTAGCCACCATAATTCAGCCATATGAGACCATCGATAAGAAAGGAGAAATTGTTCAAACAAAGGGAAAAGGCAGACATGACCCATGTGTAGTGCCACGGGCAGTACCTATTGTGGAGGCCATGGCAGCACTGGTCCTGGCCGACTTTATGTTGCTGAACCGCGTCATTAAAAGTTAAAGCGAGTTTAACTCGGTTTGCATTCAAAACCTTATATTACAGATTCAATAATAGAAGTATGAGAAAACTGGAATTGCATTGGCAGATCTTGATTGGCATGATAGTCGGAATATTATTCGGATTTGGCATGACCTTTATTTCCTGGGGACCTTCCTTTGTACAGGATTGGATCAATCCTTTTGGAACCATCTTTGTAAAACTTCTTAAACTCATTGCAATCCCACTTATTTTGGCGTCGCTGGTAAAAGGGATCTCAGATTTAAAAGATATTTCCAAATTCAGAAATATAGGGTTGCGTACTATTGGTATTTATATAGTAACTACCATCATAGCCATTACTATTGGGCTTGTTCTGGTAAATGTAATGCAACCTGGTGATGGTATTTCAGAAGATACCATTACAAAATTAACGGAAACCTATGCTTCAGACTCGGGAGTTACCTCAAAAATTGAAGAAGCCACCAGACAAAAAGATAGTGGGCCATTACAATTTCTTGAAGATATGGTTCCTGATAATGCTTTTGGCGCATTAAGTGATAACAGTCTGATGTTACAGGTGATCTTTTTTACCATCTTCCTGGGTATTTCAATGTTGTTGATAGGAGAAAAAAGATCGAAACCCCTAAAGAAATTTTTTGATTCCCTCAACTATGTGGTCCTTAAAATGGTAGACCTTATTATGTTGACCGCACCGGTGGCGGTCTTTGCACTTTTAGCTAATGTAGTGGTCTCCTCCGGCGATCCTGATCTATTGGTGGCCTTACTCAAATATTCCATGGTCGTTGTCCTGGGATTGGCACTTATGATCGTTTTTTACTGTATTGTTGTGGCTACCTATACCAAAAAGAATCCATTTTGGTTCCTTAAGGAGATCAGTCCGGCTCAATTACTTGCTTTTTCAACGAGCAGTAGCGCAGCTACACTTCCTGTGACTATGGAAAGAGTAGAAGAGCATATTGGCGTGGATAAGGAGGTGTCTAGTTTTGTATTACCCGTAGGAGCTACTATCAATATGGATGGAACCAGCCTATATCAAGGTGTGGCGGCCGTCTTTATTTCACAGGCTCTGGGATTTGATCTTACCTTAGGAGCTCAACTATTAATTGTTTTAACAGCATTATTGGCATCTATAGGTTCTGCGGCTGTTCCCGGCGCCGGAATGGTAATGTTAGTAATAGTTTTGGAATCTATTAATTTTCCGGCAGACAAATTAGCCATAGGATTGGCACTGATCTTTGCCGTAGACAGACCGCTAGATATGTGCAGAACTATTGTAAATGTTACAGGTGATGCTGCAGTTTCTATGGTAGTGGCCAAATCCGTAGGGAAGTTGGGCAAACCCCGAATTGAAAATTGGGACGATTATCTAGATGAAGTAAAACCCTAGTCTAGGAATTTACCTTTTACCGCATCTGTAGGGATCATACAACTATCCTTCCTTCCAAACCATTGATACCTGTTTCTGGCTACCCAGTCATATATTGTATCTCGAAATCCTTTAGGAAGACCCATGAATATTCCCAGAAGAGGCCATCCGCCACTGAGCGTTTTTGCGATCATTAACGCGGCATCGGATCTGGTATAATAGGCGATTTGAGGTTCAATCAGGATGATAGAATCTACCTCTGCTGTATTGATACCCCGCTCCTTCACAAGTTTTTGACCAGTTGCACTTTGAAGCGCTGAGAACCGGAAAATGTCCTTTTTATCACGTTTAATAACAAACTGAACAGAGCTGTTGCAAAGGTTGCAAACGCCATCAAAAAGTATGATCTTTTTCTGCTCTTCCATTATTTTTTCTTTGTCTCCACCAGTTCTAATTGATCCACACTTACATTGGTGGTGAATACCCCATAATTTACAATAGCCTTATTCTTTTCCAGACTATCAATGCTCCCAACTGCTTTACCATCTAGTAACCTCACCATATCGCCAATTCTAAAAACAGGTCTGGGCTTTCTTTTTTCTTTTGCCTGGGCTTTTTTCCTGGCTACTGTTTTTTTATTTCGAATGTTCTTTACTTCCTGTTGCACTTCCATAGTAACAACCGTCTTTTTTTCCTCCTGCGCCTTCACCTCTTTGGCAGTTTTCTTTTTCCGCTTGCTGTTTTCTGTTTCCACAAGACGTAATAGCTCCGATACCAACGGTCTTTTCTTTTTATCCAGGAAGTATTTCTCGGCTACCTTATTCACTTTTGTTCCAAGATGTATCATACGCTGGTTGAAATCATATAATTCCTGGTAGTTCTCCAGCTTAGTCTGAATTTTGGAATTGAGTTTCTCCAGCTTTAGTGCTTCTTCTCTAGCCTTTCCTTCTTCTACTTGTAGCTGATTTTCCGTCTTGGCCATTTTGCTTCTTTCTTTTTGAAGTTTGGCGATGGTGGCATCGAAACGGATCTTGCCTCTTTCAACTTTTTTCTTGGCCTTATTGATCAAACTAAAGGGAATACCATTCTTTTGTGCCACTTCAAAAGTGAAAGAACTGCCGGGCTGTCCCAGTTCCAAATGAAAGGTTGGCTGTAGCGTGCTACTGTCAAAAAGCATATTCGCATTGGCAGCATGGGGTAATTCATTCGCCAGAGCTTTTAAATTTGCGTAGTGCGTTGTTATGACACCAAAAGCTCCTCGCTCATAGAATACCTCCAGAAAGGCTTCTGCGAGAGCACCACCCAACTCCGGATCGCTGCCTGTTCCAAACTCATCGATCAGGAAAAGGGTATTCTCATCACATTTGCGCAAGAACTGATTCATATTTTTTAATCGGTAGCTGTAAGTGCTTAAGTGGTTCTCAATAGATTGATTATCACCTATGTCTGTAAGGATGGTTTGAAATAAACAAACTGAACTCCGAGCATGAACAGGTATTAGCAACCCGCTTTGCAGCATGAGTTGAAGAAGACCAATGGTCTTTAACGTAATACTTTTCCCGCCTGCATTAGGCCCGGAAATAACAATGATCCGGTTTTCGGGATACAGGTCGATGGTCTGAGGAAAAGTAGGCAACTTATCTCGTTTATTGGTTAAATAGAGTAGGGGGTGAAATGCATCTCTGAGAAATACTCGTTTATCCCTGTTGATTGAAGGTTTGATGGCGTTCATTTCTGATGCGTACTTTGCCTTCGCCGCAGTAATATCTATATGGATCAAATAGTCCTGATATGTCTGTAAATCCTCTCGGTGGGGGCGTATTTGATTGGTAAGCGTATTCAAGATCTTTTGGATCTCCTCTTTCTCATCGAACTGAAGATTTGAGAATTCCCTGCTATACCTAGATACAGCTTCGGGTTCAATATAGATTATACTCCCAGTTTTAGAAGTCCCCATTACGGTACCCTTTACCTTCTTTCTAAACATTGATTTTACTGCTAAAACGCGCCTGTTGTCAACGACAGATTCTCTGATCTCATCAAGTAATTCTGAGGCCTGATAGGTATTCAGGGCAGTACCGAAACTTTGATTTATTTTTCCTTTGACGGCGGTCATTTCTTGCCTAATGTGTCGTAAATCATTTGAAGCAGTGTCTTTTACCAGACCAAATTTATCGATGACGTCATCGATAAGCTCAGGAATTTCTTTTGTCGCTGTCACGGCATCCGCATACTGATGGAGCAGCGGGTAATATTCCCGAAATTTCTTTAAGAATTTCTTGTGTTCTAGAACAGTAAGGCAAATGTGTTTAACTTTTCGAAATCCTGTGACTTCCAGAGTGGTATTCTCAACTTTTAATAGTAATAGTTCTTTATCAATGGTATCAAATCCGTGATTCGGTATTCTGTTATCATTAGTAAAGGAGGAGAGGTATTCTGAAGTTTCACCTAATAATGTGAGAATAGTAGTTTCCTCTAACTTTGGTTCTAGGTCCTGTGACTTCTCTTTCCCAAGTTCAGTATTGCAGCGAGCCGCTACTTGCCTGATAACGGTAGCGAACTCCAGATCTTGAATACTTTTCTTAAGATATTTGTCCATTTTTAAACGCCTGACTGCAAAGGTAGTTATTACCCTGCATTCTTTACAAAATCATGATTTATTAGGCTTTCTGTCCTGATCCATGTTCTTAGATGCAACTTTCACATCCTTTTAGGCGTATTTCACCACTAGGAAGGAGGTTTAAGGCAATAAAAATAGGGGTTCTACTGTTCTTGTACTATAATTTTTAAAGAAGTTATAATTCTGAAATAATTGCTATGCGTTCTATCTTTCAAATCTTAGGCTTCTTGCTATTGCTAAGTGGTTGTAAAAGCACCCACCTGGTAACGGTCTATAGTTTGGAGCCGGCTCCGGTAGAACTGGCAAATAGCATAAAACGCATTGGTATCATTAATGAAGTGCAAACAACAGCCAATAAAGAACAAATAGAGTCATTAGAGGCCTTTGTTGCAGCAACAGATCAACAGTGGTCAAAGGAAGGGAAAGAAGCGGCCATAGAAGGACTTTTGTTTGAACTATCCAAGGACAAACGTTTTGATACTATTCTAATTCTTAAAAGCACCTCTGAAAATTGGAAACAAAAAAACGCAGGTGAAATAGAAATACCATGGAAGGCGCTGGAGAAGTTGTGTGTCTCCAACAACTTAGATGCTATTTTCTCCCTGGCTTTTTATAAAACTGATACCCGTGTTACCAATAAGAAGTCGTCCATGGAGGAATTAGACCTTTTGCGAGTAAAGACCATGGTAGATGCCCGGGAGATCACACTAGAAACCTTAATTGAAAACGGCTGGCGTATCTATGATCCATTTGAAAAAAAGGTCCTTGATGAAATTCGTATCAATGAGGAATTAGTAATACAAGCCAAAGGGGAAAATGCCATGAATGCGTTGCGATCCATGACCGATCGTTCAGATTCCATGCTTCTAAAGAGTAAGGGAAGTGGAAGTGCCTTTGGAATGCGATTAAAACCATATAGCAAGGCAATTCAACGAGAACTTTATATTAAAGGCTCTGATAGATTATCGCAGGCAAAAGAAGCCATTGTAGAAGAGAACTGGTTAGAAGCAGCCAGATCATGGCAACTGGAGACAACCAATGAAAAACCTAAAATTAAGGCAATGGCATGTCATAACATGGCTGTGCTTTATGAAATAAAGAATGATCTTCCAAAGGCTATGGAGTGGGCAATTCTGGCCCAAAGTTATTTCAAGGACAAGAACAATACCGCATATCTAGAAGCCTTAAAGCAGCGAAGAGTTCAGAATGGTTTAGCGGAAGAGCAACTAGAGAATATTGTCTATTTAAATAAATGATCAATTATTTCTTTTTAGACTAGGGTCCTTCTGTAGCAGTCGTCTTCACATCAACGATAGGAATACGAACCAATTCAACGGTAGCAGAGGCCAATAAGACCTTCCCGCCTGTTTCTTCGAAAGCAATATTGATCAACTCATTTAAACGATGCTTGGTCATTCTCCTTTTTTTATAGTCAACTATATACCGAAGATTAAACTCAATCCAATTATCTGTCAGTTTAATGGCGAGGGTTGGATCTACAACAGCATCTTCTATATAATATTTCTTTACAACATCTTTCCATTTCTCAACAGACTCCAGAACATAATCTGAAAGCACTTGTTGAGCAACTTTAATTGTCAGAGCTTTTGCCAGTTCTACATCAGAACCATATCGAATTGGTAATGTAAGTTCATCCCAAATAAAAGGGAAATCCTTGGAGTAATTATAAACTGGCCCCTTAAAAACAAAGGCATTACTTAGTTTTACTATCCTGCCAGTATAATTATCGCTACTTACCCATTGCCCTATCTCCATCATGGTGGTATACATGCTGCTTATATCAATTACATCTCCTTTGATCCCATTTATTTCAATACGGTCACCAGGTTGGTAGACCTTTATGAAAAAAATAAAAAGCGAACCCGCAACACTAAGTATAAGCTCCTGAAGTGTTATTGTTATTCCTGCTGTAAGCAATCCAATAGCCAGGGTTAGATCTTTTATATTGCCAGTGAAATAGGATATGGTGAGAACCACTAGAAGGAAATATCCCATGGTTTCAACTATCTTCTGAGACTTATATCGGGTTTCGGCATTGGGAAGTCTCTTCTTTAGGGCCCTTCTTATGTATTGAAGTAAAATAACAATGAACAGGACCCAGACCAGGTATTTGAATACCATAGTGGCAGTAGGATGTTCATTTAACCAAAACTTAATTGTTTCGAGGGTTTCCATGTACTAACTAATAACTTGCTAAAAAATTAATTCCATATTAGTGTTTATTATTAAATGATAATGGCTTAGATAAATTTACATTTTTAAAAGTGGATTTGCTAAGGAAAGTGACGGCAGTTTGTATTTTTACAACCTGTCATTAAATAAGATATATGGAGGTTGACATTCATGAAAGCTGGAAGCCGTTTCTAAAGGAAGAATTTTCAAAACCTTACTTTAAAAGTCTCACACAATTTGTGAAGGAAGAATATTCACAGCATACCTGCTACCCGCAAGGCAAGCGGATATTTGCTGCTTTTGATCACAGTTCTTTTGAAGATGCCAAGGTGGTCATTATAGGTCAGGATCCTTATCATGGACCAGATCAGGCAAACGGACTTTGTTTTTCTGTAAAAGATGGGATGCCACACCCTCCCTCATTAATTAATATTTTTAAGGAAATTGAGAATGACCTGGGCATTCCGTATCCTAAGAGTGGTAATTTGGAGCGATGGGCAGACCAGGGTATCTTGTTATTAAATGCTACCTTAACTGTTAGAGCCAGAGAGGCGGGGAGTCATCAGAAAAAAGGATGGGAGACATTCACGGATGCGGTCATCAAACTACTTTCAGAAGAAAAAAAAGGATTGGTTTTTTTATTATGGGGAGGGTATGCCAAAAAAAAGATTCCCTTGATCAATGGCGAGAAACATCATATTTTAACTTCAGGACATCCTTCTCCTTTGAGTGCTAACAGGGGGTTGTGGTTTGGGAATAAGCACTTCACTAAAACAAATAAACTATTGCGCGATCAAGGATATGATACTATAGATTGGTAAGTAATTCTTTTGGATCTAGTTTATTAGATATTAAATTTAAGTTAAGTAATGTATCTTGCACTATATCAATAGTTTGTAAATTTAATTGATCTTGTGTCCATTGGGTAATGCCAAGCCATTCCCTTATATCTTGAAGATCCAAGTTATATCTGTTAGCGAGTGTTCTGTCTATGCTAGGGATCATTTTAAATTCCCTTGTGTAGTTGTTTACAATCTCTAAGACATGCCTCAAGGCAGCAGAATCTTTATCAAGAAAGTTTTGATTTGCGGCCACTACAAAACAAGGCCAGGGGGTAGGACAGTCTGCCAATCTTCTAAAAACACCATCTAATACCAGCGGTTTGGTTGTAAAATGTTCCCACATAAAATAATCGGCTTCTCCATTTTCCAGCGCTTCAACTGCACCAGAGAGCGTATGTATTACTTCAAAAGACAATTCAGCGGTATTCCAGCGTTGTGCTTCTGCCAACACATAGGCCATTAAATGGCTTCCGCTTCCAAATCTGCTGATAGCGGCTTTAGTCCCTTCAAGATCTGAAAGATCCTGAAACCTGCTCTCTGCAGCCACGTGAATGCCCCACAACAGGGGAGAACTTATGTATCCCTGAACAATTCTTGCCGGATTCCCTTCAGAAATGCTTTTAACGATACCCTCGGTTAGAATAATGGCCAGGTCTGTTTCTTTTTCTTCTAAGAGTTTACACATTCTTCCAGTACCCTCAGGAACTTCTATCCATTCTACCTTTATTCCTCGATCTTCAAATGCGCCCTCTTCCATGGCCATATGCCAGGGAAAATTAAAATGTTCGGGAACTCCGGCGATTCGAATTTTTTTCAAAGGGCGAGCAATTTTATTAATGTCCATTCTATGAGTGCATCTACCGTCCTGGCGGGTTGACTAGAAAATTGCTTGGTGGACCTATTTGCAATAATTGCATTCAGGGAAAGTGCCTTGTGACCCATCATAGATGAAAGTCCATATATGGCTGAAGTCTCCATCTCCAGATTGGTCAATTTTCTATTTTCATAAGAAAAGGAGGATAGTTTTTCGTGTAGTAAAGGGTCTTTGGGGGGTAGTCTTAAATGCCTGCCTTGTGGTCCATAAAATCCCGCATTAGAACCAGTAAAGCCATTAATCACATCTTTTTCTAGAAAATGCTGACGTAAGTGCTCGTCACATTTTACTACGTAAGGCTGAGAATTATGAGCACCCCATTTGCTGTGTTCAAAAAAGGCCCTTTCAATATCAGGGAAGCGAACAGCTTCACTTTTGTAATAGTACAATAGATTATCAAAACCTATGGCATAATCGCTAAGCAAAAAGGAATCGACCGCTATATCTGGTTGAATAGCACCAGAAGTACCAACTCTGATAAATGTTAGTTGTTTTTTCTCTTTTTTTACTTCTCTTGATTTCAGATCAATATTGACCAGGGCATCTAATTCATTGAGCACAATATCTATATTATCAGTTCCTATGCCAGTAGATATGACGCTTATACGCTTGTTTTTAATCCAACCAGTATGTGTAATGAATTCACGTTTGTGCTGAGTAATTTCCAGAGAGTCAAAATGTTGTGAAACGCGGGATACTCTTTGAGGATCTCCTACAAGAATAATAAGATCGGCTAGTTCTTCGGGGATTAAGTTTAAATGATAGATCCTGCCTTCCTCGTTGAGGATCAGTTCTGAAGGCCCTAATTGCATGTTATAATTTTAGGATCCGTCCCGATTCGTCGTTGTAAAGGAAATTGTATTTCAGAGCGCCTCCTAAATACGATTCATTATCCCTGATCTGAGAATAGTAACTAGTTTTTCCCTCCAGAATGTCTTTCCCTTTTTTGGAAAGACGGACAGGGCTATATGAAGTAAATAATGGTTTTAGGCTGTTGACGATTCGCTCAAATTGAGTATCACCATAACCGTAATAACCCTGATTGGCAAGTATATTTTCAATAAGTGCTTTTTTATTCTTTGGCTTTTGTTCCACAGCAAGCCGCATTATTCGGTTCTCCAACTCATTCAGCCCGTTTTTAATGGATGGAAATCGTTTTAAATGAACCTTGATGGCATTAGAAAGATAGTCGAAATGATAATGTTCAAAATCTGACATATTCTCCAGTCGTATTGGGTTATCACTACAATACAGCTGCCATACATAGTCGGCAAATTCTATATCATCCTGAGTCAGAAATATGCGTTTATTAAACAGGGTTTGTATCTTTTCATCATTATTATCGCATAAACCATATAAAATGTCTGTGTCATCCTCGTTCCCACTGCAAACTAAAGATATTTGCGCATCGCGCCTGTGTGTTTTTAACCAGCTTAATACAGCGATCATATTGATCTGACAAAAAAGATCATATTCAAACCACAGTATGATCTCATCCTGCTGTTTATGATTGCAAAGACTGCGATACTCTTTAAGTGTTTTTTCTATGAACCAGGATTTGCTTACGTTGTAATTCTTGTGAAGAAATTCGAATCGTGTTTTCCAAAATGACTCACTACCTACGTTGTTCTCGGTTCTACCTTCGCATAGCATTTCCCTCCAAGTGATGATGTCGCCTTTAAATGGAAGAGATTTTAATCGTTGAGTGAAACTATCTCCATTAGTGATATGCAGTTGAGTACTCATTCTCAGGAATTGTTGTTTAGGTTCTGGTTACTAAATGTAACACTTAATCGATAAAGATTGAAATAATTAACAAAATACTTCAGCCTAAGTTACTGTGATTCAGTTCAAGTATCGTTAAAACTATAAGAAGGGTACTATCCACCAACTCGTTTGGTTTTAAAGCCATTTTCTTGAAGGTATAACATGATCTTATCCCTGTAATCTCCTTGTATAATGATTAGTTCATTCTTGTAGGTGCCGCCTACGCCTAATAAGGTCTTTAATTCTTTTGTCAGAGCCTTTAGATCCGCATCCGTTCCTTCATATCCTTCCAGGATGGTGATAGGTTTCCCTTTGCGTTTTTCATATTTACAGAGTATAAGCTGGTCCTGCACCCAGAATTTCGGTTTCTCTTTATTTGATGGAATATCTTCTTCCGATGGTTGATGGTCCGGAAATAGGTTTTTTAATTGGTCTTCAAGATCCATAGGATACTGTTAAAATTCCGCGAACTTGCCTTATTTTTTAATGAGGCCAAGCTCCACAAGGCGTTCGTTAAGAAATTCGCCTGCCGTGATATCACTGAATAATTTAGGATGCTCCTTATCAATGCAATTTTCCAGGCAATTTAGGGGCATTTCTCCAATTGGATGCATAAAAAATGGAATTGAATACCTTGAACTTCCCCAAAGTTCCCTGGGTGGGTTTACCACCTGGTGGATGGTAGACTTCAGCTTGTTGTTCGATAATCTTGATAGCATGTCTCCAACATTGATCATTAACTGATCTTTACTCGCTATGGCATCTATCCATTCTCCTTTGTGATTCTTTACTTGTAACCCCTTTCCATGAGCGCCCATCAATAAAGTGATAAGGTTGATATCTCCATGAGCTGCTGCGCGAATAGCATTCTTTGGTTCTTCTGTAATAGGGGGGTAGTGAATAGGCCTAAGAATAGAATTCCCGTTTTTTATGTACTCGTCAAAATACGTTTCTTCCAGATCCAGATGAAGTGCCAAAGCCCGCAAAACATATTGAGCTGTTTTTTCCAGCATCTTGTATGTTTCCTTTCCTACTTTGTTAAAGTCAGGAAGTTCGGTTACTGAAACATTAGAAGGATATTCTTCTGACAACTTGGGATTGTTCTCAACGTACTGACCAAAGTGCCAAAATTCCTTGAGATCACCCACTTTTCTACCCTTGGCGTGTTCCTTTCCAAAGGACGTATAACCGCGCTGTCCGCCAATGCCCTCTATCTCGTATTTGTCTTTCACTTCCTGCGGCAAGGCAAAGAACTTCTTAATTTCAGAGTATAATGATTCGGTCAGATTTTCCGAAAGAAAGTGACCGCTAAGGGCAACAAAGCCAATTTCCTCAAAAGCACTTCCCAAATCTTTTACAAATCGCTCTTTTTTTACTAGATCTTTAGATAAATAGTCCCTAAGATCTACACTGGGTATGGCGTTCATACTTATTGTTTTTAGTGAAGAATCAAAGTTACTAAATTCTTAAACTAATTTGCTCTTTAAATAGGAAGAGATCTTCAAAGCAATTTTGCTACATTTACTGCATTCATTTACGCTAATCGTATTTAAAGCTAATGCAATTTCAACACCATGGGCTCACTTCGGAGGTACTTATAGAACTCTATAAGGCCATGCTTAAGCCCCGCATGATAGAAGAGAAAATGCTGATACTGCTTCGGCAGGGAAAGATATCCAAATGGTTTAGCGGCATAGGGCAGGAAGCAATTTCCGTTGGGGTCACAATGTCCCTTGAGTCGGAAGAATACATCTTGCCTATGCACCGCAACTTGGGTGTATTTACCACTCGAAACATTCCTTTACATAGACTTTTTGCCCAATGGCAGGGAAAAATGAGCGGATTTACAAAAGGAAGGGACCGTAGCTTTCATTTTGGAACCCAGGAATATAAGATCGTAGGCATGATCTCTCATCTAGGTCCACAGTTAGGAGTAGCCGATGGGATCGCACTTGCAGATGTCCTGCAAAAAAACAAAAGAGTTACGGCCGTTTTTACAGGAGAAGGTGCTACCAGTGAAGGAGATTTTCATGAGGCATTAAATATTGCAGCTGTTTGGGACTTGCCTGTGCTATTCTGCGTTGAAAATAACGGGTATGGTTTATCCACACCCATAAGTGAACAATTTAGGTGTAAACACATTGCTGATAAAGGCAAAGGATATGGGATAGAGTCATATATCATTGACGGCAATAATATACTGGAGGTATATACGAAGGTGAAAGCTTTATGTAAAAGTGTACGTCAACGGCCACGCCCCGTTCTACTCGAGTTTAAAACCTTTCGAATGAGAGGACACGAAGAAGCCAGCGGTACAAAATATGTTCCTCAACAATTGCTGGATACATGGGCTGCGAAAGATCCCATTGAAAATTATTTGGAATATCTCAGGACGCAAAATATCCTTTCTGAAGAGGAAGAAGTGGAAATAAAGAAGAATTTCATCCATGAGATAGACGATAATTTACAACAAGCCTTTAGTGAAGACATTGTTCAAAGCTCTGTAACTAATGAATTAAATGATGTATATAAAGAGTTTGTATATCAAGAAGTTAAAGAAAACATTGAAGTAGCAAATATTCGTTTGGTGGATGCTATCTCCCAAGGATTGCGTCAATCAATGGAAAAACATCCACACCTGGTTTTGCTTGGTCAGGATATTGCAGATTACGGAGGTGTTTTTAAAATTACAGAGGGATTCGTAGAGCAATTTGGAACAGAACGAGTAAGAAACACACCTATATGTGAATCGGGCATTGTGGCTGCGGCTATGGGCTTATCTATTAACAAAATGAAGGCCGTGGTGGAGATGCAATTTGCAGATTTTGTCAGCAGCGGATTTAATCCTATTGTAAATTATCTTGCAAAAGTACATTACCGTTGGAATGAGCCCGCAGACGTGGTTATAAGAATGCCCTGTGGGGCAGGAGTAGGGGCCGGACCATTTCATTCACAAACAAATGAGGCCTGGTTTACCAAAACACCGGGTTTGAAGATCGTATATCCTGCTTTCCCTTATGATGCCAAGGGACTTCTGGCAACAGCAATCAATGATCCTAATCCCGTATTATTCTTTGAGCATAAGGCTCTTTATCGAAGTATGTATCAGGATGTACCCGAAGGTTACTATACCTTGCCGTTTGGAAAAGCAAGTCTTCTAAAAACAGGAGAATCTCTTACCATAGTTACTTATGGTGCCGGAGTTCACTGGACTCTCGAAGTTTTAGAAGCAAATCCGGATATTAATGCAGATCTGCTTGATCTGCGAACCTTACAACCTTTAGATATTGAGGCTGTTTACCGGTCCGTGAAAAAAACAGGGAAGTGCATGATCGTGCAAGAGGATAGTCTATTTGGAGGTATTGCCAGTGATATTGCATCCCTGGTAATGGAGAACTGTTTTGAATCTTTAGATGCTCCTATTAGGCGCGTTGGTAGTTTAGAGACCCCAATTCCTTTCGCCAAACAATTAGAAGAACAATACTTACCAAAAGCCCGTCTACAAAAGGTTCTCGAAGAATTGATGTCATATTAATAAATGGGTGCAGGACCAACTACATTCACACATTTGGACTACTAAAAAAAGAAGTGGATCCGCGAGAGCTAGATGGTATTTTATTACGTATATAAATACGAAACAAAAATATCTATAACATGATTAGAAAATTAATTCCTTTTTTAGTTGTTGTACTTATCTCTTCCTGTGGTGTAACCAAAGACATAAGGGATCAGCGAAATCTAATTAGCGGTACCTGGACATTAAATGATATTCGCTATGAGAATAATCAGGGAATGTTCAAAGCTGTTGTATTTAACGATGCAAATGCCATCTGTTTTGAAGACAGCAATTGGTTTTTCCGGGACAATAATAGTACCGGACGTTACTCGCTTAAGCAAGGCTCCTTATGTGAAGGAGGAGATCGTTTTATCCGTTGGTCTGTAGTGAGTAATCCTGCAAACTATACCAATCAATTACAGTTTAAATATATTGACGAGAAACGAAATGATATTTCCGGTGGTTTGGGATATAGGTTAAACATTTCTTCCCTTTCTGCGAACGAAATGATATTAAAATCTAATGTGATGGTAGACGCTAAACCAGTAACTATCGTTTATGAATTTACTAAAAATTAAAAATGAAAAACATGTTTAAAAAAGTAGGAGCAATTATAATGATCGCAGCGTTAAGCTTGGGATGTAATGCTGTAAAAAATGCCAATAAGACTCAAAAAGGTGCCGTAATTGGTGCCTCAGGAGGAGCCGTAATTGGTGGTGTCATTGGAAATAATGTTGGAAAAGGTGGCAACACCGTTCTGGGTGCTATTATTGGAGGTGTTGTAGGTGGTGCTGCTGGCGGATATATAGGTAACAGAATGGATCGCCAGGCAGAACGTATACAGGAAGAAATTCCCGGAGCAGAAGTAACACGGGTAGGTGAAGGGATAAATGTTACGTTCAATGAAGGTGCCGGAGTTTATTTTGATACAAATAAGTCTAATATTAAAGGGACTTCTGTTGAGACGCTAAACAAAATGGCCAATATCCTTAAGGAATACCCAAAAACAGAGATACTTGTTGAAGGGCATACAGATAGTGCCGGTTCAGATGAGTATAATATGGGTCTTTCTAAATTGAGAGCAGAATCCGTGACCAATTACCTAATTAGTCAGGGAATAGATAATAGCCGATTTACAACGAAATGGTTTGGAGAAACCCAACCAGTTGCGGACAATGCAACAACGGAAGGCAAATCTAAGAATAGACGTGTAGAAATTGGCATAGTGGCCAGCGAGGAATTAAAACAAGAGGCCATCGAGAAAACCAAAGGATAATCTCCCTCTAGTAGATTTTAAAACCCGGCATTATTGTCGGGTTTTTTAGTTTAGGAATATGTATCTTTCGCTAGTGGCTACTTATGATGTGATCATTATTGGGGGTGGACTGGCCGGACTAACGGCAGCCATTCATTTACGGAAAGAACACTATCGCATCCTGCTGCTTGAAAAAGAAACGTTTCCCCATCACAAGGTATGTGGTGAATACTTATCTAATGAGGTAGTGCCTTACCTTCATCATCTGGGGATAGAATTACCAACAAACATAGAAATTAACACCCTGGAGTTTAGTACGCAAAAAGGGCGTTCCCTTCAACTTTCCTTGCCACTTGGTGCAAAAGGTATTAGTCGATATGCCCTGGATAATTGCTTGTATAAAAGAGCCAATGGCCTTGGTGTAGATTTTGTTTTTTGTTCTGCAGAAAGCATTGAATATAAGGATGACGTATTTGCCATAAAAAATAATCTCGATCAAGAATACCAGGCATCTTTTGTAATTGGGGCCTTCGGGAAACGTTCCAATCTGGACAAAATGCTATCCCGCAATTTTATTGCCAAAAAATCCCCCTGGCTTGGAGTGAAAGCCCATTATCAATGGGATATATTTCCGGATCATCTTGTTGGACTGCACAGTTTTGAAGGAGGTTACGGAGGATTATCCAAAACGGAATCCGGAGCAGTTAATTTTTGCTATTTGGTGACCTATGAAAGCTTCCAAAAAAAACAAAATATTTCTGAATTCAATGACCTGGTTGTAGCACGGAATCCATATTTGGCAACTTTTTTAAGAGAAGCCAAAATGGAATTTGAAAAACCCCTGAGCATTGCTCAGATCTCCTTTGAAGCAAAGGATCCTGTTGAAGATCATATACTCATGTGCGGGGATTCTGCCGGTTTAATTCATCCATTATGTGGCAATGGGATGGCCATGGCCATACATAGTGCTAAAATAGCCTCAGAAATGATCGATGTATATTTGAAAGAAGGACAAGCAGATCGTACTCAATTGGAAAAAGAGTATGCCTTAAAATGGCATCGAACTTTTGGTAAACGGATCAGAACCGGAAGGCGACTTCAAAAGCTCCTAATGTCCCCAAAAATTTCAGATATAATTTTTTCCCTGGCAGTCCTATCACCTGGAATACTTAAGCGCATCATTAAAAAAACGCATGGAAAACCGATAGAAGTATGATCCGTTTTAAGGAGCGAAGTACAGAAAGAGAATTAATGGATGATCTTAGTTTAGATGAAATCCAGATCAAATCCATTTTAAAAGATATAACCCTGGCTAATAAATTGCTCGGGGGAAATAACATTACAATAAAAGCGCTCGATCGACTATTTAAAGAACATCCAAGAGAAAATTATAACATTATAGATATAGGATGCGGCGACGGAAGTATGTTGAGGGAAGTGGCAGATCACTGCGCTAAAAAGCACATAAAAACACAATTAATAGGTCTGGACCTGAATGAGAGGTCGATCAACATAGCAAAGGAATATAGCCATAGCTATACCAATATTAAATATAGTGTTCAGGATGTTCTTTCTTTAGAGCCGGAAGAATTCCGTTGTGACATACTTCTTTGTACATTGACTTTACATCATTTTTCCCAGGAACAGATCCATACTTTTATAAAAAAATTCGCTTTATTGGCAACTATTGGGATAGTCGTAAATGATCTGGACAGGAATAAAATTGGTTTTGCGCTATTTAAAGTATTCAGCCAAGTATTTATGAAATCGTCTATTGCCAAACACGATGGATTAGTTTCCATTAAAAGCGGGTTTGTCAAAAATGACTTTCAAATATTTTCCAAATCCGTTCCGTCTATGGATTATAAAGTTCGATGGAGATGGGCATTTAGATATGAGTGGATCCTAGCCCATCCAAATAAGTAAGTTACTATGAACAAAGTACACGTAGTGTCCGTTGCCAAAGAACTCCCCGCTTACTACAGGGACACTAAAGATATTTTACCCCTTGTAGATCTTTGGCTTTCGGGGCAGGAAGAACGGTTTAGGCGTAAGGTCATTAAGATCTTCGAAGGAGCAGGTGTAGAACGCAGATATGGTATAATGGATCCTGAAGAAGTTTTTACCGCTACTTCTTTTGAAGAAAAGAATGCGATCTATGTTCGTGAAACAAAAAAATTGGGAACAGCGGTTCTTAAGAAAGCGCTCATAAAGAATCAATGGGAACCAGAGAGTTTGGACTACATAATTACCGTTAGCTGTACCGGGATCATGATTCCATCCCTGGACGCATACATAATCAATGATTTAGGTTTGCGACAAGATATTGTTCGCTTGCCTGTAACCGAAATGGGGTGTGCTGCAGGTGTATCTGGAATGATCTATGGCAGTAATTTTTTGCGATCCAATCCAAATAAAAGGGCTGCTGTCATTGCCGTTGAGAGCCCAACTGCTACTTTTCAGTTAAACGATTTTTCAATGGCCAATATGGTAAGTGCTGCTATTTTTGGAGATGGAGCAGCTTGTGTGTTGCTTTCTTCAGAAGAGCATGCAGCCGGACCTGTTATAATAGGGGAGGAAATGTATCATTTTAAGGATGCCACGCACTTAATGGGCTTCGATCTGGTTAATACAGGGCTTAAAATGATCCTGGACCCTAAGGTTCCGGAGACCATTTCAGAGCATTTTCCCAATATTGTGTACCCTTTTCTTCATAAACATGAAAGTTCAATTGATAAGGTGCAACATCTCATTTTTCATCCCGGGGGGCGAAAGATCGTACAGACCGTTGAAGATCTTTTCGGAAAATTAGGGAAGAATATTGATGACACCAGAGAAACATTAAAGCTTTATGGTAATATGAGTAGTGCTACTGTATTGTATGTTTTGGAAAGATTTATGGATAAGAAGATCCCTTCCGGAGAGCAAGGGCTTATCCTAAGTTTTGGACCGGGATTTTCAGCGCAGAGGGTCTTATTGGAATGGTAAAGGATCTAAAAGAGATCAATTTAATGTAATTTAATAGCTGTAGAAAGGAAATAGAATAGATGTCAGTAAATACTACAAAACAATGGGCACTTATCCTGGGAGGAAGCCGAGGATTGGGTCTGGCAACAGCCCAAAAACTGGCGAAGCATGGGTATGCCATTTGTATTGTTCACCGCGATCGCCGAGCCGATATGGAAACCATTGAAGAGAATTTTCAAAAGATCAAAGCCGATGCCAGCGACTTCTATTCGGTAAATGCAGATGCCATAAATCCTGAGAGGAGGAAAGATGTGTTGAATCATCTTGAGGAGTTAATGAGAGAAGGGGATGCCATCAAGATCCTGGTCCATAGCATTGCTAAAGGCAGCATGAAACCTATGATGACTGATCCTACATTGAGTTTAACAGCCCAGGATATTGAGATCACATTTAGATCGATGGCGCTAAGCTTATATGAATGGGTACAGGAGATCCTATCTGCTAATTTAAATCATACGGACATGCGGGTGATCTCTTTTACCAGTGAAGGGAATACTAAAGTGATACGGGGTTATGCAGCTGTCTCTGTTGCCAAGGTTGCCCTGGAAGCACTTACACGAAGCATGGCTCTTGAATTAGCGCCCTTGGGGGTAAAAGCCAATTGTATTCAAGCAGGGGTCACAGAAACCACATCTTTTTCTATGATACCAAACAGTGATAGGATAAAGAAAAATGCCTTAAAACGCAATCCTTCAGGTCGTATTACCACCCCCGAAGATGTTGCAAATACGGTATATCTGTTAAGTCTGGAAGAAGCTAAATGGATCACCGGCACAATTATAAAGGCCGATGGAGGGGAGAGTTTGCGATGAAGAACTTAAATAACATCCTGCAGAAATTACCTTATAGTGATCCGTTTTTGTATGTGAATTCAATTACATCCATAAACGATGAAGGTTGTGAAGGCACCTATGTTTTTAAAGACAGCCTGCCTTTTTATAAGGGCCATTTTAAAGATTTTCCTGTAACTCCCGGGGTAATTCTTACAGAGTGTTGTACACAGATAGGCTTGGTTTGCCTGGGGATCTATCTGTTAACCAAAGAAGATAACCTTGAGTCTAAAGACATTCAAATTGCCATGAGCAGTATGCAAATGGAGTTTCTAAAAGCAGTATATCCCAATGAAAAAGTAAAGGTGGTATCAGAGAAGAGCTATTTTCGCTTTTCTAAACTTAAATGTAAGGTGTCCATGTATAATAGCCAGAATGAAGTTGTTTGTAAAGGCACCATTTCAGGAATGTTTAAAGAAAAGGGAGATGCTTAAAAGAGTAGTTATTACAGGATTAGGCGTTTGTGCTCCTAATGCATTAGATATTATCTCTTTCTCCAACGCTTTGGATAAAAAGCTTAGTGGCATACAGTTTCACTCTCGACTTAAAGAATTAAACTTTGGTTGTCAAATTGCAGGTAAACCATCTGTTACACTAGATCACATAAACAATTACTTTACATCTTTACAACAACGTGGTTTAAATGCTTCCGGTCTAATTTATGGCGTAATCGCCGGGGTTGATGCCTGGAAAGATGCAGGTTTAAAACCTACAAATGAAGAAGATACCGATTGGGATAGTGGTGTCATTTTTGGTACCGGAATCTTAGGGATTGACAAGTTAAGAGAAGCTATTTATCTTATCGATGAAGGAAAAACCAGACGCCTGGGAAGCACCTCCGTACTTCAAACAATGGCCAGTGGTATTAGCGCCTATTTAGGCGGAATATTGGGCTGTGGGAACCAGGTTACGACCAACTCTTCTGCCTGTACTACAGGAACGGAAGGGATCTTGATGGCGTATGATCGTATTGCTTCAGGAAAAGCAGTTCGAATGTTGACCGGCAGTTGTAGTGACAGCGGGCCCTATGTATGGGGAGGTTTTGATGCTATGAGGATATTACCGAGAAATTTTAATGACTCACCAGAATTAGCCAGCAGGCCTATGAGTGCAACTGCTGCAGGATTTATACCGGGAAGTGGAGCGGGGGCATTGGTGTTAGAATCTTTGGAAAGCGCATTAGAGCGCAAAGCCCCAATCTACGCAGAAGTACTTGGAGGGTCTGTAAATAGTGGAGGACAACGCTCGGGCGGAACCATGACGGCGCCAAACAATATAGCTGTACAGCACTGTATTAATGAAGCGTTGGAAAATAGCAAGATCACTGCAGCTGAGATAGATGTTATCAATGGACATTTAACTGCCACTTCTAAGGATCCGGTAGAAATTAAAAACTGGAGTACAGCATTGGGAAGGGATGGGAAAGATTTTCCTTATATAAATTCATTTAAAGGCCTGCTTGGTCATTGCCTGGCAGCCGCAGGAAGTATTGAATGTGTTGGTTCTGTATTACAGATTTCAAATGGACAGATATATGGAAATGCGAATTGTGAAGACCTACATCCTGAGATATCCCAAGTCATTGATCCCTCCAGAGTCCCACAACAGACCATAGTAATTGCGCCCAAAGTAATTGCAAAAGCCAGTTTTGGCTTTGGGGATGTAAATGCTTGTGTTATTTTTAAACGATTTAATGATTAATTCATGACAAAGGAAGAACGATATACCCAATTGAAGACCATAATCTCACCCTATTTACCTGAAGATGTTTCTGCCAACACCATAAAACCGGAAAGTAATTTTATCAAGGAGTTAAACATTAATTCTGCAAATTTAGTAGACATAGTTCTGGATGTAGAGGATGCTTTTAACATTACACTTGAGAATGAAGATATGGACAGTATGCAAACTGTTGAGGATGCATTGAAGATAATTGAATCAAAGGTTGCGTAAACTGCATTTGGTCATGGCAGACCCTCTTGTTTTGTTAGCCCGCATATTTGATTCTTTGCAATTGAATTAGATCGTGCCAAATAGTTTCCGAGACAAATCCGTGTTAATTTTTTACAATCGATCAGAGAAATTTCGTACCTTAATGGAACCCATTATAGGTCCCCAAATTCTCTAAGCTGTGCGATATGGAAATCAAAGAATCATCTTCACCCCTTAAAAGTGAAAAATCCACAACGCCTCATATTCATTATCTGGAAAGGCAACAACGCTATCTTTCATCACTATCCCATCAATTAGGATCGTACCATTGTGTTCCCAAAACAGAAAAACTCTATGAGCAAATGGAGCAGTTGAAAAATGCACTTGCTAATCTAATGAAAGAGAATGATCAACTAATTTTCGGGATACATAAGTCGGGTAAAAGTTCGCATGAATACTTAGCAGAATACCAAAGTCAGTTCGATAAGGTTATTCAATTAGAACATGAGATCCTTGCTTATATTGGCAAGGCTAAGATCCACGGCTGATTTTATTCCAATTCAGTTTCTTTCTTAGGTGTTTTCTCTGGAATCGCTATAGAAAAAATGATTCCTGAAGCAAGGGACACCAAGATAAGGGTTAAAGACACCCATTCCGGGAGATGGATGTATTTTTCTGTCAGCATTTTCAAGCCCACAAATCCCAGGATAACTACTAAACTATAATTTATAAATCTGAATTTAGTGAGCATTCTTGATACCAGAAAATACATCGATCTGAGACCAAGAATAGCCATAATATTTGAGCTAAAAACTATAAATGGATCAGCCGTGATGGCCAGAATGGCGGGGATACTATCTAAGGCAAATAGAATATCTGTTAACTCTATAACAATTAACGCCACAAATAATGGAGTGGCTGCCTTAATGCCCATTCGCCTGATAAAGAAATCGTGACCATTCATACGCGTTGTAAGGGGATACAATTTCCTGAGATATTTAAATGCTAAGGCGTTTTTTGGATTGAATTTAATGCTCTCCGATTTGAACATCTTATAAGCCGTATACAACAAGAATACTCCAAATACGTAGATAACCCAATCAAATCTATTGATAAGTGTGATACCGAAAAGTATCATCATTGCCCTGAAAACAATCGCTCCTAAAATACCCCAAAAAAGGACCCTGTGCTGGTACATTGGTGGAATGCTAAAGGCTGAAAAGATCACAGCTATTACAAATACGTTATCAATGCTAAGAGATAACTCGATAAGATAGCCAGTAACATAATTTAAGACCGCCGTATTTGGGGTCATTTGGGTTGGGTTGTCCACAAGTCCTTCCGAGAACAACCAATAGATAACGCCACTAAAACTGAGGGCTACTGTTACCCACAAGGCAGTCCATAAACTAGCTTCCTTGCTCCGGATAACATGGTCGTGTTTGTTAAATACACCAAGATCTAAAGCAAGAAAAATAATGATTAGAAAAATAAAGGCAATCCAAACGAGCATTCACGAAAATTTAATTCAAAAGATACGAGCATCTCTTGACATAAAACAATAATACAAGATAGGATTCTCTCTCGATTTATAGCTTTAAAAAACGTCTTTTTGAAAGATAAAAATATCCCAGAATACAATAGGAAATGATCCCACAAGCCAGGAACCCAATAAATACAGGCAAAACAGAATCTATTACGAAACTGCCGATAAAAGCGCTGATAGGCACGGCCATTAAAGTGGCGAGACATCCTGTTAAAGCAGCTCCAATTCCCGCAATATGTCCCAAGGGCTGCATGGCCAAGGCGCGTAAATTTCCGAAAACAAAGCCAACTGCAAAAAATTCAAGCGCAAAGAAGCATAAGACCACCCAATACGGCGGATTTATTCCAGATTGAAAGATAATTACATAAACAAGTGGGATCAAAATATAAAAAGCCAATGCTATGGTAATCAGGCGTAACATTCCAAAACGAAGTACCAGTGTACCATTCAAAAGCGTGGCAGCACCAATAGTAATTGCCAGGGTAGCAAAAATATATGGGAAGGACTCCTTCATAAGGTATTGCTCCTCAAAGATCTGTTGTGAAGTACTTAGATAAACTAAAAAAGAGCCGGTGATAAATCCCCAAATAAAGGTAAATACCATGGTTTGTTTATAGTTCAATAATTCTCGGTACCCATTCACAAATACATTCATTCTGAAAGAGGTACGTTTTTCAATTGTCAGGGTTTCCGGTTGTCGTTTCCAAAACCAAAAGGCAACCAGTAAAGAGAATACTACTTGTACATGAAAAATGGCTTCCCAGCCAAATCCATCCAGGATCCATTTCCCCAATGTAGGTGCAACAATAGGAACCAAAATAAATACAACTACTACAAAAGATAAGATCCTTGCCATTTGGTCCCCACTATAACGGTCACGGATCATAGCCACGCTGATTGTCCTGGGCGCAGAAAGTGCTATACCCTGCAAAATACGTCCTGTGATCATTACCTCAAGATTAGGAGCATAAACACATAGAATACTGGCAAAGAAAAAAAGGGCAAAACCCATATAAACTACCGGTTTTCGTCCAATACTATCTGAAATAGGACCAAAGAGCAAAGGCCCAACACCAAGACCTAAAAAGAATATGGTAATAAGTAATTGATTTTGTGAAAGGCTGGTAGTTCCCACGGAAATTCCAATAATATCCAAAGCGGGTAGTAACGCGTCCAAAGCCAGCGCAGCAATAGACATTAAAGCTGCCATAAGACCTACAAATTCGAGTTGGGATCGCCTCTTTAATTTCATCACGCAAAAGTAGCGGATTCTTCAGGATAAATCCTTAGAATACCTTAAAGACGTATCCCAGAAGCCAATAGAGAATAAGAAAGACCACCACAGTACCTATACAACCGCAGCGTCCGCCGCCAATTTTTTTAGCACCATATCCGGCAACAATAGCTCTTATTAGCTTTTTCATAGAAGGTGATTTAAATAAAAATACGTATTAATTTGTCCTTTTTGAAAGATCAAAACGATAGACCAATTCTGTCTTAAACTGAAAACCATCGCCAATATCCCTGTTTAAGATAGTTCTGTTATCTCCGAAAAAAATACCTACCAAAGACAGGTCTATGGTATCATCTGAATTGTACACCTTATAATTTCTAAAAAAGGCATGCCCAATTTTGGCTCGTAAAAGGAGAGAGGAAGTAATTTTCACTTGCCCATATACATACAATTCATTAGATGCCCTGGTTACATAATGATCATCAAAACCGAGGTTTTGAATGTCGTAACTAGTCCCCAAGCCGTCGAACCGCAGCCCGACTGACGTAGTTGTGCTGAGTTCATAATTCAGGTCTACTTTTATCGGTAATAATACGTTGGCCTCAAAAAGGCTGTTCTCACTTTTATAATAGACACCGAAAATTGGAACTACCAATAACCCAAATTCTTCCGTATTGGCATACAAGCCGTACATATATTTTAATCTGCTTGTTTTAGTATTGGTCAGGATGCCAATGGCTCCTATCTGTTTCCCCCGGGAGAACCCTGAACTAAAATCGGACGCAACCTTGGGTATAAGCAGATAAGTGCCTGCCCATTGTTCAGAATAGGTAGTATTCCATCCCAGTCTCAGACTAAGGGCATAAAGAGTTGTCCTGGGCATGGTAGAGGGGTAGAGTCCCACCTGAATACTCCCGGCGGTAATCCCTGTGATCAATGCAGTTTTAGGATTCAAAACTATAGGAGCATCAAGATTTAAATTCCATTCCTGAATAGCCTTATCTTCTGTAGTGTCTTCAAAAGACCTGTTAAGGGCAGTGGTATAGGAAAAAGTACCAAGATCCAGATAATCCTGCGCAACCACAGGCAGTCCGCTTCCTAAAAGAAAACTACTTAGCAAAATGAGCCTTGTTACTACTCCTAATTTCATAGAGCGGGCAAGATACTAGTTTTACAAGATTTTGAGCCCATATATTTAATGGGGTTATCAACTCTTATTTATTATAAAACGTATTCCGCCGTAAAACCGAATTAATTGTAACTTTAAAACCGAAACTACCAGAAGCCATGAAGATCAGAATAAAAGGAGATTCAATCCGGTTCCGACTCACCAAAACAGAGGTGGAAACCCTATGTAAAAAAGGATATATAGAAGAGATCACACATCTTGGGTCGCAACCATTCAAATATGCGGTAACAAGGAAGAGCATTGAATCCATGGACATCCAATATGAGGATCATACTATACTCCTGGGTATCAGTGATAAGAAAATTCAGGGTTGGGAGTCTAATGAAACGGTAGGATTTGAAACAACCTTAGCCGTTGATGCCGATAACAATGCACATCTCTTGCTTGAAAAAGACTTTGTCTGTCTGGATGAGCGGATCGAAGATCAATCGGACAATTATCCAAATCCCAAAATGCTGTCAGAACAATAGGAACCAGTAAAAAAATAGCAGGCATGCCCAAAGATCAGAATGTGAAGAAACGCAATGTATCCCCTAGAGGCCCAATTGCCTTCTCAGATCTAAAGATCAGGCAACCTATGCAGATCGCTGCAGGCACGCAAGGGGTATACCATGCTTTAAAGCATAACTTTAATGAAATGGGCGTAACCCGTTCTATGACTGCATTATTAAAAATGAATCAAAAGGACGGATTTGATTGCCCAAGTTGTGCCTGGCCAGATCCTGAAGAGCCCTCCAAAATAGCGGAATACTGCGAGAATGGAGCAAAAGCACTTGCAGATGAGGCCACAACATCACGTGTTGGCAAGGAGTTTTTTGCGAAGTATTCGGTAGAGGAATTATCTCAGTTATCAGATTATCAGATCAACTCTTTTGGCCGACTCACAGAACCCATGGTATTGAAAGAAGGGAGTATTCATTATGAGCCTATATCCTGGAAAGAAGCCTACCACCTTATTGCAGATCAATTACACGACTTAAATAATCCGGACGAAGCTATTTTTTATACTTCCGGAAGATCTAGCAATGAAGCAGCTTTTCTATATGGCATGTTTGCAAGGGCATTGGGTACTAACAATCTGCCCGACTGCTCTAACATGTGTCATGAGTCGAGCGGGGTGGCCCTGTCTGAAACTCTGGGAATAGGGAAGGGGTCTGTTACCTTAGAGGACCTGTACGAGGCCGAGGTGATCCTCATAGCGGGGCAAAACCCCGGCACCAATCACCCCAGAATGCTAAATGCCTTAGAAAAATGCAAGAAAAATGGGGGTAAGATTGTCAGCATAAACCCACTCCTGGAAAGTGGCCTGGTAAATTTTAAGAATCCGCAATCTGTTTCCGGGATGCTGGGAGGAGGTACCCAACTGGCAGACGTGCATTTACCGGTAAAGATAAACCAGGATATCCCGCTGGTGAAAGCCATACTAAAAAAACTGGCGGCATTAGACGGAGAATATAGAACCGTCTTTGATCACGATTTTATTTCCTCTCATACTGAAGGGTATGAGGCCTTAATGGCAGATCTGGCCGAGCATGACCTGCAAGAACTAATCGCCATGACGGGAATAGGGGAAGCGGCCATTGATGAGGTGGTGAATTACCTGGCCAAGGCCGAAAAGATCGTGGTATGTTGGGCCATGGGACTTACACAGCACAAGAATTCTGTATCGACCATCAAAGAATACGTAAACCTGTTACTCCTCAAAGGGGCCATAGGCAAACCTAACAGCGGTACCTGTCCGGTTAGGGGGCATAGTAATGTACAAGGAGACCGCAGTGTGGGGATCATGCATTATGTGAGCAAAGAATTGAATGCTCGTATCAAAGAACATCTTGGATTTACCCCGCCAGACCATCAGGGGGTAGACGTAGTAGCGGCGATGCAAGCCATGCACGATGGCAAGGCAAAAGTATTTATGTGTTTGGGAGGCAATTTCCTGATGGCCGCCTCAGATACAGATTATACGGCAGAGGCTATACAAAATTGTGATCTAACAGTGCAGGTGAGTACCAAATTAAACCGCACCCATTTAGTGACCGGAAAAACGGCACTTATTCTACCCACCAAAGGCCGTTCTGAAAAAGACTTTAAAAATGGGAAAGAAAGGGTGGTTACTACCGAAAATAGCATGGGAAGGGTAAAGGCCTCCAAAGGGGTTTTAAAACCGGCCTCTGATACACTGATGAGTGAACCCGAGATCATTGCCGGCATTGCAGATGCGTATTTTAAAGGGGAACATTCAATGGATTGGAAGGAACTGGGATCCGACTATGATCTTGTCCGCGAGAAGATAGATACTGTGGTCAAAGGTTTTAAAAATACGAGTGAGCAGGCCAAAGGAGTGGGGTATTACCTGCCCAATAATGCCCGGGAAGGTAATTTTAGCAAGCTACCCAATGGCAAGGCAAAAATTACTGTGAATCCCTTGCCAGATCATAGTTTACAGAAAAATGAATTTATCCTGATGACCATTCGGTCCCACGATCAGTTTAATACTACCATATATGGGATGGATGACCGCTACAGGGGGATCTATAATGAGCGCAGGGTGTTGTTTATGAATCCGGAGGACATGAAGTTGTTTGGCCTTGAAAAAGAAGATGTGGTTGATCTTAGCAGTGAATATGACGGCATTACCCGTAAAGCTCATCAATTTAAGATAGTGCCTTATGACATCCCCAGGCAAAACCTGGCGGCTTATTTTCCCGAGACCAATCCGCTGGTGCCATACAACCATTTTGCGGACCACAGCCGAACACCCATCAGCAAATCTGTTAAAGTACGTGTGGAGAAAGTAGGGTAGTACCAGGCTAAAAGTGTAACAAACAGCACCGTTTGGTGTCCTATTAAATAAGGAGTATAACGAAACCTAACTACTATGATAACTTTTCGCTTAAGTATTAAGAATGCATTATGTATTGTATTCCTATTCTTTATTTTCTTTGATCTAAGTGCGCAAACCTCCTTTACAACTGAACAGTATAGAGAAGATCTGCGTTTTTTGCAGGAAAATATTCATAAAAACTTTTCTTTTCTTTTCAAAAAAACTACGGCTACTGATTTTGATGCTGAGGTAGAAAAACTCTATGATCAAATTCCCCAAATGCAACCCCATGAGGTGTTAGTTGGCTTTAATAGGATAGTAGCTTCCTTTGAATACGGACATACTGTCTTTGGTTATTGGGATGGGATAATCCCGATACATCAGTTGCCAGTGGTTTTATACCAATATGACGATGGAGTCTTTCTTCAGGGGGTGCATAAAGACTATAAAGAGACCTTGGGGGCCAAACTTCTGGCAATTGAAGGTGTAGCTATAAAAGATGCGCTCAAGCTAATGCGACCTGTTGTACCTGCGGAAAATGAACAGTTCGTAAAGGCGTACGGGATCCATTATCTGACATTTCCTGAATTCTTACATGCGCAGGGGATCATGAAGACCATGAAAAAGACGGTGGAGCTTACTCTGGAAAAGGGCGGAAAGCAGTTTAAACATCACATAGAAGCTGTGCCTTTTGAGCGCTTCCCAAGGCAGTATGGAATGGTAGTACCTAGCGAGGACTGGCTGGAGTCGCGCGACATTACTAAAACACCTTTATATTTAAAAAACTTAGAGAAGATCTATTACTATGAATACCTGCCGGAACAGAAAACCGTGTATTTACGGCATAGTCAGATTCAGGACGATTCTCTACAAAATATCCCTGAATTTTATTCCGAGGTCTTTGATTTTATTGATACCAACGAGGTAGAGAAACTTATCCTGGACGTCCGTTTAAATGGGGGAGGTAATAATTATAAGAATAAGCCAATTGTCACTGGGATCATTGCCAACAAAAAGATCAATCAAACCGGAAAATTCATGGTGATCATAGGAAGAAGGACCTTTTCGGCCTGTCAGAATCTGGTAAACGAATTACATACGTATACCAATGCTATTTTTGTAGGGGAGCCTACTTCAGAAAATATCAATTTTTATGGGGATAGCCATCCTTTAACCTTACCAAGTACGAAGATGAAAGCCCATCTTTCCTTTGCCTGGTGGCAAGACAAACCCCAATGGGAGAACAGGCCTTCCTTGTCTCCCCAGATAGCTACCGGGATGACCTTTGAGCAGTACAGAACCAATCAGGACCCCGCTTTGGAAGCTGCCTTGGCGAATGCTGATAGTGATTTTATAACAGATCCTATGAACTATTTCACCTCTTTGTTTACCAGTGGTAAGTATGATCAAATACAGCCAGAGGCAGCAAGGATGCTAGCAGATCCTGCCTATAATTTCTTTGATTTTGAAGCTGAGTTTAACAAGGTAGGATACGAGTTTTTAAAAGACCAGCTATTTGAAGAGACCCTGTTTATATTTCAGATTAATTCAGAACTTTTTCCGGATTCTGCAAATGCCTGGGATAGTCTGGCAGAAGCCTATTGGAAATCAGGAAACACGGCTAAAGCGGTGGAATTATACAAGAAAGCAATTGCCCTGGATCCGGATGGGGCTATAGGGGCCCATGCCAGGGAAATGTTGCAAACTATGGAGGAGACCGCCCCTAAAGAATAGCTAGTTGAGGCTTTGGATAGCCCCTATTAAGAAAGAGTATATTTTAATATTCATCAATCAATCAATGAAAAAAGTAATCACATCCAAATGGTTTTGGGTTCCCATTGGTATCCTTTTACTGATAGTTGGCTTCTATTTCTATAAGGCCCAATACAATGGTGTTAAACAGGAGATTCATTTTACTTCAGATATTGAACTCCCAGGCCTGCTGCTGAAGCCTGAAACCGCTGGACCACATCCGGCCATTATTTTGCTTCACGGGGCAGGAGGGAGCCACCAACATCATAACAAGGCGTTTTTTAGGTTCCATGCCAATGCCTTTTTAAATAAGGGGTTTGCTGTATTGGTGTATACCAAAAGAGGGTCCGGAGATGATGGATTTAACTATGACTATTTTACCTATAAAGACCTTGTTAACGATGCCCAAGCAGCCATCAATTTCTTAAGAAACCAACAAGACATAGACCAAAAGAATATTGGACTTATGGGTGTAAGCGAATCTGGATGGTTTACCCCGGAACTGGCCTACTTAGACGGAAATATAAAGTTTATAATTAATAGGGTTAGTTCTCCTTTTTCCGTTGAGAACACAGTGATTCATGAGGTAAAAATGGATGCCCTTACCGAAGGTTTTACGGAAATGGAAATACTTGAGGATATCCTGCCACTTACAAGACAAATATGGCAGTATTATATAGATGTATCTAAAGATCCATTGCTGGCAAGTGGTCCGGAACGAGATAAGATCAATACTAAACTAGAAGAAGCGCATAGCGATGAGCGCTTAGGGAAATGGTTTCAGTATAAGGAACTGGCAGCATACGACTCCTTAAAATATGCAGCACGAGGGTTTAATTTTGACTATGATCCTCAACCGTATTTGGAAAAGATAGACCTGCCCATGCTATATGTAATGGCTGGGAAGGATAAAAACATTCCCACTCAGGAGGTGGTTACTTTTCTTGAAGATTTTAGAGAAAAATACAAGAGAGATATTCAACTAAAAGTATATCCTGATGCCAGTCACTATTTCTATAAATGGGGGTTGGAAGACGGGCCTTATGAAGGCTGGCTTTATCAGGAGGGCTATCTGGAAACTATCACCAATTGGGCGGCAGATCAGGTCTCAATACTAAAAAAATAAGGGATGTTTCCTTTATGTATTTAAGCATTTGCTTAAATAAGATAATTAGATTATCTTTATACTATGGAAAAATTTATTTGTATAAGGGTAGAGGCAGACGTTAGGCAAATAATGAACTGCAGGGAAATAGTTCAGGAATTGGATGCATCTTTTGATGAACTTTCTAATATCCTAAGTTTAGCAGGAAACCCGGTGAGATTAAAGATATTGTACCTATTACAACTAGAAAAACGTCTATGTGTGTGCGATCTAAGTGATATTTTGGAAATGAATGTATCTGCAATTTCACAGCATTTAAGAAAGCTAAAGGACAGAAATATTATATTTTCAAAAAAGGAAGCTCAAACTATCTTTTATTCCATTGAAAAAGATAAACTACAACTGCTGACTCCTTTTTTTAAAATAGTAGAGCGCAGTAGGGTTTTAGAAGAAAAAGTATGAGCTCAGAAAAGAAACTTCTAGGAATATCTTTGATTACGGCAATAGCCGCATCATTATGCTGTATTACCCCTGTGTTGGCCATAATAGCCGGAACAACTGGCCTTGCGTCTACTTTCTCGTGGCTTGAGCCTTTTAGACCTTATTTAATTGCCCTTACAATTTTGGTGTTGGCAGTTGCCTGGTTTCAGAAACTAAAACCAAAAAAACAAGAAATAGACTGTGAGTGCGAGGACGAAAAACCAAAATTCATTAACTCAAAAAAGTTTCTGCTTTTAATTACACTTTTTGCAGGAGCAATGCTCACCTTTCCATACTACACCCAGGTATTCTACCCAAGCACAGAAAAGGAAGTAGTGTATGTAGTAGCGTCAGACATCAATAATGTTAAATACAGCATTAAAGGAATGACATGCACAGGATGCGAAGTGCATATAGAAAGTGAGGTCAATAAACTTAATGGAATCATTGAAGTAAAAGCAAATTACAAAAATGGGAATACCATTGTTTCGTTTGATATAACAAAAGTGACCCCAAAAGAAATTGAGGAGGCCGTAAAAAAAACAGGATATAAGATTATAGAATAATGGAAGTACAACTGCTATCTACCATCACATGCCCAACATGTGGTCATAAAAAAGAAAAAGAAATGCCAACCACGGCATGCCAGTTCTTCTATGATTGTGAAAACTGTAATGCTGTCTTACGGCCTAAAGAAGGGGATTGTTGTGTGTTTTGTTCCTATGGTACAGTGGCTTGTCCGCCAATTCAAGAAAACAAAAGTTGCTGTAATTAATGGGTTACAAGGCAAAAAATATCAGAACATTTATAGGAGCTAAAAGATATGACGAGTCCAGAACCTTCTATCGGGAACTTGGCTTTGAAGAGGTTATTCTATCAAAGGAAATGTCATTATTCAAAGTGAATAAGGAGCTTGCCTTTTATTTACAAAAGTATTACGTCAAAAAATGGGTTCACAATTCAATGATATTTTTGGAAGTGGACGATATAGAAGTCTGTGAGAGAGAATTATTAGCAAAAGACCTTCATAATAAGTACAAGTACGTCCGATTTACTGACATAAAAACCTTTGACTGGGGACGAGAACTTTTTATGCACGACCCATCCGGCGTTTTATGGCATTTTGGTCAATTTAATAAGTAAACTTGTCTTTAAATTGAAGAGTAATACGTTGCTTGATTCATATAAAGTTTGTTTTAAACTGTAACGCTTCAACAAATACATTTTGTTCTCTCAATTGCGTTGTGGAAAGTGAGCATTTGGAATGTCGGCCATCATATCCGGAGCTGATCTCTGGGGATATATCTCCTTATTGGGAGAACCATGGAATTATTGTAAATTCATACCGCTATTAATTAGTTCACAGCATGAAAAAATCCCGAATTATTTTTGCCTTTGTATTCGCAACGCTTACTTCTTGCAATTATGGTGTAAAGCAAAAAACAGAAGAAAAAGGGCTTGCAGCCAATACCGTCCTCAAGGTGGTTACCGCAGATATAGAGGCGGGTATTAAAGCCAATATCGACAAGAAAGTAGAAGAGGGGGGTGGGTATTTTAATATGTCTACAGACGAACAAGACCTGAGCCTGCAATTGGTTCGTGTTCATACAGAATACCTGTCTAATTTAGGGCCCAAGCGTCACTTTGCCTGTGTGGACTTGGCTGATATAAGCGGGGATGTCTATGATGTGGATTTCTTCCTGGAAGGAGACCCGGGAAGTATGGTAGTTACAGAAACCACACTGCACAAGCTTAACGGCAAGCCTTTTTACACCTGGAAACAACGAAAAGACAAGACCTGGTATAAAAAGCCGGTAGAGAATGCATCCACAGACTTGCTCGGCGTCATTGAAGGCGTGGACAGCTTTGAATTTCGGTATGAGGTTACCCTGCCTGAGATAAATGAAGCGGCAAAAATGTGGCTACCTATACCGCAGACAGATGACTTTCAAAAGGTGGAAGTAGTATCTATTAAAGCTCCCGTAGACCACCGGATACTTAAAGAGAAATATTACGGCAATTCTGTACTCTATGTGGAACTTTCTCCGGAGCATAGCGGAAAGAAGGTGGAACTGGTCTATGCGGTGCAACGACAGGAGAAACATCCCTATGAAGACGCCACTTCCACAGCAAGATATTTGAATCCAAGTTTATTGATGCCCGTAGGGGACCGTTTTCAGGTGCTGGCCGATTCCATTATTGGCGATAAACACAAAGAAGGCACCATTATGCAGGCCAGGGCACTGTATGATTATATCATTGACAATATGAAATATATAAAGGCAGGGACCTACGGCACCGGGGATTCGGTCTATGCCTGCGATGCTTTAACGGGCAATTGTACGGAGTTCCATTCCCTGTTTATTTCGTTGGCCAGGTCTGCGGGCATCCCATCACGCTTTGCGGTAGGAGCTTCCATTCCTTCAGATAGGGACGAAGGAGGGATTGATGGTTATCACTGCTGGGCAGAATTTTATGCCGAAGGGAAATGGTGGCCTGTAGATATCAGTGAAGCCAATAAATATACAGCCCTGGCTACCTACTATTTTGGCCGGCACCCGGCCAACAGAATAGAATTTACCAGGGGACGGGATCTGCGGTTGGACCCGGGACCCCAGGGCGGACCCATCAATTTCCTGGCGTATCCGGTTATGGAAATAGGAAATACCCCTGTTTTCCCGAAAACATTTTTTTCATTTCGCAGGAAAGCAGCTGGGGAAATAGCAGATAACGGGATATGACTACCCTGATACGGAATCCTTAGTTGTGGGGTGTTCTTCACCTTCAGGATGTTCGTCACCTTCTTTCGTAGGATGCTCTTCGCCTTCAGGATGTTCTTCCCCTTCTTTTGTAGGGTGTTCTTCACCTTCCGGATGTTCTTCGCTTTCGGCATGTTCCTCAGACATTTCAGTGTCTTCTTTTTTCTTTGTATCACGGCAAGAGCTCATGGCGCCGGCTCCAATAAAAAGAAACAAAAGAGCCACCAAAGCAGTGAACTTCAATTTTTTTAAACGATTCATAATAATGAGTGTATTAGGGTTTATAAAATCAAGTAAGCCATATACTACCTACTTGGCACATTTAAAGATACCAAATTTTGCCTGAACCCCACGGAGGAAGTTTTGTAATCATACGTTTGCCGGGAATCATGTACCTATATTTGCCAAAATCTATGCTATGTCCAAACAGTTCTCCGATCTAGGAATTAACGAACAACTTCTTCAAAGTTTAGCCGATTTACATATTTCTGTCCCTACAGATATTCAAAAGAAAACGATTCCGGTGCTATTACATCAAAAAGAAGATGTTGTAGCCTTGGCCAAAACAGGCACAGGCAAAACGGCCGCTTTCGGGCTGCCTTTGCTACAATTGATCAATACAAAAAACACGGACGTACAGGCCGTAATACTGGCACCTACAAGAGAATTAGGGCAACAAATATTTGCAAACCTGGTGTCTTTTGCTGCTCATAGTACAGCTTTATCTATTGCTTCTGTTTGTGGCGGTATTCCCATTAAACCTCAAATAGAACGCTTAAAAGTAGCTACGCATATTGTGGTGGCCACTCCGGGCCGATTAATTGACCTGGTGCAACGTAAGGCCATCAGCATTCAAAATATAAAGTATTTAGTGTTAGATGAAGCAGATGAGATGGTAAGCGCCTTGCAGAAAGATCTGGACATCATTGTTTCTGAAATCCCAAAAGCACGCAGAACCATCCTATTTACGGCCACCATGCCCGGCGCTGTAAAACAATTGATTCAGAATTATATGTCAAAACATGTAGTGCATCTGGAGGCAGATATGGCACAAATGGGGCATCTGGGGATAACGCATCAATACGTAGTGGTAGATCCCATAGAAAAGCTGGAAGTATTGCTTCACTTTTTACATTCCAGGGAAGGGGAGCGGGGCATTATTTTCTGCAGAACCAAGGCAGCTGTTAATAAATTGGCAAAGAAACTTGCCATTAACAAATTCTCATCCGGCGCTATTCACGGGAGTTTATCACAAGGGATACGAGACCGCATCATGGGGCAATTCAGGGAAGGCTTTATCGATATTCTTGTAGCTACCGATCTGGCAGCACGTGGCATTGATGTAAAGGAAACCTCCTATGTAGTAAATTACCATCTGCCAGATACCTATGAGGCCTATGTGCACAGAAGTGGAAGAACGGCCAGGGCAGGAGCAGAAGGCCTCTCCATAAGTATCATACAGCAGGAAGAGCTCCAGAATATTCCGGAATTTGAAAAGGAATTAGGACTTGTTTTTAGTGAATATAAAAAGCAAAACCCTGAAAACAGGGAAGAAACTAATTTGGTACTGTGGGCCAAAAAGATATTTAAGACAAAGCCTAACCGTAGCATTTCCAATGAAACTAAGGAAAAAATAAAAACCCTGTTCCATCATTTAACAAAAGAAGAATTGATAGAAAAAGTGTTGGCAGACACCATATCTCAAAAGAGTGCTGCGCATTCACAAACACCCACTTCCCAAAAGAAGTAATCCTTATGGCTAATAGCATTAGAGAACAACAAGATATTTTAGAGAAGTTACAAATAGCTGCATTAAACCCCATGCAGGAAGAGGCTATTTCCGTTATTAAAAAAACTACGAATACCATTCTTCTTTCCCCAACGGGTACAGGCAAGACACTGGCATTCCTCTTGCCTATTATTGAAACCTTAGATCCGGAAAGCAGGCAGGTACAGGCATTGATCCTGGTACCTTCCCGGGAACTGGCTATACAAATAGAACAGGTAGTTAGAAATATGGGGTCGGGGTTTAAGGTAAATGCCGTCTATGGAGGCAGACCCATGTCTAAAGATAAAATTGAACTAAAGCATACTCCGGCTATTTTAATAGGAACGCCGGGTAGAATTGCGGATCATTTTAGGAGTGGCCGTTTTTTAAAGACCAGCATTAAAACCCTGGTATTAGATGAGTTTGATAAGTCTCTGGAAACAGGCTTTGAGGAGGAGATGAGCGAGATCATTAGTCAACTACTTCATGTAAACAAACGCATTCTGACCTCTGCAACCTTGGGGGTTCAAGTTCCGGGTTTTGTAAGGTTAGATAAACCTTTGACAATCAATTATCTAAAAGACAATATAGCATCTAAACTAGCTATTAAAATAGTAGTTGCTGCAGATAAAAATAAGTTAGCAACCCTGGTAGAATTGTTGCAACATATTGGTAATGAACGCGGCATCATTTTTTGCAATTTAAGAGAAAGCATTGATTTAGTAAGTGGGTATTTGGAGAAACACGGCATTACCTATGCTTGTTTTTCTGGAGGAATGGAGCAACGAGACAGAGAACGTTCTTTAATTAAATTTAGAAACGGCAGCTGTCTGGTACTTATCGCTACAGATCTGGCCGCAAGGGGCATAGACATCCCTGAGATGAACTATATTATTCATTATGAGCTTCCCAGAACGGTAGAAGAGTTTACACACAGAAATGGAAGAACGGCACGGGTAAATGCGAAAGGCACGGCCTATGTCTTGCATTGGGCAAAGGGTCGCCTGCCCGGGTTTATAAAAAATGACAAACCCATAGACATTTCACAAAAGGCGCCTGCCAAGCCACAATTTTGGGAAACCTTATTTATTTCCGGGGGGAGAAAAGATAAAATCTCAAAGGGAGATATCGCCGGACTCTTTTTTAAACAAGGCGCTATCAACAAAGACCAATTAGGGGTTATTGAACTTAAACAAGATTGTGCCTTTGTAGCGGTACCGGTCCCTATTGCCAATGAATTGGTGGAAAAATTAAACAATACACGCTTAAAAAAGAAAAAGATTAGAGTAACCAGAGTATAAGTGAAGAGTATAGAGATTATTCCGATGCTATTCCAACATAACGAGCCCGTTCCATAAAGTACTCCTCAAAGCGTTTTAGCCTTGGATGCAAACGTTCTGAATATAATACAAACTGGCATTTTCTGATACTTTGGGTAATCGCTAGCATGGCGGTATACTCCGGTTTTTGTAATAGAAAATCCCCATCATCTATAGAACATATCTTTAATTGAGCAGTATTTACGCCATTTAATAAAAATAATTTGTGCAAGGATTTTGGCGTGGTAATAAGTATGTCGATCCCCTCAAATATTTCTGATTTTTGCACATCAATATGCAACTGGGAATATCCTACATAGACCCTAAGGGAACTGTACTTTGTGTATTCTAAAAATGCCGTGTATAATTCCAGGGCTTTTTCCTTATTTTCCAACAGTACAATAGCTCTTGGCGCCATTCCCTCAGCCTCACACTTGAGTTTTTGAAGGGTAGTAAGGATTAAGGTGGTAGTTTTTCCACTTTTTTTGGGAGCAGTGCAATAGACATTAGCGCCACTTTTTATAACAGGAATACTTTTTTTTTGAAATGAGGTAGGGTTTTCAATAGAAAAAAGTTCTAATCTTTCCTGTAAGTGAGGATGCAACTTTTTAAATGCCATATCTTTTTATTACTAAAATAGCACTTTGGTTTCCATGTGCTTGTACAAAGCAAATATACTGCTGTTCTATAAGCTTTCAGTAAAATGGCTTTGCAAGCAGAATTTCCTTTTACATAATACAAGACGATATGTTTCTAAAGAAGCCATATCCGGTATTATGCAAAACAGCAGAGCTGTTCGGAAATTATAATACATGAGCCGTTTTGCGCTAATAATAGATTTGTTCTATAATTTATATTATGTCAAATAGAATAAATAACATCCCCTATTAGACTTCGTATTGTTTTTATCTGGAGAAATGTAATATAACACCTAACAAAACAAAAAAAGCTCATACCGGATAGCCAGTTTGAGCTTTATCTATAATTAGATAGTGTTTAGTTGCCTTCGCTTAAAGAAAAACTTCCATCTCCTTTAAAATCTGTAATAATAATTGTAACAGTCCATGCCCCAGCGGTACCTGCAGAAGTAACACCAGAAAAAGAATCTGGTTCTACAGCACCATTTAAAGTGCGGTCTAGTACTACGGCTCCTTCAGAATCTCGGACTACCATATTAAATGAACCTTCTGCCGTAGCCGTAATATCGGCATTATAATCAGCAGTGGCAGCATTACATGTCCAGTTAAAGACACGAGTTACACTTCCACCATCTCCTACAAATGATCCGCCTACATCGCCAATAACATCGTCGTCATTATCAATTAAAACAGTACCATTTACACGTACTTCAGCCATTAAATCTGCTTCATCATCACTACAACCTACAAATACTGCGGTTGCCACAAATAATATTGCAAATAATTTAGTTTTTACAAGTTTCATAATTCAAATTTGGGTTATACTTTCAAGAACAATAACGAACTCAGACCGAGAATATTATGCCTAAAGTCTCCCCAGTGAGACACAAAAAAAATTAGTAATACAGCTTGTAATCCCTCTCTTCTGCTTAGTTTAAACAATATAGGTTTATAAGGTTCGTTTTATAAAAACCCAAATAATTCAACCAAAACACTCATAATTGGTCCATTTAGCAAGGATCATTTAAAAACGTAAACAGATGAACAACCCATTTAAAACTTTAATGCTATGCTTTATGCTTGTAGCTTTCACCGGAAACATACTGCACGCACAGAAAAAAGGCAAACTTACCGAGCAGGAAAAAGAAAACCTTAAAACCTCTAAAGTGCTATTGGTGCACTATGAAGCGCCACCCATGTATATCATGACACCAAAGGATGCTGTTGGAAGCGGACTAATAGCAGATCTTACACAATCTGATGATGCAGATCCGCTAAAAAAATATTCCTATAACCCTTCCCAACGGGTACATAAGAATCTGGCACAACTTTTTAAGGAAGAAGGCCTGGTTACCGATCTGGAAATTCAGGAAGCTCCCTTTCCCTACTCCTCCAATAAAGAGCTAAAAGATATGTCTAAATATGAAGGTGTTGATGCAGCTTACATCATTGAAGTTATTGTGCCTCTTATGGGATGGAAAGCAACCTATGCTCCTATTAAATGGAGAACATATCATCTAAATTTAGCCCTGGATGTTCGTATCATCAGGACAAGCGATTTTGCACGTATCTGGCGAGGGAATGTTGGCTATGGCGGACTGGTAGATAAGGAAATGCGTTTTCATATCAATGATCTGGATGAAAACTCCAAAACCATGATCTCTGAGAAATTAGATGTAATGGCCTTTGAAAGCAGCAAACGAGCCATGGAGAAATACAAAAAGACGAGCAAATAAGTTATTACCAGTTTCTTAAAAATTTAAAGCCCTATGACTTGTCATAGGGCTTTATTTATACATTTATACAGCCTATAGTATTGTTTTATAAGCCAACAACACAATTAATGTATCCCTCTGCAATTTCCTTCCAGGGTAACACGTATTCTTTCTATTTCAGTAGCACCGGCTGGTAATTCTTCCAAAGTTAATCCTGCGTAATCATTGGCAGATTTCCAGGTGGCTATGGTCTCGCTAAAAAACTGTGAAGCCGCGGCATCGGTTTCATAGACCACTAAATCAAAGGTTTCGCCCTGGTCACCTCCAAACCTGGTCAACACCTGCCACTTCCCATTTTCTTTATAGGAAGTATTGGTATAGTCAGATTGTGGATAATATTTGTCGTCTGAAGGCCTTAACAACACCCAAATGTCATTGGTAAGTATTTCGGGGTACACGCCCATGGTAAGAATACGGCAGGTTACCGTATCACCATCCACAGGTGAAATTACCTGTACCCTCTTTACAGGGTATTCTACTTGCAACTTATTACCGGTATCGAAGGTTTCCATATAGGCCATGGGATTCATTGCCCCATAACTAAACCCCCCATAAAATAGTAACACCACCCCTATTATGCCAATAGCTATCCTTAGGCTAGCATTCTTTTTATATAGTATTGCTACCAATAAACATAGTAAGCCGCCAATCACTGAAATAAAAACACTTGTAACCATTTCTTATCAATTTCAACATTAAACACTATTGATAGAAAAAATAACTACACTAATTTACTCAAATCAAATTAAAAAGTAAAGCCCCGTGATGGTTTCACGAGGCTTACATGAGCTTTTTTTACCAGTTACGAATGGTTCATTTAGTCAGATCTGGCTTCTGAACCTTCTGTAGCTTCCTGGTTATAATCATTTACCATACTCAAAAAGGCAGCTTCGTATTCTTTATTCACATACTTCCCCATTTTTTGCCGTTCCACAAACTGATCCCTGAGGCCATAGTGATTGTTGGTATAGTTTTCCTTTACCCGTGCATTGTCTCCTATATAATTTAAGAGGTTGATATGCATAACATTGGTGGGGTTCTTTTTATCCTTTAAGATCAGTAATTGAAAGTTGTCCTGGATATAGTTTATCAAATTAGCCCTGTCCTCAAAGATCATATCGGCCAGTTCATGGTTGATCCTTCCTGTGGTTCTGCTGTATAATTTGTACATTTTAATAGGTCCGTTGGCGGTCTCTTCCAGACACATCTTTTTTGGGATCATTTTGATGGCTTTTCCGGTAAGGTCGGCATAGCGTACGGTCTTAAAAACGGCACCATTGTCTAACGTAAAGCCTGCAATATCACCGGGGTTTAATTTTTCTTTCATACTCCCCTTTAGTTTCCCCGTCTTTTGAAATTTTTCATAATTCTTGGGTGTTATATAGGTGATGTTCTGTTGAAAGCGCTGTGGAAATTCAAAATTAATTTGAATATAGGCATCTTCTGTTTTTCCTTTTTTAAATTCAAGCTGACCTTTTTGATATAGGTCCTGTGCGCATAGGCCAATTGTAATAAAGACACAAAGAAAAAGACTGATTCTTCCTTTAGATAATTTCATGATTTTGATTTTTAGTTTTGAGATGGTCTCCAATTACAACGAGTCCAAGCCTACATTATTGTTGTTCAAAGACTTAGGCTACTGTCCTGAACGCCCCCGCTCCTATGCTTTTTTTGTCTATTTTTAAGTGGAGATCACAAAATTCAACATATGCATATCCTTAGGCGAAAACTGCTTGTTCTGTTATCCTTATTTATTGGCGGGTTTATCTTTGGGCAACAAAAACAACAAACCTATTGTAACCCCATCAACATTGATTACGGCTATACCCCTATCCCTAATTTTGCGACTCACGGCAAGCACCGGGCCACCGCAGACCCGGTGATCATTACTTTTAAAAACAACTACTTCCTGTTTTCGACCAACCAATGGGGCTATTGGTGGAGTGAAGACATGCTGCAATGGAACTTTATACCGCGCAAATTCCTGCTGCCCCGCCATAAAGGAGTCTATGACGAACTCTGTGCCCCTGCCGCTTTTGTTATAAAAGACACCATGTATCTGGTAGGTTCTACCCATGGGGAAACCTTCCCTTTGTGGAAAAGTACCAACCCAACACAAGACGACTGGGAAATTGCCGTAGATTCCCTTAAAGTGGGTGCCTGGGACCCTGCCTATTTATACGACGAGGAAAAAGAACAATTATTCCTTTACTGGGGCTCCAGCAACGAATTTCCGCTGCTGGGTACCTCTGTTAATCTGGAGACCATGCAGTCCGAAGGCTATGTAAAACCACTCATGTCTTTACATCCGGAGGATCATGGCTGGGAACGCTTTGGGGAATACAATGATAATACCTTTTTACAGCCCTTTATGGAAGGCGCCTGGGTTACCAAATACAACAATAAATACTATTTACAATACGGCGCACCAGGGACGGAAACAAGCGGCTATGCAGACGGGGTCTATGTAAGTGATGATCCGCTTTTAGGATATGCTTATCAATCCCACAACCCCTTTTCTTATAAACCGGGCGGCTTTGCAAGGGGCGCCGGTCATGGAGCAACTTTTCAAGACAATTTTGGCAAATGGTGGCATGTTTCTACCGTAGTATTGGGAGTAAAAAATAATTTTGAACGCCGTATCGGGATCTGGCCCGCGGGATTTGACGAGGATGATGTGATGTATTGCAATACAGCATATGGGGACTACCCTACCCTGTTGCCGGCAACTACAACGGATCATATAAGTGGAAGTTTTGCCGGTTGGATGTTGTTGAATTACAACAAACCGGTACAGGTTTCCTCTACCTTGGGCGGCTATCAGCCCAATAATCTGGTAGATGAGGATATAAAGACATATTGGAGTGCTACTACGGGCAAAGCGGGAGAATGGCTGATCTCTGATCTGGGTGAACCATCCACAGTGTACGCAATTCAAATCAATTATGCGGATCAAGATGTGGAGTTCCTGGGGAAGACCCTGAATCAATCTCATCAATATAGAATTTACAGTTCGGCTAACGGAAAGGACTGGAAAATCTTGGTAGATAAAAGCAAGAATACCACTGATGTGCCACACGACTATGTGGAGCTACAAAATCCTGTAAAAGCACGCTATTTAAAAATGGAAAACCTTAAAATGCCTACGGGAAAATTCGCCATCAGTGGTTTCCGGGTATTTGGTATAGGAGATGGTCCTGTGCCCGGCGCTGTTGAAGATTTTATCGTCTTGAGGGCAAACCCCAAGAAATACGGAGAACGCCGCAGTGCCTGGCTTAAATGGCAACAAAATGATCTGGCAGATGGCTATGTCATCTATTTTGGAAAAGATCCGGATAAACTATACGGCAGTATCATGGTCTATGGGAAAAACGAATACTATTTTACCGGAATGGACAGAACTGATGCGTATTATTTTAAGATTGAAGCCTTTAATGCTAATGGGATCTCTGAGAAGAGTGCCGTGGTATTTTCTGAATAGCAAGGTGGTAATTATGCAAATTTCTATGCAGCGAGCACTGCCTCGGGCTTAGTACCTAAGGCCCGAAGCATCTTCATATGATCTATAATGGCATGCCCCATACTTTTCTTTACATGATATGGTATACCGTATTCCTTAGCCGTTTTTGAAACAATATTGGCCATTTCCTGATAGTGAATATGGCATACATCTGGCAATACATGGTGTTCTACCTGAAAATTTAAGCCTCCTATTAACCAGAACAACAACTTATTTTTTGGAGCAAAATTGGTTGTAGTTACCAATTGATGGGTATACCAGTCATCTTTCATGGCTCCTTCCCCATCGGGAAGTGGAAATTCTGTATCTGGCATAATATGGGCTATCTGGAACACTGTGCTTACCAATAATCCGGTCACAAAATGCATACTTAAGAAGGCTAGCAGTATAATCCACCATGCCTGTGGTACCATAATCATTGGAAGTACCAGGGCATATGTGTAATACAATAACTTCCAGGCGGTCATACTGACCAGTGTTTTGGCATATTCGTTCTTTTTAGAGAAGAATCCCATGTCTTTATACCTTTTTAAGCGTACATAGTCCTTGGTTGTGATCCAGGAGATGGTTGATATCCCATAGAAGAACCAGATATAAATATGTTGAAACTGGTGTGCCCAATAGTGTTTGGCGTGGGGAGAAAATCTTAGAAAAAATGGTGCATTTAGGTCGTCATCGGCATGCTCTATATTGGTATACGTATGATGCAGTACATTGTGCTGAATCTTCCAGACCTTTGCATTGGCGCCTATCATATTAAAGGAATACCCAAGCAACCTGTTTATGGTCTTATTCTTTGAATACGAACCGTGGATAGCATCGTGCATAACGCCCATTCCTATCCCAGACATTCCCAGACCGCAAATAATATAGAGGGCAAACAACAGCCAGACGCTGGTTACCAATCCGCTGCCGAGCAAGATCAAAGGGATGAAAAATAAAGACATCATGATGATAGTTTTGGTAACCATCATACTATTTGCATTCCTGCTTATGTTATTCGACTTAAAATATGCGTTTACCCTATTTCGCAAGGTTTTTGAAAAGTCGTTTTTATTTGTTCTGGAAAATGTGGGATTGTCATTAGAACTAGCCATGTATATACTATATATTAAAAAGAACACTCCATTAAATTATACCTATACCGCCCGGAGTATAAAAAAGTGGTACCGGGAATTCTGTATTCCGCTTGTGGCTAATGAAGAAAATCCTTTGAGTAAAAATGGATAGGATCCATTCTGAAGGCCTCCGCTCTAACTACAGCAAGCTGTATGCAATGCTAAATGAAAGTAATGTAGAGAGCTAAAAGTCTAAAAATATTATAAATAAAAAACAAAGCTGTCTATAGCACTTATGCCGTAAAGGTAAGGCTAAAACGGAAACTTGTTAAAAGATTTTGTTAACAGAGTTCTAAAAGACCTGCTTCAATACTTATTGAGTAACTGGCGCACCCTCATACCAAACCCTGTATATGGCATCCCCATAATCATCAGAAATAAGCATAGAACCATCTTCCAGCACTAACATATCCACGGGTCTGCCAAAGGCTTCCTGGGTTGATTCATTAAGCCAGCCGTCTATAAAAGTTTCATAGCTCACTGCCTTGTTGCCATCTAGTTTAACAAGACTGATCTTATACCCTACCTTGGATGAGCGGTTCCAGGATCCATGTTCGGCTATGAACGCGTACTGTTTGTAGGTTTCAGGAAAATTGCTGCCTCTGTAAAATGTAACGGCCAAAGGGGCCACATGGGCACCTAAGGCCTGTACGGGAGGAACAAAATCTGAGCAGGGTCTTTGGTCTCCAAACTCAGGATCTGCAATAGTGCCTCCGTGGCAAAAGGGATATCCAAAATGCTGACCAGCCTCTTCTACCCTATTTAATTCACAGGGAGGCACATCATCTCCCATCATATCTCTGCCGTTATCTGTAAACCATAGTTCTCCGGTATCTGGATGCCAGGTAAAGCCCACTGTATTCCGTACGCCTCTTGCATAGATCTCCCTGTTGGTTCCATCGGGATCCATCCTTGTGATGGTGCCATAACGAGGATCTACCCCGGTGCTATCGCAAATATTACAAGGGGCACCTACCGGCACATATAATTTCCCGTCTGGCCCAAAAGCAATATACTTCCATCCATGATGAAACTCGGTCGGATAGTCATCATACACTATCTGTGGTTGGGGTAAGGAATCTAAATTAGCTTCAATATTAGGGTAACGCAGTAATCTATCTACTTCAGCCACATACAAGGCCCCATCTCTAAAAGCGATCCCATTAGGTACTTCCAGAGTAGAATCGAGCACCTTTATCATATCAGCCCTATAGTCACCATCGGTATCTTGCAGCGCATAGACAGTTTTATCGTTACGTGTCCCAACAAAAAGAGTTCCGTCATCTCCCATAGTCATAGAACGGGCTCCATCAACCCCTTCGGCATACACATCAATCTTAAATCCTTCAGGGAGGTGTAGGTTTTGTATGGGAAGTAGTCCACTATATGATGCCACTACCATCTTTTCTTTTTCCGTTTCCTTCTCTTTGCAGGAAAAAAGGGTGACGGTTATAATACATACCAGAATACCGCTTAATAGGCTGAAATGTTTTTTCATATCTAAATTTGTATGTTCTAATTTACATCAATTTTGGCAAAGGTATATTTGATGACCGCAATAACATTAAACCTTCTAATCCCCTGAAATAGCCTTAATGTCCCCGCTATAGCTTATTGAAGTACGATGTGTGCTATTCACATTAATATTGGCCTTCAGAGATGTAAATACAGATATATTGAATTGTAAGGTTTCTGTTTTTTGTTTTACTTCCATTTTTATCTGATATCTGTTTTTCTTTTCATTCCACTGAATGGAGGATGTATCCGGGATTCCACTAAAGTTAATACCATTATCATTATTACCATAGCCACCACCCATACGTCGTTCACCAAAATACGGCAAAGAAACCGCTACGCTATCCCCTATGACCTTGAGGAAGTTAAAATTCCCCATAAGATCTATTCTGTTTGCATTGCTTCCCGGCATAAATAATCCGGAATTGGCAAGACTTGTAAGGCCTTGTGTCATTAATGGAAAGGCCCAGTCAGCATTAATTTCATACGTTCTATCCGCGACCAATTGATGTAAATGATCAATTTTGGAAGCGTCGTTTTTAATAGCAGAAGAACGACACCCCAACATTAGCATGGATAAAACTACTATTACACCAAGTACGATAGTTTTCATGGTTTTCTGCACTTAAAAACATCCAACATTACTTTGCCTACATTATTCTGGTTGAAAAGCAATTTTATTCTTTCCCATGAAGTTTTGGTCGTTTTAAGGACACCAAAATTCCTACCAGTACTCCAATAGCAAAACTTCCAAGAATTACCAGTACCCGCGACATGGAGAGTTCCCAGAAAAAAAATTCTACCTGTGTGACTTCTGCATTTTGTAATGAAAAGACAACCACAAGAATGGCAAAAACAATGGCCATTATAGTTTTAAACTTCATGTTCTTAGTTCTATAAAATTATCTCTTAATGATCTTTGATTTATCTGTAAATCCTTTGATCTCCAATTTTGGATTTCCATACACATATACGTTGCTGCTGCCTTTGGCGTACACCTCAAGATTCTTTGAGGCATTCACATAGACATCCGAACTGTTTGAAGTATAAAGATCAGCAGAACTAACCTTCATATTACGTGCATTAAGCGTTGACGATTGTTTTAAATTAAAGGCGGCATAGTCTGCATCACCATCAAGATCAAGATCTGCCGAATTATTCACAGTCACCCTAATATTATCGCACACAACATAGGCTTTCATGTCTGTTCTGTCATTCATTACTATGGTGGTGTTTTCAGAAGTAACCCTAAGTTTCCCGCCTGCATTCCTATGCAGGGTTACAGTAACATCCTCCGCCCGAATATCCAGATCCATTCTACTGGAATTGTACCCGCTTATATAAAATCGCTCGGAACTAAATGGGCCTTCTCCTATAACTTCAGCGTCATTCTTTAAGATAAGATGTTCTAGGCCTTTAACCGTCATGGTGATCTCTAACTTCTTACTACTCACAATCTTGTTGGTTGTATATACCTTTAAAATACTATCCACCACAAAAAACTGTAGTACTTCTACTAAATTGCTGTCAATATTTAAATTATATCCGTTTTCCACTCCTTGGGAGAGGTTAATTTTAAGACCATCATCAATTTCTAGCGCATTAAAATCTTCCGAGATCTCCCCGATGACCTGTGTCACATCTTTGTTGCCTTTAATCTTTGGTTTTTTTTGGGCATATGAAAATGAACATATCCCAATCGCAAATAAAAAAATCAGTATTTTTTTCATAATTACCTTTTAAAACAAGTTATAATAAGATACGAAATATTAATTACTTTTTTTTGGCATATCCTAAATTGAAAACGCCTTTATTCATAGGCCCTAACCTATTCTAATTGTCCATCTGCATAGGCCGTTGATTCCCATTCTGAGATCCCTTTTAGATCTTCCAACCAATTCCAGGAAGTATAGATGGTAATGGTATTCTCATTTGAATTTTCTATAGCTCCATGAGCCTCAAATTGCCAAATAATATTATCTGCTTCCGGAAATGAATTGGCCTCCAAAGACTCATCAAATAACCTATTCATGATGTTATGAACATCCATTCCATCATTTAATGCGCGAGTTAAAAAGGCTGCTGTTGGTTCTCCAATATTTTTCTTAGACTCTTGGGTTAAAGAAATAATAGTAAGTTTTAGCCTGGCAATGTCTGGCTCCCTGAAATTTTTTGGAAATGCCCAATAGAGCATACAAGACACATGAAATAGTTCTTCATGTAAACTAAGATCTGCGTATTCTTCCCATATTTTCTCTTCCTGTAATTCTATCGCCAGATTTTGGCGTTGTCCTTTATTGAGACGATCGCCCAGTCTGAATTCCAATACTATAACAGCTGCTTCCTCAACCTCAAAATCTGTAAGTGCCAGGCAGGCCATATCCTTTAATTCTTCAGGGGGTATTTCCTGTACATCATCGTATTCAACATGTTGTAAAAGTCTTCGGAATTCGTCTTCCGTCCAAACAAAGGGTATCTCATGTACTTCCTTTAGTTCTATGAGTTTAACACTGTACTTATATTTTGCCATATGATCATCAATTTCTTGAGACAATCCACTACAAATTATTGGGGTAAATTGTCTGCTAATAAACCTATCAAAGATACTGAATAACGGAACATTTTTAAATGAATTTATATCAGCAATCAGATTATTTTTGTTACATTTTAAATGCTTTTATTAGCCTGTATTCTATATGACCATTAATGAAATAAACGCTACCTTGGAAGCGGTCATGACAAAAGCCGGACACTTTCATTTTATCCTCTATAAGCCGGTTGGCATGCTGAGTCAACTTCACTCCAACAACCCCAGGGAAACCAGAAAAAAACGTTTTTTATCAGAGTTGTATGATTTTCCGGATGGGATTATGCCCGTAGGCCGGCTCGATGAAAAATCAGAAGGGCTTTTACTGCTAACTACCGATGGAAAATTGAGTGATACTATTAACCAAAGTGGAATTGAAAAAGAGTACTATGCACAGTTAGATGGTGAGATCACCGATATGGCTATAAAAGACCTGCGAGATGGCGTTGAAATTGGGTTTGAAGGTAAACGGTATATCACCAGGCCCTGCATTGTTGATAGAATTGTGAACTCACCTGCCCTACCAGAACCTGATCCAAAACTTAGGATAGGACGTCATCGGCCCGCTTCCTGGATCAGCATTACACTCACAGAAGGAAAGTTTCGACAGATTCGTAAAATGACAGCGGCAGTTGGGTTTCCTACCCTGAGACTAATTAGATTCAGAATAGGAAACCTAACTTTAAATAAAATGATTCCTTCCGAGATTCAACCATTAGAAAATCCATATTAAGTGTTTTTTGATATTCTTTATCATTTTTGTAGAATTCCCAATTATATACCTGCGTTCAATCCTGATAATTGTTATATTTCCCTAATCAACCACGCATATTATTTATTAGATGGAAACCAAGCAAAATAGTATGAAGAAATTTGGGACCTTCGGTGGTGTATTTACACCAACCTTACTTACCATTCTCGGGGTCATTATGTACCTCCGTCTGGGATGGGTAGTAGGAAATGCCGGTCTCTTAGGAACCTGGTTGATCATTATCATCTCATTTGCCATCACTTTATGTACTGCGCTTTCTATGTCTGCTATCACGACCAACATCAGGATCGGTGCCGGTGGAGCCTATGCCATTGTTTCTCAGGCATTGGGACTGGAAGTAGGTGGCAGTCTGGGAATTCCACGTTATGTCTCACAAGGCCTGGCAGTTACTATGTATATTTTTGGTTTCAGGGAAGGTTGGCTGGGTATTTTTCCGGATCACAATCCATTTCTGGTAGACGTCCTTGTTTTTGCCTTGTTGTTCGGGATCGCCTATGTAAGTGCTAATCTCGCTATTAAAACACAGTATATCATTATTGGGATCATTATGCTTTCTTTTGTCTCCATCATTTTAGCAGCATACGAGGGATCAATGTTCAATACAAATACAGAGGTTCTGCGTTTTGGCTCTTTTCAGGGATCAATTGAAAATAATTTTAGTGGAAGTAACTTCTGGATCGTATTTGCCGTATTCTTCCCGGCAGCAACGGGTATCATGGCCGGGGCCAATATGTCTGGAGAACTCAAAGATCCTAAGAAAAGTATCCCGGTGGGCACTCTATGGGCCATTGGAGTGAGTTTTGTTATTTATATGTTGCTGGCCTATTGGATAGCTCGTAGTGCCACAGAAGCAGAATTACTAGCCGACTATTATGTCATAGTGGAGAAGGCTTATTTTGGTCCTTTGATCCTGGCAGGTATACTGGGAGCAACGTTCTCATCGGCTCTGGCATCCATAGTTGGATCTTCACGTATCTTATTTGCCATGGGAGAACATAAAGTGCTCCCCTACTCTACATTTTTAGCTGGACAAAGTGCGAACGGACAACCTAGAAATGCCATGTTGATAACCGGGATCCTCATTTTCGCTACCATGCTCTTAAGGAACATCAATGCGGTTGCTCCCTTGGTAACCCTGTTCTTTCTTATCACCTATGCCATGATCAACATAGTGGTCATTATTGAGCAAAATCTGGGTCTTATTAGTTACAGACCTGTTTTTAAGATTCATAGATGGGTTCCATGGATAGGCCTTATTTCATCAGTCTTTGCCATGTTTATCATTAACCCTACCGTGAGTTTACTTTCCGTAATGATCGTCTTTGTGGTCTATTGGTATTTATCCAGACAGAATTTAGAGACACCTTTTGAGGATGTGCGATCCGGATTATTTGTCTCCTTCGCAGAATGGGCCGCCAAACACACCTGGGGGATGAAAAAAATGCAGCAACGAGCCTGGAAACCTAATTTAATGGTGCCTGTGCGCGACATTAATGGGGTAAAAGGTATTTTTCCTTTTTTAAGAAATATTGCAAAGCCAAAAGGATCTATAAAGTTACTTGGGATTGAACCTTTTTCTGAAAAAAGTACATTAGCCATCCAATTGGCTAATATTTCCGAATCTTTCAGAACCAAAGGGGTTTTCTCTTCCTGGACGGTGATCCATACCGAAGAATTCACCAAAGGCATTAATTATGGAAGTCAGGCATTACAAGGTGCATTTTTTAAGCCAAACATTGTCTTTCTCAACTTACAGGAACACGATGACTATGAAGCGGAACTACGCCCTATTATAAAAGAATCGATCCGGCTAGAAATTGGAGTTTTACTCTACGTTGCGCATCCTACCGCACTCTTAGGAGAACGGAACATCATCAATGTGTGGATAAGCGACAGGCAGTCTAACTGGAGTATTGGCTGGGATATAGGAAACCTGGACCTTTCCCTACTAATTGCTTATAAACTAAAGCTGAACTGGAATGCCAAGATTCGACTAATTACGGTCATCAACGATCCAAAAGAGGAGCAAAACGCGCGAGAATTCCTCAATTCTCTTATCAACCTTGCTCGGTTGCCAGAGACAATGACAGAGGTTTATATTGGCACCTTTAAGCAGGTAGTTGATAACGCTCCTTCTGCTGATCTCAACATCTTTGGTATGGAGGAAAACTTAAGCTTTCACTTTGTAAAAGAAATGGTTTTTAAAACAAATAGTTCCTGCCTGTTTGTAAAAGACTCCGGGCATGAAAGCATACTCGCTTAGAACAAAAATATAGGTGGCATTATCTTCATAACACCACCTAAACTAAATTCAAAATTGCTTTCCCGCTAACTTACTTTGGACTAATGTTTTGGTTTACTTTAAAAAGGTTAGTAGGGTCATGGACCTGTTTGATCTTTTTGAGTCGGGCATAGTTATGTTTATAACTGGCTTTTACCCGTTCTTGTCCTTCATCATTCATCATAAAGTTAGAATAGGCTCCTCCGGCAGAATATGGATGTAGTCCTTCCCAATAATCCTTACACCAACGAGTTATTTTATCTGCATTTTTTGGATCCGGGTCTACCCCAACTATTACACCAGAATATTTGGCATCCCGGTAGGCCCAGGCGGTCTCTTCATTGCCCACCCTGGATGCGGCCCCGGTAATAGGATATAAATGCATTTGAGATAAAGGCGTTGGAATTTTGGACCCGAATTTTAAATGTTGGGCACTGATATCTGCATTCAGATCATTAAAAAAGTCCCCTCTCCAATACCATTGAAGTCCAGGTGGAAATAAACCATCGAACATGGTTTGAACCGAAGGATAGGGCATTTCCCCAACGTGTTGAAACAAAGGATCCATAGCTAATATGGGCTTAAATAATTCATTTGCTTTTGAAAGATCCCCTACATAGCACCATACAATGCCACAGAATTGTTTCAAATGTAAATGCTCAGGAAACGGAGGACCAGGGATGATCATGGTAGCAAAGAAGCCATTGAGCTCCTCGGGGGCCGACTGTATAAATTTATGGTACCAGGCCATAATTTCCTGGGTCTTTTCTATAGGCCATAAGGTAGGTCCGCCAAAAACTGTTTTTACCGAATGTGCCTGGAATTTAAAGGAAGTTATGATCCCAAAATTTCCGCCACCGCCACGGATGGCCCAGAAAAGGTCTGTATTCTGGGATGCGTTCACTGTAACGAAAGAACCATCTGCCAAAACCATATCGGCCTCAAGCAAATTATCTATTGTTAAACCGTATTTACGCGATAAATGTCCAACCCCACCACCCAGGGTAAGGCCTCCAACACCGGTTGTAGAAATAATTCCGGCTGGTATGGCAAGCCCAAAAGGATGAGTGGCATGATCCACTTCGCCCCAAAGATTCCCGCCACCTACTCGTACTGTATTATTTGAGGTGTCTACCCGGATATATTTTATTAAAGATAGATCGATCACCAATCCATCATCACATAGGCCTAATCCTCCTCCATTATGTCCGCCTCCTTTGATCGCCAATAGAATTTTATTTTCACGGGCAAAATTTACACAGGCAATAATATCTGCCACATCCACGCAACGGACAATCATTGCCGGGTGTTTTTTTATCATCCCATTATAAAGTTTACAAGCTTCCTGATACTGGGGATGATCAGGTACGATTACCTTACCCCTTAATTTTGAAGTGAAATCACTGATGGTCTCTTGGTCTGCTAATTGAATTGTCTGGTTCATGATTAGGTTGTTTAGTTTATATAAAGCTACTTATACCTACCCATGAAAACGATCAATTTTAATTCAAAGACTCACAATTTTCAATCATTTATTAAATACCACGGCTTACTTCAAAAAAGTTGAATGTATTTTGAGGGTAGAATACCAAAGGCATCATAAAAACATTTGGTAAAATAAGCAGGACTATTGAATCCGGTCTCAAAGGCGATCTCGGAAATATTGCCTTGTTGTCTGTGCAATAGATCGAGTGCTTTGAACAATCTAAATTCCCGCATAAAGGTATTAGGTGCTTTGCCGGTAAGTTTTTTGATTTTCCGATACATTTGAGACGTACTATGTCCCAAAGATTTACACAGGTTACTTAGATTTAAATTAGGACCCTTCCAATTGGCTTCGGAGAAGGCAACCAATTTTGATAAGAATTGTTCTTCTTTTGGTTTCAAGGTACGAATGAGCTCATTGTCAATGATCGCATTCCTATTTTCATTTTCGTAAAGTTCTTTAATGGCTGAGGAAATAACGAGCTGTTCTTTTACAATCTCACACATCTGAGTTGCTAATACAACCGATTCATAGAATATCCCTTCTTTATCCGTCACAGGAACCCCTGCACAAATGCCTATGTTCAGACCCTGATGCTCATTTTCTATTTTGGGATAGCTGTACTTAAAATTCTGCTGGATCTTTAATGCACAAAGAATGGCGTTGGTGACCGACTTAAATGAAACCAGATACGACTTGTCGTTCTCTCGAACTATGGTGCCTTGAAAATGTTTTAGTGAATTGGCCACGTTTCGGTGGAACTTCTGAGTAAAAATACTCAGTTGATGGTCTTCCGTTCTGTATAATTGATCGGCTGTTTCAAGGACCATGATCACCCTGAATGCAGGATCATCGATAATATTTAAAACGGCATCTGCAGCCTTTTCAGGGTCCTCAATCCTTCCAAGGAAAGCCTCTACCAAGTGTTCGTCCACTTCTATAATTTGGTGGGGGAAAGTGCCATGTGCATGGTTATGCATATTCTGAATAGCTTCCTTGTTGGGAGCTTCAATAAGACAAAACGCCGTATGACGCTCACTATCGCACCAATAGGTCATCCCCTTGCATCCGTATAAATGCTGCACCTTTAGGTCTTCCTGATGCATAAGCGCCACATGTTCGGGCTTTATCTCATCTGGGATATCATGACGGTCCATATAAAGAGGCATGCTTCTATATTTTCATTTAAGATACGTAATTCTCAGTATTTACGAAGGATGGTAGCTTTATAAATGTGATACTTTATGAACCACCTAATGACTTGCTACTTGTTAAGGCGGATATTCCTGCTTTTTTGTAGCCATTCACAAAATACATCTTAACAGCTCCTCGATTCTTTACCTCCTTTTTTCCCCTGTATTCGCAATCAAAAGTATCCTTTACGAGTAAATAGGTCGGTTCTCCAATATTGATCCTTCCCGTTTCGGAAATTACCTCCATTCTTGAAGCGACATTTACCGTATCCCCCCAGATATCATATGAAAATTTCTTACTCCCCACTACCCCTGCTACCACAGGTCCTGTATTGATACCTATCCTAATGTCAAAGGACAACAGACTTGTTTCGTTAGCCTTTGCTTTTTCAACAAAGTCGAGTATCTCAAAAGCAGCAGACACCATCTTCACCGCATGATTTTCTATTGGAAAGGGTAATCCACCAGCACACATATAAGAATCTCCGATGGTCTTGATCTTCTCAAGCCCGTATTTTTCAATAATATCATCAAAAGCCGAAAAGTAGTACCCAAGGCTATATACCACAATTTCAGGATCTACCTGTTCTGCCTGTGTTGTAAATGCCTCGAAATCTGTGAACATTACAGTGGCTGAATCAACCTTACTGGCCTTTACTTCACCTGATTCTTTTAACTCATTGGCTGTTATTTCAGGCAAAATATTAAGCAACAAATGTTCAGAACGATCTCTTTCTCTTTCAATGATAGCCTTTGTTCTTTTTATGTAGATGTTGCGCCTAAATAGTCCTAATGCCAACAGTATTATAAGAAAAAGTGCAATGCCCACTGCGATTGTTATGATCTTCTGTGTCCTTCTCTTTTGTTCAAGGAGTTCATTCTCTCTTTGTTTTTCTGCAAGTTCATAATTGGCCATCTGCTGTACCGCACTAATATTTTGCACACTATCTTTATAGGTAATATGATTCTTGTAATTGGCTAAAGAATTTCCCAGGTCTCCCCTTCTTTCATAAAGTTCTGAAAGTTTTAAATACGCATCTGCAATCTGCTCTTTTAGGCTATTTTGTTTGGCAAGGTTAAGGCTCCTATGAGCATATTCGAACGCCCTATCCCATTCATTTCTTTCGGCACTAAAATCGGCCATATAGGTTAGATAAACACAAATAGGATAATAGTCTCCAATCTCTTCAAGCATTGTTATTGCCTGTTGTACCTTTATTTCTGCTTCCTTAGATTTTCCTAATTGTACATATGCCAATCCAATATTTCCAATATTATAGGCCAACCCAATTTTGAGGTTTAATGCATTCCAGATTTTACCAGATTCCTCAAATAAAAGTAAGGCCGAATCTGGTTTGGAAAACTCCAGATTGTATGCATCCCCTAAATTCTCTATGGCAGAAGCATAGTTAATAGAGTCCAGTCGGTTTTCCATCAATTTAAGTAGTTCTAAAGCATTCTTATAATACTTTACGGTGCTCTGTTCATTGCCCATAGCAGCATATACACCGGCAATAGAAATATTTAATGAGCCTAATTCTTTGCTTTTTGTTTTGTCGTTAGAGACAATTTGAACTCCATTCAGATAAGATTTCAATGCTTCTGAGAGGTCTCCTTTTAATCTTAGCGCATTTCCTTTTTGTAAATATCCATTGTACAAAGACACAGTAGAATCTAATGCCATGGCTTGGCGTATCAGTTCTTCACTATAACGCAGTGATTTATCTGGGTTAGGATGACTAGCTGCCAGTTTGCTTAATAATTTAAGTCGATCGCTCTCCTCAAATGCGCCTGAATTAAAGATTATTTCAAGGCTGTCTGCTTTTGCCTGGTTTTGACCATACCCAACACTTGTCCAAAAAAACAAAACGCCCAGCAATAGCCAAACGTTCTTTTTAAATTTGAGCGAATGTTGTAAAAGACAGTTCATATGAAGTTTGATTTACAAAGTATAAAATACTTTTACTGCCCTCCTACCTTAATTATTGGATCTAGGGTATATCTACCAAATTCTTTTACTTTAAATACAATTAGATATTCGTAGTCTAAGCCCGGTGCCGTTTTTCGTTTGACCTTGACATTTACCTTTTCTTTTCCATCTTTAATTTTTCCGAAAATGTTCCTGGAATCAAATATATTAATGCCCTTGATGAATCCTATTTTTTTTATTTTTACTTCATCTCCATCCTGAGTAACACCTTCCCACTCAATATCAGTACCATCCTTTACTTCTATAGTAAACATTTTTGGGTTGTTAGCTCCGGAAATAACAACGGAAGCTGGGGTCGCAGTTAAGGTACATCCACCAGGAGCATTATTGTCATTCCCTAGTTCGGAAGTATTTACTGTAAGTAAAATCTTAACAGGATCTGTCGCCTGTCCAAAACTTAGTGAGCAAAACAGGAACAGTAAAAAAGCTAAAGAGCCTTTCATTAAGTTTAAGGTTTTCATAATGTTGGTTACTTGGTTGTTAGTTATTAACAAGATACTGAATTATCTTTATAACAGAATGTTTAATGTTTCGTATCAAATTAATTGAATAGCTTTACTTGAAACTAACTAAGAGCATTGTGAATTTCTTAAAAAGCTATTTATTCATTTTGGTTTTATGCTGTTTCGTCACTTCAACTTTTGGTCAGTTAGTGAACATTGAATCGCAACGGATGCAGGTAGATTCTATTCGTTTTGTTCTAAAAAGCGACTTGCTTTTTGACTATTCCAACAACAACGGAGATTTCCTTTCACAGTTCACATCTAATATTTCTACCCAATTAAAATCAAAAGACCTGAAACGGATCTATATGTTCATTGGCAGTTATAATACCGAGCGAAGTAAGGATCAGGATTTTCAAAATTCCTACTTTCTGCACCTTAGATTAAATCAGAAAATTACCAATGTATTCAGGTTTGAAACATTTGTACAGGACCAGTACAACGCCTTACTTAGCATTAACAAAAGAAAATTAATTGGAGCCGGTCTTCGATTTAAATTTATTTCTACCACAAACGTAAAGGCCTATTTTGGTAATGCCTATATGTATGAACATGAAAAAATAGATGACAGCGAGACAGAATATTACAACAATAGGAATAGCAGTTACGTATCCTTTACCATAAATTTTCCAAAATCGAAAGTTAACCTAACCGAGACGTTCTATTTCCAACCTAAATACAATGATCTTGGTAATCATCGTATATTTCAGCAGTTGCAAGCTCAATTTCCGATCAATAAATTTCTTAGTTTTACTACCCAATTCACCTACTTCTATTACAGTTTAGTACCGGAATCGACCCGGGACTATTCTTCAGATATCAGCCTGGGGTTAAGCATTAACATATAGATAATTCATGGAATAAGCCATCTCGGGAATACCGTTGTATTCTCCGAAGGACTTTAAAACTATAAGTATATTTCTAGATCTGTTTTACACGAACAGCGTTCATGCCTTTCATACCTTTTTCCAGCTCGAAAGAAACAGAATCGTTCTCGGCGATCTCATCTATGAGACCACTAACGTGGGTGAAGTATTTTTCGTTATTCTCGGTATCTATGATAAAGCCAAAACCTTTGGAGGTATCAAAGAAAGATACCTTCCCTTTCCTAACAGGATCAAAGGGTTCTCTATCTCCCTCTTCTTTCTTGGGAATCCCCAGGATAATGTCTTCAGCATCAACTTTTATCTTATCAGCTGGATCTGGCGGAGTATCTACTAAATTTCCTAAATGGTCAACATAGGCAAATGGAATACCCTGAGGGTTTTCATTTGAAGAAAGTTTCCTGGCTTCTTTCTTCTTGCGTTTCTCCTCCTGTTTCTTTAGGCGCTTTTTCTCTCTTTCCCCTTTACTATATGTTTGTTGCGATCTTGCCATTCCCCGTTTTTATGGGGCTAAAGGTAATAAGTATCTCTTCAATTCACAAGAAAATACCTCTCTTTCCGATGTTGAAAACAAAAAAGAGCGCTTAATAGCGCTCTTTTATGGGTTGGTTAATTGGTTATCGTATTCTAAAGTCTTTCTAGCCTTTATTATTACAATGGTCCAAAGAAATTCAATAAAAGTTCATAAAGTGTTTAAAAAAGGACCAATCTGCTGTTTTAATGTCCGAAGCATAGGTATTAATTACCAAACAAAAATGGGCAACTTTTAAAGTTGCCCATTTTCTATTCTTTTTTCAATGTTTGTTTATATTCTAATTCCATGATCTTAGATGCTTTTATCTTTGATTGGCTTTAATAATTTACCATTGATATCAGTATGTACGGTAAGTTTTTCTTTGCCTTTTGTAAGGTAGAATTTATACCTTTCAACTTTATTGCCATCCTTCCTATAAATGGCTTTGTAGCTGTTTTTGGAAATTACCCATCCAGGATATGCCGTATAAAGGGCTTTACTTATGTCCATATTTGGTTTAACATTTTCGCGACGTACAATGGCGTTTAACAATTTAAAATCTGAATCGTACTGTGCTGAGATGGTCCTTTTTTCACCACGGATTAACGCATTGTATTCTATATCCCGCTCTTTTTTAGGATTGTTGATTCCGGCATAATTACGATTAGCGCCTTCCTTGGTTTGAAGTACCGTTTTGTCTTTAAAGACGAGTTCTGGAAAATCTCTTTTAATGGCAGTCATAAGCTGCGCATTGGTTGCTTTGTCTAACAATTCCTGGGCACTAGACTGGTAAGCAAACCCAGCGATAAGCGCCCCTACTAAGATTACTTTTTTCATTTGTTTACAGATTTAAAGATTAATATCTAATTTTTAATTCTGCTGTAAATGTACTAGCATTACTTCCCCTCCTACTGCTACTTTTGTAGCAAGACCCCTGTGAATTAACGTATTATTAACAAGTGAAGTACCAATAAAAGGTTGAATAAAAAAAGAAGTGAAAGTATGTACTCTTATAAAGGTGATTGTGGTACATATTTCTCATCCGCAATAGAAAGCAATAGATTAACATTGTCTATAACTATCTCCCTGTGTTTTAATGAGATGGCGCCACAATTTTTAAGTTCCTGAAGGTGTCTGTTAACTACGGCCCTTGTAGTACCTATTAAACTGGCAATCTCTTCATTGGGAAGATCTTTCAGGACAGTTAATTTGTGAGATTGCATGTCCATATTTTCCAGCAACAACTTCGCAAGTCTTACTAGCGTGGTATACAAACTGATATCTGTTTTTGCGTTCTCTAATTGCCTTATCCGTTTTCCTAAATACTTCAATATATGCTGACGCATACTTTGATTTTTATCTATCCAATGCCTCATTTGATCTACAGGCAGCGTTAAGACTTCTAATTGTTCAATAGCCTCCCAGCATACATCGTGGGGTTCCTCGTCTAACAACGCAATAAAATCGAAAACGTCACCGGGCAACAATAAGAAAATGGTATGCTCTCTTCTGGTTCTGGGGTTACAGCGATACACTTTAAGTCTTCCCGAAACAATAAAATTAAATTGGGATTCCAGACTATATCTAAAGTCTCCTTTATGCCAACATTTGTGGTTCATAGTAACCAACAATTCTTGCAAAGCCTTTGTATCCATTAGGTGGAAGAAGGATGAACCTTTTAGTGCCTCCAGGCACCTCAGGTACTGGGGATAATCTGGTCTCATCGCTATTTATGAACAAATCAAGTATCAATTTGGTTACATAAAATTAGTGATAAAAAGGAATCAGTATTCATAAGATTCCGCTAATATTTTTACGATCCCAATGAAGGCAATTCCTTAATGAATATAACTGCCAGCATTGATATCAATAGTAGTACCTGTGGCGTGGTCCATAGCCCCTGTGCTCATAAAACCAACAAGAGGAGCTATGTCTGAAACCTCCGTAAGGGTATTTAAGGCAATTTCATCCAACACCTTAGCCTCGCCATACTCCCCAATAAACTGTTCAGCCATAGCGGTCCTTGTAAAGCCAGGTGCTATTACAAAGGCTTTGATATTATACTTTCCAAAAGAACGGGCCACACTACGTGCCAATGAAGTTAGTCCCCCTTTGGAGGCTGCATAGGCTAAATATTCTTCAGTCTCTCCGCGGAAAGCCGCTCTGCTGCCAATGTAGATGATTCTTCCGCAACTATTCCCCATAAAATGATCTAAGGATACCTTGGTCATTAATCCTACTGCATCTAAGTTCACAGCGAGTGTTTGTTTCCAAACTCTATACCAGTCCTTTATTCCTGCATTCATGGGATGCGATATAAAAACCCCTGCATTTAAAATGAGCGTATCTATTTTCCCCAGAAAATCTACCGCCTTTTCAAATAGTAAGAGCACTTCATTACTATTAGCCAAATCTGCCTGCAACGCCTTTGCATTCTCACTTCCGTACTTTTCAACAAGAGAATCGGCTTGGGTCCTTCCTGAATGATAGTGTACACCCACTTTTGCTCCGTGCTTTAACAGATAGTCGGCAATACCGTAACCTATTCCTTTGGAAGCACCGGTAACCAAGATGTTTTGTCCTTTGAGGTTCATTTAAAATGATTGTGGCAATCATTAAAAATAAATAAAAAAGAGCAGATTTATCTGCTCTTTAATTTTTTGGTGATCTGTTTATTTATTACAGAAGCTACAGGCTAAAATCTATTATCGTTTTATTACTTGCAAAAATTTCAATCCCCGCCTCAGTTTTCGGATCAAACCCATCTATATCAGCCGTCACATCATAGATGCCAGAATCAAGCCCCATAATCATATAGGCCCCTGTTTCATCCGTAAAAGAAGATGTTATTTCTTCGCCATCCCGGGATACAGTAACCTGGACGCCTTCTAATGCAGTACCATCTGCTGAGCTTGTTACAACGCCGGCTAATGTACCTGCTGTAGCCATATTGCTAACTTTAATAACAGGTTTAAAATTAAACCCGTTAAACTTAGACATATCCCTGATATTCCCTCGGGGTACAAAAGACCTGCTTACGTCAAAATCTAACAACAGATCTGACGATAACCCTCCCGCTATCGTTAAAGCCGGTTTGATCTTTATTTTAATCCCTGATTGTTCTCCACTGGGAACTTTTAAGTCGTAAGTGGTGCCTTCATCATCGTTCATTACCACATTAATACCTTTGGCATAAACTCTCACTTGATCATAAGTGCCTGCTGGGATCTCTGTATTAACCAGGTTTTCAGTAACCCCATTTGTAAGGTCCAGGAGGTTTATAGTCATTTCCTCTTCCATCAAGACTACAATGGAGGTACCATCGTGCATATCTTCTGATTCGTCTTCCATATTTCCTTCATTTTCCATGAATGAATCATCTTCTGTATCGTCCTTCTGACGCGCCTCTATTTTATAAATGGTAACATTGGCCTCAGAGATGAGGTCGAGTGGAAATGGAGCATCTGTAAGTTGTATGGTGAGCCTCCCAACACCATTCTCTGTTGCATCATTGTCCGTACATCCTATAAATACAATAAGAAATAATCCCAGAAGTGCATATAGATATTTTGTTTTCATAGTCCTAATATTTTATAAATCATATAGTTAAAAAGCCAGGCAAATTACTTCTTTTATAAAAGGCAACCCAGTAGTTCCCGCTATTTTCGATGAATTGCACTTTACATAATATTTCGATATTTATGATTCAATTTTACAAAGTTTAGACACAAAAAAATGGGACAGACGTCCCATTTATAACCGCTTTACATGCTATTTTTACACTAATTTAGCATTCAGTGCCAATTCTGCTTTTAGGAGCTGTGAAATAGGACAGCTCTTTTTGGCCTCGTTGGCGATCTTAACAAATTGGTCATTACCCATACCTTGAACCTTACCTTCTAGATCGAGGGTGATTTTTGTAACGTTTCCATCTTCAAAAAGGACACTGGCTTTGGTATTCAGATCATCTGGAGTAAATCCTGCCTCACCTAGTAAAAAACTTAATTTCATGGTAAAACACCCCGCATGAGCTGCGCCGATAAGTTCTTCCGGATTGGTTCCAATCCCGTCTTCGAACCTAGTTTTAAAGGAATACTGGGCTTTATTTAGAACGGAACTTTCCGTACTTACAGTTCCTTTTCCTTCTTTCCCACTCCCCTGCCAGTGAGCACTTGCTTTTCTTGTGAATTTCATATTATAAATTTATATTATATTGATTTAAAACGTTTTATGCGCTATTTATTAAATGTATTATTTAATAATTCTTGCAATTCAGTCCATGATTCTTTATCCGCTTTCTCCTGATATGCTAAAGGTAAACTGAACTTCTGACCCAGGGAATCTGCCTCCTTACTGGTAAAGGCGTGTTGCGCCTCTTCATAGGCGATGTATTTATAATCTGCCTCTATCCCATCCATCGCTGCTTTGTAAGCAACAACTGATTCCGCAGATACAAATGGATCTGCTGCCCCATTACATACCAAGACTTTCGCTTTTAAATCTTTGTTGGGCATAATTGGTAATTGTACTCCACTGTGGAAGGCAGCAACTGCATCCAGATCTTCCCCCGCATTGGCCATGGTCAACACCACACTACCACCAAAACAATAACCAATAGCAGCTATTTCAGTAGAATCTACGGAAGGTTGTGATTTTAAAAGTTTTAAAGCCGATTTAAATCTCGCCTTCGCCTCATCAATATTCTGCATCACCATCCCGGAAAATTTTCCGGCATCATCTGGATGATTTGCCTGCTTTCCATCGCCATACATGTCTACTGCCAGGGCTGTATAACCAAGCTCAGCCAGCATACGTGCTCGCTCGCGTGTGTAATCATTGTGTCCCCACCATTCATGTACTACGAGGATGCCAGGACGCTTTTCTTTAATGGCTTCATCATAGGCCAAAAATCCTTTCATAGTAGTAGATTCTGTCGTATAGGTTACCTCTTTCCCAACGATAGCTTGTTCTGACACTACAGGCGTCTCAGAGGTATCTTCTTTCTTTTCTGTTTTACAGGCACCGATCAAAACTCCAAAACCCACAATAAGTACAATAATTCTATTCTTCATTTTTTATTAATATAGTTAGTGACTACTAAATTACAAATTACCCTGTGAATCAGTGTAGGTCAAGTTGTTTGTTTTTATCCGTAAAAAATGATGACCAGACACATGATCATAAACAGGGCTGCCGGGAAAGATTTTATCAATGGATCATTAATTCGAAAGTGCATAGAAATAGAACCTGCTAATAACAGAGCAAGGCCAGAAGCAGCCACTGGTTTCAATCCTGGATACCATATGGCTGCAATCAACATTATCGCTAAAACAACTTTTAAGGTACCAATAACATAACAAGACCAGGCCGGAAGACCATACACTTGAAATTCTTCTAATATGGTGGTGGCATTGCCGCCACGCCAGCGTGTTGCTTTGTTATACTGAATAAGCCAAACATTAAGAATACTAACTCCGACAATGCCCTGAAGCGCCATTATTGCTATTTCCATTCCTTTTTTATTATAAGTTACTAAATAAAATATTTTGAAAGAAACCTCTTTCCATTGCCGGAGAAGAGTCTTTGCACAATTTCATCGGCACCAATCTTGTTTTTCGGATTTTTAAATGTAGCCTTGCTCATATAATTATGGGCATGCCTTTCCAGAAAGTCGGCCAGGAAAGGTAATTCCTCTGAAGTCCAAAATCCGTTGAGAGGATCAATGATACCATCAAAATCAGACCCTATCGCCATACAATCCCAGGCGAATAAGTCATTCGAATCTAATACCGTTGCAATATGCCTTAACTGATTCCAAAGCAGTTCAGAACGGTAGTGCATTATCTTATGGCGCTTTACAGAATGCTTTGTTTTTTTCAAAGTTGCCTTGTTAGTTAGTCGCCTTTCATCTAATTGCAGACCAATAATACCCCCAGATCTGGCTAATCTGATCAGCTCATCATCATAAAAATTGATTGAAACAGGGTTTAGCACTTTTGCTGTTTCCGAATGCCCCTCAACAGGATTTGAAAAAGAAGTAAGACCATTACAGGCCCCGTGACTTATGATGATAGGAATATCCTTGTATGCATCATCACCACTGCCTAGTAGCTCGTAGTATTCTTTACGGGCAGCCGGACTCATGTGTTTTAAATCTGGAAGGATACGCTTGCCATCTGTTTTATTCAACATACGTTCCAGGACCTTTCTTCCCAAGGATGTAAATCCTGTATTCATACCTTCTGATTGATCGGCATACTTCGTGATAATTCCGGTAAGACTTGGTGCATGGCCGCAAATATGATTCCAGAAATGATGAGCGATGGTTATAAAGAAGGGACTGAATTGCCAGTTCTTAATTGCGGTTATGTTTTCTAAAACTTCCTGTTCATTAGGATCGGTTCTCAATCCTGTGTTTAACACGTGAAGACCTTCAATTGTAATGATGACCGCAATGGTCTGAATTTTAGAAGACGACTCTTCAGATCTTATCTTTTCTATTTCCTTAAAGTTCCTAACTAATTTATATCTGTAACGTCCTCCTGCAATTCTAAAGATCTTACCATCTAAATGCTGATAAAACAAATACTGCTGTACAAGATCCTTAAAATAATCTTGCATGTCCTGTATATGATCTACCCTCTTTGCACCTATACCCAAGGCGAAGTTGGAAGCCAGATCCAGCAACAGTTCATTGTTAAATTTATTTCGAACGAACCACTTTTCTAACGGATACAGGGAGACGCATACGATGCTAACACCGCCCAATGAAAGGGCAGTGTAATTTGATTGTGAGAATTTGGTAAGTCCACTCAGATAATTGAGCAGTTTGTCAAAAGGTGATGGAGGGTCATAGTGCCAAAGGCTTTTTTTTCTCCTTCTGTCACCACTGTTCATTCCTACCGGTTTATCCCTAAAACTTTTACCAAAGGGTTTTAAGGCAGGATGACAATGAAGGTCTATATAATCGTTTTTAAGAACCATACGCGAATCTCAAAAGTATCCCAATTGTGAGATATAATAATCCCCGACCGATAAAATATTAAATTTAAAGACCCAAATATTATTTATCTAAGCTACTAACCAGGTTTTGCTGTATGTGATTAGGTACCGCCTTAAATGTTGAGAATACAGCACTAAAAGTAGCCTTCCCTTGAGTCAAAGATCTCAGATCTGTTGAATACCGATAGAGTTCGGCTTCGGGAACCGCACATTTAAGGATCTGATAGTGATCAATACTATCTATCCCCTGAATGATGGATCGTCTGGATTGGAGATCGGTCATTACACTTCCCACTGTTTCTTCGGGAACTTTCACAGTTACTTCTTGTACCGGTTCTAAGAGTTTTGGATTCGCATTCAGGAATGCTTCCTTAAATGCGTGAGCGCCTGCTATCTTAAAAGCAATATCATTGGAGTCTACAGGGTGCATTTTACCATCGTATACCATGACCCTAACATCTCTGATAAAGGATCCTGTGAGTGGTCCGGATTCCATTACTTCCAAAATTCCCTTTCGTATCGAAGGCAAATAACGAATATCTATTACCCCACCTACAATGCAATTGTAAAACATCAATTTTCCACCCCAGGGGAGATCTATTTCTTCCTTGCCTCTAATATTGAATCCTTCAGGTTCTGGCATCCCTTCTTTCCAGGGTTCTATTTTCATATGAACCTGTGCAAACTGTCCGGCTCCTCCCGATTGCTTCTTATGTCGGTAACTTGCTGTTGAGGTACGCTGAATAGTCTCTCTATAAGCGATCTTAGGTGGCTCAAAATGAGCTTCAATCCCATAATTGTTCTTCAAACTCCAATCTATGGTAGCTAAATGAAGTTCTCCCTGGCAGCCAAGGATCATTTGCCGCATTTCTTTTGAATATTCAATAATTACTGTGGGATCCTGAATATGGATCTTTTTTAGGGCATCACTTAATTTTTCTTCCTCCTGTTTCTTAACGGCAGATATTGCCCTCCTCGTTCTGGACTCAGGATACTGTATTGGTTTGATGGTCACAGGAGAACCATCTACGTGTAATGTATCGTTTGTTTCAGTATGTTTTAGTTTTAAGCTTGCTCCAATATCTCCCACCGTTAGCTTATTCACTTGCTCTCTGTTCTTCCCATCCATGATGAACAATTGATTTAATACCTCGGTCTCGTCATTTCTTGAATTTACAAGTTTATCATTAACTCGGACCTCCCCAGATTTTACCTTAAAAAAAGTGATCTGTCCTAAACTGGGCTGAAATACCGTTTTAAAAACGAAAAGAGCGGTTGGAGCTTCTTTCTTCCGCTCAATGGTGTCACCTTTCACAGATTGCTCCTGCTTCAGATCTGCTGCAGCGGGTGCTACATTATCTATAAAGCCCATTAGTCGGCCGCTTCCCATATCATTTAGTGCAGAGACACAGAATACCGGGAAGAGTTCATGGTTCAACATCCCAGCTTTAATACCTTGTCTCATTTCATCTTCATTCAAGGTGCCTTTTTCAAAGAATAGTTCCATTAGGTTCTCATCATTCTCTGCAGCCTTTTCCACTAATTCATTATGAAGAATATCGGCACGCTCTTTCTGATCTTCCGGAATAGCCAATTTTTCAGGCTTCCCCCCCTCAGGACCAAACTTGTAGCATTTCATTTTCAATACATCGATGATACATTGTGCTCCATCCATCTTAATTGGATACTGAATTAAGACGGCATTGTTCCCGACGAGCGATTTTATACTGCGAAAGCTTAACTCGTAATTGGCGTTCATGTGATCCATTTGATTAACCACAAAAACAGTTGGTTTTTGGTAGTGGTCAATATAACTCCAGATGATCTCTGTCCCAACTTCAACACCACTTTGTGCGTTGATCACAGTTAAGATGGTATCCGCAACACGGATAGAGGAGATGATCTCGCCAACAAAATCATCAAGGCCTGGAGTATCTATGATATTTATCTTGTAATTACGCCATTCTGTATGCAGAGGGGTTGCAAAAACGGAAGTGCCCCGTTCATGCTCAATTTCGTGATAATCCGAGACCGTGTTCTTATTTTCCACGGTACCTCTTCGGTTAATCAATCCTGCCTCAAATAACATGGTTTCTGCCAAAGTGGTCTTACCACTTTGATGCGCTCCAACAAATACAACATTTTTAATGTGCTTGTCATCGAATACTTTCATAGTCTTAGGTATTTAGATCGTATTAAATAAACTAAAAGCCACATCAAAAGGTGATATAGAAGGGGCTTTCTCAGGGATGCAATTGCCGGGGTAAGGATCCCTTACAGATGGTGTCCAACTCCAGTAACAATGCTTTGTAATTTACCGCTTTTTCTCTTTAAAAACCACAAAAAAAGGTCAATATTTTCAGAAATATTACCCTGTTCCTTGCAAAAGTTCTTCGCATAGAAACAGTTTAAGGTTTAAACAGATTGAACGGGAGCTACGGATGTTGTTTTTCTCGTACAAATGGAACAAAACGCACCTGCATTAACGACCTGCTTCTGATCTTTCCATTTTTCTTTTTTAACAATACCAATTGCCGTACTCCATTATGCGGACCAATTGGGATTATCATCCTTCCATTTTCTGCCAATTGCTCTACAAGAAAAAGAGGAATGCTCTCTGCTCCGGCAGTTACTATAATGGCATCAAAAGGCGCCTTCTCCTGCCAGCCATAGTACCCGTCGCCTATTTTTACGTCAACATTATGGATGTTTAAGTTATTCATATGTTGAATTGCCCTTTGTGCAAGATCGTTCACTATCTCAATTGTGAAAACCGTATCGATAATCTGGGACAATACAGCTGCCTGATACCCAGATCCTGTCCCAATTTCCAATACTCTGTCCGACGCTTTTAAATAAAGTGCTTGCGTCATATATGCCACCATAAAAGGCTGTGAAATTGTTTGCCCTGATCCAATTGGCAGGGGTCGGTCATCATAGGCAAATGGTTTTTGTGATTCTGGAACAAACGCCTCTCTGGGTATCTTTCCCATCGCATATAATGTGGCCTTATTTGTAATACCACGAGGTTTTAATTGTTCTTCCAACATTCGTTGCCTTTGTTCTGTATAATTATCCTGCGAAAAGCCTTGGAAAGCCACCGCCAGACTTACCCAAAACCATATCGAAGAAAATAAAACATTTCTCATGACCAGATAAACTTTACTATCACTGTGAATAGAATTAAATCAAACCCTACGTCTTGCTGCCTACTTCCTTTACTTTTGGATTATAGGCAATTTTATATGAGATGGATGGGTGGCTGTATGATGTATGTTATTAGTGGCAACTACCCCTTCTTTCTCATCATAGTTATTACCTCCCGTATTTAAATTACGAGCGAACCTTGGAAAATTACTGCTAGACACCTCAATCCTGATACGATGGCCTTTCTTAAAAAAATTACTGGTAGCCATAGGCGTGAGATCTACCTTGTATACCTTTCCTTTTTCCATAAATACTTCTTGTTCATACCCTTCCCTGTAACGCACTCGTTGAATGGTCTCATCTAAATTATAGGCACTCCCATCCGGATGAACATCAATAATTTTAATGGTAAGGTCCGTATCCTTAACATCACTGGAGAGATATAAGGTTGATTCAATGAAACCTGTCATTTCCACACCTTTCTCTAAGGCATCTGATGTGTATACAAGAATGTCATTCCTTGTCTCCATACCTTGTTGGTCAAAGGCCCCTCCCTTTACAGCATTACCCGTACAACAAACATTTCCACCATAAGAGGGTACAGGATTCATAGGGTCATAGACAAAGGTATCTGGTTTCTCATCGGTTGCTGGTTTCTTTAGACCAAGACTACCGTCTCCGTATAAACTATTTGCTGCACCCCCACTATGAAGATAATAGGTCTGTAGCTTTGATTCCTTGGGTGGCCAGGTATCAGAAGAATTCCACCGATTACTTCCCATAGTGTAATACTGAACCTTGGGTGTTTTTGATTTAAAGTCGTTCGCATCCCCTTTCAGCCATAGATCGAACCAACTGTAAATTTGCTCATCATAATTAAGCCTTGCATCCCCTACCGATAATTCTCCAACTATGGTATTTTCCGTAGCTCGTGTGTAAGCACAATGCAGGGTTGGTGCTATGACCAGATATTGATTATCTCGTACAGAGGCAACTTTGGCACTTGCCCTAACGTGGTTGTACAAAGCCAGATTGGGACTAATGGAAACATCGTACCATGTGGCGAACCAAAATCCAGGAATATTGATCTCCATGTCATCATGGTATAATCCACCTTCAAACCAGGCCTTATCATTTGGTTTACGACGCACCATTTTATCAAACACTTCTTTTTTACCGGGAATATTTTTGATAAAGTCCTGAATAGGCAGATGATTTAAAGCTTCTGACATATCTACAGGAGGATTTTCAGGGGCGAGATCATAGAATCTTGAAATCCGTATAAGGTCTTCCTGAGAGGCACCTGCAGGGATCCTGGGCTTATATTCATCGTGCTCTACACCATACAGCCAGGCAAAAAAGAGCATCTGCTCTGCCCCTCCTCTATACCAATTGCCTTGTTCATAATAATCTCCAACTCTTCCTACACCTGCCCCAAAACTTTGAGGAACCATAGTGGCAAGAGATGGATGGTCCAGGGCTGCCACTGCCATTTGCCATTCTGCCGTTGAGGAACATCCATATAGCCCAATTTTTCCATTAGACCAAGGTTGAGATTTCATCCAGGAAAAGGCATCATACCCATCTGTTAAGGGTAATCCTAAGATATCCCACGCTCCCTCTGAATAATAACGTCCCCTTTCATTCTGAACAACATAGGCATATCCTCTTTTTACCGCCTCGTAAGCCCGTGCGGCCGTTCTAGTTCGTTCTTCCCCATCGCCCCAGGAATTAAAATTATAAGGAGTCCTGGAAAATATGATCGGAACTTTCTGATCACCTTTTGGGCGGTAGATATCTGTTGCGAGTCGAACCCCATCGCGCATAGGCATCATCACCTTTTGATCAATGACAGCTATTTCCTTTAGTGCTTCCAACACAGATTGCTGGGCAAAAACTGTGGTAGAAGAAAAAATTAACAGGAAAATAAAAAGGCAACGGTTGATAATTTTCATTTGATTCGTTTTAATGGTATAGACCTTTAAAAATATAGAATTAAATAGTCTCACCCATATTTATCGCTACTAAAATAGAATTGAGCTTCCTTTTCTATGGATTGAACCAATAGGTAAGTTTGAGGGTAAGGTTCCATGTACTTCCCGAAAATGGTGACAGACGTTCATTTTTAGTAAAAACCAGAAAGAGGTCGGATGCCGGTTGATATCGCCATTGAAATCGGGAATTAAGATTGAAATTCCTTGTTTGTTCATTGTATTGAAAGAGAGTTGCAAAGAATAACTTATTCGTAAATGTTACATCTACCTTAGAGCCTATTAACCAGAATTCGGTGGTATTCCATGGTGCGGGTAAACTAATATTATTATAACTCATGGTAGAACTAAGGCTAACATATGGCTGGAAACGATACCCAAGTTCATTAGTAATATTTATTCGGGTACCATTTTCGTAATACCCGCCCAAACTGGTATCAAAGGCATATGTAAATAATCCCTGTGGCTTGGAATCGTATTGAAGTCGTACGGTATTCCAATTATTTTGTACACCTGCTTCAAGCAATTCCTTCCCTGTGCGTGTAGGATCGAAAGGGGTGAGTAATTCTACATATTCGTTGATCCATTGGGCCTCTAATTTACTTCTGTTCCTGTAATTCAAAGTATACCCCAAGGTGTTTTGATAATCGGTATTCCTGAAATTAGGATCATAAAAATGACTGAGGTCTAGTTTAGGTCCGTGACTTACAATAGGTCCTTTTGCAGGAAAGAAAAGATAGCCCAAAAACCCATTTAAACGAATATAACTATCCCTTGGAACGAAGCCAACTTCTGCCGTATAGCTAGATCCTACTACTTCTTCCTGTAACCCCCAGGACCATTGTCTGTTGGTATATGATATATTGGCGGCCTGTGTTATACCACGGCCATCATCCTCAGGGGCAAAGGATTTTAATAGAAAGGCCTTACCGGTCCAAAGATTATCTGACGACCCCAGGTTGTATTCTACTCCCAGATTCCTATTGTATTTAGGAAAGATGGTACGCAGTGAATCCGCCTCCGAAGGATATCGGAACGATTCCTTATTAACGAACATTAGGCCGATACTAGATCTGCTGAAGACCTTGCGCTGCAGCGAGAATACCCCATAATTTTGTGTAGGCTGCCCTGTTTCTTCAATGGAAGAAGTTTGAATATCCATTATTCCAAGCCGCCAATTCTTATCCAGATTTCCACTAATACGGGCGCCTGCATCTATAGGTACCCCTAAACCAATTCTTCTGGAAAAGAAAGGACGAATAGTAGCATATCCAAAGTTGGCAAAAAGATCTGCGTTCTCCAGAAAGAATTGCCTCCGTTCGGGAAAAAACAATTCAAAACGATCTAAGTTAGTTACCTGCCGGTCTACCTCCACTTGTGAGAAATCGGGATTTACGGTAAGATCTAAATTCAGTGATGAGGATAGACTAAACTTTATATCACCTCCTATCTTTCCATCCGAAGATGATTTATTGTTATCTATATTATTGATCTCCCCAAGGACGTATGGTATTAGTGAGACGTTTAATTTAGGAGAAGATGGCGGAGCATCCCAAACCAAGGTCCCGGCCAAGGCTAACGAAGACGTTGGGAACTGCCTGGGAATTGGTGTCCAACTCGACTTCTCACTTGTTTTAAGATCGAGTCTGCTAAAATTGATCCCCCATTCCGTTACGTCTTTTTCATAACGAATAGACTTAAATGGGAGTGCCATTTCAAACACCCATTTCTCATCATCGCGTTTTACCGCAGAGACCCATTTACTGTCCCAACTTAGATCTACCGCACTACCGCCATACATGGTGCCATCCCATTGGGCACCGGCTGCATTAGATCCAAATGTGAACCCTGTAGTTTGATTATTAAACGGATCCAGAAATAATAAGAAGTTGTCATTTTTTCCAAAAGTAAAATCGCGCCTAAGAGATTCTACAAAATTCTTGCCTTGGGTGTTGTTAAAAAAGGTTGCTACTAAATAGATGTTCTTCTCATCATAAGTCATCCTTATTTCACAATGTTGAGTGGCAGGCCCTTTATCCATGGGCAGTACCATAAAAAAGTCTTTGGCTACATCTGTATTGGCCCAGGCCAGATCATCGGCTATTCCATCAATTACTATCGGGGATTGCGTTCTATTAATATGAAGAATAAACCCTGCATTTTTCTTTTGAGAATGGCAAATAGATATTGACAGCAACAGTATTAAAATAAGACAGATCTGCTTGGTCATTGGTTAGTTGCAGAAAGGTTGTAGAAAATTAGAAAGCACCTATTTACTCTCCGTGCTCAATTAAAGATAGCGTATTTAAATTAGATGTTTTTTAAAGAATAGGAACAAAAAAAAGCCTCCATTGTATGAAGGCTTCCTTTAGATCGTTAAGATTTTTCTATTCTAATTCCTTTAAAATATTTTCCGCAGAATTAGTAATGCTTTTGTAGCATCCATATCCCCATCTGGCAAAAAAGAATATAAAAATAGCCATGATAGGTAGATAGACATATAATATGTTGCTATCAACAAAGATATCTTTACTATTCATTATTTTACTGGCAACCGGCAAAACCGTAAACATCAGAATAAAGCTCAAATAAATACCTAAACGTTGCAAGAAAAGTAATTGCTTCTTTGCTTTAGAAAAACTAACAAGGGTTTCTTTAATATTCTTGTCTGCAATATTTAACTTTTGAATACGCCTTAAGGAATTGAGCGTTAGAACAGGGAGAAGGATTAAAAATATCACAGTGAAAAGACCACATAATTGCAGGTACCAGGTATCTAACAAAGAAAATTTAGATAGAACAAAGATGGCTGCTATTATGCATATAACCCCTCCAATGGTTTCATAGGTGGAGATCTTTTGAAATTTGTTCGAATACTTTTCTTGTGTCATGTTCATGATTAATTCGTTTGTTAGTTTCTTTTGTGATTCAAGTTCCTGGCTCATTTCTGACCATAATGTTTCTAGTTCTTTTAGTTCCATGGCGCTATTTTTTGATCATTTCTGACTTTAATTTTTCTTTTATCCTTGAAATACGCGTGCCTACATTGGTAGTTGAAAATCCTGTTATCTCCGCAATTTCTTCGTACTTCTTACCTTCCAACACTAATAATATAATTCCTCGTTCTAAAATGTTCAATTTCTGAATCTGGGCATGTAGAAGTTTTATTCTCTCTTCCAAAATTGGATCATACCCTTCTGTATTGGGTGTATTTACTATTTCCAGGGATACCTCATGGGGCCGTCTTTTCTTTTTATTGAGCTGTCCTATAGCCGTATTTAGCGCTACTCTGTACATCCAGGTGCTTAGCTTTGATTCTGACCTAAAAGAATCGAAAGATTTCCAGAGTTGATACACAATTTCCTGATAGAGGTCGTTCTGATCTTGCTTTTGTTCTGTATACAAGGCAGACACTTTATATATCAATGCCTGATGCTCCTTTATGATCTTAACAAATGCTTCTTCTTTTTGCATTGTATAATTGTGTATTTGGGGTATTAGTACCTTATCATCAGAAAAGATCACACTTTTCTATGAATTTTTTTAAGATTACCTGTTACGCCCAGTAAAATATGGGGTGTACACACCTCTTATATAGGCGCTGATCATTCTGGGGAGTTCTGTTTAAATAAGTGTACTCTAATTAATCCATCGGAAATAAGCCTGAATCTATGGATGGAATTAGCTTTAAAGCATTTTTATAGTACACTTTTTGAAGTACATCATCAGGCAGGTCGAGCCCATACATAGCCCAGAAGGCATGATATTTTTTGTAGTAGGGAAAATATTCATCGTTACTCTCAAGAACACGAAAGTAAGTTGGAAATTCCTTAGGTTGCCAGCTGTCTTTTCCAAAAAGGATGCGCTCCTGATATTTTACAAAGAAGGCATGAGCATTTCTTGGCTGTCTGCCTAGTTCAGCAATAATAGCTCCGATCCCCACATACATATTGGGCATTTCATCGAGCAAAACCCCTAATTTCTGAAGATCATTGGCAAACCAACCCATATGCGCATTGATAAACTTGGTGTTGGGGTGTTTTTTAAATATGTGATGCTGTTCTGCAATAATCTGTTCCCAGGGTGCCGGATTTGTAGCACTTCTTTTTCTATTAGGTCTTGTCTTAAGTTCCAGCCATCGTTCATTATTAGCATCCATAGGATCCCAAAATGACTTTGGATCGGCTGCATGGATCAATACCGGTATGTTTAATTCTCCGCATTTGGCCCAAATAGGATCTAAGCGTTCATCGTCTATAGCCAGTCTTTTTCCGTCAACATCCTTATTTCTTAGTCCCAAGCTTTTATATATTTTTAATCCTTTGGCACCTCTGGCAACATCAATTTCTAATTGCTTTACAGCATTTTCTGTCCAATCTTCACTGCCCACTCCATTAAAATCAACATTGGCAAAAACAACAAACCTGTTTGGATAATGATTGTTGATATTGGCTAATATATTTTTAATTTTATCTCCAGATCCACCGCTCAAGTTCACCATGACTGCCATATTCATCTGATCCATGTCTCCAATCAAATCAGAAAGATCTTGTGTGTCCATTCTGAACTGATGACTGTGCACATCAATGAAGGGGAACTTCGCCTTAGTGATCTCCTTGCCGGGCACTATTAAGGTTGAGGTTGGATTATATTCTTCAAAATCCATTTCCTGAGCATTTTGATTAAAAGAACAGGAAGTTAACAGAAGAACAAATAGCAATGTTTTGAAAGATCTGGTCATATCTGATTTTTAAAATTTAATAGTTTGAAAGTAGCATAGTCCTCCGGGGTATCCAAATCTGTTGCCTTTTTTCCAGGATCTACACTAAAACATGTGGTTTTGTTTTTTGCGATCAAGCTGCTGGCCCCTTCATCCCCTTTAAGATTTTGCAGGGCAGAAAAAAAAGAATTGTCAAATATCGCCGGGACACCCAATTTAGATCCATATTGGGTCGCAATGATTTTTCCATCATTTTCCTTGAAATGTTCGATCAATGAATTTATATAGGTGACATCTAAGAATGGCTGATCTGCAAGCATGATCAGAATAGCATTTGGCTCTGGTTCTGAGTGCACTATACCTGTAATACCGGCCCTAATTGAGGAACCTAAGCCTTCCTGCCAATTGTGATTTAGAATAGCTTTGTAGTTCAGGGGTGTCAGCGTTTCTTGAATTCGTTGTGCTTCCGCTCCCAGGACCACGAACACCTTATCAATAGTAGAATTATTGGCAACCTCAATCGCATGCCCCAATAAAGTATTATTTAACCAAGGCAAGAGTTGTTTCGCTTCACCCATACGGGAAGAATTACCGGCTGCAAGTATGAGGGCTGATATATTCATTAAGAAGTGCTATGAATTGATCCTTTCTTATCCCTTAATTTCACCGGAATTCGATCGCGAGCCACCATAAGGATCTCAGCAAGAATAGCAATCGCGATCTCCTGAGGAGTCACAGCTCCAATATCGAGGCCGGCCGGACCATGAATACACTCCAGGAAACTATCCTCCGTTTCAGGACATTGTTCTAAAAATGCATTCAACAGATCTTCTCTCCGTTTAAAGGGTCCCAGCAAGCCCAAATAAAAGGGTTTACAGGCTTTTAATGTCATTAGGTATTGTAGATCCTTGGCATAACTGTGATTCATTAGAACAATTGCTGTCTGTTCATCTATTTCACTTGTAGGAAAGGACTCAGGGGTAATGGCCAATAACCGCTCAGAACCCGGGAAATGATCTGAGCTTTTTTCTTCTGTATGATTGGCAACTATGATCACCTCCATTCCTATTCCTGTAGCTAAAGAACTAAGTTGAACCGCATCATGTTCCGCACCAATTATAAATAATTGTATGCCGGGTTCCATAGTTTGAGAAAAAAGAGAAAATGCCGGGTCTGGTTTATGTGCCCCATGAAGGGAAAAACGATCTTCGCCAAAGATCAAACAACTTCCAAAGTTGCTATGTACCATGTCTTTCTGTTTATAGGAGCATTCAATTTTTACGGCGATCCTATGCGCCACATATTCCCAAAAGCGTTTGATCGCTGCAGGTTTAGGCTTAAATGGTTCCAAAAGAATATACAAAACACCTTCACAACCCAATCTGTAACGACCGTCATAGGTCATTACTTTTGCCTCTCCACTTTTAAAAACACTTTCTGTCTGTCTTACGATCTCTTTTTCTACGCAGCCTCCACTTACCGCACCAACCATGGATCCGTTTTCCAGGATCAACATTCGTACTCCCGGCTTCCTGTATGAAGATCCTTCAAGTGCTACAACAGTTGCCAGCACCGCTCTTATAGATGCCTTCGCTGAACTTTCGTAAACCTGGATTATCTTTTTAAATTCATGAGTCATATTAGGCTCTTGTTTTAGTGGCAATGAAAGGTACCAAAGTGCCCTCTGAAAATGTAATATGTCCGGGATCTAATTGAACAAAACCGTCTATTTTAGAAAGATTTACCAGATCTCCGGAACCATTTCCTTCTACTAACGAGGCCATTACTCTCCCATCTATGATACGAGTCTCAACACCCACGAATACCGTAAGGTCGCAACTGTTTTCAAGTGTATTAGTAAGCATTACCTGCCACTTTGGTATAGAGACTCCATGAGATTTGAGCAACCAGGGTTTAAAATAAAGATAAAAATTATAAAATGTAGAAACCGGGTTTCCGGGAAATGAAAAAACAAGGGTTTCTGACTGCTTATTTAAGCCAAACCAAAAAGGTTTGCCGGGTCTTTGGGCAACTCGATGAAAAATATTCTCCACGCCTAATTCGGAAAGTACCTGTGGAAGAAAATCAAATTTTCCTTTGGAAACGCCGCCACTTAAAATAAGCACATCCATCTCGTCTATTACATAGGCTAGTTTTTGACGAAGCAGGTCAATATCATCCGCAATATGAAGCGACATGGGTGTAATTCCAAGTTCTTCTAAGGCCCCGCTTAAAGAATAACTATTAGATCTGCGTATCTGATGTAGTAAAGGTTGCTTCTCAATGTCGACAAGTTCATTTCCTGTGGAAATTACAGCTACCCTTGGCAACTTATGAACCAGAACTTGATTTTTCCCAACCGTGGCCAGGATCCCCATTTCAGCAGGGGTTATTTTACAGTTCTTATTTAATAGTATATCGCCTTTATTGTGATCACTGCCCCTACTATGTATATTCTGTCCTCGAGCCGGTATTTTCTTTATTGATGCAATATCATCCTTGATAATTACATCTTCGTACATAATCACAGAATCTGTTTCAAAAGGTACTACCGCACCGGTCATGATCTCAATGCAACTTTCAGTCTCCACAAACGGAATAGTTGGATGCCCCGCTGGCAAAACCCCTTTGATCTCAAAGGATAATCTGCCGTTCTCTATCGCATCGTAGTTGATCGCAATCCCATCCTTTGTTGCCCGATTAAAAGGCGGAAAATCCCGATCTGCCAGGATGTCCTCTGCCAGATAACGCCCCGCCGATTTTATAAGGTCTATTTGCTCTGTTCCATAATTACGAAACTGACTTAAAACCAAATGTTGGGCCTCATTAAAAGCGATCATGGGAAGTAAACAAGTTAGAATCAAAAATAGAGAAAAAGTATAGTAGTTGTGTTCACATCCGGAAGAGAAGTTTGACTTTGCCTTTCTTCAACTCTTATTTCCTGTGGGGGATACTTGTTGCAACCATGCATTCATTCCGCCGATGACCGAAAACATGGGTGTTTTAGGAAATTTGGGCTTGAGTAATTGAATTGCGTGCTGACTTCGAACCCCCGATTGGCATATGAAGTACATAGGGTGTTCTACAACCTGTGATGCGAAATATTCCAGGATCTCTTCCAGTGGCACATTCATGGCCCCAGCAATAGCCTCTTGCGAATATTCTTCGGTCGTCCTCACATCGATAATACGAATAGAGCCTGTATCATTTAGTAATTCATATAATGAATTTACACTAACCAGTTCCTCCATTTCGCAAATCATAGATTCGTACATGGGTTCCAGATCTTTTCGTTGCTTATTTTTTAAGACTGTTGGGAATTTTATCTTTCGAACGGACTGATCCAATCCGCTATACAACAACAAAACACCACTCATAATTTCGCCTGTATGAGTAATGACCTTTACTGCCTCGAGCGCTTGTAGCGTACCTATGATACCTGGAATAACCCCTAAAACTCCATTTTCATTGCAATCGGGAATGTTCCCTTGTTCTGGAGCGGAAGGAAATAAACAGCGATAGGTGGGTCCATCTTTATAGTTAAAGACGCTAACCTGCCCTTCAAAACCATGGATAGCTCCTGAAACAAAAGGTTTATTCAGAATAACGCAAGCATCATTTATTAAATAGCGGGTGGCAAAATTATCAGAAGCATCAATGATTAAGTCATATTCCTCAAGAATATCCAACGCGTTTCCTCGAGTCAAAAAAGTGTCATGAGATTTCAAATTGGTTTCTGAATTCAACCTCTTTAATTTATCTAATACAACCTGAATTTTTTGTTTGCCCAGATCTTCTTCCCCATAGAGAACCTGCCTTTGAAGATTAGAGATCTCAATTATATCTTGTTCTACAATTCCCAAAGTGCCTACCCCCATTGCACTGAGGTATTGCAATACCGGAATACCAAGTCCGCCTGCACCAACAACGAGCACTTTCGCTTTTGAGAGCATTTGTTGCTTTTCAGGTCCAAAGTCTTTTAGGACAGTCTGCCTTATGTATCTATCCTCCTTCATTATGAATTTAATGCTTCTTTGATCCTTCTGTAGTCTTCCATAGAATTAGCATTGGCTAATACTCCATCATTTTCAGGAAAAATGAGATGGGTTTCAGTATTCAATAGAAATTTCCTTGGACAGCTAGAGGTAGCATTTATCAGATATTCCTTTACATGCTGTAATCCTTTTGGTTCCCAGATAGAAGCAAGGGGTTCTGGTAGGCCACTTGCCCTGGTTGCGAGTGCAGTTGCATCTTTATTTGCATCTCTGCCCTTTACGAGTAGATGGAGCGTTTCTTTATTCAGAAGAGGCAGGTCACAGGCAATGACCAGCCAGGCGGCTTCAGGATATTTCTTATGTGCGCTTAAGATGCCGTTTAAAGGTCCTCGATACTCGTTTTGGTCTAAGATAACTTTATACTTTTCCGGAAGATCATCTCGTTGGTCTTCACGTAAACTGATAAAAGTGTGATCGCAAAATTCTTGGGCTAAATCAAAAAGTAATTCTTGCTGAGGCCTGCCATGATAGTTTATTAATGCTTTGTCTGTCCCCATGCGGCTGCTTTTACCCCCGGAGAGGATCAATCCGTAAAGAGGATCAATTGATGAGTTAGGATTTGAAGAGATTTGTCTCATTGCAATTGTGATATATAGGATTGAGCCTTATTAGCCACCAATAGAGGTCATAGAACTTTCAAAAACGTCTGCATGTTCTTTTTGAGCATCGAATCCGGTTTTGGCCCTGCTGCCAATGACCTCTTCAATAGCAGTTTTGAGAACACTTTCCGGCTCTTTATTCCTTAACAGGCTCCTTACATTCATTTTAGGTTTTCCATAAAGACAGGTTATCACATCACCGGTGGCTGTTATTCTTAAGCGATTGCAACTTCCACAAAAGGTTCTGCTAAAAGAAGGAATGATCCCAAAAGTGCCTTGATGCCCCGGTATTTTATAATTAATTGATGTAGAGGTATTGGGTGCAGGTAGTTTTTCAAAAGATGGATAATATGAACTGATGTATTCTAATATGGCTTTATAATGCCATTTAATATTATCGAAGTGTTTTGATCCACCATTAAAAGGCATCTCTTCCAAAAACCGGACAGACACAGGGTATTGTTGCTGTAATTTAAGAATAGGAATGATGTCCTGAACATTCTGATCTTCAAGAACTATAAAGTTTATCCTAACTTGGAAGCCCTCATTTATTAGCTTCATTAGATTTCCATAAACCACATCGTACTGATCCCGTCTGGTGATCTTTTCAAAAGTATCTCTGTTGATGGCATCCAGACTAAGATTAATGTTCTTGATGCCCAGGGCTTTAAGTTCCTGTATGTGAGGCCCAATTAAGGTAGCGTTGGTAGTTATAGAAAGCTCTTGAATTCCAGAAAGCGATGATAAATATCGTAATAAGACCATTAGATCTTTCCTTACAAAAGGTTCTCCCCCGGTAATCCTGATCTTATCAATCCCCTGATCTACCATGGTTTTTGCAAGTACTTGAAGCTCCTCTATAGTGAGAAGTTTTTCATTCTTAACAAAATTAATGCCTTCAGAAGGCATACAATAATGACACCGAAGATTACACCTATCTGTCACTGCCAGTCTAAGGTAATTGATACGCCTGTTATGATTGTCTATGAGCATATTTTATTAAGATCTTATTTTGGTTATCCTCCACTTACAGGAGGTATCAAGGCTATTTCATCAGTTACTGATATAGGGGTACTATCTGAAGCATAGTTACTATTTACAGCTATGGCCAGTGATGTCAGATCTTTAAGGGCAGGAAAAAGCTCTACTAAATAGGATTTTAATTGCCCTACGCTTCCCAAAGTTCTTGTATCATTTAAAGGAATATTCAGGGTTGCGTTCCCAACAATATCCCGTGTAATCCCAAAAAGTAATATTGTCATATCGTCCTATAACTTTTTTAACTAAGTCCAAAAACCCATATTAAGGAATCTCTTTCCCCGGCTCCGTGGTATCCAAGATTCCATTTAATTATGACATATAAAATGACATAGAAATTAAAGTGATTTTCTCAGGATACAACTTCCTTATAACAAGGTATCAAAAATAATAGAGTCTCAATACCTCTTTAACAATTTGTTGCTTTTTATTCTACTTAAAAACCCTTTCTTCCCTTCAGTAAAATTTCCTTTTGAAAAATATCTTCACACCTCATACTTAAATGAACAAACTTGCGTTTTGGAGGTTGAACCTAATATTATGAAAATGAAAACCTTTTTTAGAATAGCCCCTTTATTTTGTCTATTAACAATGTTGTTCTCATGCGGTAATGCCGATGATGATATTTCTTTTAATATTAATGCTAATGGAGATCTAGGCAAAGGGATCCCAGTAGATGATTGTTTAAATCTGGGGGATAATGAGCTGATCTTATCTATTCAAGACCAATTCACTACGCTTCCGGGCAAAGTATCGATCTTTTTTAAGGTATCTGACGCAAATGGTAGTCCAGTGGCCGGCTTAACCGCCAACCAGTTCACCATCTATGAACAAGGTAGAAATGATGATTGTTTTAATACGATCTCTACCTCAGAATCTTTTGCACGTATCTCTCCTAATTCACAAATATTCAGCAACAATACTCTTTTAGTTCTAGATCTTAGTGCTAGTGTATTAAGCGGTAGTTTAAATGAATTGAAGTCAGCTTCTGCGAGTTTTGTCAATAATGTGATGCCCGCTGAATCTCAGGATTCTTTTAAAATGGCTATTTATTGGTTCGATGGGGAGGACGAGTTACATTTATTACAACCCCTGACAGCTGTTAAAGACGAATTAACCCTTGCCATTGATGGGATCAATCAGGATATCAGTAATGATCCTTCCACCGATCTATACGGGGCCGTGATCAAATCGACCGACATTGCAGAAGGATTATTAGATGAAGCTCGAAGTAACTCAACTATAAGTGCTGCCTCTGTGGTCATTTTTACAGATGGAACGGACCAGGCCTCCAGATATTCGGAATCTGATGCGTTAACCGCAGTAAGAGATGCAGATCTTAACATTTCCATTTTCACCATTGGGTTGGGAGCTGAGATCGATACCGAGGTTCTAATGGATATAGGTAGAACATTTAGTGTCTTTGCAGGAAATAAGGAGGAATTAGAAACTACATTCAATGATATCTCATTTAGGGTCTCTGAACGGGCCAATAGTTTCTATCTCTTTGAATATTGCACCCCTAAAAGGGATGGAAGTGGCGTTAATAACTTAGCCATCTCCGTTACAGACGACTCCAGACAGGGAGCTGTACAATCAGAATTCAACGCTACCGGCTTTTCAGGCGGATGCCAATAAGAACGGCTGTTTCATAACATTTAAAGGAGGATCTAATGGGTCCTCCTTCTTCTTTTTACACTTAGTAAGTAGGGTTTTTGGCACCATCCTTGTTATATACATAGAAACCCAAATGTATATCGCGATTAACGTACATCCTAAAAACTAGAAATTGTTTAACGTAAAAAAAAGAAATTATGGATGTTATCAACGAAATTATCAGTCAGAGTGCCTTAGGATCCTTGTCAAAAGGATATAAAAGCCTTGTCTTGTCAGTATTCACTTCAATAGTGGTGACCCTTTTCGTGATGTTAATTGCAATTATCGTAAATGGTAATCAATTACATTTCAGCTTTGGATTTTAATCCGCTTAGGGCTGTTAAGTATTTGGAGTATCAACGGTAAATCATCGCATTCTTGCGTCCCCATTGGTTTAATACAGACGGAGCTGCCTCACCAAGATCTATTAAGAATCCATTGATGACGGCAAACTTATAATCCCCATCTTTCTGCAACAGAAAGGTGGGGTTTTTTCCTGCTTCCAATCTAAATTCCGGTAGCTCATAACCTGGACTCAAGAGATGTAAAGGAATTGGAGAGTTTAAGGCTTCTTTTGCTATGTTCTTTACGCGTACATACGTATACCCCTGTTTTAATAGTTCCCCGGGATTGACGAGAGATTCCATATCCGCATTCATAATTTCAGGATATACTTTACCTGGCACAAGAGTGTATCCTTCCGCCATAAAGGTCTCATACCCGTAATAAGTTGAGAGATCTCCCTGATCAATAACTCTGCTACTGTACCAGAAATCTCCGTGGTCTTCTTTATCAACCTCCACTTGATTAATTCCAATATCGAGGATATAGTTATTACCCAATAATGGGTATGTAGCCCCAATGATCTTGAGATCGAACAACTTTCGATCATTTTCAGGGATCTTTTCATAGGCATCTAGCGCTATTTCTTTATAGTTCTCTTTGGCAATAGAGTAAATTGCTGAAAGAATAGACACATAGTTTAATTTTCGTATTTCCTGTTTTTCTGGATCCTCCGGATATCCGCCAGACTCTATCAATATAGTGCTGGTCCCCCATTTTTGGATGTTATCGCCAAAGGCACGAGGTTCAAAATCATCATTATAACGCCCAACCTGACCCGGTGCATATTTCTGAATGATATTATTCATAAAGACGATGACCTTCATAGCATTGCCCCTACGTTCATTTATCTCCTTTTCGTAATTATAGGCAGGTGCAAGGTATGAGATAGTTGCAGGTTTTTCGGTTCTTTCCGCATTGTAATAAGTACTTTGATCATGGAGATTAAATCCAAAATCGGCTTCCAGACTATCCCTGACCTTTTTTAGTGTTTGTCCTTCAGGCGATTGTAATCGAAGGGCATCTCTATTAATATCTATTCCCAATCTGTTTTCCCTTTTAAATATTTCTGCTCCATCCGGATTTAGCATAGGAAGAAAATGCAGTGTTAAGCTTTTGAGGATCTCTGCTTTTTCACTTTTAAAGTCGTCACTCCGAAAAAAGTTGAGTATATCAAAGATCGCCTGTGTAGCAGTTGGTTCATTACCATGCATTTGAGACCATAGAAAAACATCGGTGGGCCCCGATCCCAAACTTAGAAGGGTTAGATCCCTTCCTTCAATGGAAGTCCCTACTTTTTTTACGGTTAGTCCCGGATCCTTTTTATGTTGCGTTATCAAGGCTTGAATATCTGCATGCTTAATTCTTCGTTTAGTAAGCAATGGCTCTTTATATTGATCATATGTCTCATATAGAGAGGCAGTGATTTCAGATTTTTGAGATTCACCTTGAAAGCAGCCGCTAAGAGTAAGGGAAAGGAATAAAATGATACTATTTTTCATATAATATTATTGTGGTACAGATTTAAACTTAAATTTTTTGGTGGCTTTTCGCACATTCGCCATAAATTCTTCTCCGGGGTCGGTCTTTTCTGTTCTGTATTCAGCGTCTTTTTCCAGCCATAATTCATGTCCTTCAAAAAGTGGATATTCATAATGCCCTATGAGATAGTCAATGTTGTACTTGTTACTTAAATAGTTCACCAGCCATATATTAGCTTGTAATTGGGCTTTGGTTAATGGTGTTCCCTCCGTGCCGCCCACATTCTCAATACCTATTGCACAATGGTTCAGGCCAATGACATGTCTTCCCATAATCGTTTCTGGCATAAGTTGGTAGATAGTTCCGTCTTGTGCTACCAAAAAATGTGCGGAAACATTAAGACTACTGGCATTTTCTACATCCGTGCGCCGCTTTGGAAGAGTTGGATCATTAAATGCATCGAATGAACCTTCCAGCGTTGGAATGGCAGTCCAATGCAGTACAATCAACTTAGGAACAATGGATATGGTTGGATTCTCTAACCCATAACGTTCCGATAAATATTCTTTGGTGAGTTGTTCCCGTTCTTCATTAAAGACTATTGGTCTGTCTACTATCTTTGTAGTTGCACAGGAAGTAAGAAGCATCATTACGATACCTAGACTCAAATAATAAGATTTACAATGTTTTAGCATTCGCTATTATTTTGTCTTTCCCTCAGTTATTGTAAGTGGCAGACCATATAGAATCTTGACTTTCTTTCTACCCCATTCTTTAGCCATGTGTACATCTTCTCCCATATAAATGTCGATCCTGTTCTCCCATCGCGAATGCATTTTGTCCTTTACATAGTAAATACCTTCAAATCCTTCTATCTTAACAGGTGTGTTGCGCTTCAACCCTTTTTTGATAAGATCTCTTGAAACAGCAATACACTTCATACCTGGTTTTAATGTATCGCCCCAGGCAGCAACATTAGGGATGCTCTTGGTTTGCGCAATGACAGAATTATAGGCTGTTGCAGTAACGGTCAACGAATTCCAGGTCCATTTTTCCTCCTCCTCCCTACAACCAAAACTCAGCCCAAGTAAGGCGATCAAAATACATATAAAGATCTTGTAGAACATTCTAATTATTGGTATCTATTTTCTAATATCATAAGATCTATGGCCTCTTGTTTCCAAAGCAAGGTATATTCCTCTGGCGCCGGAATAAATGGTAAGGCAAAACTACTTAAAATGATATCTTCATCCCCATCCCCATCAATATCACCGCTATCCATCAAAAACCACTTGCCTTTTAAGGATGCTTCTGTAGTAAATGTCTCAAAATCATAAGCCTCATGATCCTTGTTCTCCAAAAATACAAAAGATCGGTCAGCCGCATTCTTGTAGTCTGGAAAGGTAGAAAGGAGCCCGAAATCAATATCTCCATCCTTGTCAAAATCTGATGCCACAACGCGAGTTGCCCCATTCATGGGATAAAAAAAGACTTCCTTAAAGTTGTTGTCTCCATCATTGAGATGTAATCGCATACCGTGATACGGTTTTTGAACATAGGACTTATCTGCATTGTCGCCGTGAACGGTAACCAGGTCCAGATCTCCATCGCCTTCATAGTCTATAAGCTCAAACCAACTGCTACCATAGACCGGACTAAAACGCAAAACTTTGTATGCTTCAAAGGATAGATCTTGTTTTTGATATAAGATGGTAATGCTTTCGTCGCCCTGGGAAGTAAGTGCTACCAGGTCTTTTCTCCCGTCATCATCCATATCTTGTGCAACCACCCGGATAGTACCGGGCTGATTTAACAGTACTGTTTTATCATATTTACCACTCTCATTTTGTACATAGAGTGATAATTCTCCGGTTAGATCACCAAATTCACTGATCACTAATTCAATTGATCCATCCTTGTTTAGATCTTCAGAAAGCGTGTGAACCGGTCTGTGCAATTCTGATACTATGTCTATGTTGTCTGAAAAGCTTCCCTTAAAAATCTTCCCTTTGGCAATAGCACTGGGATGTATATAACCAATGGTAGTGACATAGGTCTCGTTATTTTTCCTATCATATGAGACAACAGGACTTCCATAGTATCCTATAACGTCCAGGCCCTTTTTTAGATCAAAGCTCATTAATTCACCTGTCATATCTCCCAATATTACCTTCTTCAAGCCTGGTTTAAATTCAAGATAGGTGTAGGAACGCCGATTTTCCGGGTCGAGAGAAATTTGGACAGGAAAGAAATTTGCTAATTTGGACGACTTAGTTCGATTGGCCGAGGACTGGAGTGAATCTGGTGCACCGGCGATGATGTAATCCTTAAGCAATTGCCAGTCTTCCAGGGTAATAGTTGGTGCAAGCGGATAAATTCCCGTTTTTATAACGGCATCCATTTCTTCATAAGACAAGCCTGCAATGGGGTCGTAGTTATTTTCTCTCAGACCCATTCTGGCCGCCATATCAGGTAGAATGGCCTTATCCCATATCTCCTTAGGAAGATCCTCTCTTTTTGGGACTACATGACAACTTCCGCAATGCGACTCAAATAAAGCATCGGCCCTTTGATCCTTATTGTTCTGGCATCCTCCCAGGGAGCATAAAACAACTCCAATTGCCAGGATTTTAAGTAAAAAATATTTCTTCATATAAACTGAGAGATATATCCAGTAATTTTCAGGAATAAATAAGCATTGATCAATTTCAACTTCTGTAAATTCTATTATCTTGGTCCATATTTTCTTCCTAATGAGATCATAGAAGAAGTTCCCGTTTTGAACACGTCAGAAAGTTACAAATTACATATATCAAATGAATAAAAATATAAAAAGACTCATCCTACTTCTTGTTGTTATCCTCTTAGCGGTTGTGGTCTGGCAGTATCCCAAATTAAATTTGATCTCTGGTTTTGCGGCAAAAAGTACCGCCTCCTCTATTTATATAGCTGGCAGATCATTAAGTTCTGTAGCTGAAAATGATAACAACGTCCCCCTTGTAAAGTTAGCAGAGTCTCAGTACGATGCCTCTGAAAGAAAAGGAATGGCCAGCGTTTTTGGCCTTATGGAACGTGAAGCTGTATGTAGGGAAGGATTGGGATGCGTTTTGATAAATGGTGACATAGATGTGGATCTATACATGCAAAGACCTGTGCGATCACAAAAAAAAATAGCTTTGCCCTACCCTTTTGGGCATGAAACCGCATTGGATACTCTCTTTGAAAATGTAAATTACAAGCAACTCGAAAAAGCTCTGGATCATGTATTCGCAGATACCGTAAGGACCAGGACGATCCTGGTACTTTATAAAGATCATATCCTTGCCGAGCGTTACAAAAGTGGCTTTGACAAAACCACACCTATTTTAGGATGGTCCATGACCAAGAGTATTTTGGGCACATTGTTCGGTATTTTGGAATATCAGGGAAAATTATCAGTAACAGATGCCGCACCCCTTCCCTCCTGGCAGAAAGATGAACGAAGAGACATCACCTTAAACCATCTGCTGCGTATGCAAAGCGGATTAGCATGGGATGAAGACTATTCTACGATCTCCGATGTTACTAAGATGCTATTCATGGAATCTAACATGGCTGCTTCTCAGGCTAAAAAAAATGTGATGGCACCACCAACAGAAATTTGGAATTACTCATCCGGAACTTCTAATTTACTATCGGGTTTGATGCGAACCAAATTTAACAACTACCAGAATTATCTTAATTTTCCATACAAGGCGCTGATAGACAAGATAGGAATGCATTCTATGATCCTGGAAACAGATCTTGTCGGGAATTTTGTGGGCTCATCCTATGGCTGGGCCAATACCAGGGATTGGGGAAGGTTTGGTCAGTTGTATCTTCACAATGGAAACTGGAATGGTGATCAATTGTTCGATCCAAATTGGGTTTCTTATATAACTACCCCTACCCTACATTCGGATGGGGTTTATGGAGCGCATTTTTGGCTTAATGCGAATGGTAAATTTCCTGATGTTCCAAGAGACATGTATTCTGCGAACGGGTATCAGGGACAGCATGTTTTTATTATTCCTTCTAAAGACATTGTTATTGTAAGAACCGGTTTAGCTGAAAAACCGCAGTTTAACACCAATACCTTCATAAAAGAGATCCTCGAGGCCATCCAATAGTTTTCTCGATTTATTTCCTTCTATAACAGAAAAAGACCCGTTCACCACAAAAGAAGAAGCCTTTACAACAATAATTGTGACAGGCAGGATTTGTCTCGTAGGTTTACTATGTAATTAACAAGGAGTTAATTTTTTCATTTTCATATAGTGTTCTCGTAAAAGGGTCCTGATCGTAAAAGACAGGGCCCTTTTTTACTAATACAAATTCATCTTATTAATTTATAGATTTTTTATTTAAATAAATATTTGATTAACGATTAATTATCTTGATAATTATTATCTGATATATATTTAGTAAGTTACAGACATACGTGGGGGCTTTTAGAAAAACATATTATACACTTGGTAAATTATTTTTGGCAACTCAAATACTTCTAATAATTTATACCAGATTTATTCCCGAACGATTCTTTTGTTGGGCTCCCTTTGATGAACATACTTACTTGGAAACTAAAGTCATCATCGATGAAAATATTTTAAGTAGTGAAGAAATTAATAATAGGTATAGATATCATATGAAAGGATGGGAACCAAGAGCAATTCAAAATGTATTTAATATAATCCAACAATATGAAAAAACTTATGGCAAGTATGAGAATGCCAAAGTATATGTGACATATTCTATTAACGGTAATGTTCAAAAAAAATGGTATTATAATAATTTGCTTGTTGAATGAAATTATATTTTCCATGGCGAACCGATAATACCAGTATGCGGCCAAACGTTTTGCTGATGTGCAAAATGTTTTTCCTACTTCTATTAATTAATGGTTTTTTAAGCTACATCTCAGATCCCTTCATCCCTTTTATTTCTGTAATGGACTTATTGAATGAATATCCAAATGTTTTTAAATATTCAATTAGGTTTTTATTTTTAGTTGCGGGTATTTTACTACTTTTTAATTATAAGGTAAGATTGATGGCTTCAATTATTGGTATATCGATAATCGTAACTATACTTTCTTCTAAACCTATTTTTCGAAATCACTTATTTATTTGTGGCTGTGCATTTATTTTAGCTGGACTTTCGGATAAAAACAAAGATCCCTGGCTTTTATATATACAGCTAAGTATAATATATTTAGGAGCAGTAACTAACAAAATATTTCAAATAGATTGGTGGTCAGGACAATTCATGCATAATTGGTTGTTTATTGCAAGAGAAAATGCAACATATTCATTTCTTTCTGATTTATTTCCTCAAGGATATTTGAGTAAAATGATTTCATGGAGTTCAATTTTTGCGGAAATTATAATTGGCATCCTGCTTTTATTTAAAAAAAAACACGTTTTAGCTGTTTGGTTAATTATAATATTCCATACAATACTTTTTTCAATTACGGCCTTTAGATTCGGGCACTTTTTTGAGGATATTTTAATATTTCTTTTAGTATTTCTTAAATGGCCAAAAGATCAAATTGAAGTATCTTATCAATATGGGAAATTGAGAATACTAAGAAATTTTTGTTCGATCATAAATTGGAACAAACAGGTTGTATGGACTCCTGTCAAATTAAATAAGAATGAATGGCTGAGCGTAAATATTTCTGGTAGAGTTACAACTAATGAGGTTGGTTTAAGATCTGTCTTATTATATAGCCCAGGGCTTTATGTTTTTCTTTTATTTGTGGATTCGGTAATACGGATTTTATTTCTACATCCTATAGAACATATTATATTTATAATTTTGTTTTGGGGAGGAATTCTATTTTTTATTCCTATCAAATGGCCCTTTGATTTTTTAAAGGCAAATTAATCTGAATGATATATTTCTTTTGGAAATTTGAAATATTTATCACGAACTAATAATGATCTGAAATCAAGGTATCCAATTATCTTTCCCAAAATCTGGTTTACGCTTTTCAAGAAACGCATTTCTTCCTTCCTCAGCTTCTTCAGTCATATAGGCAAGCCTGGTAGCCTCTCCGGCAAAAACCTGTTGCCCTACCATACCATCGTCTGTTAGATTCATTGCAAATTTGAGCATCTTTATAGAAGTAGGTGATTTCTCCAATATTTCCTGTGCCCAGGAAAAGGCCGTTTCTTCAAGTTCCATGTGTGGTATGATAGCATTTACCATGCCCATTTCAAAGGCTTCTGTTGCAGTGTATGTTCGCCCTAAAAAAAATATCTCACGAGCCTTTTTCTGCCCAACCATCTTGGCAAGGTAAGCGGAGCCATAACCCCCGTCAAAACTGGTAACATCGGCATCGGTTTGTTTAAAGAGGGCATGTTCCTTGCTTGCCAATGTAAGATCACTTACTACATGCAGGCTATGACCTCCGCCAACGGCCCATCCCGGAACCACCGCGATCACTACTTTTGGCATAAATCGGATCAACCGCTGTACCTCCAAAATATTCAATCTGTGATATCCATCTTCTCCAACATAACCTTTATGACCACGGGCTTTTTGATCGCCACCACTACAAAAAGAATAGACCCCATCTTTGGTTGAAGGTCCTTCAGCGGATAATAATACGACACCTATAGAGGTATCTTCCTGAGCATCGTAAAAGGCTTCATATAATTCCTTGGTAGTTTTTGGTCTGAAGGCATTCCGAACATCGGGGCGGTTAAAAGCAATACGCGCTACTCCATTACACTTTTTATATGTAATGTCTTCAAATTCCTTTACTGTGGTCCATTTTATAGTTGAACTCATTTTTATATTCTTTTTGGTTCTTAAAGATAAGGCATCTCCCCACTCCTAACAATGATTTAAAGAATTGGATTACCATCTTCTTTTCTCTTCTCGCTATCTTGTTTTAAGGCTATCCATTTTGACAAATATTTCGTGCTAGCCATACTATGATGCATTAACATACCGCCAATGATATTATGATCTCTATGCACCAGCAGGTCTTGTTTCAGGTTTTGAAGGGCTTTGCTAAAATTACTTTCGTTCTCTTTTTTTTCAAAATGTGTACGAAGCACCTTGTAAGCTTGCTGCTGTCTTCTATACCACAATTCACCATCCTGGTATAAGGCCACTGCTTTTTCTGCAAAATCATCTACTTCCATCCCTATGAGATCAGACATGTTTTCCAAGTGAGTGCCCTCTGCCCCAATACTACTTACAACGGAGGGTGTTCCACTCGTTGCTGCCAGAAATAATTTTCCTTTGAGTCCGGCCCCGTATCTAAGTGGAACCAGGTTAACCCTGGTCTTACTCATCATTTTCTTTGCGTCCTTTACCCATCCATGAACAAGAATTCCTTCCTTTGGGTTTTGAAATGCCATAATTTTTTGTGGAAGGTATGCACCGTAAATATGCAATGTAGCCTGAGGGAGTTTTTTCAGTATCAGAGGCCATATAGATCTCTTTAAATACTCAATAGCATCTATATTGGGACCGTGTTTCCCATTACCTATAAAGACAAAATCTGAGCGTTCTTCAAAATTAGTTTCCGAATCTATAGAAACCGCTTCTTTATCATTCAATACAAAAGGCAAATAGCACAATAAAGATGGGTCTATTGGCGTATGCTTGCGCAACCAGTCTATCTCAAAAGATGAAATTATTAAAGAAAGATCTGATCTGAATATACTTGCAAGTTCACGTTTGGTCAATTCCTGCCTTAGCCAGTAACTCGAAGTAAAGGCAATTCCCTCTTTTAAGGCCTTTTCCCTACTTTTTCTTAATGAATGAAGATCCTGAGTATCAATGATACGGATAGTTTGTGGCAGCTTTTGGGCCACCCGCCATCCATAATGCTCTTCAGTAAGGAAACGGTCGAATATTACGATCTGCGGCTTTAATTCCTTTATAAAATGATCGAAACTAAGATGATTTAAGGTAATTGGCACAGTATCAATGTCCAGCTCTTCCATTGAAGCGCTATACGAAGTTTTGGCAGAGGCAGAACTGAAAGTAATATGGTAGCCTTGTTCCTTAAAGAATTGGATGATCTGAAAAGTACGCGCACCTGCAGCCGTGGCATCTGGCTCTGGCCAAATAAGCCCAATGATCAGGACTTTTTGCAGTGTATCGTTCATAGTTACATCCTTGCTGCAAACTTTTGTGAGATCCGCAATCGGAGTTTACGTTCATAGTCTTCCTCCAACCACTCTTTGTAATTTTTCGTATTGTTCATGATGCAATAGGAATATTGCCTCACTCGGTATTCTATTTCCTCTTTAAGCTGTTTTGCCAGGATTCGTGCATCAAAAACATCCTCGCTGTTCTCAAAACAAATTTGTGCGTGTTGTTCAATACTTTTTTCCAGAACAGTTTTGGATTTTAATCCCTGAGCAAAAACTTCTTTGTAGGTTTCCTTGATATTGAAATCTATTTCCTTCGATTTAGAAAACTTTTCCCTTAATTCCGGAGGCATTTCATATACAAACTCCCGTTCAATATCCTCATCATTCTTAATATTCTCCAAATAGAAATCTGGGAAGTGAAATATCTCCTGCCAATCTATGTGGGCGTCCCACATACCAAATCTGGCAACATTATTTCCCAGATCAACAACTGTAAAATCATTTTTATTTGGCAGTATACGGGACCCTCTTCCTATCATTTGGAAGTATAGCGTAAGAGATCTGGTGGCTCTGTTAAGAATAATGGTCTCTACTGTAGGCTCATCAAATCCGGTGGTTAAAATACTTACGGAGGTTAGGATGGCATCTGGGGTGGTAGAAAACCACTCAAGAATTTCCTTCCTTTCCGTTGGCGTATTCTTGTTATCTAAATGCCTGATGTTATACCCCGCTTTATTAAAGATCTCATAGACATAGCGTGAAGTATTGATACCATTGTTAAAGATCAGTGTTTTTGTGCCCTTTCCTATTTCTTCATAGGCGCTTAGAAGTTTTCCAAGCATATTTTGGTTGCCATATAATTCATCTGACGACTTCACCGTATAATCTCCACTGATACCCAGTTTTAAGGATCGAAGGCTAACATCGTAATTATACATATTGGCCTTTGCAAGGAATTCCTTCTTAATGAGCGCTTCAATAGACTCTCCTACAATTAATTTCTTGTAGTGATCTTTCATTGGGAGCTTAATGTTGGAGCTCAGAGGAGTTGCGGTAACTCCCAGTATAATAGAGGTGTCAAAGTATTTAAAAAGTTTTCTAAAAGAGTTGTAATGCGCTTCATCAATAATAACCAGTCCAACGTCCTTAAGCGTTATGGTTCCTTCCTGTAGGCGATTATTTAAGGTTTCTACCATGGCAACATAGCACATGTGTTCATCCGCCTCTTTCAATAGCTTTACATCACTATTAATGATCTTATTCTTTACGCCAAACCCCTTTAGCATTTTGGAAGTCTGGCTACTTAGCTCGATCCGATGCGTAAGCACCACTACCTTTTTCTTCCTATGCTCTATAAACCTTCGGGTGATCTCAGAAAAAACAACTGTTTTACCCCCACCTGTAGGAAGTTGATACAGCAGGTTGCTATTGTCCTTATCCTGGTCTAAATGTTCAAAAATGGAGTGAAGGTCCTGTAATTGATAATCGTAAAGAGTCTTTTCGATATTTTCAGTGGAAATCTGCAAAAAAGGTCAATGTATTTGGGTTATATAATACAATGGGGATTACTTACACCCCAATTTTGCAAAACTAGCAGATTTTTTCCCTTAAAAGAAATTATATGCCTGAAATCTGATTTTAATACCCCTTCTGAGGATCTACTAAGTGTATTAAAGGCTCTTTTCTGAGGATACGCTTATAATTCTCAACAAGTTGAGGGACTACAGAAGCAGGATCGGATACACTGGCCACATGGGGTGTTATTTTGATCTTAGAATGAGCCCAAAAAGGATGTTCCTTAGGTAATGGTTCCTGTTGAAATACATCCAGACAAGCTCCGGACAAACGACCGGAATCAATAAGGGGAATTAAGTCATCTTCAACTAAATGCCCTCCTCTGGCTACATTGATAAGGTACGCCCCGGCAGGTAATAGGGAAAGTGTCTCTTTATTCAAGATCCCCTTTGTAGCATCAGTTAAAGGTAGCAGGCACACTAATATTGTAGTCTGATTTAAAAAGTTTGTTTTACCCGATGCTCCATTATATATCTTTAGGCCTTTTCCTTCTTTTGGATGCCTAGACCAGCCTACTACCTTGAAACCCATACTAATCAGGCTCTTTGCCAAGGTCATGCCCAAAGTGCCGGCGCCCATGATTCCTACGGTATGATCTGAAATCCTGGTGTACGATTTGGGATCCCAGGAGCTTTGATGTTGGTATTGGCGGTAGAGATCCATATTCTTTAAATATCCAAAAATGGCTCCGACAACGTATTCGGACATATCTGCTGCTAAAGCAAGATCAATTACTCTGGTTATGTCCACATTTTTAGGACGAGAAGTATCTTCAAAAATAAAATCGACTCCCGCGCCAAAAGAGGCAATGCATTTTAAATTGGGATATTTGGCGAGGCTACCTTCCGGGTGCTTCCAGACAATGGCCATTGTGATTTCTTCTTCAAGATGAGATTCCTTGCAGTGAAATACTGGGAGATCCGGATATTGTTGTAAAAAAGCATTTTTCCAAAGGTCTAATTTTCCATCTTGTCTAATAAGTACTATCGCCATTTACCGGTATTATTATGGTTGTCCATTCATTTCCAAAACTTGGAGAAGCTGTCCAAATTCCTCCTGAAAGAACCAATCCTGCTCCTCGGTTCCTTTATAAAACTGCAAAATACGTTCTTCAAAGTCTTTTATCAATGAATGGATCACGAGGTGGTGAATTGCTTCTTTATAAGAGCGCAACATACTTTTGTAGAACCCCTCATTCACTTTTTGGTTCTTTGAGTATCGTTGAGCCGTTTCCAGGTTAAAAATCATGAATTCACCCAAAAGAAAGGGATCCATTCCCAGGGTCATAAAATGCTTGATATATTTTTGTGCTACAGATCTACGTGCTTTAGCGCGTTTTCTTCTTATTGGGAAGTATTCATTCGAAACTTTTCTTTTTGCCTCTTGTATAATTTTTTCCTCCTTAGGATTAAAAACAAAGTCATAATAGGTCTTTACTACTGGAAATCGACCATAAAGATCAAGGATCTGGAGCTCAAGATCCTTCTTTTTGAGTCCTGCCAGGTACTTTTTTAAGGCGGTTTTGCTCATAGGTATACGTTGAATGGACTTCAAAGGTACTTTTTACATTCCGAATTATCGGATAAAACAGTCGATGAACTGGGGATTTCATCACTGTAGTAACCAAATACTAAAGTTCTCATAAAATATGTATAACAATGGGGGGGTACTTTTGGAAAAGACAGAATAAAAGTGTATTATGAGAGGATGTAATTATTAAATCCATTAAGCATATATGAGGCAATTAAAGATAATCAAGCAGGTCACCAACAGAGAATCAAAATCCTTGGATAAGTACCTGCAGGATATCAGTAAAATAGATTTGATCACTGCTAACGAAGAAGTAGAATTAGCCCAGCTAATTAGAGCTGGAGATCAATTAGCTCTGGAGAAATTGACAAATGCGAATTTACGTTTTGTCGTCTCTGTAGCAAAGCAATATCAAAATCAGGGACTTACGCTCCCGGATCTTATCAATGAAGGCAATGTAGGCTTAGTTAAGGCTGCTAAGCGCTTTGATGAGACACGAGGGTTTAAATTTATCTCATACGCCGTATGGTGGATCCGTCAGTCGATCTTACAGGCTTTGGCAGAACAATCGAGGGTAGTACGCCTTCCTCTGAACAAAATTGGATCTATCAACAAAATAAAAAAGGCATTTTCATATTTAGAACAAGCGCATGAAAGACCGCCTTCTGCGGAAGAGATCGCACAAGAACTAGATATGACGGTGAGTGAGGTAAAGCAATCCATGAAGAATGCAGGTCGTCATGTATCCATGGATGCGCCATTAAAAGAGGGAGAAGATTCTAATCTGTATGATGTGATGCGTTCGGGAGAGTCACCGAAACCTGATAAAGGCCTAATGCGTCAATCTCTGAATACGGAGATAAACAGAGCTTTAGACACCTTATCCCCTCGCGAAGCAGATGTGGTGAAGCTATATTATGGTATAGGCGATCAACAATCAATGACTCTCGCGGAAATAGGACAGACCTTCGATCTAACGAGAGAGCGGGTACGTCAAATTCGTGAAAAAGCGATCCGAAAACTTAGACATAATACCCGTAGTAAGTTACTCAAAGCATATTTGGGTTAATAGACAGTAAATATTACAATTAAAAAAGGGAGCCTAATGGCTCCCTTTTTTACTGAAACAATATATACACTAAATATTTAAGAGCAGCTTAGTCTACTGATCTCAAAATCTTTTAAAATTTCATTTAAATTTTCAATGAAATTTAAATACGCTGCGTTGTCATAATTTGGATTTGCCATAATAGTAGGGTTTTTCAAGGTTAACCGAAACATCTATAAATAATCGAGTTCAGCTAATTCATTAATACTTAGGATTTCATTTAAATCTTTGAGGAAATTTAAATACTCCTCACCGTAGGTATCGTATAACATGTTGGTTTGGGTTTATTAAATGAGACTTGGGACTCATTGATTACATAGTAAACATATATTTTCTTTCTTTTTTCAACAATAGTTTGTGGTGTAGTGGCAAATAGTTGTTGTCTATAACGTATTTTATGAGGTAGTTATTGCCAAATCAGAAGCGAACCTGGTATCGTAATCCTGCAGAAACTGCATAAAAATAATTTCCAGCAGCAAAAACAAGCTCTTGCCTGGTTATTCCCAGATTAGCACGGTAAAGGGACGGATTATCCTTAAATGAAAACTGATATTCAAGCATTAGCTGTTGCGACTCCACGAATAAAACAGTCTCAGCGATCAATTTACTATTCGCCAAAAACTGTCTGAATTCGGGCATAAAGCCCATACCACCAGAAAATCCTATGAAGTTATTGGCATCTTTCAAATATTTACGGGCGATAAGGATACCGGAAAGGCCTGTTGTATTATTATTCCTTGGAGTAACATATGGTCGTAACGAGAAATAATAATTGCCCTTGTAGAGTCCTACAGACCCGGTATAAATAGTGACATTACTCTCTGTAAAGGATAAATACCTTGCACCAAGAGATACTTCAATGCCTTTTGGAAGGTTGGCATAAAGGTCCCCTCCAAACCTATGGGTTGGGTATATCTCAGATTGGCTATAACCATAATTTAGGTAAGCGTATAAAGTTTTTGAGAATTTTGGATATAGATCTAATTCATATTGAATGCCGTCTATATCAAATCTATTGCTGTAATTAATTCTGGGGATGATCTTTCCAACGGAGGTTTCATGGGAAAATTCGAGACCAGAATAGAACATAGGGTCGAATACAACATCAAAAACATCCGTGGAGCTGAAAAGGGTAACTGTATTTTTGTATTTTTTTTCCTCCTCTACCGTCTTTTCCGAAGTGTTGCCTACGGTAGAAGATTCCTCAATACCCTCTAACTTCTTTAGGATTTCACTTCTAAGCTGTACCAGCTCATCTTCCTTCGACAAATACAACAATGCCTTATTAGCTAGTCCCAGCGCTAAATAATGGTTTTCAGCGAACATTTCATTGCGTATTGCCGCAACCCAAACTTCTTTAAGCTGTTTTTCTTCTGAAGTTATGCGATTAAATTGTTTTCGTGCTTCATCATAATTTCCATCCCAGCTATAGGTCTTGGCCAATAATGTGCGAACATCAGTATAATCCGGATAAGCCGTTAATATATTAGTAAGTGTATCCCTGGCTTCCACCCTATTCCCCTCAAAGGCAAGCGTCATGGCACGCTGCAGCGATGCATCAGGATCTCCGGTATATGAAATTTCCTGAGCATGCATTAGCAATGGAAAACTGAATAGAAGTAATCCATGGCATATATATTTCAAAATATTCTTTAAATCATTCATATATATCATCTTCAAAATCAAGGAAGCCTAAATTGCCACTGTCGAACAAGGTTTGCTCTTTTTTCATTTTTTCCTCCGCACGTTTTATCTTTTTATACAACTCATCATTTTCAATACTGTTTTTTCGAATAAGTGCTTTCACATCAGCTACTTTATAATTGGTGTCCGCCCAAAAATAGACATCGAGCAAAGCCGAATACCCATCTGCATAGACGGGGTACTTCTTTATTGCCGTTTCCAGAATAGTTGCAGCTTGTGCATATTCTTTGTTCCAGGCATGAATACGACCCATAAGTATTTCTGTATCTGCATGTCCCGGTACCTCTTCCAAAATATGCTGACATAGAAGAAGTGCTCGTTCCCTATTTCCTTCAATAGCAAGATTCCGTGCGGTCTTATAGGCCTTATCATAATCGTCGCTGTTAAAGACACTATTGATCCATACCATATCCGACTTGCTTTCTGGATTTTCAATAGTAATTTTCTCACCCTCAGCCACCGGTATTAACTTATTCTCGGCCGTTACATAGTTATTTATTGCCTTAAATTTCCTGAAGTCTTCTTTGATCTTATTTTCATTATCCTCGTTTTTTGGACGGAACAAACTGAGGTCTGCCCCTATCTCATAAAAAGAGGATCCCGAAACACAATGATTTCCTTCAATAAATTCCTGAATATTTCCTTTATGTCGATATAAGGGGATTATTTTGTCTGCTTTAAAAAACCCTTGATGTACTAGGCCATCACCCAACCAGGAGACTTCGTTTGGGATCGGCAGATCGTACTTTGAATGCAACAAGCCTGCTATAGAAGGCAGTATATCTGTATGAGCTGCCAATGAACCTATACGTACAGGCGATTTTAAAAGAGGGCTATAAATAATAAGAGGAACCTTATATCTTCCCAGATAATCTGCCTGGGGCAGATCTGTAAGGTTATGGCTCCCGGTAATCACAAAGATGGTATTTTGAAATTCGGCCTTGCGCTTGTATTGCTCCATAAAGCTTTTTATAGCTTCGTCTGTATATAAAAGGCTGGCGAAGATCTCATCGTTCTTATTGATCAATCTTCTATTTCTACTTGTTAACTTACTTATACTCAATATCTTTTCAACGTCGTTTCTGTATTTCTCTTCTTGTGGAATATTGTATGGATCCTTTGTACTTTGAGTAAGGAAGACATCTAATCTTGGATGATAGGTACTCTGAAAATCTTCATACCACTTTCGAAATAATTCCCCATCAGGATAACCTAAGGAAATACCGGCCGCATCTGCCTCTTGTTGGGAATATGAAGGACCATAGGCCTTTCTGCTCACCAACAGATCAATCTGTTCTTCAAATAAGAATTTTCCGAGATTGTCCAAAGAACTATTACCTCCAAAATTGAAGGAAGTTTGATAGCCATTTGCCTTCAATAATCCAAAAAGTGTCTCTCTCTCTGTTCTGGATATATTATTTGTAAAACCATTTTCTCCAAAAGGCAAGGAACCAAAAATAGATGGAATACTGGCCACGGACTCACCTGTATTACTCAGATAATGAGGCCAGTACATAGATTTATTCAATAATGAGTTCATATAAGGCATAAACTCTTTAAATTCAGCTTTTTCACCTATAAAATCTGCACCTACCCCATCCATAACTATAAAGACCAGATTTGGCTTCTTTTCACCCAAAGAAAAATAGGCTGCTAGCTCATTTGGCGGATCGAATGGTTCTAACAAAGGGTATTCCTTGGTCCCTTCATATTTATTGAAGTCTAAGGAGACCTTAGCTTGATGATGCAAGAGATACTGTGTTTTATTTTCATTCACAGAATTCTTCCTGGAGATCAGTGTGGCCAGGAAAAGACTGAAAAGAATAATTGTGAACGGATACATTCTATTGATCAGCGAATAAATATTGGCAGTGATCCTATAGAACAGATACATTAAAGCGGAACAAGCCAACAAAAGAACTGGTGTTCCATAAAAAAGCCTGAGACCACCATTGTTTTGGATCCTATCGTAAAATCCTGCCCCTAAAATTTCATAGTATTCTACATAGTAATTAGTAAGCAACCCTTCTGTAACCAACAATAAAAGCAAGACTATTGTAACCGTCTTAAAACCAAGATTGGCCTTTATCCTTTCCAGGAATTTGAATAGAAAGACAAGGAAAAGGGCACCCAGGGATGCAAAGCCAAGATGATGAATCACCAGGAGGGCAAAACTTTTATTTAGAACACTATCGAGTACACCAGACACGTACAACCTGGTATTCTGATAAAGGGCCAGAATCACCAAACTAAAGAAAAAGGACAGTACAAGACGCGTAAAGTCTTTCAACTCCCTTCTCTTAGCTCCTATGTTAATATCTACTTGCATGTTTTATGCTTTAGCAAATCCTTTCCTAACCTGAGATCCCCACCCAGATTTTATCTTGAATAATTTCTTGTAATTTCCTCTTACCGATGACCATACAACTATGGGATGAAAAACAATGGGTTCTAAAATAGCAAAGATCATAAGCGTCAAAATATCTCTGGTCTTTGAGTATTGATTGTAAGAGTACACTTCCCATAGTATTGCATAGAAAGAGAACATGATAGAAAAACTATATATGGTAGCCGTAATGGCAATAAAAAAATCCCAGTTTATAATCCCCAGATAGATAAATACAATGACTGCAATGCACCCTAGAAATTCCAGAATTGGTGCCAACCATTCGTAAAAGAACCAATAAGGATAACTCAGCATTCCTAGCCTGCCGTACTTAGGATTAAAGAACATATCCTTATGTGTAAATAAGGTTTCTAAATTTCCTCTGGACCATCTATCTCGTTGGTTCATGAATATTTTTATGTCCTCAGGAACTTCTGTCCAGCAAAGTGGATCCGGAATATAGGCCACATGATAGGGCTCTTCTAAATCGTGCATATGCCGTCTCATCCTAAAAATGATTTCCATGTCTTCCCCTACCGTATTTATATCATAACCACCCACTTCCAATGCAATTTCCCGGTCAAAAAAACCAAAGGCACCGGAAATGATCAAAAGGCTATCTAATCTTGCCCATGCCATTCGTCCGAGTAAGAAAGAACGGGTATATTCCAGTAGTTGAAATTTGGCTAGCCAATTCTTAGGCAATCGGATCTCTTCAAGTGTACCACCGGTTATTTTACAGGAATTAGCTACCCTAATGACCCCTCCAACGGCGATAACTCGTTTTTCAGAGTGTTGGTAAAAGGACTTTACCACATGTAACAGTGCATCGGGTTGTATTAGACAATCAACATCAATACATCCAACATATTTATTTTCAGATAAATAGATCCCTGCATTCAAGGCGTCGGATTTACCACCATTCATTTTGTCTACCACGGTAAGTTTCGAAAATGAACGTTGAGTTGATTTATAGATTCCTCTTATTTGTTTCGACTTTATCTCCGGATCTATATTTCTCTCGATCTTTTCAAGTTTATATCCCTCAATCAGTTTTTGCAGTGTATCATCCTTGCTTCCATCATTCACCACCATCACCTCATAATTCACATATTGCAGGGAAAGGAGTGATCTTACATTTTCTACGATCGTTAGGCCCTCATTGTATGCTGGTGCTATAATTGTTATGCTTGGAGATAAGGGTGAACCCATCGTCTTTGAAATATCTCCAAAACTATTTTTGTTTTTATAATGAATTGAATTCCGCGTTGCCAGATAGGCCATAAGAAAATACAGCGCAAATAATACGGCCGAGAACACCATAAAAACGATGTTCAAATATTCTAACAGTATGTTGAATAGGCCGTTGTCCATTACTTCTTGAGATCCTTTATTTTACTAATTTCATGGTCATCCAAATCAAAATTCAAAGAAATTGAAGGCTTATTCTTTTCTGTATCAGCCCATTTTACAATGCTATCTGGTGTTTGATTATCATCTTGTTCAGTACGCAGCTTTTGTGCGAGCCTGGAAGCAATATTTTTTGCCTTTTTGCGAACATCCCCATTAGAATCTTTAGATAAGGTTTGTAAAAAACATAATTCTTTGTCGTCGCCAAGGTCTAATATCTCATCCAATAAAATGAGTTTAGATTCTGTATCACAATGACGAAATAGTTCTTCAAAAATGCTAAAACCATAAGTGGGGGCATTTATCTGTTCAGTGCTCTCTTCCTTAGGAGGTTTTTCAACCCCGTTGACTTTGGAAGTCGCTACTTCTTCGTCAAGATCATCCCAGTCTACCATAGAACATGTATCAGTTCCCTCTGCATGCTGAACTATTGCAGGCGTTTCCTCCACATCAAAAACACCATTCCCTTTAATTGGTTCTGGTAAGATTATTTCTACTCCATTGACTTCCATCGCATTTATCTCCTCAATGAGGGCCGGTAATTTATCAGCTTCGTCCTCCTCATTTAACACAAAGGGTAAAAATTTGAAATTCAGGTACTTTACCTCTATGTTTCCATGTAGGTCAGGGACCTCTACCCTGCTTAGAATGTTTTCCAACTCTTTTCTAAAGCTTTCATCCGGATGCACTTCCTCAAAGGATACATCCAACTGATTCAATTTAGGATCCGACTTCTTTTTTTGTTTCTTTTTTGCCATTTTAGGTTGTTTTTGAACTACGATGGGTAAGAAATCCAGAGGCAAATATTTAACCTCAATACTAGTATCTTCAATTTCTGAACGGTCTAGGATCTCATTGAGCTCTTCCATAAAACAATACTCAAAAACATCCAGGTCCTCCTGGAAAAGTTCACTTCCTTCTTCCGTGATCACCACCTCTTCTTCTATTGTTTCAAGTGGCGGTTCTACTTCTTTACTTTCAATTTCTACTGGTGTTTCTTCCTCTATCACTACTTCCAGAGTATCTGTTTCTGAAGATAATATAATAGCAGGGTCCAGGTTATCTACAGGCAGTACCGTATTTGGACTTATCGCATTGATGCTGCTTAAAGCCTTGCTCTTCACATTAAAATTGTTCTCCTCTTCGTAGATCTCAAACAAGTTCGGGATGATGTCATCTGAGCCCAAAGTGCCCAGCGCATCGAGGATTGATATTTTGGTTACCTGTTTTGATCTTTTGAACGCTGCCGTTAGTATCGGAATTGCTTCTTTTATACCAAACTCCTTAATACACTCAATAGCTGCTTGTTTTACTTCATCATCCTTGTGTTTTAAAAGCTCTATTACCGAACTATTTGCATCCGTCTGGTTAAAATGACGAATAAGTCGAAGTGAAAAAAGAACAACATCTTTATTCTTTGATGTAAGCCATGCTCCAAATTGTGGGGGAATGAAATCCTCCTGATCCCTGAGAATTTCCAATATCTTAATTTGTTGCCATTCCGAGATAGCATATTTGTTTGTGTCGAGGAAGTGAGCAATCCCTTCGTGTTTTAAGGAAACAGTAGCTATTTGCGCCTGCTTGCGAATCACACTTCTCTTGTGATTAATAAATTTCTTGATAAAGGTATAGGCCTGATCTACCTGCATCTGTGTTAACTCTACAATACCTTTGGTAACCACCTCCCAGCGCCAGCTGTTTAATTTCTGATAGGCATCCAGATGTAAGTCAAAATCCTGATATAAGGATAACAATCGTTGTCTTGCATCCCCGGTAAGATCTCGTTGCAGATCTAAAAGTATTTCTTTCAGAACGCTACGATGGATAGGGTCTTTGATAAACTCACGCATCTCCACCTTCAATTCGATGTACTCGTACTTTTCTTCCTTGCTGGCATCTTCACCATAAAAGAGAAAATTACTGATGATAGGTGTTAGTTGTTTCCTGCGATCATTAATGTTTTTTGCCTTTGCAGATAAGCGATTCCTAAAGAAGAAGATAAAAGCAAAATATAGTAAACACAAACTTCCAAACAAGACACTAAGATCCCACAAAAGATCCGTGTGGATCTTTGGAACACTGATAAGTGTAAATGATTGGTATGTGAACACTAGTTTATTCAATAATTACGCTTTGTTTAATTCTCTTGTTACTCGCACCAACAATTCTGATGGACTCACGGGTTTTGAGATAAAATCATTTGCTCCTAACTCAAAGGCGGAAAGAACGTTCTCTTCATTACCTGCCGAAGAAATAATGATAATAGGCACTTTTGATCCTAAGGTATTCCTAACAAAATCGACCAGTTCGAGGCCGGAGAAATATGGCATCATAATATCACTTACAATGATGTCTGGCATCTCTCTCTCCAATTGTTCCTTCACTTCCCTTCCATCTCGGGACCAATGCACTTTGTACCCGGCCTTGTCTAGGCGGTAGTTGAGCAATGAGGCCAACAGTTCATCATCGTCTGCTAATAATATCTTCTTCATGATTGGTTTCTTTTACTTCTCTTTTTTTAATCGCGTTACTTCGGCATCCAAGGCAAATTCCACCATGGGATATTCTGTTACAAACTGTTGGAACAGAAAGTTCATTTGGTCATAATTCTTGTCATTTTTGCAATGCTCATGTATTTGCTGAACCAGAATAAGAAGGTTCTGTGTTTTCATCATCGCTAAACCTGACTTTAATTTGTGAGTGGAAAATTGTAATTGTTCAAAGTCTTTATTCTGGAGATGTAACTTGGCCTTGCCAATAAATTCGAGTGCATTGCCCTTGTACAATTCTACCAGGTCCGCCAGCATATCTACCTCCCCCATACAATCTTCCAAAACCTCTGTTAGATCTAGTTTGGTTAACTCTTCTGGTTTTGGAGTACTTTCCTCCTTGTCCTTTAGGTTGCCTTGGAAGTGCGTTGATTCTGGCTTTGTAAATCCATATTGAATCAATTTGTCCAGGAGTTCTTCAGGTGTGTAAGGTTTTAAGATGAAATCATTGATCCCATCTGTGTTTGCTTTTTCTTTCTCCCGTATAGTAAAATCGGCCGTTAAGGCAATAACGGGCACTTGTGATATTCTCTCTTGTTGATTTGCCCTTATACGTCTTGTAATTTCATAGCCATCAACCACCGGCATATGAAGGTCCATAAATACAACATCTATGAGCTCCTCTTCCAATATTTGCAGACCTTCTACCGCATTTTCGGTAACAAAAAACGTGCAACCCCAGCTTTTAAGTCGTTTTTTTATTAGGAATTGATTTAAAGGATTATCCTCAAAGACAAGCACTTTTAAAGTATCAACAGACTGTTTATTTTCTTTCTTTTTTGCTTTCATTGGTAAAGGTTGTTTTTTGCCCAAGGCATAATCAAGGGTCATTGTGAACTGTGTTCCTTTATGTTGTTTACTTTTTACAGAAATAGCGCCGCCGAGCCTGTCAACGATCTGTTTTACAATGCTTAATCCAAGTCCGGTTCCGCCATACTTGAAAAAAGTTTGTTGGTCTGCTTGCCGGAATGCATCGAATATATGCTTGAGATCTTCCTGGGGGATACCGATGCCGGTATCCTCAATGATAAATTCAATGGAACACTTATTCTTGTCAAGACCTGTCAAATCCGCTCTAAGCAAGACACTTCCCTTTTCCACGAATTTGATGGCATTTCCCAAAAGATTGAGAAGTAGCTGGGATAGTTTGGATGGGTCCCCAAGCAGATTTGCCGGAATGCTAGGGTCTATGTTTACTTCGAAGGCGATCTCTTTATCAACTATCAAAGTCTCACACAGATACGCAACTTCCTTGATGAGATTGTGAATGTTAAAGGGAAGTTCATCAAATTCCTCCGAACTGGCCTCGAGTTTTGAATATTCTAATAGCTCATTGATGATCTCCATCAAAGATCTTGAAGCGGCCTGAATGGCATGGACCTGTTCTTTTTGTATCTCATTTAAAGTTCCCTCTTTTAAGAGATCCGTAAAGCCTACAATGCCGTTTAGGGGAGTTCTGAGTTCATGGCTTACTTTAGCTATGAGTTGAGCTTCTTTCTCGTCTTCGGATGCTTCCGATCTGTTCTTATCCTGGTTTTGGGAATTGTTTTCGGTTCCTTCCGGCTCAGATCCCCAGATCTTGCCCTCCAGTTCATTTTTAAACCTATCAAATGATTCTTTTAGTCGAGTAGCTTCTGCTGTGGTTAATTCTTCAAAAGAGAAACTGTTAAGTGCTACTTCTAAATCGGAAATTTGGCTAAGTAGGTTTTTTGATTTCAAGATGTTGGGTTTGGTCAAAATAATATTCACTAAAATCCCCCTTTAAAGGGGGGCTGACAATTAAATGTTACCTACACTGTGTATTGTGTTGTCAAATTGCTTTATTTGTAGGTCTAAAAAAGCGTCTAATGAAGTATTTCATCCAATTTCTATGCATTTTATCGATACTATCCTGTGCAGATACCAAAAACCATGACAATGAAGATTTATTAGCAAAAGCAAAAAGAATACATGAAGCTGTCATTACGATCGACACACATGACGACATAAACGTCAAGAATTTTACGGATAGCATAAACTATACACAACGCTTAGAAACACAGGTTAATTTGCCTAAAATGACAGAAGGTGGATTAGATGTGGCCTGGTTAATTGTCTATACAGGACAGGATTCTTTGAACGCAGCAGGTTATGCCCGTGCCGAGGAAAATGCCATGTCTAAATTTGAGGCAATTCATAGACTGTGTGAGGAGATCGCGCCAGATCAAATTGGACTTGCTCTCACCTCAGATGAAGTAAGATCTATCCATAAATCTGGTAAGAAGGTTGCCATGATCGGTGTTGAGAATGCCTACCCAATAGGAGAAGATCTTTCCAATATTGAGAAATACCAAAAATTGGGAGCTCGGTATGTTTCCCTTTCGCATAATGGCCATAGTCAGTTTGCAGATTCTAATACAGGAGAAGGAGATAGTATATGGTTATATAATGGTTTAAGTGAACTAGGTAAAAAGGCTGTATATGAGTTAAATAGAGTTGGAATAATAATAGATATCTCTCATCCTTCCAAGGCTTCTATGACAGAGATGATAGCCTTAAGTAAGGCCCCATTAATTGCTTCGCATTCATCTGCCCGAGCGCTATGTAACCATAGTAGAAATCTGGATGATGAGCAATTATTGATGCTTAAAGAAAATGGAGGCGTGGTCCAAACCGTAGCATTTAGTTCTTATTTGAACACTGAGAAAGACAAGGCACACTCGGACTACATGAGAGAACTTTATAAGCAGGTTGCGGATTCCCTTGGCCTTCCCTGGTATGAAAGATCCCAATTTCGTTCGCTTACCAAACAACAACAGGGAGAGTTTATGGAAAACTACCCGAAAGTAATGGCAATGGGTAAGGAATTGGCGTCATCCAGAACAGATGTCCCAGCTGCAGTAAATGTATCAGATTTTGTAGACCACATAGATTACATGGTAGACCTGATAGGGATTGATCATGTTGGTATAAGTTCAGATTTTGATGGAGGCGGCGGTATTGAAGGTTGGTCTGATGCATCCGAGACACTGAACGTAACCATAGAATTGGTAAAACGTGGCTATACAGAAGAAGAGATAGCCAAACTGTGGGGAGAAAACCTGTTACGTGTTTTAGACCAGGTACAAGCAGTTGCCAAAGAAATGAGTTAATCTAATCGTCATCTTCTGCAAGGCGATCTTTCACATATTCTATCTTGGTCTTCCCATGTGGCAAAGGCTTGCCTTCGGGGTCCAAATTTACCATGATGATATTGTCTACGGTAAGGATGGTTTCCCTATTCATTTTATTGCGCGCTTCGCATTTCAAGACCAGGGAGGTCTTTCCAAATTTAACCACTTTTATACCTATCTCCACTATGTCGCCCTGATGGGCCGTACTCATAAAATTGATCTCTGACATATATTTAGTGACCACCTTTTTATTCTCTAATTGAATAATGCTATATAGAACGGCCTCCTCATCGATCCATGAAAGTAAACGCCCGCCAAATAAGGTCTCATTAGCATTTAGATCTTCCGGTTTTACCCATTTCCTTGTATGAAATCGCATAGAATTAATTTTAGTGCAAAAGTACCACAATTTCAAATCTGTCTTCATTACAAGGTCAATACTTGCATTTAATTATTAATCCAATAAATCAGAACAGATAAAATTGTCAACTCGGAAAAATTGAAGGGCCTGTACTACATTATTCATTTGTTAAACATATCCAAAGGACCCTTATTAATCTGTAAGAAATTAAGAAATTGCTCAAAAATACAGTCAAATGATCCTATTTGTAGATATGGACGAAGTTATGGCAGATACCTATACTGCCCATATAGAGCATTATAATGATCGTTTTAAAGAATCCCTTACAAGAGAGGAGTGCATGGGATTCGAGGTTTGGCAAAAGGTACCCGCAGAAAGAAAAGATACTATTTGGGAACATTACTATAAAGATGGTTTCTTTAGGAATTTGCAACCAATACAGGATAGTATTGAAATATTGGGGGAACTGAACAAAAAGTATTCGGTGTATGTGGCCTCAGCTGCCATGCAATTCCCGAATTCTCTTTTGGAAAAGCACCAATGGCTCGATGAACATTTCCCTTTTATTCATTGGAGAAATCGAATCCTTTGTGGTGACAAAAAAATTCTTCGAGGAGATATCCTCATTGATGATCGCAGTCATAATTTGGAACATTTTCAGGGAAGATCCATGATCTTCACCTCCCCGCATAACATACATACCAATCATTTTGAACGGATGAACTCCTGGCAGGAAATAGCCAAAGAACTTCTTTAAAAAGGGGTTTAAAATATGTTTATAACGCCGTTAACAAGTAATTCACTTTTGTAGATTGCCCCTATTTGTATTCTCTAATTTTAATAAAACTCCAAAGATGAACAATAGATCTACCGAACTTCTGAGGTTTCGGCCCTTATTGCCAAATGCCCGGGTAACTGAGGAGATGAGTCAGAATGAGCAGTTTCAAAATGCTACGTTAAGGCCCATCATCAAATTCCAGAACAACCTTTTGATCGCTGCTTTCAGAAATTATGCCAACAAGCATAAGAACTCCTTTTACGAACTCACCCTTCCTAAAAGACTGGAATACATTGAACATGCGGTTCAAAAAGATATGAAATTCAGGAACTCACTAAAGGGTATGATCATTGGACAATTTACCGTTGAGGAGTACACAACCTATATCCAAAATTCCTCAGCTCTTAATAAGAGAATGATGAATATGGTGGTTGAGAGAATAAAAGATCAGGTGCAATTATTTGAGCTTGCACCCTTAGTCTAACAATGATTCTCCATTGAGGTTGGTAGTGAGGATATCACTCATTAGATCAAAATAGGGACGGATCTTTTTAAAGGAATCGTTCACTAAGTTGAGAAAATCAGGTCTAAATACTTCTGCATCCGTAAAATTCCTCACAAAAATGAATTGTTTCTTGCGGATGAGGTCTATATCCGGATGATCCTTTTCAAAACCCTTAGGAGCTGTCTTTAACTCCTCACCTGTAATACTTCCCCATGTTTTTTTGAAATCTGGTGCCTCTATTACTTTTCTGAATACCGCAGCATCTGTTTCCAATTCCTTTCTTATCCGGAACAGATCCTCTTTATTTGGGTCCCAAAACCCTGTAGCGATAAAGGTTTCACCAGGTTTAAGTCGAAGATAATACCCACCTCTTAATCTGTTTCCTGTTCTGGAGAATGATCCCGCAAAATGTGTCTTAAAAGGGGTTTTGTCTTTGGAAAAGCGAACATCCCTGTAAATACGGAACATTTTTAATCGCTCAATATCGTCATGGAGCCGCATCAGTTCCATTAGCTGCTGATAAAATCCTTTTACCTCGCTCTCTAGCAATTTATATTGGTCTTTATGATCATTGAACCAATCCCTATTATTGTTGGCAGCCAGGGTCTCTAGAAAGGCAAATGCCTCTTTATTTATGACAGTTTTTTCCATATGGAATATCTTTTTTGCAGATTTATATTAAAGTTAACCTTTTTCAAGCAGGCTCTTTTTAATTAATGGTTAATTTTAATTTGAAAACAACGCATATGGATACCCTTTCAATCATTAATAAAATAAAGGCACATAAGACACAACCTAACCTTAGATTTCGAATAAAAAAAGATACGGAGGCCTTTACAAATCTTCTTTTCCTATCCCTTTTCGATACGGAAACACCTTTTGATGAAAATTTACCGGAACTGGCCAAACAATTCGACAGCCTGGTGGAATTGGCTTGTTGGGATCCTCATAAACCTTGTTCTTCCGTCTGGAATGAATATCTTCAAACCCTTCCAACGGTATTAGAGAATCTTAACCTGGATGCCATGGCCATAGCCGACTGTGACCCGGCTGCCTTGTCGATTGAAGAGGTATACCTGGCCTATCCCGGATTTTATGCCATTGCTATTTACAGGTTAGCTCATGAATTATACAAGAAGAAGTTCCCGCTAGTTCCAAGGTTAATGACTGAATATGCACACAGACAAACAGGCGTTGATATTAACCCGGGGGCGCATATCGGGAAATCATTCTTTATTGATCATGCAACGGGTGTGGTCATTGGTGAAACAGCTGTGATTCATGATCATGTAAAAATATATCAGGGAGTAACCCTGGGAGCATTATATGTTGCCAAAGATTTACGTGAAACAAAAAGACATCCTACCATTGAAAATAACGTGACCATTTATGCCAATGCCACCATTCTTGGAGGTGATACGGTAATTGGAGCTAATTCTATCATTGGGGGAAATGCCTGGTTAACCGGATCTGTACCACCTAATTCAACTGTATTTCATTCTCCTGAAATAAAAATCAGAACAAATAATAATGGCAAATAGTCTAACAGATCTAATAGGAAACACGCCTTTGGTAGCCTCCAAAGCCTTAAATACCAACCCAAATGTATCCTTGTATTTTAAGTTAGAGGGACAAAATCCGGGAGGCAGCGTTAAAGATCGTGCTGCCTTGAATATGATTGCCAGTGGAATGGAAAGAGGTACATTTTCCAAGGATTCCAAATTAATTGAAGCCACCAGTGGAAATACCGGAATTGCTTTGGCGATGATCGCAAGTTTATACGGGTTGTCCATTGAACTGGTAATGCCCGAAAATGCCACTGCGGAGCGCGTTCAAACCATGAGAGCTTATGGAGCCACAGTGACCTTAACAAAAGCCGATATTGGTATTGAAGGAGCAAGAGACTATGCCGAAATGAAAGTAAAGGAGGATGGGTATATAATGATCAACCAATTCTCTAATGACGATAATTGGAGGGCCCATTACAAAAGCACAGGTCCTGAGATCTGGCAAGACACCCAGGGATCGGTTACTCATTTTGTATCCTCAATGGGCACCACAGGAACTATCATGGGGACATCCAGATATTTAAAGGAACAGCAGCAAACAATAGAGATCGTTGGAGTACAACCTACAGACGATTCCAGCATCCCGGGAATACGTAAATGGCCCAAGGCCTATCTCCCTAAGATCTTTGATCCCAAGAGAGTTGATAGAGTTATTGAAGTTAGTGAACAAGAAGCGAGGGAAATGACCAAACGACTTGCAAAGGAGGAAGGGATTTTTGCCGGGATGAGCAGTGGAGGCGCTACGGCCGCTGCACTCAGACTTGCTAACGAATTAGATCATGGGGTCATTGTATCTATCATTTGTGACAGAGGAGATCGATATTTATCTTCAGATCTATTTGATTAAGATTAAATGAATAAGATCATTCACAATAAAAAATGCACCGATACCGGTGCATTTTGTTTTAGCTAAGAAGATTATCCTATTGAGAGTGATCTACTTTTTCTTCTATCACTTCTTCAATTTCTTCGGCGCCATCTTCAACCGCATCCTCAACTTCTTCTGCGCCTTCCTCCATGCTATCTCCTACTTCTTCAATAGTGTCCTCTACTTTCTCTTCTGTAGATTTTGTATCTCTGCAACCAATGATCATTAGGCCTACGGCAAAGAATATTAAACTTTTCAAAATTATATTTCTATACTTCATTTTCTATGATTTTAAATTAATTGATTAATCTTTCTAAGGGTATGACAACTACATAATTTTATACTCTTCAACTTTGAAAGATATTTCATTGCCATTAGAATCCGTAAATACGAATACCTCTTTTCCTTTGTTCAATGCATCTTTTGATAGATCAGTGTTCTCCATGATCACCAGGTTTTCTCCTTCGCCCAGGGCTACGTAGAGTTCATTTTCATTCAATAATAAGACAAAGTCTGATGTTACGTCTGCATTATAACTAAACCGGATCATTTCATCAAAATCGTCATCTTGATCCAGATCAATTTTCACTGTTTTATAGATGGTCTTTTTTGGAATTACTCTATCCTGATCTACTTTGCCTTTGTCTTCATTTTCGAATTGCATTTTCTGGGTTTGTGCTGTATTAATTCGCACTGTGTTTTTGATCAATTCGCCATCCTCATAGAGTTTATAGGTCTTTTCTGTAGTTTCAAGGGCTACGGTATCTATTCGTAAGGTCCTTGCTTCTTCCTGCATATTGCTTACTTGTGCAACTCCTAACGACGTTGTTAGTAGACTCAGTAATGCAAATGATATATATGTTTGTAAATGTTTCATGTTATTGTTTTTAAGATTACTATTTGTTTTATTGATTTTGTTCTTGCTAGTTAGTGGAGAATGCTTCTGCAACTTTTCCAGGCTTCAGATCTAGTCCAGTATTAAATTCCAGGGTCCGGATAGGAAATGGAATATTGATATCCTCTTTGTCAAATGCTTTTTTCAAGGCTTTGATCACGGTATTTTTCGCCCTTAACTTTTCGATCGCACTTTCACTTGTAATATAAAATCTGGTTATAAAGTTTATAGAACTGGCTCCGAATTCCTGGAAGTAAAATTCTACGTCATCTTCTGAAGCTACCTGTTCGATTGCTTTGTTGACAGTACTTTTTGTTAGTTCTTCAACACGGTCCAGATCGGATTCATACCCAACTCCACATTCTAAAACAACACGCATTTTATTGGTGAGCGTAAAGTTTTTTAATGGATTATCCAAAATGGTCCTATTTGGAATGATCACCTTGTTATTATCGGCCTCTTTGATTATGAAATTGTTCAAATTAATTTTGATCACTTCTCCAGCATAACCGTTGGTTTCTATCCAATCACCAATTCGTATATTCTTTCTAAAAGACAGTACTACACCAGAGATGGTATTAGATAAGGTTCCCTGTAGGGCAAGACCTACCACTAAACCAGCTACTCCGGCTCCTGTTAAGAGTGACATTAAGGCGTCATTTAAGTCTAAAATACTCAGTGCTAGAAATAGTCCAACAAGAACAACAACAACAGTGGTTATATTAGAAATTAAGTTGGTAATTGATTTTTGCGGTACTCGTTTCTGAACTAATTTTTTAACTCCTTTACTTGTGTATCGCGCTATAAAATATGCTACGAAAAGTACCACAATAGCCAAGATCATATTGGGTAGGTTTTCCATAAAGGTTGTCCCCCACTCCTCTAATTTTCCGAGTAATATATTTAATGATGTGCTTAATTCTTCTTTCATTCTTCTTTGATTTTATGGTTAAACATTAATTTCCTGAGCAACTACAAAACACTAGATCATTGAGGCATTATTCAATTCTCCCTTTTTGTCCTTATTCCAGGCATTTAACATCCAACTAACTTTTTCCATTTCACGAATATATGCGCCCATAAGATCAATAGTTCCTTCATCCTTTACTTCCTCAGCTTTGGAAATAACTTTAGCCATTTGTTTTAAAAGAATGCTGTGCGCCTGAAGGATCTCAGCTACCATTTGGGTGTCTTGCAGCTTTCCTGTACTTTCTTTGATAGTTGCTGTTTCCAAGTATGCACTTAGGTTGCTCATTGGATGATATCTCAGCGTTAAAATTCTTTCAGCGATCTCGTCGATCTTAGTTCTGGCATCTGCATACATCTCCTCAAATTGTTGGTGCAGGTCAAAGAAATTCCTTCCTAGAATGTTCCAGTGAAAATTTCTTAATTTTTGGTAATAAAGATGGTATTCTGCCAATAGCGTATTGAGTTCTATAACTACCGGCAATAGCTGATCTTCTTTGATGTTTAAATAATTCATAGTTTAATTTAACTTTTAGTAAAATTTTTATGTCTGTTGGATGAAAAGTCCTTGGATTGTCACTTAGGACGTGACTTGTATGGCGAATGCCTTTAAAAAGTGTTTTATTAATTATCCAACACTCTTAATATAAGGGCTAAGAGAAATTTGTCAACTCATTTAACACCCTTTAACAGGAATTAAGAAGAATTAACAAAATTGGAGGTTAAAGACCTTTGAGAATGCTAAAAAAATTAACGAACAAATAGGTGTTAATGAGATGAATTTTGATCTGTTGATTCAATTTATCGATCAGAAATCAATAGAGAATCAATGGCATCTCGGTAGGTTTGAAAGGCGCTAAGATTATTGTGCTCTCCTCCTTCAATAATTATATATTCCGCTTCCTTGCCTTCCAGACTTAGATATAGCTTTTCTGAAGAAAGGATAGACACTACTCTATCCTGATCACCATGGAGAATTAAAATGGGGCAGTTGGCAGATTGCAGATACTGATACGACTTAAATTTATATTTTAGTAAGGAGTTCAATGGTAGAATTGGAAACCTATCTTGTGCTACGTCCAACAAACTATAAAAAGGGGTTTCCAGAACAAGTAAAGAAGGAGTATGTATGGAAACTAAATAAGAGGCCATTGCCGTCCCCAGAGATCTGCCGTATAAAATAATTTCCTCTTCTTTGTACCGCTCCGAAACGTATTTATAAAATAGCTGAGCATCACTTAGTAAAGCTAATTCACTAAGGCTTCCAGTACTCTTGCCATAGGTTCTGTAATCCATGACCACAACATCATAATTCAGCTTCACAAAATATTGTACCACTTGCCCCCAACGAGATAGGTCTCCGGCATTACCATGAAAATAAAGGATCACTCCATAGGGGTTTTCTCTTTTGAAATGGAGGGCATTCAGTTTGGCGCCATCATCTGTTGTTAGAAAAAATTCTTCAAAGGGTTCTTCAAAGGAATAGCTGTAATTAACAGGCAATTTACTTGGTAGAAAAATTAGTTTTTCCTGTAAGAAATAGAGCATAGTCAAAAAAATTAGGACGCCTGCAATAAGGCCTAATAAGACCTTTCTTGTTTTAAGCATGGCGCTTGGATACATTGTGTCTTACATGGATACTAGATCCTTCCAGATTTACTTTTTTAGGTTTTGAAGTTATGATATCATTAAGCATTTTATGATAAGCTTCAAACGTATTTAAATTCTTGTGTCCCCCTCCTATTACGGTATACAGCGTGGTTTGCGCAGGCTTTACCTTGGATAGTCTTACACTGGTTTTATACGGAATAAGATTATCATCAGTACCGTGAATGATATGTATGGGACAGTTCACATATTGTAACCATTTATAGGTAGGCATTGGAAATTTTAGCAAGAGAGATAGTGGCATAAAAGGCATAAATTTCTTTGCGACGTGTTTTAAACTGTAATAAGGAGCATCCAGAATAAGCATCCTGGGATTGTTCATGGAGGCTAACTTGGTTGCAAATCCAGAGCCCAGAGAACGCCCGTAAAGAATTATATACTTCTCGTCTACCTTCTGCTTTATTTTATCATATACCACCTGCATATCGCGTTTTATGGCCTTTTGAGTGCGCCTTCCGGTGCTCTTCCCAAACCCACGATAATCAACCATAAGTACGTCATACCCGTGTCTGGTGAAATCAACTGCAAACTTCCCCCAGCCTTTAATACTTTTAGAATTACCTTTCAGATAGAAAACAATTCCCTTTGGGTCCTTTGCTTTAAACCTCAGACCGTTGATCACAGCCCCATCCCTAGTTTCCACATTGTATTCTTCTGTCTCCTGATGTTCGTAATAGAATTGAAAATCTGCAGCCAGTTTCTCGGGTTTAAACATGAGGTAGTCCTGCAAAATATAGACCAACAGACTTATTAGGAAATAAGCAGCGAAAAGAAAGATTATAAGATATCCCCACCAAGGCATACAATACTATTTCCGAGTAAGGTACAATTTATTACAAAAGAAGCTTTTCTAACTCCAGATGTTTTGATTTTTATTGGTTCAGATCCAACGTTTCCTTTTAAAATATATCAGCATAAAAATGAGGACCGCAAACATTACACCTAAAACAATAAAATAGCCATTTTCCATATGTAATTCGGGCATATTGTCAAAGTTCATTCCATAGACACCAGCAATAAAAGTAAGTGGAATAAAGATAGAGGCCATTACCGTCAATACCTTCATTACTTCATTCATTTTATTACTGACGTTGCTCATGTACATTTCCATAAGGCTCATGACCATTTCCCGATATATTTGCAGAGATTCATTGATCTCCAAACAATGATCTAAAACATCTCTCAGAAATAATTTAGTGTCTTTGTTTATTAAAGGATGTTCTGTGTCAATAAGTCTGCCTATTAATTCTCTTACGGGAGCAATATACCTTCTAATGCGCAACACCTCTTTTTTCAATTCCTGAATCTTATGAGCCGTTTTTGGTTTTGGTTTCTGGTAGACCTCTTCTTCCAATAATTCCATCCGATCGCTTATACTTTCGAGTATCATAAAATAATTATCGATGATGGCATCTAGCAAGGCAAAGAATAAATAGTCTGCTCCCCTGCTCCTAATTCTGCCTAGTTTGCCTCTCAAACGTTGCCTTACACCATCAAAAACGTCTCGGTTTAATTCCTGAAAAACAAGGACCTCTTTGTCTAATAACGTAATGGCCACATGTTCCACCACAATTCTCTGTTCCTCATCCAGATACATCATCTTAAATACCCCAAAAATATAATGGTCATATTCATCTATCTTGGGTCGTTGTTCTGTATGTACTGCATCTTCCAGAGTCAAAGGATTTAATTGAAATGCCTTTCCTAATTTTTCAATAAAGCCTTCATCGCTTAAACCAACCAGGTTGATCCATTTTATTCGATCGTTATTATCTTCCAAAATCGTTTCTACATTCACAGGGCTGTATTCATCCAGCGAATCTTCAGAATAAGCGATCACATCCAGAGTACTTATTGAATTATCCCGATTTCCCGTATAGGTAATGGTGCCGGGAGCTTTCCCTAATTTCTTATGGATCTTAGATTTCTTTTTGTGTGTAAGTTTAATTGGTAATTGTAACTTGACCATAAACAAAGACTTTTATTAAAGATATAAACAAAATAGCGCTACTTAAACTCCATATTCCTTAAAAATAATCCGGAACCCGGGGCAACATAAGGAATTAACAACTTATCATTAGCTGTCAGTGCCTTTTGAAAGGTTTGAAAATCTAATTCGCCCTTACCCAAAAGAACCAGAGCGCCCATCATCATTCTGATCTGATACCGCATAAATCCCTCTCCTCTAACCAATAACAAATAACTTTTTTTAGGGAAAAAGTTGGCAGTGAACTCCTTGTTTTCTAAAATTTCACAATGATCTATGGTACGTATTACCTTTGTGTTGGGCTGTATCCTGGCTGTAAAATTTTGAAAATTATGGGTGCCTTCGAAAATATTGGCTGCCCTCATCATTAAGGGCAGATCTAGTTCATCCAGGAAATTAGCCATAAAAGGAGCACAGAATGGATGATTCTTGTTGCCAAATGAAAAAATATAACCATATTCTTTGATCTTTGCATTTTGGATGATATTCTGTTCAGGATTTGCCACCTGCATCTCTAATATTCGAATGTCTGATGGAAGGTTCTGGTTTAGATCATGAACAAAAGATGGCAGGTCTTCAATAGGAGCCACAGATGTCAATAATTGAAATGCCATTTTTATAGCTGAAACTTTAGCATCGGTCCTTCCTGCTCCAAGAATTTTATACTGTTTTCCAGGATCAATGAATTTCAGCGTTTTAAGAAGCATTCCTTCCAAGGTTTTTTGTCCAGGTTGCTTTTGCCAGCCACTGTATCTGAAACCTAAGTATTGCACCCACACTAGATAGGCATACTTCGTCTTATTCATTATTCTTATTAAGTCAATAAATATACTTATTCCTAGCCTTTCCAAAATAAGTGGCGGACTAACCAAACAAATGTAAGCGTCATATTGTGACGCTCCATCAACATTTACTATTTCAATCAACAGGCTATTTAATATTTTTTGGTAAATTGGAGGCACAACAACTAAATAAACTATGATGAGTAAAAATCCAACAACAAAACCACCTGTATGGTTCTGGATCGTCAGTGTACTGGCTTTATTATGGTACCTAATGGGCGTTATGAATTATTTAGGAAGCACCTTTATGAAAGAAGCGATCAAAGCTGAGATGACCCCTGAACAAGTTACCTTAATGGAAAGTACTCCGGCCTGGGTTACCGCCGCCTTTGCCATAGCTGTATGGTTTGGTGCCGCTGGTTGTATTGGTCTGTTGCTGAGAAAAAAATGGGCTAAATCTGCCCTTGGTATGTCTCTGATTGGTGTTCTAGTACAAACCGGATATGGGTTTTTTATGACCAATGCTACTGAAGTTTATAGCCAAACAGAGGCTATTATCATTCCCTTAATGGTCATTGTAATAGCCATTTTTCTGATATTTTTCGCTCGTTTATCGGAGCGTAAACTTTGGATCGGCTAATACCTCATTTCAATAATAAGGGTGCTTATTTTATAATAGGAAGTAAGATCTTACTTCTAATCAGATTAAAGTGTTCAAATGCTCAGACAGGTATTGAATTAACTTTTTGGGAATAACAATGAACACTAATCCTGCTTTAAAACGGATCGAAATTGTTGATGCCTTGCGAGGTTTTGCCTTGGCAGGCATAGTGATTGTCCATATGGTTGAGAATTATTTGGCCGCACCCGTTCCAGAGGGCGCCATGGAAGCGTCTCGTCTGGGCTTTCCTGATTATCTGATAGATGGTTTTATTTTTCTTTTTCTCAGAGGTAAATTTTTTGCTTTGTTCTCTTTCCTGTTTGGCTTGAGTTTTTTTATACAAATGAATAAAGCACAGCAGAAAGGATTGAATTTTGGAGCACGATTTTTATGGCGATTATTGATTTTAATGGCGATCGGATATGTTCACAGTCTTTTTTATAGGGGCGATATTCTTACCATATACGCTCTTTTAGGTATCCTTTTGATCCCTTTCTACAAACTAAATAATACATGGGTACTTGGTATATGCGCTTTGTTATTTCTTGGTCTTGGAAGATCTCTTATTTTTATAATTTTTGGAGGGAACAATCTTTTTACCGAGGGTGAATTTTTACCAGATAGTCCCGTGATAATAAATTACTATAACACATTGATGAACGGGTCGCTCTATGAAGTGTTCAGAAGCAATGCCTGGGATGGCCATGTTATGAAAATGGATTTTCAATTAGGGATCTTTTCTAGGGGGTATTTAACATTTGGATTTTTCTTATTAGGGCTTTTTGTCGGTCGCATTCAGTTTTTCAGGAATTACCTTGCCCATGGAACGGAAATTAAACGCCTACTCTATGGTTCAATAGGTTTATTCTTGTTATCAATACTTATTGCCGTGTTTTTCTTTGCCCAAGTGGGCCCAAATGTGACCTTTGATAATTGGTATGCCATGAATGGTCTCACTGCCTACGATCTTAATAATTTGGCCATGACACTGATTATTCTAAGCCTTTTTTTGATGGCATATAAAGGTGGTAGGCTAAAACGATGGCTAGAACACTTTATTCCTTATGGCAGAATGGCATTGACCAATTATGTAGTACAGAGTATTATTGGAACTTTTATTTTTTATGGCTGGGGACTTGGCTACCTGGGTCAAATACGAAATTTATATATTTTCTTTACGGCAATAATCTTCATTGCTCTTCAAATGTTGTTCAGTACTTGGTGGCTACGCAAGTTTTATTATGGACCTTTTGAATGGCTATGGCGAAGTCTTACTTATTTTAAGATCTTTCCGATGAAAAGGACTTGATAAAAAAGTAATTGGCTAACCTTTAAGGGACAACAATGCTCATACACCACACTTTTTAAAGCATACTCAACATTCCTTACCGTTCACCGATTTGTTTGAAATAAAGGTCTCCTACTGTCCGTTCTTAAATCGGTAAAACAACACAATCCCAAGTCACCAATCTTATGAAGCACCTCTTGCGACTTATCACATGGAAAAAGTGCTTTATACTATCCTTGAGTATTCTACCTCTATTAATTTTCTTTAGTTTCTACGGTCTTTACACTAATAAATTCTATTTTCTGAAAGTAGATAACTACATTTTTTCATTTCTTATGATCGTTCATGTATGGTTTTTAAATGCCTTGTACCAATTAGAGAAAGAACCGCATGTACACATGAACATTACCCGTAATTTAGAATACATCATGTATGCTATCTTTTTAGTGTATCTATTTAAAATAGCGGAAACTGCCTATATCCTTTTAAGTTATTTTGATTTTTCAGATCTTGTGTTACCTCCAACATTTTTGCCGGCTGGACTCTTCATACTAAGCCTTCAATTCTTTTTACTGATCTTAACATTTGCTACTTTTAAACATAGAAGAGAACGTATAGGCCCATATCGTTTTGATAGGGTACATAAATAACAGACCTCATGAAAGAAACATGAGACCTATGTGCTATGGCAGCACACAAAAACCCCGCTTTGAGCGGGGTTTTTTTATAGTTTGCTAATAAATCCTCCGTAGAGATCCTTAAGCTTATATCCTTTGGTATATCTGTGTTTGCTCAACTTCTTGTTAACTACCAGACCCCAAAGTAAAAACTCTTTTAAAAAATAAGAATCGCTTTTTGATACCTTAGGTTGATGTTTGGTTATTAATTCTTCCAGCGGAGGAATACTATCAAGGGCTTTTTGATATTCAATATCGGTTTGGTCATCTAGTAATTCAATGCCCTCGCGATCAAAGAACCAAAGAATGAGATCGTCATAAGGACCGTCCGAATCTTTCTGTTCCAATTTCAAAATAGCGGGGAAATAATTTGGAAAGAGGCTTTTAATGGCATCATCGATCAACATAAGAGCCACTGTATCCGCACCCTCTTGTTCACCTTCATATACCAATTCTATTTTACCGGTTATAGCAGGGATGACACCCATGAAATCGGATAGGCGAACACTTGTTTTATCAATGCCTTGTGAAAGTGCTCTTCGCTCTGCGGTGCTCAGAAGGTTTTCATACGCAGTTATGCTTGTACGGGCACTTACACCACTTTTGGCATCTACAAATTCACTAGTTCTAGCCTCAAAGCTGATCTGTTCCAAAAGGTCCTTGGCCAAATTAGGAACATATACAGTATCGGTTTGGCGTTCATCTAACCTTGCTTCCTGCGTCGTAATCTTTCTAGCAATTGCTATCTCTTTTGGGTAATGGGTTAGAATTTGTGATCCTATTCTATCTTTTAAAGGAGTGACAATACTTCCCCGGTTCGTATAATCCTCAGGATTTGCAGTGAACACAAATTGTATATCGAGGGGTAATCGTAATTTGAAGCCGCGAATTTGAATGTCGCCTTCCTGTAAGATATTAAACAAAGAAACCTGTATACGGGCTTGTAGATCTGGAAGTTCGTTGATCACAAAAATACAGCGATTAGCCCTGGGGATCATCCCAAAATGGATCACCCTGTCATCCGCATACGACAATTTGAGATTAGCTGCTTTAATTGGATCAACATCACCAATAAGATCGGCAACTGTTACATCTGGCGTTGCCAGTTTTTCGTAGAACCGTTCCTCTCTGTGTAACCAATAAATGGGGGTTTCATCTCCTTTTTCCTCAATAAGTTGTTTACTAAATCTGGAGATAGGTTTCAGCGGATCATCATTGATCTCAGATCCTTCAACTACCGGGATATATTCATCCAACAAATGAACCATTAGCCTTGCCAGACGTGTTTTGGCCTGCCCTCTCAACCCCAAAAGATTTATGTTATGCCGAGATAGGATAGCTCGTTCTAATTCTGGTATTACTGAGTCTTCGTAACCCCAGACTCCAAAAAAAGAATCTTTCCCTTCTTTGATCCTTAGTCTTAAATTATTTCGCAACTCATCTTTGATACCCAGGGATGTGTATCCTGCTTTTTTTAATGCCCCTAAGGTTTTTATCTTCTTATGATCTAATTTCATGTGTTTTGGATATTTTCTTTATTCTATAGCAATTTTTATTTTAATCTCTTTCGTCTGTTCTGCTCGTAATCCTCAAAGATCATTTCCCCCAAACCTTGTAATCCCGTGAATAGTGCTTTTCCCTTATTTGCCTCCGTGAAATGCCTTACAAACTGCATTAAATATGGGTCCTGGGCAATCATAAAGGTTGTAATTGGGATATGCAGCTTACGTGCTTGTCTGGCCATATTGTAACACTTCTCAACTATGAAATCGTCTAGTCCCACACTATTTTTATAATAAGTACCATCTGGCAATCGTAAACAACTGGGCTTTCCATCTGTGATCATAAAGATCTGCTTGTTGGTATTCTTTTTTCTTCGTAGCATATCCATTGCCAACTGCAATCCGGCAACGGTATTGGTATGATAGGGCCCAACTTTCAGATATGGCAGATCTTTAATAGGAATTGGCCAGGCATCGTTCCCAAAAACAAGAATATCAAGCGTGTCCTTTGGGTACCTTGTAGTGATCAACTCCGCCAGTGCCATGGCCACCTTTTTTGCAGGTGTAATTCTATCTTCCCCATACAAGATCATGCTATGGCTAATGTCTATCATCAAAACGGTACTCATTTGAGCCTTATGGTGCGTATCTTCTATAACAAGGTCATCCTCAGTAAGAGAGAACCCATCCAGGCCATGATTTATCTGTGCATTCTTCAGGCTCTCTGTCATTGAGATCCTATCTAGTGAATCTCCATAATGGTATTTCCTAAAATCTCCTGTATGTTCATCTCCTATTCCGGCTTTGCCGGTCCTATGGTTCCCTGTACCACTTCGTTTGATCTTTCCAAAGATCTGCTCGAGGGCCCGCTGCCTTATAATACGTTCCATTTTAGCCGTAATAGACAACGATCCTTCTCCGGGATTTCCTTTTCCATCTCCGCCTTCACCCTGTTGAATTTCTTCCCGTAAATATCCCTTGGCCTTTAGATCTTCTATAAAGTCATCAATGGTATAGTCTTCATCAGTAAGATCGTATTCCTTGTCTAGTTCACGAAGCCAATCCAGGGCTTCATCCACATCACCGGAAGTATGTGTAATTAGTTCTTGAAAAATATCAAATAGCTTTTCAAACGGGGTTTGATCAGGAGCATTGTAAGTAGTGAATCGGAAGCCGGTTCTTGTTATCATAGCCATCCTATAAAAATACTACATTTCATAAAATGCCCGGATCTTTTATAGAAACCTTAACGGTTTGATCTATTTTCGTTTCGATGGTAACACTGACATCTAAATTTTTGAAAGCTTTTATCAAAACCCCACCGCTTTGGTTAGACCGGCAGTTTGGTATAGAGCAGTTTGTGTTTCCTGAGATCGATTATGTTACCGTACTTGATGGAAAAGTTCCTGCCAGCATGCGATTGGGGCATAAAATGGAACATCTTTTTAAGAATTGTCTGGAGGGTCAGGTCATCTATGAGCTCATCGCACATAATGTGGCCGTAAAAAGAGACAACAGGACCATTGGGGAAATCGACTTCCTCTTAAAAAACAAGAGAGAAGGGAGTATCCTTCATTTAGAATTGACCTATAAATTTTATTTGATAGATACAGTTCTTGGTGAACCAATGTATCAACTCATAGGCCCCAACAGGAAGGATGCATTCTATTCCAAGTTAGAGAAACTAAGAAATACACAGTTTCAAATTCCATTTTTAAAGGAAGGAAAAGAACAACTGGCATTACTAGATGTAAAGCCTGAAGACATTACCCAAGAAGTTTGTTTTAAAGCGCAGTTATTTGTCCCTTATCATCATACTAAAGTGGTTATTAAACCCTTTAACAACCTTTGTATTGCAGGCTTCTGGCTCCCATTTGATGCCTTTACTTCCTCAAAATTCCAAGTATTTGAATACTATTTACCTACAAAAGATGAATGGGCTGTAAGTGCCTATGATAAAGGCTCTTGGATATCTCATTATGAACTGTTACTAGAACTAAATATTCTCATGTTCAAAAAGCGGTCACCCTTGGTTTGGATGAAAAAAGAAGAATCGGTTTTTGAAAAATTCTTTGTTGTGTGGTGGTAGCTTATGATTTATTAATCAGTAGACCGCATTTTCCATCACTTTCGCTGCTCCAAGACTTTTACCACGTCTTCCAGACCAACTCCTTTGGCTCGCAATAAGATCAGATAATGAAAAAGAAGGTCGGCCCCTTCATCTAAAAATCGCTCGTCATTAGAATCTTTAGCTTCAATAACAACTTCTACTGCCTCCTCTCCTACTTTTTGGGCAATTTTATTGATCCCCTTTTCAAAAAGTGAGGCTACATAACTTTTTTCTGAGGTGGCATTGTTCTGTCTATCAGCAATAACACCTTCCAGCTGTGTCAGAAAGCCATATGACGACCTGTTCTCTGTATTCCAGCAGGTGTCCGATCCTTTATGGCAGGTAGGGCCGTTAGGCGTTACAAAAATAAGTAATGTGTCCTGATCACAATCTTCCGATATATCGCTGACAGTTAAAAAATTTCCACTTTCTTCTCCTTTTGTCCAGAGTCGCTTTTTTGTCCTGCTGTAAAAGGTAACCTTCCCTGTATCTAAGGTTTTGTCAAGGGCTTCCTGATTCATATAACCTAACATAAGAACATTCTTTGTGCTGGCGTCCTGAATGATGGCCGGTACAAGGCCATCCTTATTTTTATTAAAATCTACTTTCATTTTAGGTTTTTTAGTGTCCTTATAACTTATTACAGCCTCATAGGGATATTCTGCTCAATTAGGTAATTCTTAAGGTCCCTGATCTCAATTTCCTTAAAATGGAAAACGCTGGCAGCTAAAGCAGCGTCGGCCTTTCCCTTAGAAAATGTATCGGCAAAATGATCCATATTCCCTGCCCCACCGGAAGCAATAATAGGAATATTTAAGGTCTCAGATAATTGCGCAAGTGCCTCATTGGCAAAGCCATTCTTGGTTCCATCATGGTCCATTGAAGTAAAGAGTATCTCCCCTGCGCCCCTCTCTTCTACTTCTTTCGCCCAATCGAATAGATCAATATCAGTGGGTACTTTTCCACCTACCAAATGTACTTTCCAGGTGTTATTCACTCTTTGGGCATCAATAGCTACAACTATACATTGCGAGCCAAATTTTGCGACCAATTGATTGATAAGCTCCGGATTCTTAACGGCCGATGAGTTTATAGAGATCTTATCTGCCCCATTGTATAACAGCTTACTAACATCTTCCACCGAAGAAATGCCTCCGCCAACAGTAAAGGGAATATTTACCTTTTCCGCGACCCTTTTTACTAAATCAGCCAGGGTCTTACGTTCTTCTTCAGTAGCTGAGATATCAAGAAAGACCAATTCATCAGCGCCTTCATTGGCATAACGCTGTGCCAACTCTACAGGGTCTCCAGCATCGCGGAGATCCACAAAGTTAACACCCTTTACAGTGCGCCCGTTCTTAATATCCAGACAAGGAATTATCCTTTTGGTCAGCATTTAATTTTCGTTTTTAGTATTTAGATTAAAGCCCTCATAAAAGCCGAGATCCTTATTCCTTAAAATCTTGGTCCAAAAGGCGATCTGCCCTGTATGGTAAGACAAGTGTTCAACAACATGTAATACAATACCCAGGCCACTTAGTTTAAAACCCTGAACGGAATAAGTTTTGATCAATTCTTCATCCTTTAATCCATGCAGAGCAGTTTTAACCTCGTCCAAAAGTGCCCGCAACTGTTGGTTTAGTTCTTTTGTATTGTAACCGTGTGTAACAGAGAATTCCAGATCACGTTGTCGAAGATCTTCCTGTCCTCCTAATCCGGCGAGCATATATTGTGTGATATTTCCTTTCAGATGAATAATAATATTGCCTATGCTATTGGAGGCTTTATTTGGTTTTTTCCATACGTCCTCAGTAGACAAGAGAGCCGTACTTTTTGAGATCATGCGCAGGCTTTCTTCCATTCTGAAAATGGCGTTCTCCACAAAGTCTATGGTCAGGTCCGATCTGTTGTCTTTCATGATTCTAAAATAAATCCTTCCAATTGTTTCAAACTAATTCTGTTCTCATAAATAGCCTTACCAATAATGGCTCCCTCACATCCCAGGTTCCTCAAAGCATGCAGATCTTCATATTTTGCAATACCGCCACTGGCAATGAGCTTAATCCCCGGAAGTTCATCCTCCACATCGCTCAGACCTACAGAGATCTTAGTTTGTGCTGTTTTTTGTAAGATCTTTTTGTAAAGAACCAGAGAAGGGCCTTCCAGCATTCCGTCTTTACTAATATCTGTACAAATAACATACTGAATTCCCTCTTGCTGATAGCGTTGAATAAATGGAATCAATTCTTCACCAGAGGACTCCTGCCAGCCAGAAACGGCTATCTTTTCATCCATGGCATCCGCACCTAAAATGATCTTCTCAGCACCAAAACGAGATAACCAACTAAGGAAGGTTTCACTGTCCTTCACGGCAATACTACCCCCTGTAATTTGATCTGCCCCTGAGTTAAAGGCAATTCGCAGATCTTCGTCTGATTTGAGACCCCCGCCAAAATCGATCTTTAAAGATGTCTTGGAGGCAATTTGTTCTAAGATCTTGTAATTAACAATGTGCTTAGACTTGGCACCATCTAGATCTACCAAATGCAGGTGCTTAATGCCATGTGCTTCAAATGATTTAGCAACTTCTAAGGGGTCTTCATTGTACACCTTCTTGGTAGCATAGTCTCCCTTGGAAAGTCGAACACAACTCCCCTCTATGATATCTATGGCTGGAATAATCCTCATTATTAGTGTCTTATTAGTTTCAAAGAGTGACAAAATTCTTTAGAATAAGTTCCCCTACCTTGCTACTTTTTTCCGGATGGAACTGTACTCCGTAGAAATTATCCTTGCACATGGCACTACTGTACAAAAGTTCATAGTCCGAAACTGCAATGGTCTCCTTACACAATGGCGCATAATAGCTGTGAACCAAATAAATATATTCCTTCTCCGCAACATCTTTAAAAAGTAGTGTTTTTAAGTCAGTGATCTGATTCCAACCAATTTGTGGTACTTTAACTATGTTCGAAAACCTTACTACGTCTACATCAAAGATCCCTAAGCCCTTTGTGTCGCCTTCTTCCGAATACCTGCACATAAGTTGCATCCCAAGACAAATACCCAATACTGGTTGTTTAAGCATGGGAATAACAGTATCTAACCCACTTTCCTGTAATTTGGCCATGGCACTACTTGCTTCTCCAACACCGGGAAATATTACTTTGTCTGCCTGTTGAATTATATTTCTATCACTGCTTAAAATAGCTGTATACCCAAGACGTTGCAAAGCAAATTGTATGCTTTGAATGTTTCCTGCCCCATAGTCAATGATCACGATCTTCATAATCCCTTCTTATAACATGCCTTTGGTAGAAGGCAAGATCATCTTTTCCTGATCTCGTTTTACGGCCATTTTGATCGCCTTTGCAAAAGCTTTAAAAATAGCTTCTATCTTATGGTGCTCATTGGTTCCTTCAGCCTTAATATTCAGATTTGCCTTTGCTCCATCTGTAAAAGATTTAAAGAAATGATAGAACATTTCAGTAGGCATATCCCCTATTTTTTCTCTCTTAAAATCTGCATCCCAAACTAACCAATTACGGCTTCCAAAATCAATAGCTACTTGAGCCAGACAATCATCCATAGGAAGACAAAAACCATAGCGTTCAATTCCCAGTTTAGAACCAAGGGCTTCGTAAAAGACCTCTCCCAGGGCTATAGCCGTATCCTCAATGGTGTGGTGTTCATCTACCTCCAGATCTCCTGCAACCTTAATATCCAGGTCTAATTGCCCATGACGCGCGAGTTGATCGAGCATATGATCGAAAAAGGCAAGTCCGGTTGAAATATTTGAATTTCCGGTCCCATCCAAATTTATTTGAATGGCAATTTGAGTTTCTTTGGTATTACGAGCATGCGAGGCTATTCTGTTTTCACCTAATAGGTATTGATAAATTGCTTCCCATGAATCCGTTTCCAGAGCGATAAAAGATCTTACTTCTTTTTGATCTATTGTGATCTCATTGCTCCCCAGTTCTAGATTATTTTGAATAAAAATACCTTTTGTTCCTAAATTTTTTGCCAATTCAATATCGGTTAGTCTATCACCTATCACATAGGAGTTAGGCAGATCGTACTCTTCGGAAAAATAGTCGGTTAAAAGGCCGGTAGCCGGTTTACGTGTCTCAGCATTCTCATGTGGATACGTTTTGTCTATCAATACCTTTTCAAAAACGATCCCTTCTTGTTCCATGGTATTCATAATAAAATTATGTACCGGCCAAAAAGTATCTTCGGGATATGACTTAGTTCCCAAGCCATCTTGATTGGTGACCATTACTAATTCATAAGAAAGTTCTTTGGCTATTTTACCCAGGAATGAAAATACACCCGGATAAAATAATAGTTTTTCAAAAGAGTCTATCTGTTCATCGGCAGGCTCTTTAATAAGAGTACCATCCCGGTCTATAAACAATACCTTTTTTTTCTGACCTGTTTTCATATTACTTCTTTTAGCGCCTTTATCAAACTGTCATTTTCATCCGGAGTACCCACGGTAAAACGCAGAGTGTTTTTACAAAGGGGTTGTCCTGAACGGTTTCTAACTATAATACCTTTGTCTAATAATTGCTTATACCTACTATTTGCATCGTCAACTACGATCAAAAGGAAATTGGCCTCACTGGGATATATGTGCTTTACAAAGGGAATAGATCTTAGGGCTATTTCCAGTTTTTTTCGTTCTTCGATAATAGTGGCAACTTCCAGTTCCATTTCATTATTCCGCTGCAGCCTTTCCTTTGCCTTAATTTGAGTAAGTTCATTTACATTATAAGGTGGCTTGATCTTATTTAAGATATTTATGATCTCTTTCGATGCAAAACAAGACCCCAATCGAATTGCAGCCATTCCATAGGCCTTGGACAAAGTTTGAGTAATTACCAAGTTCTTATAATTCGATAGCTCGACCAACCAGCTTTCTTCTGTTGAGAAATCTATGTAAGCCTCATCTATCACTACCAGACCATGAAAATGGTCTAATAATTCTTTTATTTGATCTTTAGGAATACAATTCCCGGTTGGATTATTAGGCGAGCACAGGAAGATCAATTTTGTATTGGCATCTATTGCATCAAGGACCTCTTTTACATCTAATTCAAAGGTAGGAGTTAGTAACACCTTCCTGTTCTCAATATTATTAAGTGATGCCAGAACACTGTACATACCGTAGGTAGGCGGCACTGTAATGACATTGTCTTTTGATGGTTCACAAAAGGCACGGAAAAGAAGGTCGAGTACTTCGTCACTACCGTTTCCAAGTAAAATACAGCCTTGTTGAACCCCTTTAATATTTGCTATTACTGATTTAAGGGATCGTTGTTGTGGATCAGGATATCGATTAACCCCATTTTCATTTGGATTTTCATTGGCGTCCAAAAATATCTTTTCAGAGCCATCTGAAACATACTCATCTCTAGCGGAAGAATACGGTGTCATGGTCTTTACATTCTCCCGAACCAGCTGATTCAAGTCAAAAATCAAGGATTTCTTCTCCTCACTCATGGGTTCAACAAATTAGTTTACTGTTTCCTTTAATTTGTTCAAACGTAATGTAACGGCATTTTTATGCGCCTCCAATCCTTCTGCTTCTGCCATTATTTCTATGGTTTCACCCAAAGAAAGCATGCCTTTTTCAGATATCTTCTGAAAGGTGATGCTTTTCAAAAAGCTGTCCAAATTTACACCACTGTACTGTTTTGCATAGCCGTTAGTGGGTAAGGTATGATTGGTTCCGGAAGCATAATCTCCCGCACTTTCCGGGGTGTAATTTCCTATAAACACAGAACCTGCATTAGCTGTATTATCCAAATAGAACTGTTCATTCTTTACACAGAGAATATAATGTTCAGGCCCATATTCATTGATCAATGCTACGGCTTCCGCATCTGTTGAAACAAAGATAAGCTTGCTATTTGCGATCGCTTTACGAGCTATCTCCTTTCTTGGAAGTCGTTCTAGTTGTATCTCCACTTCTTTCTCAACTTCTTCTAACATCTTTTCCGAGGTAGATACAAGAATTACCTGGCTGTCTGTGCCATGTTCGGCCTGACTCAATAGATCGGAGGCAACAAAACTTGGCTCCGCTGTATCATCTGCCATCACCAACAACTCACTGGGACCTGCAGGCATGTCAATTGAAATGCCATACTTAGTTGCCAACTGCTTGGCTACAGTAACATATTGGTTTCCTGGGCCAAAGATCTTATATACTTTCGGCACACTTTGAGTCCCAAATGTTAGGGCAGCTATTGCCTGGATGCCTCCTACTTTAAAAACCTTGGTTATTCCACATAATTTGGCTGTGTAAAGTACAGCCGGTGGCAACTCTCCATTCTTATCTGGAGGAGAACAGAGTATTATTTCATCACAGCCCGCTATTTTGGCAGGTATGGCTAACATTAAAACTGTAGAGAACAATGGCGCCGTACCCCCCGGAATATAGAGCCCGACTTTTTGAATGGGTCGTTTTTCCTGCCAGCATTCTACTCCTGGTGATGTTTCCACCTTTACCGGTGGTGTTTTCTGAGCTTCGTGAAAGCGATTGATATTCTTGTACGCTTTTTGAATTGCTTTCTTTAGAGGCTCTGAAAGCGATTGCTCAGCCTCATTAAGAGCTTCCTCACCTACTTGTATGTTTTTAAACGTTACACCATCAAACTTTTCTGTATAAGATCTCAAAGCCTCATCGCCTTTTTGCTGTACTGCCCTGAAGACAGTATTTACAGTTGCCTCAATATCTACAACCTTTTGTGTTGGTCTGGCAAGCAGTGATTCCCATTCATTCCGTTTTGGATCGTATATCTTATTCATGGGGATCTTAGATTAGCATTTTTTCAATAGGGCAAACCAAAATTCCTTCGGCACCTGCTTGTCTCAATTCATCTATGACCTCCCAGAAGGTATCTTTGTTGATGACCGTATGCACAGAACTCCACCCCTCTTCGGCTAGGGGTAATACGGTTGGACTCCTCATCCCTGGCAATAACTCCAAAATTTTATCGAGCCGGTCATTGGGTACATTCATCAAAACGTATTTGGACTGTCTGGCAGCCAGAACAGATCGTATTCTGAATTGTAGTTTGCCTAGGATCTCCTTTTGCGCGGTTCCTATTTCTGGGGATACTGCCAATACTGCCTCACTGGTCAGTATTTTTTCCACCTCTTTTAAATTGTTTTTAAAGAGGGTGCTTCCGCTAGAAACAATATCACAAATAGCGTCAGCCAAGCCTATGTTTGGTGCTATCTCAACAGAACCATTAATGATGTGCATCTCAGCTTTGATACCTTTGCTGTTAAGATACTTCTCTACTGTATTGGGATATGATGTTGCTATACGCTTCCCCTGAAGGTCCGCTATAGAACTATACTTTACGGATTTAGGAACTGCTATAGAAACCCTACATTTTGAGAACCCCAATTTCTCGACTACCTGCAATGTTTCGCCCTTTTCAACCAATACATTCTCTCCAATAATGGCAATATCTACCACACCATCTCGGAGGTATTGGGGTATATCTCCATTTCTGAGATAGAATACCTCCATAGGGAAATTACGCGCTGAAGCCTTTAACTGATCTTTGCCATTATCGATCGAGATACCACAGTCTTTGAGGATATCGAGAGAATCCTCATTCAGTCGACCTGATTTCTGTATGGCTATCTTTAATTTCATGTTTCTAAATTTTAATGCTTTTAACGAAAAACAAAACCCGTTTGATTGCTCAAACGGGTCCGGATATAGTATAAATACAACAATACATTCCTAACCTGCTTGAGGGCTGGTATCTGAATGATGATGTGTATTATTGTTTCTCATATTGGAGCAAATGTAGAATTATTTTTCATTCTACAAAAATTTACGCTTATTAATTATTTCCTAATATCAAAGGCAAGCCTGCATCTCCAGAACCTACCACAACTACTTTAGCATTAGGGGATTCCGCAAGTTTTAAGGTAGCTTCAATTCCCTTGTCCTGAAGAATTTTATCCGTTAAAGAAGCACTTAAAATGCGGTTTGCATCTGCTTTTCCCTGTGCTTCAATGATCTGACGTTGGGCTTCTTTGTCTGCCGTGATCAATCTAAATTCGTATTCGAGGGATTCTTGTTCCTGTTTTAATTTTCTTTCAATTGCTTCCTTAATAGTCGGTGGCAATGTAACATCCCTTACCAAGACTTCATTGAGTTGTATGTACTGTCCATCAACAATTTTTTTAGTCTCTTCGTAGATCTCTGCTTGTATGGCATCTCTTTTACTGGAATACAATTGTTCCGGAGTATATCGGCCTACCACGCTTCTCGCCGCAGATCGTATTGTCGGCAATAATACGCGTTGTACATAAGCTTCACCTTTTTCCTGGTGCAATTTACCCAGGTCTTCATATTTAGGTTCGAACCATGCAGAGGCATCTAATTTTATTTCCAATCCATTGGAAGAAAGAACCTGCATTTTCTCAAATACTTCTTGTTGTCTAACTTCATAGATAAAAACCTTGTTCCAGGGTGCAACTATATGAAATCCTTCACCTAAAGGAGGTTCATCTGTTACAACACCATCAGCAAAAGTTCTGTATAAAACACCGGCCTCCCCTGAGCCAATAGTGACAGCCGATTTTGAAATGAGGATCACCAATAAAATGATGATGAATACGGCTGGTAATGCGATTTTTGGAAGTTTGTCCATTCGTTTTTTATTTAAATTAAACCATTATATTTTCTGATAAACCATTCTGCAGTGAATGCCAAAATGATAATTCCTAGGATTATCCGGAAATCGATCAAAGATACGACATTTTCAACGCTTTTCTGTGTTGGGAGGTAACGAGTATTCGTAGAAAGATCCTCGATGAGTTTATCAATTTGATCTGGAAAATACAACTGGCCCGAACTGGTTTCTGCAAGTTGAGACAGTTTCCGGTAATCACTTGAAACAAATAACTGTTCAAGATTAAAATCTTCTATAGAAAATCGACCATTTTTTGTAAAGTCGGTCCCTTCAACCGAAATGGTAAAAGAGTATTCCCCGGCTGGAAGATCATTAATGTCCACCTCGTATTCTGAATCTCCTAAGAATAAAATACGCTCATCTACAAAATCGTTATTCAATCCTTTTAGGCTTAACTTCAGGGTAGCATCGGCATCAAGGTCATAGGTTGCATCAAAAAAGGAGGCCTTGATCTTTTTTTCAGTAATCCCCTGGTAGATCAACTCATTTGTCACCGAGAGTCGCTCCCTCTTTTGATCGGTGGTGAGGTACAGGATCAATTTATTGATGAAGGCATCAAAATTTTCAAAATTCTGAAAATTTCTAAAACTTTGTATACGCCATTTCCAGATGTTTTCTCCAAATAGATAGGCATGCCGGCCAGTTTCATCAGATAAGATAGGTAATAACGGATCTTGAAGAACAACGCCTTTTATTTGTTGATCCAAAATGCTTTCATAAGGCTTGGTAATGAGTATATCCCCCAGGCTTCCCTCCAATGGCGGAAAGTCGTCGACAGAAAAATCAGAAAGATCGAACAGGCTAAAGGAAGGATTTAAAACAGCCAAGATATCCTCATCCTGATTAAAGCTTGTTCGCTCTATCCCTTTTTGCGCCCTATTGAGAAAATTCCAGTCTGTATTGGGACCTGTAATTGTAAAAGTATTGACCTTAGCATCTTGTACGTATTGAAGAATGCCTGAGAATGATCGTGATGGTTTATACAGAATAAACATGTTGTACTCACTTAATTCCTCCTTTGATATGTTTGGACTCACCAGGGCAACTGAACGTTGACTATTGCTTTCTATAGCCTTGATTAGGGTACCTAGATCTGGATGTATCACTTCAGAAACAAGACCAATCCTTGTCTTCTCATCAATGACCTCAATAGATAGTCGTCTTTTATTATTATATGTATTTCGCTCACCCGGGATTGGATCTAGAGTAATGTCTACTGTTTTTAATCCCACAGATGCTGCCTGGAGAGCTGTAACGATCTTCTTGGAATTACGTTCACTCGAAAGATCTAAGATCTCCCGAAAAACGGTTTTACCATCTAATTGAATGGTAATATTGCTCCGTATGGGAGTTTCACCTAGGTAGGAAACAAAAAATTCTAAAGGGAAGGTATTCTCCAAAAATGCATATCTATTTGTATTTACCTGATTGATCTTTAGATCCGAATAGGTAGTTGTGTCTCCCACTACTATGCCATTTATGGGGAAGTTGACAGTCTTACCCATAAATTCATACGATTCTCCTACAGTTTGATTTCCATCAGACAATAGAACAACCGTGGCCGTATTTCCTTTGAATGCTGAATTTACTGTGGAAAGCGCTTTTGAAATATTCGTTGCCTCTTCACCAAAGGACAAACTGTCGGAATTCCTTATACCTATGCCAAAAGAATAAGGGAAAAGATCAAACGTTTCTGCCAGCTCGTCGTTATTGATAAGTTGATCCCTCAGACCGATCATTTGCTCGTCAGCATCTATGGATTTGATAGAATAAGAATCGTCTAGTAGAATTATAAGATCTTGTTTTTCAGTAAGTAAGGAGATTTTGGTGAAGCTTGGGTTTAATAATAAAAGGAATACGCCAAAAACACCAATAAAGCGTAGAATAGCTAATGGAATTTGAAGCTTCCTGTTTCTTTTACTTTTGTAGAAGTATTGATAAAAGACAATTAACAGGGAAATAAGCGCTGCAAGGAAAAGTCCTACCACTGTGGCTGTTTGCATGTATCGCTTTTTTTAATCGCTTTATTCAATCAGTAGATATGCCATCACATCTATCGGAAGGAAGAGCACATATAGTTAGTGTATGTCTATGTAAGCATCCCTCCATCAACATGGAGAACCTGACCTGTTACATACCCGGAGAGATCTGAGGCTAGGAACAAGCAGGCGTTGGCAACGTCCTCCGGGCTTCCGCCTCTTTTTAGTGGGATAGCGTCTCGCCATGATTGAACGGTTTTTTCATCCAGTTTTCCGGTCATTTCTGTCTCAATAAATCCTGGAGCGATAGCATTGCATCTAATGTTTCTCGATCCTAATTCCAGGGCTACAGATTTTGTAAATCCAATAATACCAGCTTTTGATGCTGCGTAATTGGTCTGCCCCGCATTGCCTTTTACCCCAACCACACTACTCATATTAATAATAGAGCCATGTCTTTGTTTTAACAAGGTTCTTTGAACAGCCTTTGTCATGTTAAAAACAGACTTCAGATTGATCTCAATTACCGAATCAAAGTCGGCCTCATTCATTCGCATCAAAAGGTTATCCTTTGTGATCCCTGCATTGTTGATCAAGACGTCAATACCACCAAAATCTTCCAATACAGATGCGATCAATGCTTCAGACTCCGAAAAGCTAGCTGCATTACTTTTATAGGCTTTTGCCTTCACACCTAATTTCGTTAACTCCTTTTGCAGGTCTATTGCCGGACCTTCACTGGAGCTATATGTAAATGCAATATTGGCTCCGTGATTGGCAAATACTCTTGCTATACCGGACCCAATTCCTCTGCTTGCTCCGGTAATAATGACATTCTTTCCTTCTAATAGTTTCATATGAATGTATATACTTTAGATTCTATTCAAAGATACATTTTGTCTCGCGTAAGGCGAAAAAAAAATCCCGATACGATCGGGATTTACTTATTGATATGGCTTATTAGCCTAATACTTCTTTTACTTTCTTGCCAATTTCTGCCGGAGAATCTACTACGTGGATACCACATTCTCGCATAATTCGTTTTTTGGCCTGAGCCGTATCATCACTTCCACCTACGATGGCGCCGGCATGCCCCATTGTTCTTCCTGCTGGTGCAGTTTCACCTGCTATGAACCCAACGATAGGCTTTTTACTACCACTGGCCTTATACCAATTGGCTGCATCTGCTTCCAACTGCCCTCCTATTTCCCCGATCATAACTACACAAGTTGTTTCCGGGTCATTGATCAATAATTCTACTGCTTCCTTGGTGGTTGTTCCAATAATGGGATCTCCTCCAATACCAATTGCTGTCGTAATTCCCAATCCTTGGCGCACTACCTGATCTGCAGCCTCGTAGGTAAGAGTACCAGACTTTGACACGATCCCAACTTTTCCTTTCTTGAATACAAAGCCGGGCATGATCCCTACTTTAGCTTCTCCTGGAGTAATAACACCGGGACAATTAGGGCCTATAAGAGTACAGTCTTTATCCTTGATGTAGTTGTATGTCTTCACCATATCTTCGATAGGAATACCTTCTGTAATTGTAATAATGACCTTTATTCCGGCACTGGCAGCTTCCATGATTGCATCGGCCGCAAATGCAGGTGGTACAAAAATGATAGTTGTATCTGCGCCGGCCTTTTCAACGGCTTCTTCCACCGTATTGAACACAGGTCTATCCAGATGAGTCTGGCCGCCTTTTCCAGGGGTTACTCCTCCTACAACATTGGTACCATACTCAATCATTTGTTCGGCGTGAAAGGTACCTTCACTTCCGGTAAACCCTTGTACAATGATCTTGGAATTCTTATTGACTAATACACTCATGGTTTGTTTTTTTATAAGCTGAACAAAAATATAGGTTTGAAAATGATTTGTAAAACAATCATTGTTTTATTGTTGATTTATTTGTTTTATCAGATCAGGGATCTTCCTCACATTGGCTAGTTGCTTTAGCTTTTCCCTGGCCTCTTCCGCCGGACTACCAAAATACGTCTTTCCTCCTGCCAATGACTTTGCAACACCGGATTGTGCCAACACCACTGCATTCTTGCCAATAGTGATAGCACTAATTACCCCTACCTGGCCCCAAAGAGTAACTTCATCTTCGATCACCACACAACCTGCAATCCCGGTTTGTGAAGCGATAAGGCACTTTTTCCCAATGACAGTATCATGTCCTACTTGCACCTGGTTATCTAGTTTACTTCCTTCTTTTATAGTGGTATCGCCTGTCACACCCTTGTCTATAGTACATAAAGAACCTATTTCTACATGATCTTCTATCACCACCCGACCTCCAGACAATAACTTATCAAAACCTTCAGGTCTGTTTTTATAATAAAAGGCATCCGATCCTAAAACAGTTCCGGCATGTATCTGTACGTGATCTCCAATAACACAATGGTCATAAATGGTAACATTGGGATGAATAAGACATCCCTTTCCTATAGTTACATGGTTGCCTACAAAGACATTTGGTTGAATGATGGTATCCTTTCCAATAGTAGCAGAGGTTGCTATGGTAGCCTTTGCACTCACAAAGGGGCAGAAATGCCTGGTTAGCTTATTAAAGTCATTAAAAGGCTCTTGGGAAATCAACAGGGCCTTTCCTTCCGGACAAGCTACTTCTTTATTAATGAGGACTATAGTAGCCTTGGAATTCAGTGCTTTATCGTAGTATTTCGGATGATCAACAAAAACAATATCACCAGGCTCCACTACATGGATCTCATTCATTCCTAACACCGGAAAATCTGCATCGCCAACGAAGTTGATCTCAAGGAGAGAGGCAATCTGTTTTAGGGTTTGAGGAGTTGGGAATTTCATGTGTTGAACCTATTCTTTAGCGCGTTCCATATAGTTCCCTTTATCGGTATCCACTTTGATCTTATCTCCCTCATTGATAAAAAGCGGCACATTGATCATGGCACCTGTTTCTACAGTTGCAGGCTTGGTGGCATTGGTTGCCGTGTTTCCTTTTACGCCCGGTTCAGTATGTGTTACTTCAAGGATAACACTTGCTGGCATATCTACAGACAATGGCAAGCTGTCTTCTGTATTGAACATAATGGTCACCACTTCACCCTCTTTTAAAAGTTGTGGGGCGTCTAATGCACTTTCCTGCAAAGCGATCTGGTTATAATCGTCTGTATTCATAAAATGATACGTAGTACCATCGGCATACAAAAACTGGTAACTTCTAGTTTCTACCCGTACATCCTCTATCTTATGCCCGGAAGAAAAGGTATTATCCAAAACCTTGCCTGTAGTGACACTTTTTAGTTTTGTTCTTACAAAAGCAGGGCCTTTCCCCGGTTTTACATGTAAAAATTCAATGATCTTATAAATATCATGGTTATAACGGATGCACAACCCTTTTCTAATGTCTGAAGTATTTGCCATAAATTCTAATTTGTACTAAAATATCCCTTCATGATGCCACGTTGTGAATCGCGTATGAACTGCAAGATGCCGTCTCGTTCAGGAGTGGCTTCCATTTCAGCCTCTATGATCTGCACGGCCTGAGAATTATTATAATTTTTCTGATATAGAATACGGTAGATGTTTTGTATCTCCCTGATCTTATCTGAGGTAAACCCTCTTCTACGAAGGCCTACGGAATTGATACCCACATAAGACATTGGCTCCCGGGCGCCCTTCACATAGGGCGGTACATCTTTACGTACCAGAGAACCTCCTGTAACAAAAGCATGACTCCCTATAGAAACAAACTGATGCACTGCAACGAGGCCTGCTAGCACAACATTGTCACCTATAGTAACATGTCCTGCAAGTGTTGAATTATTAGAGAAAATACAATTGTTCCCAACAAAGCAATCATGTGCAATATGACAGTAGGCCATAATGAGGCAATTCTTGCCAATCTTTGTCTTCATTCTATCTAAGGTACCTTTATTAATGGTCGCACATTCTCTGATAGTAGTATTGTTTCCTATTTCAACTGTTGTTTCTTCTCCTTTGTATTTTAGATCCTGCGGCGGTGCAGAAATGACTGCTCCGGGAAATATATTGCAATTCTTACCAATTCGAGCCCCTTCCATGATGGTTACGCTAGACCCTATCCAGGTTCCTTCCCCAATCACAACATTGTTATGAATTGTAGTAAAGGGTTCAACCACAACGTTTTTAGCAATTTTTGCACCTGGGTGTATATAAGCCAGAGGTTGATTCATATTATTTCTTTTTCGCTATTTGTGCCATCATTTCTGCTTCACATACCAATTTATTATTGGCATAGCCATAAGCCTGCATATGACAAATTCCTCTTCTAATGGGGGTTATAAGACTACAATGAAAAATTAGTGTGTCTCCCGGTATTACTTTTTGTTTAAACTTTACATTATCGATCTTCATAAAGAAGGTCAAATAATTTTCAGGATCAGGAACAGTACTCAATACGAGTATCCCTCCTGTTTGCGCCATTGCTTCAACCTGTAGCACTCCAGGCATTACCGGTGCTCCGGGAAAATGTCCTATAAAAAAGGGCTCGTTCATTGAAACGTTTTTCATGCCCACAACATGGGAATCTGAAAGTTCCAGGATACGATCTATCAATAAGAATGGAGGCCTGTGAGGTAGCATGGCCATAATCTGATGAATGTCCATAAGAGGTGGTACATTCAGATCGTATTGCGGAACACTATTTCTTTTCTCCAGCTTAATGATCTTAGAAAGCTTTTTGGCAAATTGAGTATTCACGTAATGGCCCGGTTTGTTTGCAATCACCTTGCCTCGTATTCTGGTCCCAGTAAGCGCCAGATCACCGATCACATCTAATAATTTATGACGCGCCGCTTCATTGGGCTGATGCAAAGTGAGATTATCCAGAATACCGTTGGGCTTTACTGAGAGCTTCTTTTTATTAAAGGCCTTTTCCAGCTTTTTCATAGTAGATTCTGAGATCTCCTTATCTACGTATACGATAGCGTTGTTCAGGTCCCCACCTTTTATAAGTCCGTGTTCTAATAGCATTTCCAGTTCATGAAGAAAACTGAATGTCCTGGCATCTGCAATCTCCTTTTTAAAATCTGACAGGCGTTCCAAGGTAGCATTTTGTGTACCTAAAACCTTGGTGCCAAAATCGACCATAGTGGTCACCTTATATTCTTCTGAAGGAATAATAGTGATCTCGCTTCCGGTAGCTTCATCCTTATAACTAATGACCTCTTTTACAATATATTCTTCTCTGTCTGCTTCCTGTTCAACGATGCCGGCTTTTTCCAAAGCTTCCACAAAATACTTGGAAGAACCGTCCATAATAGGTGGCTCCGGAGCATCGAGCTCAATAAGCACATTATCTATTTCCAGTCCTACGAGTGCTGCCAACACATGTTCTGAAGTTTGGATCTTCACCCCACGTTTTTCCAGATTTGTTCCCCGTTGGGTATTGATCACATAGTTGGCATCTGCCTCAATGATCGGTTCTCCCTCAAGATCTACTCGTTTAAAGGCATACCCATGGTTCTCCTGGGCCGGAACAAATTTCATAGTTACGTCTTCACCGGTATGTAATCCAACACCTTTGAGTACTATTTCTTTTGCAATGGTGCGTTGTTTTGCCATAGAACTATTCTCCATTATTTTTTTCAATATCATTTATCTTTCCAACTAATTTGGGAAGATTTTTAAAGTGAACATAGGATTTATTAAAATCTCCATAATTGATTGCAGGAGAGCCCTGTAAAAATTCATCATCCTTCACATTGCGACTAATTCCTGATTGTGCCTGAATTTTCACCCGGTCCCCAATGGTAATGTGGCCAACTATGCCCACCTGTCCTCCAATAAGACAATTTTTACCGATCTTGGTTGATCCGGCTATGCCAGTTTGTGCAGCAATAGCTGTGTGTTCGCCAATTTCTACATTATGAGCTATATGTATCTGGTTATCTAGTTTTACACCCTTATTGAGTACAGTAGAGCCTAAGGTTGCCCTGTCTATGGTTGTTCCTGCCCCTACTTCCACATTTTCCTTTAAAATCACATTTCCGGTTTGAGGCACCTTTACATACTCCCCATTGGAATTGGGTGCAAATCCAAATCCGTCAGCTCCAATAATAACGGCACTGTGTATAACACATCCCTTACCTATTATAGACTCTGAGTAGATCTTAGCACCCGAATAGATAAGCGAATTATCTCCAATAGTAACATTATCACCAATATATACATTAGGGAATATTTTTACATTATTCCCAATTTTTACATTGTTCCCTAAATACGAAAACGCCCCCAGATAAAAATCGGAGCCATAAGTGGTTGTCTCCGAGAGAAAAACCGGTTCTTCAATCCCTTTTTTGTTGTTCTTAACCTGATTGTAGTATTCGAGCAGCTTTGAGAAAGACTTATAGGCATCGTCTACCCTTATCAAGGTAGTGTTTAACTCTTGTTCCGGCCTAAAATCTCTGTTAACTATAGTTACAGAAGCTTCGGTGCTGTATATGTAGTGGGTGTATTTCGGATTTGCCAAAAAGGTCAAGGACCCTTCAACTCCCTCTTCTATCTTCGCCAGTTTGTGTACAATGATCTCAGGGTTACCATGCACCTCGCCTTCTAAAATACCTGCGATCTGACTGGCTGTGAATTTCAAGAGTTGATTTTTTGTCTTAGGTTACAGTCGGACAAAAGTAAGAAAAATTACGAAACGCTTTTCTTGGGATAACAGATATAATGCTTAGTCACAGTTTTAGACAAGGCTTTTAAATTTAAGTGATCTGACGCCTTAGCTACATCAATGATCTTTGAATTGCCCATTAAGATATTGATGTTCTCGTCATCCTTATTATAAGCCGTGTTCGCAATAGTTCCTTTGAATACAAAATACCGGGCCTCTACCTCTGTTAGATCATATTCTAAAGCACACTCCTTTAGCTGTTTAAGAATTCTTTGAGGGGCAATTGGATTCTTTTTGATCTTTACTTGTAACAACTCGCGATGCAAGATCATTTTGCTTAAGCTAGACAGTATAAAATCATCATGATGCTGCCATTTTTTAAGAGCAGCTAAAATGTCGATATCATCCAGGGCTGAAAATTTTAAAAGGATATCATGGGAAAAATCTTCTTTTCTAACTGTATTTTGAAGAAAATACAAAAAGGCATCGCTGGCCTCAAGTACGATGTTTTGTGTACTTAATTCTCTGGCTCTTCGCAAGACGCGAATCAATAGTTGTTCTGCTACAATACCCGTCTTATGCAGGTAAACCTGCCAGTACATAAATCTTCTGGCAATTAGAAATTTCTCTACGGAATAGATCCCCTTTTCTTCGATCACCAATTCGCCGTCTACTACATTGAGCATGGTTATCAATCGTTCCGAATTAATATTCCCTTCAGCAACTCCGGTGTAAAAGCTGTCTCTTTTGAGATAATCTAATCGATCCATATCTAGCTGACTAGATACCAACTGATTCAAGAACTTTTTGGGATAGGTCCCTTTGAAGATTTCAATAGCAAGCGTTAAACTTCCGTTAAACTGCTGGTTTAAACTTTGCATAAATAAGAGTGAAATATGCTCATGACCAATGCCATCCACAAGGCTGTGTTCCATGGCATGAGAGAAAGGTCCGTGACCTATATCATGCAAAAGTATAGCTGCTAAAAGGCCATTAGATTCCTCTTCAGTGATCTCAACATCCTTATAACGAAGTACTTGTATGGCCTGCTGCATAAGATGCATACTTCCAAGGGCATGGTGAAACCTGGTGTGATGAGCACCCGGAAAAACCAAATAGGATAATCCCATTTGGGAAATTCTTCGCAATCGCTGAAAATAAGGATGTGCTATTAGTTGGAATAGTTCAGTGCTGGGAATTCTAATAAATCCGTAAATTGGATCATTAAATAGTTTTAGCTTCCTGGTGGTGGCCAATGTTTCATACTTTAAGGGGTAAATATACGGACTAAATGAACAAGATTACAATACTGTGGGTAGATGACGAGATCGATATGCTGAAACCCCATATCCTGTTTCTCGAGGACAAAAAATATTCGGTTGTAACCTGTAAGAGCGGTCAGGAAGCCCTGGAGGAGATAGAGAAGAATAGATTTGATATCGTTTTTTTGGATGAGAACATGCCCGGACTTTCTGGTTTGGAGACATTAACTGAGATAAAGAACTTAGAGCCCACCTTACCGGTTGTGATGATCACCAGGAGTGAGGAAGAGTTTATAATGGAAGAGGCCATCGGATCCAAAATAGCAGATTATCTTATTAAGCCTGTAAATCCGAACCAAATACTACTTTCTTTAAAGAAAACACTAGATCATTCCAGATTGATCTCCGAAAAGACCACCTCCAATTACCAACAAGAATTTCGTAAAATATCGATGGACCTTTCCATGGTGAATACCTATGAGGAATGGACAGACCTTTATAAAAAACTAATATCGTGGGAATTAAGGCTTGAAGAGATAGAAGATTCCGGGATGTTTGAAATATTAGAATCTCAAAAGACCGAGGCCAATAATCATTTTGGGAAGTTTGTGGACAAGAATTATGCCTCATGGTTTGCGGACGGAGATGGACCGGTAATGTCTCATACCCTATTTCAACAATGGATCAAACCAGAGTTAAAGGAACAACCCACCTTACTTGTGGTGATAGATAACCTGAGATACGACCAATGGATCTCCTTTGAAGACGCCCTTACGCCATTTTACAAAAAAAATAAGGAAAAGGCCTATTACAGTATATTACCCACTGCCACCCAATATGCCCGTAATGCAATTTTTTCGGGACTTACACCACTAGATATGGAAAAGAAATATCCAAAATGGTGGAAGAATGATACGGATGAGGGAGGCAAGAATCTATTTGAGGACAAGTTTTTAGAGTCGCAACTGGCAAGACTTGGGCTAGATCTGGAATGGGAGTACCATAAGATAAGTAGCTTAAAACAGGGGCGCAATCTGGTCCAAAATTTTAATACGCAAAAAAAGAACGATCTAACGGTGATCGTATACAATTTTGTGGACATGCTCTCCCATGCAAAAACGGAGATGGATGTCATCAAGGAATTGGCCTCTAATGACAAGGCTTACAGGTCGCTTACGCTCAGCTGGTTTAAGAATTCCCCTTTATTGGAGATCATCCAGAAAGCCAGGACGCTGGGGATGAAACTGATCATTACCACAGATCATGGAACTATCAACGTACAACATGCCTCCAAAGTTATTGGGGACAGGGAAACCAGCCTTAATTTGCGGTATAAAACGGGGAGGAGCTTATCCTATGACGCCAAAGATGTACTGGAAGCCAAAGAACCGGCAAAGATCCATTTACCAAATATCACCATGAGCAGTTCTTTTATTTTTGCAAAGAATGATCTGTTCTTTGCGTATCCCAATAATTACAACCACTACGTAAGCTATTACAGGAATACCTATCAACATGGCGGGGTTTCCCTGGAGGAGATGATCATCCCCTTTGTAGTCTTAGAACCACGTTAGATTTTATTACTTGATGCAAAAAATAATCTTCAAAAAAGATCAGATAAACTCCATAGTTGAAACTATTGCCAATGATAGCAAGCCAAATGAAATTATTTGTTTTCATGGCCCAATGGGATCCGGAAAGACAACACTGATCAAATCGTTGGTAAAACACCTAGGGGGTATTGAGCAAGGCAGCAGTCCCAGTTTTGGGATCGTTAATGAATACCATTATCCGGATGGCCGTCTTTTAGGCTATCACTTTGACTTTTACCGATTAAACGACCCAACCGAGGCCCTGGACCTTGGCCTGGAGGACTATCTTAACCAGGATGTATGGATCTTTATTGAATGGCCCGAAAAAATAGCCAAACTTCTTCCCCAGAATTGCCATCATTTTACCCTAAAGATCATTGACCCTATCACCCGGGAACTCACCTTTAAGCCTCAAAATTAAGCTTAAGAAGCAATTTATTGCCAATTCGTTGAAATGCACTAGTTGTCGATTAAAGACATATTTCTTCGATGAATGGTAATTTTTTATCGGTAAAATGTATTTTGTTTCAATTCATTTCCTTATATTTGAATTGAAAATGATTCCAATTCTTAACTTAATGCCTTTTTTACGATGAACACTAAAAAAATATTATTCGGCTTATCTACAGTCCTAATTCTAATGGCTGCCGCCTGTACGCCTAATACGGCAGAGGATGACCAGGTTTACGAACAAGGCGTAGATAAAACTAAAATTATATTGAAAAATTAAGTATTAAAATACCTTACAATATACTTTTCAAAATACTTTCCTATAAGGGCAACCAATAAATTGCCCTTTTTTGCGTTACAACCGTGTATAACACTTTTCACTTGTAATGGCAACAGACCTACAAAATTCTAAAAAAACGAGACATAGATTCTTTATTGAATCGCTAGGCCTTATCCTAATTGTTCTTTCTCCTTTTATTTTCAAATTACATGAGTACCTACCTAAAAATCCCGAGGAAACCATAAGTTTTCTTGGAATGACTTTCGATCGTAACGGTTTTGCCGATTTAAGTACATACGCTTGGTTTTTGTTAAATAAGATAATTCCTCTATATCTTTTAATAATCTGGTTCTTTACCTGTAAGCATTGGTGGTATCATATTATTCTGATCCCATTGTGTATGTATGCTTTTCAGATCTTTGAAGTAATATTTTATTGGGATGAGCAACTTGTTGATACCGAAAATGTAATGTGGCTACTTCCTATTTGTATGGTCATTATTCCTTTTGTATACTTCGTAAGGGTTAAGCTGTATGATAAATATGTGCATGGTATTGACCTGGAAGCGATGGATCTTGAATTAAAACTGTACAAGGAAAAAGAAAAGCATAAACATTCAAGTTCTGATAACACATTTGTAGAAGGGTCACAAGAAGCAGATATAGACCTTTCTGAAAAAGTCTCTAATAAAACATTATCTAAATTGTTCAATCAATTCCAGACCTCCTTAAAGAACCTCTTTAATTTTATGCTCTAAGGTTTTTGATCCACTTTATTTTCTAGCTTAAATCAATCTATCCGGAAACTGTACTATCTTTAGTCTGGTAAGATGCCTTAACCGCGTTCCGTTTTTTATGCTAACACCTTCTCTAAATTTATTGTAATTTTGAGTTACGGTCGGAAACTTTATATCCAATCCTCCTATGAACCAACCTTCTTCTCCTTTTAGTAAACAGGAATTACTGCCCCAGGAAGAAACGCTGGAATTATTAAAGCAAAAGGGAGAATTGTTCATTGGGATCCCTAAAGAAAATCAATTTCAAGAAAAACGTATCTGTTTAACGCCAGATGCCGTCAATGCACTTACAGCCAACGGCCATAGAGTACTTATTGAGTCGGGCGCCGGAGATGGAGCCAATTTTTCCGATATAGATTACACCAATGCAGGGGCCACAATTTCCCGCGATACAAAAAAGGTTTTCTCCTGCCCGCTACTATTAAAAGTGGAGCCCCCTACCCTTTCCGAGATACAGTATATTAATCCGCAAACCACCATAATATCGGCCTTACAAATAAAGACCCAATCCAAAGAGTATTTTGAGGAACTGGCAAAAAAAAGGATCACAGCAATAGCCTTCGAATTTATAAGAGATGAAGATGGGAGCTATCCTGCCGTACGATCATTAAGTGAGATAGCGGGGATCTCCTGTGTTCTTATTGCCGCAGAGATCATGGCTGCCACCAATCTTGGGAATGGACTTATGTTTGGTAACATAACCGGAGTGCCACCGATAGAAGTGGTTATACTAGGTGCAGGTACCGTAGGAGAATTCGCGGCCAGATCAGCCATAGGACTTGGTGCCAATGTAAAGATCTTTGACAATTCTATTACCAAGTTGCGCAATGTGCAAACCAACTTACATCAAATTGTGTATACCTCTACCCTGCAACCAAAGAATCTGCTTAAATCCTTAAAGCGATGCGATGTAGCCATAGGAGCCATGAGAGGCAGGGACCGTTCTCCGGTGATCGTTTCACAAACCATGGTTGAACATATGAAAAAAGGCTCGGTCATTATTGATGTAAGCATAGATATGGGCGGGTGTTTTGAAACCAGTGAAATTACATCTCATGATAAACCTGTTATAAACAAATTCGGCGTCTTTCATTATGGGGTGCCTAATATTCCTGCACGCTACCCGCGAACGGCTTCAGTTTCCATCAGTAATATCTTTACTCCCTACCTGATCAAGATTGGAGAGGATGGCGGACTCGAAAATTCCTTACGATTTAATAAGGGGCTGCGAAACGGACTGTATCTCTATCATGGTATATTAACCAATAAAACTGTGGGCGAATGGTTCGACCTGAAGTTCAGTGACATCAATTTCCTAATTTTTTAACATGGCCTTTCTAAAACGCCTGGGATACTATATGGCAGGTCTCGCCATAGGCATTCTTATTCTCACATTTTTATTAAAGAAGAAAACCACCGATACAGGAACAGAGTTCTGTTATTTCCCCAATTGCCGCGTTTTAAAAGATTTACGATCTAAACCGATCTCATATTCTGATAGCATTTCAGATCTCCTGGAGGAAGGAGTGATTGACAGTACAGATATTGCATCATTCTTACGACAAGGATCCGTAGCATTTGGTAAAAGTGATACCCGCTCTAGACCATGTACCACCTATGTAATTGAGCATACGTTAAAAGGGAAGGATGCAATCATGAAAACGATTAATTGTGACTCACTGCTGCAGATCAGCCAAATCTCTTATTCGGAAAATTAAGAACTACCTCCTTATATTTTCCTTCTCTTACGTTCTTTTTTCAACAACTCTAATTCCCTGTTGGTTTGCCCGGCAACCGAGGTGTTTTCCTCTGCTCTGCGAATAAGATAGGGCATTACATCTCGTACAGGGCCAAAAGGCAAATATTTTGCAACATTGTATCCTTCAGCTGCCAAATTGAAAGTAATATGATCACTCATACCAAATAGTTGACCAAACCAGATCCTGTTGTCATTTACAGCGATCTGATGCTTTTTCATGAGTTCCATCAGCAACAGCGAACTCTCTTCATTGTGTGTCCCGGCAAATAGCGACATAGTATCTAAGTGTTCTGAGATATAGGTAATGGTCTTATTGAAATTCTCGTCTGTTTCTTTTTTACTGCTACAGATGGGTGAATTATAGCCTTCTTCCTCTGCACGCTCATTTTCTTTCTCCATATAGGCACCACGTACCGCCTTGATCCCAATTTTGAATCCTTCTTTCTCTGCCTTCTCCTGAAGTTGTTTTAAGTACTCCAATCTATCCCAGCGATACAATTGAATGGTATTAAAAATGATCGCTTTTTCTTTATTATACTTACGCATCATTTCCTCCACCAATTCGTCTGCGGCATCCTGCATCCAGCTTTCCTCCGCGTCTATCAAAAGCATAACATCCAGATCATGTGCCTTTTTACATGTCGCATCAAAGCGTTTAACTACACGTCCCCATTCACTCTTCTCTGAAGCCGTTAGTTGTTCTCCAGACCCTATTTTTTGATAGAGGTAAAATCGGCCGTATCCTGTAGGTTTAAAAACGGCAAATGGCATAGCCTCCTTTTCCTTTACAAAATCGAGTATATTCAAGGTTACAGACAAGGCATAATCCAGCGGATCTTCCGTATCCTTCCCTTCCACAGAATAATCGAGTATTGAACACACTCCTTTTTCCCATAATTTGTCTACCGTGGGCATGCAATCTTGCTCGTTTACTCCGCCACAAAAATGATCAAAAACAGTAGCTCTTATCAGTCCTTCTACGGGCAAATGTGATTTAATGGCAAAATTGGTGACTGCAGTACCGATCCTTACCAGTGGCTGATTACCAATTAGTTTAAAAAGAAAATAGGCTCGTTCTAGTTCGGCATCAGATTTAAGAGCAAAAGCCGTTTTGGTATTCTCAAATATTTGAGGCATGCGTGTTAATTTATTAATGTTCCAAAGATAATCACTGAAATTATATTCATTTGCTAAAAAATAGCCTTTAATTTGTGGGCGTATCACTTAAATTGATCCCCTAGCACATGGAATCGATCCTTACAGACTCTTATGCCATTTATTTCAATACTCAGGCCTATTCCGCACTGAACAAGGTATTGAAAGAAAAGAATTACTCCAAGATCTTTATTCTTGTAGATGAAAATACCCACAGGGACTGCCTGCCCTTGTTCCTCTCCTCTGTTGAAACCATGGCAGATATTGAGATCATTGAAATGGAATCCGGAGAGACACACAAGACCATTGATACCTGTGTTCAAATATGGCATGCTTTGTCTGAACTGGATGCAGACAGAAAGAGCCTGCTCATCAATCTTGGTGGTGGTGTGGTTACCGATCTTGGCGGATTTGTTGCATCAACCTTTAAACGGGGAATGGATTTTATAAATGTGCCTACCAGCCTTTTAGCAATGGTAGATGCATCTATTGGAGGTAAAACGGGGGTTGATCTCGGAATGCTTAAAAATCAGATCGGTGTGATCAACCAGCCAGAGATGGTATTGGTGATGGTGAATTTCCTAAAAACACTAGATAAACGGCAAGTGAGCAGTGGCTTCGCAGAAATGCTAAAACACGGTCTTATTACAGACGAATCTTATTGGAGCGAACTCAAAGGGGTGACAGTTATAGAAGCTCTGGATCCCTTTATCTATAAATCGATCCAAATAAAAAACAATATAGTTCTACAAGATCCCAAAGAGCACAACCTTCGGAAGGTCCTTAATTTTGGACATACACTGGGTCATGCTATTGAATCGTATTTTTTAGAAAAAGATGAAAATAATGCCCTTTTACATGGGGAGGCAATTGCCATCGGGATGATCCTGGAGGCTTATCTATCCTTTAAACTTTGCGGTATGGGTAAGCACCAGTTAGAGGATATTAAGAATACCATCCTGGAGCGTTATAAAAAGGTGTCCTTTAAGAAACAGGACATTGAAGCGATACTCCAACTATTGAAATTTGATAAAAAGAATTCGCATGGGCAGATAAATTTTGTCCTCTTAAAATATATTGGGGGCGCCATAATAGACCAACATGTACCTTTAGTTCTCTTTGAAGAAGCTTTTGCATACTACAAAGAATAAGCTCTTCATATACTAAATTTTGCCATTGACAACACTTTCCTCCCAGCGGTAAGAAAATAGTATAGTTTAGGATTGATTATAAGTCTTTACATATAAAGGCCATAAATAACCAACCTATGAAACGAATTTTAATCGATTACAAAAAATTAGATCACAAATTAACTGCACTCTTAATAGATTCCTATCCCGATGGATATGGTGACGAAGATATCGTAGCCTTTAAAAATCACAAAGGAGAATTCATTGAGGCCGTTGAACTTAGGACCGGAGATGCCTTATATCTGGTAAAGATTAGCCAAAGTCTTTCTCATTTTATTGCCAATTTTGATGATGCCGTAGTGAATGAATTAGAGAAAGAAGCGCATCCGGAATCTGAAGAGTCCACATTAGAACTCAACATGGAAGCAGAATACGAAGGTGACGAAGATCTGGACTAGCGATTAAGATAACGCTCTCTTATGATATTTCGATGGTGTTTCTGGTGACCACACATTATAAATCCCATAGCCGCTACACTCATAGGCGAATTACTGGCAACCCCTTTTCGTTTCAGGGTAGCCGCATCAAAGGTTTCAAACAAAGAAATAGTAGACGCTCTAATAGCCTTGTATTCTTTTATTAGCTGTTCAATACTTCTAGAATTAGCTCCGGAATTAGGCACATAATCATCTTGTTCAAAGCCTGGAAGAGGCGTAAGATCTTTCCGAGCAAATCTTAAGGCTCTGTATTGAAAGACTCTCTCTGTATCGAGTACATGAACCAGCACTTCCGCAACCGTCCATTTTCCTTCTGCATACCTGTATGAAAGCTTTTCTTGAGGAATACTCGCCAGAAATTGAGGGTAATTCTTTAATTGTTTGCTCAGGGTATCCATCAAGTCTACTTCACCTAGCGCCTCAATATAGGTGCTGTAATAAGGATTGTATTCGTGTTCCTTTAGCTGGGATGTTTTCATGGTTTACGACAAGTTGTTTCTATAATTGAACAACTATTATTTTCTATCAATTAAGCTCATTGAAGATTGTGTGCATAAGCCTTTTTTTATCATTGATACTTTCTTCTAAAGATATCATGGTCTCAGTTCTGCTGATCCCATCAATATCATCGATCTTAAAAATGATATTCTTGGCATGATTGGTATCCTTAGCACGGATCTTACAAAAGATATTAAATTTTCCGGTAGTAATATGTGCTACAGTAACGTTTGGAATTTGATTTAGCCTTTCCAAAACAAATTTAGTCTGGTGGGTCTTTTCAAGAAAAATACCCACATAAGCAATAAATGAATAGCCAAGTTTTACATAGTCCAGCGTCAGCGAAGAGCCCTGGATGATACCTGCTTCTTCCATTTTCTTCACACGTACATGCACTGTACCTGCGGAGATCAATAATTTCTTGGCAATATCTGTAAATGGAGTCCTGGTATTGTCTATTAACATATCCAGGATCTGGTGATCTATTTCATCTAATTTAACTTTGCCCATATTGAGATAATTTTGAGCAAAAATAAACAATTAAGAAAATATATTTAATAAAATCGATGTTTTTTTGAACATTACGCAATGGTTTCACCTATTTATTCCGTTAACTAAAATTAATGAGATTTAAAATCTCCTGATTATTCTTTAGCAGAATCTCATCTTCCGGGTTTGCACAATCGTATTTAACATGCCCAAAGTATCCATTGAGATCACCAGTTCTATCTATAAAAGGTTTGAGGTGAATGCTATCCCCTTGAAGTTGTTCTTTATAGAGGATACCTAATGCGTTCCCTACCTCTAATTTACTATTTAAAAGATGTGCATTAAGAACAAGAATATCAAAAAAACACTTTTTATTCTCCGGAATAGCCGTATAAGCTTTTTCACGATTAGATTCCAAGGGATCGAAAGCCACTGACTCTAGCGCCTTCCACAAGGACATGAACACGTATTTTCTTGTTTTTTCACGATTATAATCTCCTTGAAAATGGCCTGCCTCAAAAAGAATGGTAGGTGTTCCAAGCATTTGAAATGCATCTCCAACACAATTAGCATTAAAAACATCGTTATACCTGCCAATCTGCCCAGGTATAAATTGTTGCAATACTTCATTGATGGCAACAATAAGGTTCATCCCCCTTAGACGATTTTCGGTAACTGTTCTATTGCTGTCTGCCGCAGGCGACAGAAAGGAAAGAGTAGCAGGCTTGGGCACTGAACCTACACTATAAATGGTACGTTGGTCGTGTAGGTTAAAACAAAAATCGGGGGAAAATTCGTCAAATACGGATCTCAGGACCATACTTTCCGGTTGAGTCCTGTTTTGAGCATCCCTGTTGAGATCAATATCATTAGCATTCAATCTTGTATAGGCCAATGCTCCATCCGGATTCAACATTGGAATTATTACCAGGCTAAGCTTTTCCAATATGTCCTTGGCATTTTCATATCCCCGCGTAAGTGCTTTAAGTAGATCAAAGACAGCTTTAGTAGTGGTAGACTCATTCCCATGCATTTGGGACCAAATTAATATTTTAGTAGGTCCGTGTCCTATCGTTATTTTTTCTATAGGGAGACCTCTAACGGAAAATCCAATTTCTTCTACCTTACATGGTGATTGTAATTCCTTCAGGATTGGCACTAAATGTTTATGATGAAGATAGCGTCCACTTAAAGTGGTCTCTTTTATCTTTTCATACCTCTGGTCCTTATCCATGAATTACATATTGATTCACTTGCAAAAGTAATGTCATTTTTAATTACAATTGTTATTAAAATAGTTACATTTGTATACAATCCAAAGCAATTAATCGACTCTTTTAGTATACATTTGTATACAATTGTTAATAGAGATTCGAAAAATATTCTATATACTTATATATCAATTATTTGTAATCTCTTATTAAAAGTATTTATATAATATTTTACATCGATATTACACTATTAAATTACATATATTATACGCTTTTAAAAATACAATGGTAAACTCTGAAGAATTCGTAAGCAGGCTCGAAAAAATCCTTTCTTTCTACAATCTTTCAGCCTCATCTTTTGCTGACAAAATTGGTGTTCAACGATCGAGCATCTCACATTTGCTGACCGGAAGGAACAAGCCCAGTTTAGAATTTGTCATGAAAGTGGTTAAGACATATCCCGAAGTAAATCTCTATTGGCTTTTAAACGGAAAGGGTGCTTTTCCTTCAAAAAAAGAAAGCACATCCTCCCCTTCCCCATCATCCCTTACCCCAATTCAGAGCATACATGCTGAAAGGACCATACAAAAGATCATTATTCTATATGCAGATGGCAGCTTTGAGACATTTGAACCGCGTATTGATCCCTCCAACTAAGTTCTCCAAGTCTCATTCTTTAAAATGACCATAATTCATTAATTTGCGGTCATGTTTAAAAACTGGATTTTTGGACTTATTATTTTAGCAGTTGCCACTGCATGCTATAATCCCCCAAGGAATTGTATGGATTTCAAAGAAGGAGAATTTCGCGCCACATCAACTATTGGAGACAACGAACAAACCACTACTTTTGTACGTACTATGGATTCCGAAATAGATTTTTTTGAAGGCATAGCAGATACCTCCTCCGTTCGTTGGATCAATGATTGTGAATACATCGTTAAGAAATTAAATCCGCAGAAACCTTCCGAGGAAAAATCGATCCATATGAAAATTCTATCTACAACAGATAGTTCTTATACTTTTGAATTCGGGCTGGTAGGAAGCTCTAAAAAATGGCGTGGTACTGCTTTTAAAGTGAACTGATTATGTTTGATATACTTACAAGTCCGGATGCCTGGATCGCTTTGCTCACCTTAACCTTTCTTGAGATTATTTTGGGCATAGACAACATAGTTTTTATTTCAATAGCGGCAAATAAACTCCCGGAAAAAGATCAAAAGAAAGCAACCATGTGGGGTTTGGTGCTCGCCATGGTACAGCGAATTGTACTTTTGTTCGCAGTTTCGCTACTTATTGGCCTTAGTAATCCATTCTACTATCTAGAGACCAGTTGGTTGTCTGTGGGAGTTAGTGGCCAAGCCCTTATATTACTTTTCGGCGGACTATTTCTTTTGTATAAAAGTACTTCAGAGATCCATGAAAAAGTTGAACTGCCAGAACATGATGAAGATGTAATAAAATCAAAGAATATTACCACCTTTTCTAAAGCAATTGTTCAGATCCTTATTATCGATTTTATCTTTTCCATAGATTCTATTCTAACTGCCGTTGGAATGACCAATGGTATTGGAGATCATCCCAATGATGCTTTGGTATTAATGATCATTGCGGTGATGATATCTATCGTTATAATGATGGTCTTTGCCAATGCAATTCGCGTCTTTATTAATAAACACCCTTCCATGCAATTACTTGCCTTGTCCTTTCTTATTCTGATAGGGTTTATGCTTATTGCGGAAGCTGCACATCTCAGCCATGCTCGCTTCTTCGGATCCGAAATCGGAGCTATTCCGAAAGGATATCTCTATTTCGCCATTTCCTTTTCATTGCTCGTAGAATTCCTCAATATGAAATACCGCAAAAAGGAAGAGATCATTGAAGATTTGGAGGAAGACCAAGAACAGGTTGCCAAAAAATAAATAGCACTAGTTGATTTTAGAATAATTTAGTCTGCCCTTCCTTGGAGTCCTCATCATTTGGATCATCTGTCTTCGAAGTATTGGCAGTTTTGGGTGTGGGAGTCACATTCTCTTCATCTACCACTTCTATATCCTTGGCCTCGTGCTTCTCCGGCGCCTCGTAAGGCAGGGGTTGTAGCGCATTGATCTCCAGGATCTTTTCTTTGGTCAATTGATTGCCCATGGCCGTAATACCTTTGATCCCAATGAATTCTTCCAAATTCAGTATTTGGTTATCCTTTCTTTCCTGCCCGCGTTTTTTTGAAAATACAAGTTCTGCCAATGGGCGGTAATCCGTAAATATTTTTTCCAAATAAGATTTAGGGTGACTTGTAATAATGATCTCGTCTTTATCAGGATTTTCGATCAGGAAACGTTTAATGTAGAATAATTCCTTTTCTCCTTCCCAATAAATAGCTGTCAATGGTTTATTGGGTATCCATTTTTCTAAAACGATCATATCGCTATCAAAGCGCATTATCAGATCAGGGATGGTAGTTTTTACAACTCCTTTTTGATTAATGATCAGCAGACGATCATCACTTGTAAATTCACCTAATAATTCCCCTCTGCCATCAACATTTAAACGTTGTATAGTATCATCGAACCAGATCTTTCTGGGCTTTAAGGTTGATAAGCCCTTTTCCTTAAGTTCAATTCGCTTAACGGGGTATTTGGTAACAATATTCCCTTTAGATCCCCTTCCTTTGATAATAACATCAGAAAAATCGAGATCCCACTTAACTTTTTTGATACTCCCTGCCTGACGTAGATTAACAGTAACCAATTCTGCCTCTCCATTGGGGTTAGCAGAAAAGTAAAGTACATCAGATTGGGCCTTCCCGGTTGTTAAATCGTACATTTTATCACGGGTAACTCCGGTAACATTAAATCTTTTGACATAACTGGCTCCGCCTCGTCCATCCTTATAGATCATGTTATAGGTGGTACGCTTATCCTTTTTCTTAAACACCGCCACATGAAGTATATTCTTCTCAACAAAGGTCTTGCTGTCTACTTTAGTGATCATCATTTTACCACTTTTAGTAAAGACAATAATATCATCTATATCACTACAATCCGTAACGTATTCATCTCGCTTTAAGGACGTTCCAACAAAGCCTTCCTCCTTGTTCACATAGAGTTTTGTATTGCGAATAACCACTTTTGTAGCCTCGATCTCATCAAAGATGCGTATTTCGGATTTGCGTTCTCTGCCAGCTCCGTATTTACTTTTCAGGCCTTTAAAATAATCAATAGCATATTCTACAAGATTGGCTAAATAATTCTTTGTTTCGGCAATCCTGTCCTCTAGACTTTCTATTAATTGTTGGGCCTTGTCTATATCAAATTTTGAGATCCTTTTGATGCGAATTTCAGTAAGTCTTACGATATCATCCTCTGTAACAGCCCGTTTCAAATGTTTAATATGGGGCTTTAATCCCTTATCAATGGCGCTGATGACTCCTTCCCATGTCTCTTCTTCTTCAATGTCCCGATAGATCCGGTTTTCTATGAAAATTCGTTCCAGGGAAGCAAAGTGCCATTGCTCTTCCAACTCTCCTAGTTGAATTTCTAGCTCCGCTTTTAATAGCTCTACCGTATAATCAGTAGATCGTTCTAACATCTCCTGAACCCCAATGAATAATGGCTTGTTGTCTTCAATGATACACCCTAAGGGAGAAATTGAAGATTCACAGGACGTAAAAGCATAGAGTGCGTCAATGGTCTTATCCGGGGAAATACCCCCCGGCAAATGAATTAGGATCTCTACATCCGCAGCTGTATTATCCTCAATTTTCTTGATCTTGATCTTGCCCTTGTCATTCGCTTTAAGAATGGAATCTATTAAAGAAGACGTATTGGTGCCGTATGGGATCTCATTAATTACAAGCGTATTTTTGTCTAGCTGGGAGATCCTGGCCCTTACGCGAATTTTCCCTCCGCGCAATCCATCATTGTAATTTGTAATATCTATAATGCCCGCTGTTGGAAAATCTGGGTATAGTTTAAAACGTTGACCCTTGAGATGCTTTATGGAGGCATCTATAAGTTCGGTAAAATTATGCGGCAGTATCTTAGTGGAAAGTCCCACGGCTATACCTTCTGCCCCCTGGGCCAATAGGAGCGGGAATTTTACCGGTAAGTTTACAGGTTCTTTTTTACGGCCATCGTATGATGATTGCCAATCAGTGATCTTTGGACTAAAGACAACTTCGAGGGCGAATTTTGAGAGTCTGGCTTCAATATATCTGGAAGCAGCCGCACCATCTCCGGTAAGAATGTTACCCCAGTTTCCCTGAGTGTCAATAAGCAGTTCTTTTTGGCCAATCTGCACCATGGCATCTGCAATACTGGCATCCCCATGGGGATGATACTGCATGGTATGCCCTACAACATTGGCCACTTTGTTATACCGCCCATCATCTAATTCCTTCAGGGAATGCATGATCCTGCGCTGTACAGGTTTAAAACCATCTTCAATGGCAGGGACTGCTCTTTCCAAAATAACATAAGAAGCATAATCCAGAAACCAATCCTTATACATACCAGTGACCCTGGTAAGCGCATCTTGTTGTCCTTCCTGACCCTCTTCTTTTGCTAATTGCTCATCTTCATATTCCTCCATATAGAAAGACTCGTATTTATTTGATTTTTAATTATTATTGATCAATGAGATCAACTTCTACTTTAAGGTTGTTGATGATAAATTTTTGGCGATCCGGGGTGTTTTTTCCCATATAGAACTGCAATAAATCTTCAATAGACAAGGCCTTATCTAACATTACAGGTTCTAAACGAATATCGTCTCCAATAAAATGCTTAAACTCATCGGGTGATATTTCTCCTAAACCTTTAAAGCGAGTTATCTCTGGCTTCCCGCTTAATTTCTGCATAGCCGCATTTTTCTCATCCTGACTATAACAATAGATTGTTTCCTTTTTATTTCGGACCCTGAATAATGGCGTTTGCAAAATATAAAGGTGGTTCTCCTTGATCAGTTCAGGAAAAAACTGAAGAAAAAATGTAATTAGGAGCAATCGGATGTGCATCCCATCTACATCTGCATCTGTAGCAATTACGATATTATTATATCGCAAGTCCTCCATGGATTCTTCTATATTAAGTGCCGCCTGCAATAAATTGAATTCCTCGTTCTCATAGACGATCTTTTTAGACATTCCATAAGAATTCAGGGGTTTTCCTCTTAGACTGAACACCGCCTGGGTATTTACATCTCTCGACTTTGTAATTGAACCAGAAGCTGAATCTCCTTCCGTAATGAATAAGGTGCTTTCCAATCTCCTCTCGTTCTTCATATTATCCAGGTGTACCCGGCAATCGCGTAATTTTTTGTTATGAAGGCTGGCTTTCTTGGCTCTTTCTCGTGCCAATTTGCGTATACCCGATAATTCCTTACGTTCCTTTTCGGCCATCATGATCTTTCGTTGGATCTTTTCGGCTGTTTCGGGATTCTTATGCAGGTAATTGTCTAATTGTTTTCCAATAAAGTCATTGATATAGGTCCGTACCGTAGGAAAGTCGCCTCCCATTTCCGTAGAACCCAATTTAGTTTTGGTCTGGCTTTCAAAAACAGGTTCCATTACCTTTATAGAAATGGCTGAAATAATACTTTTGCGTACATCCGAAGCATCGTAATTCTTTCCGTAAAAATCGCGAATGGTTTTAACCAGCGCTTCTCTAAAGGCCGAATGGTGGGTGCCTCCCTGGGTGGTATGCTGCCCATTCACAAAAGAATGGTATTCTTCGCTGTATTGTGTTTTACTATGGGTGATAGCTACCTCTATATCCTCACCTTTTAAATGGATGATGGGATATAGCATATCATCTAAGCTATTGTTATCTTCAAGCAGGTCTTTTAACCCATTCTCGGAAAAGAATTTCTCACCATTAAAAAGTATGGTAAGGCCGGGATTAAGGTAGACATAGTTTCTGAGCATACGCTCCACATACTCATTGCGATATTTATATTTTTTAAAGATTGTCTCATCTGGTGTGAAGACCACCTTGGTACCGCGCTTTCTGGAGGTCTCTTCCAGAAACTCCTCATTGACCAGGTTTCCATGTTCAAAATCGGCCGACTTTGATTTACCATCTCTGGTAGATTCTACCCTAAAAAAAGATGACAAGGCGTTGACCGCCTTTGTCCCTACTCCATTTAAACCTACCGACTTCTTAAATGCGCGAGAATCATACTTCCCGCCGGTATTCATTTTTGAAACTACATCCACTACTTTCCCTAATGGAATACCCCTGCCAAAATCTCTGACGATGACCCTGTCGCCGGGTATGGAAATTTCGATGGTCTTCCCTGCCCCCATAACAAATTCATCAATACAGTTATCTATGGTTTCCTTTAATAAAATGTAGATACCATCATCTGCGGAAGAACCATCACCCAGCTTCCCTATGTACATTCCGGGGCGCAGACGAATGTGCTCCTTCCAGTCCAGAGATCGGATATTCTCTTCAGTATATTGGGTTTGTGCCATTTATTTGGGGTATATCCCTGCTAATATAAAATTTCAAGGCAGAAATCAAAATGCACCTAATAGAAAGTAATTAACAATAACCTATCTATATTGTTAATAGCTGTATTTATGGGATTCTATCCCAATTTCATGTAGTTCTTTTGAAAGGGCTAAACATTAAACCTGAAGTGCATTACATCGCCATCCTTCACTATATATTCTTTTCCTTCCACCCGCATTTTACCTGCTTCCTTTACCTTGGCTTCACTACCAAAGGTAACATAATCGTTATAAGAAATGACTTCTGCCCGTATAAAACCTTTTTCAAAATCTGTATGAATTACACCAGCTGCCTGGGGCGCCGTGGACCCAACAGGAATGGTCCAGGCCCTTACTTCCTTTTCGCCGGCAGTAAAATACGTATGTAAATTGAGCAAGTGATAGGCTGACCTTATAAGCTTGGATGAACCAGGTTCTTCAAGTCCCAGATCCTCCAGGAACATTTGTCTTTCTTCATAGGTCTCTAATTCATTGATATCTGCCTCTGTCCCAACAGCAAGTACCAGAACTTCCGCTTTTTCATTGGCAACAGCCTCCTTTACTTTGTCTACATAGGCATTTCCTGCTACAGCAGATGTTTCGTCCACATTACATACATAGAGCACCGGTTTATCGGTTATTAATTGTAATGGAGATACCAATTCTCTGCGATCTGCCTTGTCAAAATCAATTGCCCTAACTGAGATACCTGCTTCTAATTGTTCCTTTATTCTGACAAGCACTGCTTCTTCCTTTTGCGCTTCTTTATTTCCTGTTTTAGCAGCCCGCTTTACTTTGTCTAGCTTCTTTTCAACAGATTCGAGGTCCTTTAATTGCAATTCCATATCAATGGTCTCCTTATCGCGAATTGGATCTACGGAGCCATCTACATGAACTACGTTATCGTCATCAAAACACCGCAAAACATGTAGTATAGCATCTGTTTCTCTGATGTTGCCAAGGAACTGATTTCCTAGACCTTCCCCTTTACTGGCTCCTTTTACAAGTCCGGCTATATCCACAATATCTACCGTTGCCGGTAATACCCTTTCCGGATTTACGAAAGATTCCAATTTTTCGAGTCTTGCATCGGGCACATTAACTACGCCAATATTAGGTTCTATGGTGCAAAACGGAAAGTTGGCACTTTGCGCTTTTGCATTGGACAAACAATTAAATAAGGTCGATTTTCCTACATTGGGTAATCCTACAATACCTGCTTTCATTCTTGTGATTCTGGTTTACGGGGTGCAAATATACTTTTTACTCCTATATTTATTGTATTAATCGGTTAGAGATCTGTACAATGAAACCACCTATATTTCTGCAAGGCATTTTGTTTGACGAGAAATCGTCTTTTTTACGTGGTCCGGCAAAAGCTCCTCCTGAGATTAGGGCAGCCTATCACAGTTCTTCTGCCAATTATTTTGCAGAGAATGGTTTAGAAGTTAGCCCGGAAATATTTGAAGATAAAGGCGATTTTAAAATTAATGAATACTCTGATATAGAGCGTATTACAAGTGCTAATTTAATCAATAATGCACCTATTATTACCTTAGGTGGTGATCATTCTATAAGTTATCCTGTGATCAAAGCGGTAAATCAGAAACATGGATCTTTGGAAATACTTCATATTGATGCCCACGGAGATCTCTATGACAATTTTGACGGGGATCGTTATTCGCATGCATGCCCATTTGCCAGGGTTATGGAAGACAAGTTGGCGCACAGACTTGTGCAAATTGGGGTGAGAACTTTGAATACACACCAGCGGGAACAAGCGAAAAAGTTTGGCGTAGAGATTATTGAAATGAAAGACCTCGACCTCCAAAAGCTACCAGTTTTTAAGAATCCAATTTATCTTTCTGTAGACATTGATGCCCTTGACCCAAGTTGTGCGCCCGGTGTTTCACATCAGGAACCAGGTGGATTGACCGTAAGAGAATTGTTGCATATTATTCAGTCTATAGAAGTGCCCATCATAGGGGCGGATATTGTGGAGTATAATCCGGACCGGGATATTAATAAAATGACGGCAATGGTATGCGCTAAAGTTATGAGAGAGGTTGCGAGCAGGATACTTCAGAACAATTAGGCGCGATTATCCATCTGGATGCATAAATCGCTGTTTGCCTAACAATTCCTCCTCTGTCTCCACATGGTCCTCATCGGGAACACAACAATCTACAGGACAAACAGCTGCACATTGTGGTTCTTCGTGGAAGCCCTGGCACTCGGTACATTTATCCGGAGAAATATAATATATCTCATCACTAATGGGCTCTTGAACATTTTCCGCATTCACTTTTTTACCATTTGGCAATACTACATCTCCTTTTAGGGAAGTACCATCGCTATAGCGCCATTCGTCTGCCCCTTCATAAATAGCTGTGTTAGGGCATTCTGGCTCACATGCCCCACAATTAATACATTCATCTGTTATTATAATAGCCATATAATCTTCTTTTTCTTTTTAACAATTTTTACCCCCTGAAGGAAACCCTTCCTATTGGGATTAACTTTTGTTTCAGTTTCATACTTTTGCCGCAAAGGTACTGCTGAAACATATTGTGTACAAATATAATGGGGACTCCAGAACAAAGAATACAAGCATTTGTTAAACTTGGCGAATTTCTGCGCGCTTATGGCCGTTTTAAGTTAGGTGAGACCTCGCCCCCCGGCATGCATAAAAGCTTCTCAGAGCTAGATGCTATTGTTACTCTGGCAGGTCATAAAAATGGGTGGTTTACCGAAGAGAATCTGTTGTTTTCCTTTTCTGCCTGGGGTAATGAATTAACTCTTGAAGGAATAAACAATTGGCTAACTCCCTATTCCCTTCAAAATAATCTATCTAAACAAGTTGCGATCATAATGGCAGGCAACATTCCAATGGTGGGATTTCATGATCTCCTTGCCGTTATTTTAACAGGGAACAAGGCTGTCATAAAGCCTTCTTCTAATGACACGGACCTTCTGCCCTTTATTATCAGTTTGCTTGAAACGTATGAACCCACCTTAAAGGGATCTATGATCATTACAAAGGGGACCTTGTCAGATTTTGATGCAGTGATTGCTACCGGGAGTAATAACACTTCCCGCTATTTTGAATATTACTTTGGTCATAAACCCAATATTATTCGGAAAAACAGGAATAGTATTGCCATATTAACCGGTTCGGAATCCAAAGCACAATTAACTGCCTTGGGTGAGGATATATTTAGATATTTTGGATTGGGTTGCAGAAGTGTGAGTAAACTTTTTGTTCCGCAGGGGTATGACTTCGATCTATTTTTTAAAGCAATACAGCCTTATTCATTTTTAAAAGATCATCATAAGTACCACAATAATTACGATTATAACAAAGCGGTCTATTTGATGAGCGAATTTACATTTTTAGATAACGACTTTTTTATGCTAAAGGAAGATGAACACTTTGCTTCTCCTATTGGCACCGTATTTTATGAACAGTACACCTCCTTGAATACCTTGTTAGCAAAATTGGAAAATGAAAAAGACCAAATACAATGTGTTGTATCGCAAGGGATTATGGATAATGAAATACCATTTGGCAACACTCAATCACCCTCGTTGACTGATTATGCTGATGGTGTGGACACTGTTGAATTCTTGTTAAAAACATAAGACAATTATTCCCGATTTGTCCCTGCTATCTCGGGTTATTTTAGGACCTTTACAGCTGCAAAAATGGCAACAACTCTATGAAAAAACATAATTTTAGCGCAGGTCCCTGTATTCTTCCAACCGAAGTAATGCAAAAAGCTGCGGCAGCAGTCCTGGAACTAGACGGAATAGGTCTTTCTCTTTTAGAGATCTCACATCGCAGTAAAGAATTCGTAGCTGTAATGGACCAGGCCAGATCTTTGGCACTGGAACTTTTAGGCTTAGAAGGAAAAGGGTATCAGGCCTTGTATCTGCAAGGCGGTGCCAGTCTTCAATTTCCCATGCTAGCCTATAACCTGTTGGAAAATAAAGCAGGCTATCTCAATACAGGTACATGGGCTTCCAATGCTATAAAGGAGGCTAGCGTAATTGGCAAGGCCATTGAACTGGCTTCTTCCAAGGATCAAAACTTTAAATACATCCCAAAGGATTTTGATATTCCTAACGATCTGGACTATTTCCACCTAACCTCAAACAATACCATATTTGGAACTCAGATAAAGAAATTTCCATCTGCCAATGTTCCCATTGTCTGTGATATGAGTTCGGATATCTTTTCACGGCAGTTAGATTTTTCAAAATTCGACCTTATTTATGCTGGTGCCCAAAAGAATATGGGTCCGGCCGGAACTACCCTGGTCATTGTTAAGGAAGACCTCCTTGGGAAGGTTACCAGAAAAATGCCTTCTATGTTAAATTATCAGGTGCATATTGCCAAAGAAAGTATGTTCAATACTCCGGCGGTATTTCCTGTCTATGTTTGTATGCTTACCCTCCAATGGTTGAAGGATATGGGCGGTATAGCGGCCATTGAGGAGATCAATGAGAAAAAGGCAAAACTCATCTATTCAGAAATTGATCTAAACCCTTTATTCCAGGGATACGCAAACAAAGAGGATCGATCCAATATGAATGCCACTTTTACACTTACGGATGAAAAGCTGAAAGATACTTTTGATGCTATGTGGAAAGAAGCGGGTATCAATGGCCTTAATGGGCACCGTTCGGTGGGAGGATACAGAGCATCCATGTACAACGCCTTATCGTTGGAAAGCGTAGGTGTCTTGGTTGATATAATGAGTGATCTTGAACGTAAAGCCTAGAAGCAAATTAAAATAATACATAACTAAAGAGATCAGCAATTCTATGAGCAAAAAAATACTAGCCAATGATGGAATCTCCAACAGCGGAATACAGGCCTTAGAAGCCGCAGGATTTGAGGTTCTGACAACCACTGTAGCACAAGAACAATTGGTTAATTTCATAAATGAAGAAGAAATTGCAGGACTACTGGTTCGCAGTGCCACCCAGGTTCGTAGTGATCTGATAGACGCATGTCCCAGCCTCCGACTTATTGGTCGCGGAGGAGTTGGCATGGACAATATAGATGTATCCTATGCCAAAGAGAAAGGAATCCATGTCATCAATACACCAGCATCTTCCTCAAGTTCTGTTGCTGAGCTTGTCTTTGCACATTTGTTTGGGGGTGTTCGTTTTCTTTATGATGCCAACAGGAATATGCCTTTGGAAGGTGATAAGAATTTTAAGGGTTTAAAAAAGAACTATGGGAAAGGAACGGAGTTGAGAGGCAAAACACTTGGAGTTCTTGGTTTTGGGAGAATAGGACAAGCAACTGCAAAAATTGCCCTTGGTATTGGGATGAAAGTTATCTTTTATGATCCGTTTATAGAAGAGGCAAAAATCGATCTGACATTTTTTAATGGACAATCTTTGTCTTTTTCACTTCAGAATAGCACTAAAGAAGAAATTTTAAAAACGTCCAATTTTATTACCCTCCATGTCCCTGCCCAGAATGAATATGTTATTGGGAAAAGAGAATTGGAGATGATGAAACAAGGTGTTGGCCTTGTAAATGCTGCACGCGGCGGAGTAATAGACGAAGTAGCACTAGTTGATGCCATTGATCAGGGCAAAGTAGCCTTTGCAGGTCTGGATGTATTTGAATCAGAGCCCGTTCCTGAGATCAGGATCTTAATGCATCCGAAGATCTCATTATCTCCTCATATTGGAGCAGCAACAGATGAAGCACAAGACAGGATAGGTACCGAACTAGCAGAACAAATTATTACCCTGCTTAAATAATTCTGTAAAAAAGCAAATTATAGCCTATATTCATTCAATACGAACAAATTCAAAACCTATGTCAGGATTATTAGATTTATTAAGCGGCCCAATGGGCAAACAATTAATTAGCGGGGTTGCCGGACAAACCGGTCAGCCAGAAGACAAGACGGCCGATGTTTTAAGCATGGCCATGCCTCTTTTATTAGGAGCAATGAAAAAAAATACCTCCGATCCTCAAAATGCAGCTGGACTTATGAATGCGCTGTCATCTAAGCACAATGGAAGTATCTTGGATAATTTAGGAGGCCTTTTTCAAGGAGGTGTAAATAATGATGTCATTAGTGATGGGGCCGGTATTCTGGGCCATGTGCTAGGCAAAAAACAAGCCACGGTTGAAAATGCCATAAGCCAGAAATCTGGTGTAGATGCTGGCAGTGTTGCTCAGATCTTAAAGATTGCAGCACCTATTGTAATGGGTTTCCTGGGCAGACAAAAAGCACAAGGAAATGTGAATGATGCCAACGGACTTAGTTCCCTTTTAGGGTCTATGTTGGGTGGGCAACCACAACAAAATCAGAGCCTTATCACCAGTCTTCTTGATGCGGACGGAGATGGAAGTGTATTAGACGACGTGGCAGGAATGGTCTTGGGATCTAATAAGAAAAAAGGAGGTCTGGGAGGTATGTTAAGCGGCCTGTTTGGTAAATAAAACCCCAAATCTTTAACGATTTTTAACTGAACCGTCTGGACAACCCAGGCGGTTTTTTTGTATCTTAAAAGTACTATGGAAAATAAAAGGAACATTAAATCAGAACGATTGGTCTTTGTTGTTATACTCTTTTCTTCCCTGATCTTTTTAGGATGTATTGGAGCGAAAACAACTTCTGAGATCTCAGACAAGGAAAAACAAGCTTTTACTTCCCAGGTGGCTGACACCGTAGAAATTTCTGACCCTGAATCGAATTATGAGATCATTATTATAGAACCGGGATTTAACGTATGGTTGCAGACTGTTGCCCGTCCTGAAGGATATTACTCTCAAACTTTTCTTGAGACCAGAAACCGTCTATACGTCATTGAGTGGAACAATAGAGTAATAAATACGATGCAATACAATCCACAATTGTATGAACTTCAGATAAACTACGATCCAATGATAGATTATGGTTATGAAGTAAACTACAAACTATACAATTACTTTATTTACTTCCAGCGCAGGTATAATCAACGCCTGGGTCCCTTTTTTCCTAGAATCTAAATGAGTAACTTTGGCGCCTTAAAAAGTACATGAAAGAACGCCTTAAAGAACGCTGGGGGATACGCAATAATTGGCAATTAGTGGTCATATTTTGGGTATTTGCCATTACAGGCTCCGCCTCTGTCTATGTAGCAAAACCTTTTCTTAACTGGATAGGAATGTCGCGCGATGCCTTTCCAATTAGCTGGTGGAGCGGTTGGGTGTATTGGAGCTTACGTATTCTGCTCATCTTTCCTTTCTATCAAATACTTTTGGTCCTTTTTGGCTGGATTTTTGGGCAGTTTACTTTCTTTTGGAATTTTGAAAAGAAGATGCTTCAGCGAATTGGATTTGGATTTCTTTTTAAATAATTGTAATTCTATTAACACAATTATTGCATAGTAAATGATTATTTTGCGGTGTGCCACAGAATAAGATCAAGTACGGGACACTTATCACAGCCATCTTTCTATTTGGCTTATTGTTGCTTCCTGCCATTACGTCGATCCATCATGCCCTTGTAAATCATACTTCTATTGTTTGTGATAGCGACATAGATACTCACTACCATGAATCCGAATTCAATTGTGAATTTCACAATGTTGTACTGAACAAGTATCAATATCTATCATTTGTTTCAATAACATGGTCTAAATTTCACTTTAACAAAGAGATAGCTCATATTTATATTGATGCGATTATCTCCCATCAAAGACCTTATTTTTCATTGAGAGCACCGCCAGTAGCTAGCTAATTGCGCTTATTTCTTACTTCACTTTTTTTTATTTTAAATTTTCAATAATGAAAAAACAGCTAGCATTATTACTATTACTATGTGGATTTATTTCCATTGCTCAGAATTCCCTGGAGGGAACAGTATTAAACTCAGACACGCAAGAACCCCTGGAACAGGTCTCTATATATTTTCCGCAACTTGAAAAAGGGGCCGTAACGGACGAACAAGGACGATATATACTTAGGGATGTTCCGGAAGGCGAATTCAAGATCATCGCATCTTATATAGGATTTCTTACCTATTCATCTTCGATTCGTATTCAACCAGGTGATAATTCCCTCAATATTGACCTTATGCCCAGTGTCATTGAAATGCAGGAAGTAATTGTCGCTACTCCCTTTCACAAATTACAGCGCGAAAACGTGATGAAGGTGGAGCAGGAAAAGATGGCCACATTACGAACTAATGGCGCCATCACTCTAGCCGATGGAATTCGCAGTATTGCTGGAGTAGAAAGCGTATCTACGGGTATTGGCATTGGAAAGCCCGTAATAAGGGGCCTAAGTGCTAACAGGGTCTTAGTGTATTCTCAGGGTATCCGCCTGGAAAATCAGCAATTTGGTGATGAACACGGCCTTGGGATATCGGATGCAGGAATTGAGAGCATAGAAGTGATCAAAGGTCCCGCATCCTTATTATACGGATCCGATGCCCTTGGAGGAGTACTCTACCTGAATCCTGAAAAATATGCTCTTGGCGGAACATCTGCGAGTGATATTAATCTTAACTATTTCTCTAATACAGAAGGAATAGCCTCTAACGTTGGTTATAAAACCTCAGGTGAAAAATTTAAATTTCTGGTGAGGGCCGGCATCGCGTCACATGCAGATTACCTTGCAGGTAACGATCTGCGGGTTACAAACTCCAGGTTTAAAGAATATGATCTTAAATCCGGGATCGCATACCAGAGTGGGAACTTTAAAACAGATCTCAGGTATAATTACAACAAATCTGATCTTGGAATTCCTGAAGATATAGGAGCACAAACCACAAATAGAACTCCTGACACTCCCTACCAGGAACTGCAAAGCCATATATTGAGCAGTTCTACTGATCTATTCTTTAAAGAGTCGAGTCTAAAAGTGATCCTGGGATATATTTTCAACGATCGTAAGGAATATGAAGAGGGCGAAGCGGATATTCCGGCACTGGATATGAATTTATCTACCTTAAATTATAACCTCCAATATCACTTACCCAAAGGAAAGCGCCTTGAAACTATTGTAGGAGTTCAAGGTATGGATCAAACCAATAAGAATTTTGGAGAGGAAGTACTGATCCCTGATGCTACCATTAAAGATATTGGCGTATTAAGTACATCACATATACATCTAGGGGCATCTGATGTTCAAATAGGCCTCCGCTACGACCATAGAAAGATCACCGGAGAAGAAAATGGGACATTTGGGGAAGAAGGATACATTGCAGCCCTCGACAGAAATTTCAACAGCGTAAACGCCGCCCTGGGAATCCGATCAGATTTAGCCAAAAATCTTGTAGGAAGATTTAATGTAGCTTCCGGTTTTAGAGCACCAAATTTGGCAGAGCTAACTTCCAACGGGATCCATGAAGGCACTAACCGCTTTGAAATAGGGGATCCTGATTTAAAAAATGAAAAGAACATTCAGCTCGATCTGTCCTTTGAATATTCCAATGAACATGTTGAAGTATTTATCAACGGATTTCATAATACTGTAAACGATTTTATCTATGTAGAACCCAACGGAGACTTCGTAGACCTAGATCCTGTATATATTTACAGACAACAAGATGCCACCTTATTTGGTGGTGAAATTGGCTTCCATCTTCATCCACATCCATTGGATTGGTTGCACATAGAAAGTACTTTTGAAACTGTAACCGGAGTGTTGAAAAATGATGAGGATCTGCCTCTGATCCCCGCAAATAAATTTACCAATACTTTAAGAATAGAAGACAATGCGCAGGGAACATCCTGGTTTAAAAATGGATACGGATATCTGACACTTCTCACTGTTTTAGACCAGAACAAGGTGAGTGATTTTGAAACCCCAACCCCAGGCTATACTATCTTGAATGCCGGTTTCGGCGGTTCCATTGAAGTATTTGGGAATCTAATGGAACTACGCGTTAGTGTGAATAATTTACTGGACAAAACCTATATTTCACATCTTTCGCGATTAAAAATAGACGGTATCCCGAATATTGGTCGAAACATAAGTGTAGGGTTACAATATCCTATTTAAAACAGGCCACTAAAAAAGTTGTTTTGAATTATTTGGATTTAATGACCTTCTTAGATCCCAGCTTGGAAAAGACAAAGGTATAGAGCCACATCAGGGTAAAACTTGGAATAATATCTAATCCGGGAACAAGTTCTTCAATGAAAGTTACGATCCCGGCTATCTGCCCGGAACGTCCTTTGTACATTCTTGTCATCAACCAGGCAGCAAGTGGTGCCCAAATAACATCAGAAAACTCCCCTATTCCCGGAATCAAAAAGGATAACATCCCAATACCATCGAATAGCAACCCAAGGAACAAATATTTTATTCTATGTTCTTTCATCGAACCATAAAAATACTCAAAACCATGCTGATCCTCCAAATAAGTAAAAAGTGATTGATAGCCAACAACTAGGTCAAGAAAGTTTGGAACTAATTAGTTTTAGAAACTCGTTTCTCGTCTCAATTTTTTCAAATTGACCCCTAAAACCTGAGGTTGTTGTTACTGAATTTTGTTTTTGCACCCCTCGCATCATCATACACATATGAGAAGCCTCGATGACTACAGCTACTCCTTTGGGTTTTAAAGTGTCATTTATACATTCTAAAATATCATGCGTAAGTCTTTCCTGCACTTGTAAGCGTCTGGCAAAGACATCTACTACTCTTGGTATCTTACTCAGACCTACAATATGACCATTGGGTATGTATGCAATATGAGCTTTTCCATAAAATGGCAACATATGATGCTCACATAAGGAATAGACCTCTATGTCTTTTATAATTACCATTTCGTCATAGGTCTCAGCAAACATTGCACTCTTGAGGATCTCAACAGCATCTTGCTGGTATCCCTGAGTTAAGAAGAGCATAGCCTTAGCTGCACGTTCGGGTGTTTTTTGTAATCCCTCACGATCAATATCCTCACCTATTTCATCAAGGATCTTTGAGTAGCGTTCTTTTACTTCGTTGGTAATTGTAAGGTTGTATTCTTCCAGATTTTGATAAGGTGCCATATGCTTGATGAAGTTGTACCGAAATCAATGAACCGATTCGTTTATTTTCTATTTTGATTTTAAACTTAAACCAAGTTACACAATTCTATGATGTTCAAGTCTTTTTAACGTATAATTCGCATTGTACCGCCTGTATTAATCCTAGTATTTATAAGGAGTTCAACCTACTCAAGAAAAAAATGTCACTAAAACTGAGAACCCACTGCGTATTTTGTAATCAGCAGCGTATTGTGTACTTTCAACCCCCAAAAGAAAAAGGAATGATTACCGCCAGGAATATTCAAAAAAACTATGGGAAGCTCCAGGTCTTAAAGGGAGTAGATTTAGCGATAAAAAAGGGTGAGATTGTTTCTATCGTTGGTGCCTCTGGCGCCGGTAAAACAACCTTATTGCAGATCCTGGGAACCCTGGACCATCAATCTAATCCGAAAGAAAGCGAGTTAAAGATCAAAGAGGTTGAGGTAACTGCGCTAAAAGATAAAGACCTGGCCCTATTCAGGAACAAACATATTGGGTTTATTTTTCAATTTCATCAATTATTACCAGAATTTACGGCCCTTGAGAATGTTTGTATCCCTGCTTACATTAAAAAAACAGCCTCCCAGGAAGCTGAAACCAGAGCCAAGGAATTACTCGACTTTTTGGGCTTAAAAGGCAGGTACCATCACAAGCCCAGCGAGCTGTCTGGAGGCGAGCAACAACGGGTAGCAGTTGCCCGTGCTCTGATCAATAATCCATCAGTGATCTTGGCAGATGAACCCAGCGGAAACCTAGATTCAGAAAGTGCAGATATACTCCATAATCTGTTCTTCCAATTACGAAAAGAGTTTGGACAGACCTTTATTATAGTTACCCATAATGAAGAATTGGCAGACATGGCAGACAGGAAACTTACCATGGTTGATGGACAAATCGTAGATCACTAATGTTAAGACATGTTTGGCATTTTGTACGCAAGCCATCGTATGCACCCTACTCCAACATACCTTTACGCTTAAAATTGAAACTTTTCCTCAATGTCTTAGGTTGGAATTTCGCTTTAGGATTAGGCCTTGCCCTGCTTTTACATGTCATTGCCACATTGTTAAATATCGATATTGGGGACCATAAAACGGAGGATTTATTTTCAAAATATTCCACTATTACTATCTTTTTTCTGATGGTTCTTATAGCTCCAATCGTAGAAGAGTTCATTTTTAGAGGCCCTCTCATCTTCTTTAAGAAATCTACCTATTTCCCATGGGTGTATTATTTTTCCTGTTTGCTATTTGGGTTGGTTCATTTAGGAAATTTCGATAATGCAAACGATCTCTTGTGGTTGGCTCCTATCCTGGTGGCACCACAAATTGTAATGGGTTTTTTTCTTGGTTATCTAAGAGTACGACTCGGATTGCGCTATGCCGTGTTGATGCATATGAGTCATAATGGCATTTTATTTCTTTTGATCAGTAGTTCCGAACTTTTATGAGTGCATCAACTAAAATTAACGCGGAGTTGAGGGAGTTTCTGGATCTTAAGGTTTCAGAGTACAACAGGCCTGTTTTTTTGGATTCAGATCCTATCCAGATCCCTCATATGTTCTCTTTAAAACAAGACATAGAGATCAGTGCTTTTCTCACAGCCACCATAGCCTGGGGAAATAGGAAAAGTATTATCAATAATGCCCATTTATTAATGGATCTAATGGACCAGGCTCCTTACCAATTTGTGATGGGGCATACAGACGAGGATCTCAGGTCTTTACAAACATATGTACACCGAACCTTTAACGGTTCCGATCTGCAATATTTTATACAGGCACTAAAGCACCTCTATACCAATCATGACGGGATAGAAGCCATATTTAGCCGGCATGCTCAGAAGAGTACCTTACAACCTGCAATATCAAAGTTCAAAGAGTGTTTTTTTGAATTGTCTCATGCACAGCGAATAAAAAAACATATCTCAGATCCCAATAAGGGATCGGCTGCTAAACGTATCAATATGTTTCTTAGATGGATGGTGCGGGATGCTACAACCGGTGTCGATTTTGGGATATGGAAATCTATAAGTCCATCTCAATTATCTTGCCCTCTGGACGTTCATTCGGGAAATGTAGCCCGAAAAATTGGACTCCTTACACGGAAGCAAAATGATGCAAAAGCCGTTGCGGAGCTAGATGCCAATCTTCGTTTACTAGATCCGCATGACCCTGTAAAATATGATTTTGCCCTTTTTGGTCTTGGAGTTTTCGAAAAATTCTAGGTCCGAAATTGATAGGATTCACATTAATCAGTGAAAAATATTCAGAGTATTAGGTTAACTCCTCATTGTATTCATAAATATTTCCCGACTACTTATTTTTGTGAATAAAACCTTACAAAGTACTTTAGCCGTAAAATATTTTTTTGTATATTTAAAGTACAACCCAACTAATTACTATTCAAACTCATAGAATACGGGCTAAGAATGGTAAGTAGTTTTTCTATTTTAAAGGAGAAAGAGTACCTGGTGATGACCATACAGGGTACTTACGACTACTGGGAATTTATGGAATTTCCCCAGCTGATCTTACATGAATGTGAAGATCATGACTGTCACAAAATACTATTAGACCTCAATGCAGTTATTGCCGATGAAATAGCCCTGATAGAGCTCTTTTTTATAGGGGAAAAAATAGCACAGGTTTTAGGTAACAAAATAATGATGGCAATGATCTGGAAGCGTGAGTCCTTATCAGACTTCCTTGTAGATGTGGCCACCAACAGATCTGCACGACTTAAGGTTTTTGCTACCGAACAAAGAGCTGAATATTGGTTGCTAAATAAGTACTAGTCCTGTTTCTCTATTCTAAACTAATCCCAACGTACCAAGTGTTAAAGGAATTGTTCTGTTCCCCTCGGCAATAGATCTATATATCGCTTCCACAATGATCATATCTCGTTTGCCCATATCTCCTGATGCCCTGTTGACAGTCCCTTCAAGTATATGCAGGGCAAAATCGTCCATTTGCAGCTTTTGTTGTGACTCATGTTGAAAGGTAATGGTACCTTTAGATGTAGTTCCGGATAATGGACCATAATTGTTTGCAGGTTCTAGAGCAAACCAACCACGTTCGCAGGATGCATATAATCTATTTGCGCTCGCGTTATGTGAAGTAAATATGTTACCTACCGCTCCTCCTGGAAATTGAAATTGAGCCGTAATGGTCTCATCAGTATCTTTGAAATAGGTGGGCCTGGTACTAAACTCCTGCGCAGTAACACTTACGGGATTCTCCCCAGTACCGTAAATAGCGCTCTGAATGCTGTAAACACCCATGTTCATTAGTGCACCACCACCAGACAATGTTTTGTTCAATCGCCATTGACGGGGATTTCCGCGGGATTGATATGCTGCTTCCGCCGATACATAGTTAATTTTTCCAAAGGTTTTTTCCTTAACGAAGCGCTTGACTTCCTGAGTATACGGCTCAGAGTGCAATCGATAGCCTACCCCTAATTTTACCCCAGCTTTATTGCATGCTCTAATTATAGCGTCGCATTCTTCAACAGAGACAGCCATTGGTTTCTCACAAATTACATGCTTTCCCGCTTTGGCAGCACGGATGGAGAACTCAGCATGCATGCTATTGGGTAAAACCACATAAACTATGTCTATGTCCTTATTCTCGGCTATTTTGTCAAAATTCTGGTAATCATAAATATTGCCCGCAGCCAAGTTGTATTTTGATGCCCAGATGCTTTCCTTTTCTTTAGTTCCTGTAACTATTCCTGCCAAATGACAATACTGGGTTTGCTCCAATGCAGGTGCCAACTGATAAGTACTATAACTCCCCAGGCCAACCAAAGCCACGCCTAATGAACGTTTTTTAGAAGCTTCATTTCCCATTGCACAAGCAATAGGTGCACTTGCCATAAGTCCGGCGCCTATTATCCCTTGGGATAGCTTTTCATTGAATACTCTTCTTGAAATTTTTTCCATTGAAGTAGCCTTTAGAACCCTTTCTTTTCCGAAGATACTAACTAATCTTGCTAGTTTCAAATGAAGCAAATACACTTTTAGTTGAGGAGGTTCTTACTCAACTTATTTTCCTATTTTTAAGGCACATTTTAAATCAAATCGAATGAAAATCAAGATCCTGACAGTTGTTACCAGTCTATTGACCCTCTATGGAGGTTTTGGTCAAAACCGCTCTATTCCTGTAGATACTGCTGTAATAACCCAACACAGTGTTTCCGTAAATGGCACTAATTTTTCTTACACAGCTAAAACCGGAATGCAACCAGTTTGGGATGAATTGGGAAAACCTGTTGCATCACTTCATTACACCTATTACACAAGAAATGATGTTAAAGACAGGTCGTCCAGACCATTACTTATTTCATTCAATGGCGGACCCGGATCTGGGTCGGTTTGGATGCATTTGGCCTACACCGGACCTAGAGTCTTAAAAATTGATGATGAAGGATTCCCAGTACAACCATATGGGGTAAGTCAGAATCCATATTCTGTCCTCGATGTGACCGATATTGTATATGTCAATCCGGCCAATACAGGATATTCCCGGACAATACCCGAGACAGGGAAGGAAGTAGACCGGGATAAATTCTTTGGAATCAATGCTGATATTAAATACCTGGCAGAATGGTTAAATACCTTTGTGACCCGTCATAACCGTTGGCGTTCACCTAAATATATAGTTGGCGAAAGCTATGGAGGCACACGTGTCATGGGCCTATCCCTTGCTTTACAGAACCAGCAATGGATGTACCTCAATGGAGTGATCATGGTAAGTCCGGCCGACTATAAAGTGATTCGCGTAGGAGGACCTGTCAGCGACGCATTAAACCTTCCTTATTACACAGCTGCCGCCTGGCATCATAAAGCATTACCTGCAACTCTTCAGAACAAGGACCTTCTTGAGGTGTTACCGGAGTCTGAGGCGTATACAATCAATACCTTAATTCCTGCCTTGGCAAAAGGAGGATTTATAAGCCCGGAAGAGCGCAATCAGGTTGCTGAAAAAATGGCCTACTATTCCGGCCTCTCAAGGGAGGAAATATTAGCCCAAAATCTTATGGTGCCTACCTCCTATTTCTGGAAATCATTGTTGCGAGACAAAGGATTTACGGTTGGTAGGTTAGATAGTCGCTATTTAGGCATGGATAAACAACTTTCGGGTGTAAGACCAGATTATAATGCCGAGATTACTTCATGGCTTCACAGTTTTACTCCGGCCATTAATTATTATCTACAAGAGGAGCTTAAATTTAAGACAGACATTAAATACAATATGTTTGGCCCGGTAAGACCATGGAATAATGAAAACGACAATACGAGAGACGATCTCCGACAAGCCATGGCTCAGAACCCATATTTGAATGTACTGATCCAAAGTGGCTATTACGATGGAGCCACCACCTACTTCAATGCTAAGTATACAATGTGGCAAGTGGATCCCAGTGGTCGTATGAAAGACAGGTTCCAATTTAAAGGATACCGGAGTGGTCATATGATGTATCTGCGCCGAGAAGATCTGAAACAAGCCAATGATGACATACGTGCTTTTATTAAAAACACTCAAGCCAATGGCAAAAGCGCTAAATACTAGATGTGTTTAACTAAGGCCATTTAGATATAGTAAGTTTTGTTTTAAACAAGTTTTGTCTTTATTCATGCTGTTATGATCCTGAATTATTTAAGGGATAGGGGCAGTTGTGTTTTTTCCAATAAATATTTGTGTTCCTGATACTTTTATGCGCTTTAGAGCGTTATGAAATCAGATAAATTCAGGAAAAATAAACTAAATATACAAGTATGAAAAATTGGAAACTATCAGGTCTGATGTTGACTCTGATCATGATCTTTGCAACCTCTTGCGAAAAATCAACAGAAATTAATGAACAAGGAACGTCTCCGGAATTACCGCCATTTGAGTCTATGGCCTTCGATTTTGATGCTTTTGAGGACGATGGAAACTCAGGAAAAGCAACAACCCTTGTTTATGATAACAAGGCACCTAACGGAAACTGGGTGTTCTCCCGTATTGTAGTTGGAGTATGGAGTTCTGCTCTTTATACAACATTAGCCGTTCCGGTAGCTTCTTTTCAGGCAGCTTTTTCTCAAACACCTGAGAAAATTTCAGATGACACATGGGAATGGACCTATAGTGTAGATGGGTTTACCAGCGAATATAGGGCCCGTCTTACAGGACAATTAACGGCAAATGGCGTAGCCTGGAATATGTACATAACCAAAATGGGTATTGAAGGTTTCGATGAGTTTCTATGGTTTAGCGGAAATTCTTCCTTAGATGGAAACAGTGGCTCTTGGATCCTTAACCAAGGACCTGAAAGGCCCGATGCGATGTTGCAAATAAACTGGGAGAGATCTGGTGATGAAATTGGATTTATACGTTATACCTGGGTTCGTTTACTAGATGATCAGGAAAATGCGGATCCATTTAGAACTAGTTACCTGGAATATGGATTACAAGATGGAGATTTTGATGCGTACTTTTTTGCTAACGTCTATGATGCTAACCTTCAGGAATTTACAGAAGTAGATATTGAATGGAGTCGTAACACTTACGAAGGTCGTGTTAGAGCACTTGCCTATTTTGAAGACGAATTATGGCATTGCTGGGATAGCATGGGCGAAGATGTAGCCTGTGAATAACCCATAAAAAGAATTATTATCATAAGAACCCTGCTTTATATAAAGCAGGGTTTTTTTATGTATAACTATCTTATTTAGTATCTTTTCAAGGTCTCTGTTCACAATGCTGATTTATGAAAAGATTCCTATTCCTTGCCGTATGTTATTTATTATTCCCACACGGATCTACTTTTGCTCAGGACTGGGCTCAACTAAAAGTGTTTCAGGAGGCTAATCAAGAACTAAAGATGATCCCATCAGAAGAACGGGTTGTATTTTTTGGCAATTCCATTACAATAGGTTGGCAACAAACCATGCCCTCATTTTTTAAGGACAGGCCCTTTATTAACAGAGGAATTAGCGGGCAAACTACGCCCCAAATGCTGGTAAGATTCAGACAGGATGTACTTGATCTAAAGCCAAAAGTGGTTATTATTCTTGCGGGCACCAATGACATTGCCGGTAACACGGGTCCAATGACCCTAGATGAGATTATGGGTAATTTGAAATCAATGGCAGAATTGGCAAAAGCCAATAACATAGAAGTGATCTTATGCTCAGTATTACCAGCGTCTGATTACCCGTGGAGACCGGGCTTGGAACCAAATAAGAAGATCCCGGCTTTGAATGCAATGATAAAAGAATACACAGAACTAGCCGGCGTACATTATTTGGATTACTATGCTGCCCTCGTCAACGATGAGAATGGTATGGATAGTGAGCTGGCAAATGACGGGGTACACCCCACCAAGGCCGGGTACGAAATAATGGCCCCTTTAGCTCTTAAAGTAATAGACAAAGCACTACATAAATCTGATTAAAGCATAAGGCTTTTATGACAAAGTCTTTGATCTGCTAAAAAAATCATTCCTTTACCTTAATTAAAAATAAGATCATTATCATATCTTCTTATGGAGCAACTCGTAAGTATTCTCATTCCGTTTAAGAATACTGCGTCTTTCTTACCGGAGTGCATGACTTCCATTCTAGATCAAACGCATTCTCAATGGGAGGTTATTGCAGTAGACGACCATTCTTCAGATAACAGCCATCAAATAGTACAGTCTTTTGCGGATAAAGATCCTAGAATTAAAGTCCTTTTAAATAAGGGCACTGGAATTATTAGGGCACTTAGAACGGCTTATGCGGCATCTACAGGCCGTTTTATTACGCGCATGGATTCTGATGATGTTATGAAGCCTGAGAAGATCAAAACTATGGTCTCTGCCTTGCAAACGTCGGGTCCAGGCAACATTGCCTTGGGCAAGGTCCATTATTTCTCTGCAAGAGGAATTAGTAATGGGTACAAGCGCTATGAAGTGTGGCTAAATAACTTAACACATAACGGGTCCAACTTTGAAGAGCGATATAAAGAATGTGTGATCCCGTCCCCCTGCTGGATGCTTCATAAGGAAGATCTGGACCAATGCGGTGCATTTAATGAGCACCGCTATCCGGAAGATTACGATCTGGCATTTCGGATGTATGCTTCCGGGCTTCGCTGTTTGCCATGTAACGAAGTATTGCATTTGTGGAGAGATTATGATACACGCACCTCGCGTACCAGTGAACACTATGCACAAAACTATTTCCTGGATATTAAGGTCTTCTATTTTTTAAAACTAGAATGGGATGCAAATCGTCCTTTGGTTATATGGGGTGCAGGCAGTAAAGGTAAGACTGTCGCGCAATTGTTGAGAAAGCAAAAAATTCCTTTTTACTGGGTATGTGATAATCCAAACAAAATTGGCAAGGAGATATATGGGCAAATGCTTTCATCCTATACCGAGATCGGAAAGATGAAAAATCCTCAAAGCATAATTACCGTTGCCAATGCAAAGGCACAAAAACAGATACGTAGTTTTATGGAAGATCATTCACAGAAAGACATGACCGACTTTTTTTTCTTTTGCTAGTGCCTGAGGCTTCAATAAATTTTAGATCCGCGCATTTTCTATAAAAATTTCTAAGGCCCATACTCCTCTTAAAATTTGCGTATATTTGCCAAATGTTTCTTGGGAATGTTGTTTAAATATCCGCAACTACTTTGGGCTTTATTGCTCCTCCTACTTCCTATACTAGTTCATCTTTTACAACTTCGAAAATTTAAGAAAACCCCTTTTACTAATGTAAAATTACTTCAAAAGGTGGTGGCCAAATCACAGCGAAGTCAGTCATTAAAACGATGGTTGCTACTGTTCACCAGAATGGCTCTTTTTGCGTCCCTGATCTTTGCCTTTGCCCAGCCTTTTATGGCAAGCTCTACTGCCTTACAGGAGCAAGAAATGGTTATATATCTGGATAATTCCCACAGTCTGCAACTTCGGAAGGATAATAGTTCTTTATTATATGAGACCATTCAGGAACTCATTGATGCAATCCCCCCGGAAGCATCGTTTACTTTATTTACCAACGATGAAGAATTCAAGGATGTCACTATCAATGACATCCAAAATGAACTGCTTCAACTCCCATTTAGCACTAATCAGCTTACCTTGGATGACATTTTACTGAAAAGTGATAGCTACTTCAGCCAAAGATCTAACACCATTAAAAAATTAATTGTATTCTCCGATTTTCAAAAATCGATGGCTGGAAATATTCGCGATTCTGTTAATGAAATAGAGAATTATTTTGTTCCAATCCGTGTAGAGAATATGAACAATATTTCGATAGACTCACTTTATTTAGAAGCCGGAAATTCTCCTGAAAAGAATTTAGTAGTACTTGTCTCTGGCAGTTCGGAGTTCGAATCAACTCCTATTTCCGCATACAATGGAGAGTCGCTGATCGCAAAAGCCGCGGTAAAATACAACCCGGATGGAAAGTCGAAAATTGTCTTTACCCTTCCGGCAGACGAAGAAATTAAAGGAAGAGTAAGCATATCTGATATGGGTCTGGCGTATGACAACGAGTTGTTTTTCAATATAAATACACGGGAAAAAATTAAAGTTCTGGCCGTGGGAAAGGGCAATGATCTATTCTTACAAAAATTATTTGGCGATGATAGCTGCGAATATCTTTCAACAAATGAAGAAGAACGGGCTATACCCTTACTTGCTGCACAAGACCTTTTAATACTCAATGAGGCAGCCTCTATTTCAACACCTCTCGAAACTGCCATAAAAGATTACTTACAACGGGGTGGAAGTATTATGGTTATCCCCTCTGAGGATATGAACTCTAGGGACTTCAATAGCTTACTGTCTGGCTATGGGTTCTCCTATGGCTCTAAATTGGCAGTACCACAAGAAATTACTGGTATCAATTACTCACATCCACTGTTTGTAAATGTATTCAAAGATAGGATCGATAATTTTCAATATCCTAATATTAAACAGTATTATACTTTAAATGGAAATGCCTCCAACATCTTGTCCTATGACAATGGGGCACCTTTTATGGCAAGTAAAGAGGATGTTTATGTTTTTACGGCATCCCTGGAGTTTGCCAACTCTAATTTTAAAAGTTCCCCACTGGTAGTTCCAAGTGTTTATGCCGTAGCGTTGCGAAGCAGAAAAGTAGCGGCACTATATTACAATATGGGTATTGATAATAATATAGATATCCCTGAGCTGATGGAGCAAGACAGAATAATCAGCGTTCAAAAAGAAGGGGAACAATTTATTCCTATGCAACAGTCTGTTGGTCTAAAGACCAGACTTTGGTTCTCAGAGTACCCTAAAGTACCCGGAACTTATGAGTTGAAGAACACTCAACAGAAAAGATCTTTAAGCTTTAATTATTCAAGAGAAGAGAGTAATCTGTCTTATCTGGAAATAGAAGCAATAGAAGGTGTAACCATCAGAAGTTCGGTCTCTGAAATATTCAATGAATTTGAAAATGACAATGCGGTAACGAGCCTTTGGAAATGGTTTGCTATTTTAGCACTGCTTTTTATTCTCACAGAAGTAATCATTCAAAAAGTACTTACATGAACATACTGCTAAAATCAGCAACTATCCTCGACGAAGACAACCGCGGATTGCATCAAAAAGTACGAGATATATGGGTCAAAAATGGAAATATTGAAAAGATCGCAGTTTCCATAAAAGCAGATTCAAAGACCAGAGTAATAACTTTTCCTAATCTGCATGTATCTAAAGGCTGGATAGATAGTAGTGTAAGTTTTGGTGAACCGGGTTATGAAGAACGAGAAACTCTAGCAAATGGGATAAAGGTTGCTGCCTTCAGTGGGTTTACTGATATTATCTTAAACCCCAATACCAAACCAATTCCCGATACAAGCGGAGATATTGTCTTTTTAAAGAAAACTGCCGGCGAAAAAGGGGCAAAAGTTCATCCCATGGGGGCTCTTACCATGGATAGTGCAGGTATAGATCTTGCTGAGTTATACGATATGAAAAATGCAGGTGCTGTAGCCTTTTACGACTTTAAAAGGCCGGTCATGAACTCTAACTTATTAAAGATCGCCTTGCAATATGCACAAGGTTTTGATGGTTTGGTCCTCTCCTACCCTATGGACTTGTCAATTGCAGCCAATGGAATGGTCAATGAAGGAGGCATGTCTACCAAACTTGGATTAAGAGGTATTCCTGCTTTATCGGAAGAGATACAGATAGCACGCGATCTTTTTATACTAGAATACACCGGAGGTAAACTCCATATTCCAACCATTTCGACCGCCAATGCAGTAAACCTAATTGCTGAGGCCAAAAAGAAAGGATTAGATGTGAGTTGTAGTGTAGCCCTTCATAACCTATGCTTTACAGACGATGTCCTGGACGAATTTGAAACAAATTATAAGGTATTACCTCCACTTCGAACAAAAAAGGATACCGAAGCTTTAAAAAGAGGATTAAAGAACGGGGTTATTGATATGGTCACTACAGATCATCTACCAATGGATATAGAAGAAAAACGCATAGAGTTCGATCATGCAGCCTTTGGGTCCATAGGCCTCGAATCGGCTTTCGGAATTCTCAATTCTATTTTTGATACAGAGACTGCTATTAGGTTACTTACCATGGGAAGAGAGCGTTTTGGTCTAACAACTGTTAGCATCAAGGAAGGCCAACCTGCAAATCTAAGCTTGTTTACGCCCCAAGGGAAGTTAGAAATCTTAAAAGAAAACCTTCGATCAACCTCAAAAAACAGCATGTTCATTGGGCAGAAAGGGAAAGGAAATGTTTATGGTGTTATAGTAAACGACCAATTACTATTGTCTTAGAGAATTAGAAATATTACTATGACCACAAAAGAGATTAAGGAAGGAAAGGCGGCAGCAATAACGTCCTATATCACCATCATTGGGGCATTGATTGCCATGTCTATGAACTCAGAGCCTAAGAATGCATATGCAAGATTCCACACACGGCAGGCTTTTGGATTGCATTTGGTTTTTCTTGGCTGTGCACTCTTCCTTAGTGTTTGGTTCTCTAAATACGCATGGCTTGCCCTATATATTTTTTACTTTGTAATGTGGTTCTACGGATTTCTTGGCGCTATTAGTGGCAAATTGAACCCTTTGCCCGTGCTGAGTCCCTATTTTCAAAAATGGTTCACTTTTATTCAATAACATGACTACCCTCCCCTTGTCTCTCGAGCATCTTGTCCGTCCTCCTAAAATAGACACCAATAAAGCAGCTGCCCTCTTTTTGTTTCACGGCTATGGAAGTAATGAGGAAGATCTGTTTTCATTTGCCCCGGAACTTCCACCGGAATTATGTGTTATTTCTGTGAGGGCACCTTTTCCTATGCCCCCGTATGGTTATGCATGGTATGCCATTAATTTTGATGCTAATTTTGGCAAATGGAGCGATGTAGAGCAGGCGAAGAAATCTGTTGGCAAAATGGTGGCGTTTATACAGGAGGCAATTGAAGCCTACCATTTAGATGCTACTAAGATATCGCTATTAGGATTTAGCCAGGGTACCGTACTTAGCCTTGCAGTTGCGCTTTCATATCCTGAAATGGTGCGTAATGTAGTAGGCCTCAGTGGCTACATAGATGAGAAAACACATGTGGATTCTTATGAGGAAAAGGATCATAGTCATCTAAAGATGTATATCTCCCACGGTCAAACTGATCCCGTAATCCCTTTCTCATGGGCCCAAAGGACACCTCCTATATTAGAAAAGTTGGGAATAGACCATGTTTTTGAAGAATTTCCAACAGGACATGGGGTGTCTCAGGAAAACTTCTATGCCATGAACGCCTGGCTAAAGAGGCATATTTAGTTGCTACGGGTATACAGCAAATGATCTCTGAGCGTAAAATCAATAGATAAATTATCCTTTAACTCATATTGGATAAATAATTCTCCCCAATATTTGCCATCTGAAAAGTCGGCTATGATCCATTTATGATTTAAAACCTTAATCTTATTGATCTTAAAGTCATTTTCCATGCCCTCATATGGGATCAAAGGATTATCGCCTTTTGTTTCATTGGTCTCTATTAATTTATCTGCAATATAACCGGAAGGATCTTCAATTGACAAGTGATCATAATACGAAAGGGCATCGTCATTGTTTTCCATAGCAAAGTACTGCAGGTCTAGCACCTTTATTTGTGTAGTTCTTAAAGAATCCTCCAATTGTTCAATTGTAAGCTTTAATTCAGTATTCTTTTCATCACCGGCAGCTACTCTTTTGGCGCTACTCACGTAGAGGTAAAGCGCTATCAAGGAAGAGAAAATAAATAAATACAAAAATATTCTTGTTTTCATTCGTCTATAGTTACTATTAAATTATCGTAGGCTAAATGTACGTTCTCCGGAAGTGTCTTTTCCACCTCTTCATGAAAACCCATATAATGACTAATATGAGTAAAAAAAGCTCTTTCTGGTTGTACTTTTTGAACAAAGGCCAGTGCCTCTTCCAGGTTAAAATGTGAATGATGAGAATCTATACGTAATGCATTAACACATAATACTTTAACACCTTTTATCTTATCTATTTCTTTATCACTTATAGATTTTACATCTGTAAGATATGCGATGTCTTTTATACGATATCCGAAAACTTGCAAACGGTTATGAAAAGCTTCAACAGGATGAGCAAATAAATTCCCAACCTGAAATGGATGTCCATTTTCCACCTTATTGATTTTCACGCCAGGTGCTCCCGGATATCGGTTGTTTTCAGAAAAGATATAATCGAATCTAATTTTTAAGGAATCAATTACCCGTTGATGGGCATAAATGGGGATATCCCCCTGACGAAAAAAAAAGGGTCGAATATCATCTATTCCTGCGGTATGGTCAGAATGTTCGTGGGTAAATATAATTCCATCTAATTTGGTAACCTGATGTCGCAACATTTGTTGCCTGAAATCGGGTCCACAATCAATCACATAGTTAAAATTATCCCAGGAAATAAGGACAGAAACGCGTAGTCTTTTGTCTTTTGGATCTTTACTCAGGCATACCGGATGAGTGCTCCCGATAACTGGGATTCCTTGTGAGGTTCCTGTTCCCAAAAAAGTCAATTTCAACAGCTCATCTATTTTATTCAAATTTATGACTTATTTATTTAAAAGATTGCCCATTCTTGTTAACTTTGTTTACCGTAAAACCTGTTGAATGGCTTCAGTTCTAAATCAAGATCACGCATTTGAAAACATTCCTTCCATAAAGGCCAAAACCCTCCGCATAAATCTCAACCCGGTTATTTACGGAACCTTCGCAGAAATAGGCGCAGGCCAAGAGACGGCCAGGCATTTTTTTAGATCTGGTGGGGCCTCTGGTACCATTGCCAAGGCAATGAGTGCTTATGACAAAAAGTTTAGTGATGCCATTTACGGTATTGAAAAGGATGGAAGATATGTAACTCAAAGTCGTTTGGAAAAGATGCTTAGCCATGAAATGCAATTAATGGAAGAGCGTATTCCAAGGGAGGACCATCCAGACCGACTCTTCTTTACCTATGCCAATACGGTGGCGACCATAGATTTTTCAAAACGTTATAAAGGTCATGGTTGGGTAGGGATCATGTTCCAATTAGATCCCAATCAAAAAGAATACGACGAAATTATCTTGCACCTTCGGTTCAAACAAAATGAAGCGCGACTACAGCAAGAAACGTTGGGCATTGTAGGTGTAAACCTCATATACGGTGCCTTTTACAAGTACAACAAGCCAAGAAAACTCTTGAAATACCTTTACGATCACCTGGATAGGGATACAGTAGAGATCGATATGGTGAATTTTAACGGTCCTAACTTTAAGAATGTAGATAACCGTTTGATGAGCCTGCAGCTGATCAGGAATGATATGACCGATGCGGTAATGTTCGGTCCTGATGGAAACAACCTCTTGCCGGCCGCTGTTTTGTACAAAAAGAACATCCTGGCTTTACGAGGTAGCTTTAGACCGGTTACCAAGGTAAACATGGACATGTTTCAAAAATCTTATGACATTTTCATTAGGGAACAAACCGTAGAGGAGGAAAACACCATAGTAATGTTCGAAATAACCCTTTCCAATTTGCGGGCATCGGGGGAAATAGATGAACGAGATTTTATGGACAGAGCAGAATTACTATGCTCTCTTGGCCATACAGTACTTATCTCCAAATTTCAGGAATACTATAAGCTGGTGGAGTACCTCGGTAACTTTACTAAGGCTAAGCTTGGCCTTACCATGGGCGTGAATAATTTAGTGGAAATATTCGACGAAAAGTACTACAGACACTTAAGTGGCGGTATTCTAGAGGCCTTTGGAAAACTGTTCTTTAAGGATCTTAAGGTTTACCTCTACCCCATGAAAAATCCTGAGACCGGTCAGATCATGACCAGTAATAATATTAAGGTACACCCGAGGATGAAGGAACTTTATAAGTTCTTTAAATACAATGGTAAAGTGATGGACATCATTGACTATGATACCGAAATAATGGATATATTTTCAAGAGACGTCCTTAAAAAGATCACAAGTGGTGAGAAAGGTTGGGAGGAAATGCTTCCAGAAGGAGTTGCAGATATCATTAAGAAGAAAAAGCTCTTCACTAAAAACTTGACGGCCGCAAAAGAAGAAGTATAAAAAAAGCCCTGATATTAATCAGGGCTTTTTTTATTTTTCCATTTTATTTACAGGATCTGTGCAGCATGATCCTTAGTATTTACTTTGTCAATTACCTTTGCTACAGTTCCTTCACCATCCACAATAAAAGTTTTTCTGTGGATCCCGTCATATTCTTTGCCCATAAATTTCTTTGGGCCCCAAACTCCAAAGGCATTGATCACTGCGTGATCCTCATCTGCCAGTAATGGAAATGGAAATTCGAACTTGTCCCTAAAACTAGCTTGCTTCTTCTGTGTATCCTCACTGACACCCAATAAATGATAGCCTTGCGCCTGTAGCTCCTTATAATTATCCCTTAAATTACAAGCCTCTGCGGTGCAACCTGGAGTATTTGCCCTGGGGTAGAAAAAAACTACGAGTTTTTTTCCTTTGTAATCGGAGAGTTTAATTTCGTTTCCGTCTTGGTCTTTTGATGTAAATTGGGGTACTTTGTCCCCTTCATGAAGTGTTTTCATTCGCTTTTTTTAAACTATGGCCGTAAAAGTAATCATATATGACCAAATCTGAAAAAGTTGATTTTACGATCAAAACCCTGAATGACTTATATCCGGTGATTCCCGTTCCTTTGGAACACAAAGACCCCTATACGCTTCTCATTGCCGTTTTACTTTCCGCACAAAGTACGGATGTACGGGTTAATAAGATCACTCCAAAATTGTTTGAAAGGGCCGATAATCCCTATGATATGATCAAATTATCTGTAGAGGAAATTAGGGAGATCATAAAACCCGTAGGGCTTTCACCAATGAAATCGAAAGGTATTTATGGATTGTCCAAAATTCTGATAGAAGATTATGAGGGAAAAGTGCCTCAAGACATTACGTCATTAGAAACACTGCCTAGCGTTGGCCATAAAACAGCCAGTGTGGTGGTCTCACAGGCCTTTGGCATTCCAGCCTTTCCTGTAGATACACATATCCACAGATTGATGTATCGTTGGGGGTTTTCAACGGGCAAGAACGTAGTGAGAACTGAACGTGACGCCAAACGTCTATTTCCTAAAGAATTGTGGAACGACCTGCATCTTCAGATCATTTGGTATGGAAGGGAATATTCTCCTGCCCGTGGGTGGGACCTGGAGAAAGACATCATTACCCGCACAATTGGGAGAAAAAAAGTACTCCAGGAATATGCAAAAAAAAGGCTCGCTAATGCGAGCCGTAGTTCTTAGTTCAGGATCATTTCGAAACTGAATTGCCTGTATTTTACAATTCTAAGTGCTTTAGAATAAGCCAACAGAAATTGGATCGTTTCCGGTCCTACTCTTGGAATGGCAAAGGCATTTTTTTTAGTTGAGTAAATTTTTTCCATATGATTGTGATGTCGTTATGTTAAGATAACGCAACCTATATGGAAATATTGTAAAAGGTGTTGTGAACTACGAATTCGTTAAAACGATGTTGTGCCTTTCAATAATTTTTCTGAGATTAATTAATGCATAACGCATTCTTCCAAGAGCAGTATTAATGCTTACTCCCGTGTTTTCCGAGATCTCCTTAAAACTCATGTCCTTGTAGATACGCATCAACAAAACTTCTTTTTGATCGTCTGGCAATTCTTCAATAAGCAGACTTAAGTCGCTGTCTATCTGGTCTTTAATGAGTTGTTTTTCTGCATTTAATTTGTCATCCCCAATTACGGAAAAGATATTAAAATCGTCGCTGCCTTCAAATTTAGGCATACGCTTGTTTTTTCTGAAGTGATCTATGATAAGGTTGTGCGCAATACGCATTACCCATGGAAGGAACTTTCCTTCTTCACTATAATTTCCTTTTTTGAGAGTTTTGATCACCTTAATAAATGTGTCCTGGAATATGTCTTCAGTAACATCCCGGTCCATTACCTTCGAATAAATAAAACTACTTATTCTCTGGTTGTGTCTGTTGATCAAAATCTCTAATGACTTTTCATCCCCGCTGATGTAATCATTAACTAGTAGTGAGTCTTCCTTTAGTGGTTTCATAGTTAGATAATCTTTTGGTTTCTTTAGAGTTCGTTAGCAATGCTTTTGAACTCGGGTTGTTATATAAATTTGAGCTACTTGTTTTTCAATAACAATTTAAAAGTACCCAAACAGCCACCCTCAAGGAAAACTATGTTGTAAAACACCCGATTCTTGATGTGAACAGGCATATTCGTATTTAGTAGTCTAATAATACGGTATAGAACGGGGCGACCCTTTGCAGTAATTCTAAGCTAGAACCATAATAAAAAAAGGCACTTTTGTTTAAAAGTGCCTTTGCTTATACGAACTATGTTTTCTGAATCTCTATAAAAAGAAAGTATGTTTACGCATCAATTTAATATGTTTTCAAAGTTTATACCCTTCACCTTACTTATATGTAAAGATTTAGAATAGTTAAGAAGAAATTCCACCGTAGTTGGTTTTGCGGTGATAAGCTTACAATGTTTCGGATGTTTTGAGTATATCTTTTGCATAATATCTGTGGTTACCTCTAAATAACGGCAGATATGGAGCAATGATGGAATTCTTCGTCCTAGGACCTATTAATTCGTTAAAACAATTTGATTCTGCTCAATGATCTTACGGAGATTGATCAGAGCATAGCGCATACGCCCCAGGGCGGTATTAATACTAACCTCAGTATTCTCAGCGATCTCATTGAAGCTCATGTCTTGAAAAATCCTCATTCGAAGAACTTCGAGCTGATCTTTAGGCAATTGCGCAATGAGTAGTTCCAAATCCTCGCTTATTTGCTCTTTGATAAGTTGCTTCTCCGCATTTAGTTTGTCATCGGTGAGAACAGAGAAGATGTTGAATTCTTTATTCCCCTGATATTTCGGCATCCGTTTATTGCGCCGAAAATGATCTATGATCAGGTTGTGGGCAATACGCATGATCCAAGGCAAGAATTTTCCCTCTTCATTATACCTGCCGCGTTTCAAGGTACTAATCACCTTAATAAAGGTATCCTGAAATATATCCTCGGTAATAGACATGTCATGTACCTTGGAATATATATAGCTGCTTAAGCGCTGATTGTGTTTGTTTATGAGAATTTCAATGGCTCGTTCATCACCATCGATATAATTACTAATGAGAATAGCATCGTCAATCGTTGTTTGCATACAATTACTTTTTTGGTTCAATTCAGGGGTCGCAATGTTTTTGTAGGATGCGACTTTTTTTAATCCTTTTCAAAAAAGTAATGTTGCTGTATAGGCAGTATTTTATTTGATTAACAATTCAAAGATAGAAAAAATATGAGTTATCAATGATAAAGGATACTTTTTAACATTTTTCAATTCCTTCTTTTATTCAACTGGTGTTTGGTTTTGACATATCGTATCTTTGCAACTTTCTGAACAATATGGCCACAATTACAGAGGTAGATCCAAAACACAACATTATTATTAAAGGGGCTAAACTCCACAATCTAAAAAATATTGATGTGGTGATCCCCAGGAATAAATTGGTGGTCATTACAGGTCTTTCTGGTTCAGGAAAATCTAGTTTGGCATTCGATACCCTGTATGCAGAAGGGCAAAGACGTTATGTTGAAAGTCTTTCCTCCTATGCCAGACAATTCCTTGGAAAATTAGATAAACCCAAAGTAGATTCTATAAAAGGTATTGCTCCGGCCATCGCCATAGAACAGAAGGTGAATTCTACCAATCCCAGGTCTACTGTTGGTACAAGTACAGAGATCTATGATTATTTAAAATTATTATTTGCTCGTATAGGTAAGACCTATTCACCCATCTCAGGGAATGAGGTCAAAAAGCATACAGTGACAGATGTGGTCTCTTTTGTAAAGTCGTTCGAAGAAAATACTAAACTTCTATTACTGGCCCCCATCACCATTCCGGAAGACAGGGATAAGAAGAAAACCCTGCAACTTCTTTCAAAGCAAGGGTATGCAAGGATAAAGTATGGAGGCACCATTCATAGAATTGATGAGGAGTTACATCAAAAAGTAGGTAATCAGTTGTACCTGGTTGTAGACAGGATCGTAAAAAAGGATAATGAAGATTTCTACAACCGCTTGGCGAATGCCGTAGATACTACCTTCTTTGAAGGGAAAGGCGATTGTATCATCGAAGAAGTGGCCACGGGGAAAGAAACCTCGTTTAGCAATGCCTTTGAACTAGATGGTATGGTCTTTTTGGAGCCTAACGTCCATTTATTCAGTTTTAACAACCCTTACGGTGCCTGTCCTAAATGTGAAGGGTACGGAGATGTAATAGGAATTGATGAAGACCTTGTAATTCCAAACACTTCCCTTTCAGTATATGAAAATGCCGTTTTTCCCTGGCGAGGGGAAAGTATGAGTTGGTATAGGGATCAGTTGGTAAATGCCGCTTATACCTTCGATTTTCCTATTCATAAGCCATGGTTCCAATTAACTGAGGAACAAAAAAATCTTGTTTGGGAAGGAAACGAACATTTTATTGGGATAACGAAGTTCTTCAAACAATTGGAAGATAAAAGCTACAAGATCCAAAACCGGGTAATGCTTTCACGCTATCGTGGTAAAACACGCTGTCTGGTATGTAAGGGGAAAAGATTGCGTAAAGAGACTGCCTATATAAAGATCGATAGTAGCTCAATATCAGATCTGGTTGAACGTCCGATCATTCATTTAAGATCATTTTTTGAGGATCTGGTCCTTTCTGATCATGATCAAAAGATCGCTAACAGACTGCTTAAGGAGATCAATACCCGACTGGGCTTTCTCGATAAGGTCGGATTGGGATATTTAACCCTTAACAGAAAATCGAATACCCTATCTGGCGGTGAAAGCCAGCGTATTAACCTGGCCACATCGCTTGGAAGTAGTCTGGTAGGATCCATGTATATCTTAGATGAACCCAGTATTGGACTTCATCCAAGGGATACCGAGAATTTGATCGATGTACTTCGCTCCTTAAGAGATCTTGGGAATACGGTCATTGTGGTAGAGCACGATGAGGATATCATGAAGGCAGCAGACATCATTATAGACATTGGCCCCGAAGCTGGTACATTTGGGGGCGAAGTAGTGGCCTGTGGCACCTTTCAGGAGATCCTGATGGCCAACTCCTTAACAGCAGACTACCTCAATGGAAAGCAAGAAATTGAAGTGCCGGAAACGCGTAGAACGAGCCCTAATTATATTAAGGTCATAGGTGCCAGGGAGCACAATTTGAAAAATATTGATGTAACAATTCCCTTAAACATGCTCACTATTATCACCGGGGTTTCGGGAAGTGGTAAAAGTACCCTTGTTAAAAAGATCTTATACCCGGCTCTTTTAAAAGAGTTGGGAGGCTATGGGGCTAAGGCAGGGCAACATTCCAAGATACAAGGGAAATACAAGGACATAAAGCATATAGAATTTGTAGATCAGAACCCTATTGGCAGATCCTCACGGTCTAATCCGGTTACCTATATTAAGGCCTATGATGACATCCGGAATTTATTTGCATCCCAGAAACTGAGTAAGCTCAGAGGCTACCAGGCCAAGCATTTTTCTTTTAATGTTGATGGTGGCCGATGTGAAAAATGCAAAGGCGAAGGAGAGATCACTGTAGAGATGCAATTTATGGCCGATGTGCATTTAGAATGCGATACTTGTGGAGGTAAACGCTTTAAAAAGGAAATTCTGGAGGTCAACTTTGAAGGGGTCAACATAGATGACGTTCTCCATATGACCATAGATAATGCCCTCGACTTTTTTCAGCTTCACCAGCAAACCAAGATCGTTTCAAAACTTACCCCTTTACAAAATGTTGGCCTCGGTTATGTTACTCTAGGTCAGTCCTCCTCTACTCTGTCCGGAGGAGAAGCACAACGCATTAAGTTGGCCACCTTCCTCGTAAAAGGTGCTTCCAAAGAGAAAGCACTGTTTATTTTTGACGAACCTACAACAGGCTTGCATTTTCACGATATCAGAAAATTATTAAAGTCCTTAGATGCCCTTATTAGCAGTGGGCATTCCGTGTTAGTGATCGAGCATAATTTGGAAATGATCAAATGTGCTGATTATTTAATAGATCTGGGACCCGAAGGTGGAGAACAAGGAGGGAATCTGGTATTAGAAGGAACTCCGGAAGAAGTGGTGGCCGCTAAAAAAGGGTATACCGCAGCCTATCTTTCTTCAAAAATAGGATAGAGGAATTTAAATAGACCAGCATCACTTCTTTAGAAGAATAGTGGTCAGCATCTTCCACTTAAGAAATACTCATAGCAGCTTTATTGTTTTTTTTAATATTTAATATGTTGTATATCAATGTATTAAAAACAATTACTGTTTTTTGGCACGCTGTTTGGTATATCCATGGGGAATGTAAATAGTTGCATTCTGAATTTTTAAAATTTGTGTCATGAAAAATCTACTACTCATTTTAGGAGCCTTTGCACTGAGTAGCTCAGTAGGGGCAACGACCTTGGAAGAAAATGTTGCGATCAGCAATATATATCGCTATAATAACTCCGTCATTTTTGTGGAAAATGGAATTACTTTTTCTGTTTATCGCGATGGTGAGTTCGATTTTTACATTGACAACCAGGTAAATATTGGTGCCAACTTCAACGTTGGCAGGGCTAATCTAACCTTTAATTCAGGATTTGATTATAGTCCTTATGTACAGTACGATGACTATGGAGCCGTGATCCAGGTAGAGAATGTTCCTATATACTATGACTATTATGGTCGTGTATCTCAGATAGGCGGAATTAATATTAGGTATAATAACGGAAGACTTAGACGTGTTGGTGGCTTGTCTGTATATTATAACAACAGGGGTCTATTTAGCAGATTCAATGGATATATAAATGTGTACAACAGATATTATACCTATAACCCATATCACTCTTATTTTGCGAGACCTGCCCTTGGATTTTGTCTGGTGTATAACAACCCATACAGAAGATATTATGCCCCGTTACGATATACCTATTACAGGCCATATTATAACAACTATAGAAGAGCGTATGCTAAAGTAGGTAAGCACTATCGATATAATAACAGGAATGAGAGAAATAGGGTCTATCGTAACGACAACCGTGTGGTGGCCAGAAATAATAACAGTAGAAGGAATGATGGGTATGCCCGTAATGACAGACAGTTTCGCGATACTAAAGGCAGACGCGACAATGGACAGCTTAGGGATACTAAAGGAAGACGTGACAATGGACAGTTTCGGGATAGTAAGAGCGGACGTAGCAATAAAGTAGCTAGCAACGGCAGAACTGCCTCCAGGACTGAAACTATGAGATCTAACAGAAGCTCGGATGTTAAAAGATCTAACAGAAGTGTGGATAGTAAAAGATCTAGTATTCAGACAAGAGGAACAAAATCTACCCAGGTGAAAAGGAAATCCTCAGGAACCATAGGTAGAAGTAATGTCAGCAAAGCAGTTACGCAAAGAAAAACGGTTCGTACGCCAAATAGAAATGTGGTAAGCAGAAGTAAGACTGTTACTAAACGTCCGGAACGTGCACAGAGAACAACTGTTAGTCGCAAGACAGCAAGTACACAAAGAAGTGGTCCTAAAGCAACAAAAAGATCTGCAAGTAAGACCAATGTAACTCGAAGCAGAAGCCGAAGAGTACAATAAGATAGTTTTTTAGGTTGGTTAGTTGGTTAGCCCCGTGGTGGATTCGTCCCCGCGGGGTTTTTCTTGGTACTCCTCCCCTATGGTCTCCTATATTTAAAAGAAGTGTGCTCTCTTATTATTTTATTTTGGGCCTAAGTATTTTGACAAGACACCAAACACATCTTCTGATATTTTAAAACGATAAAGAACACCTATGTACATAGCAATGATCAAGAGACTTTTTAAGGCAATATTGATCAAGGGATGAAAAGGGAATTGAAGTGCATAGAAAATAGCGCATACCAATACTATGAGAAAGATCACCTTAAATGTTTCCTTCGTAAATGGCTGAAGATCTAATTTCTGCTTTACATAAAGCAGTTTTAAAAGATTATAAATAAAAACAGCAACAAAAGTGGCAAGTGCAGCCCCCACTATCCCAATACGGGGAATTAGATACCAATTAAAAAGGATGGTAGAAATAGCAAGAAAAACACCTAGAAATAGGATGGCCCTATAATGATCGGAATTATAAAGAATGGCATTATTATTCCCCAACATGGCATCGAACAACTTCGCCAACCCTATCAGCAAGACAATGTTAAATCCACCCCGGTAATTTTCAGGAAGGAGAAGGTAGAGATCTCCCAGGTTCAATAAGATCAGCACAAAAATGAGGCCCGAGATGATAAATAGTGTGAGCGAACTTTTATGATACAAAACCCCTAAACCTTCTTTATCTTTTTGATTTAAAAGGGCCGCCGTCATAGGATAGGTTATCTGATGCATAGCGCGTGAAGGCACGGAGATCACTGTGGCAATAAAAACGGCAACGGTATAATAGGCTACTTTCTCAATTTCAATGAACTGGTTGATCATAAATTTATCCACTTCTAATAACACAACCGCAGTTGAACCCCCTAATATGATCAGAAAACTATAGGTAAGGATAGTTCTTAAATTATGAGGAACCTTTAGATTAAAGGAAGGCATCCTAAGCCAATACGCATAAATTTTCATGACCAGTGTTCTCAAAAGATATACACCAACAAGGGCCTTTAAGAATGTGTCAATAGAGATATAATCCGCATAAACTCCAAACAGTAATAACATAACTCCTACCCTGGCAAAGATCTCTTTCATGAAATTTCCAAAAACAGATCTCATATGAATACGTGACCATGAATAAAAGACCTCGAAATAGGCCATCGCCATGGCAATAAGAAAAATGTGCCAAACGTAGTCCTTCACTATCAAATTACGTTGCCCTATAAAGTTGCCAATGGCATCGTTTGCAAAATAGCTGAACAATCCAATTGGGAGGATCAGGACCAGTGGTAATAGTAACATAAAGGCAAGAAAACCATCCTGAGCTTTTTTCTCTGTATACCCACTAAAGAACTTGATCATTGTATTAGGTACTCCGAGCGCCAAAATTGGCATTAGAATGGCCGAGGTTGCCAAAATAACACCTACAAGGCCATAATAGGTGTCCGTTAGAAAACGGGCATACAGAAACAGCGTATTAATAGCACCAATAGCAAAACCTATATAGGTAATGACCATATTGCTCAATGACTGTTTAAATACGATTCCCATTATAGTTGCGCTGCTAATTTCTTGGTCAATTCCCTTCTGCTGAACTTTTCAATACCCGTGACCGGCATTGCAAGTGACCTATTTTGGTAGGCTGCAAACCATTCCCAAATGGTTTCTTTGAGTTCTTCTTCATTTTCATAAGTAAATACCATTCCGGCCCCGGTCTCCCGGACCAGGTCTCCTGCTTCCCACCCTTCCGGGCCAATTGCCAATATAGGGCGTCTGGCTGCCAAATATTCAAATAATTTCCCGGGAATGATCCCTTTGGTTTCCTCAGAATTGATCTCAGCCAATAACAAGACCTGAGAACGTCGTTGGGTTTTTAGCGCCTCATCATGCGGAAGATATGGCAACACCTTTACTGCACTTCCTAAGTCGTGTTTGTTGATCTCTTTTATCACGTCCTCACTTACCGTCCCAACAAGTTGTATTTGTAAGGCTTTACTAAAGTTAGGATGTTCCTTTATCAATTTTGACAAAACACGCCAAAGTACTTGCGGATTCCTTTCTGACAAGAGAGAGCCAATGTGAGAAATAGTGAAATCAGTATCGAGTTCTGCCCGGCCATCATGGTCTGTATTGAACCCATTTGTGATGACCGTTATTGGTCTGTTCGTTATGGCACTAAATTCTTGTTTAGTGGTCTTACTGGTCACAATGATCTCATCGGCTTCATTAAGCACCTTTTGTTCTAAAGTTTTATGTTTCTTTTGCGACCGCCTGGTTAATCTCAATTCCTTATGATAGCCTATGGAGGTCCATGGATCCCGGAAATCGGCTATCCATTTAACTGCTTTACGTTGTTTTAATCCCATACCTATAAGGTGCAAACTATGAGGCGGACCGGAAGTGATCACAGTATGTATTTGTTCTTTGTCAATAACATCAGACAAGAATTGAATGGAAGGTTTAACCCAAAATGTACGAGCATCCGGAATAAATAAATTACCCCGTACCCAAAGAAATATATGCTCTAATAAAGATGGTTTTTTAGACCTAATGATCCCTGAACTTATACGACTCGTTTTACGGCTTGAAATTAAGGAAGCCAGCTTATAGGGTTCCCAAATAGTATTTCGATAGATGGTTAGCCCTTCCGGTACCTCACCTTTTAATGAGGTGTCGGTTATTGGATAATGTGGATCTTTTGGAATGTAAAGGATAGGTTCTACCCCATTCTCCGGCAAATACTTGATAAAATTAAGCCATCGCTGAACTCCCGGTCCGCCTGCCGGGGGCCAATAATAGGTAACGATGAGCACCTTTTTCATGTTTGTTGTTTCATTTTTCTACGTCGCCAGAACGTGAAAAGACCTCCGCCTACTAAAATCACTACAAAAAGCAAAGAGCTCGCCATAGAAATTGTACTTCCCTGAGTTACTACTTCGGGTTCAAATGCAAATTGTATTTCATGTTCTCCCGAAGGTATCTTTAATGCCCTCAAGCCATAATTAACGCGGAAATAAGACACTTTTTGGCCATCTAAATATGCGTTCCATCCATTTGGGTAATATAATTCTGAGAAGACCACCACCCCATCATGAGCATTGGAGGTTTTATAGAAGAGTTGATTAGGCTTGTATTTTTGTAGTGATACACTGGATGTAGAATCTACCTCAAATCTGAATTGATTTATTAATGGGAAATCTTGAGTATTAACAACCGCTTCGCTACTGAGATCTAAACTATCCAAAGCCATGATCTCCTCATTGGCAGAGCGAACCGGAAGCAGTAGCTCTACAAACCATGCATTTCCGTTAGCCTCAGGATTGATGGAAGCTGCGCGCTTTCCCTCCTCATTTTGCTGAAGTACGTACTTTACATTCAGCATGTTAAGTACCTGCCTGTTATTTTTATATATATGATAATCAAAAAGATCTTGAATAACAGCAGGTTTAGCCGCATGATAACCACCTATCGACTTGTGGAAATATGAAGTCCTGGCACCATTAAGGCCCTCTGAAGTATCGTAAACGCGGTACACAGTAGTATCTATTTTGATCTGCTTGTCAACTGCCGTTTCCTGAAATGGCTCATTCATCATTCTTCTCGACACAAAATCGTCTGTATTTACATATCGAAGGGCAACTCCAACAAGATCTAAGCATATCAGCAAGCCAAGGATAACAACCAATATTGACTTATTTATTTTAGTTTTGATAAATAGCCAAAGTGCTGCTGCCGCAAGAATAACATAGATCAATGATCGGAGGCTGTCATTTAGATAGACCGCTTCTCTATCTCTTTTGATCATTGCCAACACCTCATCTCCAAAATAACGTAGGTAAGCGCCGTCATTAAGTCCATTGAAATCGAACATTCCTTTTAACAATAAGATGGCAACACCCAATCCTCCGGAAATGATCAGGGATAACTTTAAGGCCTTTAACTTTTGAGCAGACGAAACTTCTTTATTAAATAAGGCTGAAAGTCCCAGAATACCTAGTATAGGCACACATAATTCCAACACAACCTGGATGGAAGAAACAGCCCGGAATTTATTATACAACGGAAAATAATCGATCATAAAATCGGTCAGAATACCAAAATTTTTGCCCCAGGAGAGCATTAGTGACAACAATGTGCCACCTAGCAACCACCATTTGGTTTTTCCTTTTACTAAAAAAAGACCCATTACAAAAAGGAATATTAGAATGGCCCCAACATAGGCAGGCCCGGCCACCCCTGGTTGATCACCCCAATACAATGGAAGTCCTCTGGAAAACTCCAAAGCCTGGGACCTTGGCAGTCCCTGATTAGTTAAATATTCGTATGCCTTAGACTTCGTTCCAAGATCCTCACTATTAGACCCTCCAAACATTCTTGGAACAAACAGATCTAAGGATTCTACTATTCCATAGCTATATTGGGTGATGTATTCTTTATCTAGCCCAACCAATTTTTCTTTGGGTGAACCGTCTGGATTAATAGTTAATTCTGAAGTGCCGCGAGTACTCCAGTCTGCATATTCCTTTGTAGCCATAAGGGCGGTAGCATTAACGGCTATTCCCAGGACCACAGCCAGGATCAATATTCCAATAGCACTAAAATAAGGGGCTAATGTCTTTTGTTTGATAGCGACTATCAACAGTACCAATCCTAATACCAGCACCAACAGCATGAAGTAGTAGGTCATTTGATAATGGTTGGCATTGATCTCCAGTGCCATGGCAATGGCAGTAAGTATGAAGCCCCAGAAATATTGCTTTCTAAAGGTTAGGAGAATACCCCCCAAGAGCATTGGCAGATATGCAATAGCATGTGCCTTTGCATTATGTCCAACACCAAGGATAATGATCAAATACGTAGAAAAACCAAAGGCGAGCGCTCCTAAAACAGCCAGCCTGTAATCGATCTTCATAAAACACAAAAGAATATAGAACCCAAGGAAATAAAGAAACAAGTAATCTGCCGGTCTTGGAAGGAATCGTAAAACCCGATCGAGTTTTTTTATATAATTATGAGGGTAGTTTGCTCCGAGTTGATATGTGGGCATGCCACCAAAGGCACCATTGGTCCAATAAGGCTCGGTTTTGTTTGCCGCTCTAAAGTCGTTTTGCTCCTTGGCCATCCCGGTGTATTGGATGATGTCTGACTGTTCTATTACCTTTCCCTGTAAGACTGGGTGGAAATAGGCCAAGGCTACTACCACAAAAAAAGTGAAGACAAAAAAGTGGGTGAAAAATTCTTTGGAGATACCCTTCATTGAAAGCTTGATACTTAAATTATTCTATTTCCTCAAAATCTATGTACTCCCCTACTTCTTTCGAGGATCCTTTTGAGTCTGTTGCTTTTTTTGAATTATGCAGGTCGTGAACTTTCTGTTCGCCGGTGTTTCTACCCATGTTTGCTTGTTCAAAGGCATCTCTGAAGTGCCTTTCAGTCTTTTTCGCAGCATAATTGAAAACCCTTGGTGCCAACCATCTTCCAATTATCTTGAGAAGGTAGTACACCAATATGATGATCAATAGTGTCTTTAAAAAACCCATATTTTATTTACTATTTATATCAAAAGTACAATTCCAACGTTGTAATAGCAGCACAAAAGTCTTAAAAGTTTAATAAAATAGCGCCTAATGAAAGCATGCTTAAGAACCAATCCTATTCACTTTTATCTCATTTTTCTATGTTCTGCGCTTCCTTTTTTAGGGACAAGTCAATATACTGATGTCATAAATTCGAATAGACCCGGACTCTCTGTAAGTGCTTATGCAGTTGGGAAGGGAGTAATACAAGCCGAGACAGGATTTCTTTACGAGCAAAGAGATCACACAGATCTGTCTCAGGAATCGACCTTTATGGGCGCCGATCTTGCTCTTAGATATGGGTTTTTTCGCGAAACATTGGAGATCACCTATGAAGGGACCTACGTTCAACAAGACATAACCTACACCGCTTTTGATCTGAATGAAAAAAGAACAGATTTCTCAAGAAATAGGTTGGGCATAAAGTATCTATTGTATGATCCATACAAAAACCCGGATCGTACAAAACCAAATTTGTACAGCTGGCGAGCTAACAATAAATTTCAACTTAAAGATCTGGTCCCGGCGATCTCTGTATATGCTGGAGCAACTTTTAACTTAGGTGAAAACCCGTTCTATCCGGAAGATCCAATAGTAGCTCCCAGGGCCATGATCGCCACTCAAAGTAGTGTTACTTCCAGATTGGTATTGATCACAAATCTTATTTACGATAAAATAGGCACCGATTTTCCGGAGATGGAATATCTAATATCTCTCTCTCATGCCTTTAAAAATCCTAAATGGAGTGTTTTTATAGAGAATCAGGGTATAAAAAGCGACCGGTATGCAGACATCTTATTCAGGACCGGTATTGCCCATCTGTTCAGTAAGAGCTTTCAGGCAGATATCAATGTAGGTGCCAGCATTAAAAGTACCCCCAGCAGGATCTTTGGTGCCCTTGGTTTCTCATATAGAGTAGATTTTCATCAGGACCAGATTATATCTATCGATGATCAAAAAGCCGGTGAAAATGGTGATTTTATCAAAAAGAATTCGTTCAAAAAAGATAATGATAATAGCTTACCGGGTATTTCTAAGAAAAAAATGCGAAAACTTGAGCGTAAGGCCAAACGCAAGAAAAATTAATCCCTATACGGGCTCTTTACACCTTCGTTCTTACTATCCCTGCATAAAGTGACTCCAAGTCTTTATTCTGTGATCAATAATTCCTAATATTGAGCACGTAAAGCAGGTAACATGGTAACTATAAAACAGGCTGTTAACAGGTCTGAACTAAAAAAATTCGTAACCTTTCCCTTTTCATTATACAAAGATTCCCCTTATTGGGTACCGCCTTTGATCAAAGGCGAAATGGATTCCTTTGACAAATCCAAAAATCCTGTTTTTGAAAATGCAGATGCATGGTTTTTTCTTGCCTATAAAGATGGGAAGATCGTTGGCAGAGTGGTTGCAATGATCAACTGGATAGAAGTAAATCAGCAAAAATTACGTAAAATGAGGTTCGGTTGGTTCGATTTTATCGATGATCCGGAAGTTACCGATGCTTTAATTGCCAAAGTGGAGGAATTAGCCGTGGCCCACCAGATGGAATATATGGAAGGTCCGGTAGGATTTTCAAATCTAGATAAAGTAGGCGTTTTGGTAGAGGGTTTTGATCATATTGGAACTATGATCACCTGGTACAATTATCCATATTATCAGGCACATTATGAACGGATGGGCTTTGTAAAAGAAAAAGGGTTCGTTGAAAATAAATTCCCCAACAGCAATGTGGATCCGGCCCTCTTTAAAAAATTACACGTCCTGATCAAAAAACGATACGGACTTAGGGAAATTAATTTCACCAAAACGTCAGAAATTATGCCCTGGGTAGACCAGATGTTCGATCTATTTAATGAGACCTATGCAAAACTATCTTCTTTTGTCCCAATTACGCCCATCCAAAAGGCCCATTTTAAAAAGAAGTACATACGCTTTATTAATCCGGAGTATATTAAGTTCATTGTAGACAGTTCGAATAAACTTGTCGCCTTTGCAATTGTAATGCCTTCATTTTCTGAGGCATTGCAAAAAGCAAAAGGAAAACTCTTCCCTTTTGGTATATTTCATTTGCTAAGAGCTAGAAAACACAGCAAGGATGTTATTTTCTATCTTATCGGGATACTTCCTGAATATCAGAATAAAGCGGTAACCTCCATTATTTTCAATGAATACTACGAGACCTTTAAGGTCAAACAGGTTGAGACCTGTTATAGAACTCCAGAATTAGAGGATAATATTGCGATTAGGCAACTTTGGAAGCATTTTGACCCTGTCATCTACAAAAGGCGAAATACCTATAAGAAAATGCTCTAAAACAGCTTAAATAGGCCTGGAGCTATTCGCCCATAGCCGCAGCTACTGCAGCTGAGAGCCTTTTGTACGTGCCATTTTCCAATCTTTCCCGTATGGCTGAAAATGCGTCAAGGGTTATAGAAATGTCTTCAAGAGTGTGTGTGGCTGTTGGGATCATTCTCAATAGGATCAACCCTTTAGGAATTACCGGGTATACCACTATAGAACAAAAAATACCATAGTTTTCTCTAAGATCCTTTACAAGTGCCATGGCTTCAGGAATACTACCGTTAAGATAGACCGGGGTAACACAACTAGTGGTGTTGCCTATGTCAAAACCTCTTTCTTTAAGTCCTTCCTGAAGAGCATCTACATTCTCCCAGAGTTTTGCTTTAAGTTCTGGCATGGTTCTAAGCATATCCAGGCGTTTTAAAGCGCCTTTTACGTAGATCATTGGCAACGACTTTGCAAACATCTGAGATCGCAAATTGTATTTTAAGTAATCTATGATCTCCTTATCTGCAGCTAAGAAAGCTCCAATTCCTGCCAGGGATTTTGCGAAGGTCGCAAAATAGACATCTATTTCGTTCTGTACGCCTTGTTCTTCTCCTGCTCCTGCTCCTGTTTTACCTAATGTGCCAAATCCGTGGGCATCATCTACAAGAAGTCTGAAGTTGAATTTCTTTTTAAGGGCTACAATCTCTTTTAACTTTCCTTGTTCTCCCCTCATACCAAAAACACCTTCCGAGATAACCAAAATACCCCCTCCGGTTTGTTCTGCCATTTTAGTAGCACGTTCCAGGTTCTTTTCCAGGCTATCTATGTCATTATGCTTAAATGTGAACCGTTTTCCCATATGCAAACGAACCCCATCAATGATACAGGCATGAGAATCTACATCGTAAACTATAATATCATCCTTAGAGACCAAGGCGTCTATTGCAGACATTATTCCCTGGTATCCGAAATTTAGAAGATAGGAAGATTCTTTATCGACAAAAGTGGCCAATTCCTTTTCTAATTGTTCGTGATAAACGGTGTGTCCGCTCATCATTCTGGCACCCATAGGATATGCTGCACCGTATTCCAGAGCCGCCTCACCATCTACCTTTTTGATCTCCGGCAGGTTGGCTAACCCCAGATAATCATTAATACTCCAGGTGATAACCTCTTTCCCCTGAAATTTCATTCTGTTAGAAATAGGGCCTTCCAACTTAGGAAATACAAAGTATCCTTCAGCTTGTGAAGCCCATCTTCCTAAAGGGCCTTTATTCTCGATAATCCTGTCAAATAGATCTCTCATTTAACCGTGTTTGGTTTGTGCAAAACTATGGATTTTTGACCACGAATCATAAATTAATTTAATGGCACAAAAAAAGGCAGCGAATTTTAAATCGCTGCCTGTATGTTTTTTTTAGTAGGATCTTTATTTTACGACCTCCAACTTTTTTTCCTGAGCAATTTTTACCTCATCCATAAAGCCTTGTGCTTCCATCCATTTGTCACTATACACTTTACTCATATAGCGAGAGCCATGGTCTGGAAAAATGACCACTATATTGCTGTTTTTATCGAACTCACCTTGTGCATCTAGTTGTTTAACTGCTTGAATGACAGCTCCGGAAGTGTACCCGGCAAAGATACCTTCAGTACGTGCAATAGCTCTGGCTGTGTGGGCACTGTCTCTATCCGTTACCTTTACAAATTCATCAATGATCTTAAAATCTGTTGCATCCGGGATAAGATTTTTCCCCAGGCCTTCAATACGGTATGGATAGATCTCATTGGCATCTATCTTTCCTGTTTCATGAAATTTTTTGAGCACTGAACCATAAGCATCTACTCCAATGACCCTGATATTAGGATTTTGCTCCTTTAAATAACGGGCTGTTCCAGAAATGGTTCCACCTGTACCGCTGCACGCGATCAAATGAGTGATCTGACCGTTCGTCTGATTCCAAATTTCGGGTCCTGTAGTACGGTAATGTGCTTCAATGTTCAATTCATTGAAGTATTGATTGATATAGATAGAATTCTCGGTTTCCTGATGCAAACGCTTGGCTACTTCATAGTAAGATCGTGGATCATCTGCGCTAACATGAGCCGGACATACATAAACTTGCGCTCCCATTGAACGAAGCATGTCTATTTTATCCTGTGATGATTTGGAGCTTACGGCAAGAATACAGTCATATCCTTTAACGATACTCACCATGGCAATACTAAAGCCGGTATTCCCGGAAGTAGTCTCAATAATAGTACTACCCTTCTTTAGGATCCCTTTGCGTTCTGCCTCTTCAATAATATGGGCAGCTATCCTGTCTTTGGCAGAATGTCCCGGATTAAAGGCTTCCATCTTGGCATAAAAATTCCCCGATAGATTTTGGGTGATAGTATTTAACTTCACCAGCGGAGTATTTCCAATAAGATCAAGGATAGAGTTATGGGCGTTAATCGATTGTTCCATATGGTTTGGTTCTTGAAAGACCTAACTATAAACGGCATTTCAGGGGCAAAATTACTACTTTTTTTTTATTATTGATCTTTTCCCTCTAAATCGAGTATAAAAGCGTACTCCTTTGCCGTTTCTCTCAGAGCTTCAAACCTGCCCGAAGCGCCACCATGGCCGGCATCCATATTAGTATCCAAATAAAGAAGATTCTGATCCGTTTTTAACTCTCTAAGCTTGGCTACCCATTTAGCGGGCTCCCAATACTGCACCTGTGAATCATGTAGACCGGTTGAAACATACATATTTGGATATGCCTGTGCTTTTACATTGTCGTATGGAGAATAAGAAAGCATATAATCATAATATACTTTTTCATTAGGATTACCCCATTCATCATATTCTCCCGTTGTCAAAGGAATAGAATCGTCTAACATCGTGGTCACTACATCTACAAAGGGTACTGCGGCTATGACTCCATGATATAGTTCCGGTGCCATATTTACAACTGCTCCTATCAATAATCCCCCTGCAGATCCTCCCCAGGCATAGAGGTGATCCGAGCTCGTATATTTCTGTTCAATTAAGAATTTAGAACAATCTACAAAGTCGGTAAAAGTATTCTTTTTGTTAAGCAACTTCCCGTTTTCATACCAGGGCCTTCCCAGATACTCCCCTCCCCTAATATGGGCTATCGCATATATAAACCCTCTATCCAAAAGACTTAAGCGTGCTGAAGAAAAATTGGGATCTATAGTGGCGCCATAAGAACCATATGCATATTGAAGCAATGGGCTGTTTCCATCCAATTTTGTGTCCTTATGATATACTAAAGATATCGGGATCTTTCCACCATCATGTGCGGTTGCCCAAAGTCTTTCTGATCTATAATTCTCCTCCTTAAATTTCCCACCAAGTACTTCTAATTGTTTTAGTACGGCCTTCTCCTTCGTCCGCATGTTAAAATCGATTATAGAATACGGAGATGTCATGGAATTATACAAATACCTCAAAGTGTCCGTTTCATAATCCAGATTTACGTAGGGAAAGGCAACATAGGTCTCACTTGTAAAAGGCAAATAATAGGAATCCTTCCCATCCCAAGGACTAATCTTCATTTTGTTCAGCCCGTTATCCCTTTCTGAGATCACCAAATAGTCCTTAAATATCTCAATATCCTCGAGTAAAACATCTTCCCTATGGGCCAAATATTCCTTCCAGTTCTCAGATGAGGTTGTATTTTCGGAGGTTTTCATCAATTTAAAATTGGTAGCTCCGTCCTTGTTGGTCAACACATAAAAGTCTTTTCCAAAATGGTAGATAGAATATTCCAGTCCCCTTGTTCTAGGTGAAAAAACGGTAAATGCTCCATTGGGATCGTCTGCAGATAGTATCCGATATTCCGAAGTTAGGGTACTGTTAGACCCTATGATTATATATTTCTTTGATTTTGTTTTAAACACATAGGAATTGAAGGTTTCATCCGTTTCGTGGAAAACGAGTTCATCATCTTCGGACGATGTGCCTAGGACATGCTTATAGATCTTATCGGAACGCAGTGTAATCGGATCCTTTTTGGTATAAAAAAATGTTTTATTGTCATTTGCCCAGACAGAACCCCCTGTGGTATTATCTATTTTATCTGCATATAATTCTCCCGTCAACAGATCTTTGATCTGAATTACATACTGACGCCTGGATATTGTATCTGTTCCAAAGGAAGCTAATTTATTATCCGGGCTTATGGATATGCCATTTAGATTATAGAATTCATGCCCTTCTGCCATAAGATTGACATTGAACATGATCTCTTCATCTGCCTCCAGAACTTCCTTTTTTCTGGAATAAATAGGATATTCTTTCCCGGTTTCAAATCGTGTTATATACCAATATCCATTACGCTTATAAGGCACGGACGAATCATCTTCCTTGATCCTTGCCTTCATTTCCAGAAAAAGTTTTTCCTGAAATTCTTTTGTGTGGGCAGTTTTGGCCTGATAATATTCGTTTTCCTGCTCCAGATACGAAATAACCTCAGGGTTTTTCCTGTCATTAAGCCAGTAATAGTCATCTACACGGACATCTCCATGTATTTCCAGCTGCTTAGGTATCTTTTGAGCTTTTGGGGTACTCACTGCGATCATGTCGTTATTTTGGTTTTGGCAAGAAACCGCAAAAATAATACTAAATAAGAGAATCAGGGTCTTTTTCGATATATGCATCTTCCTTTGTTTATGAATCGCAGCAAATTAGTAAATTTGAGGAACGTAAACTAAAAATTATGTTTGGAGATTTAATGGGTATGATGGGTAAGCTTAAGGAGACCCAAGCGAAAGTAGAAGCCACCAAAAAGCGTTTGAATTCTGTACTGGTTGATGAAAATTCAGGAGACGGTTTGCTTGAGGTGTCACTTACGGCAAATCGAGAGTTAAAATCTATTCAAATAGATGACAAACTCCTCGAAGACAAAGAACAATTAGAAGACTACCTTATCATTACCTTAAACAAGGCCATAGCTAAAGCTACCGCTATTCAGGACGCAGAATTGGCCGCAGTAGCTAAAGAAGGGATGCCCAATATTCCCGGGATGGATTCCTTTTTAAAATAATCGAGAAGCTTAGCCATACTTTTATCAGCAAGCAATAAGCTCAAGATTTTTGAGTTAAGGATTTAAGGACTTGAACAAAATAATCTGAATAATCCATTATTCTAAAACAAATTCACCAAATATTTAACTTTAGAAAGCCAAAAAATGATACGAATTCTATTGTTTCTTTTTTTACCCTTAATCATGAATGCGCAAAGTATGTCCCATGACGTTAATGGTAAGGAGTGGTTGACTGATTATGAGAAGGCTTTAGATGTCGCTAAGAATGAAAAAAAGAACATCATGATCTATTTTTCGGGTAGTGATTGGTGCTCTCCCTGTAAAATGCTAAAAAAAGATCTTTTCCAGTCAGATGAATTTGCTAAATTAGAAAACAATTATGTGCTGCTATATATAGATATACCGCGAAACAGTGACCTATTATCCACAACGCAACTTCAACATAACAAAGAACTTCTTAGTAAATTAAATAAAAAAGGTGTTTTTCCTTTAATGAAGATTCTCAATCCAAAAGGCAAAGAATTAGGAGAATACGCGGGCTATAGTATGAATGGGATTATAGATTATCATCTCGATTTACTAAAAAAACATATGAAATCATAACCTAATAAAAAAAGGCTCTTCTTGTGAAGAGCCTTTTTAATATGGTCGAACTTTGATTCTTAATTATTGATCAATCTAAATTCTGTTCTTCTATTTACTGCATGTTCTCTTTCCGTACAAGAAACACCTTCTTTACATCTGTTTTTTGTTTTTGTTTCCCCATAGCCATTTGCAACCAAAAGACTGGAATTGATTCCTTTAGATATTAGATAATCTGCAACTGCTTTTGCTCTTCTTTCAGATAGGTCCTGATTTGAGGAGGCATTTCCTCTAACGTCTGTGTGTGACGCAATCTCTAATTTAACCCCGGGATTTTTACTCAAAACGGGCATTAATCTAGTATCAATTATATTCTTTGCCTGCGTTGTTAGTGTACCGCTCCCTAAATTCCAGTTTATTGGTAATGCCTGATATTGAACCAATGAACACTCAACTTCTTTCCAAGTAGTAAGTCCACCTTTTTCTTTCAACACTTCTTTCGTAACAGTTTCAGTGACCGCTTGTATAACCTGCTCTGAAGTATAGGCGTCCTTATCTAAAACCGTTTTAGTAACTTCTTTGTAAACAGCAGGAATAACTTCTTCCACAACCCTTGCAGGTTCCAAAAGGACTCTTTTAGTATAAGTTCCGCTCTTGGAGCCTATAGCTGATTTGCTAAAAGAAGCATCGCTAACCAAGGAACTTGTTTCAACGGTCGCATATTCTGCTGGATATCCTACATAACACCAATATCTGCAATCATCGGGATTACCAGAGGCACAGTCGGGTGCGGCAGCCCCTAATTCCCATTGTGCAAAGGCAGGTTTGATTTCCACAGTTTCCGAATTAGCCCTAAATGAGGCAGGTTGAATACTCAATTCATTACCTCCTTCTTTAGTTGTATAAGTTATTTCTTCTGTTCCCCATTTTTCCGGAATAATTGTCAATTTTTTACTTTCTTCTTTCACTAACACCCTTTCTGTTATTGTTTTGAATGTAGCAGGTATATATTTCAAAACCTTGTAAGCAGGTTTTATCGTCAGTGAAACAGTCTCATTTACATAAACATCTGGAGTTGTGCAACGAACATAGCATTTACCAGGTTCAGGATCTGTGGGCAGGTCTTGTGACATTCCCAAATGCGCAGTGCACAGTACGACTAAAAATAAAATTTTTTTCATTGTTGTTTGTTTGATAATTGTTGTTAAAAATAAACTGTGGAACAATGTAGTTTAATTTAAAAGCCTAATTAACTCCATATTCATAGAATCAAAAAAAATCCTTTAAATGCATATAATTCCGATAAAGCACGTGTTTTGTAAGTAACATCTTACAATATGAAGATGTTTTGTTTTAATAAATAATTAATACGGAGGGTGATCAGAAATATCTGATGAGAATGCTATATTAGGGGTGTATGAGATCTCAGGATGTATCTACTTTATAAAATATATATTGTGCCCGAATTTTTATTAAATTAACAAGAAACATTGAGCCGTATGATTGAAATTAAAAAAGAGCGAAATAATACTTATCGATTCTATGTAAAAACCGGGGATGGCAATGCTCTTTTAAACAGTGTTCCGTTTCCAAGTGAAGAAGATGCAAATAAAACCATTAAACAGCTTTCACCATTAATGAAGAAGCAAGCAGTTTTTGAGAGAAAAACGGATCACAACGGGAAGTTCCTTTTTGCTCTAAAGGACACGAATGGCGGTATAATAGGCACTAGTCAACAATATACTTCCGAGGCCGGGATGGAAAATGGGATCACCAATGTGCGTAATAGGATCGCATTCTTAAGTAGATCAAAGCCCCTCTAAAGAAGCTATTATTTTTAAAGTATGCGTATGCATATCCTCTGTATAATCCATATGGGTCACCATGCGTAGCTTCCCCTGACCCATTCCTATGATCTGAATGTCTTTTTTAGACAAAGCATCCAAGAATTTTGCTATAGAGCATTTTTGCTCATTTATTTCAAAAATGATGATATTGGTTTCAATGGGCTCAACTTTCTTAACAAATGACAATTTTTTTAATTGCTGCCCCAATTCTGTGGCTTTAAGATGATCCTCAGCCAGGCGTTCTATGTGATGATCCAGGGCATAGATCCCTGCAGCTGCAAGAAATCCGGCTTGTCTCATACCGCCGCCAAGCACTTTTCTAATTCGCAATGCCTTATCCAAATACTTCTTCTTCCCTACCAATACTGAGCCTACAGGACAACCAAGGCCTTTACTAAAACAAACACTGATGGTATCAAAAAGAGTACCATAAGCTTTAGGATCCTCTCCTTTAGCAACGAGGGCATTCCATAGTCGGGCGCCATCCAAATGATATCCCAGGCCATGAGTATCGCATACTTTACGGATCGATATTAATTCTTCAAAATCCCAACAGGCTCCTCCACCTTTATTGGTTGTGTTCTCTATGCAAACCAGAGAAGTAAGCGGACTATGGTAAAAATCGGGCGGATTGATAGCAGCTTCTACCTGACCTGCATTCATCATGCCTCGCTCACCGTCAACCAACTTACAAGAAACTCCGCTATTGAAACTTACCCCTCCCCCTTCATAGTTGTAGACATGGGCATATTTATCACAAATAAGCTGATCTCCCGGATCTGTATGCAATTTTATAGCTGTTTGATTGGTCATAGTACCACTAGGAAAAAACAAAGCGGCATCCATTCCAAAAAGGTTGGCTACTTTTTCTTCTAAGGCATTGACAGATGGATCTGCCTTAAAAACATCATCCCCTACTTTGGCTGTCATCATGGCCTTCAACATTCCCGGGGATGGCTTGGTAACTGTGTCACTGATAAGATTGATCTCCATAGTGTAAGCTTACATTCTTAATTTGTGCAATCCATACCTATGGGTGACCCATCTGGTAACTTAGGGGCTGCGATTACTTTAAACTCATCCGGTTCCTCCATAAAGATTCCGATCCTTCTAGCCATTTCCTTTAGGTCAGTATCCGAAGAACTCATATACCTGGTTTTAAGACCTCTGAGCACGTCATTGGCAATCGCATTGACCTGAGGATGTACTTCTTTATGGGCCGCCAGGTTCATGATATGAAATAGCACCCTATAGTTGATAGTACGCTGAACCTGCATTCTATATGGATCCCTATGGGTCTTCGTCAAAGTGTTCTCTTCCAAACCTTTCATTATATCTTTTAACCCCAACTGATCAGGGTCCAGGCTTTTCTGCTGAACAAGCCGTGATGCTCTTTCGGGATGTAACAAAAAACCTAAGGTCATGTCGGCTGCTGTTTCGGGTGCCGAAAGGGCATCAAAAGACACGCCCGTTTTTCCGTTAAATGATTCACGTGTTCTGCTAAAGCCTATTGCTCTGGGCGGAAACAATCCGAGCTTGTCCGAAGGAATGGCGATCACAGCGGCATCTAGCGTCTTAAAAATGCTACTCAGTGCTTCTTTTTGATCTTTTACTCCCATAGGGGCTACCACCAGCTGCCCATCTCCTTTTACCGCGTAATTATAATTGAGTCCACCAATACATTTTGCTGCGGCTTCTAGTTGATATCGATGAAAGAAATACAAGGGAACAAAAACATCTTCCAAAACTGAATTAGCTTCTCCGGTTCTGATGTTGTCTATACTAAAGTTATCTATTGCCTTTGATCTTAGGGTGAGCATTCTATCTAATTCTGCACTAGCACTACTTCCATTGTCCCATAAATGTCCCAAGACATGAGCACTGCCCATTGGACGCGCATCCCTGTCTGAAATATATCGCAGCCCCTGTTCTTGTGCATTTTCGAGAATGGTGTTAAGTCCCGCTTTTTCTGAAGTTCCCTCAGGAAAATCAGCATAAGAATATGCCACTGTTGTTTTGTCCCAATCCCCTATACCTGTATCATAGGCCTGAGAAAAATCGATTGCCCCATTGGTAAGGGTTATATAAGGATGCGGGTAATCCATTACGGACGCTCTGTTATTTGTACTGGCTGCAAAATTATGGGCAAACCCCAAGGTATGTCCAATTTCATGTGCCGAAAGTTGTCTGATACGAGCAAGTGCCAGCTCTAACATTGGTTGGATATTCTCATCGCTTTCTGCAAAAGGCTGGTTCATTAGAGCTTGGGCGATAAGAAAATCTTGTCTGATCCTTAAACTACCAAGGCTTACATGACCTTTGATGATCTCACCGGTTCTTGGATCGGTAATGCTGCTGCCATAGCTCCAGCCCCGGGTAGAGCGGTGCACCCATTGTATTACATTATATCTAACATCCAGAGGATCTGCATCATCCGGAAGCATTTTAAGCTGAAAAGCATCTTTGTATCCTATCGCTTCATAAGCTTGGTTCCACCATCTGCCACCTTCTAGTAAGGCAGAACGCACGGGTTCTGGTGTGCCGTTGTCCAGGTAGTAAATTATCGGTTCTTTGGCTTCACTGATGGCCGCATTGGGTTCCTTCTTTTCCAAACGGTGACGTGTCACAAATCTTTTTACAAGCGATTCTTCTATCGGAGTTGCATAGTCGTAATAGGAGAAAGGATATGATCCTGATCGGGGGTCAAATATCCTCATCTTGTAGCCATTATCCGGCAACTCAATGAATGAATGGTGCTGTGAGACCGTTACGAGCTCTGGGTTGGGTGAGACAGATCTTATATTGCCTCCTTTCGGATCTCCTTTGAAGGTTAGCATCAGATCGAATTCTATATTTTTTGGAAATGCCTTGGTCCGGGACAGATCGAAAGCACTTTTCGACTTATCGAGGCTATAAGTCCCCTGATTAGTTCGTTTTAATCGTTCTGAAACTCCATGCGCATCCTGCAGTAAAAAATCGGTGATATCTATAATATAGCTGCCATCTTTTTCTTCTTCTATCTTAAAGCCAAAAAGAATAGATTTAGCAAAGGCTTGCTCTACAGATCTCTTCTCCAAAGTGTTCTCCGTAAGGGCTCTGTACTTTAGATTTGGCTGTATCAATAGAAGTTTATTTCCAGCCTTTTTAAATAATACAACCTGCTCATTTCCAAGTTGTCCCCTATCTAAACCTATATCATTACTTCCTATACCACTACTGAGGGAATACACATACAGAAATTCTTTCTCCAGCTCTTTTACTTCCAGGAAGACCTTATCATTCTGAGCATCATAATAATAGGAATATAATCCTTCATATTTTGCAAAATCCTTACTTTTTTCTGCGAACTGTCCAAAACTAATAAAGCAGAAAAAGTACCCAATTACAAGTGAAGTGTATTTCATATCTAAAGTTTAGGAGCTAAATTTATATAAATTAGTAAGAACCACCACTGCAACGGATATAAAATCCTTTCTACACTATTCTCAAAACGGCAGACGACCGCTTATTATATTAGGAATTTTACTGTTGAATAATTGTTGAATTCCTGTTCCTATTTTACATAAAATCTGCTATATTGAACCAAAGTTATTCCCATGCCCAAAGAAGACAGTACTATATTTTCTTCATACCAACGAGACCCGTCCCTTTTTGATGAAATATATGATAATAAGGGGCAGGTGAAAGAGGTGTATAAGACCCTTTTTCAGCTGTATGGAGGGCATTCTATACCCGATTATATGACCCTGAATGAGAAAGCGAGATCTTCCTTCTTTAATCAAGGGATCACATTCCAGGTATATCATGATAAACAAATGCAGGAAAAGATCTTTCCTTTCGATCTATTTCCGCGAATTATTGATGGTAAAGAATGGGAGATCATTGAAAAAGGGGCCATTCAACGAAGCAGGGCCCTAAATCTATTTCTTTGGGATATATATCATGAAAAAAAGATATTAAAGCAAGGGGTTGTTCCTCTAGAGTTGATCAGTTCTTCAGAAAACTATCTACATCAGATGATGGGCGTTGATCCGCCCGGGGGGATCTACAATCATATTTCAGGAACAGATGTCATAAAACATAATGATGGCCAATACTATGTGCTGGAGGATAATATACGATGCCCTTCAGGGGTCAGTTATGTGATTTGTAATCGCACTGCCCTTAAACGAGCCTTGTTTGGTGTATTTAATCATTATGAAACACATACTGTCACTAATTATGCTGAAAATCTTCTCGATCTTCTGGAATCTGTGAAGCCCCATGGAGTAGACGTTCCCAATACCGTGGTTATAACACCCGGAATGTACAATTCGGCCTTTTATGAACATTCGTACCTGGCCAAGACCATGGGTGTTGAATTGGTTGAAGGGCGCGATCTTTTTGTGGAGAACGATTTTGTTTATATGCGCACTATAAAAGGTCCTCAAAAGGTGGATATCATTTACAGGCGTATTGATGATCAGTTCTTAGATCCTTTAGAATTTAAAGCCGACTCGTCGTTAGGCGTACCTGGTCTATTTTCTGCTTACAAAAAAGGGAATGTTACACTGGCCAATGCCCCGGGGACGGGCGTTGCTGACGATAAGGCCGTATATACCTATATGCCGGAGATCATTAAATACTATTTAGATGAAACACCAATCCTGAACAATGTGCATACCTATCATTGCAGTAGGCCCAAGGAATTGGCCTATGTGTTAGATCATATTCATGAATTGGTTATCAAACCAGTGGATGAAGCGGGCGGATATGGTATTTCAATTGGAAACAGGCTTACAAAGAAAGAAATAGCCGCCGTTAAAAAACAAATACAGGAAAATCCGAGAAAATATGTTGCTCAGCCTATTATGTCCTTATCTGTTCATCCGACATATATCGATGAAACAAGTTCCTTTGAGCAACGCCATGTAGATCTTAGGACGTATACAATTTTAGGAAAGGATAAGGATTTTGTCCTCAAAGGTGGTTTAACCCGTGTTGCGCTTAAAAAAGGAAATCTTATCGTTAATTCTTCTCAGGGTGGAGGATCCAAAGACACCTGGGTTTTAAAATAATAATAGTATGCTAGCAAGAGTAGCCAACAATCTATTTTGGATGGGGCGTTATATAGAACGCTCAGAACACATTGCGCGATACATGCATGTTAATTACTTTTCTTCCCTCGATGCGCCCAATGAACTCTCAAGATCGAGACAGTTCGTCCTAAATTCTATGTTGCGAATGATTGGTGATCCTGAGGCCACGGAAAATGAAATTCTTAATGAGGAAGAGGTTCTTTTTAAACTAGCTTTAGATCCTGCACATCCCTTCTCAATTCTTAGCAATGTGAAGTATGCCCGGGAAAATGCCAACAGCGCCCGTGATCTGATCTCTACGGACCTCTATGAATCCATTAACAAGTTCTATCATTTTGTCCTGAAATATCCGGAGCAACACTTTCTAAAAAAAGGGTTGTACGACTTCGCAATCAATATTATTGAAATGTCTTCAATTTTAAGGGCTAGGATCAGAAGCACCCTATTGCACGATGAAGTGTATGCAATTATTATGCTTGGCGTTAATCTGGAAAGGGCCAGTCAGCTTATCCGTATCATAAACGCCAAATACTACGATGCACTAAATGCACAGGGCAGTTACGGTGATAAGTTCAGCAAAAGTTTTGAGTGGACCACCCTTCTTAAATGCGCGGAATCTTATGACATGATGCGACGATTTTACAAAAAACCACCCACGAGTTTAACTACCCTTGAATTCCTGATCTTAAACCCAAACTGTCCCAGGTCCATGATGAACAGTTTAAACCAGATCTATACACATATCAGAGTATTGGATAATTCCTTTAAGTATGATAAGAATTCAACCGCTTTCCTGGTGGGACGCGTACGTGCCGAATACCAATACAAGTATGTTGAAGAGATCGAAAGCAATATCAAAGAATACATTGAAGCCATGTTGAAGAATTTAGCCGATATTGGCACTAAAATGGAAAACGAATTCTTTCATTATTAATCGGGTTAGTCTCCTTTAGTCCCCACAAGTTTATGTCTTTAGAATATAACATTGTTTATAAAGCAGAGAATGTGTACGACCATCCTGTAAAGGAAGCTCGATGGCAATTCCTTATTATCCCCGAGGAAAATTTTAACCAAAAATTGGAGGCCATTACTTTCAAGAATTCTATGGATTTTCCCCATGAATTCTCAACGAATGCATATGGTTTTAGAACAATACGAATTTTAGCTAAGGCTCCATTTGAAGCGATCTCATACGAGGCCAGTTTTAAACTTCTCAAAGAGCCGTCAAATCCTTTCGATTTTATACTTCCCATCAACCAGGAGGATGAGTATTCTAAATATCAACAGCTACAATTTAAGGTAGACCATGAACCCTTTTTGCGTAAAACCCCATTAACTTCCTTGCTAGAACATCACAGTAATTTTTTTGACTATCAGCAGGATAAATTTGTGTTTGAAAACCTTCAGGCGTTAAACAAATGGGTCTTCGAAAAGATATTTTATACGCCAGGGGCCACAGATGTAGACACCACTTTAGATGAAATGCTAGAACACAGGCAAGGGGTATGCCAGGATTTTGCTCATTTGTTTTGCGCTATTGCCAGAAAATATGGTATTCCATGTCGCTACGTTTCCGGATATTTGCATCAGGGGAATGGGTATTTTGGTGATTCTCAAATGCATGCGTGGACCGAAGCTTATATTGAAGATGTGGGCTGGGTGGGTTTTGACCCCACCAATAATCTGATCGCCAATGAGAATCATATTAAAGTAGCTCATGGCAAGGATTATTCTGATTGTTCCCCATTAAAGGGTATTTTGTACTCTAAGGGCAGTAATACCACCAACCACAGTGTTCAGGTCCACGGTCAGCAACAGCAATAAAATCATTTTTAAAAAATTTACTACTCTGTAAAAGTGTAGTATTTTTGAAAGAAAATTTAATACAATGACTACAACAGATCAGCAAAAAGATCTTATAGAGCGCCTTGGTGCGTTAAGGAGGTATCTTTGACATTGATGCCAAATTAATTGAAATAGAAAATGAGGAAGAGAAAACGCTCGCTCCTAATTTTTGGGACAACCCTCAGGAAGCACAAGAAAAAATGCGCGATCTGCAATCCAAGAAAAAATGGGTTGGGGATTATAATGATGCCTTAGTATTGGCGAATGATCTTGAAGTACTTCTAGAATTTTATAAGGAAGGAGATGTATCTGCCAAAGAAGTAGATAGCCAGTATCATAAGGCGTTGACAGCGGTAGAAAAACTCGAATTCAAAAACATGCTTTCTGAGGAAGGCGATGATATGACAGCTGTTCTACAGATCACCGCTGGGGCCGGTGGAACGGAAAGTTGCGATTGGGCCGCTATGCTTATGCGTATGTATCTCATGTGGAGTGAGAAAAATGGATTTAAGGTAAAAGAACTCAACTATCAGGAAGGCGATGTTGCAGGCATAAAGACAGTTACATTGGAAATAGACGGAGAATATGCCTTTGGGTGGTTAAAAGGAGAAAATGGCGTGCACAGGCTGGTACGTATCTCACCCTTTGACAGTAATGCCAAGCGGCACACTTCCTTTGCATCAGTCTATGTCTATCCTTTAGTAGATGACAGTATTGAGATAGATGTGAACCCTGCAGACATAGAGATCACTACTGCACGATCTAGTGGTGCAGGAGGACAGAATGTTAATAAGGTGGAGACCAAAGTTCAACTGGTTCACAAACCTTCCGGCATTCAAATATCGTGTTCCGATTCAAGATCACAACACGATAACAGGGCTACTGCTTTGAAAATGTTGAAGTCGCAGTTATTTGAAATAGAATTGCGTAAAAAACAGGAAGCAAGAGCAGAAATTGAATCTTCAAAGATGAAAATAGAATGGGGTTCTCAAATACGGAATTACGTAATGCATCCCTATAAGTTAGTAAAGGATGTGCGAACAGGAGAAGAAACCGGGAATGTAGATGCAGTAATGGATGGTGATCTCGATCTCTTTTTAAAAGCATATCTTATGATGATGGGGCAACAACAAGAAAACTAAGTTATGATCAAAATATATCACAATCCTCGGTGCCGAAAATCGAGAGAAGGTCTCACTCTAGTGGAGGCTAGTGGTCAACCTTTCGAAATAGTTTATTATCTGGATACGGTTCCAGATAAACAGGAACTAAAGAAGATCATCCATCAGCTAGGAATAAAACCTATGGACCTGGTAAGGACGCAGGAAGCTATATGGAAATCTGAGTTTAAAGGCAAAGAACTTTCCGAAGATATGGTCCTGGATGCCTTGAGTACCTACCCTAAGCTCATTGAAAGACCCATAGTCCTAAACTACCAAAAAGGTGTTGTTGGAAGACCTCCAGAAAAGATCTCAGAATTCCTGGGTATCTGAATTTATTTCTTCCAATATTCATCTAATTTTTCTTAATGTTTTCAGAAATGTTCATGGTGAACATGTCTTTTAACAAACATTTAACCGAGCCGCTTTTGGCTTCGGTTTACTTTTGAAATATTCAAGACCATGAAATCAATTCTTAACACTTTAGTTTTCGTTATTCTATTCCTTGGGGTTGTTCCTGATATACAGGCCCAATACAATCGTACCTATGGTGCCACGGGCAGAAGGAGAAGCATAGCGCCACAGTCTCAAGAGCCTAGAGAAAAGGCAGCACCAATGACTGCAGATGAAATGGTAGCAGCCGAAATGCCTAATATTACGGAAGCCATATCGCTGAATGATTTTGAACAAGCGGTCCTCACAGCGATCCTTACCAAATATGTACAGCAGCGTATAGAAGTACAGATACTGAATTTGAGCCCGGAAAAAACTCGAGAGGCTTACGAGAATATTAATCGTAAACAAGATGAGGAACTAAAAGCGAGCCTGCCAGAAGAAAAATATGATGCATTGGTTGAATATCAACAAAACGGCGGCAAAAAAGTAAAATCAAAAAAAAGGAAAAAGAAAAAAAATAGGTCCTAAATGAAAAAACTTATTGTCTTGCCATTATTTATAATGGCTTTTTTAATGTCCTTCGCTCAAAGACCAACAGGTCAACGTGCAGAACCAATCACCATAACAGGAACTGTTTTCGATAAAGATACCGGCCAACCTTTGGAATATGCTACTCTGATATTGCAAAGTGTGCGCCGACCAGAAATGGTAACTGGTGGGATCTCAGGAATAGACGGTAAGTTTTCAGTAGTAACCACTCCCGGGCAATATAATGTGAGGGTAGAATACCTCTCTTACAAGACCTTTGTACTTAAAGCGCAGACCTACCGGAGTTCTGTGGATCTGGGCAACATTCAACTAGAAATAGATGCTGAACAATTAGCAGATGTTATCGTTGTAGGAGAACGCACCACCGTTGAACTTAGATTAGATAAAAAGGTATATAATGTTGGGCAGGATCTAACAGTAAGAGGTGGCTCTGTAACCGATGTCTTGGACAATGTACCTTCTGTAACGGTAGATGTAGAGGGAAATATTAGTTTAAGAGGTAATGAAAGCGTTCGTATTTTGATCAATGGTAAACCCTCCGCCCTCTCGGGTTTAAGTCCACAGGCACTTCAACAATTGCCAGCAGAATCTATTGAACGTGTAGAGGTTATTACGAATCCCTCTGCCAGGTACGATGCCGAAGGTACTGCAGGGATCTTGAACATCATTTTAAAGCAAAGTAAGACCGCCGGTGTCAATGGCTCCGTAAACGTTTTTGCAGGCTATCCGGACAATTTTGGAGGCGCTTTAAGTCTTAATCTACGGCGTGAAAAATTTAATGTCTTTACGACCACTACCTACAGGTATAGAGATGCCCCGGGAAATGCACTATTTAATCAGGAAAATTTTGATAATGCGGGAAATACGGTCAGTTTTCAAGATGAGATCCGCTCGTATCAGAGACAAAATAAAAGCTTGAATACGAATATTGGATTTGAATATTTCTTCAGTGACAAAAGTAGCATTACCAACTCTTTGGTAATCAGAAATTCAGATGGCGGCAGTACAGTTGATATTGACTTTTTTAACTATGATGAAGTAAGAAACCCTACCATTCAAAGAAATCGTTTTACCCTCGAAGATGAAGTGGACGAGAATGTGCAATATTCTGTGAACTTTAAAAAATCTTTTGAAAAAGACGGCCATGAGCTAACAATGGATTATCAATACTCCAGTGGAGATGAAATTGAGAATTCTATCATTGATGAAATAGTCTTAGGTGAAACAACAGAATTACCAACAGAACAAACCATTAATGATGAAACTCAGGTGAATCAATTAGTACAATTCGATTATGTATTACCCTTTGGAAAGGATAACCAATCCCAATTTGAAATGGGCTACAGGGGTACTTTTAATAATTTCAATACAGATTTCGATTTTGGGATCCTGGAAAATGGCGTCTTAGACAGGGATCCAAACTTCAGTAATGAATTAAGATATAAAGAATACGTGAATGCTGCGTATATGCAGCTGGGAACAAAAGTTAAGAAGTTCAGTGTGTTAAGCGGACTTCGAATGGAAGCTTCCGATATTGGTATTGAATTGGTAGATACTGAGGAAGTGACCAATAAAGATTATGTAAACTGGTTCCCATCCCTTTTCTTTGGATATGAATTCTCAGAAACTGAACAATTAACCATAAGCTATAGCCGCAGACTGCGACGTCCACGATCCAGATTCATTAACCCATTTCCATCCAGATCTAGTAACACTAACTTATTTCAGGGAAATCCTGATCTAGATCCTACCTTCACTAACTCATTCGATCTTGGATATTTGAAACGATGGGAAAAAATTACGTTTACAACATCGGGCTACTTAAATAGTTCTACAGGAGTCTTCCAGTTTATTACACAGGAAACAGGCGACTTTGTTCAAATTGAAAATCCTGATGATCCGGATAACCCGGTATTGGTACCGGTACAAGCTCGAACACCAATTAATCTCGCTACCGACAAACGCTTTGGAATGGAGTTCACCACTTCCTATACACCTAAACGCGATTGGAGAATTACATGGAATTTAAATTTGTTTCAACAGCAGCTTAGAGGTGATTATACCTACACCAATTTTCAGGATGAGGTGATTACTCAGAATTTTGATTCAGATAACTTCACCTGGTTTACAAGGATAAGTGCCAAAGTACCACTGCCCGGCAGCATCGATTTTCAATCGAATCTATTTTACAGAGGGCCAAGGAAAGATGCGCAGAACACAAACAAAGGGATCTTAAGTACAAATTTGGCTTTTAGTAAAGATGTGGTTAAAGACAAAGCTACCTTATCATTAAATGTAAGTGACCTGTTCAACTCAAGAAAACGCCGATCGGAGACCATTACCAATACGGTAGCTACCTATAGTGAATTTCAATGGAGAGAAAGACAGATTACAATGTCGTTCTTATATAGATTCAATCAGCCGCAAAATCAAAGAAACAGAAACGGACGTGGTGGAGATGAGGAAGATTTCGAATTTGAAGGCTCTTAATAAGACTTATACCTTATAAAACAAAAAAGAAGCCAAATGGCTTCTTTTTTTATGTGTTGCGCTTAGCTCTTCTTGCCTCGCGTTTTTCTTTAAATATTTCCATTAGATTTCCACCCAACCAATAAGGTACTACAAAGAGTATAAGGAACATCATTAACCAGAATCCGATGGTTACGATGGTTAAGAAGGCTAGAAATCCTAAATATTGATCAAATTCGAACATACTTTGTGCTTTGCTAAACAAAGATACTTGGAAAATCCTAAAACTTGCAAATCTTAACTGAGAAATTTTATGCGATTCACAAAAAGAAATTAATCCTCCAAACCTTACCTTTGTAAGACGAAAATTAATGACTTATGGAATTCAGGATTGAAAAAGATACAATGGGTGAAGTAAAGGTGCCTGCAGACAAATACTGGGGTGCACAAACAGAACGTTCAAGGAACAATTTCAAAATAGGCCCTCCGGCTTCTATGCCCCTGGATATTATCTACGGTTTTGCACATTTAAAAAAAGCCGCAGCCTATACCAATCATGAATTGGGCATTCTTGCGGTAGAAAAAAGAGATCTGATCGCCAAGGTCTGCGATGAGATATTGGCAGGAAAATTAGATGATCAATTCCCTTTGGTCATCTGGCAAACAGGATCCGGAACTCAAAGCAATATGAATGTAAATGAGGTGATTGCAAACCGGGCTCATGAATTGGCCGGAAAGAAAATAGGGGTTGGTGAAAAAACCATTCAACCTAATGATGATGTAAATAAATCTCAATCCTCTAATGATACCTTTCCTACAGGGATGCATATTGCGGCTTATAACAAAATAGCAACAGTTACCATCCCCGGGGTTACCCAACTTAGAAATACCCTGCAAAAAAAGGTAACCGAGTTTGAAAAAATTGTCAAAATTGGAAGAACACATCTTATGGATGCTACTCCTTTGACCTTAGGTCAGGAGTTTTCGGGTTACGTATCGCAATTAGATCATGGGTTGCGTGCTCTGCAAAATACAATGGATCATCTCAGCGAGTTGGCATTGGGAGGGACCGCCGTAGGGACTGGTTTAAATACTCCTGAAGGGTATGATGTACTGGTTGCCAAGTATATCGCTCAGTTTACAGGCTTGCCTTTTAAAACAGCTGTAAACAAGTTTGAGGCTTTGGCGGCACATGATGCTTTGGTAGAAACACACGGCGCCTTGAAACAATTAGCTGTATCACTAAATAAAATTGCAAATGATATCCGTATGATGGCATCGGGTCCGCGTTCTGGTATAGGTGAGATAGTTATCCCCGCTAACGAACCTGGAAGCTCTATTATGCCCGGAAAAGTAAATCCTACGCAATGTGAGGCACTCACTATGGTTTGCGCACAAGTATTAGGTAATGACGTTGTAATTAGCGTGAGTGGAGCCCAGGGCCATTATGAACTGAATGTTTTTAAACCGGTCATGGCCTCCAATTTGTTACAATCTGCAGAATTGATCGGAGATGCCTGTGTTAGTTTTGACATCCATTGTGCAGCGGGAATAGAACCTAATCATAAGGTTATTAAACAATTACTTAATAATTCACTTATGTTGGTCACCGCTCTTAACACAAAAATAGGCTATTACAAAGCCGCGGAGATAGCTAATACAGCCCATAGGAATGGAACTACCTTAAAGGAAGAGGCCGTTAACCTCGGGTATGTAACTGCAGAAGAATACGATGAGTGGGTAAAGCCTGAAGAAATGGTAGGATCCTTAAAAAAATAAGGATACTCTATAAAAAAAGGGCCTTCAATTGAAGGCCCTTATTATTTGGATCAAAATGAACTTATTTCAAAATGAATTGAGAAGTTCCAAGAAGTTTTAGACTATCGTCATAGACGTTCACCATATACTTCCCTGATTGGAAATCTCCAGCTGGTTTGTTGATGAAATCACAAACATCCAGGTCTTGATTTTCATAATAGAAATCTGTTCCCTTGCTGTAAGATACCGAGGCACCTTCATCATTTGTTTTTGTGCTTCCGCCACCAAGAACATTTCCTTGAGGATCTAATACCTCAATTAGGAATTGTCTGTCACCGGCTTGTGCGATCACGTTATCAGCAATTGTAAAACAAACTTTTAATTTGTCTGTTCTACCGGCTCTCTGAGTAGAAACCATTCTTCCGCTAGATCTTTCTCTAACTGCATCTACGTTAAATGTTGAAAGGTTAAGTGCTGAACCTCTTTCTACAGCTTCTGCCAATTGAGTGTTTTGAACTACTAAAGAATCGTTGAATACTGCTTGCTTTTCCAACTCAACAAATGTGCTGTCTCTTTGCATTGCTAAAAAAGAGTTAGATCTTGTTAAAGAATCTACTTGCTGAAGTAATACTTCTCTTTCTTGTTTTAGAACAGCAACCTGATTTCTGTATCTTCTTAGAGAAGAAAGGTCAGTTTTCATAGTTTGTACAGAATCGATGTACTTAGCGATTCTATCTCTAGCTGCTACCAATTCTTCATTTGTAGCATTACTCTCCAAAATTGCTTTGTCATACTCTGATTTTAGGTTGTTAAGATCTTCGACAACCAGGTCTTTTTCCTGAGTAAGTTCAGTTTGTACTTTTTTCTTGTCTTGATAAAGACTAACGGTATAGATAATAGTACCCAGGAGTACTACCCCTAATAAACCGGCAATTACTTTTAATCCGTTATTGTTTTTTGTTTCAGTCATAGTGTAAAAGTTTAATACGCTTTTTTTACTTTTTGTAAAGTGGTTACATGCTATATACGGACAAACCTTCTTTTTAGATTTTTGTAATAAAAAATAATTGTAATTTCCATTAAGATATGTTCTAAAAGATCTAAAAGAACAAGGATTTCCAACTAGAATAAACTGATGTCTGTCCGTATAATCCCTTTCCAATCCCATCTGGCGCTAGCTTTCAAGGAGTTGAACATTGCCTGGCTAACAGAATACTTTTATGTGGAACCCAAAGACGCCGATTTATTGGATAATTGCCAGAAAGTGATCATTGATAAAGGCGGAGTAATTTTTTTTGCACAACTGCAGGAAACTATAGTTGGTTGCTTTTCACTCCTTCCTATGGATTCAAAAACTTTAGAATTAGGTAAAATGGCGGTACGGGAAGGGTATCAAGGACAGAAAATTGGCCACCTATTATTACAATATGCCATTGATTATTGCAAAAGTAATCAGATAACCTCCATAGTGCTCTATTCTAATACGGTACTTCAACCTGCCATTCATTTATACAAAAAGTTTGGTTTCGAAGAAATACCGATGGAAGTTCCGCCCCCATATGAGCGTAGTAATATTAAAATGGTACTAACTATCTAAACGGATAATCCGTTCATTGGTATCACAAACCAAAATTTTGTTGTCCATCTAAATTCGTGATAGCTACCTAATTAGTTTTTTGTATTTCAGTCGTTTTGGAGTAAGATCTGCTCCCAGGCGTTTCTTTCTATTTTCTTCATATTCAGAGAACGATCCTTCAAAGAAATACACCTCAGAATCGCCTTCAAAAGCAAGCATATGGGTACACACACGATCCAGAAACCAGCGATCATGCGAAATGATGACAGCACAACCTGCAAAATTCTCCAGGCCTTCTTCCAATGCTCTTAAGGTATTAACATCCAGATCGTTAGTTGGCTCATCCAGTAACAGCACATTACCCTCTTCTTTTAAGGTCATGGCCAAATGCAGCCTGTTTCTCTCTCCCCCGGAAAGCATGCTCACCTTTTTATTCTGCTCACTACCCGAAAAATTGAACCTGCTCAAATAGGCCCGTGAATTTACCTGACGGCCTCCCATCATGACCAACTCTTGCCCATCACTAAAATTCTGCCAAATGGTTTTATCCTGATCAATATTGGAATGACTTTGATCTACATAAGCGAGCTTGGCAGTCTCCCCTACTTTAAACTCCCCTTTATCTGGGGATATCTCACCCATGATCATCTTAAATATGGTAGTCTTTCCTGCTCCGTTTGGACCAATGATCCCAACAATACCGGCTTGTGGCAAATTAAAATTGAGATTGTCATAAAGCAATTTATCATCATAGGCTTTACTTACTCCTGTTGCCTCAATAACATTGGTGCCCAGACGAGGACCATTGGGAATATAGATCTCAAGTTTTTCGTCTAACTTTTTTTGATCCTGACTTAGCAATTTGTCATAATTATTTAAACGGGCCTTCTGTTTGGTTTGACGTCCTTTTGCGCCCTGACGGACCCACTCTAGTTCTCGCTCCAATGTCTTTTGCCGTTTCGAGGCCACTTTACTCTCCTGAGCCAGACGTTTTGATTTTTGATCGAGCCAACTGCTGTAATTGCCCTTCCATGGAATACCTTCTCCCCTATCTAGTTCAAGGATCCAACCCGCCACGTTATCCAGAAAATATCTATCGTGTGTTACCGCGATCACTGTCCCTTTATAGGTTGCCAGATGATGCTCTAACCAATGTACTGATTCAGCATCCAAATGGTTAGTGGGTTCATCCAACAATAGTATTTCGGGTTCCTGTAATAGAAGTCGGCATAAGGCAACTCTTCTGCGTTCCCCTCCAGACAAGACACTTATTTTCTTATCAGGTTCCGGAGTTCTAAGGGCATCCATAGCGATCTCCAGCTTGGTGTCTAGTTCCCAGGCATTGGCAGCATCTATCTGATCCTGAAGGGCCGCCTGTTTGTCCATTAGTTTTTGCATCTTATCAGCATCCTCATACACTTCTGGAAGACCAAACATATCATTGATCTTATTGTATTCATCAAGGATCGCAACGGTTTCGGCCACACCTTCTTTTACAATATCCAGGACCGTTTTAGATTCATCCAACACCGGTTCCTGCTCCAAATACCCCACCTTGTATCCGGGAGAAAAAACAACATCGCCCTGATAATTCTTATCCGTGCCGGCTATGATACGCAGTAAAGTCGACTTTCCGGAACCATTAAGTCCCAGTATCCCGATCTTGGCCCCATAGAAAAAGCTTAGGTAAATATTTTTTAATACAGGCGTATTGGCATTCTTATAGGTCTTGGTCACCCCAGACATGGAGAATATGACCTTTTTATCGTCTGACATCAGCTAAAAATAGGTTTGTAAAATTATTTATTGTTGGAAGTATAAGATGAAGGATTATACCCGACCCTTCAGGGCATTGAACACCCAAGCTATGGCAAAGAAACCGATACCTACTGAAGCAAATCCGTAACCGGCTATATCATCATACCTAAACGCACCAAGTGCTATCAAAGCTAAACCTACAATAATCATTATTAATGTTGCCCATGCTAAGACAGTATTTTTATCCATCCCCATAAAATTTCATTTAGTTATTCTCAAATATCGTAAAAACCCTCGAAAAGTATCCTTAATAATTTAATTTTATCACTCAAAAGGAAAGGTGATGCCGGCCTTTGCTCGAATCTTGTCCAAAAGTCCAATCAATTCCAAACTATTCTTATGAGACCACAAAGAACTCTCGATCTGTTTGTCCGAAAGACAGCGGTGAACTTCTTCAATTTCATAGGTATAACCCTTCCCAACCGTGGGCAGGTCTAATTTCGTTGTTTCGATGTCCTTGATCACAGAAATCCCCTGCGACTCATGCCATCTTGAGTGTATAACAATGGTACCATCACTACCGGCAATACTGGCTTCCATTGCACTGTTAGCACTTAAGCCACTAAACAATACTGCATGTGCAGAAGGATAAGTAAACTGAATGGCAATCTGTATTTCTGCGCCAGTTTCTATATATTTTGCTGAGGCTTCAATGGTTTCTGGAATACCCAACATTAAATAGGCAAGAAAGACCGGGTAAATACCAATATCTAGCAGAGATCCTCCTGCTAATGCGGGATTAAGCAAACGACCATCCCAGTTCCTGTCTAACCCAAAAAAGGCAAAATCTGCATGTAGATAACCTATAGTTCCTATTTCACCTCCTTCAACCAGATCCTTTGCCTTTTGTATAGCAGGAATAAATCGACTCCAAAGAGCCTCCATTAAAAATACATTGTGCTTTCTGGAAGTATCGATCATTTGTTGTACCTGCCCTAGGTTTACGCCCAATGGTTTTTCACAAAGAACATGCTTCCCGTTTTCCATGGCCATGATACTCCATTTTAGATGCTCGGAATGAGGCAGAGCGATATAAACTACCTCCACTTCTTCACATTTAAAAAGAGCCTCATAACTATCAAACGCATTGGGAACTTTAAATTCATCTTTAAAAGCAAGTGCTTTTTGAATTGATCTTGAAGCTACCGCCATAAGGGCAGCATCATGAATTAGGGCAAGATCTTTTGCAAATTTATGGGCAATATTTCCAAGTCCAATGATACCCCATCCAACGCTGTTAGCCATATTTCCTTCTTATTTTTACCAAAGTTAATGAATATTACTGCTTATCTTTAGGGGCCAATAGAAACAGTGAAAATTAGATGGACATTTCCTTCAATATCAACGAAGATCATAACAAACTTAAGCGTTCAGAATTAAAAAAACAGCTTGCCAAAGTAGCTCTTGGTGGAGGAAAAGCACGAATAGAAAAGCTTCATGCACAGGGCAAAATGACCGCCAGAGAACGGATCAACTATTTAGTTGACAAGGGTTCTAAACAGATCGAAATAGGAGCTTTTGCCGGACAGGGAATGTATCCAGAACACGGGGGTTGCCCTTCAGGAGGTGTGGTTGTGGTTATTGGCTATGTTCAAGGAAGGCAATGCGTAATTGTGGCCAATGATGCCACCGTGAAAGCAGGAGCCTGGTTTCCTATTACAGCCAAAAAGAATTTAAGGGCACAGGAGATTTCAATTGAGAATAAACTGCCGATCATCTACCTGGTAGATAGTGCAGGGGTATATTTGCCCATGCAGGAACAAATTTTTCCGGATAAGGAACATTTTGGAAGGATCTTTCGGAATAATGCCGTGATGAGCAGTATGGGTATCCCCCAAATATCAGCAGTAATGGGTAGCTGTGTTGCCGGTGGGGCCTATTTACCTATCATGAGCGATGAGGCACTTATCGTTGATAAAACCGGAAGTATCTTTTTAGCCGGAAGTTACCTGGTCAAAGCAGCTATTGGCGAGAATATAGACAATGAAACATTAGGCGGTGCTACCACGCACTGTGAAATAAGTGGGGTTACAGATTATAAGGCGAAGGATGATAAGGATGCCCTGGATACCATTAAAAAGTTAGTTGATAAGTTTGGAGAATCTCCAAAAGCCGGATTTAGCCGTACGAAGGCCTCCTCTCCTAAAGAGAAACAAGACGAAATTTTTGGCCTACTGCCTAAGTCTAGAACGGATCAATATGACATGCTGGAGATCATCAAACGGTTGGTGGATAATTCCGAATTTGAGCAGTACAAAGAAGGATATGGAAAGACCATTCTCACGGGTTATGCGAGAATTGACGGTTGGGCCGTGGGCATAGTCGCTAATCAACGGAAGGTGATCAAAACAAAAAAAGGGGAAATGCGGTTTGGAGGCGTCATATATTCCGATTCTGCGGATAAGGCCACCCGATTTATAGCAAATTGCAATCAAAAAAAGATCCCGTTGGTTTTCTTACAGGACGTAACCGGATTTATGGTAGGTAGTAAAAGTGAGCATGGTGGTATTATTAAGGATGGGGCCAAAATGGTGAATGCCGTAAGCAATTCTGTGGTCCCTAAGTTTACTGTCATCATTGGCAACAGTTATGGGGCAGGAAATTACGCTATGTGCGGAAAAGCCTATGATCCCCGACTTATAGTAGCCTGGCCAAGTGCGGAACTAGCCGTGATGAGTGGAAACTCTGCGGCGAAAGTGCTCTTGCAGATCGAAACCGCATCCTTAAAAAAACGAGGCGAAAAGATCACTCCTGAGAAAGAAGACGAGCTATTTAACAAGATAAAAGAACGATACGACAATCAGATATCTCCGTATTACGCTGCGGCCCGGCTATGGACCGATGCTATCATTGACCCCCTGGATACCCGAAAATGGATCTCCATGGGCATTGAAGCAGCTAACCATGCCCCTATTGAAAAGGCTTTTAATATGGGAGTATTACAGGTCTAATGGAGCTACTAAGGCTCCTCTTTAGCTTTATTAATAACAGTGTATATCCTAATTGTTTACAAGGGAGTTAGAATTTTGGACCGTGAATAATTCCTGATTCACATTCTTTAATTGCAATTTAAACACCCTTTCCTCCTTGCGCTGTGATTTGGTTCCATAGTTGGAATAAATAGAGACCTTAAAAAAGGTTGGTGTTAAATTCTTATTGCCCAGATATTTTAAATTTACTTGCCAGTTACCAGTTAGACTGCCATCTATCAGGTATTCTTCACATGAATACCCTTTTAATTTCTCTTCTTTAATTCTATTGGGATCAGCAAGCAAACTATGCTCCCAGTTAAAGTATTTATTTTGCGGATTTACAAATTGCAACTCAAACTCGGCTTCGCTATCACTCCATTCAAAGACGAGTCTGGTGCCTTCAAAATCACTATTTAGAGAAGGTCCTTTGGTAAAGTCTTTCCCTGTAAGTTCCTTACCATAAAGCTGCAATAAATTGCTAAACTCTCGCTCTAAAAGTGGTGTAAAATGGGCATCCTCTGCCCTGATAAACCCCTCCCCGATCAGATAATCATAACGTGCATAAAGTGATGCCGCCTTTTTGTGATCATTCATATCGATATAACTCAACGCCAGATCTCTGTAAGACTGCGCGTAGTTAGGTCGGAGGATAAACACTTCTTTATACAAATTGTGAGCTTTCTCTGTTTCACCCAATACCTGATAGAGATAGGCTAATGATTTAAGTCCTATCGGATTATCTTTGAACAAATACCAGTGTTCCTGAATGAGCTGGTCTGCAAAAGCCACGTTTTGCCATTTGGCAGAAAAATATCCAAAAACATCAAGAAAATAATAGAGTGAACTCCTATAGGTTTTGGATTGGATTTCATATAAGTCTTTTGCTTCCTTTTCTGAGGAAGTTGCATATAATGCCTTTAAATATTCCGGAAGATTTTTATCTGCCTGTTGTTTCGAAATTGCGCTTCCTTCATAGATGTTGTTTCGAAGCAAGGCCCGATCATAAGGTCCACCTGTCCTGGGATCGCGGTATGTGTTGGCCCCTTTTGTGTTAATTACTATGACGCCACCATTGGCTTTACCACCGTACTTAGTGACCAACCCCAGGCCACTTAAAATGGCGATGCGCTCTACATTCTCTATCATGACAAAATCTGGGAATTGATCCGTGATCATACCATCTACATCATAAATAGCAGGAAAAAACCCTTGTGAGGAACCCCTTAGGTAAATAGTAGGTTTGGTGAAAGTTTGAGGAAGACGCTCTACACGGATCCCCGGAAATCGATATTGGATGGCCGATGCCAGATCTATCCCTCCATAATTGAATCGTGATTTATCCAATATTCGCACTGCGAAACTGGTAATATCCTTATCTAATATACCGAAGGCCGTTCTGATCAAATTTAGATTTGAACTGTATTCTTTGCGAAGTTGACCCTGACTTTTGATCTTCGTTTTTTCAACTACCACCTCATCGAGAACGTTTACTGATGCACTCATTTTAATATTCAAGACAGACGTTACATCTTCCACAACGATCTCCATATCTGACAGTCCGGGATATGAGAAGATAACCAGATCGCCTGGGCTGGTTTCCAATTGATAAATTCCACTGGCATCTGTTCTTACTACTTCACCTGTCCTTTCTGATTGAACTTCCGCATTGATCAGTGGGTTATCCATATTGGTAACCTTACCCTGAATAGTGAGCTGTTTCTCCTGGGCTAGCAAACCTCCTACAATACAAAGGAGCAGTAGAGTTAAAATGTAGTTTTTCATAGCAATAAACATTTAAATATACTTGCAGATTAGCAGCAAAAAGCTGGCCAACTTCTTTAAAAATACAACTTTTTTTATCTATTTAACCAGGAGAGTGCGTAGTTGTTTGGTCTCGTCCGGAGTAGTGAAATGTATCACGACCTCTTCTACAGATTGATCCGGGTAACCGAAATTTTGATAAAGCGTACATTTTAAAACCAGAGGCTCCTGGTTGGTAATATCAATGTTACCCAGATAGGTGGCATTCAAGATCCATTTACCCTGCACCCCTTCACCATAAAATTCGAATTCCTCTGATGTATAACCGTTTAAGATCTCATCCTTCATGCGTTCAGCAGCAGTTACCCTGTTATGTTCCCAATTGAAATATCGTTTCTGTGGGTTTACAAACTGCAAATTGAATTCAGCCTCCGGATCATTCCATTCAAAGACCAACCGTACATTGTACTTCAAATTATTCAATAATTCAGCAGGGATCTGGGACGTATTCAAGCCATTTCGCTCTTTATAGACCAGATTTCGCATTTCTCTCTTCAAGGTTTTCTTAATACCGGTGGTATTGAGTGATGGAAACTTCTGACCCCGATCTAGATCCAGGAGCAGGTCAATGGCATTTTGATGCTCTTTGAGACCACGCTTTGCGAGGGCAATATCCAAATATGCCTGAACATTATTATTGTTAGATCGTAAAATCTCATTATTGATCCGTATAACCTCCTCATGATATCCTAAAGACGAAAGGGCAAGGGCTACACCCCTAAGTGTACCAACATCATTTGGAAAAAGTTCAAGGACAGAGGAAATGATAGCTGCGGCCTTCTCAGGGCTCCGGGATTCGAAATAGTCATAACCTTCATAAAAGAAATTCATGTCACCCTCATTATTTGCACGCATCTGGACAAACACACTGTAAGCTTCGTCTAATGAAGAGGTCTTATCCAGTTTTTTTCGAAAATCAGAAACCGCGGCGGCAGTGTCTTTATTAGGTTCTGAATAAATATTGTCTGTAAGTCTTGCAAGATCTGTGGGCGCTCCTGATTGTTTAGAAGTCATGGCGGCCTTTGTTGTAATAAGAATAACACCATTAGCTCCTAAACTCCCATATTTATTGGTAGCTGCATAGCCTTTAAGCACAGAAATTGAAGCAATATTATCAGGATTCACATAATCAAAACTAGTTTGTGTACCTGCCCCTCTGGAAGAATCGGATTGGCGCTGTGGTACCCCGTCAATTACAACCAAACTGTAATTGTTATTTAATATGGAAGTATTAGAACGCATGGTTGCCTTGCTAAGATCTTCTGTGTTCCCAAGACTCACATTAGAAAATTTATTCAACACAGCCTGGGAAACATCGGTCTGTATGGGAGTTATTGATTCTTCGTCTATGGTTTGAATAGCATAACCTGTTTTATCCTCATTCTCCTTACCGTAAGCTGTGTTAACCTCTGCACCGGCTTCTTGTCTTTTCTCTATCAAAACAACCTCCTCCAAAGAAACCACATTTGCCTCTAAAAAGATGGTCAACGACTCCTCCCCTGCTATCGGGATCACTTTATATGTACTGTTGGCTCTGCTAGATATAAGCAGGCTATCTCCGGGCTGAGCCTTTATGCTGAAACTTCCATCAGCAAGGGATCGAATGGCATTGGAAATTCCTTTGACCGAAATGACAACATCTGGTGCAGGCGTATTGTTAATATAGACCTTCCCTTTTATCAATAAGCCATTACCAGATTCCTTCTTCTTTAATCTGCCGATATTTTCAGGAAGAATGGCGGCAAAATCCATCAATCTGTTACGATTGATCAGAGCGGTTCTTTTGAGGAATTCCTCATCTCGGAAAGGGGAACTGTTGATCAAAAAACTTTTTGCGGGCAGATCTGGTGCATCGGCTTCGTAAACCCTGTTCCCATCCGTAAATAAATAGATATTGGGGTGTTTGGCTGCACCATTGATAAGGGCATAGACATTAGCCCCATCGTAAACCACAGCTTCAAGATCCTTCTTAAGAACTTGCCAATCACCATCTTTAATATGATAGGTCTTCTCTTCAGTTGTAATATTAAATAAAATCAACTGCACCTCCTGATCAGAAACCCTACTAAACACTTTTTCCAAAATGGAAAAATCCTTATTGAGATCTCTGTCCTTCATAGAAAGGGAGGTGTCCCAGATTATAGTAGTATTCTTATCTTCAATTTCCTGCCCAAACAAATCAGAACAAGCAAGGGTCAGGAGAATAAAGATCGTGATGCGTTTCATAGTATCAATTTCCTTGATGCGTTTGTATGCGTGGAATAAGAAGCAGCTCTGTTTGCCTCCCATTTACATATCGAAATCCTTCAGGCCCATAAAACCCTGCTTCTTCCAGCATTATTCTGATGTCTCGCTGCCATTCAGGGATGTTAACTGTAGCATTCAGCTCTATGGCATATACCGTATTCGGATTTAAAGGATAGTTCTCTCCATCATCTTTCATTACGCCTCCTTGGGAATCCCACATACCTATGGTTGTACCTGCAGAATGTCCGTACAGACCTAAGGGGTGAGTGTAAATTGCAGGACGCAATCCATCCGCCTTAGCTTCAGCAAGTGCCTTCGCAAGGATTTGATTCCCTGTCTGGCCTTTTTTCATGTTATTCGTTAAAAAGTCCTGCACCCTATTTCCTTTTTTCAAAGCTTCCACAAGGAACTTTGGAGGTTGGGTCTCCTTAGGGCGGAGTACGTATGCCAATTCCTGGCAATCTGTGTTTAACCGTAAATAAGTGATCCCAAAATCGCAATGCAAAAGATCCCCAGGTAAGATGACCATGTCTTCAGGCCTGCCGGAAAATGAATAGAGATGGCTTACGAGGGCTTCCTTAGATCTTTGAATATCTACCGTGGGATGAAACCAGGTCTCCAATCCCATAGCTGTAACTTTTTGGCGCATCCACCATTCCACTTCAGAGGTAGTTGTTATACCGGGAGTGATCACCTCTTCTGAAAAAGCTTCCTTAATTATGTTATGCGTAATGCTAACCAACTGATTGTAAATGACCATTTCACGTTCTGTACGCGTCTCTATCCATCGTACGGCCAATTGCTCGGCAGAACCAACTCTTTTTATGTATTTGGCAGGTAGGTACTGCATAAATTCATCATAGTCTGTCTTATCCAACCCATCTGCAATGTTATGATCTTTGGAAAAGTTGAGTCCTATTTTCACCGGATCCCGCATTTCGATGAGCTCAATAAGACGCTTCCACTGGTCTGGTTCTTTTTCCATATCCCAGGCCGATTCTATATTCTTCCCTACATTATATCGGGCCACAGCCAGTTTTTCAATGGTGTTTTTAGCGCTATCCCTATAAAAGAGGAGAATAGTCCTACGGCGCGCATTGAGCCAGGTAGCCGGCAACATGGTCCTTAGTACAGGGTCTTCGTTGTATTCCCTGGATATAACGATCCACATATCAATGCCCGCTTCATCCATTAATTGAGGTAAGAGTAGATCAAAACGATCCGCAAGGATCTCATCCACAACCTGAGCCCTTTCCTTCTCATTAAGAATATGTTGAGAGCTCGTAATAATTGGTAAAAAAAGCATGAATGCGTAAAGGAAATATCTCATTGGAGAAAGTGTTTAATTCTTGTTTATAATGAGCAAATATTTAAAGCTATTTACTCTTTAAGAATAGGTTGAAAATACATCTTTTTAAGCTGAATCTAAAATTCTGTATCTTTCAATATGAAGAGCTCATTCCTTCTTATCTTAACTGTCCTTTTAGTTTCTTTGGGATGTTCTCAGTCTTCTAATGAGGATCCTAAAGACAATAGCAATCTAGATGCGGTTTATCAACCTGCTCAAGTTCTTTTTATCGGGAACAGTCATACCAATTACAACAATGGTGTTTCCTTTCATCTACTTGGATTTTTAAATCAGACAGCCCTTCCTTATACCCCTGTGGTTGAAAAAATGACCATGAATGGATATACGATGCAAGAGCACGCAGAAAATGCAAATACAATTGATAAAATGGCTGAAAGAGATTGGGATGTAATTGTATTCCAAGAAAATACCTTTGAGGCAGCGAATAATTCTATGGAAGCTACAATTGGGATACAGGATCTTAGCTTTAAGATCTCGAATTCAAACACCCGTTTGTTCCTATTTATGACCTGGGCATATGAAGCACAACCAGGAATGCTGTCGGCTATTAGGACCACTTATGAAAATACCGCGCCACTGGTATCCGGAACCATTGTACCCGTCGGACTTGCTTTTAAACAGATTCTTAACGATCCCGAGAATTTAATTTCCTTATATGACCCGGACGGGATCCACCCTAGTTTGGAAGGTACTTTTTTAGCGTCTGCCATGTTCTATGCTGCCATCTATGAGAAAGACCCCAGGCTCAACATTTATAATGCGGGCCTCACCGAAGTGGACGCTAGCTACCTCAAAGAAAAGGCATTTGAGGCAATGCAGAATTATTCAGAGTAAGTCAATAAAGACTTTTTGATTTCTTTTCGAAGTAGTTTTCCGCTTTCTGAGCATAAGAAATTATCTACTTCAAAGATCTCTTTTGGCTTTTCAAATTTCTTAAGAGCAGTCAAAACCTCAATTTCCGATCTTAGTGAAGATTTATCCACTTTACCCTCTACCAGCAACACTAATTTTTCTCCCAATTCTTTGTCAGGAATACCGGTAACCATAAAACGTCCTTCTATGACGGGCCTTAGTTTTTTCTCGATCTGCTCAGGAAAGAGTTTTACTCCACCCGAATTTACTACATTGTCTAAACGACCTACCCACTCAAATTCAGTTTCGGAAACCAGATCTACAACATCATTGGTACTAATTGAATCCAAACCTAGCGCAGGCGCATGAATTTGCAGACAATTTCTGTCGTCTTCAGAAATGGTGATCCCCGGGAAGGTGTGAAAAGAATCTGAGGATCCTTTATCATCTTTAGAGATGGGTAAATTTAGGGGTCTGGCTGCTATATGAGAGCAGGTTTCTGTCATACCATAGGTCTCGTAGATTCGTGTTGAAATATTTTGCACCTTGGCTCTTAAATCAACGGAAACAGGCGCACCACCTACTAAAAGAAGTTTGATTTTTGAAATATTGTTCAACGATTTTTCCATTTGCAATGGAACCATGGCACAAAGATCGTATGACCTTAAGAGGCCAATCAAAGGGGAAGATGAGGGATCTATATGATCCAGAGACAATCCCAATACCATTGCACGTACCAACATCATTTTTGCAGCAATATGGCTAGCAGAAAGACATAACAGTGCCGTATCCCCCTCGGTTAATCCAAAATAAGATCCGGTAGCCAAGGCAGAATTCACCATGGCTTGTTTAGATAATGTAATGTTCTTAGGAGTCCCCGTAGATCCCGATGTCCTTACAATTAATAAATCATGAGGCGTGAGCCAGTCCATAAAGAAGTCTCCAATTTTCCGTTCCTCCTCATCTCCTTCTTTGATAAGGCTGTAGGCCACATCGTTTAACTCCGAAGGAGAAAAATGACTCCCCTGAAATTTAAATTGCTTATGAATGGTTTTGTATGATCTATCCATTTACCTGACTTTCTAAAAATTCTTCCCTTGACGCTACCTTCCCTGTCAATCTTTCTTTCCAATTCTTCCATCCGTACTTGCGGCCAAAGAAATAGATCAACAGCGGAAAGATAACAAAAACAGGAACCAAGATATCCCATCCCAGGACAGGGCTTGATATATCCCGGTAAATTGAATTTGTTTGAAAGGCCGTCCAGTCTGCGGTCACCAGAAGAGCCCCGATAAGGTTGTTCGCAGCGTGAAAACCCAAAGCGAGTTCCAGACCTTCATCCATTAGTGTAATAATTCCCAGAAAGAGTCCGGTACCAATATAAAAGATCATGATGCCCGGCCCCAATGTGCTTACCTCCGGATTTCCAAGGTGCATTAGCCCGAATAAAAGTGAAGTGACCAGTAATGGAACCCATCTATTTTTAACCAGAAGTCCAAGGCCTTGCATCATATGCCCCCTGAACATATACTCCTCAAAACTGGTCTGTAAGGGAATTAATAATATGGCAATTGCCGCCAGTTTTAAAAAGGGCACTAATTGAAAATTTAATTGAAATTTCTCCGGGGAGAAAAAAACGTCAACACCCGTAAGAAGTACCGTAATAGCACCCCATAGGAAAAAAGCAAAACCAATTCGTTTCCAGTCTATTTTCTTCCGCGATGTGGTAAGGGCTCTGATTGATTGTGATTGGATCAATTTTACCCAACCAAATACAAAGAAAAGTCCCAGGGCCAACGGCACCAGTATTAAGATGAGCACTAAATTAGACCCCAGCTTATCTATCAGATCGGCCATCATAACATCTACAGGTACTGGTGAATAGAGCATGGAAATATAGTTGAGAATCATAAAACCAATAAACCCAAGTGGAAGTATCCAAAATTTCCACAGGCTAAAATTTCCTTCATACCCTTGTTCTATGTACATATTTCATTAATTAAGTTATAATTCCATTCTAAATCATTGCTATAGAATAACTTACCATCTCTTACCTCAAGTGGACTTTCTATGTTATTTGTGAAAAGACTACCTGTTCCGAGGCCTTGTGGCAACGAATTTTTCAGGGTAAATGTCCATTGTGCAATTGCGTTTAAGCCTATATTGCTTTCAAGTGCACTGGTTATCCACCATTTAATTCCCATTTCATTTGCTAAAGTAATCCATTCCATACTACCTCTATACCCTCCGATTAAACTCGGTTTTAGAATAATATACTGAGGCGCTACTATTTGTAGCAATTCTCGTCTATTTGTTTCATTAATTACACCTATTAATTCTTCGTCTAGTGCAATATCCAGAAACCCGGAAGCACATACTTCTTTCATGAAGGCCAGATTACCTGGTTTTACGGGTTGCTCAATGGAATGGATATCTAGCTTGGAAAGTTCCTCCAACTTAAAAAATACATCTTCTTTCCCAAACGCTCCATTGGCATCTACTCTCAGTTCTATCTCATCTGGCGTAAATCGTTCCCGTATCCCCTTTAAAAGGTCCAGTTCCGTATTAAAATCGAGAGCCCCGATCTTTAATTTAATACACCTAAACCCGTCTGCAATTCGCTGGCTTATCTGTTCCTCCATAAAGGCCTTATTTCCCATCCAGATCAGTCCATTGATAGAAATAGGTTTGCCTTGTTTTGTAAACTCTGAAGGGAATAAAATGAATGGATCCTGGGAAGCAAGCGATCTAAATGCCTGTTCCAGTCCAAATTGAATACTAGGGAACATGACAAGAGTAGATAATAAGGTCTCTAAACCACTATCTATATGATCGCATACCCATTGCAATTGTGTTTCATACTCAGCTCCGTCATCCATGCTAAGGCCACTGAACATAGCACATTCACCTATACCAGTTTGATCGCCATCCATAAGGATCAAAAACCAGGTTTCTTTTTGAGTTAAAATACCCCGGGAAGTTCCGCCGGATTTTTTAAAGGTGAGTATGTGTTTTTTGTAAGTAGCTTTCATACAGAATTGACACAAATTTAGCTATATTTTGCCTCTAATAAATGAAGATATGAAAAGTATATCGGGGCAGGTGATTTGGATCACTGGTGCTTCCTCCGGAATTGGAGAAGCCCTGGCGTATGAATTAAGTGCAATGGGAAATACACTGATCCTTTCTTCTCGAAATGAAGAACGTCTGAATGAAGTTAAGACCCAGTGTGAAAATCCTGATAAGGTCCATATTATTCCTATGGATCTGGGTGATTTTAATATGATGCCTGCGCTTGTGTCCCGGGCTATTGCCACAACAGGGCATATCGATATCTTAGTTAATAATGCCGGAATAAGCCAACGTTCTTTAATTGCCGACACTCATTTTGATGTATACAAAAAACTTGTTGATATAAATTACTTAGGCACTATTGCCTTATCAAAGGCGGTACTACCACATTTTATAGCCCAACAAAAGGGTCATTTTGTAACGGTCACAAGTTTAATGGGCCGTTTCGGTTCACCGCTTCGTTCTGGTTACTGTGGGGCCAAGCATGGCCTCCACGGGTTCTTTGATGTACTGAGAATGGAGCATGAGAAAGACAAATTACAAGTTACTTTGGTGTGTCCCGGGTTTATAAAAACCAATGTGGCTGTAAACGCACTAACGGCAGACGGCAGCCCGCAGAATGTAAATGACCATGCTACCACCAAAGGAATGGACGCTCAACTCTTTGCTAAAAAATTGATCAATGCTGTAGCTAAGAAGAAGTATGAAGTTTATATTGGCGGGAAAGAAATTGCAGGTGTTTATTTAAAGCGTTTCTTTCCTAAATGGTTGCACCATGTGGTACAACGCAGTAAAGTAGTATGATCAAATAATCATAGATTCTCCTATCCCAAGCAGGTGCAGTTCCCTCCCTGCTTTCTCAAAAGATTCTTTCGCTTTTTTATGATCAATTTCTATATACCCAAAAGTGTCATAATGATAACCGAGTATTTTAGTACATTCTACAAAGTTGGCTGCCATCACCGCATCATCAATACCCATAGTAAAATTATCTCCTATTGGCAATACGGCTAGATCTAGCTTGTGTTGCATGGGGATCAGTTTCATATCCATTGTGAGCGCCGTATCACCTGCGATATATACAGTTTTTCCATCAGCATTCAGAACAAAGCCGCCAGGCTGACCACCATAAGAGCCATCGGCAAACGAAGAAGTATGAATGGCTTGCACGTATTTTATCGTCCCAAAAGAAAACGTCCAGCTGCCACCATGATTCATTGGGTGTACCCGCAGACCTTTATCTTGAAAATACATCGCAATTTCATAATTACTAATGATCTTGGGATCCGATTGTTTTGCTATTTCCTCTACATCCAGGACATGATCCTGATGTGCATGGGTCAGTAGTATATAGTCTGGTTTTAACCCTTTGATAGAAATGGATTCAGGTACCATTGGATTACCGGAAATAAAAGGGTCTACGAGTAACGTGTGCCCCGCCAATTCTAACAAAAGAGTAGCATGGCCAAGAAAGGTGATCTTCATTAGGTTGTTTTTAGTGGTCCTAATTTATTTAAAATTGAACCAAAAGCGAACACCTTCTGTAGATTTATCAATATTTAGTGTGGATTGTAATTGATTTACAAGTCGATTCATGAGTCTGATGCCCATCGAAGAATTGGCACGTTCCTCAGAATCTTCCGGAAGTCCTATCCCGTTATCGGTATATTCAAAAAAGCCCTGATCCCCATTCTTTCTAAGATGGATATAGATCTTCCCATCCTCTTTATCCTCCGGGAAAGCATATTTAAATGAATTTGAGACCATCTCATTAAGAATAAGTCCAAATGGAATGGCCCTGTCAATATCTAGCTCTACCCCTTCGGCATCAATAGTAATATTTATACTATGTCCGCCTTTTTTAAAGACAGATTGTACGCTGTTCACCAGACTTTCAATATACCCCTGCATTTCGATCACAGACAGATCATCGTTCTGATATAATTTCTGATGGATCAGTGCCATGGCTTTTACCCTGCTCTTCCCTTCTTCTAAGGCTTCAATAGCAGCTTTGCTACGTGTATTCTTTGTCTGAAGACTTAACAGACTAGAAACCATTTGCAGATTGTTCTTCACCCTATGGTGGATCTCTTTTAAAAGAGAGTCCTTTTCAACTAGAGAATTTTCAATGATATGCTTTTGTTCAGCAATGAGTCGTTGGTTCTTTATACTTTTCAAATAGGCAAATACTAGTCCGGCAAAGCCCAATAAAGTAAAAATCAGCGAAATGAACACCAGATTGGTTCTTTCATCCATAGCCTCCATTTCACTTCTATTCTGTTCCATTTCTAATTTCTGCATATTGATCATTCTACGAGAATCCTCAAGATTTTCCTCTGCAATGATCGCCGATATTTGTTGTCTTTTAATGGAAGATTCTTTTACCTCCAGAGAATCCTGAATTCGAACATTTTTTTGAAGGTAATTCGCCTGATTCCTAAAATCCCCAATACGGTCATAGTAGGCTGCAAATAACCTGTTCTTCTTAATGATCTGACTGGCACGCGTAAGTTCCAGATCAATGTCTAAGTAGTCCTTGGCTACCTTTAACCTATCCATACGCAAATGACTTTCGGCCAAAGCCAACACATTTTCGTTTGCTTCGGAAGAATTTCTGCCAATATTATTTTCCTCTATAGTTGAAATGCTTGTTTCCAAATAAGGAATAGCCTTATCGAACTGGTTCATTTGCACATAGCACTTCCCAATATTGCCATCTATGATTCCTTTGAGAAGATTACCTTGGATGATCTCACTCTCTGTCTTTACAGAACTCATATCATTAAGAAAGACCTCAATATATCCTTTGGCCTTAGAGAAGTTAGTAAGTGCCGTAGAAGTAGACTTATCTAGTAATAAGTAATTTCCAATAGAATTGTGGTAGTTGGCTAATCCAAAAAAATCATTATCCTCCACGGTCTTCTGATTTACCATGATATAATCTTTCATGGCTTGACGGTGAAGACCTAAATTGGAATAGATGTCGTAAAACGATATATTATTCTTTAATCCCAGTTCCCTTTTTTGTTTTCTAATCTCAATTTGTTTGTCATAAAGCTGTAAGCGGGAATAGTTATCATCGAGCAGATCTAGTAATAATTCTTTGGTTTTAAGATCCAATTTATGCTTATCACTGTATAATTTAGTAGACAATGAAACACTCTTGTCATAATCACCAATGTCATAATAGATCTGTGATTGGATGAGTTTGTATTGTTTTATGGCTAGCGAGTCTTTCGCTTTTTCAGAATTAATTATATAACGATCTACTGTATCTAACCAATCGTAGGCGGAATGACTATTATACCGGTTAACCGTAGCGAAGAAATAAGTAAATCTATCTGAAACAGAGGATTCGTTTTGGAATTGAACAAGCGCATCGTCTTCAAGAGGATCAATATCCTGAGCGACCCCCATACATACATAAAGGGTGAAAAAGTAAAATGCTATTGTGCCAAGCCTTTTTGCCATAACATGCCTAGAACTTTGTAATACTGCGTTTGTCAAAATTTATAAAAGAAAATCCTCCTTTAAAATGTGCCTTTCAAACTTACCATAATTTAACGGTCTTGTTAAATAATTGTTGTAAACCAAAGGGTTTGTGTGGTTATTTCTACCTCCCAGCGTTATTGCCCTTAATGCCCTTTCTGCGCGAAATAAAAATATGATACCAGGTCTTATGACCAATTTCCACTTCAGACCTGCTAATCATAAAAAAGACCATACATTTCTGCATAGCCAATTATAGTAGTTTAAAAAAAGGTAAGATTTGGGATGTTCTGGGAACGCTTCAAAAGTAACAGGAACCACCCAAGGATCTTGTGATTTGTTGTGAACAGTTGCTTTTATGTTGTGTAAGTCCACTTACTTGTATGTGAAATGCTCTTTGCAAAATATTTTAGTCTTTTAAGGTCTACTAATACATCCTTCATATGGCCCTGTTCATTTAAATAAAAAAGGGTCTTGACTTTGAAGACAAGACCCTTTTACGAGAACACTATATAAAAATGAAAAAAATTAACTTCTAATGATGAGTACCAAAGTACCATCTAGAAGTTATTATATAAAATGATTGTTGTAAAAGTGAATCAGGTTGTTGTGAGCACTGTTAAACCCGGTATTTGCAAAAATAAAATGCAGGCTGATATTTTAATAAGCCTATGAATTCATCGCAGAAATGATAAATTCTTTGAATTCCTTGGAAATAGGGATCAATGTATTATTGATCATGATGTCTTTTGAATTGATAGCATCAATATGATCTACATTCACGATATATGACTTATGAGCCCTGTAGAACTTATGCTTTGGAAGCTTATGTAAATAATCCTTTAGTGGAGATCTTACTAGGAACTTCTTATCTACAGTATTCACTTCCAGATATACATTATCTGCTTTGATGAATTGTATATCTCCAAATTGAATGCGATAATAAAGATGTTGTTTCTTAACGAAGATCGAATCTTTAAGGACTGAATTAGAAACAACCTCTTCTTCTTTGTCCACTGAAGATCCTTCGCCTGACCCTTTCTCAGAATAATCAAAATTAGATAAGGCAATTTCAATTGAGGTATACAGATCTTGTTGCTCAAAGGGTTTTACCAAATACCCATTAGGCTTAACCGTTTTGGCATTTTCTACTGTGGCTCTATCCGAGTTGGAAGTCACAAATATGAAGGGAATATTATATTTTTCCCTGATATGTTTCCCTAGATCAATCCCAGTTTTGTCCGAGGCTAAAATTATATCTATCAGGACAAGGTCTATATGGTTGTTCTTTAGCACTTCTTCGGCTTGTTCGTATACAATTACATTGTCTACGATCTCGTAGCCTATCTCTTCGAGCATCGATTGCATATCATCTGCAATGATCACGTTGTCTTCAACAATAAGAATCTTGATGGCTTGTTCCAAAATGGATGGGGTTTTACAAAAGTTATTGTTATCAAATTTACAAAAAAATATTAAACCCAAGATAAAAGAGTACAGCCATAAAAAAGGTGCTCAAAGCCACTTTTTTAAGCTCAGGATCAAAGGCTTGAGGCTCCTTTACCCGTGTCACCTTATACAGATGCAACCCTAGAGGGATAAAGGCCAAAAGACACAGGGCCTGATGCCATTGTGATGCAGAAAGCACTAAAAACAGGGTCATACAAAGTAAAGAACCTATGAGTAGAAGATAATGGTATTGTTTCGCCCTGAGAATTCCCAATTTTACTACAAGCGTATTCTTCCCGGCCCGGACGTCAGAATTATGATCTCTTAAATTATTTAGATTTAATACCGCTGTACTTAGCAGGCCTATGGAAATAGCTGGCAGAACGGATATAAGTGTTAGGTATTTAGTAAAAAGGAACATAGACCCTAAAACACTTAACAATCCAAAAAAAGAAAAAACGAATATATCACCCAGTCCTTTGTAGCCATAAGCAGAGTCGCCAACGGTATATCGAATAGCGGCCCAAACAGCCAGAACACCTAATACAGTAAACAAAATAAAATATTCCGGTAGACCATCAAATGCCTGATACAAAAGGATACCTATAAAACTAAGAGTAATTATTACAGCTGCAAGAATACCGGTTTTTAGTTCCTTCCTGGAAAGTGCCCCTGTTTGGTAGGCTCGCTTTGGACCTATCCGCTCTTCATTATCTGTACCTTTAATTCCATCCCCATAATCATTGGCAAGATTTGATATGATCTGTAATCCAAGTGTAGATAGTAAGGCAAGGAGAAAAATAATCTGGTCCGAATAGCCATACATGGCTGCTAGACCACTTCCAATTAGAATTCCGGACACAGATAAAGGCAGGGTCCGAAGACGAACCGCACTAAGCCAGGCTTTTGCTTTCAAGTATATTAATTGGCGGGTTCTATCTTCAAACGTTTCCCCTCTTTATAGGAGGCAACAAAGGCATCATCAAATCCCATATTTACCAGTTGTTTTCTAAATTTTTGGGCTTCCTCCAAGGTTTCGAAGTTCCCGAGGGAATAAGAGTAGAAAGGATTCGTCTTAACAAATAGGGTGTTATTCAATGACTGTGAAGAAAGGGTAAGATTATTCTCCACAAATGATTTGATCTGAACAGAATAAATTGTCTCTTTCTCAAGGAAATTCTTGGCCAGGTAGAATTCATTTACCAGGCTCAATTCATGATTCTGTTTCTTTAAGTTGTCTATTCTATCCAAGACTACTTGCATGCTATCTACTGGAACATTTAAGCTAGTAGATTCCAAATTTTGTTTATTGGTGAAAACCCCTGCGGTAAATGAAGTTATGGCAAGAGAGGCAATTAAGAAAAGAGCAGTGACACCGGCAAAGATATTACGCTGTATCTTCCTGCGCTTCAGTTCTTTATTCTTGTACTTAATTTGATCTAGTAATCGCTCATTTATGATCTGAGCCTTATCAATGTCTTTGTGAAGCTCTAATAAATCACTTTCTTCAATGAATGGCATATAAAATTGGTTTTAGAAAAGTGGGGTTTAAATATAACTAAAAAGCTAACAATCAAAAAAATAAAACAAAGTATTTAGAGAATTAAATTCACTATTAACCTTAGAATCATAAAAACGGGAAGGACATTAAGATCTTAATTGGTACTTATACCTTGTAAATACCGTCTTCCTTTATGGAGATCTTATGATCTTTATACAAGGTTCCTATAGCTTTTTTAAAGGTCTTTTTACTCATGGCGAACCAGGTCTTTATTTCTTCGGGGCTCGACTTGTCATGAAGCTTAAGGTGGCCTCCCTGTTCAATCAATTTTTGATAGATCATTTGTGCGGCAGGCTCTAATGCCTTCGCCCCTATTGGCTGAAGCGTGATATCCAATTTTTTATCCGGTCTAATATGCTTTACATACCCCTTTACAATATCTCCTTCAGATAGTGGTTGAAATACATCGCTATGAAAGATCAGACCCCTATGACGTCCATTGACCACCACATCCCACCCAAGTTCTGAGCGTCTGTAAACAAGCAGATCTACTTCATCGTTCTCTGCTACTTCCAATGAATCATTATTCATGAATTTCGAAAGTTTACTTGAAGCCACCAACCGGAACGATTTATCATCCAGATAGCAATAAACCACCTGCCAATTGCCTTCGATCAATCTAGTTCGCTGCTCGCCATAGGGTACAAGCAAGTGTTTTTCGAGACCCCAATCCATAAATGCGCCAATATCATTTACTTCTGCTACTCTTAAAAAGCCAAATTCATTTCTTTTTATAAATGGTTGTAAAGTAGTTGCGATAGGTCTTTCTTCATGGTCCAGATAGCAGAAAACATCTAGCTTATCGCTAATTTCGAAATCTTCAGGAACATATTTATTGGGAAGCAAAAGATCGTCTACATCCTCATCCCCCAAAAATAGACCCACACTGGTACTTCGCAGAATGGTAAGTGTATTGTAATTGCCTAATTCTATCATAGTTCCCTTAAGGTAGCCCCATAACAACTATCTTGTTCACAAGGTAGTTGCCAACGAGGATATTTTAATTAGTTATAGACTTCTTCTCGGCCAAACTTTTTGGTGAGCAGGTAGTAGATCACTGCACGGTATTTTGTGCGTTCAGAAACACCGTATGTAACCATTATATCATTGATGGCCTCTTCCAGGGGCATTTCTTCGGATAGACCTAATTTCTTAATCAGGAAATTGTTCTTGACCGTCGCAAGTTCTTTTACGTCTCCGCCAGACACATTTGCAGAATCCCTGTTGTAAATAGAAGGCCCCAAACCAATGGCAACTTTCTTTAACAAGGCCATATCTGGTTCTGCACCAAATCTATCTTTTAAATGAGCGGCGTATTTTATAATTAATTCATCTCTCTTATTTGCCATGGTATTTCTTTACTCTATATGATATTGTTTACTCTCAAGATATAAAATCAAAATAAGCGCGCAAAATTTGATCATTGACATCGGAAGGCGTTTTGATCTCCAGAAGTTTTGGTCTGTCTGAAGTATCATAGAAGTGTTCTAAAGCCTTTAGAACTTCAACTTCTTCGGTGGCCAATTGATATTCCGTATTGTGCAAACTACAAAGAGGTTCAGCACTAAGTTTATGTGATGTTTCAAAAAATGTTTTAAAATTTTGAGAATCCTCTTTTCCGGGTAAGATCCTGAAGATGCCTCCTCCCCCATTGTTGATCAAAATAACCCTGAAATCTGGTCGAAGGTACTCATTCCATAGTCCGTTACTGTCATAGAAAAAACTTAGATCGCCTGTGATCAGGACCGTCGGTGTTTCGTTATGTAAAGAAGCTCCCACGGCTGTAGAGGTACTGCCATCAATTCCGCTGGTACCTCTGTTGCAGTACACCTTAAGGCTTGGATCCATATCAAAAAGCTGTGCATAACGCACTGTTGAGCTATTTGCAAGTTGCACCATCGCGTTTTTGGGAAGGCTTTGAATTATCTTATCAAAGACCCACATGTCTGTGAATGGGATGGTCTCCAGATATTCCCTTCTGCGTTTCACATAGTGATCTCTTGTGTTTATCCACTGATCCCTGTAGGTACTTGATACATTCTTTATGCCAGGCACAAAGCCCTGCAGAAAAGTGTTAAGACCTACTTTAAAGTGATGTGAGAGACCAAAAAAGGTATCATAGGCTCTATTTCCGTGTACATGACAATGGTTTGCCGGTTTGTACTGCCTTAGAAAGGCTTTGATCTTCTTAGAGACAACTAGTCCGCCAAATGTTAATAGTATTTCTGGTTGCAGCGCCTTGAAGAGTTCATCTTTCCTAGCCGATTTTTCAATCGGTGCAATAATGCTATCTATGCTTGGCAAAATATTGGCATTATGAAGGTTGGAGGTAGTTTCTGTAAAAATAAGGACCGAAGGATCATTGGCCAATACCTCTAACCATTTGGATTCTATTTCATTAGGAGACAAAACTCCTACCAATATCATCTTTTTTCGTGCAGCATTCCATTGTGCCGTAAACGCAGAAATGTCTTCCAAAGTATTATCCTTATTCTCTAAATCAATAGTAAAATCTGCTTTTATATTACTAAGATCCTGGGTGTTGTAAAGCGGTTCCTCAAAAGGAATATTGATATGCACAGGAAGACACTGCTTAAGAGCAGTAGACAGTGCCAATGTTATTTCCTTACGGTTAGACTCCAAGATCGTTCTCTGGATCTCTTCCAGGGAAACGCCTTCCGGGATCATCGCAGGGTCAAAAGTTTGTATGGTATTAGTTGCGTGTGTAACATCTTGACGTAGGTTGGCAGAATATCCTATATGACGCTCAAACACATGGTCTTGTCTAATAGTTTGGCCATCGCCTATGTCAATCTTGTATGGGGGTCTGTCTGCGGAAATAATAACGAGGGGATGATTGCTATAAAACGCTTCTGCAACAGCCGGATAAAAATTAAGCAAAGCACTTCCCGAGGTACAAAGAACAACAATCGGGTGTTTTAATTGCTGAGCCATTCCTGTAGCGAAAAAGGCAGCACAGCGCTCATCTACAATACTATAACAATCAAAATACGGATCTTCAGTAAAGCCTATGATAAGAGGTGCATTCCGTGAACCGGGAGAGATAACGATCTGGGAAATCTCCACAGCCTTGCAATACTGAATTAAGAGCTGGGCAGAAGGTATACTCGGTTGTCGCATAGGCCTGCAAAAATACGATGCCGGTCATTGCTTTCCCAATGATATCCTATAATTCTACACCACCTGAAGCATGGTTTTGCTCTTGGCTACTGTTTCTTCCCATTCCAATGTAGGATCTGAGTCTTCAGTGATCCCCCCTCCCACATAAATAATAACTTTTTGATCTAGTATCTCCATGCACCTGAGATTAACGAACAAGTGAGTATCCCTTTCCGCTCCCTTATTTAATTCCCCCAGATACCCCGTATAATAACGTCTGGAATAATTCTCATGATCTAGAATAAATGATCTTGCCGCTTTTAAAGGCATTCCACAAACTGCTGGAGTAGGATGCAAGAATCGCAATATGGATCTTGTCTTCTCTGGCAAAGCCTCCCCTTTTATGGTAGTTTTTAAATGCCATAAATTGCCGGCTTCAACGGTTTCCACATCCGACCTTTGCATTTTTTCAACATGATCTGCTAGCACGGTTTCAATGTAGGTGGTGACCATCTGCTGCTCTTCTTTTTCTTTGGCTCCCCAAACAGGATTGGGGTGTTCTGTTTTTTGAAGTGTCCCGGCTAAAGCTACTGTAGAGAACTCATTTCCTCTTTGCCTCATTAAAATTTCCGGAGTAGCTCCCACCCAGATCCCAACCGAGGGGTGATACCAATAATAACACATAGCATTAGGATACTTATTGAGGAGTCGTTGGAAGATTTCCAAAGGTGTTCTTTTGGTAGCTACTTCGAGTTTTCTGGAGAGTACAACCTTCTTCAACACACCCAACTTTATACTCCGAACAGCATCTTCTGCAAGTTTTTTGTAACGCTTTTCTTCTGAAACAGATTCGTTAAATGAAATATTTTGAGGTACAATATGATTTTCGTCGGTTTCGAAATTCGCAGTGAGTTCTCTATCAGGCCGTATTAGAACGGGTAAAGTATCATCTAGAAATGGCCCAAAAACAAAACCAGATTCTGCAAAATCATTTACCTCCTGTAAACTGGCATCATTCTGAAAAATAGCCTGAACACATTCTTCATTTGGATTTTTATAAAGTACTCCCGGCAGTTTATTTTGGAAGTGTACTGCTGCTTTCTTTAAAAGGTCTTGAAAGGAACTACTTTTTTGGTAAGGCAATGGTGGTGAGTTTACATAGCGAAATTAAGCGATCTTCCTCGTCCGTGATCCGGATCTCCCATAATTGAGTGGTCTTGCCCTTGTGTACGATAGTTGCCCGTGCAAATACAAATCCCTCTGTTATGCTCCGAACATGGTTGGCTGCAATTTCGATCCCTCGTACGAAAAAGGATTGTCCATCTAAAAAAACATAGGAAGCAGCACTCCCAACACTTTCAGCCAGTGCCACACTGGCACCGCCGTGCAATACCCCATCTGGTTGATGTACTTTGGGGGTAACAGGCATTTTAGCGATCAGGAAATTTTGACCTACATCAATATATTCTATATCCAGGGTCTCCATTAAGGTACCTTTGCGAATCTCGTTACAGACCTTAAGGATTTTCTCTTTGTAGTCGTCCATTTCCTTATTTTTGGTAAAATTAAGCATTCATTAGCAACTAACCCGATAGCAAATTGCGAAATGGCCTTGGAAGAAAAAAAAATATCTTATTTAACTCAGAATACCTACGCAACATTAAATGAGCTTACCTCAAAAACAACCTATGTCTGGGTGATCTTCCATGGGATAGGATTCTTAAGTAAATATTTTCTAAAATACTTTGAAGGTCTAGATCCTGAAGAAAACTACATTATTGCACCTCAGGCGCCATCAAAATACTATTTGAATGGACAATACAAGCATGTAGGGGCTAGTTGGCTTACAAAAGAAAATACTGCTGCCGAGATCAATAACCTGATGTCCTATCTGGATAGCGTCATGGACAAGGAAGACCTGCCTGAGAATTGCAGGCTTGTGGTTTTTGGGTATTCGCAAGGTGTGTCTATAGCCATGCGCTGGGTGGCACAAAGAAATATACAATGTGATCATTTAATTCTTTATGCAGGTGGCATACCAAATGAACTTACAAAGGATCAGCTTAAACATCTGGACGACCATTGTAGTGTTAAGATCATTATGGGAGATAAAGATGAATATCTTACGGAAGAACGCATGGAACATGAACTAAATAAAATAGATCTACTTTTTGAAGGACGAGCGAATCTCCAACTATATGACGGAGGCCACGAGATCAAAAAAGAAATAATCAACAATTTGCCATGAAACTTAAGGATATAGCTCTAGAGGATGATTATGTAAAGCTAATTCCACTTACGCTAGATAATTACAGCCAATTGCTACCAATAGCACTTCAACCCAAACTTGTGCAATACTCCCCTTCAGATATTGAATCTGAAGAATCTCTTAAGAATTATGTGACCATTGCCCTGGAGCAAAGAGCACAAAACACTTCCGTCCCCTTTTTGATATTTAGCAAAGTACATGAAACAGCTGCTGGTTGTACTCGTTTTATGAATATTGATTGGAAGAACAAGGTGTTACATATTGGGTCTACATGGCTGGGACGTGAATTTCATGGAACAGGCATAAACACTCAAATGAAGATCCTTATGATCAATTATGCCTTTGATTCACTTCATTTTGAGAAAGTGGAATTCCGTATTGACGAGCGAAATATACGCTCCAGAAAAGCGGTTGAAAAGCTCGGAGCGGTACTGGAAGGTATTTTGCGTAAAAATGTCTATCTCCTGGACGGCTTTAAACGCAACACCTGTTGTTATGGTATTTTACCTGAAGAATGGAAAAGCTCCAAAATAAAATTAAAATCGGGCACCTAGTTCAACTCCATCTGCCCTACCTTTCTTTTTTTGATTCCTACTATAATTAGCTGTTCAAGCGCAATATTTTGGAGACTTTTGGCGTTGTAGGGACCCATATAAGATTTAGTTTTATATGGATCCCAATCTGAATGAAAGTACTTATGAAAAATTACCTGGCTTTTTTGGCTTTTTCCCTTATTTCTTTGGGAATACAAGCCAACTGCGCCAATGCATATGCCTCTGCAGGATACAGTCTTTCTCATGCAAAAAAATCGATGGGTGCAAATAATTTTGAGCATCAACAATATTATGCCGAGAGAGCTTTGATGGCTTTTGAAAAGGCGCAAGCCCAAATTGAGAGTTGTGGGTGCCAGGCTTCTATGGATCCTATTTTAGATGGAATTGAAAATTTGGAGACTGCTTTAAGTCAGACCGAATGGGATATGGGGCGTTTCTATACCAAAAAAGCTTTAGAGAATGCACAAGAATTACTTAATAGTCTGGATATATGTACTACTACCGAAACCTCAGAATTTGAAGCAAGTTCGGAAGAAACACAAGAGGTGGTTCCTGATGAGTTGAATACCCTGGCTGATGAGTTAGAAGAAGTAAGTACTTTAAAGAAGCAACTAGATTTTAAGCGATTGGCGGAAATAGATATAGCACATCTTGAAGGATCGATACGAGAGTTAGCTACGCTTTTTCAATGTGAAAAGGCACTTCATATTCTAAAAGATCGCAAGATGCGAACGGAGGAGGAGCTCAAAGCAGAAAGTCTTGAAAAGACAAAGGCATATTATTTGTCACAGGTGGTATCTATCCACAATAAGGCACTTTTTGCAATGATTGAATGTTCTAAAAAATAAAGGCAGAACATTTGCCATTGCCCAATTTATTGATCCCTCCTATTCCTTTGGCAATTCATCTTCGTAATACACAATTCTGCGCGTAGTATATCTATTACTTGGTGTTATGATCTGTTTGATCCAGTTAGGTGGTTGATGTGCATCTAATTGGTAGATGTATTCCTGTTTAGTTTCCTTATTGTTTGCCACCGTTTTCTTCCTGGAAAGAAATCCGTGATCTTCATATTCATAAATAAGTTCCCTGGTCTGTACAAAGGAAGATTTCACAGCATCATAGGCATAGAGTAATTCTTTCTGTGTTCTCCCCAATGAATCCTGAAATACCTCTGTGGCCTTATAGGGCTCTCCATTCACATATTCCTTCTCCAGAACATTAAGGAGATCTTTTTTCTTTTTTTCACCATAAAATGACCGGCGTAAGATCTTTTCTACGACCCCATTCATACTTGTAGTTTGGGTATTTTCACCGTCTATACTGTCATAGGAGATCTGTATCTCATCTATACCTTCATTATTCTTTCTTTTAACGGTGGTAAGTGTTCCGGAATCGTTGTAGAAATAGTCATATTGCTCCAAAAATTCTTTCTGGTAAGAATAAATAAGTTCTTTTACGATCTTGTTTCGCAATGTGTCAATGAAATAAATATTAGCTATAGATGTTTGCCTATCCAGGCTATCCTCACGATAGTTTTCCAAACGCTTTTCTTTTAGCAACCCATCGGAATATTTATAATAACTAATGTCGTAATCCGTAGCACTATATAAGGTAGTTACCTTCGTAAGTAAACCTTCTTTATTAAATTCATAGGCTTCTTTGCCATAATCGGTTATTACCAAACACGACTTCACCTTACCCCGTAAGTTGAGATCGGTCTTTGTAAAAACCTTTGGAAGTTGTCCATAGGCAATGCTATTGATCAGCAGGAATAGTACTGCGAGCATTGGTACCGACTTTAAGTCTCTTGGATTGGAGATCTTCATAGAAGTAAAATTACAGCTTCTTTATTCATTGAAAACAAAATACATGCCAAAAAAAAAGAGGCAGTAAAAACTGCCCCTTATATAACTGAATATGTGACGTATTATTTTACTTCCTCAAAATCAACGTCTTCTACATTATCACCTTCTTTTGCACTATCTTCAGTTGGTGCTTCACCATTAGCCGATGGGCCTTCCTGTTCCGCAGCCTGAGCTTTGTACATTTCTTCAGAAGCAACCTTCCAGGCCTCGTTGATCTTTTCTAAGGCCGGAGTAATTAAATCAATATCCTTGCTTTCATAAGCCTTTTTCAATTCTTCGAGAGCACTTTCAATCGGTTTTTTCTTGTCATCAGACAATTTATCACCAAACTCCTTCAGTTGTTTTTCAGTCTGGAAGATCATGCCATCTGCTTCATTAAGCTTATCGGCTGTTTCCTTGGCCTTTTTATCTGCCTCTGCGTTTGCCTCAGCTTCTGACTTCATTTTAGCTATCTCCTCTTCGGTAAGTCCTGAAGATGCTTCAATCCTGATATCTTGTGTCTTATTAGTTGCTTTATCAGTTGCAGAAACCTTTATGATACCATTGGCATCAATATCGAAGGTTACCTCAATCTGAGGAGTACCTCTTTGTGCCGGTGGAATTCCATCTAAGTGAAATCTTCCAATGGTTTTGTTATCACCTGCCATTGGTCTTTCTCCCTGAAGCACGTGGATCTCTACGGATGGCTGATTATCTGCAGCCGTTGAAAAGATCTGTGATTTCTTTGTAGGGATAGTTGTATTGGCATCGATCAACTTGGTCATTACACTACCCATGGTCTCAATTCCTAGTGATAGAGGAGTTACATCTAATAGAAGTACATCCTTAACGTCTCCTGTCAATACCCCACCCTGAATAGCAGCACCTACGGCTACTACCTCATCCGGGTTTACCCCTTTAGATGGTTTTTTTCCAAAGAATTTTTCAACTGCTTCCACTACTGCCGGTATCCTTGTTGAACCTCCTACCAAAATGATCTCGTCGATATCACTTTTAGACAGGTTCGCAGCTTTTAAAGCAGTTTGGCAAGGTTCTATTGTTCTCTTTACCAGGTCTGCGATCAATTGCTCAAATTTAGCTCTGGCAAGCGTTCGCACCAAGTGTTTAGGCCCGGATGCTGTAGCAGTAACATATGGTAAGTTGATCTCGGTCTGAGTTGAACTCGATAATTCGATCTTAGCTTTCTCCGCTGCCTCTCTCAAGCGCTGCAATGCCATGGCATCTTTTCTAAGGTCAATTCCTTCGTCCTTATTAAACTCTTCTGCCAACCAGTCAATGATCTTCTGATCCACATCATCACCTCCCAAATGAGTATCTCCGTCTGTTGAAAGGACTTCAAATACACCATCTCCTAATTCCAGGATCGATACATCATGTGTTCCACCTCCAAAGTCGAATACCACAATTTTCTGATCTTTATGTTTTTTATCTAAACCATAGGCAAGTGATGCTGCCGTTGGTTCGTTAATGATACGTTCTACTTTAAGGCCTGCAATTTCTCCGGCCTCTTTAGTAGCTTGTCTTTGGGCATCGTTAAAGTAGGCAGGAACTGTGATCACTGCTCTGGTCACAGTTTGTCCTAAATAATCCTCAGCCGTCTTCTTCATCTTCTGAAGGATCATGGCTGACAATTCCTGAGGTGTATATAGACGTCCGTCAATATCAACTCTGGGAGTATCATTATCTCCTTTAACCACTTTATAAGGAACGCGATCTGCTTCTTTTTTAGATTCAGAATATTTATTTCCCATAAAACGCTTTATGGAATATATGGTATTGTGCGGGTTGGTAACGGCCTGTCTTTTGGCAGGATCCCCTACTTTTATCTCGCCACCTTCTACAAAAGCAATTACAGATGGTGTAGTTCGTTTTCCTTCGGCGTTTGGAATTACAACTGGCTCATTACCCTCCATAACGGAAACACATGAGTTGGTTGTTCCCAAATCTATCCCAATAATTTTGCTCATTTTATCTTTTTTAATATTAGTAGTATCTTAAATCAAATCGATATTGAAATGTCAAACATAATGCCAACTACAGAAAACTGACAGGATGTCACCCTTGGCTTGAGATAAAAGATATTTAAAAAGAACTGAAGAACAGCTAGTAGCGACAGTTGGTGCTTAAAAAGGTAATGGTTTAGTGAGAAGGCTTAATCTTGCTTTCCAGGATATTTAATATAACAATCTTCCTTCCGGCGCGTATCCATTATGGAAAGGATCTTCCAAGTTTCTCCTTCTTTAAATAGCTGAAATGAATTGACCCCACAATGACTAAAGGATTCATTAACCCAAAATTCATAGGGTGTCCAGGCGTGTGCCATGCTCCCATCTGCCTGAATTTTATAGGACATTATTCGTTCTTCGAAATGCACAGAATCTGGGATCTGAACTATAGAGTTCAAAAAATTATCGAATGAAACATTTCTGACACTATCTCCTCCCATCTTGTTCTTTCCTATGGTTTGCATCCGAATAGCGGAGCTTACTGTTTCTCTTATTGCGATAGAATCTTGTTTATGAAATCCTTCGAAGAATGCATTGATTGTATTCTTTACTTTTAGTTCATCGGTTTCCTGCGCATTGATGAATGAGAAAGAAAACAGTATAAGAAGTGTAAAAATTAGTCGCATTAAGAAAGTATTTTAAGAGAGAATTAAGCCTAAAGTAAGGAAATTAATAAAACGGGGAGCTCTCCATAATTCTGAATTAATCAATTCTCCTTACATTTAGCGAGCAAAAGTATTACTATGTCTATCGCAAAGAAAGAGTATAAAAGAGTTACGGTAAAGTCGCTCGTAGAAATGAAAAAGCAGGGAGAAAAAATTTCCATGCTAACAGCATATGATTATTCTATGGCGAAGATCGTGGATGCCGCTAATGTTGACGTAATTTTAGTAGGCGATTCTGCCAGTAATGTAATGGCGGGCCATGAAACCACCTTGCCCATAACATTAGATCAAATGATCTATCACGCATCTTCAGTGATCAGGGCGGTACATAGAGCCCTTGTTGTGGTAGACCTGCCATTTGGAAGTTATCAAAGTGATCCAAAGGAAGCATTGCGCTCTGCCATCCGCATCATGAAAGAAAGTGGTGCCCATGCGGTTAAACTGGAAGGCGGGGAAGAGATAAAAGAATCTGTTAAACGTATCCTTAACGCCGGGATCCCTGTAATGGGTCACCTTGGTCTAACTCCGCAGTCTATCTATAAATTTGGCACTTATAGTGTACGTGCAAAAGAAACAATAGAAGCTGAGAAATTAATGGCAGATGCCCGTCTGCTTGAAAAAATAGGATGTTTTGCAGTGGTCCTGGAGAAAATTCCTGCGGCTTTAACCAAAAAAGTTTCCGAGAGTATCTCTATTCCTACTATTGGAATAGGAGGCGGGAAACATGCAGATGGTCAGGTTCTTGTTATTCACGATCTGCTGGGCATGACCCATGAATTTAATCCGCGATTCTTAAGGCGGTATATGAATCTTTATGACGAAATGAGCGAGGCTATCTCCAAGTATGTGAATGATGTAAAAAGCAAGGACTTTCCAAGTGATGAAGAACAATATTAGGACAAAACTGTTGCCTTTTTTCTCTTATTATAATTAGGTATAATCCTGTTTACATTCTTTAGCAAAACCAAATTCTATTGACGCCCAATAAAATAGTTTCGAATGCCCAGAATCTTCAGATCTTGTATGAAGACAATCACCTTATTGTAGTCAACAAACGTGTAGGTGATATTGTTCAGGGCGACAAGACAGGCGATACCCCTCTCAGTGAACATGTAAAGGAATACATTAAGAAAAAATACGATAAACCCGGGCTGGTATTTTTAGGCGTCACCCATAGATTAGACAGACCTACTAGTGGCATCGTAGTATTTGCAAAGACCTCGAAGTCGCTTAGCAGAATGAACAAGATGTTTGCAGACAAAGCGCCGGAAAAAATATATTGGGCCATTGTTAAAAACCCACCAAAAAAGGAAAAGGACACGCTAATTCATTGGCTGAAACGAAATCCAAAGCAGAATAAATCATATGCCTATCCCAAAGAGATCCCGAATAGCAAACGTGCCGAATTAGAGTATACCATCTTAAAAAAGTTAGACAATTATGTTCTTTTGCAGATCTTGCTTAAAACAGGGAGGCACCATCAGATAAGAGCCCAGCTGTCAACTCATGGCTGCCCCATTAAAGGCGACCTTAAATACGGTTTTGATAGGAGTAATCCGGATGGAGGCATCCACCTTCACGCCAGAAAGTTGAGCTTTGAACATCCCGTAAAAAAAGAAATGATTTTTTTTACTGCACCACCACCGGCAGACGTACTTTGGCAGGCGTGTCTTTAAAAAGTAAATAACATTATCGAATACTGGCCAGCGCCTTTTCACGAATTACCTGAGAGACCGGTTTATTTTCCAAATGACTTTCGAGCCACGACAGTATATCTAAATACAAAAATGCTCTTTTCTCATAAGGATGATCCTCATATTTCTTAAGTCTGTCGTATAATTTTTGAAATTCAGCCCTCAATTCATTAGGATAAATTGATCCCAAATTTCTTAAGAATGTAATCATCTCCTTTTGGACAGCATGCAGATCGTTCATTTTTAAAAGAAATTTATAGGTGCTCTTTAACTGAACTTCAAGGTGATAATCCATACCCGCCTCATAATGAGCAACTAAACTAAGTACTCTGGCAAAACACATAAGATCTTCCCTCATTTTCAGGTTCTTGTTAGAGATGATCTTTTTGAGGTAAGCAATGCAATTCTTATTATCTCCCACTCCAAAATACAAGCAAGCTATTTTGTAATAAAAGATCATAATATGATGCTCATCAATACGGTCTCTGTGCTTGTTTATGCCGTATTCTATGATCCGCACCAAATACAATCCCTTTTCAAATGTCCCTTTAAGAAAATGGAGGTTTAGCTTGTTAGAGTTGATATATAAAAAACTTAGCGAGCTTATATTATCATTGGAAGGAAAGTCTTTTTGGGTTACCGTCTCTTCCAAATTAGCAAGTACCAACTCAAATTGTGAGGCATATTTTACGTAAAAAAGTGACTCAAGGAGATAGTGATTCCCTTTGAGAAAAAATACAGGGTTTAATTGGATCATCTCTTTATGTTCGTAGAACAGGTCTACCCATTTACTGGAGTATTTGTAACACGACAGAAAATCCTGTATTAAAAAGCTATACCATAGATGGGCCTTGTACAACCATAGTTTCTCTCGAAAACCGAGCTCATTGATATCGTATTTAGGAAGATGCGATTCAAAGTACTGTTTTACATTTTGAAGGTCATCATTGCTTCGCACATAACCCACTTTTAGCATCATACTGTATAACTGAAGGGAAAGATTAGACAGCTTGCTGGTCATCACATTCTGCTCAGACAACTTCTTGGCTTGTAATGCAAGTTCATCTGCCCTATCCGGAATACTCCTGGTGATGTATTGGGTTTCTATGATCTTTTCCAGTTCTACAATCTCGTATGCAATATTCTTTTCTTCATTTTCAATTGCAGTAGACTTTACCTTATCCAGGATCTTCAAACTTTGCTTGTAAAGGCCTTTCTGATACAAGATGGTCGCAAAGTCTAGTTGCTCACGAATTTGCACCCTAATGTTTTGATTTACAGGATTTAAGCGAAGGCTTACCAGGATCTGTTTGTAAAGATGTGCTTTGAGGTTAGAGAGTTGCGCCTTCTTAACGATGCCACTAGCCAAAATGATTTTTTCCTCATACCGTTTCATCTTATCCAAAAGGTTGAATAAGGCTAAGAATTTGGCATCTGTATTCACGCCTAATCTTCCCACATATAACTTGAATTGGCGTTTCTCCGATTTAGAAAGAGATTTCACCAAAACAAATAAGGCGTCTTTATTGGCATTTGTCATCGTAAAATAGAATACTTATTGTGCTGTATTTCAGCGTGTTAACCACCTTAAAAAGTGTATTAACGTTGTAAATGCCTCACAGTCATGAATTTGGTTCTAAATGGTTGTGATACATTCGTTATGGTGACTAAAATTAAGTAATTATAATGAGCAAAGATAAAGTATACATTTTTGATACTACACTGCGTGATGGGGAGCAAGTTCCGGGCTGTAAATTAGATACAAAACAGAAGTTGGTAATTGCGGAGAGACTAGACACCCTGGGGGTGGACATTATTGAAGCAGGTTTTCCTATTTCCAGTCCAGGCGACTTTAATTCGGTCAATGAAATAGCGAAAGTTGTGAAACACGCTACGGTTTGTGGACTAACTCGTTCTGTGAAAAAGGATATTGAGGTAGCCGCTGAGGCATTAAAACATGCAAAAAGACCACGAATTCATACTGGGATCGGCACTTCAGATTCTCATATTAAATACAAATTCAACTCATCACGTGAAAAAATACTGGAACGAGCCGTAGAAGCTGTTCGGTATGCAAAGACCTTTGTTGAAGATGTTGAGTTCTATGCAGAAGACGCCGGGAGAACAGACAATGAATATTTGGCCAGGGTATGTGAGGAAGTCATAAAAGCAGGAGCCACTGTCTTAAATATTCCGGATACTACCGGATATTGTTTGCCGGAGGAATACGGGGCTAAAATGAAGTACTTACGTGAACACGTAAAAGATATAGACAAGGCTATTCTTTCTTGTCATTGTCATAACGATCTTGGTCTGGCAACAGCCAATTCCATATCAGGGGTCATCAACGGAGCTCGCCAAATAGAATGTACCATAAACGGAATAGGTGAACGAGCTGGTAACACTTCCCTGGAAGAAGTTGTGATGATCTTAAAACAACATCCTTATTTGAATATGGACACTAGCATAAACAGTAAATTATTATATAGCACTAGTCTTATGGTCTCGGAAAAAATGGGAATGTTGGTGCAACCTAACAAGGCTATTGTAGGATCTAATGCGTTTGCCCATAGCTCTGGTATCCATCAGGATGGGGTCATAAAGAAAAGGGAGACATATGAGATCATAGATCCCAAAGAAGTAGGTGTAGATCATTCTTCTATTGTACTAACCGCAAGAAGTGGTCGTGCCGCTTTGGCTTACAGGGCCAAGAACATAGGATATGAACTAACCAAGGTACAGTTAGATGTGATCTATGAGCAATTCCTTCGATTTGCCGATAGAAAAAAAGAGATCAAGGATAATGATATTCATCAAATTATAGAAATGGCCAATATTAACATAGAATCAATTGCCTGAGAATGAAACTGAAAATTGCCTTATTACACGGTGATGGTATTGGCCCCGAAGTTACAGCCCAGGCAGTAAAGTGCCTTCAGGCTGTTGAAGAGACATTTGGACACGAATTTATTTTTACTGATGCGAAGGTAGGAGCTACTGCCATAGACGCAACTGGGGACCCACTCCCTGAAGCCACCTTAGCATTGTGTAAAGAATCAGATGCTGTACTTTTCGGTTCAATAGGTGATCCTAAATATGACAATGATCCTAATGCCAGTGTACGACCTGAACAAGGGTTGTTAAGACTGCGAAAGGAATTGGGGCTTTTTTGCAACATACGACCTATAAAAGTATTTCCTACCCTTATGGAAAAATCACCCTTAAAAAAGAAGATCATTGCAGGTACTGATTTTGTGATCTACAGGGAACTTACAGGAGGGATCTATTTTGGTGAAAAGTCACTTAGTGAAGATGGCACAACTGCTACAGACAGCTGTACCTATACTGAAAATGAAGTAAGTCAAATAGCTCATTTAGCCTTTAAAGCGGCTAAAGGTCGCAGGAAAAAGGTAACACTAGTTGATAAGGCCAATGTATTAGAATCTTCCCGATTATGGAGACGGGTTGTAAAGAAGATTGGCGAGAGCTATCCTGAAGTTACACTAGATTGTATGTTTATTGATAATGCCGCCATGCAGCTTTTGTTGAAGCCAACTCAATTCGATATAATTCTGACAGAGAATATGTTTGGGGACATTCTATCTGATGAAGGTAGTGCCATTGGGGGTTCCATTGGTTTGCTGCCCTCAGCATCCATTGGAGAAAGTCATGCTTTGTTTGAACCTGTTCACGGATCGTATCCGCAAGCCAAGGGAAAGGACATTGCCAATCCGGTTGCTTCTATCCTCTCAGTAGCTATGTTACTAGATCATTTTAAACTAGACGAAGAGTCGAGAGCAGTGGTCATTGCAGTACTTAAATCCATTAAAAAAGGGATTGTCTCGCCAGACCTGAACACTTCCAGCAAGTACGGGACCAATCATATTGGAGACTTCATCTCAGGAAATATCAGGGATTCTGATGACTATCTGATCCTTAACAAGGAGAATATCTGGTTGGGTAAATCAACCATTATTTGATTATTTAATTTTGCCACCCAAGAAAGGCCTTTCGATACTCGAAAGGTCTTTTTTATTCCGCAAGTAGCGTGTTGACAAAGTCTTTGAAGTCTTGCTTAAATTCAATATACTTCTCACCTGTGGCCGGACCATTGAACCCGGTATGAATCCTGCGTACCTGCCCTGTTTTATCAATAAAAATGGTAGTTGGATAGGAAAGGATATGGTTGAGCATAGGCAATTTTTCATTGGCCGTTTTTTTGTCAGAACTACCGTATTGCGCCAAAAGTATAGGATACGAAATACCTAAACGGTCTTTCAGTCTTGTAATTCCCTTAATGGCCGCTTCCTCTGTTCTGGCGTATTCGAACGCCAGTGCTATTACCTCCAGGTCGTTTTGAGAATTTTCTTTTAGATATTCAACCAGGAATTTAGATTCGTCCAAACAGTTAGGACACCATGTTCCCATGATTTGAATTATCACAACCTTATCCTGAAACTGAGGGTCATCCAAGGAAATAAGATCCCCATTGACATCCGGGAATGAAAAATTTACTCTGTCATATCCTTCATTCAGATACGTAAGTGTATTGGCATCTGGTAATTCATAAGATTCATTGGGTATAGCCTCAAACGTTTCCTGGTAATGGTTCCCGGAATAAAAGGTACCCTTCATGATCCCATTGTTTATCCTGGCTAAGAAAAGAAAGACATGAGCTCCATCAAATGTAGATAGTTTGAGAGAATCACCATCTACCAATCCTTCCAGATATCTATAGTCTCCTGTTGTGGTCCGGATAGTTCCTGTTACCTTTTTGCCATCTTGTTTGAAGATACCTTTTGCCACATAAGCATCTTCTGTTCCCTTGCTGAATACGGCCTCCCAATTCCCAGAAACGTTAATCGTGGGTGTCTTAGATGGTACAAACCTTGTGCTATCGTTAAAATTTGCGGTAAAAGGTACTGCTCTATCGAGGCTTTCCTTTATAAAACTCCCCTCAATACTTTTATTCGTAAATCTACCCGCAATATATCCTTCAAAGACAGGCATTTTTATGATTAGAGAGTCGTTATTTATGATGATCTCATCTATGCTGAGTACTTCATCGGCGTTGTAAATTTCCATACTGTAGCCTTCAATTCCATTTTCAATGCTGAAATTGAATGGTAACAACTCCCCATCCTGTACTTCCATAGTACCCCTCCAGGCACCTACGGACAGACTAGGCACCGTTTGTTCCTTACAGGAATTCAAGATCACAAGCAATAGAACTAGAAAACTAAAATTTTTCATTTTTATAGATTGATATACAAATATCGCAAATACCCTGAAACATGGTTTATAAAAATTGTAATGAAACGCTCGGCGGGCTTTGACTGTGTTAAACCATTGTTTTATCTTTGATCGCTTAAGACTGTCCAATGCAAATTTCTTTTAACTGGTTACAACAGTTCCTACAGATCGATTGGGAAGCTACTCGGATAGCAGCACTTCTAACCGACCTTGGGCTAGAGGTGGAAGGCATCACAGATTTTGAGTCCGTGCCAGGTGGACTTAAAGGAGTTGTTGTTGGCCATGTACTCACATGTATAAAACATCCAAATGCTGATAAATTAAAGCTTACTACAGTTGATATTGGTGCAAAAGAACCTTTGCAGATAGTTTGCGGAGCTCCAAATGTTGAGAAAGGACAAAAAGTGCCTGTGGCTACCATTGGTACCACTTTGCACATGAATAATGGAGAGACCTTACTTATAAAAAAAGGAAAAATTAGAGGAGAAGAAAGTGCCGGGATGATCTGTGCAGAAGATGAATTAGGTCTAGGAGATAGCCATGAAGGCATCATGATCCTGGATGCAAGTTTAGTACCCGGAACCCCTGTGGCCGAACTTTTTGATATTGAGATAGATAAAGTCTTTGAAATTGGCCTTACTCCCAATAGAGCAGATGCTATGAGTCATTATGGGGTAGCGAGGGATCTAAAAGCAGGCTTAAGGCAGCAAGGTATGCAGAAGGAACTGATGACCCCATCTATAAGCAACTTTAATGTAGCCAACAGGTCATTGAAAATTGCCGTTAATGTAGAAGATAAAACAAAAGCTCCCAGATACGCAGGAGTCACCATTAGTAATCTCATTGTTCAACCCTCGCCTAGTTGGTTAAAGAACAGGCTAAAAGCCATTGGTTTAAAACCCATTAATAATGTGGTAGATGCCTCTAATTATGTGTTACATGAGCTAGGACAACCGCTACATGCCTTTGATGCAGACCGGATCTTTGGAAAAAAGATCATTGTTAGGACCGCTAAAAAAGGCACTCGTTTTATGACACTGGATGGAGAAGAACGCATTCTGGATGCAGAAGATCTAATGATATGCGATGGAGAGAAGCCCATGTGTATTGCCGGAGTCTTTGGTGGTATCAATACCGGGGTTACTGAAAATACAACATCGATCTTTTTAGAAAGTGCCTATTTCGATCCGATATCTATCCGAAAGACTGCCAAGCGTCATGGACTCAATACAGATGCTTCCTTTCGTTTTGAGCGCGGAATAGACATCAACAACGTGGAATATGTCTTAAAACGTGCCGCTTTACTCATTTGTGAGCTTACCGGCGGGGACATTACCTCCGATATTGTAGATCTCTATCCAATAAAGATAGAAGATCACCAGGTATTCTTAACATTTGAGAAGATCAATGCCTTAATAGGGCAAGAAATTCCGCGTGATGTGATCAAATCGATCCTGACGTCTCTCGACATAAAAGTTAAAAGTGTTACCGAATCTGGTTTGGGCCTTATCATTCCATTTTATAGGATAGATGTACAGCGTGAGGTAGATGTGATTGAGGAGATCTTGCGGGTATACGGGTATAACAATATCCAATTTGAACCAAAATTAAACGCTTCTGTTGCTCCTACCTCTAGATTTGAAGATCATAAATTGCAAAATAATATTGGAGATCTGTTGGCCGCTCAGGGCTTTTACGAGATCCTTTCTAATAGTTTGAGTAACCCCGACTATTCAAAAGCTTTGGATCCTGAATGGGAAAAAGAAGCGGTCACCATTCTTAACGCACTAAGTTCAGAATTATCTGTTCTTAGAACTTCAATGCTCTTTTCTGCTCTTGAAGCAGCGGCCTATAATATTAACAGAAAGCGTCCTAATCTAAAATTATTCGAATTCGGAAAGACCTATCACAAGTCTACTTCTGGTCATTTGGAAAAGGAACACCTAAGCTTGCTGGTGACAGGAGATAGAGCTGCGGAAAGCTGGACGATGAAATCCAAACCTTCAGATTTTTATTTTCTGAAAGCACTTGTAGAACAGATCCTGCAAAAAATGGGGGTAGATGGATATCAATCTAACGGAATAGAGTCCACAGAATATGGAGAGGGTATCCAACTTATAAAGGATAAAACTCCCCTTGTAAACATTGGTGTGATTCAGGGAAGTTTATGTAAGATGTTCGATATAAAACAGCAGGTGCTTTATGCCGATTTTGATTGGGCTGCGCTTCGTAAAATGGCATCCAGAAAGCAAATTATCTTTACCCCCATACCGAAATTTCCGGCAGTACGAAGAGACTTCGCATTAATGCTCAACAAGGAAGTGCCTTTTAAACAAGTGGAGGAGATCGCATTTAAAACCGAGAAGAAACTACTAAAAGATCTGTCTTTATTCGACGTATACACTGGTGATAAATTGCCAAAAGGAAAGAAATCCTATGCCGTAAGTTTTACACTTCAGGATGAAACCAAAACACTCACTGACAAGAATATTGAAAAGATCATGAATAAGATCAAAAATGCGTACGAAAAACAACTGGGAGCAGAATTACGCTAGTAAATTCAAAGGGGTTTTGGCATTATAACACTATCTATGGTATGAATTATCCCATTGCACTGATCGCTGTCTGCCACAGTGATCTTGGCAGTATTTCCTTGTCCATCCGTTAGTATAATATCTATTCCATCGATTGATGCTTTGATCTTTTTACCCTGAACTGTGGTAAAGGTAGCGTTGCCATTACCGCGGACCAGCGCATTAAGAATCTTTGATGCGGATAGTGAACCGGCTACCATAAAATAGGTGACCATTTCTCTGAGTTCCTTTTTATTCTCTGGACGTAAAAGATGTTTTATTTTTTCAGATGAGAGTTTGCGAAAAGCACGATCTGAAGGCGCAAAAATTGTAAAAGCTGCATCCCCATCTAAGGTTAAATCGAGATCGGTGGCCTTTAAAGCAGAAATAAGAGTAGTGTAATTCCCTGCCTCTAGCGTACTATTGTATATAGTCTTTTTGAAGTCGTTATTTCCTGAAGATGACTGTGCTTTTAGAGATCCTGAAGCAACAAGGATCATAAGCAAAGTAAAAAGGAAGCATTTTTTCATTGATATTCTTTAGGGGCTTTATAATCGATAAACGGTCAAAAAGTTCGACAATATACACACTAGGAATTAATAAATGAGAAGCGTCAAGGGACGTAGAACGAATTTAACATAATATTAACATTTCAAAAATCTGATATGTGTGTTGCATTGAGAAATTCTAATCTGTATTTTTGAGGTAATTGCTAAAGGAAAAAGAATGTTTTTAAAGAGAACAAATATTGAAGAGAAACTTTCCTCGATTACTAATAAGGATGTCACCCAGGCAGATTTGATCGAAAATGTATATCAACTTTTAAAAAAAGACACCGAGAAAGAAGAACGCATTCAAAAAAGACTTGCCGGCAGTAATAAGGGTGTTGTAAACAATTTTGATTTTGATCAGCTCGAAACTGACAAGATCTATCATCGAGATCAAATTAAACGGATCTGTATTGAATACCGACTTCGATTTCTGGATTCCAAATATTTTAAGGGCGAGATCCCACCAGAGGGAATCTCTAAAATAAAAGCTTTGGAAAAATCACATAATATTGATATTGAAGGCTTTAAGATCATTGCACCCTCCAAATTATTTAGATTAGAGGATAAGGACGATCCCATATTATTTGCTCCAATTGGTAACAATTATTACTATCTGATACACCGTTGGGGTAATGATCTTCATCCCTTGCGAAGGGCTTTCGCCTGGCCATTTAAGAATATTGTAAATCTAACCGCAATTGTTCTTATACTGGCCTATCTGATCACCTTGATGGTCCCTGAAGGGCTATTTTCTAACAATAATTCAAGTGCAGAATTCTGGATCATATTCTTCTTTATGTTCAAGTCCATAGCCTCGGTAGTCATATTTTATGGATTTGCCCTGGGTAAGAATTTTAACCCAGCAATATGGAATAGCAAATATTTCAACTCTTAAAAAGTTCCTAAATAAAAAAAAGCATTCTTTCGAATGCTTTTTTTTTGGATAAACATTGCCTTAAACTGGCACCGCATACATTTTTTCCCGCTGCTCCCTGATACTTTTGTCAGACATATAGTCATCAAAACTTAAATAACGATCAATAGTATGTTTGGGAGTAAGTTCTACGATCCTGTTCGCTACAGTTTGAGCAAATTGATGATCGTGGGTTGTAAACAATACCGTCCCTTTAAAATTCTTTAGAGAGTTGTTGAAGGCCGTAATACTTTCCAGATCCAAATGGTTGGTAGGCTCATCCAACATTAGAACATTCGCTCTAAGAAGCATCATTCTACTCAACATACACCGTACTTTCTCCCCTCCCGACAAAACTGTACATTTTTTGAGTGCCTCTTCTCCACTAAAAAGCATTTTTCCAAGGAAGCCACGTAGATATACTTCTTCTTTTTCCTCTTCGGTCTTTGCCCACTGTCTTAGCCAGTCTACCAGATTTATGTTCTCTGTAAAAAAAGAAGCGTTATCTGCAGGAAGATAGGATTGAGTGGTAGTAACTCCCCATTGAAATTTACCACTATCTGGTTTTCTATTACCGTTAAGGATCTCGTATAAAGCAGTAGTTGCCCTGGAATCCCTCGAGAGCAAAGCCACCTTATCTCCCTTGGCGAGATTTAAGTTTAAATTATCAAATAGCAACGTACCGTCCTCGCTGGTAGCAGACATTCCTTCAATATGCAATATCTGATCCCCTGCCACGCGTTCCCGGTCAAAAATTATTGCAGGATACCTTCGAGACGAAGGCTTAATGTCTTCAATCTTAAGTTTCTCTAGCATTTTCTTACGGGAAGTTGCCTGTTTGCTCTTGGCAACATTGGCACTGAAACGTAGTATGAATTCTTGTAATTCTTTGGCTTTTTCCTCTGCCTTTTTATTCTGCTGTGCCCTTTGTCTTGCAGCTAGTTGACTACTCTCGTACCAGAAAGTGTAGTTTCCGGAATACAGATTGAGTTTGCTAAAATCTATATCCACTACATGGGTACATACCGCATCTAAAAAATGCCTGTCGTGAGACACCACTATCACCGTATTCTCGTAATTGCCAAGGAAATTCTCGAGCCACTCAATTGTTTCATAATCCAGGTCGTTCGTAGGCTCATCCATCACCAAAACATCCGGGGTGCCAAACAAAGCCTGAGCTAATAAAACCCGTACTTTTAACTTGGCATCCAGGTCAGACATTTGTGTGAAATGATACTCCTCCCTAATTCCCAAATTAGACAATAATGCCGCTGCATCACTATCGGCATTCCAACCGTTCATTTCCTCAAACGTAACTTGCAGTTCCCCTATTCTATCCGCATTTTCATCTGAATAATCCGCGTATAAGGCATCTATTTCTTTTTTGATCTTATAAAGGGGCTCATTTCCAATAACCACTGTTTCCAGTACACTGTGTTCATCGTGGGCATTATGGTTCTGTTCGAGGACAGACATCCGTTTGCCTTGTTCCAGATGAACATGACCTGAAGTTGGGTCTACAGATCCCGAAAGAATTTTTAAAAATGTGGATTTACCGGCCCCATTAGCTCCTATGACCCCATAGCAGTTACCTTGTGTAAAACTTACGTTTACCTCATCGAATAGAATTCGTTTTCCAAATTGTACCGATAAATTTGATACTGAAAGCATATCAGATTCTTTAAATTTTTTGCAAAAGTAGACAAATTTAAGGCGATGTACCAATAAACCTTGATTTGATCGCATACATAGAATGTCCATCTTTTGATCTTATTTTTAACGCCCTATTAACAGGCCCTACCCCTTGCAATGTTTAGTTTTGTTATCATATCTAGTGGTTCTTGTACATGAATAAACAATTACTTTATATTCTTGTTGGATTGATCGCGGTAAGTTGCCTTAAAAATAAAGGCAATGAGAAGCATGTTATTTTTGCTGGAGAGATCGTTAACCCTACAAGTAACCAGGTAGTACTCTTCAAGGGCGGGAATCCCATAGATTCCGTAAAGCTAGATTCCGACAACCGGTTTATTTTCAGATTAGATTCTGTTTCTGAAGGGCTTCACCACTTTTACCACAACCCCGAATTGCAATATGTATACCTCGAAAATGGGGACAGTCTTCAGGTTAGATTAAATACCTCCGACTTTGATGAGTCATTGGTATTTTCCGGCAAAGGTGAAGAGATCAATAATTTTTTACTGGAAATGTTCCTTGTTCGTGAAGAAGAGGAATTCTTGGTAAACTCAATGTACGAATTGGAGCCACAAGTATTTCAGCATAATATAGACTCCTTGAGAAACAACAAATTGTCCTTGCTAGAACAAACCAAAACCGATTTTGAAATTTCTCCTAAGGCCTATGATTTGGCAAAAGCCTTTATTACCTACAGTACTAATATTTCCATGGAAGCTTATCCATTCTATCATAGAAGACGAAGTGGTGAATCAAAAATGCATCAATTACCCGATTCCTTTTATGAGTACCGTAAAGATGTTAACTATAATGACAAGGATCTCACTTACTTAAGGCCCTATTATAATTTTATGAAGTTTCATCTAGGGAATTTGGCCTACACCATGTGCAAAGCAGATTGCGGCGATAGAATTGAAAGAGCCAGCAGGCAATTACACTTTAATGAACATAAGTTAATGCTGATAGATAGTTTGATCACCCAAAAAGAGCTTCGTGATAATCTATTCAGAAATGTAGCCATAGATTATCTGTTAAAGCACGATACTGAGCAAAACAACCAGCGCTTTATTGAGGACTTCAAGAAATTATCTCATAATAATATTCATAACACAGAGATCTTTACGTTGTATGAGGGGATCATAAACATGCAACCTTCTAAGTCACTCCCAGATTTCACTTTGTATTCTTACAATGGTGAAGAAGTAAAGCTTGTTGATATTGACAACAAGGCAGCTGTGGTTTTCTATTTCTGGTCGGGTACAGAACCAGGGCATTTCAGGAATATTATTAAACGAGTGACCGAATTGAAACTTGAACACCCAAATTATCAATTCGTTGGCATCAACTTAAGAACAGATAAAGCCAAATGGAAAGGTATGGTAGACAGCAATAATCTGGATAGATCCGAACAGTTCTGGACAAGTAATTACGAGCAGGCGGTTCAAACACTTATTGTCTATAACCCCAACAAGACTATCGTTGCCAAAAATGGAATCATTGTAGATGCCTTTGCCAACATTTACAGATCTTTTTAAAGACCAGTATGGTCTCCTTTTAGTTTCCTTTTTTGTAGTCTTCCAAAAATTTCGCTAGTCCATTATCGGTAAGTGGATGTTTCAATAATCCTTCAATGGCTGACAGTGGTCCTGTCATAACATCGGCCCCTAATTTTGCACAATCTATAATATGCATGGTATGCCTAATGGATGCAGCAAGGATTAGAGTTTGATAATCGTAATTATCATAAATAAGCCTTATTTCGGCTATTAGATTAAGTCCGTCCGTAGAAATATCATCCAACCTTCCAATAAATGGAGAAACATAGGTAGCTCCGGCTTTTGCAGCTAGTAAAGCCTGTCCGGGTGAGAATACAAGCGTACAATTGGTCCTGATCCCTTTATCCGAAAAATATTTAAGAGCCTTCACCCCATCGCGTATCATTGGGACCTTAACTACAATTTGATCGTGAAGTTCTGCTAATTCTTCTCCTTCTTTGATCATGCCTTTTAAATCCGTTGCAATTACCTCTGCAGAGACATCTCCGTCAACAATATTACAGATATCAACATAATGCTTTAGGATATTATTTCGACCAGTGATCCCCTCTTTGGCCATTAGAGATGGATTGGTAGTTACACCATCTAATACGCCCAATTCCTGAGCGTCCTTTATCTGATCTAAATTTGCGGTATCAATAAAAAATTTCATAGGTTCTTGTTTTGCTTAACGATTTATATTGGCATTTGGTTAAACGACATACAAAGCTACAACTTATAATGATTTCGAAGTAGATTCTCATAAACTTTACCGGGAAGAATTTTTTTAAGGACTATGGAGAATTTTTGCATAAAGCTGCCAACTTTGTAGTGAACTTTTGGAGCTCCACTTTGAAGAATCCGGTATACTTTTTTCGCAACCTCCACAGGATCCCCCGCCTTATCCACGTCATCGTTGATCATCTGTAAGGTTTGTTCGTAGGGCTCTTTGTAGGGAGATTCTTTGACAACCGGAGCATGAAACCGACCTGCTGCAATATTAGTGGCAAAATCGCCCGGGGCCAGGGTTGAAATATGTATTCCAAATTTCTTGGTTTCCAGTCGAATTGCTTCGGTGGCCAGATCTAGTGCCCCTTTACTGGCGGAATAAATTCCTCTGTATGGAAGCCCCATCTTTCCGGCAATAGAGGTTATATTGATGATACGTCCTTGCTGCTGTGATCGCATGATGGGCAAGGTAGCTTTCATCATGTTCAAGGGCCCTATAAAATTAGTTTCAAAGGCATTTTGAATGGCCTCATTAGGGGTCTCTTCAATAGGTCCGGTAATGCCGATACCTGCATTATTGATCAAGATATCTAGTTTGCCTTCTTTCTTAAGCAACATTTGAAGTGCCGTATGGATGGTTTCCGTCTTGCGCACATCGAGCTCTAAAAGCTCAAAATCTGTAAAATCTTGATTTTTTTGAAGATTTCGCGTGGTACCATAAACGGTGAAACCCTTATCTTTCAAAAAGTTTCCAATAGATCTCCCTATCCCGGAAGAACCTCCTGTAACAAGTACAACTTTCTTACTCATACGTCTTACAAAGAAACAAATAATTGACAGCGGGGACAAACAAGAAGTAACATTAAAATTTGAGAGGTTTGCTCACTTTTGGGCACAAAAAAAAGGCAAGCTACCTACATCGCACCGCTACAACCATATACCCTTGCTGCGTTCCCACCCTGGGGGATTCTACAGGAGCTGGTCGTGTAGGACTTGCCTCATGCAAATATACAACCTTTTAAATATGAGACAATCGTTTTAGAATCTTAAATTATTAAATTAACTTGCCCTAAATCTACTCTTGTCTATGAATTTCATTAAGTATTTTATCCTTAATGGCCTGGTGCTATTTTTTCTAAGTTGCGGAGGGGAGAAAGATCCCTCTTCATTTTTTTCAATACAATTTGAGAAGAACAAAAAGGAATTTCAGCAATTCGATACTATCCGCCCGGTCATTGGTAATAAAAAAGAATTTCCCATAGACTCCATTCGGTTTTCTATCGCAGGAGAAGAACTGCAGTACACCAATGATGAATTAATTCTCCGAGTACCAAAATTAGGAGTGCAAACCTTAAAGGCACATTTTAAATCTGAAGGAAATTCGATTGAGGTAAGCAAGGAAATTAAGATCCTGGCTCCTTCTCCTCCGGAATTATATACTTATGAAATTATAAATGAGTATCCACATGACATGCGAGCCTTTACCCAGGGTCTGGAGTTCTATCAGGATACCCTTTATGAGAGCACAGGATCTGGAGGAGGCGCAAAATCGTTTATTCGAAAACTAGATTTTAAGACAGGACAGGTTTTCAAACAAGTTGATCTGGAATCAAAGTTTTTTGGAGAAGGTATTACGGTACTAAATGACAAATTATACCAACTTACCTGGCAAAGCAAAGTTGGGTTCCTATATAATGTGTCAGATTTGGAACGAATAGATCAATTTCAATATGGCAAGAGTAAGGAAGGTTGGGGCCTGTGCAATGATGGGTCACGTATTTTTAAAAGCGATGGCACTGAACGTATTTGGTTGCTTAATCCTGAAACACTGGTGGAAGAAGACAATATACAGATCGTTACCAACAAGTCTATCTTTAACAAGGCCAACGAACTGGAATATGTAGAAGGGAAGATCTATGCCAATGTGTGGCAAAAAGAAAGTATGATGATCATAGACGCATCCACTGGAGCTATTGAGGGAGTGGTGAATCTTGGCGGACTAAAAGAAAAGGTGAAACAACATCCAAAATTGGATGTACTCAATGGCATTGCTTATCACCCTACGCGAAAAACCTTTTTTGTGACCGGAAAGAATTGGGATACATTGTTTGAGATCCAACTTAAAAAAAAGGAATAAATGACCTTTGAAATAACCAGGGTTGTGACCGAAGAAGATCTTGATGATCTGGATCATGTAAACAATGTTCGCTACGTTCAATGGATACAGGATATCTCTAAAGAACATTGGCAATCCTATGCACCAGAATCGCTGCGCACACAAGCCATCTGGGTTGTAAAACAACATCTTATTGAATATAAGAACTCTGCCAAACTGGGGGATACAATTAAAATTAGCACCTATATTGAGAAGTCTGAAGGGGCTATTTCCACAAGGGTTGTGCAAATGCATGATCAACAAACTAAATTACCCTTGTTGAGATCGGAGACGGAGTGGTGCCTCTTAAATGCCACTACCCTGCGCCCAATGAGGATCTCAGAGGAGATCCGTTCCGTTTTTATTGATAAGCCAAGTACCTGATCCTATTCCATGCGATACCTCGTTCCCATACTCCTAGTGCTAAGCTGCCTCATCTGGGCGGCTTCTTGCAGAAAAGATTTTGAGTATGATGCAAGCAACGGAGATCTTCAATTTTCCAAGGACACCGTCTTTCTAGATACGGTTTTTACTAATATAGGAAGCAGTACTTATAGCCTAAAAGTGTACAATAGAAGTGGAAATGATATAGAAATTCCCAGTATTCAACTGGAAGATGGAGCGAATAGCAGGTACCGGCTCAATGTTGAGGGAGTAGCAGGGAACGCCTTTGAGAATATTCCGCTTTATGCACAGGACAGCTTGTACATTTTTATAGAGACCACCTACGATATTGCACCTACCAATCAAAACGAATTCCTATACATTGATAACTTGCTTTTCGATTCTGGGGCAAAAGAACAAAGTATCCCCTTAGTAACACTAGTGAAGGATGCAATTTTCTTATATCCCTCTACCCTTGCCGATGGCAGTAAGGAAAGTTTGCTGCTTGGCATAGATGAACAAGGGAACGAACTGCGGATAGAAGGCTTTGTTTTAACAGATGATGAACTAAATTTCTCCAGTGAAAAGCCTTATGTGATCTATGGGTATGCCGCAGTATCTGAAAACAAGGTTCTTACCATTGAGGCAGGATCCCGACTACATTTTCACGAAAATTCCGGAATCCTTGTTGGCACGGGAGGCAGCATCAAGATCAATGGCTTACTTAGCGAAGATGAGGAACTTTTAGAAAACGAGGTGATCTTTGAAGGCGACAGATTAGAACCCGAATTCTCTGGTGTACCTGGGCAGTGGGGTGCACTTTGGCTGGCGCCAGGTAGTGTGGAAAATGAGATCTCGTATTTCACTCTAAAAAATGCTACCGTGGGTATCCTGGCAGAGGGCAATCCAAGTGTCATCTCCCCAACGCTGACCATAAAGAATTCTCAGGTATATAATAGCTCAGTTGTAAATTTGTGGGGCAGGAACACCTCTATAGAGGCAGAAAACCTGGTTCTGGGAAATGCGGGTAATCACAGTTTGTTCTGTGATCTTGGCGGTTCTTATAGTTTTATTCACAGTACCATAGCCAATTATTGGAGTAATGGATTTAGAACAGGAACGGCAATAAGGATCGATAACTTCGAAACAGATGACTCAGGAGAAATAACCGGAGCTGATCTTATAAAAGCAGATTTTATCAACTGTATCATTGATGGTAATTCAAGCAGGGAATTAGGTCTTGTTAACACCGAAGGATTTGATTTCAATTATTTATTTTCTCATGTGCTCCTTAAATTTATAGATACAGGCGGACAATTCGCCAATGATCCATTGTATAATTTTAGCAACACGAATTTTTATGAAGAAGTTTACCTCAATACAGATGCAGACTTCTTTGATCCATTACGGAACGTTTTTAAAATAGGAGAGATTTCTTCCGCGCTTGGAAAGGCAGATCTGGATACCGCTCTTTTAGTACCCTACGATCTGCTTGGTAGGGACCGAACTATTGACCCCGCTTTGGGATCATATCAGCCCGAACCCTAGCAACAAAAAATTACGTTCATCGACATTTGTAAGAATATTCTTTCTTTTCTGTTGGTTTTCAGTATATTAGCCACTAAAACCATATATATTCTAAGGGAAATATATAGTTCTTTCTCACAAAGGTTTACTAATTTTCCCACAAGGTTCTCTCTATGGAGTATACTTACACCATAATTGATGCAGACGCCACTTCCAATTTGCAATTACAGCACTACCTGGAAGATCATGGTGAATTTATCTGTGCGGATAGGGTGAGAGATAGCAGAGAAGGAATAAATTCCATTTTAAAACACTTGCCAGACCTTGTTTTCATCAACTTAACTGATCTGGCCATGGATTATTTCCTGATGGTCTCGGAATTGCATCAGTACATGAACGAACTCCCTTTGATCATTGGTATCGCCAGAAGCAAGGAATACGCCTACCATGCCATAAAGAATGGCTTTTATGACTACTGGCTTATGCCGTATAATGAATTGGATATTCGCAAAACGCTTCTCAGACTAAAAAAGCAGCATCCAAAAGAGGTGAGCTCACATACCATTTGTTTGAAATCGTATAAAGACTTCCAATACCTAGATACGGATGAGATCTTGTACTTGCAGGCCGATAATAACGCAACCGATTTTATAATGAAAGATGGAAGTGTTATCAGCGCCTTTAAGACTTTAAAGACCTTCGAAAAAACCTTGCCGAAGAATTTCATTCGTGTGCATCAAAGTTATATCCTGAACATGGACTATGTTTCCAGGATCAATTACGGGAAGAATATCTGTGCCCTAAAAACCGGGAAAAAGCAACTCCCATTCTCCAAGACCTATAAAGCGAATATAGACAGTTTAAAAAAGGTGCTTTCCAAGAACGCCATTTCTACCCTTAAATAATAAAATTCTTACAAAACTGGTACATTCCCTCACAGATGTGATGGGTTTACTAAAACATTGCAGCTAATACAATAGGCTGACACTACTCCCCCTAGATTAGTAAGAAATAATTTAACTCACTAAAACGATCAACGATGAAAAAATTAGCCTGTATTTTTGCTATAGCCCTTTTAAGCTCCACTATTTTCTCCTGCACCAATGACTCTGCCGAAGACCAGACCTTATATGAACAAACCACTGATGGGAATGATACCGGTGGATCTGATGGCAGAGATGGGTAGAGAAAACAATATTTAGTAAAGCATAAGGAGTCTTAGGTATAATAAGGCTCCTTTTTTTATCTTGTATCCCTAAATAAGATGAAAAGCTATCTCATGACAAGACCTTTAGTTGTTATTATCTCTTTATTACTTCTCACTAGTTCATGTGAAAAAGTTAAATTGAATATAGATATACGGAACGATCGTGTGTTACAGGACAGCGTGGATAACTGGATTGCAGAAGCCAAAAATCCAAATATTAGTGAAGAATTGGGTTTTCGCCAACTTTTAAAGATTTCCCGGGTCATAGACACCCTTTCTGTTGACTCTCTTAAGGCCAAATACCTTTCACGTTTGTCACTGGCGCACTACAAAAGAAAAGACTCTATTAATTTTCTAAGAACAAATAAAGATTTAGAGGCATTTGCTATTAAAATTGGAGATTCGATTTCATTAGCCGAAGCCTATTGGGATAAAGGTGCATACTTCAACTTATCGAATGTAGCAATAAGAGATAGTGCCTATTTTTATTTCTCGAAGGCCCAAAAGCTATATGAATTACTGGAGGATGATCTGCATTCTGCAAGACTATTAAAAAGTATGGCCAGAGTGCAAACAGCTATACACGATAATACGGGAGCATTGGTAACACTTACGGAAGCTACTAAACTGTTAAAACCTTTAAATAATAATGAACAATTGTACCAAGTATATAATACTATGGGCATAGCGGCCTTTGCACTGCAGGAATATGACGAGGCGTTAGAGTATTATGATCAGGCAAGCAAATACCTGGAAAAGACAAAATTAGGAAGTATGAGTCAGGCCGGACTTGAAAACAATATTGGTCTGGTCTATTTTAAAATGGGCGATTTTAATCGCGCTAAATTGGAATACACCAAGGCATTTTCCCATGATAGTCTATTTATTTTAAGGCCAGATTCCTATGCGCGGATCCTAGACCATCTGGCAATGACCAATCTTGAACTGGGTGAAACAGCCTCGGTGGAGAACGATCTGACAAGAGCACTATTTATCCGCGACAGCATAGGGGATCTCGAAGGCCTCTCCCTTAATTACTACAATTTGTCATTATTTCTCAAGGAAACCGGAAATACAACAGATGCTTATGTTTATGCTCAGAATTCCAGAGATCTCGCTAAAGAAATAAAAAACAACATGAGGTATTTGGAAGCCATCAAACTTTTGGCCGAACTGGATCCCGACAATGCCATTAGCTATAATAAAGAGTATATCAGGATCTCTGACAGTATGCAGCGGGAAGAGCGCAGGATCCGTAACAAATTCTATAGAATTCGGTTCGAAACAGACGAAACGCTGGCCCAAAACCAGCAATTGGCAAAACAACGCCTGGTATGGATCGGTGTTGCGGGAGGGGTAGTGCTTTTAGCAATGGCACTTTTTATAATCGTTATTCAGCGGATAAAGAACCAGCGACTTAAATTTCAGCAACAGCAACAAGAAGCCAACCAGGAGATCTTTAACCTGATGCTTGCCCAAAAACAAAAGGTGGCAGAGGGTAAACAATCTGAGCAGAAACGCATTTCGGAAGAACTACACGATGGGGTGTTGGGAGAGATGAATGGCGTACGGATGATCTTATTGGGTCTCAATAAAAAGGTAGATGAAGCTGCCGTGGCCTTACGTGAACAGGCCATTGAGAAGTTAAAAGATGTACAAGAAGAGATCCGTTCCATTTCTCATGAACTAAATGATACGTCCTACCATAAGTTGAACAATTTCATGAGTTCTGTTGAAGAATTATTGAAGACTATTTGCGATCCTGCCGGTATAAAATACCATTTTACCTTTGATCAGGACCTGGACTGGGACAACCTGGAAGGGTTCACTAAGATCAATCTTTATCGAATATTGCAAGAAAGTTTACAAAATTGTGTTAAACATGCCGCCTCCACCACTGTCTATATCTCATTTGAAACCAATGAAAAGGATATGTTGATTAGCATTCAGGATAATGGGCGTGGTTTTGATACTTCAAAAGGTAAAGCTGGTATTGGCCATAAGAACATTAAATCGCGCATGGAAAAAATAAATGGCAGGTGGCATCTTAGGAGTGCCCCAGGGATTGGGACAACAGTTCTGCTGGAAATCCCGCTGGAACATATTTCGCAGGAAGTAAAAAAAGAAATATCTTTACCTAAGGACCTGCAGGAAGTTTAAAAAGTGATTATGAGGACGGTAAAGATCTTAGCGGTAGATGACCATGAAATGACAACCCTTGGGTATAAATTCATCCTGGAGGACACAGAATTTGAGGATTTCAAGGTTCAGATGGATACTGCCAAATCCTATACTGATGCTAAAAAAAGAATAGAAGAAGCTGCTGAGGGGATTATCTATGATATTCTGTTATTGGATATTCAACTTGCCAATCCTACTGATGGCCCGGCAAAAACCGGAGAAGATATAGGAATTTTTGCCAGAAAGGTGTCTCCGGAATCCAAGATCGTTTTTATGTCCTCCTTTAGTGACAACTACCGTATCAATAGTATTATGCAATCTGTAGATCCAGAAGGGTATATGGTAAAATCAGAGATCGATCAGAAATCACTGCAAGCCATGGTCAATACTGTTCTTACTTCTCCCCCATATTACACTCAGAAGGCGCTGGTAGCTATTCGTAAGAAGATGGCACAGGATATCTCCTTAGATGACAATGACAAAAAAATACTGTACTACCTCTCTATAGGAACAAAGACCAAAGACATGGTGAACTTCATTTCCCTCTCCCTCCCGGGTATTGAGAATAGAAAACGCCAACTTAAATCACTTTTTGGTGTTGAAAAACAGAATGATCAGGCTTTGATCACGGAATCCCGAAACCGGGGATTCATTTAGTTTTTAGTCCATTTTATTTGAAAATAAGACAATATTTCTCTACAAATCGGTCTTTTTAGAGCGAAACCTTACAAAGTCTATGGTTTTTATATAGTGCCCAGCTATCAATTAACATTAAATTTACATTAGAGAACCTTTAAATGAGTTGCTATGTCTCAAAGGTCTAAGAAAGTTGACGCTCAGATTACTTCCCGCAATAAAAGGAATACGGATATTCTTGGGCTGGAGTCACTTAAAAACAGCCTAGAAAAGGACTACTTTTCAGATGTAAGCATACGCAATTCCACTGTTTGCTGCGAACAGAATAATCTTGTCATTGAGCTAAACTGTGCATTAGGCCTACACGAAGTTCTATACCATATTCAACAAGGAACCTGGGGAACCGGGCAACCAATGATTGTAAATAAAGGGCTTACGGTTCTAAGTCAGCATTTGCAAAGTATACGGGAGATAAATAATACTTTTATTGACGTTGAAGAAGTTTCCTTTTTACTAAAAGACTGCAGCATTATTATTAAAAAGCTGGGGCCGGAGAGCGTAGAACACGAATTGGATGCCATTCTAAGCGCTTTAGCCGAAAATTATGTCTATCTCACCCGCCATCTTTCCGAAACACCAACTGAGATCTTTATACCTGTATATGAAGAAGTCTGCTCAGAGGAGCATATTACAAGATTAGCCGGGCCCTTAAGGATAGATGAAAAATGTTACTACTCCTATTGGGGATTATACTTTGAAAGAGATACAGAAGCAGTTATTTACGATCTTAAGGATAAAAGTATTATTTCTGGAGATCTAAACTTGCTAAACCTATAAAAAGAGGCCGCTTTTTCATCATCTTATTTACATTTTCCTTTACTCCTAAGATCACTGCCTCATCATTCGGATGACTAATTACTTCATCAATTAAGGATACGATGATCTTCATGTCATCTTCGTTTAACCCGCGTGTTGTAACCGCCGCAGTGCCAAAACGGATTCCTGATGTAATAAATGGTGATTTATCATCAAAGGGGACCATATTCTTATTTGCAGTAATATCGGCCTTAACCAATACATGTTCAGCTTCCTTCCCGGTAATATTTTTATTGCGAAGATCAATAAGCATCATATGATTGTCTGTGCCCCCTGATATGATCTTATAATCCCTGGCTACAAAAGCCTCGGCCATAGCAGCCGCATTCTTTTTAACCTGGATCATATAATGTAAGAACTCCTCAGTGAGAGCTTCTCCAAAAGCAATGGCTTTTGCAGCTATGATATGTTCTAATGGACCGCCCTGATTTCCCGGAAATACCGCTAAATCGATAAGAGCCGACATTTTTCGAAGGTTTCCGTTCTTTAATCGTATGCCGAAAGGATTCTCAAAGTCTTGTCCCATCATAATAAGACCTCCCCTTGGACCCCTAAGGGTTTTATGTGTGGTTGTGGTCACAAAATGAGCATGTGGGATAGGATCGTTTAAGATACCTTTGGCGATCAATCCGGCCGGATGCGCAATATCTGCAAGTAATAAGGCGTCTACACTATCTGCGATTTTCCTAAATCGTTCAAAATCCATATCCCTCGAATATGCTGAAGCGCCAGCAATAATAAGTTTCGGTTTTTCCTTAATTGCGATCTCCTGAATGATATCGTAATTCAACATTCCTGTAGACTCTTCCACTCCATAAAAAGTGGGGCGATATAATTTTCCTGAAAAATTTACGGGCGAACCATGTGTTAAATGACCCCCATGAGAAAGATCGAATCCCAGTATTGTATCGCCGGGTTTCAAACATGCTTGAAAAACAGCGGCATTTGCCTGCGATCCGGAATGAGGCTGAACATTGGCATACACAGCGCCAAACAATTCTTTTGCGCGTTCGATTGCAATTGTTTCAACTTGATCTACAATTTCGCATCCTCCGTAATATCGCTTACCAGGATAGCCTTCTGCGTATTTATTGGTCAGAACAGATCCTGCAGCTTCCATCACCTGTGGACTGGCAAAATTTTCCGAGGCAATGAGTTCTAACCCGTTTACTTGGCGTTCTTTTTCGGCCGTGATCAATTCAAATATTTGCGTATCCCTTTTCATAAATGATGTTTTCTTTCAATTGAAGTGTAAAAGTACAAATTGCACATTGTTAATGATTAGAATATAATATATTTGATCAGGAATTTATCAAATATAAATTAACAATTATACCATGCCTCTAAAAGCAAATGACCCTTCTTTATCTTCCTGGTTAGCAGTACCGGAAAATTCTGATTTTCCAATTCAGAACATCCCCTTTGGAGTTTTCCTCACCAGAGATGATGTAATTACCATTGGAACACGGATAGGAGATCATGCCATAGACCTGGGGGCCCTGCATCAACTTGGATATTTTAATGAAATTCCTTTAACAGATGATATCTTCTTGCAGGATACGCTCAATGACTTTATATCTGATGGAAAAAAGACCTGGCGACTGGTACGAAATCGGATAAGTCAGCTTTTTGATAAAAATAATCAAGAATTACAAAAAAATAAGGATCATCAAAAGATCGTCTTGTTTACCATGGACGAGATCGAGATGCAATTACCAGTTCAAATTGGCGATTATACAGACTTTTACTCCAGTAAGGAGCACGCCACCAACGTAGGTAAAATGTTCCGCGATCCTGAAAATGCTTTATTACCCAATTGGCTGCACTTGCCTGTGGGGTATCATGGGCGCAGCTCAACTATTATTCCCAGTGGAACTCCGGTAAGGAGGCCTCACGGTCAAACACTTCCTAAAGGGGCTGAAAATCCTGTTTTCGGACCATCAAGGCTGGTGGACTTTGAATTGGAAATGGCTTTTATTACCACCGATGCTAATGCCCTGGGAGAACCCATCTCTGTGGAAGAAGCAGAAGAGTATATCTTTGGAATGGTCTTGTTTAATGACTGGAGCGCCAGGGACCTTCAGAAATGGGAATATGTACCACTGGGACCTTTTTTAGCAAAAAATTTCGCCTCTTCTATCTCCCCCTGGATAGTAACCTTAGATGCTTTGGAACCTTTCAGAGTACAGAGTCCTAAGCAAGATCCGGAACCACTACCCTATCTAAAACAAAAAGGAAACAAAAGTTTCGATATTCATCTCGAAGTGGATATAAAAACTGAAGATGGATCTGTTACAACTGTCTGCAACACCAATTTTAAATATATGTATTGGACCATGTCTCAACAATTGGCGCATCATACTATTAATGGATGTAAGATCAATAGTGGAGATATGATGGGAAGCGGTACTATTTCTGGTCCCACGCCGGATTCATATGGCTCCATGCTAGAACTTTCCTGGCAAGGCACAAAGGAAATTGCCCTTAAGAATGGTACTACCCGTAAATTCATTGGTGATAATGACACCGTCATCATGAGGGGGCATTGTGCAAAAAATGGTGTGCGTATAGGATTTGGAGAAGTTTCTACCAAAATTCTACCCGCCATAGACCTTAATAAAAAATAGCACTCTTTCTTTTTTGTTGTGTAATTCATCGAAGGTATACGATATATCAACCTTTTTCGTTATGATTTTGGATTATTTTGGCATGGCTCTTGGTTATGCCCTACCAAACCATAAAACAAAACGTCATGAAAAAAGCATTACTTTACCTTTCGGTCATTGTTTTTTTGATTGCCTGTGGAGGCGTTAAAAAAACGCAGGAGGCTATTAATACAGGTAATTACCAACAGGCAATTAACAGCGCCCTGAGAAATCTGGCAGATAATAAGGACAAAAAAGGCAATCAGCCATATGTCCTGATGCTGGAAGAAGCCTTTAGCAAGAATATGGAACGAGAGCTCCAGAACATCTCTTATCTAGAGAAAGATGGAAATCCGGCAAATCTTGAGGCTATTTATAAGGGATATTCTCAGTTGAAGAATATTCAACAACGTATAAGACCTTTATTGCCGCTGTATCTTAGAGATGAAGGTAGAGATGCTAGGTTCGCTTTTAAAAATTTCGATGAGGACATCATTGATTCTAAGGATAGGCTATCAGAATTTTTGTATGACAACGCTTTGTCCTTGTATAAAAATGCCTCTAGTAAATTAGATTATAGAAGAGCCTATGAAGATTTCAGGTATTTGGATGAGATCAATCCGGGATTTGCTGATACCAAGGAACAAATGGAATTGGCGTACCAAAAAGGGTTAGATTTTGTGAAAGTAAAGATGATCAACGATACTGAAATGGTGATCCCAAATAGATTGGAAGAAGAATTGTTGAACTTTAATACCTATGGTTTGGATGATCTTTGGACCCAATATCACAATAATCCATTAAGTGAAGTTAAGTATGACTATGAAATGCAGGTTGCCTTTAGAGACATCAACATTTCTCCTGAACAAGTGAATGAGAAACAATTCATTAAAGAAAAACAGGTAGTGGACGGGTACAAGTATCTGGAAGATGAGAATGGAAACCTGGTAAAAGACAGTTTAGGTAACGAAATTAAAGTAGATAATTTCAAGACCGTAACTTGTAACTATTACCAATTCACACAACAAAAGCTTGCTCAGGTAACTGGAACTGTTAGCTATATTGATTTGCAAACTAAACAGCAATTGAATACCTACCCACTATCTAGTGAGTTTGTATTTCAACATGTGTATGCAAATTACAATGGAGATAAAAGAGCCCTGGACAATAATCTGGTAGCATTGTTGAACCTTGGAGCAGTACCTTTTCCTTCCAATGAACAAATGGTCTATGATGCGGGAGAGGATCTAAAAGCCCGACTCAAAGATATCGTCGTCAGACACCGATTCAATTAAGAATATAAACCCGGAGGCATCACCTCCGGGTTTTTTTTAAAGATATTTCTCTATAGATACTTCGGAAATGGCTCCATGAGAGGCGTCTTTAACAACACTCCCATTTTTAATGATCAAGAGTTGTGGTGATTCATGCCGTATTTGAAACCTTTGTGCGATCTCATTAGAAAGGGGCCTGTTGTGTTGTATATGCAACATATATAGATCTGCTTGTTCCGAATCCAGATCGTACTGCGCTTCAAATGACCTCAAGGCCATACTACTAATTCCACAACTAGTAGAATTTTTAAAGATCAGCTGTGGTCTTTTTATTGACCTACTAACCAATGTATCCAATTCATCCGCAGAAATAAGCGGAATCCAGGGTATTCGACTTTTCTTCTCCGTCGATGCAGTTTCATTCCTTTTGAATAAATCAAATAATCCCATTCTGTTTTTGTATTTTATTAGGTATCCCCAGAGGACCTACCTGCCTAATTGTCTGGTTTTTAGTAAAAGTATCGGTCATTTTGTCTTCTCCTTTTAAATGGTAAGATTGTTGACCTATAGAGAGCAAAAGTAGACAATAGAACTAAAAATACATAGCAATGAATATCAACAATTTTACCATAAAATCTCAGGAGGTTATTCAAATGGCCCAGCAAATGGCTCAGGAGATGCAGCATCCTCAGATCGAGAATGAACATCTATTTAAGGCCTTAACGCAAATTGATGAGAATGTTCTTCCCTTTATTCTAAAGAAACTGAACGTTAACCTCGCCTTAATTGAACAAATTCTGGCCAAAGAGCTGGAAAGTATTCCAAGGGTTTCCGGAGGCGAGTTACAATTTTCAAAAGAAGCAGGCAAAACCTTAAATGAGGCGAGTATCATCGCTAAAAAAATGAAGGATGAGTTTGTTTCACTCGAACATATTTTACTAGCCATTTTTAAGTCTAAAAGTAAAATTGGTCAGATCCTGAAGGATCAGGGAGTTTCAGAAAAGGATCTCTTGGCTGCCATTTCTGAGTTGCGTAAAGGGGCCAAGGTTACTTCTCAAAGTGTGGAAGAAACTTATAATTCCTTAAATAAATACGCGCGAAACCTAAACGAATTGGCAGATAGCGGAAAATTGGATCCGGTGATTGGCCGAGATGAAGAGATCAGAAGGATCTTGCAGATCCTATCCAGACGAACAAAGAACAATCCGATATTGGTGGGAGAACCGGGAACAGGTAAAACCGCTATCGCTGAAGGATTGGCTCATAGGATCATTCAGGGAGATGTGCCTGAAAACCTAAAAGAAAAAGTGATTTATTCTTTAGATATGGGCGCCTTAATTGCAGGAGCTAAATATAAAGGTGAGTTTGAAGAGCGACTTAAATCTGTGATCAAAGAGGTGACCTCCAGTGATGGAGATATTGTTTTATTCATTGATGAGATCCATACGCTGGTTGGTGCCGGTGGTGGTCAGGGAGCCATGGATGCAGCCAATATCTTAAAACCCGCACTGGCGAGAGGTGAATTGCGTGCTATTGGAGCAACCACCCTGGAAGAATATCAAAAATATTTTGAGAAGGATAAGGCCCTGGAACGTCGCTTCCAAAAGGTAGTTGTAAATGAGCCAGACACAGAAAGTGCCATTTCCATTCTCAGAGGGATCAAGGAAAAATATGAGGCCCATCACAAGGTACGTATTAAGGATGAAGCCGTAATTGCTGCCGTAGAACTTTCGCAACGATATATCACTAATAGATTCCTTCCTGATAAGGCGATCGACCTTATTGATGAAGCCGCGGCTAAACTAAGGATGGAGATCAATAGCAAACCGGAAAACCTGGACGTTTTAGACAGGAAGATCATGCAGTTGGAAATTGAGATAGAAGCCATAAAGCGCGAGGAAGACCATGCTAAACTAAAGGCCCTAAATATTGATCTGGCCAATGTAAAAGAGGAACGCAATGAGGTCTATGCCAAATGGGAAAGTGAGAGGTCGGTCATAGATGCGATTCAACAGACTAAGCTCGACATTGAGAATTTTAAAATGGAGGCTGAGCGTGCTGAGCGTAACGGTGATTACGGCCTGGTAGCCGAATTGCGCTATGGAAAGATAAAAGAAGCACAGGAAGCGCTGGAAAAGCTTCAAAAAGACCTGGTAGAGGCTCAGAAAGGCGGAACTTTAATTAAAGAAGAGGTCACCAATGAAGATATTGCGGAAGTGGTTGCCAAATGGACAGGTATTCCCGTAACCAAGATGCTGCAAAGTGAACGTGAGAAACTCTTGAAACTAGAAAAAGTACTGCATAAAAGAGTCGTAGGACAAGATGAAGCCATTGAAGCCGTCTCAGATGCCATTCGAAGAAGCAGAGCAGGCCTTCAGGATGCAAAACGCCCAATAGGATCTTTCTTATTCCTTGGAACGACAGGCGTTGGTAAGACCGAATTGGCTAAGACACTTGCAGACTATCTCTTTGATGACGAAAATGCCCTTACTAGAATTGACATGAGTGAATATCAGGAAAGACATTCTGTAAGCAGGCTGATTGGCGCTCCTCCGGGATATATCGGATATGATGAAGGTGGGCAATTGACCGAAGCCGTAAGAAGACGCCCTTATTCCGTTATTCTCCTCGATGAAATTGAAAAAGCGCATCCGGATACTTTTAATATTTTGTTGCAGGTGTTAGATGAAGGTCGACTAACCGATAACAAGGGCAGGGTGGCCGATTTTAAAAACACCATCATCATAATGACCAGTAATATGGGTAGCCATATCATTCAGGAAACGTTTGAGAATTTAAAGGACCTTCACAGTGCTACAGAAGCAGCAAAGATTGAAGTTATGGGGTTGTTAAAACAGAACATTAGGCCAGAATTTCTGAACCGGATTGATGACATTATCATGTTTACTCCATTAAGCAAGAAAAATATTGTTGAGATCGTAAGATTACAAATAGAACACTTGAAAAAACTTGTGGACAAACAGCATATTACCATTGATGCTACTGAAGAAGCTATTCAATATCTGGCTGAGAAAGGGTATAACCCGCAATATGGGGCTCGACCAATTAAGCGAACTATCCAGAAAGAAGTAATGAATAATCTTTCCAAGGAACTATTGAGTGGTTCAATTAGTGCAGAGAGTATTATCCTTATCGATTCTTTCGACAATGGATTGGTATTTAGAAATCAATCGGAACTGGTTGAATAAATTCTCTTATAAACGCTAAATAACAGGCATCCGAATTTAAAAATCTTCGGATGTCTTTTTTAATCAAAATATATACGGTGCAGGAATTAGATTTTTTATATTCGTAAAAAATTGATCATTCATGACCACCAAAGCCGAACGTACGTCCGCTTATATTATTGAAAAAGTGGCGCCTATTTTCAATAAACAAGGCTACATAGGTACCAGCATGAGTGATCTAACAGAAGCCACAGGTCTTACGAAAGGTGCTTTATACGGGAATTTTGAAAACAAGGAATCCCTTGCATTGGCGGCCTTTGAATACCACAGTAATAAATTATTGGCTGCCATTGACGAACGCTTGAATAGTAAAGGCAATGCCATCGATACCCTTTTCCGACTTACCGACTTCTACAGACACTACGATGAATTTACAGTGCCCATGGGAGGTTGTCCGATCCTCAATGTTGGCGTGGATGCACAATTCAATAACAATCTTCTAGAAGGCGCTGCGAGAGAGACCATGCGTACCATAGAAGGAAAGATCGCTTTAGTTTTAGAGAATGGTGTGAATAAAGGAGAATTAAAGTTACCTGTACCGCCTTTGCAATTCGCCAAACAATTATTCACCATGATCCAGGGAGCAATTGCCATGGCTACCATTTCGGGTGACAGGAAATACCTGATCAATACAATAGCATATCTCGAAGTATTGGTAAAAAAAGAGATCAAGAAATAGGCCTATTGCGCCTTCACCCTAAATATCCAAATAGTCTCCGTGTATTTTCCAAAAAATTTACTGTCCCTTGCTTTTCTAGCCTCCTGCATACTATCATATCGCTCAAGATAAACGTAATTATGCTTCCTTTGAGTCCGGTAAAAAGACTTGGGGTCTAGACCTTGGTCCTTAAGACTCTGCATAAATCTATTGTAGTAGGTTTTTGTTCCAAAGATATTTACAATTAAATAAAATCCGGGTCGTATATCCTCCGTAAGAACAGCTTCTTCAAAACGTTCTCCTTTTTTAGGTCGCTCTTCTGCGGCTAATTCTTTTGTAGCAGCCTCCTTTTCCTTGGCTACTGTCTCCAAAGAATCCTTTTTACGTTGTATTTCTTTTAACCGTATCTCATTTTCTACCGCTAAAGCCTTTGATTTGGCCACGGCTAAGGAATCACGTGTTCTTATTAGAAGAACAAGAGAATCTTGTGTCTTTTTTTCCTTGGCCAAAGCCAGAGCTTTTCGCTCTTTTCTGCTTAGCTTCTTTTCCTTTACGATTTCTGTTTCTTCTTCCTTTACAGTAGATTCAAGTATCTCTTCCTCTTCTTCTTCTAATTCCGAGATTATATCACGGGCAGCGGGGACCGCAAATTGATATGAAGTGACGATCTCAAAAGTAGGTTCTTTACCATCGAGATCTGAAGAGGTGCCAATTTCCACCAAGGCCCCTATAGAAAATTTATCAAAAAAAGTGCCCCCTACTCCTCCAGACACGCCATAAAAATTGTTGTAACCGGCTTGTACCCATAACTTTTGAGTAGCAAATAGGGTGTTCATTCCGTATTGGGTATCTAGTGTAGGTATTGTTTTTATATATGCCATAGGTCTAACAGATGCTCCTTCAAACACTCCAGCACCTGGAATAGCAAACTGATAACTTGCATGACCTACAAATATCTTCTTGTCATATCCATTATTCCTCTCCCCCGCTGTAACATTATGATCCACCAAATTTTCACCTACAAAACCAAGCTGAAAATTTTTATAACCAAGCTGAATCCCAGGAGTTGCTTGTAATACAAATGCAGGACCATCGTCTAGAAATGGCAATCCCGGTCCTTGTTGAAACCTGTTGTCCGCAAGTTCTTGTTGAAATCCAAATAGGTTTAAACCGAAGGAAATTTGAAAATCCTGGTCAATATTCAGTTCATAGGCATAATTTAGAACGCCCCCGGTTTGCAGAAAAACACCGGTATTATGTTGTAAAAAACCTACTCCAAAAGCAGCGTTGCCCTTCAATCTATGCGTATAATTTACAAAGACGGTGGTAGGGTCTGTATCTATCTGTTGCCATTGCCAACGCGTCCATAAGGATAGGGATTGAGGATTATTCCTATCCAAGGTAAAAACAGGATTGAGAAGACTGCTATTGAATTGAGTTAGATTATATTGCCTGAGATCTGGTGGTAAAGGCACCTCTTGAGCTATCATTGACCTATTGATAAGAAGCGCAAAGAAAATTATAAGTAGTTTTGGCATAGAAGGATACAATAAAGCAAATTTCATACTATTTTTACGATAGTAAAGTTACATAATAGAACGAAACCCACTAGAAAAACCAAATTAATATGAGACCAAGAATCCTAATTATTCTGATAGCATTGTTCACTTCCATTTATAGTTGTAAGGAAGAATCTAAAGTTGAAGGTACCGAGATTGGTCCGGAGGTTTCTACTTTCTACTTTATAAGACATGCGGAAAAAGACAGGAGTGATCCGGAGAACAGTGATCCTGAATTAAATCAAAAAGGACTCGGAAGAGCTATGCACTGGGCAGAGATCCTTAAGGAAGCCAATATAAATGCAATATATACTACAGATTATGCTCGCACAACAATGACCGCTGCACCTACAGAGGTTAAAAATGATCTTATTCGTCAGTACTATGATCCCTCAATGATCAATGTTGCAGAATTCAAGGCCGAAAATATTGGAAAGAATGTTTTAGTAGTTGGTCATAGTAATACCACTCCCGATTTTGTAAACAAGATGATCGGAGAAGAAAAATATCCTGCGATGGATGATATGGACAATGGCAGTCTGTTTATTGTTCAGCAAATTGGAGACATGACCACTGATATTAGATTGACATTTAATTGTAATTGCCCGGATTAACCTCAACATTCTTGAGTTCAATTTTAGAAAGTAATTCGAGATCCCCTTTTTCGTAAAGTGCGTCTATTTGGGTGATCACAGCTTCTCTCTTGGGTTTATAGTTGTAATAGTCTACAAACCGTATTCCATTTACATAACGTTCATTAAAGGCTTTCCGGAAACGTAGTCCACCTCCGTCTACATGGAATTCATAGGCCAAATAAGTGGGCTTATAGGTTTTCTGATCTATCCAATAGATGTACACATCCTCAAAATCGTTGCCGCCGCCTTGTTGATCAAAAGTAACTTTTACTTTATAGTAGTCTTTTCCTTTGATCTGTTTTTTACCTAACAATTCTTTCCGAACCGCAGGATCATTGAGGCCATAAGGCAACAGGGCGAAGTAATGAACAGAATTAACAGAATTGCCATAAACCGTTGCCATACTATCAGTAACAGGAACAGGATCATCGTTAAGGAGTCGCACAAAATCATTCCCCTTTTTTATATCCGTAACCATCCCTGAATCTGTATACTGCATCCTCTTTAGGGCTCTTTTACCTTTTTGTTGTTCAAGAACATAATCCTTGTCCCTGAACCTGAAGCTAATATTGCTTGTCTTATATAGGTCCCCACCTGCCACTTCAATAGATGTGTCTATGATCTTCTGTACATCTTCAACTTCTGGACTATCCTTACAGGATAAAACAAAGATTAATAAGAATATGAAGGAATAATTTTTTAACATGACCGATAAAATATCTTTTACTATGCAAAGAAACAGGGATTATTCCACAAAATGAACATAGGAGCTTGAAGATTTGTTCTTATTTTTGTGCCACCATGCAGAACAAGATCAATATAAAAAACAAGAAGGCAAGTTTTCAGTACGAGTTGCTCGACACCTTTATTGCCGGTATTGTTCTTGCAGGTACCGAGATCAAATCTATTAGACTTGGGAAGGCATCGATCACTGAAAGCTTCTGTGAATTTAATGAGCAGGGAGAATTATTTGTTGTGAATATGCAAATAGATGAATATTCCCATGCCTCCCATTTTAATCATCAACCCAAAGCGGCGCGTAAGCTCCTGATGAATAAAAAGGAATTAAAAAAATTACACAAGGAGGTGAATACAAGCGGACTCACCATTATTCCTTTGACCGTTTTTGTGAATGATAAGGGGCTCGCCAAGATAAAGATAGCCCTCGCAAAAGGGAAAAAATTATACGACAAACGCGAAACCATCAAGAACAGAGAAAGTAAAGTTCGCTTAGATCGGATCAAAAAAAGCTTTAATAAGTAGGATTTACAAGAGAAGTGCCATTATCCGCCGTAAAGATTAAGGTTATGGCTTAGGTGACCATTTCGTTAATTCTTATCCTCCAGCAGGGGAACAAATCGAAAAGTTCCAAAGTCTTCCTGTGCAAATTCTGTATCAGATTTTCTTGTAATACGAAGCATTTCCTGATCTCCTTCCCCTACTGGGATGACTAACTTCCCTCCTATTTTCAATTGACCCAATAGTTTTTTAGGTACTTCCGGTGCCCCGGCAGTAACAATAATCCTATCGAACGGAGCGTGTTCGGGTAGCCCTTTATATCCATCCCCAAAAACGAATTTCTTTGGTCTGTATCCCATTTTCTTAAAGAACAAATTGGTCTTCTTAAAAAGTTCAAGTTGTCTTTCTATAGTATATACTTTGGCCTTTAAATGAAGTAAAACAGCAGTCTGATAACCACTGCCTGTTCCTATTTCCAATACTTTTTGGTCTGGCTCCACCTCCAATAATTCTGTTTGAAATGCAACGGTATAAGGCTGAGATATAGTTTGTTCCGCGGCAATTGGAAAGGGCTTATCCTGGTATGCATGGTCTTCAAAACTGCTATCCATAAATAAATGCCTTGGGATAGTGCGAATAGCCTCTAGGACCTTTTTATTATTAATGCCCTTGGAAGCAACCAGTTCTGCCAACTGATTCCGCATTCCCTTGTGTTTGAAGGTATCTTTCAAAAAATTCTTAATTTCTTTGGTTCAGTCTAATATTGGTAAAGTTACCACATTTTGTATTTCTCAGCTTGGTTTGTTTTAGGATTAATCTGCGTATTTTTGACAAAATTGAAGATCTATGCTCAAAGTTGGAGTGCTGGGTGCGGGCCATCTTGGAAAAATACACTTAAGGCTCTTAAAAGAGTCCTCGAAATATGATTTGATTGGTTTTTATGATGCCGATGCCATTAATGGCAAAAAAGTTGAGGCGGAATTGGGTTACCGGTATTTTGACAATATCAACACACTGATTGATGAAGTACAAATTGTAGACATTGTGACACCCACTCTTTCTCATTTCGATTGTGCCAAAAAGGCCATGGAAAAAGGGAAACACATCTTCCTTGAAAAACCGATCACAAAAACTCTGGAAGAAGCAGAAGAACTTATCGTTCTTGAAAAGAAATACGGTGTTAAAGGACAGGTTGGGCATGTTGAACGTTTTAACCCTGCTTTTACCGCAATTAAGGATTCCATTCATAACCCCATGTTCATTGAAACACACAGGTTAGCAGAATTCAATCCCCGGGGCACAGATGTTCCTGTTGTTCTGGATCTGATGATCCATGATATTGATGCAATTTTAAGTGTGGTACCCTCAGAAGTAAAGGAGATCCACGCTAGCGGTGTATCTGTGATCAGCAAATCCCCAGATATCGCAAATGCCAGAATAGCTTTTAAAAATGGATGTGTAGCCAATCTAACGGCAAGTCGTATTTCTCTCAAAAACATGAGAAAATCCCGATTTTTTCAACAAGACGCTTATATTTCGGTCGATTTTCTTGAAAAAAAGGTAGAAGTAGTAAGAATGAAGGATGCTCCTGAAACACCAGGTGAATTCGACATGATATTACAAAACGCTGAAGGGATCAAAAAACAGATCTATTTTGAGAATCCATCCATAGAGAATAATAATGCCATCCTGGATGAACTGGAAACCTTTGCCGATGCCATTACACAGGATACCACACCTTTGGTAACCCTAACCGATGGCACCAAAGCCTTACGAGTGGCATTGCAAATAATAGATTCGTTTTAGATAATTAGAATAATCAAACTCCTATATATGATAAAGAATGTAACTGTAATTGGTGCAGGAACCATGGGAAATGGGATAACACATGTCTTTGCACAAAACGGCTTTAATGTTACCATGGTAGATGTCTCAGAACAGGCATTGAAAAAGGGTATGGAAACTATTACCCGGAACTTGGATAGAATGGTGCGAAAGGACACTATTACTCCTGAGAATTCCAAATCCACCTTAGAAAATATCAGTACTAAAACAACTTTAAAAGCAGGAGTAGCTAAATCGGATCTGGTTGTAGAGGCTGCCACCGAAAATCTTGAACTAAAACTTCAGATTTTTAAGGATTTAGATACATTCTGTCCTTCTCATACTATCCTGGCTACCAATACTTCATCCATATCAATAACACAAATAGCTTCTGTCACTAAAAGGCCCGAAAAAGTTATTGGGATGCATTTTATGAATCCTGTACCTATTATGAAATTGGTAGAAATCATTAGGGGATATTCTACATCTGCTGAAGTAACTAAACAGATTATGGCCCTTTCCGTAGAATTAGGTAAGACCCCAACTGAGGTCAATGACTATCCGGGATTTGTAGCTAACAGGATATTAATGCCTATGATCAATGAGGCCATAGAAACCCTTTACAATGGTGTTGCAGGAGTTACCGAGATAGATACAGTGATGAAATTAGGAATGGCTCATCCAATGGGGCCTTTACAACTTGCAGATTTTATTGGCTTGGATGTATGCTTATCCATCATGAACGTTTTGTACGATGGCTTTAAGGATCCAAAATATGCCCCATGCCCATTGCTGGTAAATATGGTGATGGCAGGAAAATTAGGTGTAAAGTCGGGTGAAGGTTTCTATGATTACACGGAAAGCAGAAAAGCGGAAAAGGTATCTTCCCAATTTAAAAGTGCATAATGGCAATTGTAAAACCTTTTAAGGCCATTAGACCGGCCGCTGATAAAGTGGCTCACGTAGCATCCCGATCCTATGAGGATTATTCCAATGAGGAATTAAATGCCAATTTAAAATTTAACCCCTTCTCCTTTCTGCACATCATTAATCCTGGATTTAAATTCCAAAAGAAAGTATCTGGAGATGAACGATTTAAATTGGTGCACAACAGGTATATGGAGTTTTTGGAGGAAAAAGTCTTTGTAAAAGATACAGAAGCTAGCTTTTATCTTTATGAAATAAATAAAAATGGGACTCTATGCTGTGGGATATTTTGTGCTACAAGTGTGCAGGATTACAGAAATAATCGAATTAAAAAACACGAAAATACTATTGAAAGCAGGGAAAAACTCTTTGCCCATTACCTCGATACCGTAAAGTTCAATGCGGAACCTGTTTTGATGACCTACCCAGATCACCCTACAATAGCTAAGATCATTCAGAATACAAAAAAAGAAGATCCAGTATATCACTTTACCACTCCGGACAGGACCTCACACCGTCTTTGGAAAATATCTAAAGATAAGACCATAAAAGAGATCGCGGATGCCTTTGCCAATATAGATAGTCTATATATCGCGGACGGACACCACAGAAGTGCCTCCTCAGATTTATTGGCACAATGGTGCGAGAATAAGAATGAAAAGCACAATGGCAAAGAAGCGTATAACTACTTTATGAGCTATCTCATTCCAGAAAGTGAAATTAGGATCTACGAATTCAATAGGTTGGTAAAAGACCTGAATGGCCATTCCAAAAAGTCTTTCCTGGTGAAGTTAGACGAACTTTATCGAATTAAAAAGACAGATATGGAGCTTTATAAGCCTACTAAAAAGCACCATTTTAGCATGTACCTGGATGGGGAATTCTATTCACTTTATTTGCGAAAAAATCTCTTACCCTTAGGCGATCCTTTGAGTAAATTAGACACCCACATTCTTTATAAGACCATTTTGGAACCCATCTTAGGTATCAAAGATCTTCGCAATGACAAAAGAATTCAATATGGGTATGGCAAGCACAATGTACTTCGAATGAAAACCGAAATAGACAAGGGGAATTTTGCGGTAGGATTTAATCTGGTTCCTATTACTATAGATGAAATAAAGGCCATAGCAGATGCACAATTAGTGATGCCACCAAAGAGTACCTATATTGAGCCTAAGCTAAAAAGTGGAATAGCCATTTATGAATTATAATGTACCCTATGTCCATTGCAGTTAATTTAAAAAAGATCAAAACAGGAATACCTGAAAATATAACTCTGGTAGCAGTCTCCAAAACAAAATCGAATAATGAGATACTCGAGGCCTACCATGCCGGTCAACGAGTTTTTGGCGAGAATAAAATCCAGGAAATGACTCAAAAATGGTCAGAACTTCCCAAGGATATTGAATGGCATATGATAGGTCATGTACAACGAAACAAAGTAAAGTATATGGTGCCTTACGTAACACTGATCCATGGCGTAGACAGTATAAAATTGCTGAAGGAAATCAATAAACAGGCAAATAAAGAACAGCGGGTGATCTCCTGTCTGTTACAGATGCATATTGCTGAAGAAGAGACCAAATTTGGTTTTGACGAGGATGAATTAAAAGCATTGTTAGATAGTGGCGTTTTAAAAGAATTGGAGCATGTCCAAATCAAAGGTTTGATGGGGATGGCTACATTTACAGAGAATGCTTCACAGATCAGAAAAGAGTTTAAAACACTCAAGGCTATGTTCGAGACGTTAAAAAAAGAGCTGCCGGATATCGCTGAACTTTCAATGGGAATGAGCGGTGATTACTCCATTGCAATAGAAGAAGGCAGCACCATGTTACGAATAGGAAGTAGTATCTTTGGAGTAAGAAATATGACTTAGGAGGTCTAAATGAACAGAAAGATTCAATGAAGAGTACCTTATGTATGCAATTCTAGATATAGAAACTACCGGTGGCAAGTACAATGAAGAAGGCATTACAGAAATTGCTATTCATAAATTTGACGGGCAGCAGGTAGTAGATCAATTTATCACTCTGATCAATCCGGAACGTGAAATACAGCCCTTCGTAGTAAATCTTACGGGCATCAATAGTAAAATGCTTCGAACCGCTCCTAAATTCCATGAAGTTGCCAAACGCATCGTAGAAATAACACAGAATACCGTTCTTGTTGCTCACAATGCACAATTTGATTACAGGATACTAAGGACAGAATTCAGGCGACTAGGTTATAATTTTGAACGCAAAACTCTTTGCACAGTAGATCTTGCCAAAACATTGATCCCTGAGGCTGAATCACATAGTCTTGGCAAATTGGTGAGATCTTTAGGTATTGCCGTTAGCGATCGTCACCGAGCAAATGGTGATGCCCTGGCAACCTTGAAGCTCTTTAAGATCTTATTGACCAAAGATCTGGAAAAGACCATCATAACGGAAGTCACAAGAGCCGAGACACATGGGGAATTATCACACAGACAATTAAAGATTGTTGATTTAATGCCTTCAGAAACAGGGGTTTACTATATGCACAATAAGGATGGAAAGGTCATTTATATTGGGAAAAGTATTGATATTAAGAAACGTGTAAATGAACATTTTACGTCCAATGCCAAGTTGGCAAGAAGTCTTCAGAAAGAAACACGGAAGATCACTTTTGAACGAACCGGTAATGAACTCATTGCCTTCTTAAAAGTGAGTGAAGAATTAAAAAGAAATACGCCAAAATATCCTACCCATAAAAAAGAGATCTCCATTTATCTGGACCAGAATGGCAAAAATAAGTCGGACATGGAAGCCATTAGTCTGGCAGGGAAAAACATCATGGTAGTGGATAAAGGAAGAGAATTGGGGGAACGAAGTGCCATTCTCATTAAAAATGGCAAGTTAAAAGGCATTGGCTTTTATGATCTTAATTATCAAATCAATAATATTCATATCTTAGAAACCATAATGACCCCAATGGAAGGCAACGCGAAAATCGTTCAAGAAGTAGAGGCGTATATAAACTATAAGAAGGTATTGAAGATAATTGAACTCAACTAAAAATATTGAATACACCAAAGCCAAATAAAGACTGGAAATACAAATTGCATGAGATCATCTACGGAACTCATACGCCTGCGGGTAAGATGTTTGATATTGTACTTCTGGTCGTTATTGTATATAGTGTAATCGTGGTTATGCTGGAGAGTATCCCCAGTTTCGATGAAAAATTCCACGGATTTCTCAATGTCTCTGAATGGTTTGTTACAATATTATTCACAATTGAATATATTTTACGGATCATTTGCATTAAATCCCCCAAGAGATATATTTTCAGTTTTTTCGGTATCATAGATTTTCTCTCTACCATCCCTAAATATTTATCTTTCTTTATTGTAGGTTCTCAATATATAACGGCCTTCCGGGCTTTGCGATTACTGCGGGTATTTCGGATCTTAAAACTGGTTCGATTCATAGGAGAATCCAATAATCTTTTGCGCGCGCTAAAGGCCAGCCGAACCAAAATATTCATTTTCGTATTTTTTATTCTGGTTGTATCGGTGCTTTTAGGAACAATTATGTATTTGGTAGAAGGCCCGGAACACGGGTTTAACAGTATTCCCCATAGTGTGTACTGGACCATTGTTACGCTAACAACGGTTGGCTATGGTGATATTTCTCCTGAAACCGGACTGGGACAAGTAATTGCTACCATCATAATGATCGTCGGGTATGGTATCATTGCAGTTCCTACCGGAATAGTTAGTGCAGAATACGTTACTGAAACCAGGAGGAACAAAAAGAAAAAGAAGAATAAAGAAGAGAAAAATTGTGCAGAATGTGGTACTGTGATACTGCGTGTTGATGCTCTATATTGCCGCGTTTGTGGTTTTAGATTAAAAGATGACTAATGGCATCCAAAACCCTTTTGGTAGTTGTAGGTCCAACTGGAATAGGGAAAACGGCTCTGGCAGTTAAACTGGCCAAACAATTCAAGACCGAGATCCTATCAGCTGATTCCAGACAATTCTATAGAGAAATGCATATAGGTACTGCCGTACCTGACAAAGAGGAGCTTGCAACGGCTAATCATCACTTCATTCAACACAAAAGCATACATGATACTTACACAGTAGGCGATTTTGAACGTGAAGCCTTAAAGTTACTAGACAAACTCTTTAAACATCATGATATGGTGATCATGGTTGGAGGCAGCGGTTTGTATATTGATGCTGTACTTTATGGAATGGATTCCTTTCCAGACATTGAGCCTTCCATTCGTGAAGTACTTAATAAAGAATTAGACAAAAATGGTTTAGACCCACTGCAACAAGAGCTGGTCACGGCAGATCCATTGTATGCCCAGAAAGTAGATCTGCAGAATCCGCAACGTGTTCTGCGAGCACTGGAGGTATGGCGGGCAACCGGGAAGACGTATTCATCCTTTCTGGGGCGAAAGAAGACTTCCAGACCCTTTAATACCGTAATTGTAGGCATAGAAGCCGCAAGAGAAGTAGTCTATCACAGAATTAACGAGCGAGTAGATAATATGATGGCAGCCGGACTTCTACAAGAGGCCAAGGGTTTGAAGGAATTTGAAGCCTTGAATGCGCTTCAAACTGTTGGCTACAAGGAGTTATTCAGATACATGGATGAGCACGACTCCCTGGAGGAAGCGGTAGAAGAAATAAAGAAAAACACAAGGCGTTTTGCAAAGAGACAGGGCACCTGGTTCCGCAAAAACAAATCCATTATATGGCTCCCTTATGACCTGTCATTTAACTTAATACTAGAGCACATCGAACAAGAACTGAGAAAACAGCTATGATAAAATCATCAAAAAATATCTTTGTGATCATGGGAGTCTCCGGTTGTGGGAAGTCGACCATTGGGCGAATGCTGGCTGAAACGCTTTCATTTGCTTTCTTTGACGGGGACGATTATCATCCTGAAAAGAACATACAGAAAATGTCCAAAGGAGAACCCTTGAATGATGAAGACCGATACTCCTGGTTGAAGGCCCTAAATAGGCTAGGAAAAGAACATCAAGACAAAGGCGCTGTAATTGCATGTTCTGCTTTAAAAGAAACGTATAGAGACATTATTGAAAAGGACCTGGATCCTGTTCCGATCTGGATCTATCTGGAAGGGAGTTATAATTTTATTCTAAAACGTTTAGAGCAAAGAAGCGGACATTTTATGCCAGCTAATCTGCTAAGGTCACAGTTCGATGACTTAGAACCACCAACAAAGGCGATAGGTATTTCGATTGAACTTGAACCCAAGGAGATCATCAACCAGATCCTGGAAAAATTAGGTCATTAAAAAAGGCATTCATATGAATGCCTTTTATATTTTGGATCAATGTATTCTACTGCGGAGTCTTTACGACCAATCTGAAGCCCTCACCGTGAATGTTCAGGATTTCAACAACATCATCCTTCTTCAGGTATTTTCTCAATTTGGCAATGTATACGTCCATACTTCTGGAGGTAAAATAATTATCGTCTCTCCATATTTTTGTAAGTGCCAATTCTCTGGGCATAAGATCATTTTCATGTAGGGCCAACAACCTGAGAAGTTCATTCTCTTTAGGTGAAAGTTTTGAAGGCTCTTCATCTTTGTATTTTAAAAATCTAAGTTTGGAATTTAAATGAAAATTTCCAATTTTAAATTCAAATTGTTTGCTATCTGCCAGAGTACTAGAGGCTTTTCTTTGAAGTATTGCTTTAAGTTTCATTAGAAGGACTTCTGAATCAAATGGTTTATTCAAATAGTCATCAGCTCCAGCTTTATATCCTTTTAGGACATCTTCTTTCATGGTCTTGGCCGTGAGAAAAACGATAGGCACATTTTCATTCTTTTCACGTATCTCTTTGGCCAGGGTAAATCCATCTTTATAGGGCATCATTACATCCAAAATACAGATGTCATAATTGTCTTTTTTAAATTTCTCAAACCCCTCCATGCCATTCTTTGCAAGAGTTACATCAAAATCGTTCATGGATAGATAATCCTTTAGTACGATCCCGAAATTTGGATCATCCTCTACCAATAATATTTTCTTATTTACTGTTTCCATATCGTTTAAATTAAAGGCACTTTAATATAGAAAGTGCTGCCTTTTCCTTTTTCACTTTCTGCATAAACCTCACCTTGATGGTCTTCTACTATTTTTTTAACATAGGCCAACCCTAAACCATGGCCTTTAACATTATGTATATCTCCTGTATGTTCTCTATAGAACTTCTCAAATACTTTTTTCAATACAGCCTTACTCATCCCTGCGCCCTGATCCTCGATCTTAATAATGAGATAATTATTAGCTACCTCCGTATAAATATCAATCTTAGGTGCCTCCGGTGAATACTTGATGGCATTATCCATGATATTCACCAATACGTTCCCGAAATGCATTTCATTGGCCAATATCTCTGATCTTTCTGCATTCAGATGGGTATGTATGTATCCCCCTCGGTCCAAAACGATCAGATCAACATGAGAGATCGCTGTCTGAATAAGATCGTGAGTATCTACCCTATCCTTTGAGATATCTAACTGATTTCGTTCTAGTTTCGAGATCCGTAATACATTCTCTACCTGAGCGTGCATTCGTTTATTCTCATCCCTAATCATTTGAAGATACCGTCTAACCTTGTCCTCATCACCAATTATCTTCGGGTTGCGAATGGCTTCTACTGCCAGATTAATTGTCGCTATTGGTGTTTTGAACTCATGCGTCATATTATTGATAAAATCTGATTTAATTTCAGAGATCTGTTTCTGACGAATTAATTGATAAATAGCACTGGCGTAAGCAACTACGATCACCAAGGTAAAAAGCAATGACAAAAAGGCCATTCCCAGGACAGATTGCAAAAGAAATTTCTTCTTACTTGGGAAAGAAAGCAGAAGGGTGAAATTACTACTCCCTTCACTATTTTTAAAGATAGGAGCCTTATAGATCGTTGACGCTCCGAACTTGAATCGCCTGGATTTTACTTTGGTAGGCAATCCCCTGCTGTAAATACCATATTGAAAATCAGTATCTATCGCCATATTGCTCAATTCCTGATTTAGCAATAATTCTATTTCCTGTTTAGAAACGCGTTTGTGGATAGGCACATTTTCCGCATACTGCCTGTATACGTCATCAAAAACGGCCTTATCTATAGTTGATAGCCCGCCTATCTTCTCGAGTTTCTGAATCGGATTTAGGCTATAAGCCTTGCCGTCTAAGCCGTATTCCTCTTTAAAAATGGTTTTTGTACGCTTACTGGTAATATTTTTGATTGGTGTTGTATCGCCGGTAACGCTGTCAAAGAACGTGGATGCTATATTGTAATCTTCCTCTAGTATTCCGTGAGAATAAAAAAGGATCTCGTTAGAATTAATGTCGCGGTCTATAAAAAAGATATTGCTGAGATGAGAACTCTTAAACTCACCCAGACTATCCTTTAAGTTCAAGAACTTATCGGAATAATCTCTCATTTCACGCTCCTCAATCTTGTCTGTGACCCTATTGAGAACCTCCGCTATCGCATTTGAGAACTGCTCTTCTTTGTCGTCTACAGACCTTTTAATCCAGTATAATTGAACTGAAATGATCCCGATAAGGGATAAGCTCATTAAGATGACAAGAAAAACAAATAATCGCTTATTCATTTTGGCGTAAAATTAAAAATTTAACATTTAGCGGATTGCTTGTTTAACCTAACCTTAACAAAAATGTTAAAATTATTGATTAAAGGCTTTTTAGAAGGATTTGTTCGTGAATTTTTTGCACCTGATTACGCGTATCCTCTATGTTTTTATTATTGATCACATAATGCGCCAGTTCCTTTTTTTTCTTGACAGGCCATTGGTGCTGCATACGCACCAGAATTTCCTTTTCCGTTAAGTTGTCGCGTTGTATAATGCGGGCTATCCTTACTTTCTTAGGCGCCGTTACTAGGATCATTTTGTCAAAATCCTTGTATCCTCCATTTTCAAATAGGATAGCTGCTTCTTGTATTACATAAGGACCTTCTTGCCGCTTAATCCAGGATCTGAAATCTTCACGTACAGCAGGGTGAACAATATGATTTAAATCTATAAGCAAGTCCTTATTTTGAAATGCCTTTTCAGCAAGTAAACCCCTATTCAATATATTATTTTGATATGCTTGTTCTCCAAAAAGTTCCACAATGGCTGTTCGAATTCCGGGATCATCATTCATCAACCTCTTTGCCTCCATATCTGAGTTATAAACTGCCACGCCCAGATCCATAAACATCATAGCTACGGTAGTCTTGCCACTACCCATACCTCCGGTAAGCCCTATTCGTCTCATTCTCTTTTTAAAATGAATTCTACCTGGGATTGCCTCATCTGAACACTAGGAACGCTGTCTGGTTGTTGAATTAAGTATAATGGCAAAAATGGTGAATCTTCTTTTATATCAGCAAGGTCTGCAACTATCCTGAAATCTGAAGGAACTATCTCCTTAAGTCGTTCTACGGTTGCTTTGCACAAAACTTCTACTGTATTGGGAAAAGTCCTTATTTGTGTTCCCTCGGGCAGATTGGCCACCTCCACTGGTATCTCAAATATTTTTTCTGAAAAGCGAAATACCGTTGCGGATAGGGTGACACTCTGATTTTCGTACACAGCATGGACCAAGTCAGATGGTTGCATAAGCTGTAGCGTTCTTTCAAAACTATCCGTTACATCAGAAAGGACAACAGTCTCTGTACGTGCTTCTTTAATAGTGTCTATTTCCTGTAAAGGGCCTCTCAAAACAACAGAGTCCGGGGAAAGTTGAAGATCTCCATCCATAAGGTAATTTTGTGCAAGGTCTATTGTAACATCCGCACGCACAGGTATTTTCTTACTAATCATACGGGTGAAATCAAAAAACAACGTGTCCTGATCCATTTGAAGAATGGTCATGGCATCCGGAAGTTTAGATTCGATCTGTTTTCTGTACACTGGTTCTGCCAGGAAATATTTATTTCCACGATTACTCATCTCATCAAGATCAATTGATATTTTTCTGGTTGCAAATCGGGATCCCAGAAACTGCCAACCACTACCCTTTGCAGTTATTGTTAAATTATCTTTCGAAGCTCCTAGAAAAAAAAGAGAATCAGGAATGTTGTTATAAACCAATTCAAACGTGGCCCTATCTGTATGTGTATCAGATAGTTTACTAACAAACCAAGCTAAAAATGAACAAAATAGTAAGATCACAAAGACCTTCACTTTTCGCTTTGTAGTACCTTTTAAAACTTGTTTTGTAGCCATTATTATTTAAAGAATAAGGAGGGAAATAATTCCTGAGGTTTCTTCCTACTAAATGTAAGTAAGAATGTCGATTTAAAAAAACCCAGTCCATAGCCCGTAAATTGAATTATTACAGCCCATATTGACAAGATTGCAATGACAAACCGCTTGTTCTTGTACCATGAATCTAGTAAGACAACTACAAAGTACAGCAGATATAGGTACAAAAACCAATGTATTTGAACCATTGAAAAAATTATAGCTACAATTAGGCCAATAATAAAAAAGAAAGGGAACCAGTAGGTAAGTTTGGCTGTTTGAGGATGCCAGCTATTTAAGATAGGCCTTACCATTCCAAATTTCTTTACCTGGGTATAGAATTTATTAAAATCTACGCGCCTTTTATGATATACAAAAGCTTCAGGTATGAGACGGGTCTTATATCCAAGTCCCCACAGGCGGATGCTGAGGTCCGGATCCTCCCCTGGATGTATCTTTCCAAATCCACCGGTCTTTTTAAAGGCATCTTTTGAGATACCCATATTAAAGCTTCTGGGTTGAAATTGTTGAGCAGCTTTTTTATTTCCTCTGATACCACCCGTTGTAATAAAGGCCGTCATAGCGTAATTTATGGCCTTTTGAGTTGTGCTGAAACTGGGATGTGCTGTATCCGGACCCCCAAAACAGTCTACATAATGGTCCTCAAGTGCCTTAGAGGCGCTTTCCAGGTAAGTTGGTGGGAGTAAACAGTCTGAATCAAGAATAATAAAATAATTGCCCTTTGCCTTTCGCATCCCATAATTCCGGGAATCCCCTGGCCCGCTATTTTCTTTATAATAATAGGATATTGGTAATTTTTTCTGAAAGGAATGCACCACTTCTTCAGATCGGTTTTGAGACCCATCTTCAACGATCACTACCTCGTATGGGTTTTGATAGGTTTGTTCCAAAAGACTCTCCAGCAGCTCCCTAATTTCTTCAGGTCTGTTATAAACGGGTATGATGAACGAAAAGAAAAGGCTCATTGCAATGTGATAAAAGAAAAGCCATCCCAAAAAGGATGGCCCAATGCTGTTTTATATCTGCTTACTCTGTGAATCTTTCAATGACCTCCTGGCTTACCCCGGTGTTGGAGAAACCTCCATCATGAAACAGGTTTTGCATGGTCACTTTTTTAGTTAGGTCTGAAAAGAGAGAAACTGTATAATTAGCACAATCTAGTGCAGTGGCGTTTCCTAAAGGCGACATTTTTTCGGCATACGAAATAAAGCCATCAAATCCTTTTACACCTTGTCCTGCCGTTGTAGGCGTTGGCGATTGGGAGATGGTATTGACCCGTACTTTTTTCTCTTTTCCAAAGAAATACCCAAAGCTGCGCGCTACCGATTCCAAATAGGCTTTGTTATCTGCCATATCATTATAATCCGGGAAGGTACGCTGTGCTGCCATATACGTAAGCGCAACAATACTTCCCCATTGATTCATAGCATCTGCCTTGTATAGACTTTGCATCACTTTGTGGAATGAAAGTGCGGAAACATCCCATCCTTTGGTCGTGAAATCGTATTTCTCGTCAGTATATAAACGTCCTTTCCTAACGTTTACAGACATTCCTATAGAGTGCAAGACAAAATCTAGTTTGCCTCCCAAAATTTCCATTGATTTGGTAACTAAATTGGCTAGATCTTCTTCACTGGTAGCGTCGGCAGGGATGATCTCGGAATTTGTCTTTTTGGCCAATTCATTGATCTGACCCATCCGCATTGCTATCGGTGCATTGGTAAGTACAAAAGTACCCCCCTCTTCATGTATCCTTTCTGCAGTTTTCCAGGCTATTGAATTCTCATCTAAAGCTCCAAATATGATTCCCTTTTTTCCTTTGAGTAAGTTGTATCCCATTGTTTAATTCTTAGGTTTATGTTGTCTTTAAATATATCTAATTTATTCTTAATTAAGTAACTGCTTGGCATGTGCCATGGCTGAATCGGACAAGGCCTTACCCCCCAGCATTTCTGCTAACTCTACCACCCGTTCTGCAGAAGAAAGCTTTTTCATACGCGTTCTGGTCACTTCACCATCATCTTCCTTATATACCTTATAATGTTGATCTCCTTTTGAAGCAACCTGTGGCAGGTGGGTAATTGAAAAAACCTGCATATTGGCACTCATTTGTTGCATGATGTCACCCATATTGTTTGAGATCTCTCCAGAAACCCCCGTGTCAATTTCATCGAACATCATAGTTGGCAATTGTTCATAGGTCGCCAATATTGATTTTATGATCAACATTATCCTGGAAAGCTCTCCTCCGGAGGCTACCTTCTTTAATGATCCAAAACTAGATCCCCTATTAGCCGAGAACTCAAAAATTAGCTGGTCTCTTCCCGTACTTAAAAACGACTCCGTTCTTTCAAATTGTATACTAAATGTGGCATTAGGCATTCCCAAAGATTGCAATGAAGATTCCAGTTTACTTTTTAATTGAGGCACTACTGCTAATCTTCGATCACTTAATTCACTTGCCAGCGCTGTCAATTCCTTTTGTGTAGTTTTTATCAGGGCTTCCTGTGCTTCTATATCCTGTTCAAGGTTTTCGGACTTATTTAATTTTTCCGCCAATTGGCCCTTTATAGCCAGAAGTTCTTCTATCGTTGCTGCACTGTGCTTTTTCTGCAAGTTATAAAGCAATTGTAGTTTTTCGTTAACCTCTTCCAAAAGACCCGGATTAGGGGTAACCTGTTCTTGCAAAGATTCTATTTCCGACCTAACGTCATCTAGTTCCACAAAAACCGATTGAATCCTTTCAAATAAAGAAGCGTAGGTAGAACCGTATCCTGACAGCTTGGAGATACTATGCTTACATTGAGCAAGCAAGGCTTGTATACCAATTTCCTCATTTGTTAGTAATTGATGTCCATTAGATAACTGTTCTAAAATACTTTCTACATTGGTGAGTTGTTCATAGGATGATTCTAACTCTTCAAGAATCCCTTCCTGCAACGGAGCATTTTTTAACTCGTTGAATAGAAAACTGTTATAGTCTTGTTCCTTTTCCGCATCGGCAAGTGTTTCCTTTAGATAATTCAACTCTTTTTGTGCCGCTTCGAAGACCTTTAAATGTTCTTTATATCTCGATAGCAGTTGTTTATTATTAGCCAGGGCATCGATCACCTTAAGCTGAAATTCATTCTCTGTAAGCTCGAGGGTTTGATGTTGTGAATGTATGTCAATCAGGCATTGTCCCACTTGGGAAATAACATCGAGGGTAACTGGTGAATCATTAACAAAAGCACGGGATTTGCCATTGGGGTGAATCTCTCTTCGAAGGATGGTACGCAGATCATAATCGAGGTCATGGGCATCAAACAAGGCCTTTAACCCGTAATGTTCAATATCAAATTCAGCTTCTATGATACACTTGAGTTCCTTGTCCCGCAAAGAATTCAGATCGGCACGCTTTCCCAATACAAGAGACAATCCCCCTAAAAAAATGGATTTCCCAGCCCCGGTTTCCCCGGTAATGGTACTAAATCCTTTATCGAAAGAGACCGATAGATCTTCAATCAGGGCATAGTTTTTTATGGTGAGGTGTGTCAGCAAATCTTTAGCGTTATTCCTAGCGTAAAGATAACCGTTTATGTCCTGTAAAAAAATGAGGGAACTTAATATTTTATCTCGTTCCAGGTAGAAGAATAGAAGGGCGCAACCTTATTTAGGGTGCTTTTAAGGGCCACAATATCTACTTTAGGACCATCTGAAAAGATATTGAGGATCTCTTCGGATTTAGCGTCAAAAAAAGTCTGGATCAAAAATGCATTTGGCCTTCGCTGTATAAGGGTTTCAAACAAACGCATAGAACCAGAAATGACTTGTTTTCCGGTACTGTTGTTATCTCCCAGTATATCTAATCCCTTGCGGTGGTAATTATACATCGCGATCCTGTATTCCCTGAATGTATTAGATAATAAGTTATCTACCAGTACAAACCGAGTACGATTATCTGTGGCCGATTGGCTCCAACCAGAAAAATTACTCCCTTGTGCCTGTGTCACTATTTTTTGAGCTTCCTTGTAGAAATCTGTTCCACCTTCTAAGGCATAGGTGTCTGCATCCAGACCTAAAATAATGTAAACATAGTAGGCCATTACACCTACCAGGTTAGATGTAAAAACATTTTGATTATAGATCAGTGGTTGAAATTCTATATACTCAAAATTAAATTGGTTGTCCTTGTAATTAAAAACAGGACTTTCATATGATGTGTTGAATACTGGTCGTGAAGACTGTATCTGAATATTGGCCTCAAACCTGTTAGATTCATATTTGTTGACCGTAATGAACATCCTCGCATTCACACGCTCATTCTCTTTGTATACCCTATTGGTCCATTTGTTCTTATTTATAAAATCGTTCAGGGAACGTTCCAGGGTTCTAAAGATCTGTTGATTGGTCTGACTAACCTGATCCGAGTTTACCGTAATAACACAATTAAGCTCCTGCCCTGCAACCGTAAAGGTTAAAAGGATAGCTAATAAGAGGATCATTGTATTACGCATAAATCTTGGAGATAATTTCGTTCCAAATATCTGAAGCTACTTCGGCTTTAGTCTTTACTTCAAACGATTTAATTGAAGAATTCTTGTCTATAAAGGTTATTTTATTGGTACTGCCTCCAAAGCCCGCTCCTTTGTCCCTTAAAGAATTGAGAACAATGGCGTCCAGGTTCTTCTTTTTTAATTTTTGAAGGGCATTTGCTAGTTCATTTTCAGTTTCCAGAGCAAATCCTACTACGTATTGATCCTTTTTTGCCTTGCCCAGAGTTAACAAAATATCCTTGTTTTTTACAAGTTCCAGGGTAAGGTCGTTCGTAGATTTTTTGATCTTTTCTTTTGCTACTTTCTTCGGCTTATAATCCGAAACGGCGGCTGCCGCAATTACCACCTCAGCTTTCTTAAAATGAGTCACCGCTGCTGCAAACATTTCATCTGCAGATGTTATGTGGACCACCTCAATAGCAGGATCATTGATCTTTATATCTGATGGACCCAGAACCAGGACTACATTTGCACCGAGAGAGGAGGCTTTTTTAGCCAATTCTGCTCCCATCAATCCGGAAGAGTGGTTCCCAATAAAACGAACAGGATCTATAGCCTCATAGGTTGGTCCTGCAGTAATAAGCACCTTTTTATTTGCCAGGGGCAAGCCTTCTTTTAGATGTTGTATAATAAACGCAATGATCTTTTCGGGTTCTTCCATGCGACCTTCGCCATCAAGTCCACTGGCCAGTTCACCTGAAGTGGCCGGAATCATTATGTTTCCAAAAGACTGTAGTTTTTGATAGCTAGCTTTCGTAGTGGGATGTTGATACATATCAAGGTCCATCGCGGGAGCAAAATACACCGGACATTTCGCCGAAAGATAGGTAGCTAAAAGAAGATTATCACTGTTGCCATTTGCCATCTTAGACATGGTATTGGCTGTTGCCGGGGCAATGATCATAAGGTCTGCCCACAATCCGAGCTCTACATGATTGTTCCAATCTAATGTTCCGTCATCTTCGTTTATAAAGTCGAGATGTACAGGATTCTTGGAGAGTGTGGCAAGCGTTAAGGGGGTCACAAAAGAAACGGCGCTTTCAGTTAAAATAACTTTAACTTCAGCGCCGGCTTTTATAAGTAAGCGTACTAAGAAAGCGGTCTTATAGGCGGCAATACCTCCGGTAACTCCCAAAAGGATCTTTTTGCCGACTAACATTTATTCTCCGTCTTTCTCTGTATTGCGGTAGTAAATTCTATCTTCCAACCATTCACTGACGGCCATGGCGTGTGGTTTAGGTAATTTTTCGTAGAATTTAGAAACTTCAATCTGCTCCTTGTTCTCAAAAACTTCTTCAAGGCTATCACTGTAGGTAGCAAATTCTTCTAACTTCTCCAATAATTCCTTCTTGATCTCTGAGTTGATCTGAATGGCTCTTTTAGAAGCTATTGAAATAGCCTCATAAATGTTTCCGGTATTGTGATCGAACTCATTTCTGTTGATCGTTACGGTAGAAACCGGTGCTTTGGAATTCTTTAAATCGTTCATGTTCATTTTGCTAAATTTTCTTGGTCTTTAAAACGTGTCATTTCTTTACTTACTTTTTCACGTAAGTTATCAGCATCTTTTAAAAAGCTGGTTTTTGGATAATATTTTAAGAGATTCTTGTAGGCCGTTTCTGCGGTTTCCAGACGTTCTCCTTTTTTATTTAGTGTGCTATTGAGCGCTAAATTTGTTGTTGCTACCAATTTGAGGTAAAGAGCCTCTTCCCTAAAAATTGTTCCTGGATAATCAGAAACAAAATTATCCAGTGCTGCTACAGCAGCAATGCTGTAGTCCAGAATATACGAATTGCCAAGTTTAGTGAACTGCTTAGCTATTTCGAACGCCTTTTTCTCCTTCTTAGTGGTAAGTTCCTTGGCCATAGTATTGGCCTCAGGCATAAATTCTGATTCGGGATAAGTATTGATGAAGTTCTGTAATTTAACGAGGGCTTTTTCAGTATCCGTTTGATCTAAAGAATATCTCGGGGAAAGCATATAATAACTTTTAGCTCCTAAAAATGAAGCCTCAGCTGCTTTATCACTTTTGGGATACGACTTTAAAAATCTTTCAAATTGATATCCCGCAAAATTGTAGTTCCGTACCTGATAGTATGTGTTCGCCAGGAAAAATTGAACTCGCTCTCCTTGAGGTTTTCCAACATACTTAGGGGCTATCTGTTCAAATAACCTATTCGCTCTTTTATAGTCCTTGGCTTCATAGTATTTCTCAGCCATGTCATACTTCGCTTTAACATCTTCATTCTTTAATACCTTTTGGTACTCATTACAAGATTGCGACAAGAAAGTGACAATGGCCAACAGGAATAAGATTCGGTGCTTCAAAAACATTTTGCAAAATTAAGGATTCTAAGTGGAATAAAAAACTAAATCTTTAGCACAAACATACTAGGTTCAGCCCTTTAAATAACAGGTTTTGAGGAAGTTTTAACTAATTTAAATCATATTGAGACTGCAAATGATCTTACGAATGAAGATATCTTTGACTTTAAAGCAGGGGACGCTTCTATTAGCGGTAAGCGAACCACAGCCGATGAAATTCCCAGACTTTCGAAAATAGCTTTGATCCCTGCCGGGTTTCCTTCTTCGAATATAAGGTTCATACCAGGCGAAAGTGCATGGTGTAATTGAAAGGCCCCTTCATGATCTCCGTTAAGACCCAGACGTATCATTTTACTCATTTGAACAGGCATTCCTTGCCCTAATACCGAGATAACACCAATTCCACCTTCAACCACGGTTGGCAGCGCGGTAATGTCATCTCCGGCAATTACCCGAAACCCTGCGGGTACTTCCTTTAAGAGCTGCTTAATTTGATCCATGTTTCCGCAAGCTTCTTTTATTGCAATAATGTTGGGGCAATCATTGGCTAACCTCACTACTGTAGCTGGCAACATGTTACTACCGGTTCTTCCAGGCACATTGTACAATATTATTGGCTTAGGAGATACTGCAGCTAACATTTTATAATGCTGATAGATACCTTCTTGAGTTGGCTTATTATAATAGGGAGACACAGAAAGCACTGCGTCAAAGGCTTCCAGATCGGCATTCTTTAATTCATGCACGAGAAGAGTGGTGTTATTACCCCCGATTCCAATAACCAAAGGCAACCTACCTTTATTTGCTTCAATAACAGTTTGAATTACCAATTGCTTCTCCTCTGAGTTCAGCGTTACGGATTCGCCGGTGGTTCCTAAAACCACCAAATAATCCACGCCTCCTTCTATGGAATACTGCACTATCTTTTTCAGTGCCTCCACGTCTACAGAACTGTCTTTTTTAAAAGGTGTAACCAACGCTACTCCCGTTCCATATAATTGTTCCATGATTATAATTCGTTCATTACTTTTAAATACTTCTTTAATTCTGTTTTAAAGGTATTAAAATCTTGTAGCTGTGTTTGAAGTATCAAATCATTCAACTCTGGATCTATCTCAGAAAAACCTACCTTTATTCTAGCTTTGGTCTTCACGGTCATCAGTTTCAGGATCAACGTATCTTGCGTATAATAATTTACAAGAAGGTCGTATTCCTTGGTTAAAAACTCCAGAGCATAACTGTTTTCAACGGCCCCACTCCAACCCAGGTCCTTATCAGAAAAAACAGGTGTTGCATAGGGTGAGTTTTTATCATAAAACCCTCTATATCCCATTATTTTAACCGCATTAGGTCTTAAATTGAACGTCTCAATGAACTGGTAAAAAAGATCTGCATTCTGAAAAGTGTCGAGATCTACAATGACCCCAACCTTCTTAATTCCCTTCCTGTTTCCGTCAAGATCCGGGATTTTTAAGAGTTCATTCTTAAGATATTTTTCGCCCGATTTATGCTTGAATTTGTCCTTGAGTCCCTGTAAAAACATCTATCTTTACGTTTTGGTAAAGGTAACCATTCTCTTAGCATTTCACAGGGCTAAGTTATCACGTTTAGACGATTTAATTATGAAACATTTTGTTGTATTTATAACAATCGTTCTCTTTACTGCCTGTGCTCAAAGTCCATCACAACTAACCTCTGTTAAAGGCACACAACTTCTTATAAATTCAGATATTTCCTCCAACGATTCTATTGATGCGTTCATCACCCCATATCGCAATAGGATTAATACCGTATTAGATAGCGTCCTGGCTTATGCTCCAAAAGACATTGTTAAGACTGACGGTGAATTAAACACCTCCGAAGGCAATCTTATGGCCGATATTTTATTACGGCAATCCCAACCCATTTTTGAGTTGCGAACAGGTCATAAAGTAGACATTGCTTTGCTAAATTACGGTGGGATCCGAAACGTTATCTCTGCCGGTTCAGTCACCGCCCGAACAGCCTTTGAAGTAATGCCCTTTGAGAATTATATAGTGGTCCTTGAACTTCCAGGAACAGCGATCAGGGAAATGGTTAGCTATCTCATTGCTTCCAGCAGACCTCAACCTTTTAGTGGTATGGAGATCGTACTTTACAATGATGGCACATTGCAATCTGTAAACATCCAGGGGACACCTTTCGATGAGAATAGAACATACTATCTCGCGACTATAGATTATTTGTTGCAAGGTGGCGGTAATATGGACTTTTTAAGGGAATTTAAAAGTGCTACTGAACTAGACTATCTGTTAAGAAATGCCATGATAGATTATTTTACAAAAGTAGATACGCTGGAGGCCACAGTAGATGATAGGTATATCCAAATTAAGCATCCATGAAACGCAGATCATTTATTCAAAATACTATCTCAAGTGCCGGATTTGTTAGTCTGGGAGGCACATTATTGCATAGTTGCTCTTCGTTTTCCAAAAAACAAATTACGATCTTACATACCAACGATGTGCACAGTCATATCGACCCATTTCCAACAGACCATGCCACTTTCCCTAATTTGGGCGGTTTAGCCAGAAGGGCTACCCTTATTTCTCAGATACGAAATGAGAATCCTAATACCTTGCTTTTAGATGCAGGTGATATTTTTCAAGGCACGCCCTATTTCAATTTTTATGGGGGCGAGTTAGAGTTTAAACTAATGAGCACCCTGCGCTATGATGCAGCTACTATCGGAAATCATGATTTTGACAATGGTGTAGAAGGCCTGTTAGCTCAAATGCCTTATGCAAATTTTGACTTCATATCTGCAAACTATGATTTTACCAATACCGTTTTAGATGGCTTCACCTCCCCTTTTAAAGTTTTTATGGTCGATGGATTGAAAGTGGGCGTTTTTGGCCTTGGGATTGCGTTAGAAGGTTTGGTCACGAAGAAACTGTATAAGGAAACCCAATACCTCGATCCTATTGAAATTGCTCAAGATATGAGTAAGGTCCTAAAAGAGGAAAAGCAGTGTGATCTTGTCATTTGCCTTTCTCATCTCGGGTATGAATATAAAAATGAACCTCAAACGCCAAGTGATGTACTTTTGGCTTCCAAAACAGAAGATATTGATCTTATCATTGGCGGGCACACCCATACCTTTTTGGAAAGACCGGTTATTCGTAACAACAGAAAAGATATACCGGTATTGATCAATCAGGTAGGATGTTATGGGATCAATCTGGGACGAATCGATTTTTTCTTCGATGGTTCAAAAAAAAATAGTGGGGAGGGAATATCCATCACAGTGTAGGTCCATACTTAATAATGTATCCCAAGCCAATCTGACTATGAAAGGTATTGTACTTAAAACTTAGGAAATCATCAACGCCTCAACAATATCTTCAAATTCTGCCTCAAGGGATTTATCAGACACAGGTTTCCGCGCCTGCCGATACCAGTATGCAGCATTCCATTGATCCCCCTCCTTTCGGTGAAGGTGCGCATGGATCCACATAGCCGATGGGGTAGAAAGGGAATCGACTAATTCATGGGCCTTTCCCCAGTTTCCTTTGGCTTCCCACCATAGGGCAGCTTTCTCTTCCTTCCAGGAGGAAGGTGGCACCTCTAAATGCTCCACTAGTTTATAGAATTCCTGTATGCTCTGTATAGACGTCATATTTCTTAAAAGTAATCCCTTCTATAACTATTGAATCAATTTCATAAAATCAGTTTCAGAGATAATAGGCACTCCAAGAGATTCTGCTTTTGTTCGTTTACTTGGCCCCATATTATTCCCGGCTACCAAATAGGATGTTTTGGAAGAAATGGAAGAACTGACCTTACCCCCATTATCCTCAATCAGCTTTTTAAGTTCTGTTCGCTCCAAATTTTCGAAAACGCCTGAGACCACCAGGGTCTTACCTTTTAAGAGGTCAGTCTGATTTTGTAACTGTTCTTCTGTCAGAGAAAACTGCAGCCCATATCTTTTGAGTTCGTCTATGATCTCCCGGTTCTTGTTTTCCTTAAAAAAAGAAACGACACTTTCCGCAATGCGCTGGCCAATCTCATTGACCTCCATTAATTCTTCAGCAGATGCAGCCATTAAAGCGTCAATATTCTTATAGGCTTTTACCAGAGTCTTTGCCACGGTTTCACCTACAAAGCGGATCCCTAGCCCAAACAAAACACGTTCAAAAGGGATCTTCACTGAATCAGCTATTCCCTGAACAAGATTTTCGGCTGATTTTTCCGCCATGCGTTCCAAGGGTATGATCTGTTCCTTGGTGAGAGTATATAGATCTGCGTAGTTCTCAATAAGTCCTTCTTTAAACAATAGTTCAACGGTTTCAGCACCAAGTCCGTCTATATCCATCGCCTTCCTGGAAATAAAATGCTGAATTCTTCCTGTTATCTGTGGAGGACAACCTGTTGAATTTGGGCAAAAGTGCTGAGCCTCCCCTTCCTCCCTTTGAAGTAAGGTGCCACATTCCGGACAATTGGTAATGTAGGTTGTTGGTGTCGATTCTGCCGGACGCTGGGTTAAGTCCACCCCAACGATTTTCGGAATAATTTCACCGCCTTTTTCAACAAATACGGTATCTCCTTCCCGTATATCGAGCTTTGCTATCTGATCTGCATTATGCAAGGATGCGCGCTTTACGGTTGTACCAGCCAATAAAACCGGCTGAAGATTTGCCACTGGTGTAATCGCTCCTGTTCGCCCCACCTGATAGGTGATCTTCTCTAAAACTGAGCTAGCCTGTTCTGTTTTGAACTTATAGGCAATGGCCCAACGAGGCGATTTTGCGGTATAGCCTAATTCCTCCTGTTGTTGTAGATCATTGACTTTTATCACTACTCCATCTGTTTCGTAAGGCAATTCATGTCTATGAACGTCCCAGTGCTCCAGGAAAGTTAAAACATCCTTCATGGAATTACATAACTGAGCTTCCCTGGGTATTTTGAATCCCCATCCTCTCGCTTTGTCAAGTAGTTCATAATGGGTTTTTGCCGGAAGATCTCTTCCAACCAAGGCATACAATAAACAATCTAAAGGTCTTTCAGCTACTAAGGCACTATCCTGTAATTTGAGGCTTCCGGATGCGGTGTTTCTTGGATTCATATAAGGATCTTCCCCATCCTTTATTCGCTCCTTATTCATGCTCTCGAAGCCTTCTAAAGGCAAGATGATCTCACCTCTAATATCGAATCTGGCAGGGTAGTCTCCACGCAGATGTAAGGGTACTGAGCGGATGGTTTTAACATTGGCCGTAACCTCATCACCCTGAAATCCATCACCTCTTGTCAATGCCCTTACAAGTTGACCGTCTTCATAACTCAGGCTAATAGAGGCCCCATCGTATTTTAGTTCACAGGTATAGCTTACTTCAGCATCCCCAAGATTGCGTTTCACTCGCTGTTCCCATTCCAATAATTCTTCTTTTGAATACGAGTTGTCTAAGGAATACATGCGTTGTTCGTGCGCAAGAGTATTGAAATTCTTGGTTACCGTACCCCCTACCCTCATTGTAGGCGAGGTCTCATCCAGAAATTCCGGATGTGCTTCCTCCAGAGCTTGGAGCTCTTTCAACTTCATGTCGAAATCATAATCAGAAATGACAGCTGCATCCAGAACATAATACCTGTAGTTATGATCATGCAATTCCTCGCGAAGTCTTTTTATTTGCTCTTCAATGTTCATGTATTCTATATTCTATGTCTTATTGCGCCAAATTCCTTCCTTTGACAAACCGATCCTTTCCATGGAGATCTTGCCGAATTTCTATATTGGTAATAGAATGTTCCTTCAAAAGATCGCTTACCTCTTTTCCAAATAATTCGTTGATCTCAAGATACAATACACCTCCCTTTTTCAGGGTCTTTTGCGCCACTTTTGCAAGATATTCATAATACAGCAAAGGTTGCTCATCCGGGACAAAAAGTGCTAAGGAAGGCTCTGAATTCTTTACATGATCTTGCATAGAGGCCTTCTCTCTCTCAAGTACGTAAGGAGGGTTAGAAACTACAATGTCATAGTTCTCCTCACTTATGTCCAAATCCTGAACATCTGCCTTTTTGAATAAAACGTTTACCTTATTTTTTATGGCATTATGTTTTGCCACAACCAGGGCTTCTTCTGAAATATCAATGGCGCTCACTTCGGCCTGGGGGAAGTATTTTGCCAGGGCAATAGCAATACATCCACTCCCGGTGCCAATATCTAATATCTTGATGTTCGATTCTGACTTTTGGTAGTCCTTTAATACCCATCGCACTAATTCTTCCGTTTCCGGCCTGGGAATTAATACATGCGTATTGACCATCAATATGAGATCCATAAAAGTGGTTGTGCCTAAGACATACTGAATCGGTTTCCCTTGTTTCAATGCTGCTAGACCTTCAAAAAACAAGGATTCATCTTCCTTGGAAATGATCCATTGCGGATGAATCGCTAAATGGAACCGTGGTAGTCCCAGATAGCTTTCTATAAAGTGATAAAAGAAATGTGATACCTCTTCTGTCCCATATTGGATGTCTAATTCCTGATGAAAAATATGTTTTATATCCTTTAATAGCATTTGAAAAAAATTACTGTCTTAATTTTTTAAGCATCCAGACAGTACATGAATAATGGCCGGTTTTTCCCATTGGGGCTTCCAGGTATTCAAAACCCCATTTAGCATAAAGCTCCAGGGCGTTTTTCATGTAGGGCATTGTCTCCAGATAGCAAAAATCATATCCTTCTTTTTCCGCACGATCCAGGCAACATTCCAGCATTTTTGTGCCTATCCCGAATCCCCGGGCTTCTTTTAAAAAATACATTTTCTGCAATTCACACACATTGCCATCATGGGCTTCCAGCCCTATGATTCCGCCTCCTCCTATTATTTTATCCTTATGTTCCACCACAAAATAAGCAGCCTTAGGCTGGTCGTAATATTCATAGAGCGAATCGAGGATTGGATCTGCATAGGTAGTCCCTATTTTAGGTACCCGGTGTTCCTCCAGAACAGTTCGGATTACCTGTGCAATTTGCACATTATCTGCTGGTGATATTTCCCTGATTCTTGGAGCGTCTGAAATCATGATTAATATCCTATTTTTGCGATGTGAAGATACACGAAAAATATATTTTGCGAAGTATTGAACTTGGTAAAAATGGTTTTGGAACCACTGCACCCAATCCAATGGTAGGCTGCGTTATCGTTCATGAAAATAATATCATCGCGGAGGGTTTCACCAGCCCTTTTGGAGGGGCACATGCAGAAGTAAATGCCATCCGTTCTGTTAAGGACAAGGAACTCTTAAAGAAGTCAACCTTATATGTGACCCTGGAACCATGTGCCCACCAAGGTAAAACCCCGCCATGCGTTGATCTCATCATTTCATCTAAGATCCCAAGAGTAGTTATTGGTGTAAAAGATCCACATACAAAAGTAGGCGGAAAAGGAATTGAAAAACTATTGGCCGCAGGTTGTGAAGTAATTACACCTCTTTTGGAGAACAGTTGTCGTGAACATCACAGGCGTTTCCTTACATTCCATGAAAAAAAACGGCCCTATATTATCCTGAAATGGGCACAAACCAGGGATGGCTTTATAGCACCTTCAATCGAACAGCGAGAAAAGGATCCGAGTCCTTTCTGGATTACAAACCGCTATTCGCGCCAGAAAGTACACCAATGGCGAAGTGAGGAGATGGCTATTTTAGTAGGTACAAACACGGTGCTATTAGATAATCCTAAATTAAATACCAGATCCTGGACAGGCCAATCCCCGCTGAGGCTCATCCTTGATAAGGATTTAAAAACACCTTCTTCTTACAACATCTTGGATGGAACTGCGGAAACACTGATTTTTACACAAAGTGATGTCCCTACTAAAACTCAACAAAACATAGAATATGAATGGATCAATTTCTCTCAAGAGGTAGCTTCACAAGTTTGCGATACTTTATTTAAGAGGAATATACAAAGTGTCATCATAGAGGGTGGTGCAGCTACTCTTTCTACTTTTATTAAGGCAGATCTCTGGGATGAAGCAAGGATCTTTACCGGAACCAATTCTTTCCATAAGGGTCTTATAGCGCCTGTAATCAAAGGAAAAGAAATAAGCCAGACACTTGTTGGTCAGGATACCTTAAGTATTTTGCGAAATGATTAAGAATATAATTTTCGATTTTGGCGATGTATTTATCAATCTCGATAAATCAGCTACTTTGCAGGCTTTGATCAAGGCTGGCTACAAAGAAATTCCGAAGGGTCTATTTCCCCTGGCAAGCTCCTATGAAAAAGGCTTACTAGATACCCCATCGTTTTTAAAAGCGGTAAATGGTTTTCTGCCAAACTCAACAAAAGAAGAGATCATTGATGCGTGGAATGCCATAATCCTTGATTTTCCCGAGAATAGACTCCAATTCCTTCAAAAACTTTCAATTGAACAAGATTACAGGCTTTTTCTATTAAGTAATACCAATGAACTTCATATCCAACACGTCATTTCTCAAATGGGAGTACCGAAATACGAGGCTTTTAAGGCGTGTTTTGAAGGGTTTCATCTATCGCATTGTATAGGAATGAGAAAACCAGAGCCTGAAATATTTATTATGTTCCTCACAGAACATGGTCTTGTAGCTAAAGAGACTCTATTTGTTGATGACACATTAGAACATATTCTTAGTGCCAAAAGTCTTGGATTCCAGACCTGGCATTTGATAGTTGGGAAAGAAGAGGTAACAGAACTTAATTTCCATATATGATATGTTAGATCTGGCCCTGAGTATCTTATTTTCTAGTTTGATCTTTGTCATCTTCAAGCTATATTCCAGATTTCGTGTACAAACTTTGTATGCTATCATTGTTAACTACATGACAGCCTGTACCGTTGGTTTTCTTCTTTCCGATGTAACTGTGAGTCTTATTGAAATACCTTCGAAAAAATGGTTCTATGGCACCTTATTGTTAGGGCTGCTTTTTATCATCATATTCAATTTAATGGCAAAGACCTCTCAGATTTTGGGTGTTTCTGTGGCTTCTGTAGCAACCAAAATGTCGCTAACTATTCCCGTACTTCTAGGAGTAATAATGTATAGGGAAGACCTGGGACCCTTAAAGGTTGTGGGGATACTATTAGCACTGGCCGCCGTGTATTTCACTTCGGTAAAAAAAGGTCCGGTGGCGTTCAACAGAAGATCGTTGTACTTACCGCTTTTGGTATTTCTGGGATCAGGAATCATTGATGCCAGTATTCAATATGCTGAGCGGTACATGGTTCCTGCAGAGGAGTTTCCAATTTTTTCTTCTACAGTATTTGCCAGTGCTGCGCTTTGCGGACTTATTTTTATACTCATCAGATCCTGGAAAACTCCTGTAAAGATACTTCCCAGGAGCATTCTTGGGGGAATTGCCCTGGGCGTACCTAATTTTTTCTCTATTTATTTCCTTCTTCGGGCTTTGCAAAATGAAGTGCTAAATAGTGCCTCGGTTTTTACAATTAATAATGTTGCCATTGTAATGTTCTCAACTCTTTTGGGGATACTACTATTTAAGGAGGTCATTAGTGCTAAAAATTGGGTAGGTATTATGATGGCTGTTTTAAGTATTCTATTGGTAGCAGTATTTTAATGGATGACAATCGAGACCAATACAGAACAATTAGATCCAATATAGCTGGCATTCTATACAAAGAAAAGAACAGCAAGTTTTTTGGGTATGCCTATGCTGTGGAAAACGAGGCTGACATAAAACAATTTTTAGAAGCCCTTAGAAATGAACATTCAGGCGCCAACCATGTATGCTATGCATGGCAATTAGGGGTTGACGAAACTTCATATCGTGTAAATGATGACGGAGAACCTAACCATTCTGCAGGAATGCCAATCTATGGACAAATTCAGGCGTTTGAAGCAACTAATGTCTTAATTGCTGTGGTTCGATATTTTGGTGGCACAAAACTAGGGGTTGGGGGCCTTATCTCAGCATATAGGACAACAGCACAAATGACCTTAAGGGAAGCTAAGATCATTGAAAAGACCTTACAAGCATCACTTTTGCTTGAATTTGATTACGTCTCTATGAACAAAGTGATGCGAATTATAAAAAAACATTCCCTACAAATAGTATCACAGAGAATGGAAATAAAATGCCAACTCACGCTTTCCATTCGCAAAAGTTATCTAACTAAGATCAAAAAGCTGTTTGGCTCTCTTCAGCATGTTATCGTGAAGGAATAAGAGTTTTATCCTAGCTTAGAAGCAAAGATCCTACAACTGAAGATGATCAAGTATTAAAGAAGGGCATTTTGTTGGGCGTTTTGTTTTCATATCAATAAAAGCAAGAACTGTATTAGCGGTGATCAACAATTCACCTTCTTCATTTCTTATTTCATAATTAAATTCGATCCGAACCATGGGAAGTTTTACTAATGAGGTAGTTACGGTGATCAGATCATCATAGGTGGCAGATTTCTTAAATTCCATTTGCAATGAAATAACTGGCAGCATAATACCGTCATTTTCCATTTTTTTGTAGGAGAATCCCATGGACCTCAGCCATTCTACCCTGCCCATCTCCAGGTATTGTGCATAATTGCCGTGATACACTACGCCCATTTGATCTGTCTCACTGTATCGAACTCGAAAAGAAAATGTATTTTGATGTGCCATTTATCAGTTAAAAAACTTTATATTTAAAGGTGAAGCGAAAAGTACGGGAACATGAGAAAAAAAAAGCATAAATTCAACCTTAAATGATTTTTTTTTTAGCTTTTTTGTTCACATATTTGTCTCACTCTAAAAAGGAACAATTTTCCGATTTTCCTTTGACCAACTAGCTTGAATCACTAACCACTAAATAGAGATTTTTTAAAATGAGTGTTACTGCTAATTCCGTATGGAACAACTGTTTGGCATTTATCAAAGATAACATCCAACCGCAGGCATTCAAAACATGGTTTGAACCTATAAAACCAGTTAAACTTTCAGAAAAAGCACTTAGTATTCAGGTTCCCAGTAAATTCTTCTACGAATGGCTGGAAGAACATTATGTTAAATTACTTAAAGTTGCTCTTACAAAAGAACTTGGTGAACAGGCGAAGTTGGTATATATCATAAAAATGGAAAATACCTACGGCAACAAGGAACCCTTTACTGAACGTATTCCAAGTGCCAACCGAGGTGGTGTTTTGACCCAGGAAATGGATGTACCGATTAAATCCAAGAATCCGGAATTAAAAAATCCGTTTGTGATCCCTGGTATTCGAAATATTAAAATAGAATCCCAGTTAAATCCAAATTATAATTTTGAAAATTTCTTGGAAGGTGACTCCAACAGACTTGCTCGTTCTGCCGGGATGGCAGTGGCCAACAAGCCAGGGGGCACTTCTTTTAATCCACTGCTGATCTTTGGAGGTGTTGGCTTAGGTAAAACACACCTTGCACATGCCATTGGTGTTGATATCAAGGATAAATACCCGGAGCGAACGGTACTTTATATATCAGCAGAGAAATTTACGCAACAGTATATTGAATCTGTCAAAAAGAATACGCGAAACGATTTTATCCACTTCTATCAATTGATCGATGTGTTGATCATAGACGATGTACAATTCTTATCGGGCAAATCAGGAACCCAGGATGTTTTCTTCCATATTTTCAATCATCTCCATCAGAATGGAAAGCAAGTTATCCTCACCTCAGATAAGGCTCCTGTGGATATGCAGGATATTGAGCAACGTCTGTTATCTCGTTTTAAATGGGGGTTATCTGCAGAATTGCAAAACCCGGATTACGAAACAAGAATATCTATCCTAAAGAACAAATTGTACAGGGATGGGGTAGAAATGCCGGATGATATAATTGAATACGTTGCAAAACACATCAAAACAAACATTCGGGAATTGGAAGGGGCCATTATTTCCCTTATAGCTCAATCTTCATTTAACAAACGCGAAGTAACCCTGGAGCTAGCACAGCAGGTGGTTGAAAAATTCGTGAAGAATACTAAACGTGAGGTTTCTATTGATTATATCCAGAAAGTGGTCTCTGATTATTTTGAAATGGATGTTGCTACACTTCAATCTAAGACCAGGAAACGTCATATTGTTCAAGCCAGACAGTTGGCTATGTTCTTCGCCAAAAAATTTACAAAGGCTTCACTGGCCAGTATAGGCTCTCAGATCGGTAAACGAGACCATGCTACGGTACTACACGCTTGCAAGACGGTAGACAATCTGGCAGAAACAGACAAGCAATTCAGGAAATACATCGAAGACCTAACGAAGAAACTTTCCTAAAGCTCCCATGAAAGTAAAGGTGTTAATGGTATGTCTGGGAAATATTTGCAGATCGCCATTAGCGGAAGGCATTCTCCAATCTAAGGTAGATACAACCAAAATCCTTGTAGATTCTGCAGGCACTGCCGGATATCACATAGGGACTGCACCGGACCCACGTTCCATAGAAGTTGCCAACAAACATCATATCGACATAAGTCGGCAACGCTGTCGTAAATTCCAAGTGGAGGATTTTGATTCCTTTGATCATATTTTTGTGATGGATAAGGAAAATTACAGCAATGTCTGTTCTTTAGCTCCTTCTGAAGATCACAAGAACAAAGTTAGGCTGTTATTGGAAGGGACAGGCTCACATTACGCGGAAGTTCCAGATCCTTATTATGGTGGACAAGACGGTTTCCAAGAAGTTTATCACCTAATTGATAAGGCATGTGATGTGTTGATACAAGACCTATTAGCTCCAAAAAACCTCAGAAATGAAAGCTAAGGAAACGACCATAGGAAAATTATATCTTATACCTACTACGCTAGGGGAAACAGAGCCATTGGAGGTGTTGCCTATTTCGATCAAACAGGCCATTGAGACTATCGATCATTATATAGTTGAAAATGAAAAAACTGCCCGGCATTTCATTAAAAAGATACTACCACGAAAATCTCAACCAGAGCTGCATATTGAACAACTTAACAAATTTACTGAACCAGACAGGATCCCAGCTTTTTTGGATCCATGTTTAAATGGACAGAACATTGGAGTGTTATCTGAGGCAGGTTGCCCTGGGGTAGCGGATCCCGGTGCCGATGTAGTGCGACTTGCGCACGAAAAAGGAATACAAGTGGTTCCCCTGGTTGGACCTTCTTCAATCCTATTGGCTTTAATGGCCAGCGGCCTAAATGGTCAGAATTTTGCATTTAACGGATATCTCCCTATTGAAGCCAGTGAACGAAAAAGAAGTTTAAAAATGCTGGAACGACTTTCAAGGGAAAAGAATCAAACCCAACTTTTTATAGAGACGCCATACAGGAATGACAAATTATTGCAGGATGTAACTAAACACCTTGCCCCTGGTACCCGGCTTTGTCTCGCAGTAGATATTACACTCCCCACGGAATATATCAAAACAAAGACCATAAGTGAATGGCGTAATGAAAGTCCTGATCTTCATAAAAGACCTGCCATTTTTCTGATCTTGGCATAAAAAAACCCCGAATTTACATCGGGGTTATATAAGGTCATTGTGCTTATTACACTTTTGGATTCCTCCTGGCAATTATATTGGAGACATCATAGCCTGAAAATAACTTCAGGTAATGCGAGATACTTGTTCCATATGCATCCGCTACATCTAATTGTCCATATGTGCGTAAATATTTCCTCACATTTCCGGGTCCCGCAAGGTGTGCTGCCGCTAAAATTCCGGATTCGGAGATCTCAATACCACGAATTCGTTTACCAACAAATCTGCGAATGTCTTTTCTCAAGATCCATTTATTCCTAGCTAAATTGGTTCTGAAGACCTTTTCTTGTAAGGTAGGATCGTTAAGGAATTTGGTGGCATTGTAAACACCCATTAATTGAAGGGTGCCTATACCGAACTGGTATTTACCCAGATAGCCCAGAGTATTTATGGTAAAATAGTCGCCTTGAGATTCTTTAAAGGCAAGAGCCTCCTTAAAACCCACAAAGGAACTACCCACAAAGGGCGGTATCACCATGGAGGCAGGCATAATGGTTCTGTCTTTGGGAAACAAAACCGGTGTAGGTTCTTTAACTAGCAGTGATTCTGGAACTTGTACAATCTTATTGGGTGACGTACCAAAACTTGCTAAAATTAAAATCATGATAAGAGGACAGATTACACTTATCCACTTTCTCATAGTTGTGTTTTCTTAAGACTTACAAACCGCACAAGGTTTTGCTTAAATTTCACCCTACAAAGATATGGCAGCTTTTTTCGTACAGCCTCATGATTTGATAAGAATTATGACATTTTTAGGATTAACGGACAATTTTAATCGATAAAATGCCTATCTGTTAATATTTTGGCTGTTTATCCATCGGATGTATTGCTCCTTATTCCGGTTGTGTTGTTGGAGATTTTTCGCAAACTTATGATAGCCGAAATTTTCAACATTTGCGACGAAATAATAATACTCATGATCCTCAGCATTCAAAACCGCATCTATAGCAGAAATATCGGGCATTGTGATAGGTCCGGGAGGTAAACCAGCATATTTATAGGTATTATAAGGCGAATCTATGGTTAGGTCCCTATAAAGAACCCTTCGTATAATGGTATCAAAATTATTCAATTTTCGTTTGAGGGCATAAATTACGGTAGGATCTGCCTGTAAAGGCATACCTTTTTGCAATCGGTTAAGATATACCCCGGCTACCCTTGGCCGCTCGTCTATTTTTGCACTTTCTTTCTGTACTATCGCCGCCAGGGAAATAACCTGGGCAGGACTTAACTCCTTGGAACGTGCTTTCATCTGCCTTTCTTCATTCCAGAAACGTTTGTATTCCTTTACCATGCGTTCCCTGAAATCCATAGCAGAAGAGTTCCAAAAGAATTCATAGCTATTTGGAATATAGATCCCCAGGCTTGTTTCAAGGTTTACATCCTGCTCTTTTAAAAAGGTTTTGTCATGAAAGGCATTAATTAGTGAAATACTATCAGCCTCGATCTGTTGTGCTATCCTTCCGGCCAGGGCCTCAAGCGATTCCTGATTATTAAAGGACACCTTTACAGGCGCATTTGCGCTGCGCAGTGTATTTATGATCTCATTATTGTTCATCCCTTTACGGAGAACGTATTTACCTCCTCTTATGCGCTCGCTGTATTGTTTCCGTTGGGCCACTGCCTCAAATGACTCAAAATCCTTAAGCAATGGAGTCAACATTACTTCAAGGTCTGCCATGTTAGCGTTCGAGGGGATATAAACAAAGGCCTCTTTATTTTGAAAAGTTGTATTTGGCGCAAAAAATGCGGAATATACATAGTATACAAAGATCCCTCCTATGAGTACTCCTATTAGTAAGACAGTGAGAATGATTTTTCTTAAATACATGATGGGTTAAACTTTTGGAATAGGTATTCATTTTTAAACTGGCCATCAGATCGTATCCATTCTTTTCTAATTCCCGACTGAGAGAATCCCATTTTCTTAAAAAGATGTATACTGGCCAAATTATCTTCCAGGACATTGGCAAAGACCTGTCTAACCTGGAGTGAAGAGAAGGCAAATGATGTAACCAGATCTATTGCTTCAGCACCCATCCCCTGATTTCTGTTCTTCTGTTTTAATACTACAATGCCAAGTCCAATGCGTTGATTTTTAGGATCAAAGTCGAATAGATCAATAAGTCCCATTAGGGTCCCTTTCTTATCACATATTGCCAATCTAAGCTGCTTTACCTCATAGATATCTCTATGAGCATTTACCAGATATTGCTTTAAAATATGTTTGGAATAAGGAGTTTGAGTACCGCTAATTTCCCAAAGTCCGGTATCGTTTTCCAGTGTATATAGGAATTCGAGGTCTTCAGGTTCCAAGGCGCGAAGCACCACTTTCTTTCCAATAAAATCTACCATTGTAAAGTTCCTTTGTAGACAAATGTTGCGGGGCCTTTCAATACTACATCTTCATATCCTCTCTTTACTGGGTTAAAACCAACACTCAGATCTCCTCCCCTTGTCCTGACGTTAACCTTAGTGCTATCTGTCTTTTCAGCGAAATGCATGGCCAAGGCTACTGCTGTTACTCCGGTACCACATGAATAGGTCTCGTCTTCTACTCCCCGTTCATAAGTTCTTACCATAAATGTATCTGGGGCAAGCTGCTCCACAAAATTGATATTACTCCCCTTTTCCCCATATACCCCAAAGCGAAGTCGTCTTCCTTCTTTTACAACGTCAAAATTATTCAGGTCCTCAACCAGTTGCACATGGTGCGGGGAACCTGTATTAAGAAAAAAGGCATTCCTTTTTTTGTCGATCTTGGATACATCAGACATCTTTAAAGATACCTGTTCGCCTACAATAGTGGCTTCATGTAATCCGTCACTTGCCATAAACGTTACTTTTCCATCCACAAGACCCAGAGAATTCGCAAAAGCTACCAGGCATCGCCCTCCATTTCCACACATGGATCCCAGATTTCCATCAGAATTAAAATAGACCATGTTAAAATCGGATGAACTGTCACCTTCAAGCAAAAGCAAACCATCTGCCCCTATACCAAAACGACGATCGCATAAGCGAGCTACCAAGTTGGTATCATTTTTAGGGAATTGAAGGGGTCTGTTATCCAGGATGATAAAATCATTTCCTGTTCCCTGGTATTTGTGAAAATGTAGTTCCATAGCACAAAACAAGGTACAAAGATAGGACATTATTTAAGGTATTTTTAGCAGTTAAAAAGGAGTTAAAAGGAAATGCGTTCCAAACAAAACTTTTAATTTTAAATAAATTTTAAACAGGGTAACAAATGAAAAGAATTGCAAGTTTATTGTTGGTAGCCATATTTGGAGGTGCTATCACTTTAGGAGCCTATGTGTTATTTATAGAGAATTCTAAACCAGTATTTGAATTTACCGGTAATGACATCCCGATTTTCCAAACCAGCACTACTTCCAACTCAATGCTTGGATCGACCGTTAATGAAGCCCACTTCACCCTGGCTGCGGAAAAAACTGTAAATGCCGTGGTGCATGTAAAAAATGTGACCTTAAGTTCAAAACAATCTAGCATTCTGGACTTTTTTTACGGATCTGGAGGCAGACAAGTTCCACAAATTGGAACAGGTTCTGGAGTGATAATTTCGCCAGATGGTTATATAGTTACAAACAACCATGTCATAGCAAAGGCCAGTGATCTAAAGGTGACATTGAATAACAACAAGACTTACGATGCAGAACTTATTGGATCAGACCCCAATACAGACATCGCCTTAATAAAGATAGATGCAGACAGATCATTACCATATCTGGCATTTGGAGATTCGGACAATACCAAGGTAGGTGAATGGGTATTGGCCGTTGGGAATCCTTTTAATCTTACCTCCACTGTTACCGCTGGTATTGTGAGTGCCAAAGCAAGAGCTCTTGGAGGTGTGGATCAATCCTTTATTCAAACTGATGCAGCCGTCAACCCAGGCAATAGTGGTGGGGCCCTTGTCAATACAAGCGGGGATCTTATTGGAATCAATACGGCCATTACATCCCAAACAGGTTCTTATGTTGGCTATTCTTTTGCCGTACCTAGCAACATTGCAAAAAAAGTGGTAGAAGACATTTTGGAATTTGGGAATGTGCAGAAGGGATTATTGGGTATTACGGCTCCGGGTCTCAGAACCCCATACGCTATTGAGAATGGTATTAATGAAATTGAAGGTGTCTATGTGGATGGGATCGAAGAAGGTTCCGGTGCAGATGATGCTCAATTAATGCAGGGTGATATAATTAAACAGGTAGATGAAATAAGAGTACGAAAATTTGCAGACCTCACAGGGTATCTTTCTACCAAACGCCCGGGTGATGTTGTTCAAGTGACCATAGAAAGAGATGGGGATGCTTTAGAAGTTCCGGTGACATTAAAAAAATTACAACGATTAGAATTGCCGGTAATGGGTCTGGAAGTAAAAAATCTCTCTGAAAAAGATAAAAAACTCTATAAAACGGATAAGGGTGTTAAAGTTACAGGAGTTCCTGAATCCTATAGGGAATACGATTTACAAGGAAAGGTAATACTAGAAGTAAATGGTGAAACAATTGACGACATTCAAGAAGCTAGATTCCTTTTCGGCAGGATAACTAGAAACAGCAAGACCTTATTTACCATTATAAATGAAGATGGCGAACGGATAAGATATATTTTTCAATAGCAAATTGTAATTTGAAATCAAAGCGCACCTAAATATAGTGCGCTTTTTTAATACGAAATGATTGGGCGAAAACGTTTGAAATATATAATTTTGCCGAAATTTAAACAACAGCCTACATGAATAAGATCTCATCCTACGAAAAAGAACTAGCCTTCCAGGCAGACAGAAGAAAAGCAACCACAGAATTCATAAAGATCATCAGTGATCTTTGGTATGACCGGGCTATTGAAGTGGTGCTTTTTAAAAATCAGATCATTGATAAACCTGTAAGTGAGATCATCAATTTACATGAATATGCCGGAGAATTTGTTCAAAAACCAATTTCGATTTTTGATTCTGTAGAGATATTAAGAGCAATTAGCGATCTAAAACTTCCCCCATCAAAATTAGACATCGGAAAACTAACCTACGAGTACCATTCTGAGGATGAAGCTCAATACAATAATGTAAAGGCCTTTGTAGTAGATAAATTAAAAGATGCACATAAGAGCAAAGAGATAGAACCCAAAGATGTGATCTTATATGGTTTTGGTAGGATAGGCAGACTGGTTGCCAGGGAATTGATGGCCAAAACAGGCAAGGGTAACCAAATGAGATTAAGGGCTATCGTAACAAGAGGATCACTTACATCAGAGATCCTGGAAAAAAGGGCTATGCTTTTGAGAACAGATTCAGTCCATGGTCAGTTTAGCGGAACCGTGGAGACCGATCTGAAAAATAATGCGCTACTGATCAACGGTACTACGGTACATATGATATCTGCTAATGCCCCAGAAGATACAGACTATACCAAGTTGGGTATTCAAAACGCTCTGGTAATAGACAATTCTGGAGCTTATAGAGATACTAAATCGCTTTCTCGGCATTTAAAGGCCAAAGGGGTAGACAAAGTATTACTCACAGCGCCTGGTAAAGATGTACCTAATATAGTACATGGTGTAAATCAGCGAGAATTTAATCCGGACACTACAAAAATTTATTCTGCGGCTTCCTGCACAACAAATGCAATCACGCCCATATTAAAAGTGGTCGAGGATTCTCTTGGAATCATCAAAGGACATTTAGAAACTATTCATGCATATACAAATGATCAAAATCTTGTAGATAATATGCATGGCAAGTACCGCCGGGGCAGAGCTGCAGCGCTTAATATGGTAATTACAGAGACTGGGGCTGGCAAGGCAGTTGCAAAAGCAATTCCGGCTTTGGAGGGAAAACTAACATCTAATGCTATTAGAGTTCCGGTACCAAATGGTTCTTTGGCTATATTGAACCTTGAAGTTAAAAATACGACGTCCAAGGATGGTATAAATACTATTGTCAAGAAATACGCTCTTGAAGGTGATCTAGTTGAGCAAATAAAATATTCTTTAAGCAATGAACTGGTATCCACAGATATCATTGGTACATCTGCCCCCTCCATTTATGACAGCATGGCTACCATTGTGTCCTCTGATGGCAAAAATGTAGTTCTATATGTTTGGTATGACAATGAATATGGGTATGCACACCAGGTGATCCGATTAGCTAAATATATAGCCAAAGTAAGACGCTTTACCTACTATTAATCGCTTCCTTGCGATCCAATAGTTGAAATGGTACGTACATAAGAATGCGAGGCCATGTATATGGATTTTTTTTTCGTAATTGCTAATATTGAAGTACTTTAGCTTTTCCTAAATCATTATTAATACTAAGAACAATCTAGAATGGGGTATTTTAGAAATCTATTTATTGCACTAGCTATTTTTTGCAGTGCACTTTCCTTTGCTCAAACCGATGCTACCGCTGAAGAACCTTCCTTAGATGGGGGTTCCATAAATTCACAATTTGATTATCTCTATCTGAAATCCGGAAATTACCGGGCAGATGGAAAGCGATATGAAGTAGTTCGGACGCTTAACCTCGATAAGCTGAGACAAAATGTGATAGATACCATTAATGTAGCAAATAAGAAAGCAACACAATTACAGGGTGTCATCAATACTCAGGAAAGCACCATTGCTTCCCTAAATCAAAAATTATCAGAAACAACCAAGAACCTGACTTCGGTAACCGAAGAGAAAGATAGCATGTCCCTTCTAGGAGCACAGGTATCTAAGGCCACCTATAATATTATTTTATGGACCGTGATCCTTGGACTGTTCTTATTACTATTATTGTTTATTTTCAAATTCAGACAGAGTAACGTTCTTACACAGGAAGCGAAGGGCAATCTGGCCGATCTAGAATCGGAATATGAAGATCACAGAAGAAGAGCACTGGAACGTGAACAACGTATTAGCAGGCAGCTGCAAGATGAGATCAATAAATATCGTAAATCAAAATAATTAAAAGCTCCGAAAGGGGCTTTTTTATTGGTATTATGGCTGTTACAATCATTAGGGCACAACCTGAACATATTCCTGCATTGGCACCCTTACTAGACGCATACAGGGTTTTCTATAAACAAGATTCTGATGTTAAGGCAGCTACACACTTTTTGAAAGAACGATTCCAAAAAAACGAATCTGTTTTGTTCCTAAGTCTAAATGGAGACGAACCAACCGGATTCGTACAATTGTTTCCCAGTTTTTCTACTGTTTCCTTACAACCAATTTTTATATTAAATGATCTCTACGTAGGGATAGCTCATAGAAAATTGGGGATTGGTGAAGCCCTGTTACGCATTTCACAGGAATACTGCCAAATGAAGGGCTTTAAGGGATTGGCCCTGGAGACGGCCATTGATAATCCGGCGCAAGCATTATACGAGCGAATGGGATGGGAAAAGGATGTTCATTGTTTTCATTACTTTTGGACAGCAGTCTAAGAGATATTCCAACTACTAATATTTGATTTCGATATGCGTATTGATATTATCACTGTTGTACCCGATATTTTAAAAAGTCCGTTTGAGGCCTCCATTTTAAAAAGGGCTATTGAAAAGGACCTTGTAGAAGTTCATATTCATAATTTGAGGGACTTTTCCCTGGGAAATTACAATCAGGTAGATGATTATCAATTTGGTGGTGGTGCCGGTATGGTACTGATGATCGAGCCTATAGATAAATGTATCCAGAAACTGAGGTCGGAAAGAGAATATGATGAAGTCATTTACCTAAGTCCGGATGGGAAGACACTCAATCAAAAAATGGCTAATTCCTTGTCTTTATTAAAGAATATCATTTTGCTTTGCGGGCATTATAAAGGAGTAGATCAGCGGGTGAGGGATACCCTAATTACCAGGGAAATCTCCATAGGGGACTATGTTCTATCTGGTGGCGAACTTGGTGCAGCGGTCCTCTGTGATGCTATCATTAGACTACTTCCCGGTGTCCTCAATGATGAAACATCGGCCTTAACAGACACATTTCAGGATAATTTACTGGCGCCCCCAGTATATACCAGACCCAGAGAGTATAAGGGACTTACAGTACCTGAAGTTCTCCTGGGAGGGAATTTTAAAGCTATAGAAGACTGGCGGGAAGAACAGGCCTACACCAGGACACAAAAACTCCGTCCCGATCTTCTTGAATAAATCATCGCTCCTTTGATGGTAAAAAAATGGTGCAAAATCCTTGTAAGTATTAATTTATCAACTATTTTTGCAGTCGGTAAAATCAACCTCTGACGAAATCCGTGAACGTTGACTTTATAAAACTATAAATCAATTATTTAGATGGAATCCTTAATAAAATTTGTTCAAGACGAATTTGTTCCAAAGAAAGACTTTCCAGAATTCTCTGCTGGAGATACAATCACTGTATACTACGAGATCAAGGAAGGTGAAAAGACGCGTACTCAGTTTTTTAGAGGCGTAGTTATTCAGCGAAGAGGTACAGGTGCTTTAGAGACCTTTACAATTCGCAAAATGTCCGGGACCGTTGGGGTAGAGAGAATTTTCCCTATCAACATGCCTGCACTTCAGAAAGTTGAGATCAATAAAAAAGGAAAAGTGAGAAGAGCAAGAATCTTCTACTTTAGAGGTCTTACCGGGAAAAAAGCCCGTATCAAAGAGATCAGAACCTAAGATCGAATCACATAAATTAAAAAACCCTAACGTAACCGTTAGGGTTTTTTTATAGCCTCTATTACGAGGAATATCAATTAGTATAAATCAGTCGTTTTCCTCCTCATAAGTTAAGATCGTCTTCCTAATAATTCCAACACATTCGAGCATTTGATCTTCGGTCATAACCAATGGTGGAGCAAATCTGATTATGTTACCATGGGTTGGTTTAGCCAACAAACCATTTTCCTTTAGGGCCATGCAAATTTCCCAGGCAGTGGAGCTGTCCTCAGAATCATTGATAACAATGGCATTCAACAATCCTTTCCCTCGTACCAATTGTACAAGCGGTGATTCTTTCACCAGTTTCTCCATTTCCTTGCGGAAGAGCTTGCCAAGATAATCCGCATTTTCTGCCAATGCTTCATCCCTAACCACTTCCAGTGCCGCCATGGCCACCGCACAAGCTAGTGGGTTTCCACCAAAGGTAGATCCATGGTTACCGGGACGAATTACTTCCATAATATCATTATTCGCTAAAACGGCAGATACAGGAAAGACTCCCCCTGAGATCGCCTTACCTAAAATCAATATGTCCGGTTTTACGTTGGGTGTTCCGCTACAATTCTTATCAGCACAACTACAGTTCCCACAGCTAGCCAAAAGCCTGCCTGTACGTGCAATACCGGTCTGAACCTCGTCTGCAACAAAAAGGACATTCTTCGACTTACATAAAGCAAATGCCTCTTCCAAATATCTTTCATCTGGAACATATACACCGGCTTCACCCTGAATGGGCTCCACAAGAAAAGCTGCTACATTTGGATCTTCAAGTACTTCACGAAGGGCATCTAGATCATTGTAACGGATAGAAGTGATCCCTGGAGTAAACGGACCGAAATTTTCCGTAGCAACCAGATCATTAGAGGCAGAAATAATTGAAATGGTCCTTCCATGAAAATTATTCTGACATACAACAATACGGGCCTTATTGTCCGGGATGCCTTTTTTCTCGTAACCCCATTTTCTTGACAATTTCATAGCAGTTTCAACTGCTTCAGCCCCTGTATTCATAGGCAATACCTTATCAAAACCAAAATAAGAGGTAAGATACTGCTCGTAGACACCTAACTTATCATTGTAAAAAGCACGAGACGTTAATGTTAGCTTTTCGGCCTGTGTTTTTAATGCCTCAATGATCTTTGGATGACAATGTCCCTGATTGACGGCTGAATAGGCCGATAAAAAATCATAATACTTCTTCCCTTCTACATCCCAAACGTATACGCCTTCTCCTCTACTCAGTACAACTGGTAATGGATGATAGTTTTGGGCCCCAAATTGTTCCTCTAGAGCAATTGCCTCTTTAGAGCTTCTTTTTTCTAAGACAGACATTTTAAAATCGATTTAAGTAAAACTATATCAATTCCTTCTTTGGGAGAGAAATCATCCTATGCAGTGCTACAAAATTACAAATAAATAAGAGTTCAAAAAAAATTATAACAGCCTAAAAAAAAGCACCTTATGCCTTTGCAAACGGTATAAAACTAAAATTTCAGAATTATCTCCCTCCCCTATCTGTAAAAAGATTTTACCTTTGCCCATGCGCAAAAAAAATACAAGGCAGATCTTCGAAAATATAGCGGTAGTTGATGCCGGTGCAAAAGGAAAAGCAATCGCTAAAGCCCCTGATGGGCGGGTCATATTCTTGCAAAACGCCGTACCCGGCGATGTAGTTACTGTTCAGACTACCAAAAAAAGAAAAGCCTATTTTGAAGGAATCGTTACGCAAATACACGAATATTCAGACAAGAGGACTTCGCCCATTTGTCAGCATTTCGGACTTTGCGGCGGGTGCAAATGGCAAAATATGTCCTATGATCATCAATTATACTACAAACAACGTGAGGTTGAGAACAATCTAAAGCGTATTGGGCATCTAGAAATTCCTGAATTATTACCAATTAAAGGATCAAAGGAACAATTTTTCTATAGAAATAAGATGGAGTTCTCCTTTTCAGATTCCCGTTGGCTATATCCCGAAGAGCTAAAGCAGGAAGGGCCAATTACAGATAAGAATGCCCTAGGCTTGCATATTCCAGGGATGTGGGATAAGGTTTTAGATCTTAAAGAATGTCATTTACAAGCAGATCCTTCTAATGCTATACGATTAGAAATAAAACGCTTTGCAACGGACAAGGGGCTGCCATTCTTCAATCCAAGGAGTCAACAAGGCTTTTTAAGGACCCTAATGATCCGGACCTCCTCCACAGGAGAACTGATGGTATTGATTCAATTTGCAAAAGAGGATAAAACATCCAGAGAATTGATCCTTGATCATATAAATAAAACATTTCCCGAGATCAGTTCGCTTCTATATGTGATCAACCAAAAACAGAATGACACCTTGTACGATCAGGATGTTATTTGCTATCACGGCAGGGATCATATATGGGAAGAAATGGAAGGATTGAAATTTAAAATAGATGCAAAATCATTTTACCAAACCAATTCGGCGCAAGCCTATGAACTTTATAAGGTAGTCCGAGATTTTGCCAATCTTAAAGGTGACGAACTGGTTTTTGATCTGTATACCGGTACTGGTACAATTGCCCAGTTTATCGCAAAAAATGCTAGTAAAGTAATTGGTATTGAAGTAGTGCCGGAGGCAATAGAGGCGGCAGTGACCAATGCAGAAGCTAATGGCATAACAAATACAGAATTTATTGCAGGGGATATGAAAAGCGTTCTGAATGATGCTATCACAACTAAATATGGAGTGCCCGATGTTCTAATTACTGACCCGCCCAGAGACGGAATGCATAAAGATGTAGTAGAACAGCTTCTTAAAATGGCGCCAGATCGTATTGTATACGTTAGCTGTAACAGCGCTACCCAAGCACGCGATCTTAGTCTGTTAAAGGAGGCATACAAGATCCTAAAAGTGCAACCGGTAGATATGTTTCCTCAGACCCATCACGTAGAAAATGTCGTACTTTTGGAAAAACGAAATGCATAGAATGAGTTTTAAGCTCCCGAGACCACGTCTATCCATGTCTGGATTTAGACTAAGCAGAATAGGTTTGATCTTACTTTTTGGATTTCTTGCCATTTCCTCTTGCGAAAAAGATGATATCTGTGTGGATGGGGATACTCCTTTGTTGATCCTCCGCTTTTATGATGCCACTGATAGTACTACTGTAAAATCCGTGTCATCACTCCGAATAATTGGCATAGGAAATGGTGAACCTGTTGACACGTTTACGGATAGAAGCTCTAGTGATTCCGTGGCGGTTCCCTTAAGGATCAATGAGGTTAATACACAGTTTCAAATAATACTGAATTCGGACGGGGATGAAGACGTAGAAACGGGCAACATTGATACCTTACAATTCAACTATGAAACCAATGAAGTTTTTGTCTCGAGAGCTTGTGGTTTTGTAGCCAACTATGAAATAGCAACAGATACTTTGACCATTGATACAGACAATTGGATACAAGGTATAGAAATTTCCAATCCTTCTGTAACATCACAAGACAGCACCCATGTTAAGATATTTCATTAGTATTTTACTCTTTTTCGGGCTGTTCACTGTGAAAGCCCAGTCAAAGCCGATTGATTTGCAGCCAAAGGACACCATTAGCAACAAGCAACCTTATGGCCTCAGAGCAGGAATTGATCTAAGCAGGCCTGCATTATCTTTCTTTAATTCAGATTATACCGGACTTGAAATTGTAGCAGACTATCGTTTAACTCAGAGTCTTTATTTAGCGGGAGAATTGGGTAATGAGAAAAAGACCAGTCAGGAAGAGCTGGCCAATGTAGATATTGTTGACACAACACCTCTATATAATTTTACTACCTCAGGGAGCTATATTAAGCTTGGAGTTGACTACAATACCTATGAAAACTGGTATGGAATGAACAATTCTATCTTTATTGGAGGCAGGTATGCGTTTAGCACCTTTAGCCAGACCATTAATGATTCCTTTGTTTATGATAGTAACCGATACTGGAATCCGGATCAATTTGCCAATGGCACGCTAAATAATGTTGAATATGGAGGTCTTTCTGCCAGTTGGTTAGAATTTCTTGTCGGAATTAAGGCAGAGCTCTTTGCCAATATTTATCTTGGTGCAAGTGTCAGGATTGGGTTTTTGGTAAGCAATTCAGAAGAGGATAATTTTCCTAATCTATGGATCCCCGGGTTCAATAAAGTAACGGATGGCAGTAATTTTGGGGTAGGATATAATTACAGTATCACGTATTTGGTGCCCCTTTATAGAAAGGCCAAAAAAATAAAACCCATTGCTACTGCTGTGGAATAGTACTAAAAAGTAAAGAGTTCTGATTCTTTAGTACAGTTCTACCTCTTTACGAAGTTAAGCCTCGCTTTTTTGGTTAAACTTAGCTTTCTTACTCCCTTCGTACATTACGTATTTAACTAGCTTCGATTCTAAATGACTATTGAAGACCTTTATTTTCCTGGAAGGTCTCAAGCCAACAAATTTTAGTGCTTCCAAATTAGAGGTAATGAACCAGGCATCTGTTCCGGGGTATTGCCTTTTCAGGGTATTTCCAATGGAGGCATAGAATTCCTCCATTTCGATATTTAAACGTTCCCCATACGGTGGATTAAATACCATATGCAGATGATTCTTTGTGAATTTCTCCGATTCAAAGAAATTTTGTTGTTCTACCTGAATGTATTCAGAGAGATTGGCATTTTCCACATTATCCGTGGCTTTTTGGACGGCCGAAGGTGCTTTGTCATATCCTACAATCTTAAAATGAAATTCCCGGGTCTTGTTGAGGCTACTATTAAGTAATTTCTGATACAGTTCTTCGTCAAAATCGGGCCACTTTTCGAATGCAAATCCTTTTCTATTGATGTTTGCGGGTATATTACAGGCGATCATCGCAGCTTCTGTTAACATGGTACCACTTCCGCACATGGGATCGAGAAAATCGCATTGACCATCCCAACCACTATGTAATAAGAGACCGGCGGCGAGCACCTCATTTATGGGAGCTATATTGGTTGCCGTTCTATATCCTCTATGGTGTAAGGATGCTCCGGAACTATCGAGCGCCACATTGCACAGATCTTTCTGGATATGGATATTGATTCGCATATCCGGTGTTTTAATATCCACATCTGGTCTTTTTCCCTCCAGGTCCCTGAATTTATCCACAATGGCATCTTTTGTCTTTTGTGAAACATAGAGGGCATGGGTGAAGTTTTCTGAATTTACAGTGGCATCTATTGCAAAGGTGGTATCTACAGATAGGTATGGATTCCAATCCATGGCATAGATCTTTTTGTAAAGATCGTGTTCATCGCGTACATGAAATGAGGTGATTGGTTTGATGATCTTGATGGCGGTGCGAAGGCAAAGATTGGCTTTGTACATAAAGCCGGTATCTCCTTCAAACGTAACATTACGAACCCCAGTTTGAACATTCATGGCCCCCAAATTGCGTAATTCCTTGGCCAGAAGCTCTTCAAACCCATAAAGGGTCTTAGCTACCATCTTAAAATTATTCCCCATTTCTATTCTAGTCTAGAGGCAAAAATACGTTAATTTTGGGCCTTATAAGAATTTCGTCGCCATTTGGCAACCACTTGTACATGCAGTATTTATTTCTAATTCTTACGGTACTTTTGAGCTTTGGTTTTGTAGCCATTGTTAAACCCAAAAAAACACTGGGGCTGCAACTCTTGCTTGCCTTTAGTGGTGCTTTTCTTCTGGCGCTAACTATCTTCGACCTGCTTCCCGAAGCATATAATGCCTCAGATCCGAGATCTATGGGTATCTACATTATGATTGGGATCTTATTGCAGATCTTTTTGGAATTCTTTTCAAAAGGTGCGGAACACGGCCATATGCATTGGGATGATCAAAAAAAGGGATTTCCCTGGTTATTATTCGTAAGCCTTTGTATCCATTCCTTTATGGAAGGGCTGCCTTTGACAAGCACAAGCCCAATCCTTTACGGTATCTTAATTCACAAGATACCTATTGCGCTTATTTTGAGTATGTTTTTACTCAATTCAAATTTTAAGACATCATCTGCAGTTGTCTTTATCATAATTTTTTCCTTGATGACGCCTTTTGGAAGTTTTTTGGCTAATCATATGGAATTCATTAGTACCTACAAAGCGCCCATTACGGCAATTGTCATTGGGATATTGCTGCATATTTCCTCAGTGATCCTATTTGAAAGTTCTCAGGGACATACTTTTAATCTGAGAAAATTGATAGTGATATTTTTAGGGATAGTAGTGGCCTATTTTATCTAGATGTTCAGCAAAAAAGAATCTAAGCAATTAAGAGAGCAATTCTGGATCTCATTTGGAAAATCTTTTCCTAGAAAATGGGTGTTGTATAATACGAAGATCAAAGGATTATCTCTCAAATTTCATTTTGATCTGCAAAGAGCGATGGTATCCATGGATCTTGAAGATCTTCCTAAAGAGAAACGAATAGAATTATGGGATAAATTATATTCTCTTAGGGATATAATTTCTGGTGAATATTTGCATGATGTCTTATTTGATAAGGCCTATATCCTTGATAACAATAAAGAAATAGCAAGGATGTATGTGCAAAAAGAGAATGTCTCAATTCACAATAAGAATACATGGGAAGAGACCATGATCTTCCTAAAAGAAAGGATGCTGCTTATGGAAACCTTTTTTATTGAATACAGTGATATTTTAAGGGTCTAGATCACATCTGTGTAAATAAGAAGCCAATGACTGCATGCCCCTCCCAAGACAAAGATGTGCCAGATAAGATGGTTATATGGGATCTTGCGTACTGCATAAAAGATGGTTCCCAGGGTATAAAATGCCCCTCCAAGGAAAAAAAAGGTAATCCCAGTAGTTGATAAATGATTCCACAGGAAATTAAAATCGAATACTATGAGCCATCCCATGACCAGATATAACATAAGGGACAGATATTCATACTTTCCTATATAAAAGATCTTAAACAAGCTACCGGCCAATGCTACTCCCCAGACTATAAAGAATAAAGGTATTCCCTTGGATCCATGTAGGGTGATCAGGGCTATGGGTGTGTAGGTCCCGGCGATCAAAAAATAAATACTGATATGGTCCAGAATGCGAAGCTTTTGTTTCATTCTTGGATCATCTACGCTGTGATACCAGGTAGAAGCTGTAAAAAGAAGGATGATAGAAATACTATATACCAGAATGCTGATTGTAGCCCAACTAGTTGCAGGATCGTGCTTTTTATATAAGACCACCAGGCCTAAAACTCCTAAGACGATCCCAATTCCATGAGAAAGTGCATGTAGTCTTTCTTCTTTATGGTAGGGTGTTAATTTATTCATTAATGATAATGAGAAGTAAGCGTATTATATTCTTTTTTTGATGATGGTTTAAAGATAGTCTAAAACAAAAAAAGCACTCATTATACAATGAGTGCTTTTAAAAAAGGCGGCGACCTACTCTTCCACCTGGTGTGGCAGTACCATCGGCGCTGACGGGCTTAACTTCCCTGTTCGGAATGGAGAG